>Ga0070735_10000022_pt1 | contig 214823 bp, 215 predicted proteins | sample Coa_R1_FD_66443 | JGI IMG/M metagenome (GOLD analysis project Ga0070735, IMG submission 66443) | Surface soil microbial communities from Centralia Pennsylvania, which are recovering from an underground coalmine fire - Coalmine... | ecosystem: Environmental > Terrestrial > Soil > Unclassified ... | reverse complement strand
TCAGTGCGCACTTCGAGTGTCTCGTGATTCTGAGCGATGTAAGCGTCTTGAGTCGCCACAAAGAGCGTATTAAGAACGTTCACGCTGAGCCTCGTAAAGATAAACAGAAAGAGGACGCCTGCGATCAGGAAGGTTTGGTAGACAGAGCTCGCGTAAGCTGCAGTGCTGACACTTGGGCTCCTCGCGAGCGGGAGGAGTTTCTTTCTGCTGTACCATCTCGTGGAATCGTCGTGCTGCCGTCTCCGTACGCGCGCGAAGCTCCTCGGTCAGCGGAACCGCGTAGCGGCGTTTCGTTCCACTGTAATAGAGGGCACCTTCGTCGATGGAGACGCCGAGCATCTCCTCAAGTGCCATCGCCTGAGCGCACACCTGAACTTCGTCGGGCAGCCGGTTTCTCGGTTCACCTCTCTTGTACTCGATCGGGCTCGGTTTCCAGTCCGCCCCCACGAGGCAAAACTCTACCACGTCCGCAATGCCGACCAACCCGAGCCGCCGAGAGCGCAACGGCACGCTGCGCTCAATGCGCAACGTGCCGCGTTGCTCCGTCGCCCCTTCATCGACGCGTGCGTGGAGGATGGCTCCTTCGGTGGTAAATACGTTCTCGCACCACACACCCTCGATGTGGATTAGCGCGCACTGCCGTTCACAGAAGACCACATGCTGAATCCCTGATAGTGGGAGATCGCGGTCTTCCTCAAGGCCGCTCATGGATAGTGACGCCCTTGTCCACGAGCCCATCCGCGCGAACCTCGACCTTGTAATCGGAGAATGAACGCGCGGGACCTGAAGACCCGTTGGAGCGCGTGACGACGACTCGGTCGAAAAGCGAGTGCGCCGGAAAAGCGCCAAGCTGATTGGGATGTTCAAAGATGATCAGCCTACGAGTTGCCATCTGGCCTTTCGTCGCCGTCCGTTCCAGCTCGAACATTCCAACCAGCGCATCCCAAAGGCGATTGAGATCGCTGTCATTGAACCCAGTGTCTTCCGCGAAGAAGGGAGAGACAAACCCATGAGCGCGATAGAGGCCATACGGGACAAGGCTCTTGCGGCCCATCTCCGTCTCCTTCTGGCGGCTAGTGCCGGGCGCCTCTTCTGGGACGGCTTCTTCTTCCTTGGTAACGGCGACGCGCGTCAGGGCGATCTCCATCGGAACGATCGGATCGATGGAGCGACCAAAGGTGATCTGCACCGGCCCCCGCACCTGGCCGGCGTTGACGCCGGTGGTCATCACGGCTCCAAAGGTTCTAACGTCGAAGTATCGGCGGCACATCTCGGCACGGACCTTTGCAACATCGGAGCGCGACTGCTTGCCCCTGGCGGCCTTGGCGCCTTTTGCCGTGCCGGCGTCACCATTCTCGTCATCGCCGGCCTCATCGACCGGGGTGATGCCGAGCTTACTGTAAGCCTTACGATGCTCTGCGTTGAGTATGCCCCTGTGCTTGACATAGATGTCCGTTCCGGCTTCCGGGTCCATGCCCCACCGAGCCGCGACATAGTCGCGGATCTTGCGCTTGAGACTGACATCGGTTACGAGACCGTGCATTGTCTCGGGGTCGATGCGAGGTAGGTTACCGGCGTCGGGATCACCATTCGGGTTGCCGTACTCGACGTCGAAGAGGAGGACGAAATCGTAGCGCTTTGCAATTGCCATTAGGGATATACCTCGTCGGTCGTGGCGCTAGCGCTCAAAGAGCGCCTGGCGCTGCTGATAGTAGCCAATGGTGAAGACGGCCTGCTCGGTAAGGGAAAGCGTCTTTGGCAGTTCCTGCGGTAGGATTTTGCAGATCTCGCCAATGAGGCGGCGGAAGAACTCGGGCCGCTTGCATTTGGCCAAGTGGTGGACATGGAGGCGCATGAGTGCCCCGAAGATTGATGCCGGCGCCGAGCTAGCGGAGCCGTAGTAGCGGTCCGCGATCGTCACGTTCGTCTCGCCCTGTGCCTCCCTCTGGAGACGTTCGAGGACGGCAAAGAGCCGACCGCAGAGGTAAGCTGCATTAGCGTTTGTGGGATCCATAGCGGATGGTACCTCTTTCCATGGCGAGTTAGGGAGGCGGCGCAACGTAGCTCGCAGGAGAGCCATGCGCGGCCAAGAGATATTGCCGTCGGATCGGCACCGACGGATGACGGTCTCAATGACAGTGCGTGGAAAGGGTGAGCCTGTGAAGACGGCGCGGACGATGCCTGCCTCAAGGTGCGGCGGGATCGTCTTTTCGGAGCTCTTGAGAGGAGCGAGTTCCCTGATCAAGAAGTTCAGCGCGGGCGGGCGAGCACCGTCGCGGCGCACTATTTCGATGTCCTCGAAATAGCGGCGCAGATTTTCGATCGCTCGACTCAAACTCTCTTCAATCCATTCACGGACGACGACGCGCCCCTGGGCTGAACCGAGGACGCAGGCGTAGAAGCGGTCGGCGGACTCGGTTCGCACAGGCCGCCCCTTCCAAGGACTACCGTAGAGCGCGGCGACTGCGTCGGGATTGCCTTCGAGCATGGATGAAAAGATGTCATCGAAGCTCGAGGACGACCAGAAGACAACGCCCGAACTCGCGTCGAGACGCACATTGCGGCGGTAGGAGGCTCGTGGGTCGAGAAGGCAGTTGAGGGCAGCTGCATACGACTCGGCACACGACTCACACACCGGTGCGTTGAATCCCTGGGTAAAGCCGTACGACTCAAAAGCTGGTGAATTGACCGAGCTGAGCTTGGCTCTCGTCGTTCCCGGGACGCCCTTGATGTCCCGGTGGAGCCGCTCGATAGGAGCCGGGCGTCCACAGACCAGGCACTCACGGATTCGCTTTCCCTCCGTGCTGGCCAGCGAGCGCACGTAATCGCGCACGCTCGGCCGCGTTGGATCGAAGAGATACGCATGTTCCGGTTCAATGACAAAGCCGAACGTGTCCTGGTCGGAGAGGTCGGCAGGGAGCCTATCGCGGAACTCGCCGTCGTCCCAGCGCCTGAGAAAGCGCCCAATAGCCGCGATTGCGTCGTCGCCTGTGAAAGCAGCAATCGATGCGATGTCGTCCCGAAAGGCGGCGGCGGCTTTTCTACTTCGCTCGTCTTCTCCGCCGAATACGTACTCCCGCTTATCGACGAGATGCTCAGCTTGGACCTTCACGGTGCGCCCAGAACGTTGTGGGGCTAGGAAGGTCTTGGAGACGGCCTTGCCCCGACCATCCGTCGACTTTGTCGTTTGGAAGCCCAAGAGAGTCCCGTTACGATCGATCGCGATAAGCCAATCGATACGGATTTTCTGAAAGCCGGGTTCCTGGACCAGTTGCTCGCGCTCCGCGAGATCACGAAGAGCATCTAGCATCAGTACCCGACCTCCGCAGGAGAAGGTACGTCAATCACGCCGTCGACGAGGCGCGCCGGAAAGAAGATCGGAGCGACGGGCTCTCCAGTCTCGTCGCGCTTAATGTCGTAGAGGATACGACCCAAGTCACGGGTCTCTTGGATCGGCGTGTCCTCCGGCGAAGCGGGTGCTACGAAGGCCGCAAACTCACGACACCCAAGATAGGGTTGCTGGAACATCTGCCCACGATCGAGGCGGCGCTCGAACATCCCGATGAATTTCCGCACGTTGTCATCGGGTCCAGCACGAGCCGTGAGTTCCACCCCGGCCTCCACGACGTATGCGACGTTGCGGAGAGCGACGGTGTTGCGCTGGGCTCGATCTTCATCCGCATAGAGGGTTCCTCCAAGCGACATCCTGGAGGTTACCTCGTTGCGTTTGAAGGCGGTGAAAACGATTGGTTTCAGCACACGGATGCGCTTGATGCGCCACGTCATTGCCGGCTTCCAAAGCACGGCCTCCAAACAGCCGCGCGCCGCGGATGGCGTGATCACAGGGTAGCTGACGCGCTCGACCTTGAACTCTGGGCGCGTGAAGCATGCGAGGTCTCCCCAGACACGCATGCGAACCAGTGGTTCGGTCATCGATGCTTCTCCTTGGGATGGGTAGCTGCACATAGACCAATCGTGCATCCTCAACTCAGGCGATTAAAGCCCCTGGATCGATGGAGGGGCTCTCATCGAGCTTGAGTCCGAAGCGGGGATGGTATCGAAACGGGTCGACGAGCAGGAGTCGCCCGTGAATCTCCTTAGCCGACCCGTCCGCGACGAGCTGGCGCGCGGAACGTTGCGGAATCGAAACCAGATACGGCTGGAGCTTGCGATCGAGGTACTGATCCGGTCCTTTTTGCCGTAGCTTCTCGACGAGCTGCACAACCGTCGTGTCGTCTTCGTTTCGGCGATATTGCACGATAACCGAGGCGCTGCTGTCCTCGATCATCTGGAACTTGGTATCAACATCTTCGAAGCGCAGGCGCTCGCGCAACGCTTGGATACCCTGCGCATCGCACGACACACCGGTATAGAGGCGGCGGAAATAGTCTGTATAGACACTCGAGTCTCGCAGATCGAGCTGCTTCGACAGGTTCAAAACAATGCGAGCCGCGTCGTAAGCTGGCTGAAGGTCCCGCACCGGCTTGCTCGGCGGCACGAAGACGTGGAGTGTGCCGAAGGCCAGGCGGCCCTCGCGGTTGCAGCGCCCCGCAGCCTGTGCCAAGGAATCGATACCCGCAAGGGCTCGGAAGACAACGGGAAAGTCAACATCAACTCCGGCTTCCACGACTGAGGTTGCGACGACACGACAGGGCGTTCCGGAAGCCAACCGCTCGCGGATTTGCGCGAGGGTGTGTCGCCGGTGGGCGGCGCACATCGCAGCGGAAAGGTGGAATGACTCCGGCACGAGTTCGGCAAGGCGGCGCGCATCATCGCGGCGACCGACGATCGCCAGGGCCTGAGGCTCCCGGCTGATGGCGGCAGCCACATCTTGCCAGGGCACCGAGGTCCCGAGATCTCCGGGGAGAGCAACGCGGACGCGTTGCAGGGCATGATAGCTCTCGTTGACACGGCTATTCAGCTCGCGCACGCCATCGAGAGGTTGAAAGTCGAGAAAGCGGTGTTCGGGATAGAGTGCGGCGGAGAGCGCGGGTTGCGTGGCGGTGCTGAAGACGATTGAAGTGCCGTAGTGCTCGGTCAGCTCGCGCAGCGTATCGAGAATCGGCGCCAGAAGCCGCACCGGTATGGTCTGCGCTTCGTCCAAAACGACGACGGCGCGCGTGATGCGATGGAGCTTTCGACAGCGGGAATAGCGGCGCGCAAAGAGGCTTTCGAAAAATTGGACCGCTGTGGTGACGACGACGGGAGCGTCCCAGTTCTCGGTGGCGAGCCGGTGCGATAGCTCCTGCTCCTCCGTCCACCCGCTCATGTCAATGGCCGCATGGTGTTCCAGCACTGCGCTATCGTATGGCTTAAGGGCCACCCGATAGGCCGTCACCGTTTGGTCGATGATGCTGGTGTAGGGAGCAACAACGATGACGCGCTCGAGACCGTGATGCAGAGCATGCTGCAGCGCAAAGGCCAGCGCCGCGTAGGTCTTTCCACCCCCCGTCGGGACAGTGAGGCTGAAGAACCCGGGCTCCGTGGCGGCCGCCCTCACGCAATCGGCGAGAATCGCGCGTCGTGCCGCATTGACGACGGTGTCGGGGGAGCGTGCCGAGAGCGCCTCGAGATAGAGCTCGAGGCGAGACGCGAGCAGCTCAAGCGCGGGAAAGCTTCGACGATGCGCCGAGCGTTCGGGGTCGAGGTACGCTTCAGTGTCGAGGAAGTCAGCGTCGACCAACGCAGAGTAGACCATCCTCGTGAACATCTCAAGGGATCGGCTCTGCCGCTTCTGCCCTTCCATGGAGTCCAGTCCGGACGTTCGAGTAAAGCGATCAGGAAGGACGAGTTCGGTGCGCGCCCCGATACCATCGGCTATTACGCCCTCCGCTAGTCCTGATTGACGGGCCGCCGCGAGGCGCGAGCCGGGATCGTCAAGGCGCGGCTTGAGGTCTTCCAGATTGCGCAATCCCGAGTGGTGGCACGCGATTGCGAAGGCTACGGGCAGCCCGCGCTTCGAGAAGGTGCGCATCGCGAGCACCGCGCCGGCGGTGGAGTGGTCGACGCAGCCTCTACCCGGCAACGGGTCGTCAGCCTCGGAAGCCTCGCCGTTGACGCGGAGGTATTCTTGAAAATCCATGGCGTACTTCCCAAGGTCGTGCCAAAGGCCGGCGATCCTGGCCACCTCGGCGCCGCCAAAGGGAGCGGCGAACTCCGCGGCACGTGCGGCAACACCACGCAGATGCTCCTCAAGTCGATGCCAAGTGCTACGCGGGCTGTTGGGTTTGCTATGCGCGTAGGCTTCGGACCCCTGCGCCGCCGGGCGTGGCTCGCCGAGAGATAGAACGCTGTGGACCGCACTGTTGCGTGTCACTCGCTCGCACATACAATTTCGCCTTACGATAACGGCGGCGATTTAAGGCTCTCTCGCCGCTCAACCATGTCATACCGCTGGCTTGTGCCATACGGCTGGCACAGTCTAGCGCGGCACAATTCTCCCGAAAGGGGCTCGTTGCCTACGGCAGTCGGCTGCGCCGGGTAGGCCGCTGGTGACCCGTTCGAGTGCCGAGTTGCGCGACGCGCCGAGCGGCAACAGTAGCATGGCAATGAACGCACAAGCCCCATCAGGGGGTGCGATCATGGAGTTACGCGATGTTCGGCGCCGGCTGCTTCAGGGGCCAGCGGACTAACGACGAGGCATCACTTTCGGCTTCGCGCTCTGCATGCCGAGGCTGGTGTTTTGGAATGTCACGACGATGCGCTCGCCGTCGGGGCCGCCGGGCGTTGATTCGATGCGCACACGGTCGCCTTGGCGCGCGAGGAGCTCGCCGGGCTGCTGCGGATCGTTGACGACGTAGATCGTCGGATCGCGTTGAAGCGTGAAGAGCAGGGCATTCGACGTACGCGCGATGCGGTCGATCACGCCCGTCTGCGCGCCGCCTTGCGCCGTGGCCGGTGAAAGGCCGCTCACCCACGCCTGATATTGCGCGAGCGCGTCTTGCACGGGAAATGCCGTGGATGGGTTGCCCACGACGACGTGACCGTTGCGCGCTTCGACCAGCGCGAGTGTCTGGAATTTGCCCGTGTCGGCGACGATGGGCACCAGCCATGTGACTTCGCCGTAAAGGTTGTAGAGCACGGGCTGCGTCGCGATGAGGCGGCTCTGGCGCACGAGACCGTTGGAGGCGACGGCGTTCTCCGCCGCCTTCGAGCTGAAGTATCCGCCGACGGACGTGTAGTACGTCATCGCGCCCGTGACGGCGTTCATGTAGGTGAAGCCCGTCATGGAGGCGTCCGTCGATGCCGGTGAGGTGTGGTCGACGAACCAGACGAACTCGTCGCCCGAGCTGAGGATGCCGAAGACTTCGTTGCGCGCGGGGAGGTGGACGTCGCGCTCGCTGGTGTGCGCGTTCCACCAGCCGTGGACGTAGAGCCCGAACCATTCGTTATAGTCGAGCGCGAGCTCCGGAGGGATCACGCGCGTGACCCATTTCGGGAGCTCGCTGAAACGGCTGCGCGGGTAGCCGGTCATCGCGCCCGTGACGGGGTCGACGATCACGGCGTCGGTGACCACCATGCCGCTGTTGCCGATCGTCGGCCGTCCCAGCGTGCAGACGTACCATGCCTTGCGGCGGTCGTCGAGCTGGAGCGTCGTCTCGAGCAGCACGCGATAGCCGTAGCGGAAGTAGACGTGCCGCGCCAGGTTGTCGTTGGCGAAGGCGCTGGGGATGTACGTCATCGGCTGGTCTTGGAGCAGCTCCGCGCCTTGATCGGGGCTTTGCGCGGAGACGACCACGACGCCGGGCGAGGTGCGGCGCGTAAGCCATTTGACGACGTCGCGGAATTCCAGCGGCGCGACCCACACGAGCTTTCCGGCAGCCTTCTGCACCGTGTAGTGGCCCACGCGATAGTACGCGCCGAGCTGGCCGATGACTTTCTCGCCCTCGAAGTTCGCCGATTCTTGCGGCACGACGCGCAGGAGCTTGGGATCGATGCGCCTGGGCACGTCGGTGGACGTCACGGCGTGCGTCAGGTCTCGGAGGCCGCCGGCGTCGAGGATGGGCGCCGCTTCCAGGGCGCCCAGGAAGGCGAGCAGGGCGATGACGACCGTCACGTAGGGAATGACGGGCTCGCGATGGATCGAGACGATGCGGCGCGCGACGATCCACGAGCGCAGCGCCAGCGCCGTGCTGTACGCCGCGTTGGGGACGAAGGTCAGGAGCAGCAGGGGCAGGCACTGCGGGAAGACCAGCGGCGGCATCGCGACATAGACGTAGAGCGCGACGAGTGGCAGGCCGACCTTCAGCCGCGTATATTGCCCTTGCCACCAGCGGTGCTTCAGGTCGAGATTGATCAGGCCGAGGCAGAGAAACGCGACGGCTGCTAGGTAGATCACATTCGCCGCCTACGGCGTCTCGGCGTTTGGAACCTCTTGACGACGTGGGAGGCGCTTCCGACGGCTTGGGAGGCGCTTCCGACGGCTTGGGAGGCGCTTCCGACGGCTTGGGAGGCGCTTCCGACGGCTTGGGCGTGGCGGCGCCGGACGGGCCCGCGTGGGTCTTTCGACTCAATGGGTGCAGCGAGGCCTGGTGCTACTCTGACCTGACCACTTTTCCGGTGCGCCGTCATCATTCCTGAACCCCTTGACATCGCCGCTCCACGCGTGATCTTCCATGCGGAGGTTCGTGCATGGAGATCTCGACTCGATTGAGCTTTGGCGATCGCGAATTGCGCGGCGGGAGCTTTGGCGATCGCGAATTGCGCGGCGGGAGCTTTGGCGATCGCGAATTGCGCGGCGCCATCTTGGCCGACCGTCGTCCCGCTGAAGTAACCTTCAGCGGGACGGTCACCAGCAACCCATTCTTCTTCCACAGCGATCGCAGCGGTCTGACGCACGAGGCGTTCGACGTGCGCACGCCTTCAGGGCTGCACACGCAAATCGTGGAGAACGTCGACGTCGGGCCGCGCGTCCCCGTGTATCGCGGCGAGTCCGTCACCGTGCGGGGCGAGTACGTACGCGATGCCGGCTCGACGCACATCGTGCACTGGACGCACCATGATCCCAGCGGTCGGCATGTCGACGGATTCATCGAAGCCGGTGGGCGTCGCTATGCGTGAACTCTCGTCAAGACGTCTTCGCGGGCCCGGGCTTTCGCTTCGAGAAATCTCGGCGTACCGAACGACTGGAATTCTTGCACGAGGTGTAAATAGCGCGGATCGTTGCGCGAGATTCCTTGCAACGTCACGATGTCCGGCACCGGTTTGTCCTTCGAAAGCACGATATGATACTCGCGCCCGGCTTTGGCTGCCCAGTATTCGGGGCTGGTAAAAGTAAACGTATGACTTCCGCCGACGCCGCCGATCAGAGAAGCTACGCGGATGGTGTAGGATGCGGCGGCGCCGTTCACGCGCGGCTTGCTCGCGAGCTCCTTGATCCCCTCGGCCTTCGCTTTGTCGAAAAAGGCCGGAACGTCGACGCTCCGGAGCGTGTCCCGCACGCTGGCTTTGACGCCGTTTCGCCCAAGCACCGTGTAGACGGCATCGGATTGGCCGTTCACGTCATCCATCTCGTATCGTTCTTCCACCAGCGGTCCATTGCGGTAGTCGACCACCATGGAGAGGTGCAGCTCGCTGCGCGAACTCAGCACGCCTTGGACCTGGTCGAACTTTCCAAGGTCGCCGTGCGCGCCGTAGCGCCATGCACCGTAAAGAAACAGTAAGATTGCGGCCACAAGGCCAAGATCGCGCAGCATACGCGATAACGTGTGTTTCATCTCACTCCGATAACGTTGGGGTGAACGCGGTAGGTCTCGCGCCGACGGGGCCACGTTGTCGGCTGAAACTCGAGTTCCAAGCCATGGTTGGTCGCGCGCTGACCGGCACCCTGGTCCTCGTTACCTATGCCGTGCCCTCCGCCGGCATCCATAACCCGCTGGCGCTGCCGCTTGGCCTCACCCCGTTCGCCGTCGATCTGCTCCTCTGGCTCGCCTACCGGCTTCCCCTCAAGACGCAGGCGTTGAACTGGATCAACCTCTCCGCCACCGCATACGACCTGCTGGCCGCGGCGGCGGTGGTCTTGGTCAACCTCATTCCCCTGCAAGCCGTCCCGCTCTTCGTCGTCTTGCCGTTGGATGAGTTGGCGATCCGTTATCACGACCGCGGGGCCGCCGTGGGGCTGGCATACGCTCTCGGATTGGTAAGCTACGCGATCATTCGCCACGGCGGTCCCTGGACGAGTGAAGCGATCGTCACGTTCTCGTGGTTTGGAGCGCTGATCGTCATGCTGGCGATCGTGCGCGGGACGGTCACGTCGTTCTACCGCTCGCGGATGCAGATGTTACTCGAAAGAAGCGAGCGTATCGTTGCGATGGCCGGCCAGCTCTCGACGCTCTTGGAGCTTTCGCGTGAGCTGCTCGAGCAGCGGGACGTCAACGACGTGCTTTCGTCGATCGCCGTAGGCGTCAGCCGAATCTTTGGATTCAAATACGTCACCATCAGTTTCCAGCGCCATCCGGGCGGCGACTTCGAACGCCGGATCCTCTGGGGTTTTCCTCCCGATATCGTCGCCGAGCGCACGGGCGAGATCGTCAACCGCGCCCGATTTCTCGAGGCGCTCGCTCATTCCCAAGAAATCGTCGACCACTGTTACTATACGCCCGCGGAGCATTACGTTTCGTTCGAGAGTGAGATCTACGTCGGAGACCTCCCCCGTCATGCGCCCCGGGCAAAGCCTGGGGCGTGGCACGAGCGCGACGTCGTGGTGCTGGTGATGACCGACCAGCGTGGCGACATCATCGGATACATGTCGGTCGACGGGCCGTACGACGGCATGGTGCCCAGCCGCGAGACGATGGCCTCCATGCAGATCTTCGTGAACATGGCGGGGTTGGCGATCATCAATGCCGAGCACACCACCCGCGAAGGCGAGCGCGCGCGCGCCGAGGAGGACGCCCGCCGCCTCCAGATGGAGTTCCTCAGCGACGTCTCGCACGAGATCCGAGCGCCGTTGGCAACGATCCAAGGGGCCTCTTCCCTGCTCTGGGAGCGCGGCGAGGGACTGGAACCGGCGCGCCGCCGAGAGCTCTTGGACGCGCTGCGCGACGCTTCCAAAGGCCTGGCGCGGATGGTCGAGGATCTGCTCCTGCTTTCGCGGTTGGAGGCGGGTCACTTTCGTCTGTTCCCCGAGCCGGTCGATCTTCTTGCCGTCGTCCGCGATGCCGTTCGCGCAGCGTTGGCCGAACACCCAGGGTCGCCGATCTCGTTGTCGCTTCCGCCCGACCCTCCGCCGCCCGTGTGGGCCGACGCGCAACGGCTGCAGCAGATCATCGTCAACCTGCTCTCCAACGCATTGAAATACTCGCCTCCGCACTCACCCGTCTACGTGGAGGTGACGACCAGCCCGCGAGGGGCGCGCGTCGCCGTCACGGATCACGGGCCGGGCATCCCCGAGCACGAGCGCGCCAAGCTCTTCACTCGCTTCGGCCGTCTGAGCAACGCCAAGGCCGACTCGACGGGCTTGGGGCTGTATATCTCGAAAGGGCTCGCCCAAGCGATGGAGGGTGACCTCGACGTCGACTCCGAACCCGGCGCAGGCACTACTTTCTTCTTGTCGCTCCGCTATGCGGATGCGGGTACGGGACGGGAGGCGTCCGGCACGGATCGTGACGATGTTGTTGGAGGCTCTTCGTAGGGGGATCTTACTCGCCGATGGCGCCGTCGGCACGATGCTCTATGCGGAGGGCGCAGCACCTCACACGTCGCTCGAGGCTCGCAATCTCGAGCACCCGGAATCGGTTCGGACGCTCCACGAGCGCTACGTCGAGGCCGGCGCCGATCTCATCGAGACCAACACGTTCGGCGCCAACGCCCTGAAGCTACGCGACTTCTCGCTGGAGGAGCGTCTGACGGAGATCAATGCCGCGGGAGTGCGCCTGGCCAAGCGCGCCGTGCTGGCGACGCCTACGTCGCGCCGTGTCTACGTCGCGGCGAGCGTCGGTCCCCTGGGGAAAGCGCTCCACCCGTTCGGCACGTTGACGGAGGAGCGCGCCGTCGAGATCTATCGCGAGCAATGCGCCGCGCTGGCCGCCGAGCGTCCCGATGCGTTCATGCTGGAGACGCTGACGGGTGTGGCGGAGGCGCGTGCCGCGTTGCGCGCGGCGCGCGACGTGGCGCCCGAGATTCCACGCATCTGTACCTTGGCGATGCTGGAGAGCGGCCGCACGCAATACGGCGAAGACGCCGCCGAGGCATTGCATGCATTGGTTGAGGCGGGCGCGGACGCCGTCGGGTTGAATTGCGCGCTGGGTCCGGCGCAGACGTACGAGATCCTCGCGCGCGTGGTGAGCGGGCTGACGGTACCGTTGGCGGCGCTCCCCAACGCCGGTTTTCCGGGACGGCTCTACGGGCGCACGGTCTATTTCAGCACGCCGGAGTATTTCGGCGAGTACGCGCGCGCTTTTGCCGAGCTTGGCGTCAATCTGATCGGCGGCTGTTGCGGCACGACTCCCGCGCATACGATGGCGATGCGTCAGGCGCTGCGCGAGGCGTCGCTGGGAGATCGTCGCACGGTTCATGTCACGGCCGTGCATGACTACGAGCGCCCCGTGGCGCCGCCGCCCGCGCCTCATGGTCATGCGTTCGCCGAGCGCCTCGGCCGCGAATTCGTCATCACGGTGGAGATCGAGCCGCCACGCGGCATCGACTATCACGCGCAGCTGGCAGGAGCGCGGATGTTGGAAGAAGCCGGCGCCGACGCCGTCAATCTCACGGACAACCAACGCGCGCAACTGCGCATGAGCCCAATCGCGCTGGCGAGCCTCTTGATGCAGCACACGAAGCTCGCGACGATCCTGCACTTCAGCTGCCGCGACCGCAATCTGCTCGCGCTGCAGTCCGAGCTGCTTGGCGCGGCGGCGCTGGGGGTCACGGCGATTCTCGCGCTCACAGGCGATCCTGCCACGTTTGGCGATTATCCCGTCGCGACGAGTGTGTTCGACGTCAACAGCATCGGTCTGGTCGGCATTCTGCGCGCATTGAATGAAGGGAAACGACACGGCGGCATCGAGATCGGTCCGCCCACGTCCTTCAAGATCGGCGTCGCCGTCAATCCTCTCGCGCGCGATCTGGACGGCGAGTTGGAGCGACTTCGACAGAAGATTGAGAGCGGTGCCCATTTCGCGCTCACCCAACCGATCTACGAGATCGGGGCCTTGCGTCATTTCGTCGCCGAGCTGGATCGGGCGGAGATTCCGCGCATCCCGATCCTCGCCGGCATCCTGCCGCTTCGCTCGTCGCGCAGCGCCGAGTTTCTGCACAACGAAGTACCGGGAATGTGGATACCCGAGGCGATTCGCGATCGCATGCGGCGCGCGGGCGACGACGGCGGACGCGAAGGAATTCGTATAGCGCGCGAGTTTCTCGAGGAGGCGCGGGAGTTGGTCGGCGGTGCGTACGTCATTCCGATGGGCCGCTACGAGGCAGCCGCCGAAGTGATCGCGCCGCTCGCGGCCGCACGGTGATCAGACACACGTGACAATACGCGTGTGCTACCGTGCGCTTCCCGCACGCGAGCGGTGCGACGTGGCCGTCGTGATCGATGTCCTGCGCGCAACGACGACGGCGCTGGCCGCACTGGAGGCCGGCATCCCGAGCGTGCGCGCGGTGCCCGATCTCGATGCCGCCCTGGCGCTTCGGAAGGCGGGTATGCTCGTTGCCGGAGAGCGCGAAGGCCTACGCGTCGAGGGCTTCGACTACGGCAACTCGCCGATCGAGATCGCCGCCGCCGGCACCGCCGGCAAGCCGCTCGCGCTGTGCTCGACAAACGGCAGCCGGGCCCTCCTAGCTCCCGATGCCGAGGTCATCTTCGCCGGCTGCATTCGCAACGCTGGAGCCACGGCAGCAGCAGTGCTCGAGATGGCTCACGACGGCGGCGTCGTGCTGCTTCAAGGCTCCGGCCAGGATGGCGCGCCAACGGCGGAGGACGCGATTGCTGCGGGGGCCGTCATCGAGGCGCTTTCGGCTAGCGGCGCTTCGCTTGACCTGGATGGCGAGGCTGAACGGGCTCGCCGTGCGTGGTCACGTGTGGCAGCCGCACCGGCGGATGGGCTCCTGTGCACACCGCACGGCCAATATCTCGCTTCGCTCGGTTTCGAGGAGGATGTGCGTTATGCCGCCATACTCGACGCCTCGCCCCACGCCGTGTGCGTACGGGAGGGCGTGCTCACCCTCGTGCCGCGTCGAGTGCCTGATTGACCAGTGCGTCGGCCTCTCGATTGAGTGCGCGCGGCACATGCTGGAGATCGACTTCTACAAACCGGCCGAGTAACCGTCGCGCCTCCTCGTAGAGGGGACGAAGGCCTTCGTTCTTCACGCGATACTGTCCGAGCAGCTGCCTAACGATGAGCTCCGAGTCCATGCGTACCCGTACGCGATTGTACTTGAGTTCTAACGCTGCGCGCAGACCTTCTATCAACGCGCGATATTCGGCGACGTTGTTCGTCGCGATCCCGATGTACTCCGAGATCTCGCAGAGCACCCGACCGTCTTCCGCCGTAACGATAGCGCCGATCGCGGCGGGCCCTGGATTGCCGCGGCTGCCGCCGTCGGCATGAACGATAGCCGTGCGCGTGAGGGTGTCGGGCTGAGAATCGTTGGGCATCTCAAGGGGCTACGGGAGAAACGAGGCACGCTCCTGTCGCTTTCGCCCAAGTCGTCACGGGAAAACGGCGGGATAGCTCGGAACGAGCGCGGTCTGCATTCGCGCGTCGACGCCGGTTGCGACACCGAGCACGCCCGTGACGATAACCAAGCCCGCCATATGAAGCGCGTGTGCCGCGTTCCGCGGCGTCACAGCACCCGTAAGGGCCGCAAAACCGCACTGGCGGCAGTGAAGCGCCGGTAGCGTACAGCGTACACGGTAAGTTCAACGAGTCCCGGAATGACGGCGTGATCGATGAACAACCTGTTGAGGATCTTCGCTAGCGTGCGGCCGGCACAAGGTTGCCAGATCAGGCCGCAGAGCGCGCCGATCATCGCTCCAAGAGCGACCGTTCCGCCGCGTTGCGCCAACATGCGAGGGGCGATTGCGAGACCAAAGCCAATCAACGCGGCCGCCTACACTGCGACCGTGTCGCGGTAGAAACAATGAACCACCACGCGATGCCGGTTCCAAACGATGCGGCGGTCACCGCCAACGCAGCGGTAAATGCAATCGTCCACGCGACGAGACCACCACGGCGATCGATGAGCCCTTGCGCGATGGCAAACGGCGCGATCGGCAAGAAACACGGCGAGAGCAACGTCGCCACACCGGCAAACCAGCAGGCAGCGATGTGCTCCGGCGTCATGACGAGCGCCGCTCATTCACCAGTGCACGAGCCGAGCGATCGATAACCTCGTAATCGCCTTCGCCGATGTGATCGTAACGGATGCGTCCCGTCCGATCGGCCAAATAGATGTGCGGCCAGTACTCGTTTCCGTAGGCACGCCACGTCTGATATGCCTCATCAACAGCAACTGGATAGACGATATCTTCATCCTTCACGGCCTTGCCCACATTCTCGACGACTCGCTCTTCGGGAAGCTCTGGAGTATGCACGCCGACTACGACAAGTCCCTTGGCCTCATAATCGCGGTAGAGCTGTTTGACGTGCGGCAACGTGTTGCGACAATTGATGCAGGCGAACGTCCAGAACTGCACGGCCACGACGCGGCCGCATAATTGCTCGACAGTCAACGGAGCGCCGTTGGTCCGGGTTTCGATGTCTATGAACTCCGGCAACCGGTCGCCTGGGCCCATGGTGCGGCCGTCGAGGCACGCGCAGGCGCGTGCGCGGCGAACGCAGCAGAGGCCGCCGTTATGAGCCTTAGCACTCGGCCGCGTGACATCAAGCTCTTCATGCTGTTCATAACACGCGCACGGCATACCCGGATCACGACCGCAGCACTCCACGTGAATGCGAAGAAAGCCCGAGCATGTTACGCTCGGGCTCCTTCTCTTGGTCGGGCTGACTGGATTTGAACCAGCGACCTCTAGTCCCCCAGACTAGCGCGCTAACCAAACTGCGCCACAGCCCGCATAGGTCGCCAATGCGATCCGTGCCTTTCTCTTACGCAGAAGCCGGGTTATACCCTTCGCAACCACTTCCCCGGCGCGCAAGCGGGAAGGGCGCGGCATCATTGCCGCGCCCTGAGAGTATCTACCTGCCCGGTCCGGATATGCGTGCGTTCGATGTTTAGGCCCGCTTGCGGCGCTTGCCGGCGGCAGCCACCGCGTCGCGCAGCCCCTTGCCGGCGGAGAACGCAGCCACGCGGCGTGCGGGAATCACCAGCTTCTCGCCGGTCTTCGGGTTGCGCCCCTCGCGCTTTTCGCGATGCCGCACCTCGAAGCTCCCGAACGGGATGAGCTGCACCTTCTCGCCCGCCATGAGCGACTCGCGAATCGTATCGAACACACTGTCAACGGCGGCGGTCGCCTCGCGCTTGGTCAGCCCCGTCTTTTCTGCCACGGTGGCGATCAGATCGGCCTTCGTCACGTTACTCCCTCCCCAAATAATCCGGGGTATATTAACAAGGGTATATTAACAAGCTTAGGTCGAGCAAGCCGAAACGCGGACGCGTTGACCGTCCGGCTCGCCGTTCGCCGCCTTGCATACGCTTCGGCGCCACGACGCTCCTGCCTAAAATAGCGGAAATCCCAGTATTCATCATCGTTTGCGCGACAAATAGGCGCACAATGCCTGCAACGCGACGGTGTACGAATCGGGCCCGAATCCGGCGACGACGCCGATGCAGGCAGTGGCCGTCACAGAGTGTCGGCGAAAGTCCTCACGCGCGTGGATGTTTGAAAGGTGAATTTCAACCGACGGAATCGAGATGCACCGTAGCGCATCAGCGATGGCGTACGAGTAATGGGTGTAGGCCCCTGGATTGACAAGCAGCCCGGCCGCTCCGTCCGCTGCCAGGCGATGGATCGCGGCAATCAGCTCGCCTTCGCCCTGGTGTTGCTCGCAAACGACCTCCACACCCAGGGCCGCCGCCTGGCGCTGGAGCGCCGTGTCGATCTCGGCCAGCGTCGTTCGCCCATACACGGCAGGTTCACGCGTCCCGAGCGCGTTCAAATTGGGCCCGTGCAAAACGGCAATACGCATCGGTCCTCACACATCGGCGGAAGCTCGAATCCCATTCGGGAAGGGATCGCGCACGTCCTCGGCGAGAGCATGGACGCTATGGATCGACTCATCACGGCCATGGCTGCCGAAGGCACGATCAGGGTTCACGCGGCTGTGACGACCAAGCTGGTCGCAAGAGCGCGCGACCGGCACGATTGCGCGCCCACGGCCGCCGCGGCGCTTGGACGCCTGTTGACGGCTGCAGCGCTCATGGGGGGTGGGCTCAAAGGCGGCCAACGCGTGGTCCTGCAAGTCGCCGGCGATGGGCCGTTACGCAATCTCGTCGCCGAAGCGTTTTTGCATGATGGTGGGATCGGGGCACGCGGCTATGCACTCCACCCCGAGATCGATCTCCCGCTGGCGCACAACGGAAAATTCGACATCGCCAGCGCAGTGGGATCAGGGGTGCTTCAGGTCACAAGAACGTTGGAGAGTGGACAGCCCTACACAGGCGTCGTCCAATTGGTCAGTGGCGAGATCGGCGACGACCTCGCCACGTATTTCGCGAACTCCGAACAGACGCCGAGCGTGGTGGCACTCGGAGTGTTGGCCTCACCCGAAGGGATCGTGGCCGCGGGGGGCGTCATCGCGCAACTCCTGCCGGGCGCAAGCGATCGCGCGATCGACACGCTCGAACGCGCGGTCAAGGCACTTCCATCCGTAACGAAGTTGATTCGCGAAGGGGCTGACGCGCGGGGCCTCATCCAGGCCATTGCCGGCGACCTTACACCGAAGCAAGTACGCGAGCTCACTGTGGATTTCGTGTGTCGCTGTTCGCGCGAAAAAGTTGAAGTCGCCGTGCGCGGCCTCGGATCTGATATGCTCGAGAAGATCGTGCACGAGCAAAAGTCACAGCGCGTCGTCTGCGACTACTGCAAACGCGTTTACGAGCTCACGCCGCAAGAACTCGCGGCGCTCCTCCACGCCTCTCAGAACGGATTTCGGAACTCGCCGACGATCCGTCCGTTGACGAGCTGATACCACCACCCGCACGGGCAGATCACGGCGGGGCCGCCGGCGCGCGGCTCATCATGGACGCGCCCGCAGACTCGGCAAGCAAACTGCCCTTTCTGAACCTTGGTGGAAACGTGCGAATGGCTCACGGTCTTCGATACTCCAATTCACATGCCGCGCTAGTGCGGCGGTAGAATTCTAACGAAACGACGGCTTCCAACGGATAAGACGACAGGATCTCGCTCTCGCCACGGCAACGATCCGTCGGCGATGGGTTCGCCGTTTACTCGGACGCCACCGCCGGCGATCAGGCGCTCGGCCTCACGTTTGCTCTGAGCCAAGCCGCTGGCCGCCAACACGGCCGCTACGTTCCGCGGCCACTCGGCGAGCTGAAACTCGGGCATCTCCGCGGGAGCTTCCTTGCGCTGAACGGTGCGCTCGAAGTACTCGCGCGCGGCACGCGCGGCGTCACGACCATGATAGACCGCGACGATCTCTTCGGCCATGTCTTTCTTCGCCGACATCGGATCGATGGTTCCGGCCGCCAGCCCGGCGGCCAGCGCATCGCACGCGGCTTGGTCGCGAAAGGCCGCCAGCCGTGCATAGCGCGGTATCATCGTATCCGGCAGCGACATCAGCTTTCCGAACTGTTGCTCGGCCGGCTCCACGATCGAGACGTAGTTGCCGAGCGACTTTCCCATGCGCCGCTCGCCGTCGAGGCCCTCGAGGATGGGCAGCGTCATGCAGATCTGCGGCGGCTGGCCCGCATGCTCTTGAAACGCGCGCGCGAGCATGAAGTTGAAGAGCTGCTCCGTTCCGCCGAGCTCGACGTCAGCTTCCATCGCCACGCTGTCGTACGCTTGCGCAACCGGGTAGAGGAACTCGTGCAACGAGATCGGCAACCCCGCCTCGTAGCGCTTCGAGAAGTCGTTGCGTTCCAGCATGCGCGCAACTGTCACTTGTGACGTCAGGCGCACCAGGTCATCGAAACCGAGCGGACGAAGCCACGTCGAGTTGTACATGATCTCAAGCCGATCGAGATCGAGAATGCGACCGGCTTGCTCGCGGTAAGTCGCCATATTCGCCTCGATCTGCTCGCGCGTGAGCGGCTTGCGCTGCTCGTTTCGGCCGGTCGGATCGCCGATGAGGCCGGTGAAGTCGCCGATCAGCAGGATGACGCGGTGCCCAAGATCCTGGAACTGACGCATCTTATGCAAGACGACCGCGTGTCCGAGGTGCAGCTCCGAACCGGAGGGATCGACGCCGAACTTGACGGTCAAGCGTCCCTTACGCGCAATACGTGCCTCGAGCTCCGAGGGCGAGACGACCTCGGCGCACCCATCAACGAGCAACGCCGTTTGCGCCGCCGGCGTCATGGTGGAAGCAGCAGCCATGGGAGAGGGCGCTGTTCCATGGCGGAGCAACCCGTCCCTGCTTGATCGTGGGGCGCGAAAGGCGAGCCAAGCGAACGGGGCTACGCAAGCTCGACGATCGTGACGCCAGTGCCGCCCTCGTCGGCGTTGCCGTATCGGAACGATCGCACCTGCGGATGAGCCTTCAAGAGCTCGTGGAGTCCTCGCCCCAGCATGCCCGTCCCCTTGCCGTGGATGAGGCGCAACGTCTTCGCACCGGCGAGCACGCTTTCGTCGAGCCATTTCTCAACCACCGGCTCCGCCTCGGCCACGCGCATCCCACGCACGTCGAGTTCCGTGCTGGCGCGCGAAGCAAGCGCAACCGTCGCCTCGGGGCGTTCCACCCGCGGGCGCCCTGAGGGTCGCACGCCCGTCCGTGCGGCGCGTTGCTCCAAGCGCAGCCCCTCGCGGGGGACGACGGTCTTCATCGTGCCGATCTGCACCAACAGGCGATCGCCGTAATCCTCGACGATGGTCCCACGCTGCCCGAAGGCGGGAAGGTAGACGCGATCGCCTTCGCGCAGCGCAGCCGCATCTCCCGAAGCCGCGTTGCCGTCCTCTTCCGGCGAGATACCAAGATCTCGATGGATCTCTTCGATTGTCTTGGCCAAGAGATTGCGCTGTGACGCCGTGCTGCGCGGCCGCGGTGTGCCGCGCTCCGCGCGCCGCGCCAGCTCCTCGTTGAACTCTCGCACGGCTCGCCCCAGACGCTCTCCGCCTTCCGTTCGCAGCCGATGCCGTTCTTCTTCCAGCCCCTCGCGCGCCTGCGCCAAGCGTTGCTCCTCGCGCGCGAGTCGCTCCCGTTCTTCACGCAAACCGTCGATCTCGCGCTGCAGCACGGCGCGTTCCTCCGCCAGCGAGGAGACGGCGCGATCGTACTCCCGCTCACCCTGCGCCAAGAGCGTCTCGGCGCGATCGACCAACCGTCCGTCGATGCCGAGCGCGCGCGCCAGCGGAAAGGCCAGTGACTGCCCCGGACTGCCGACGTCCAAGTGGTACGTCGGCGCATGCGTCCGGGGATCGAAACGCACGGAAGCGTTGCGCACGTGCGGCGTGGCATGCGCCCAGATCTTCAGCTCCGTCGCATGCGTCGTCACGATCGCGCGTGTGCCGCGCTCCAGCAGCACTTCCAGCATCGCGATCGCCAAAGCCGCGCCGGCGTTGGGTTCCGTCCCTCCGCCGATCTCGTCGACGATCACCAAACTCCGCGCGTCGGCGCGCTCCAAAATCTCGCGCATCGCCACGATGTGGGCGGAGTAGGTGGACAGATTCTCGGCAATCGACTGCTCGTCGCCGATATCGGAGTAGAGGCCGTCGAAGGCGCCGATCACCGTCCCCTCCTGCGCCGGCAGGTGGAGACCGCAATAGGCCATCGCCAAGAAGAGTCCCACCATCTTGAGCGTCACGGTCTTGCCGCCCATGTTGGGCCCGGAGATCACGACGATACGCTGATCGTCGTCGAGAGCGATCGACTGCGCCACGGGCTCGCCGCGCAGCAACGGATGGCGTCCTTCGATGATCGCGACGCGCGCTTCGTCGACGATCTGCGGCGCGACGGCCCGATGACGGTCGGCCAATCGCGCCGCCGCAGAGGCGAGATCCAGCTGCGCAAGCACCTCGAGGTTCGCGAGAACCGCCGTGCTTTGCTCGCCGACGCGCCGCGAGAGCTCGCGCAGGATCCGCTCTACCTCGCGCCCCTCTTCGATGCGCAACGCGCGCAAGCGATTGTTCGCTTCCAGCGTGACCAACGGCTCGATGAAGACCGTTGCGCCGCTGGAGCTGGTGTCGTGCACGACGCCTGGGAACTCTCCCGCGAATTCGGCCTTGATCGGGACGACGTAGCGCCCCTCGCGCATGGTGACGATCGGCTCGCCGATCATCTTCGCAAACTTCGGCTGACGTAATACGGAGGCGGTACGCTCGCGCACGTCGTCCTGCGTCTGGAGGATCGCCTTGCGCACCCGCGCCAACGCGGAAGATGCGCGATCGAGCACTTCGCCGCGCTCGCCGATGGCGTCGCCGATCTCACGCACGAGCTCCGGAAGCGAGCGATGGGGCCGCACCATCTCGCAAAGCGTCGGCGCCTCCGCCTCGTGAACGAAGCGCACGGCGGCAGCGACGGCTGCCAACGCGCCGTGCAGGGCGCGCAGCTCCTCGCCGGTCAGGGCGGCTCCCAAGGCAGCGCGCTCGACGATCGGCGCGCAATCCGGGATGCCGCCGAAGCCGAGCGTCGCCTCGCCAAGCAGCGCGCGCATCTCCGCCGTGGCCGCTTGCGCCGCACGAACCGTCGCTAGATCCGTCATCGGCACCAGGCTCCGCGCGCGCGCCGAGGCCGTCGCTCCGCCGCACTCTCCCGCCAATGCCTCTCGAATGGCGGGAAAGTCCACGGCGGCCAACGTCCGTTCATCGGCGAGAGCGACCGTCATCGAGGGACCGTCATCACGACGTCACGGACCGGCGATGCGCTCGCGCAGGAGACGCTCCGCCAGCTGCGGATTCGCCTTTCCTTTCGACACTTTCATGACTTGGCCGACCAGCGCCTTGATGGCGTTCTCTTTGCCGGCCTTGAAGTCGGCGACGGATTTCGCGTTTGCGGCGATGACCTCGTCGACGATTCCGGCAATAGCCGTCGGATCGCTCAGCTGCGCGAGCCCTTCTCGCGCCACGATCTCCCTCGGCGAACCGCCCGCGGCCATCACGCGCTCCAGCAGCTCCTTGGCCGTCTTCGACGTGATCGTGCCGCCAGCGGCGAGATCCACGAGCTCCGACAAAGAGGTGGGCGTCAGCGCGCCTTGGCCGTCGATCGCCATGCCTCGCTCGTTCAAGATGCGGGCGACGTCGCCGAGCAGCCAGTTGACCGTTGCCTGCGCGAACGCCGCGTCCCCGGGGCGGCGCTCCAGCGTCGCCAGCAAGAACCGCGCCAGCGCAGGATCGTCGACGATCTGGCGAATCTGCGCGGGCGGCAGCCGATAGTCGCGCTCCAGGCGATCGTAGATCGCCGCCGGCGTGAAGTCGACGCTGCGCTTCAATCCTTCGATCCATGCGGCATCGAGCGTGAGCGGCACGAGATCCGGGTCGGGGAAGTAGCGATAGTCGTGCGCCTGCTCCTTGCTGCGCATCGAATGCGTCTCGCCCGCAGCCTCGTCCCAACCGCGCGTCTCCTGGATGATGCGCCCGCCTTCGGCCAGCACGCGCCTCTGCCGCTCGATCTCGTACTGCAACGCCCGATAGACCGAGCGGAACGAATTCATGTTCTTGATCTCGGTCTTGGTTCCAAGCGTCGTGGCTCCGACCGGTCGAATGGAGACGTTGGCGTCGCAGCGGAGCGAGCCTTCCTCCATCTTCACGTCGGAGATGCCGAGATAGAGAAACGTCAGACGCAAGTATTCGAGGAATGCCACGGCATCTTCGGGCGTATGCAAATCCGGCTCGCCCACGACTTCCATCAACGGCACGCCGGCGCGATTGAAGTCGACCAATGAATACGTGCTGCCCGCGATGCGCCCGTCGCCGGAGCCCATGTGGGTGGACTTGCCCGTGTCTTCCTCGAGATGGATGCGCGTCAGGCGGCACTCGCCGGCGCTGCCGTCGGGGCGGCGGTAGCGCACGACGCCTCCCTGGACCAACGGCATGTCGTACTGGGAGATCTGGTAATTCTTCGGCATGTCCGGATAGAAGTAATTCTTCCGGTCAAACTTCGAGTGCTCGGGAATCGAAGCGCCGAAGGCGAGACCGGCGCGAACGACGTGCTCGATCGCCACGCGGTTGGGCACGGGAAGCGCTCCCGGTAAGCCCAAGCAGACGGGGCAAAGATGGCGATTGGGCTCGCCGCCGAACTCGTTGCGGCAGCCGCAGAACATCTTCGACGCCGTCTTCAGCTCGACGTGACACTCGACGCCGATGACCGCTTCGTATGCCTGCTCGACGACAACGTTGCTCATCAAATATTCACCTGAATATCGAACGCCTTGGTCGCCGCCGGCGCGCGATCGAGCGTGAAGCGCGTCGCCTGTTCGTAGGCATGGGCTGCCCCCATGAGCCGCGCCTCCTCGTAGAGCGGGGCTACCAGCTGCAAGCCCATCGGCAGCTCGCGGCCATTCTCTTTGACGAACCCGCAGGGAACTGACATCGCCGGAAGGCCGGCCAGAGACATCGGAATCGTGTAGTAGTCCATCAAGTACATCGCCACGGGGTCATCGCCCTTGGCGCCGAACTCGAAGGCGGCGGAGCTCGCCGCCGGGCACGCGATGAGATCGCATCGCGCGAACGCCTGCTCGAAATCGGCCGCCATCAGCGTGCGTGCCTTCTGCGCGCGCACGTAGTACGCGTCATAGTAACCGCTGGAGAGCGCATACGTACCGATCAAGATGCGCCGCTTCACTTCGGGACCGAAGCCCGCGGCGCGCGTCTTGGCGTACATCTCCTGCACGCTCGCGCCGTCCACGCGCAGACCGTAGCGCACGCCGTCGAAGCGCGCGAGGTTCGACGACGCCTCCGCCGGCGCGATCAGATAGTAGGTCGCCAGACCGTACTCGGCGTGCGGCAGCGCCACGTCGACGATCTCCGCGCCCAACGCCGCCAGTTGCTCGTAGGCGCGCTTGTAGATGCCGTCGATCTCCGCGCCCAACTCCTTGGTGTCGAACTCTCGTACGAGGCCGACGCGCAGACCCCGGAGATCGGTGCGCAGCGAGGGAAGCGTCGGCTCCACGGGACGCGGAAGGCTGGTGGCATCGAAAGGATCGTGGCCGGCGATCACGTCGTACATCGCGGCGGCGTCCTCGACCGTGCGCGCGATCGGACCGATCTGATCGAGGCTCGAAGCAAAGGCGATCAACCCGTAGCGCGAGACGCGTCCGTAGGTCGGCTTCATCCCCACGACGCCGCAGAAGGCGGCCGGCTCACGGATGGAGCCACCGGTGTCCGAAGCCGTCGCCAGCGGCGCCTCACGGGCCGCCACCGCGGCCGCGCTGCCCCCGGAGCTCCCACCGGGAACGCGCCCCGTATCCCACGGATTGCGCGTGACGCCGAGCGCCGAGTTCTCGCAGGAGCTGCCCATCGCGAACTCGTCCAAGTTCGCTTTGCCCACGGGGACGCAACCTGCGTCGAGCAAGCGCTGGACGGCCGTCGCCGTGTAGGGGGCAACCCACCCTTCGAGGATCTTCGAACCCGCCGTCGTCACCGTCCCGGCCAGGCACATATTGTCTTTGACGGCCACGGGGACGCCCGCCAGCGGCAACGCCTTGCCGGCCGCCACGGACGCGTCCACGCGGCGCGCGTATTCTCGCGCCAAATCGCCGGTGACGCTCAACAACGCCCCGATAACGGGTTCCATGCGCTCGATCTGCGCCAGGTGCGCCTCCAGAACCTCGACGGCGCTGGCCTCGCGCGCGTTGACGGCGCCGGCGATCCGCCGTGCGCTCCACTCGATCATCCCGCTCACGTCGTCTCCTCGATGATGCGAGGGACCCGGAAGAAAGCGCCCTCGCGCGCGGGGGCGGCGCCCAGCAGCACGTCGCGGTCGAGCGAGGGACGCTCGGCGTCCTCGCGCAGCACGTTCGTCAACGGCACCACCTGGGCCGTCGGCGCGACGTGGCTCACGTCGAGCTGCTGGAGCCGCTCGACGTGTTCCAAAAGATGGTCGAGCTGGCGCTGATAGAGCGCCGCCTCGTCGTGCGTGAGATCGAGACGGGCCAAACGCGCCACGTACGTCACGTCGATCCCGCGCGTCGCGGAGGTCTCGCTACCTAATGACAAAGTCGGGGTACTCCTTCTGTTCGTCCGAAAGCTCGGACCACGCGGCCGTCAGGCGGATGTCCTCGTTCGCCTGGGCCCCGGCATCCTTCCGCCAAAGCGTGCAAAGGACCTCGACGTGTCCCGTCTGGGGGAACATATCGAACGGCTGGACGACACCGACTTCGTAGCCGGCGGCGCGGAGCTGTGCCACGTCGCGCGCCAGCATCGCCGGGTTGCACGAGAGATACCAGACGTTCGGCACGCGCGCGGCGGCCAAGGCCGCCAGGGCGGCGGCCTCGACGCCTTTGCGCGGCGGATCGAGAAAGGCGATCTCGGCCGTGCGCAACGCCTGACGAACGCGGGGCTCGCGCAGCGCCTCTTCGACGCGCCCGACGGCAAATTCCGTCGTCGCTTCGACGCCGTTGAGCTTGGCGTTCTCAAGCGCCTCCTCGATCGCGTGCGCGCTCTCCTCCACGCCGAAGACGGTGCATCCCAGCCGCGCGAAGAAGATGGAGAACGTTCCCGCGCCGCAGTAGAGGTCGACGATGCGGCGTGGCTTGGTCAGCCCTGTCGCGATGAAGCGAAAGATTTGCCCGACCATCTCGCTGTTGACCTGGAAGAACGAGGCGGCTGAGACGCGGAAGCGGATCCCTTCGATCTCCTCCTCCATCTCCGGCTCTCCCCAGATCGTGCGCTGCCTGCGGCCCATGACGGCATTTTGACTGGCCGGTTCGAAGGAGTTCTGGATCCCCACGACGCCTGGCAGGAGCAGCACCAGCTGCGCCGCCATGCGATCCAGATGCTCCGCCGGGCGCTCGGTCGTCAGCGAGACGACGGCCTGCCCCAGGGCACGGCCGGCGCGCGCAACGATATGGCGCACGCCGCGCAACACCTGCGCCGCGCCCCTGGAACGAGCAAGCGCCGCCAGGTTACGCACGTAGCCGTCGAGCTGAGGAAGCACGATCGGGCAGGCTTCGATGGGCACCACGTCATGCGAACGCGGTTGGTAGAAGCCAACCGCGTACCGCTCGCCGGGGCGCTCCTCCACCACCAGCGACATCTTGTTGCGGTAGGCGTGCGGGTGGATCATGCCGATCGTCTCCGCCACGTCGACGTCGACGCCGCCGATGCGCCTGAAGGCGCTGGCCACGATATTGCGCTTCCAGCGCAGCTGCGCGGGATAGACGAGATGCTGCACCTGACAGCCGCCGCATGCGCCGAAGACGGGGCAGAACGGCTCAGTCCGCTCCGGAGAGCGCTGGAGGATATCGATCAGCTCGCCGACGGCGTAGTTCGCCTTCACGGAGCTGATGCGCACGCGCACTCGCTCGCCGGGCAACGCCCCCGTCACGAAGACGACCATGCCTCCCGCGCGTCCGACGCCTTGCCCATTCGCGAGCAGGTCCGTGAGCGTGAGGATGGCCTCCTGGCCTAGCGTGGGGGTGGGACTAGTCGCGCTTTTGTTCGTCAAGCGAGCGGAGAAGCTGGTTGGCTTCGTCGATCAGCGACTGGATGCGGCTACTCGTGGGGTCGGGCTCGCGGCGCCGCATCAGGCTTCGCGCGACGACGAAGGCCGCGGCGGCCGAGAGGGCAATGACGGCCGCCCACACCAGCGCACGACCGTCGAGACCCGCGCGTTGACCGTCGCCGGGCTGCGATTCGTGCGTGGAATTCGTGGTCATCTCGGTCAGGTCGGTCATGGTTACCTCTGACCGGCTCCTTCGTCCACAGATGCGCCCTCGCCTCCGGCGTCCGGGAGCCGCCGGTGCGATACGCGAATCCACGGCACGGCCGGCGGTCCGGCAGGCCTCCTAGGCGACGACCTCCGACGCCGCGTCGAGCGATTCCAACTCGCGCTTCTCCGATGCCGAGATCACGCGCTGCAGATCCAGCATGATGATCAGCCGGTCGCCCAGCTTGCCCACGCCGCGGATGTACTCCGTCTCGACGCCGGAGATCATCTCCGGAGCCTCTTCGACCTGCTCCACAGGGATGCGCAACACCTCGCTCACGGCATCCACCACCATGCCGACGCGCTTGCCCCCGATCTCCGTGACCACGATGCGCGTGTTCTTCGTGTGCTCCGCCCGCGCCATTCCGAAGCGCGCTCGCAAGTCGATGATGGGGATCAACTGACCGCGCAGGTTGATCACGCCTTCCATGAAGTGCGGCGCGCGCGGCACGTGCGTGATCTGCACCATGCGGTTGATCTCTTGCACCTGCGAGATATCGACGCCGTACTCCTCGTTGCCGAGCGAAAACGAGACGACCTGGATCGTCTCACCGGAGAGCTGCTTCGAATCCTTCTCTTGCATAGATCTACTCCTCGAATCTCCGCATCCCGCGGGAGTCCTTCTTAAGACGGACTCCTAGACGCCGGAATACTCCGCGCGCGCCATCCGGCCGGAAGCGTACGCCTCGCTGACCAGCGAGTGAACGTCGATGATCAAGCTTATCGAGCCATTGCCGAGGATCGTCGCGCCCGAGATACCGCTGATCCGCCCGATGACGTCGGAGAGCGGCTTGATGACGATCTCTTGCTCGCCCTGGAACGAGTCGACGACGAGGCCTACCTGCCGGCCCTGCATGTTGACGATCACGATCATCACCTTCTCCGGGTCCCGCTCCGTGCCCAGGTTGAAGAACTCGCCGATGCGCAAGAGCGGAACGATCGTCCCGCGCAGCGTGATGACCTCGTTGCCGTGCACGGTGCGGACTTCGGACATCTCGACGCGCTGCGACTCGATCACCGAGTCCAACGGGATCGAGTACAGCTCGCCGCCGACCCGGACCAGCAGGGCCTGGATGATCGCCAGCGTCAGCGGGAGCTTGATCGTGAAGGTCGTTCCGACGCCCTCGACCGACTCGATGTCGAAGATGCCCTTGAGGCGCGTGATGTTCTTCTTCACGACGTCCATGCCGACACCGCGCCCCGAGATATCGGTGACCTTCTCCGCCGTGGAGAAGCCGGGATGGAAGATCAGCTCCATGATCTCGCGATCGGAGAGCTTGTCCGACTCCGAGATCAGCCCTTGGCGAATGCCTTTCTCGCGTACGCGCGCCAGATTGATCCCTCGCCCGTCGTCACCGACCTCGATGATGATCTGGTTGCCTTCGTGATAGGCATTGAGGCGGATGGTGCCGATCTCCGGCTTGCCGGCCGCGCGCCGCTCCTCCGCTTCCTCGATGCCGTGATCCACGCAATTACGGATCAGATGCATCAGCGGCTCGCCGATCTCGTCAACCACCGTTTTATCGAGATCCGTCTCCGCGCCATGGATCTCCAGACGCACTTCCTTCTTACGCGCCTTCGAGAGGTCGCGCACCATGCGCGGGAAGCGCTCGAAGACCTGACCGATGGGCACCATGCGCACTTTCATGATGCCTTCTTGGATCTCGTTCGTCGTGCGCGCCAGGAGGCTCGCGGAGTCGGCCAGCTCCTTCGCCAGCGGCTCGATCACGCTGCGCACGCCGTTGTCCTTGAAGTCACCCAGCGAGCGCGCAAGCGTCGTCGCGATATCGGAGATGCGCGTGCGGTTGATGACCAGCTCTCCGACGAGACTGAGCAGCGCATCCAACCGTTCGATGTCGACGCGGATCGTCTGAGAGAGGGCGCGCCGTTGCTCTTGGCGCGTCTCCGACCGCGTCGGCGCGCTTGCCGGAACAGGAGCCGTGGCCAGCTGGGGCGGAATCGAGCCATCGCCATTGGCCAACAGGCGCGCCACCTCGGCCTCGAAAGCCGCGATCTCTTCTTCCGACGCGTCGAGGCGCTCTTCACCGCCGTCTCCCGATTTGTCGTTCTCGCTCTCGACGATGGCGGCCGTAGCCTCGTAGAGCGAGCTGAAGGATTCCAGACGCTCCAAGTAGCTTTCCACGCCTTCGGGAATGATGGCCTCACCCGTGAGCGCCCGGATCAGCGCCATGAGGATGTCGCGCCCCTCGAAAAGCAGATCGATCGACTGCTGGGAGAGCGGCATGCGGTCTTTCCGCAGAAGATCGAAAACGCTCTCCAAGCGGTGCGCCAGCTCTTGGACCTCGGTAAAGCCCAGCATTCCCGCACTGCCCTTGATGGAGTGCATGGCGCGAAAGAGCTCGTTGACGATCTCAGAATCGATCCGGTCGGCGTCAACGTAGCTCTCGAGGCGCAGCAGAGCCGAGTCGATCGTCTGCAGCAGCTCGTCCGTCTCGTCCTTGAAATACTGGACGAACTCGGTCCGATCGAAAAATTCCTCACTCACGCTAGCGATACCATCCGTGGCTGAACACCGGTGCCGTGCCGCGGCCCCTACTCTACGCCGAAGACTTGGAGCAGCGGCTGAAGCGAGCCCGTCTCGGGAATCAGGATGAACTGCCCGGAGACGGACGTCCGCTGATCGATGAAGTCGTTCTCGACCAAGAAGACGTCTTGATCCGGGAGCACGGACATCAGTGTCCGGAACGCCGCCTGGACGGTGCCGTACGAGAGCGTCGGCACCGACGGCAGCAGATTGATCCCCGTCAGTTGAATGAGCGCCGTAAGATAGGAACCGGCGAGAATGTTGCCGAGCTCCTTTAGGGTGGAGTCGACGATCGAGTCGAAGATCTGGATGTTGCCGACGACGCGCTTGAGGAATGCGTGCACGAACTCGAGCGCGTTCTCGCGATCGAAGAGCACCAGCATCTGACCGGGTGCCTCGCCGCGCACGTACATGTGCAAAGCGGCCACCATCCGTTCGTTGCTGGCGACGCGATTGGAGAGATCCCGGAATTTCAGGATATCAATGCGGGGCTCGGTGAGCTTGATCGTCGTGTTCAGAAGCTGCGAGAGCGCCGTCGCTGCATGGCCGGCACCGATGTTGCCGACTTCTTTGAGCGCGTCCTTCTGCAGTTCGCTCAGATTGAGCGAGAGTGACATCGCAGCGCCCCTTCCTATGAAAGAACTTTGTTGATGGTTTCCAGGATCTTCGGCGGCTGGAACGGCTTGGTGATGAACGACTTCGCTCCCGCTTGAATGGCCTCGACGACCAGCGCCTGCTGGCCCATCGAGGTGCACATGATGATCTTGGCGTTCGGATCGTGCGAGATGATCTGCCGGACGGCCGTGATTCCGTCCATTTCCGGCATGACCATGTCCATCGTGACGAGGTCGGGCGTCAGTTCCTTGTACTTGTCGACGGCCTCGGCGCCGTTCTGCGCCTCACCCACGACTTCGAACCCGCTCTTGGAGAGGATACCCTTGATCATCATGCGCATGACGACCGCATCGTCGCAGATGAGGACCCTCTTACTCATCTCCCACTCGCTCCCTATCCCCACCGGCGTCGCTCGTGGGGACCCATTGCTCGAAAGGTTCCGGCATACTCGCGCCGGGTTGCGTCTCACCCGGTCATCGTCCGACCCCGGGTTCCTCCGTGTTGTATCGGCCTCGCTAGGAGAGAACTTAACAGCCTTCACGCGAGCTTACGCGAGGCCGCGCGCTCGCAGGTCCGTCTGGCGCTTGTTGATGAACTCGAGGATCGCGCGATCGTGCTCCGGCCGCAGGTTCCGAAATCTGACGCCGTGCGAGAACCGCCCCGAGCGCTCGATGCGCTCGACGCGCATCACCTCGCCGATCGCTTGGACTTGCCCACCCTCCGCCAACGGGATCTGCACTTCGATCTCCTGGCCTTTGCGCAGCGGTGCAGGGAGGATGAGCGCGATGCCGCCCCGCGAGATGTCGCGAATCGCCGCCTTGGCGAACTGCCCCGTGCCCTTGCCGCCGGCGGCCATCCGCCACATGCCTTGGACGGTCGCGTCGAGCCGTACGGTGGAACGTTGGTTGGCCCCGCCTCCCCCGAGGCTGGTAACGCTCTCGGGAAGCGCGAAGCGCAGGCGCCCCGCGCCGTCCTCTCCCAGGAACCGGCTGCTGAAGCGAAACTTTCCAACGGTATTGGCGTACACGAACGTGCCCATCGCGCCCGGACGCGGGGGGCGCGCGCCATCGGGGCGCGAGACGACGAGCCCCGCGTTGCCGATCTCCTCCACGCAAACGGCAAAGACGGTCGTTCCGGCGTACTGCAAGTCGACCCAAGCGTTGACGCTGGGCAGCATCGGCTTGATGTTCGTTGTTGCCTTCCGCTTGAGCCCCAGCGCTTCGAGCAGCTTCATGGTTTTCCGCGGTCTCCTCCCTTACGTCGTCGCCGCAGCATCTTCCAGCGAGATCTGACCGATCGATTCCACGCGCAGGCCCGGAACGATCTCGCTGTACGAGAGCACGACCAGCTGCGGCGCGGCGCGCTCCGTAAGCCGCTTGAGCGCAAGGCGGACGGACGGCGAGCAGAGCACGATCGGATGGATGCCCGCACCGGACGCAGATTGAATCTGCTCCGTCAAGGACGTATAGATGCGCGCGATCGTTCCCGGATCGAGCACGGCATACGCGTCCTCTCCGCGGCGAACGGCATCGGTGAGCAGCGCCTCCAAGCGTGGGTCGACGGTGATGACCGATAGGAGCCCGTCCTCCGCGTACTCCGCGCAGATGTGGCGGGCCAGCGCCGCCCGCACCCGTTCTCCTAAGTAATCGATGTCCTTGGATTGCCGCGCCGCGTCGGCGAGCGCTTCGAGGATGATGAGCAGATTGCGGATCGGGATGCGCTCGCGCAGCAAGTTTTGGAGCACGCGCTGGATCTCGCCGACGCTGAGAAGCGAGGGCACCAGCTCCTCGACCACCACGGGATAATGCTGCTTGACGTTGTCGAGCAGGGCGCTGGTCTCCTGACGTCCCAGCAGATCGGCCGCGTGGGCTTTGATGATCTCCGTGAGATGCGTGGCGACGACGCTGGTCGGGTCGATGACGGTGTACCCTGCCATCTCCGCCTGCCCGCGGCTGGCTTCCACGATCCAAAGTGCCGGAAGGTTGAAGGCCGGCTCAACGGTGGCGATGCCCTCCAACGGCTCGACGGCCGTGCCGGGATTCATCGCCAACAGACGGCCGATCATCACTTCGCCTCGCGCGACTTCGAGGCCGTAGAGCTTCACGACGTATGCGCTGGGCTTCAGTTGCAGATTGTCGCGCACGCGAATGGGTGGAACCACGATGCCCAGCTCGCGCGCGGCATGGCGCCGGATCGCCGTGATGCGTTCGAGCAGATCGCCGCCTTGCTCCACGTCGACGAGCGGGATCAGCCCGAAGCCGATCTCCAGCTCCATCGGATCGAGCGAGAGCAGCGGAACGACGCTCTCCGCGGGCTTGGCCGGCGCGGCGGACGCCGCCGCCCCCGAAGGCAGCGTGCCGGCTCCTCCTGCGCCGTGGCCGCCCGGCAAGGCGGCGCCGGGCTTGCGAGCGCGCACGGCGCGGTACGCCACGAAGAAGACGCCGCCGATGAGCAGCATCGGCACGGGTGGCAGACCCAGCACGGCCATGAGCACCAACAGCACGGCGCCGATCAAGAGCGGCTGAGCGCGCTGGGTGATCTGGGCGAGCAGCTCGTCGCCGAAGCTCCCTTCGGAAGCGGCTCGCGTGACGATGATGCCGGTGGCCGTCGAGATCAAGAGCGCCGGGATCTGGGTGACGATGCCTTCGCCGACGGTCAGCAGCGTGAAGCGCTGGAGCGCCTGGACGATGTCCATGTGCTGCTGGACGATGCCCACGACGAAACCGCCCAGCACGTTCACGAAGACGATGATGATCGCCGCGATCGCGTCGCCGCGAACGAACTTCGACGCGCCGTCCATAGCGCCGTAGAAGTCGGCGTGGCGCTGGATGTCCTTGCGACGCTGGCGCGCCTCCGCTTCGGTGATCAAGCCGGCGTTGAGGTCGGCGTCGATGGCCAGCTGTTTGCCGGGCATCGCGTCCAAGGTGAAGCGGGCCGCCACTTCGGCGACACGCGTGGCGCCGTTGGTGATGACGACGAACTGGATGACGATCAAGATCGCGAAGACGACCACGCCTACGGCGTAGTTGCCGCCGACGACGAAGTTTCCGAACGTCTCGATGACCCGCCCAGCGTAGCCGTGGAGCAGAATGAGACGGGTACCGGTGATGTTCAGCGAGAGCCGGTAGAGCGTGACGACCAGCAGCAGGGTCGGAAAGACGCTGAAGTTCAGCGCGTTCTCCGTGTACATGCTGATCAGCAGGATCAGCAAGGCCGCACCGATGTTGAGCGAGAGCAAGAGGTCCAACAATGCCGGCGGGACCGGCACGATCATGAGGATGACCAGCATGACCACCGCCGCCGCGACCAAGAAGTGCGCGTTGGCGGTAATCGTCGCCAGCATCCCTTGCGGCCTAGCCTGCACGGCCATCAGACCACCGTCTCCATCACGCGATCGTCCTGCGCTTCAGTTTGTAGACGAAGGCGATGACCTCCGCCACGGCCGTGTAAAGATTCGGTGGTATGGCCTGATCGAGCGGAACTCTGTCGTAGAGCTGCCGCGCCAGCGGCGGGTTCTCCGTGATCGGCACGCCGTGCTCGACCGCGATCTCCCGGATGCGCTTGGCCAACAGATCGGCCCCCTTTGCGCTCACCACGGGCGCGTCCATCTTGATCTCATCCCACGTGAGAGCCACGGCGAAGTGCGTCGGATTCGTCACGACGACCGTTGCCTTGGGCACCGCGGCCATCATCCTGCGGCGTGAGCTCTCGCGCATCTTCTGCCGAACGCGGCCTTTGACCAACGGGTCGCCTTCGGACTGTCGAGCCTCATCCTTGACCTCTTGCTTGGTCATCATAATGTTGCGCTCGAACTCCCACCTCTGATAGGCATAATCGGCGAAACCGAGCACGAGCAGGAGGGCTCCGAAGCGCCAGCCGATGCTGTAGGCCAAACTCTCGATGAAGCGCAGGACCTCTTGGGGCGACATCTGCCCCAGGGTCACGAAGCGGTCGATCTGGCCGTAGAGACTGCCCCAGACCAACAGCCCGACGGCCACCAGTTTCACGACCTGCTTGAGGAGATTGACCGCCACGTTCCGGGAGAAGAGGCGCTGGAAGCCGGCCAGAGGATTGATCCGGGAGAACTGCGGGACCAGGAGGTGGCCGCTGAAGAGCAGTCCCACTTGGGCCACGTTGACGCCGACCCCGACGACCACGGCCAGGCCGAACACCACCAAGAGCAATGGGCCCAGCATCACGCCGGCTTGGAGAAAGATGGTCCACACGGAGGCGATGGTGGGGTCTCCGAGACGAGCCGTCTCGCCGAGCTGCAGCCGGAGCAAGTTCCCGAAGACGTTGATCGAGCGCAGAAAGTAGATGTGGAGCAGGACGACCAGCGCGAGGAAGACGGCCGCCGACGAGAGGTCGGGGCTGCGCGCTACCTGACCGCGCTCGCGTACCTCGCCCCGCCGTTTTGGTGTTGCTTTTTCGGTTTGGTCTTCGCGCGGCATCGACTCGGCGCTCCTACGGCGTGGGCACCGGCGCCGTGGGGCTCGGCGCGGCCGTCATCGTCTTGAGCGTCGTCTGGACCTGCTGAGGGATTCCCGCAAGCGCGGGCGGCAGCAAGACGCCCAAGAGCGGCAGGCTCACGGCGACCATGATGATGCCGACGCCGATCTGGAGCGGGAAGCCGACGACGAAGACGTTGATCTGCGGAGCGACGCGAGCCATCAACCCCAATGCCAAGTTCGTCACGAAGAGCGCCGCGGCCACGGGAGCGGCGATCTTGACGGCCAGCAGGAAGCTCTGAGCGATGAAGACTCCCAGATCTTGCTGCATCCCGCCCGTCAACGTGACGTAAGGCAGCGGTGCCGTCTTGAATGAGTCCGACAAGCCTGCGATCAGCAGCAAATGGCTATCCGTCAGCAGGTAGATCAACGAGGCGATGACCAGCTCGAACTGCCCGATCACCGAGACTTGCTGCTGCGTCATCGGATTGATGATGTTGACGATGGAAAAACCCACTTGCAAGTCGAGGATCTCGCCGGCGAACTGGACGGCCATGAAGACGAGGAAGGCGACGTAGCCGATCAGCACGCCGATTAGGGCCTGAGCGACGACCGCATTGGCCAGCGCAAAGACGGACGGCAGCGGAGCGATGACCCCTACCGTTTTGAAGACGAGATAGGCGATCGTGCCGGCCAGCGCGATCTTGGCCTGCATGGGAATCTGCGGCCCGCCGATGACCGGGATCAACGCGAGCGTCACGGCCGTGCGCACGAAGACCAAGAGGAAGGTCTCAAACGTTCCCGGCGTGAGCCCGAAGACGTTGGTCACCGCACGTACGCCCCCACGTTGTTGATGATATTGGCAGCAAAATCCGTCAAGACCGCCAACATGAATGGGCCGAAGAGCAAGATCGCGATTCCCACGGCGATGATCTTGGGGATGAACGTCAGCGTCGGTTCCTGGATTTGCGTGACGGCTTGAAAGACGGAGATCACCAGACCCACGACGAGGCCGAAGATCAGCGCCGGGCCCGTCACCAAGAGCACCACCCACATCGCTTCGCGGCCCAGGGAGATGGCATCGGCATACGTCATGTGTTGAAGCTCACGAAGAGCGCGTGGACGACCAGATTCCAGCCGTCCACCAGGACGAAGATGAGGATCTTGAACGGAAGCGAGATGATGACGGGCGGCAGCATCATCATGCCCATCGACATGAGGATCGAGGCTACCGCCATGTCGATCACGATGAACGGGATATAGACGGCGAAGCCGATCTCAAAAGCCGTCTTCAGCTCAGAGATCACGAACGCCGGAATCAAGACGTAGGTCGGAACGTCCGACTGCGAGCGCGGCCGCGGCTCCTTCGAGAGGAAATAGAAGAGATCGAGGTCCTTCTCGCGCGTCTGCTTGAACATGAAGGCCCGCAACGGCTGAGCCGCCCGATCGAGCGCCACGCGCTGCGAGATCTTCTGCTGCATGTACGGCTGGAGCGCTTGCGTGTTGACCTGGTCGATCACCGGCCGCATGACGAAGAACGTCAACAGCAGGGCAAGGCCCACCAGGATCTGGTTGGGCGGCATCTGCTGCGTCCCAAGCGCCGTGCGCACGAACGAGAGCACCACGATGATACGCGTGAACGAGGTCAACAGCACCAGCAGCGTCGGCGCCAGCGAGAGCACGGTGAGCAGCAGCAGGATCTGCAGGGAAAGCGCGACGTCTTGCGGCTTCGTGGCCTGGCCGATGCCGAGATCGATGCGTGGCACGGGAATCGGCGCGGGAGCCTGCTGCGCCGCGGCTACGCCGGCGCACAGCAAGACGAAGCCTGCGACGGCGCAGGCAACGAACCTTGACCGTACCCGAACCGTCACCGTCGGAACACCCGCTGCCACATGCCTTTGACCGCCTTCGCCTGCTGTTCGGCGATCCTCCGCTGTTCAGCCAGCCACGGCTCCACGGCATCGGCGGGGATCTCACAGACCAGCGAGACGCCGCCTTGGCCGCTGCCCAACACGTAGTAGCGATCCGCCACTTTGACCACGGAGACCCAGTTTTGGTGCGTCAGCTGCGTCGACTCGATGACGCCGACCAGCCGTCGCCCCGTGACCACCAGCATGCGGCGGCGGGAAAGCTGCGCGACCAGCCAGCTGAGAGCCGCCAACAAACAGACGATGACGAGAACCGCGTAGACGTATTGGCCGATCAGACTCGCGCTCATCGCCCGCTCTCTTGATCCCTCGAACTGCTACGATCGATCGCCAGGGTTCAGTTCCGAGATCTTTACGGCAAACTTGTCGTCCACCACCACGACTTCGCCACGGGCAATCAAGATATTGTTGACGTACAGGTCGATCGGCTCGGCATTGCTCTTCTCCAGCTCGAAGATGCTGCCCGGCTGCATGGAGACGACCTCCCGGAGCGGCATTCGCGCTTGACCCAGCACGGCCGAGATCTGCAGCGGGATGTCGTGCACGAGATCGAGGTTCGCCGATCCCGGCGACGGCGTGTCCACCGGCCTAGGTTGCATCGGGGGAAACTCGGCTGGTTTCGCTTGCACCGGCGCGCGCGCGCGTTCGCGCACTTCGGGACTTGCTTGCTCCTCATAGCGCGTCGTTGCCTGCTCCGTGATGCGGTTGACCAGCAGGGCGGGAACGTCGATGGAGAACGAGCTGGCGGGAATTCCCTCGATCTCGAGCTGCACGGCAAACGAGACGTAGGGCGGCGCCGGCAGCGCGCCGGCATCCTCGACGACGCCCGCTTTCGTTCCCTCCGCGGAGAGGCCGATCTCATCGGCGAGCGCGGCGACCATCGCTGATGCCAACTGGCCTGCCGTCTCTGAAACGATGGAGAGCTGCATGGCCGGAATCTCGTCTTGCACCTCGCCGGAACCGCCGACCATCAGATCGACGCACCGCGCGAGATCTCGTTTGGAGAAGCGCACGACGAGAGCCGTGGCAAATGCCGGGACTTCGGCGGCGACAATCACGCGATCAGGCTCCAGCAACACTGAATCGGACGATTGCGAGGCCACCGGCTCGCCCACACGCACGGAACGGTCGAGGAGCGCCCCGAGAGCCTCGGCTCCCGCGCGGCTCATGGCCGTCGCCAGCGCCTTCAATTGCGGATTGGAATCTCCCACGATTTGTCTATTCCTCCGTCCACACGATCGACGCCACCTGAGCCGTGAGCTTGTCACGGTTGGAACCCACGAACACGCGGAACTTCTCGTACTCGTTCACGCGCGCCACCAACGCCTGACTCGTAGGCACGTCGAAGAGCACGACGTCACCGACGGCAAGTCCCAACAGCTCTTTGAGCATGACTTCCGTCCGGCCCAACTCCACCGTCACGGCGACCTCGGCGCGCTCGACGTTACGTGCCAGCGCGGCAACGTCCTCTTCCGTCATGCCGCGCCCCGTCATCACGCTTCCCGACCACTGGAACTCGGAGAGCTGCGGCGCGATCGACTGCAAAACGAGATAAGGTAGGCAGAAGTTCATGACCCCCGTCATCTCGCCGATCTTCAGCTCGCACGAGACGTACGCGACCATCTGGTCGAGCGGGATGATGCGCGGGATGAACTGGGGATTCGAGTCGAGCGCTTCGATGCGCAGCGAGAGGGTCAGGAAGTGGCTCCATGCCTCACGGTAACTGGAGAGCACGCGGGCCATGAAGCGCTGCATGAGCGTACGCTCGATGTCCGTCAGATCGCGAAGCTTCTGCGGCAGCCATCCGGGACCGCCCAGCAGGCGATCGATGATGGAGAACGTCAGGTTCAGATCCAGCTGCACGATGCCGCTGCCCGGCAGCGGGTCCATCGAGAAGATCGAGAGGATCGACGGCACGCCGATCGAGGCGATGAAGTCACCATACGAGATCTGCTCAATCCCGACGATCGTCGCTTCAACGCGGGTTCGGAGATAGACGGAGAGCGCGTTATTGAGCAGGCGCGTATAATTATCGTGCAGCGTCCGCAGCGTATGCAAATGGTTCGTCGTGAACTTCTCCAGCCGCTTGTTGAAGCGGAAGTCGAAATTCTTGACGCGCCTGGTTTCCGTCTTCTCTTGAGTCTCGGGCGCCGCCAGTTGATTGACGAGCGCGTCGATCTCTTCTTGCGAGAGCATCGACATGTTACTCTCCCAGACGTTTCACTTGCTCGGTAGCTTTGTCGCTGAGAATCACGATATCCACGCGACGGTTCAGTTGACGGTGTTCGGGCGTGTCGTTGGGCACCAGCGGACGGAACTCACCGTAGCCCGCGGCAGAGATGCGAACGGGAGCGATGCGATCGCGCTCCACGAGATACCGCACGACGTTCGTGGCGCGCGCTGTCGAGAGCTCCCAATTCGTCGGGTAGAAAGGCGTGTGTATCGGCACGTTGTCCGTGTTGCCCTCCACGGAGATGTCGTTCTTCGTTTCACGCAGATAGATGGCCACCTTGTCGAGGATCTCCCGGACTTTGGGTTCGATCTCCGCCGAGCCCGAACGGTAGAGCGCTTTGTCCGTCAGCAGGCTCACGACGAGGCCGCGGCGCTCCACGCGCAGGCGCACTTGGCTTTGCAGATGTCTCTCATTGAGAAAGGCCGCCAATTGCTGCGCGATTTGCTGGAGCGAAGGCGTGGATCCGCCTTTGCGCTCACTCTTCTCCGCCGCCCGTGGCGGGTGATTGACCCACTCGCGGCCGCTGAAGCCGGCATTTATCTCCTTGGCGAAACGGTTGAATCTCACGGAGCTGATCGTCGAGATGGCAAACAGGATGATGAACAAGGCGAGCAGCAGCGTGATCATGTCGGCATACGTCAGCAGCCAGCGCATCATGCCGGCTGCTTCATGGTGCCCTCCCTCGTCCGACGATCCCTTGCGCCGCCTGCGAGGAGCGGAGGCGTCGGGGGCTTCGATCTTCTGCGAGACAGCTGCCATCAGCTTGGTCTATCCTGCCGGAGCGGTGCCGAGCTCGGCGACGCCGCCTCCCGCCTCCACTTCCATCTCGCGTTCCGCGGGATCGAGGAAGGCGTGGAGCTTCTCCTCCAGCAGACGCGGGTTATCGCCGGCCTGGATGGAGAGGATGCCTTCGATCATGATCTCGCGCAGGAGCAGCATCTGTTGGGAGCGTTCGCGGATCTTGCCTGCAAACGGCAGCCACAGCAAGTTCGCCAACGAGATGCCGAAGAACGTGGCGACGAAGGCCTGCGCCGTCGCGATGCCGATCGTTCCCGTGACGTTGGACGTGTCGCCGCCGAGCGATCCCAAACTCTTGAGCATCGCGATCAAGCCCAGTACCGTGCCGATGATGCCGAGCGTGGGAGAGTAGCCGCCCATCGTCATCCAGACCGCTTCAGCTTTCTTGAAGCGCTGTTCGACGTAGCCGACTTCCGTCTCCAGAATCTTGCGGATGATGTCCGTGTCGCGGCCGTCGATGACGAGCTGGATGCCCTTGCGCATGAACTCGTCCTCCAGCTCGTTGGCCTCGTTCTCGAGCGCCAGCAGGCCTTCGCGCCGGGCCTTCTCCGCGAAAGCGACGAGCGTGGAGATGGTCTCTCGCTCCTCCAGCTTCACCGATCCGAAGACCAGGCGCAGCGCGCCGAACCCTTGCAGCAGGGTCTTCAGCGGAAAGGAGACCATCGTCGCGCCGATGCTGCCGCCGAACACGAGCAAGAAGGCCTCGTAGCGGGCAAAGATGATCGATACGTCCACGTGGCCGATAGCCGCCGCGACCGCCAGCGAGCCCCACGCGACGAGAATACCGATGATGGTTGCGACGTCCACGCTAACGCCCCGCCTCCTCCGGTGCAGGCTCGGGGCCATGAATGGCGCGCTTGTAAGCCACGACCCGGCGCTGAACCTCGTCGAGCGTCTCCAGAACGCGCAGCTTGTTGCCGCTCGTCAGCGTGACGACCGTGTCCGGCGTCGCCTCGACGTACTCGATCAGGTCGGCATTCAACACGATGGACTGTCCGTTCAAACGGTGGAGTGAGATCATCAACAGTTGTATCGGCAGAAAGCCCGTGGGTCGGTAACGTAAGGGGGACCCGACCCTCTTGGTCAGGTCCCCCTTCTTGGTAGCGAGCCTTGGGGAAAACGTGCGGCCACGCGGCTGCCCGCGTGGGGGACTTCGTTAGCCGGTGCCAGGCAGCAGGTTCACGACGGTCTGCGCCATCTGGTCCGAGGTCGCGATCGTACGGCTGTTGGCCGTGAAGGCGTTCTGGGCCAGGATCATCTTCGTGAACTGGTCGGCCAGGGAGACGTTCGATTGCTCGAGCGACCCCGAGACGATCGCCCCGGTATTCCCGACGTTGGCGGACCCGACGACCGGCAGCCCCGAATTCGCCGTCGCGACGAACTGGTTGTTGCCGACGCGCTGGAGGCCCCCTTCGTTGGCGAAGGTCGCCACGGCGACTTGGGCCACCGTCTTCACCTGACCGTTGGTGAATTGTCCCTGAATCGTCCCGTCCTGACTGACGGTGATGTTCGAGAGGATACCGGCCTGGTAGCCGTCCTGACTGAGCGCCGCCGCCGTATACGGCGAGGTGAGCGCCGTGGCTTTGCTCCAATCGAGACTGATCGTCGTCGGCGCCGCCGCATTGTTCGGCGTCACGCCGCCGGGGCTCGGCGGGCTGTTCGGCGGACCCCAGAGGCTGATGGTGATCGGAACGTTGCTCGTCACGTTCAGGCTTGCCGAGGAGCCGAGGATGGCGGCGGAGGCCACGGCGCCGACGCCCTGCTCGTTCGTCGGCGTCGCGTTGGTGGCGCCGATGAACTGCCCGTTGGCATCGAAGAACAGGTAGCCGCCGGGCGTTTGCTCGCCGGCCGCCGGGGAGATCGACGTCCCGTCGATCGCGGTGACGCTGAACGCGTACCGCGTCGCCGGCGTGGCGGCGGCGCCCGTCGTCGTGTTGACGACCGTCGGAGGAAGGGCGCCGGCGATGAAGGTCGACGTGCCGCTGACGTTCGACGTGACCGGGTCCACCGTCCCGAAGGCGCCGCCCGCCGCGTTGATGGCCGGCGGGGGAAGCGGCGTCAGCGTGATCGTCAGCTGGTGCGCGTTGCCCAACGAGTCGTAGACCGTCGTGGTGACGATCTTGTCCGCCGTCGTCGGCACACCGACCGCGTTCACCGTCGTCGAGACGGAATTGGCCGCGGCTGCGGAGTTGTTCCCGCTGGCCGTGAGCGAGTATTGGCTCGCGTCGTTGTTGCCGCCCATGTACAGGTTCTGCGTTTGCTGCGCCTGCATGGCCAGGCCGATCGGGATGTTGATCGAGCTCGGCGTGCCCGTCTGGGTGATCTGCCCTTGCGCGTTCGCCTTGTAGCCCTGCACGGCGAGGCCGCTGCTGGGATCGATCAGCGTCCCGTTGGAGCTGAGCGTAAAGGCGCCGTCGCGCGTGTAGACGGACTGGCCGCCGCCGTTAGTGTTGGCAAGGATGAAGAATCCGTTGCCGTTGATGGCCAGGTCCGTATTGACGCCCGTCGTCTGCAGGCCGCCCTGCGAGAAATCCGTGTCGACCGTACCGACTTTGACGCCGAGACCCAAATCCTGAGGGTTCACGCCGCCATTGGTCTGCGTGGGAGCCGAGGCATACCGAAGGCTCTGATAGAGGAGATCCTGGAACGTCATGTTCTGGGACTTGAAGCCCGTCGTACCGACGTTCGCGATGTTGTTCGAGATGACGTTCATGTCCGCCTGATAGGCGTTCAGACCGGTCACCCCGATGAACAACGAATCGAACATGCGTCGTTCGTCCTTTCGAGGAACGCGGGATCGGTAGGTCACCCGCGCTGGCGGCTTCCTCTATGAGGTCCACCGCCGATTGGTTGTAGGTATTCGTTTACTTGGCGCGCGTCGTCTCAACCGATGATCGCGGCCGAGTCGATGTTGGTGAAGACGTTCTCCTTCATCGAGTCGCCGTCGACGGCTGTGATGACCACGCGGTTCTTGATGCTGACGACCATCGCCACGTCACGCAACATGAAGAGGGACGACTTGGCGCCTTTCTGCGCGGCCTTGTCGGCCATCAGATTCATCTTGGCCATGTCGTCGGCCGAGATGGTGATGTTGCGCGACTGCAAGCGCTCGAGCGCGTGCGCGGAAAAGCGCAACGGCTCCCCCGCGGGCGCGGGTGCCTGCTGTCGTTGACGCAGAACGTCGCGAAACGCCGGGCCGGAGGTCGGAGGAACGCGTACCGGCGTGCGCGCCGGCCGCACTCCGCCGGCTGGCTGGACGCCGGCCGCGATCGTGGCGTCGGAGATCGCCTTGGGATCCATGGCCCTAGCCCACCGTCACGATCTGGCTGGGCTGGAACAGCGCGGGATTACCGCTGCTGTCCGTGATCACGCTGCCGTGGGCATCCGTCATCGTGAAGTAGGGCTGCCCGTTCTGGACTTCCACCTGCTTGACCGTTCCCGAGATCGTCGAGCCGCCGTTCTGACCGCCGGAAGCGGTATTCACCGTCACGTTCTTGCCGATGAAGCCGGCGAATTGCGTGACGGAGAACGCCGACTGGAAGTTCTGGAACGCCGTAGCGAGGTTGGTCGTCTCCTGGAGCTGTGAGAACTGGGCGAGTTCCGCGATCGACTGCGTCTCGTCCATCGGTTGGAGCGGGTCTTGGTTCTGCAGCTGCGTGGTCAGCAGTGTGAGGAAATCATGCTCCCCCAACGAGCTGTTGCCCGTCGTCGTCGACGCGGTGTTGCCGATGAGTGAATCGATCGGTAGGTTCGAGGTCCCCGATCCGGTGACGCTCGTGGTACTCATAGCGTTTTTCTCCTACACGAGGTAGTCGAGGTAGCCTTGGGGTCGTGCCGCCGCCGGCGGACCGAACGATGGGATGGCCGCCAACGGCTCCTCGTCGTCGTACGAGCCGCCTGCACCGCGATTGTGCGTGAACGGCGTGTAGAACGACTGAGGCTGCCGGTACGCGAATCCGCCCTGCGGATCTGCGCCGACGTTGACCGAGAAGTGCTGCAACTGCAGCCCGTGGTCGGCAAAGGCCGCTCCCAGCTGGGGCGCGCCCCGCGTGAGCGCGAGACCCGCGGCCGGCGTCGCGGCCGTGAACGACGCGCTCACGCCGTTCGGACCGACGACGAGCTTGACGCTCACGTCGCCCAGATTGTCGGGCACGAGATGGATGCGCATCGTCGTCGTCCCGTCGGAGGGGCGAACGGCGAGCGCACGGGTCACCTGGTCGACGATCTGGAACCGGTCGAAGGGATTGCTCGGCGGCGTTTGCGGCGCCGCCCCGGCCTGGACCGGTGCGTTGGATCCGTCCGTGTTCACCGGCGAGTGCGCGCCGAGGACACCGAGCCACGAACCGGCGCTCGTTCCCGACGGAAGCTGCTGACCGCCGTCGTTTCCTCGCTGGTCGTGCGTATCTCCGCCGCGCGCGAACGCGAGCGCGGAGATCAACGGAGCCAGTTGCGCATCGATGCGGACCGGCTCTCCGCTTGGCGCGGACAGCTGGAGCACCGGCGGACGGACCACCGGGGCCGCGGCACTTGCGGCTGCGGGGATGGTTCCGGTCGCCGGCGCGGTTGCCGATGCGACGGCATCCGCCGGGGCTTCGGACACCGTTGTCGCCGTGGCGGCACCGGCGCTTGAGCGAGCATCTTGGGATGCGGATGGAGACGACGAAGCAACGGTCGGCGAACCGAGTTCGCCCACCGTCTGCGTTTGCGGGGCTGGGAGTCCTCTCCCCGAGGGGTCCAAGGCGCTCGCCAGGCTTCGAAACTGCTGCCCCGTCTCTCCGGTGTCCGCCCCCGCCACGATCGCGACTCCGACTTGCGCGATCCGTTGGGCGAGGGCCGCGGCCTGCTCGACCGGCGGACCGATCCCGGGTGGATCGGCCTCTCCCGACTGCGTCTTCGAGATGAGTCCCGTCTCGACATGCGCGTTGGTCGAACTCGTCGCGTTGATCCAACGCGTCGCAGTCGTCCAACTCGTCGCGATCGCCGCGCTCGTCGAGCTCACCGTAACCGTTGCCGTCGATGCGGATACATCGAGAGCCGCGGCGATCGATGATCGCAGACGTGCGACGAAGGTCGGATCGACCGGCATGCCCGGCGACGTCGTCGAAAGCTCGGAGAAAGCCTGCGCCATCGCCTGCGAGACGGTGTCCTGGATCCGGGCAGCCGTCGTTCCCGAGCCCAGCAACGCATCGATGCGGCTGGTCAAGGAAGCGATGCTCGCGTGCGTTCCCGCTACGGGAGGCGCACCGAGGGCCGACTGCACCTGATCGAAGATCGCCGTCAGTGCCGGAGGCGGTTGTTGCAACATGCCACCCAGCAGGCTCTCCAACTGCGAGAGCGCGCTGGTATCCGCCGAACCGCCGGCGACAGGCTTCAGCGGCCCGGACCAATGGCGAGCGAAGAGCAGCGCGAACGCGTCACCGCTCGAGGCCGAAGCCGTGGAACCACGCGCGCCGGATGCCGATGGAACGGCGGCCGTGGCGACAAGGGGTATGGAAGATAGATTCAGCTCTTTCACCTCCTTTCTCATCGAGGCTTACACGTTCGTCATCGGCAAGCAGCCGACGAAACTCAAGGAGCCTGTCGGACATGGCCCGACAGGCGCTTAGGTACCAGGCTTGGGCGGGGAGTTGGCACGGGTCGCCGTCAGCCGGGCCGCTACCTTCGGGGGCATTGCCCCCAGGATCTCCGCCACCTGGTCGGGGTCCATCGCCGCGAAGACTCGGGCCACGTACTCGTCGGGGAGGCGTTCGGCGATCTTGGCCGCCGCCTGCGGCTCCATCTCGTTCCAGATCTTCGCCGTTCGCTCTACCTGGGCGCTGTCGTCGGACGACACGATCCCGGCGGACGTTGCCGGCCGCGGGGCGACCGTCTCTCGCGAGGCTCCGGCCAGCTGCTGATCGAGCTGGTTCGCTCGCGTGGTCAGGGCCGAGATCTGCTTGTCGCGCGACTGAACGCTGCCCTGGAGGCCGGCGATCTGCTTCTGCAGATTCGCGATCTCGCGTTTCTGCCCGTCGATGGTCCTGTGCAACGAGCCGACGTCGGCCGCCGCCGCAACGGCATCCATCGCCTTGCCGATCGGCGGGAAGGCGTGGAGACGATCGCGGCTCGGCTGCCAGGCGAACGCCGCCGCCATCAGCGCGACGAGCACCACGGGGGCGATCAAACGGGTGATCTTCCAGCGCCTCTTGCGCGTACGCGTCACAATCATGGGTTTCGTTGCTCCCGCACGCGCGACTCGACGCGCGCGTTGGTATCGTCGACTTGGCGCTGCTCCTCCAAGCGCTCTTCGTTTTGGAAGGCCTCGAGCCGGCGCTCGCGCAATCGCTCGACGACCTTCTTCTCCGTGCTTGCCGTCACGAGCGCGGCGCGCGCCGCAGCGACTTGACTGCCGGCGGCCGCGACGCGCTGCCGCTGCAGCGCGATCTCGCCGGCCATGTGCTCCAAATGAGCGTAGTACGCCTGGAGCTCCTCGAGCGCCAGCTCGCTATGGCGCTGCCGGACGGTTTGCACGTCTTCGTCGCGCCGCCGCTCCAGCGACGCCAGCCGCTCCTGCGCTCGTTGGAGGATGAGCTGAGCCTCGGCCAAGCGCCGCATGCGCTCGCGCTCGCGTCGCTCGCGCAGCTCCAACACCGGTTGGAGGGCAAATCGAAAGCGTTTCATGAGATCGCCACCAGTCCCGACGTCGCGTCGGCCAGCGTCGAGGTCTCATAGGCGTCCTGGCGCAGAAAGTGGCGGATGCTCTCGATCTTCGAGATTGCGAGGTCGATCTTCGCGTTGCTTCCCGGTACGTAGGCGCCGATGTTGATGAGGTCCTCCGCTTCGCGGTAGGTAGCCAGAAGATCGCGCACGCTGCTCGCGGCGCGCTGGTGCACGTCGTCCGTCACGTCGGGCATCACGCGGCTGACGGAATGGAGGACGTCGATGGCGGGATAGTGATTGGCGGTCGCCAACGAACGGGAGAGGACGATGTGGCCGTCGAGGATCGAGCGGACGGCGTCGGCCACGGGCTCGTTGAGGTCGTCGCCGTCGACCAGCACGGCGTAGATGCCGGTGATCGTGCCGTGCGGCGACGTACCGGCGCGCTCGAGCAGCTTCGGCAAGAGCGCGAAGACGCTGGGCGTATAGCCCTTCGTCGTGGTCGGCTCGCCGATCGCGAGGCCCACTTCGCGCTGCGCCATCGCGAAGCGCGTGACGCTGTCCATCATCAGCGTGACGTCGAGGCCGCGGTCGCGAAAGTACTCCGCGATCGTCGTCGCCACGAAGGCGGCCTTGATGCGCACCAGCGCCGGCTGGTCGCTCGAGGCCACCACCACGACGCTGCGCGCGAGGCCTTCCGGACCGAGGTCGCGCTCGATGAAGTCGCGCACCTCTTTCCCGCGCTCGCCGACCAGCGCGATCACGTTGACGTCGGCGCTCGTATTGCGCGCGATCATGCCCAGGATCGTCGACTTGCCGACGCCGCTGCCGGCGAAGATGCCGACGCGCTGGCCCTTTCCGCACGTCAACAGGCCGTCGATGGCGCGAATGCCCACGGAGAGCGGCTGATCGATGCGCGGACGGTCGAGGGGATTGGGCGGAGAGGCGATGATGGGCCGACGCTCCGCCATCTCAATCGGTGGACCGCCGTCCATCACGCGGCCGAGACCGTCCAGGACGCGGCCGAGGAGCGCCTCGGAGACGCTTACTTCGAGCGGCCGCCCTTCGGCGATGACTTCCGAGCCTGCGCCGATGCCGGCTAGCTCACCGAGCGGCATGATCAACACCTTGTTGTCGCGGAAACCCACCACTTCCGCGAGCACCGGCGCCGCGTTGCGGCGGTACGAGATGCGGCAGGTCTCACCGACGGCCATCTGCGGTCCCAAGCTCTCGATGACCACCCCGATGACCTGACGCACCCGCCCGTTGGTGCGGATCAAGTCGGCTCTGCGAATCTGCGCGATGTAGCGATCGGCGGAGAAGCGCGGAGGCTGGATCGTTTCAGCTTGCTTCAGCATGACTGACGACGCCGCTCGGGCTCACTTGACGGTCGAGCGTGATTTCCTCTTCGTCGAGGTGGAGAACTTTGCGCGCCTCATTGAGCTGGTGCTCGATCTTCGCATCGACGCTGCCCGCTTCGGTGTCGACGACGACGCCGCCGCGATCGACGCGCAGATCGCCGACGAATCGGATCTGCCGCGGGTCCCCGGGGAAAAGATCTTCGCACCCGGCACGGATCGTCTCGAGATCGGCCGGGTTGACGCGGAGGACCATCGTCTCCTTGTCCATGAGGCGCGCGATGGCGGCTCGCGCGACGTCGAGCACCACACGCGGATCGCTTTCGATCTCGCGATGGACGACGCGCGCGGCCACCGCCATCGCTAGACGCACGATCTCCGACTCGGCGGCCTCGATGAACGCGCGTCGCCCCTCCCGCGCGGCGTCGAGCAGCGCGTTGAGCGTCGCCGCCGATTCTCGCATCTCCGTCTCCACCGCGTGGCGCCCCTCGGCATAGCCGGCATCGTGACCATCGCGGCGCGCCTGCTCGCGCAACGCCGCGGCGGCCTCGGCGGCTTCGTCGATCATCGCCTCCGCGCGTGATCGCGCCTCTTCCACCAGCGCATTGGCCCGCTCACGCGCCTCTTGGAGCATGGCGAAGGCCTGCTCGCGCGCAAGGTCCAGTTGAGCCGCGGCCTGAGTCGACGGCTCGACGGGCTCAGGTGCGCGACCGTCCCCGAGATCCGTCGCGAACGCATCGGCGGGCTGTGCGAATCGCTCGCTGAGCCTCGATTCGGGCGCCGGTTCGACGCGGTATCGCTCGGCGGCGACCTCGGCGTTCTTGATGATTCGCCGCATCACTTAGACTCCTGCTAGACGAACCGCTCGTCTTTGGAACCCCGCGCAATGATGATCTGCCCATTCTCTTCCAGCGCCCGGATGATGTCGACGATGGTCTGCTGCGCTCGGCCCACGTCGCGCACGCGCACCGGACCCAGCACTTCGATGTCCTCCTTGAGCGTCTGAGCCGCGCGCTGCGACATATTCTTGTAGATCTTGTTGAGCAGCTCTTCGTTGGCCGTCTTGAGCGCGAGCGCCAGATCCTTGCCGTCGACCTCGCGCAGCATGCGCTGGATCGAGCGGTCGTCCATGTTGACGATGTCCTCGAAGACGAACAGCAAGCTCTTGACCTCGTGTGCGATCTCGGGATCGCGCTGTGAAAGGCCCTCGAGGATGTTCTTCTCCGTCTCGCGGTCGACGAAATTCATCACCTGCGCCAAGGACTGGACGCCGCCTGCCTTCGCGAAGTCCGCGCCGCTCACTAAGAGCCGGCGGCCAAGCAGCTCGTCCAACTGTTCGAGGACTTCGGGTGCCGTCTTCTGCAGGATCGCGATGCGCATGGCGACGTCGGCCTGAAGCTCGGGGGGAAGGGCCGAGAGCACTTGGCCGGCTTGATCGGCGCTCATATAGACGAGGATGAGGGCAATCGTCTGCGGATGCTCGTCCATGATGAACTGTAGGAGCTGCGCGGGCTCCGTGTTCTTCACGAGCTCGAGCGGATTGCCGTGCTTGAGCGCCGCGAAAAGGCGGCTGGTCATGTCATCGGCTTGACCGGCGCCGAAGCTGCGCTCCAGGATCTCCTTGGCGTACTCGATGCCGCCTTCATTGATGTACTTGAGGGCGATCGCGCGCTGGTAGGCCTCGGCGATCACGGCGTCGCGCTTCTCCAGCGGCACCGTGGTGATCTTCGCGATCTCGACGACGACGCGCTCCACCTCGTCCTGACGGAGGAACTTGAAGATCGTCGCCGCGAGCTCCAGGCCCAGCGTGATGAGGAGAACGGCCGCCTTTTGCGGACCGCTCATCTCCGCGAGCACGCTTTGGTGCGTATCCGTCATCAGGATCGAGGACGGCGTCGGCGTGGCCGCTGCACCGCCGAGGTTGATGATCGGAGAATCCCCTATGGTCCCACTCATCGTCGTCACTCCGCCAACCACAGCTTGATCAGCTTGGCCACTGAATCCGGGTTCTCTTGAGCCACCGTGGTCACGTATTCGATCATCTGCTCGCGCGTGAGATCGGCTGCGCTGCGAATCGGCGCGGCGAGTCCCGGCGCCTGCTCCAGCATCGGATGCTCTTCAAACGGCGGGAGCTCTTCGGCCAGCGTCGAGTCGAAGGTCGGCAGATCCGCGCCGACGGTCGGCACGAACTGACGATCGCGCATGAGGCGGAACGCCATGCCGCCGCCGACCAGCAGCAGGATCACCAGCGCCGCCAGCGCCCAGCGCGGCAAACCGAGCACCACGCCGGTGGGAGCGAAGGCGGCCGGCTGGTTGAAGACGCTCGGGTTGAACGGAATGGCTTCGACCGTCACCGTGTCGCCGCGCGCCGGATCGATTCCGGCCGCGGCGGAGACGGCGTTGCGGATCTTGGCGATATCGGATGCCGCGATCGCATACGAGGGAGCCGTCGTTCCGGTCGCACCGTTCTGACCCGGAGCCGGCGCAAACGTCGGCGGAACGTTGACGAGCACCGCCACGGAAAGCTTCGTCACCTTGCCGGGAGCGTCGATGTGGTGCGTCGTCGATTCCGTGATCTCGTAGTTGCGCGTCGTCTGCGATTTCGAATAGTTCCCCGTCGTCGTCTGCTGCGCGCCTTGATACGTCGGGATGTTCGACGTCGTGCCGGGCACGCCGCCTGCGGGCTGACCGCCGGGGGCGCCGTTATAGCGTTCGCGCGTGCTCTGCTCGGAACGCACGACGCCCTGCGGCGCGTACTGCTTCGTCTCCGAGGAGTTCGCATCGAAGTTCATTTGGGCGTTGACGCGCGCCACGGCATGGAGCGGCCCGAGCGTCTGATCCAGCATCGACTGCACGCTCTGCTGCACAGACATTTCGTAGCGCTGCTTGGCGACGAGCTGCTCCGACGTCATATTGATCGCGTCGCCCGCGTTCTGGGCCGTCTTGTCGGGCAGGAGCACGTTGCCGTCCTGATCGACTATGGTGACGTTCTCCGGCTTGAGACCGGGGACGGCGCCGGCGACCAGTTCCGTGATGCCGCGGACTTCGGAGGGCAGAAGCGTCATGCCGGGCTTGGTCGTCACGGCGATCGACGCCGTGGTGGGCTGTTGCGCGCTGGTGTACAGCTGCGCCTCGGGCTGCGCGATGTTGACCCGTGCCGATTGCACGGGCGTCAGGCCTTCGATCGTGCGTTGGAGTTCGCCCTCGGTGGCGCGAAGCTTCATGACCTGCTCTTGGAAGGTGGTCATGCCGAGGTTGGTCTTGTCGAAGAGCTCCCAGCCCGAACCGTTGCCCTTGATCGCGCCTTCGCCGGCGAGCTTCACGCGTTCGGCATAGAGGCTGTCCGTTGGGACTCTAATCGTTGAGCCGCCGTCCGACAATTGGTATGGGACCTTGTCGTCGTTGAGTTTCTGGATGACGGACGCGGCGTCTTGGGCCGAGAGATTCGAAAAGAGAACGCCATACGGTCGATGTGCCGGGCTATAGAGCCAGGCCACCATGGCGAGAGTCAACGCAAGAACCGCGGCTCCGGCTCCGATAGCCACCCGCGTGTTCCTCGGCTGTTCGGCCCAGATACTCTGAGCCCGGCCTATCCAGTCTCTCCATGTTGTGGAGAGGCGATCCATCGGCTCACCTACTTGTACATGACGCTACTCCCGCGCATGGAGCAGCATCAAGAGCTCGCCAACCGTGGCCGAGGAACGACACCCTTCCGTGGACGTCGTATCGAGTCAGAAGGAATTGGCTGAGCCAGCTCCCCCTTCTTCTGATTATCATCGCCTAAACGGTTAGCTTTCTTTAACACGAACACGGCCAACGAACGGCACTGCGCTCCGCTCGTGACGCCCTTGTGAGGTCCGAAGCGCCCCTACACCCGTTCCGCCTCGTCCATGGGACCACACCCTCCTTTGACCGCCGATTAGGTGAGTTCGATCAGCGCCGAACGTTCGGCGCCCACAGAGATCCAGCCGACTGGAGTATCGGTCACTTGCTCGAGAAACTGAACATACGCGCGGGCCGTCTCCGGAAGATCCTGAATCCGTCGCGCCGTCCGCACATCCTCGCTCCAACCCGGGAACCACGTGATCTCGGGCGTGACGCCGTCATCGCCGATCTGATCGACTCCGACCGCCCGGCCATCGCGCACGTACGACGTGACGACGCCCACGCGATCGAGGCCGCTGAGCACATCCAGCTTCGTCACGACCAGCCGCCCCACGCCGTTGAGACGACACGCGAAGCGCGCCGCGACGGCATCGAACCAGCCGCATCGGCGCGGGCGTCCCGTGTTCGTGCCGTACTCGTTGCCGCGCTCGCGGATCCGCTCGCCGATCTCGTCGTGGAGCTCCGACGGGAACGGGCCGCCGCCGACGCGCGTGCAATACGCCTTCGTCACGCCGATGACTTCGCCCACTTGCGTGGGACCGACGCCCAGCCCGATGCAGGCCCCTCCCGCTACGGTGTGCGACGACGTGACGTAAGGATACGTGCCGAACCCGACGTCGAGCATCGCAGCCTGCGCCCCCTCGGCGAGAACCCGGCCGCCGCGCGCCAAGACGTCTTGGACCAGCTCGACGCCATCGATCAGGTGGGGAAGGATCCTCGGCGAAAGGGCGGCGAGTTCGTCGACGATGCGGTCGGGATCGATGGAGACGCCGCCGTCCACCAGGCGCTGCTCGTGGTACGCGACCGCCGCGCGAACGCGCTCGGCCAAGCGCTCGGGGTGACGCAAATCGCCGACGCGAACGCCCACGCGAGCCACCTTGTCCACGTAGCTCGGACCGATGCCGCGTCCCGTCGTCCCGATCGCCGCCTTGCCGCGCGACTGTTCGCCGAGACGGTCGAGCGCGACGTGATACGGCAGCGTCAAGTGGGCGCGCTCGTCCAGCTTGATGCGCGAGATGTCGATGCCGATCGCCGCCAACTCGTCCAGCTCTTGGACGAAGTTGGCCAGATCGATCACGACGCCGGCGCCGATGAGCAGGGGCTTGGGGGCATGGAAGACGCCGCTGGGCACGGAGCGCAGGACGACCTTGCGTCCCTCCACCACCAAGGTGTGACCGGCGTTGTTGCCGCCCCCAAAGCGCGCGATGACGTCGGCGTCATTCGCGAGCACGTCGACGATGCGCCCCTTCCCCTCGTCACCCCATTGGACCCCGACGACGACCGTTACCTCCCCACTCATTCCGCTGCGCTCCATTCCTTTGCGCCTTTCACCGGTCATTCGCCGCGAAACTCCAAGTCGCTGGTGTCGCCCTGCGGCAGCGGCGTCCGGCCGCCGAACGCCGTCAACACGAACTCGCTGAAGAGAGCGTTAGGCCACCCGAAGTCGACGCGAGTGAACTTGGCGGGGTTGCTGGGGTCGAAGGACTCGTGGAGCAGATGATCGCCCGGATCGCTATCGAGAAGTTGCTTGAGCACTTCCCTGCGTTCGGCATCGGTCGTCGCCGTGAGCCCCTCTATCAGTAGGGAGAGCGGCCAGACGTAGCCGTCGGGCGTGTGGGCGCTCCCGATGCCGCGTGCATAGTTCCCCGCGTAGTAGTACGGGTTGTTCTTCGAAAGCAGAAAGCGGCGCGTATTCTGATAGACCAACGCATCGGGCTTGGTGTATCCCAAGTACGGCGCGGAGAGCAGCGAGGGAATGTTGGCGTCATCCATCAACACGGAGTGTCCGAGACCGTCGACTTCATAGGCGTAGACGTAGCCGTAGTTCGGCGTGAAGACGATGCCGAATTGTTGGATGCCGTCCTGAACCTCCGAACGCAGACTCTTCGCGCGCTCGCTCTTGATGATATTGCGGTAGACCTCGCGAAAGATGTCCTCCAGGTCGCCGAGCGCCACGACGGCCATCATCTCAGACGGGATGAGGTAGTTGTACTGACATGCGTCGTCGGAGGGACGGAAGCCGCTCCAGATCATTCCCGTGTACGCGACGGGATTGCCCTTGCCGCCGAGGGGCATCTCCTTGTGCGTGTAGGTGGAGGACCGGGCGTGATCCTGCTCGCGCTCCATGGTCTCCAACGCTTTGGTGAGCCCATTTTCCATCGTTGCGTCGAAGATCGACGTGTCGCCCGTCGTCCTCCAATACGTCCACGCGAGGATGATCGGGTAGCAGAGCGAGTCGAGCTCGTATTTCTCTTCCCAAACTTTGTAGTCGAGCGTGAACGCGTTGGCGTAGGGATCGATGGTGAGGTAGCGCGCGTGTCGCGCGATGATGGCGCGCAGCAGCTTCGCCACCGCCGGATCTTCCTTCGCGAAAAAGAGGTAGGGGCGCACTTGCGCGCTGGAATCGCGCAGCCACTCCGCGGGAATGTCTCCCGTCTTCACGTAGGCCGTGCCGTCCGTCGCGTATTGAGCTTGCTTCGCGGTGTTGAGCAGAGCCGCCCGGAACATCGCTTGCAGGTGGGCATCCGCATTGCGAAAGGCATCTGCCGCGGTTTGGATCGACGGGAGTTCGAAGGCTTGGGCCTTCGACGCAGGAAGGAGGGCGGCAAACAACGCGGCGACCGCCGAGGACAAGAAGTTGCGGCGATTCATCAAGAGATGACGGGAGCGTAGGAGTGCACTGGCCCCTGCAGTTAGCCACCGACCCGGAGCCAGCCTGCTTGGGAGCGCAGTGGTCACAGCAGCAGGCGATGGAGCTCGGGCAGATGGCGGTATGCCTCTTGGTAGTCGAGCCCGTAGCCGACGAGAAAGTCATCGCCGATCTCGAAACCGCGGTAGCGCACGGGAACGTCCACGATCCGCCGATGGGGACGATCGAGGAGGCTGCACACGGCCAGCGATGCAGGCAAGCGTGCGCCAAGTGTACGGAGCACGTACTGCAACGTCAACCCCGTGTCCACGACGTCCTCGACGACGATCAGGTGTCGCCCTTCCAAGGGCACGGAGGCGTCGGTCTCGAGGCGAATGCCGCCGCCGCGCTGGTGGGCGCGCGTGTACGACGAAATCGCCAGGATCTCGAACTCGACCGGCACGCGTATCGCGCGGGCCAAGTCGGAGAGAAAGATCGCGGAAGACTTGAGCACGCCGACCAAAAGCGGAAGGCGGCCTTCATAGTCGCGCTCGATCGATCGTGCCAGCTCGCCGACACGCAGGCGGATCGTCTCGGCGTCGAACGCGACCCCGTCCAGCGCCGGGACGGGGCTAGCCATTCGGGGCTACGCCATACTTCGCGAAGAGCGCGCGAACGTCGCGATTGTACAGCAGCTTCACGTTGACGTGCGGATAGAGCGCGCGCAGCATTCGGACCTTTCGATTCTTGCGCCTCACCAACGACTGCTTGAGGACCGTCACTTCCACGTAGAGATCGTAATCGGGCAGATAGAAGTCCGGCGTGAATGACTCGACGATGCGTCCTGTGTCATCCCAAGCGATCGGAAAGGACCGCGGCTCATACTCGTAACGGACGCGATAGTAGTCGAATATCCGCGCAACCTCCTCCTCACTCGGGTGGGCGAACGCGAGCTTTGCTCCCACGACGGGGAGATACGGCGCCGCGGCGGTCCTGCCCCGCTGGAAGAGCGAGACGCACGCGCGCGCCGCCGCGCGGCGAGCGCTCCAGGGCGACGGCTCCGCCGTGCAGCGCGGCGACGGCGGCGGCCAATGCGAGACCGACGCCGGAACCTCCCACGCCGAGCGACGCCGATCCGCGGCGTCCGAATGCGGGGCCCGCGCGCATGTCGGCCTCGCTGAAGCCCGGTCCGTCGTCGTCGACGATCAGCTCGGCCCCGGCCTCGCCGAGCGTCGTTTCAACCCAGACGGCGCCGCGCGCGAATTTGATGGCATTGTGCACGAGATTCAGCACCGCTTGGGTCGTCCGTTCCTCGTCGAGCTCCGCCGGCGCGCGGCCCAGCACAGCGTAAAGGTCGAGCTTGCGGCGGCGCGCCTCGAGCGTGAGAGACTCGAGCGCGGCGCGCGCGACGGATGCAAGATCGCCCTTGCCGCGACGCAGCGGCGCGGATCCCGTCTCCAGCAGAGAGAGCTCGAACAGCCCGTCGACGAGGCGGGCGGCGCGCAGGGTCTCCCGTTGGGCGATCTCCAGGAATCGGCGCGCGTCGGCGCGACGGCGTGGCGGATCGGAAAGAAGCAGCTCCAAGTAACCGCGCGCGGACGTGAGGGGCGTGCGAAGCTCGTGACCGACGGCGCGAAAGAGCGCGCGTCGCTCCCACTCGAGGCGGCCGCGCCGCAGAGCTTCTTCCTCGACGGCTGCGAGCGTCGCCGGGAGCGGCGTCTCTCCATCGATCCACCCGATCTCCGGCGCCGCGCCCGCGCGCAGCGCGCGCCGCAACGCCGCTTCCAGGCGAGCGGCGATCACGCGCAGATCGGCGGGGCTGCGGGTAACCCCCGCGCGCGGCGGGTCGAGCACGGCGATGATCCAACGCGCCGACGTGCTTCCGCGCAACAGCGCATCGCCTGCCCGCAAGAGCGGCAACAGCGTCGCCCGGCGGATCCCCGGCGCATCGATGACCACGACGGCGCCGCCGTGACCCCGCTCGCGATCTCGAGCCAGATGCGCGAGAAGGCGCTCCGCGCGCGTCACGGCGTCAATTTGTAGCCATAGCCGCGCACCGTCACGATGAGCCGCGGACGCTCCGGGTCGTGCTCGACCTTCGCGCGGATGCGCCGCACGTGGACGTCGACGGTCCGCGCGTCGCCCTCGAATTCGAAACCCCAGACGCGCTCCAAGAGAGCTTCGCGTGAGAAGGCGACGTTGGGATTGGCCGCCAGCAGCGCCAAGAGCGCGTATTCACGCGGCTTGAGCGCCAACGCACGTCCGTCGCGCCGTACCTCCCGCGCGCTCTCGTCGATCTCTACCGGGCCGAAACACCGCGTGCGCGGACGGGCCATCTCGGGGGCCAGGCGCCGGAGGATCGCGCGCAATCGCGCGGCAAGCTCGCGCGTCGAGAAGGGTTTGGTGAGATAATCGTCGGCTCCCAGCTCGAGGCCGAGCACGCGATCGAACTCGTCTCCCCGCGCCGTGAGCACGAGCACGGGAAGCGTATGGCCCTCCCGGCGCAGCACGCGAAGCACTTCGACGCCGTCGATGACCGGAAGGCCGAGGTCGAGCACCAGCGCGTCGACGCCGCCGCGCGCGAGGCGCAGTGTCGAGGGACCGTCGGCAACGGCGTGGACGGTGTGACCGTCGCGCTCGAGCGCATGAACGAGGAGATCTCTGATCTCCCGCTCGTCGTCGGCCACTCCGATGGTGCTCACGCCGCCACAATGCCCACGAGGTCGCGGGCGTAGACGTGGCTGGCGACTGTTCGTCATGTCGCCGCTCGCTGACGCGGGACCATCATCAGCGCAACGCCTGCCAGGATGAAGGCGCCGGCCACGATCTCGTTGATCGTGAGCCGCTCGTGGAAGATCGCGATACCCAGCGCGATCGCGACCAGCGGATTGACGTAGGAGTACGTCGACGCCAAGGCCGTCGGCGCGTTGCGGATGACGTACAGGAAGGCGAGGTACCCCACGAAGCTGCCGAAAACGATCAACCAGGCCAAGCCGAAGATCGAGCGCAACGAGATCGCGGCCCAGTGCGTGTGCTGCAACTGACCGAAGAGCAGAGACTCGACGCCGACGAGGAGTCCGCCGACAAGCATCTGCATCGCCGTGGCCCGCACCAGGGAGGCCGCACCGCCGAGACGGCGCTGGAGGATCGATCCGACTGACCACGAGATGTTGCTGAGGACGGCAAGGCAGAGCCAAAGGATCGGCAACGAGCCGATCCCGCCTCGCTGCAGGAGGCTGGGAGCGACCAGCAGCGCGATGCCGCCGAATCCGAGCGCAATGCCCACCATCGCCATGCGTGAGATGCGCGAACCGTAGAGGAGAAAGTCGAAGAGCGCCATCCAGACGGGAGTCAAGCTCAACAGCAGCGACGTGATGCCCGTCGGGATGAACCGCAAGGCCCAGGCGGTCGTCCCATTGCCGAGCATCAGCAGCATCGCGCCGCTGACGACAGCCGCCGTCCAATCTTTCCGCCGCGGTCTCGGCTGTCCCGTGGCATCGCAGGCGATCCACAGCACGGCTCCGGCGATGAGGAATCTGATGCAAACCATCGTCAACGGTGGAATCGTCTCGTCCGCCATACGCATGCCGGCATACGTGGATCCCCAAAAGATCCAGACCGCGCCTATTGCGATCGGAAGTTTCAGCGGTGTCAGCGCAAGACGTGTGTTTGAGCGCAGCGCGGAAGCATCGGAATCTGCCATCACGCAACGGACAACCCGCATGGCAAGTCAAACGTTGCATGCCTGCGATCACTCTTCCCGATGGTGATGATCGTCTGAATCGATCTGTTCCATCGCCATGCCGGCGAGTGGACCGAAACGCGCCGCGTGGCGGCGCAGCAGATCATAGATGAGCGGCGTCGGAAAGCCCAATCGCTCCATCGCGCGAGCCACGGAGGCGTAGCTGCGGTCCGGGTCGAGCCGTAGCATCTTCTCCATGGCGTCCTCGGCGCGGCGGCGCTCCGAGCGCCCGTCGCCGTTGACGGCGTCACGCGCCGCTTCGGGATCAATCCCTTTGCGGACGAGTTCCGCCATGATGCGCCGGTTGCCCACGTTGCGCCGCTCCAACGCACTCTCTACATAGAACTGCGCGAAGAGCCGATCATCAACGTACCGTTCGCGCTTACAGCGCTCGACGGCGGCACGGATCTCATCCTCCGGATACCCCTTCTGCTCGAGTTTGGCAAAGAGCGCCGCCTCCGTGAGACGGCGCTTCGCCAACATCCGTAGCGCCTCTGTGTACGGGCTACTCTTCACCGGCCTCGCTGACGGCGTTCGCCGCTGCTGCAAGGCTGACGCCATTACTCGAGACGGCGCTCTTGAGCTGCTCGCGAATGGTCGCCTCGATCTCGTCGGCGATCTCCGCGTGCTCTTCCAGATAACTCTTCGCGTTCTCGCGCCCCTGACCGATCCGCATGTCGCCGTAGGTATACCACGAGCCGCTCTTGCCGATGAGGTTGAGCTCCAACGCTTTGTCAAGGATGGAACCAATCTTGGAGATGCCTTTACCGTAGGTGATGTCGAAATCGGCGACCCGGAACGGCGGGGCAACCTTGTTCTTCACGACCTTGACGCGCGTGCGGGTCCCCACAACGTCCTGACCGACTTTGATCTGCTCGAGTTTGCGAACGTCCAAGCGCACCGAGGCATAGAACTTGAGCGCGCGCCCGCCTGTCGTCGTCTCCGGGGAACCGAACATCACACCGATTTTTTCGCGGATCTGGTTGATGAAGATCATCACGCACTTCGAGCGCGAGATCGCTGCCGTGAGCTTGCGCAGCGCCTGCGACATCAATCGCGCTTGGAGACCGACGTGCGAATCGCCCATGTCGCCCTCGATCTCGGCCTTGGGCACGAGCGCGGCGACCGAGTCGACCACGACGACGTCGACGGCATTGGAGCGCACGAGCATCTCCGCGATGTCAAGCGCCTGCTCTCCCGTATCCGGTTGGGAGACGAGCAAGTTGTCGAGATCGACCCCGAGGTTACTGGCGTACTGCGGATCGAGCGCGTGCTCGACGTCGATGAAGGCCGCCGTTCCGCCGTTCTTCTGTGCCTCGGCGATGACGTGGAGCGCCAGCGTCGTCTTACCGCTGGACTCCGGGCCGAAGATCTCAACGACGCGGCCACGGGGCAAACCACCGACGCCGAGGGCCAGATCGATCGCGATCGAGCCCGTCGAGATGACGTCGAGCGGCATCTTCGCATGGGCCTCGCCCATCTTCATGATCGACCCTTTGCCGAATTGGCGCTCGATTTGCGCCATCGCGGCTTCAAGGGCTCGTTCCTTCTCGCTCTGTGCCACCTCTGCTCGTTCCCTTTCCTCACGCTGCGCACGGCCGCATCCGCGCGACCGTGATTTGAGTCTACCGTTTCACTGTGCCATCTGTGCGGCACAGCAGTTTGTCAAGGGCCCAACTCCGTCAGGCAGACTCCTACTCCTCAAACAATGCATCGACGAACGCTTTCGGCTCGAACGGCTGGAGCTGGTCGATCCCCTCGCCGACGCCGATGAACTTCACCGGAACGCCGACGCGGTCGGCGATGGCGACCACGATGCCCCCTTTCGCCGTGCCGTCCAACTTCGTCAGCACCAGTCCCGTCAACTGCGTCGCCTCGTTGAAGAGCGAGGCCTGCGACAGCGCGTTCTGCCCCGTCGTGGCGTCGAGCACGAGCAGCGTCTCGCATGGCTGATCGGGGAGCTCGCGCGCGATCACGCGACGCATCTTCTTCAGCTCTTCCATCAAGTTGACTTTCGTCTGCAGACGGCCGGCCGTGTCGACGAGGCAAACGTCATAGCCGCGCGCCTTCGCCGCCGCGACGCCGTCGAAGACGACGGAGGCAGGGTCGGCACCATCGCGTCCGCGGATGACGTCGGCCTTGGAGCGCTCGCCCCAGATCTCCAGCTGCTCAGCGGCGGCGGCGCGAAAGGTGTCGCCCGCCACGAGCAGCACGCGTTTGCCCTCGCGCGCCAGATGCGCCGCCAGCTTTCCGATCGACGTCGTCTTGCCGCTCCCGTTCACGCCGACCACGAGCACGACCGCCGGTTTGCCGCGCAGCTGGAGCTTTTGACCCGGCCGCGTCATGAAGTTGGCGACGTCCGTGCGAAAGCGTGCGATCGCCTGATCCGAAGTCTGCCAGAACTCCTTACGAGCGACGTCCTTCAAGGCGTCGAGGATCTTCTCGGTCGTCTCCACGCCGAAATCGGCGGAGATCAACGTCTCTTCCAACTCCTCCCACAAAGCGTCATCCAAGGGGCGCCGTTCGCGCGCCAGCTCCTCGACGCGTGAGAGCGCGGCGCGCGACTTGAAGAGCGAGTCTCGCAGCTTTGTCGTCAATGAGGAAAACCAGGAGGCCATGCCCCTCGGTTGACCCGCGGCGACTCCAACCCCTCCGCCCGGAATCATCGAACGTTTGTTCGAATAGCCGAGCGACCTCTCCTTCCGAGGGCCCCTACGACGTCGCTTCGGCGGCGTCGGTGCGATAGACGAAGACCAGCACCTCCGCGACGATGGCGAAGAGCTCACGCGGGATGAGATCGCCGACGTCCAGGCGCGCCAACGCCTCCACCAGCGCGCCGTCTTCGTAGAGGGGGACGCCGTGCTCGCGCGCGGCTTGCACGATCTCTTCGGCGAGGCGGCCGCGACCGACAGCCACCACTTCAGGCGGCCCGGAGCTTAGCGGATCGTAGTGGAGCGCCGCCGCCGCCGGGCGTTGCGTGGGACCGCGCCGGAAGTCGACGCGCTTCTCGTTCATGCCCGCAGATCCAATCCGCGGGCGCTCTCGCTCGATGCCGCGGCCGGTGCATCGATCGCCTGCGTCGCATCCGCCGCGCCGCGCACCAGGGCAACGCTTGCGTCCATCCGCGCGACGCGATACGCGAGGCGCTCGAGACGCGCGCCCAAGTCCGGAAGAGCGCGTCGGAAGGCCGCGGCGGCGGCCTCTCGCTCCGCCTTCACGTCGACGCTGACGGCGCGCTCGGCACACGAGAGCTCCACGGCCACCGTCCCATGGTGCCGCGTCTCGAGAACGAGCGCGACGTGAAAGCTCTCGGCGCTGAGCGGTTCGCCCGGCCGGCGACCGTCACGCGCGATGCGCAGGTACGCCTGCTGACCGCCTTGTGGAAACGGGAGCGGCAGCGGGATCACCAGCGTCTGCGGCGTCCCGTCTTGCAAGGAGAGCGTCTGGATCTGCGCGGCCGTGACGGCCGTGAGCGCTTGCTGAAGCGCGGCTCGCGCACGTCCGTCGCCCGTGCCGTCCGCGAGCAGCGCCATCAGGTGCGTCTTGAGATTCAGGGCCATCGATTCGCGGGCGACCGCCATCCGCGCTGCGCCGACCTCCGGCGCCGTATGCGTCGGCACCGCCGTCGCCGGTTCCGCATGCCCGGAGGACGGCAGGAGGGTCTGCGCGAGGCGCGCCTCTCCACCCAACACGTGGTCGACATATGCCTCCAAACGCGCCGGCAGCACGTCCGGCGCGCGTGGATCGAGCGTGCCGACGAACTCGGCGATGGCGCGCAGCTGCTGCACGCGCGGATCGGCGGCGCCCAGCGGAAGCGCGCGCTGCAAGGTGTCGAGCGCGGCGGCGACGCGCACGCTTCCCATCGACGCGATGCGCGCCGCTGCCAGCGTCGTCGGCGTGACGGGAATGCGCAGCGCGCGTAGCGCGGTAACCTCGGGTGCCTGGGCCGTCCGCGGAGTCGGAGCGTTCGTCTTCGCTGCGGCGGCAAACTGCGGAAGCACCGTTCGCGACGGCACGCCGACGCGCGGCGCCGGCATCTCTTGCGTGGGTCCCGATGGCGTCTCGGCCGGCGCGACGCGCATGGGCTGCGGCGAGGGCGGAGGCGCGCTCGGCAGCGGCGGCACGGCGCGCCGCGGTTGAACGAAGACGCCCGACGCCGTCGAGAGGCGGAAGGCGACGAGCCGCGCGCGCACGGGCGTCACGTCAGCAGGCGTTTCCACGACCTCGCTCGCGTGCGGCCGTGTCGGCGCAGACTTCCCGGTGTCGCCGGTGCCGGCGCCCTTGTCGCCGGCGCCGGCCGTAGCCTGTCGCGGGATGACGAAGGACGGCGTCGTTGCACGACCCGGCGTCGCGGAAGCTTCCAACGCGGAGGTTTCCATCGCGGTAGTTTCCGTCGCGGAAGCCTCCATGACTGAAGCCTCCATGACTGAAGCCTCCTTGACGATGGGGGCCTCCGACGGCACGGCAGCCCGTTGCGTCACGGAAGCCTTAGGCGCACTCGACACGCCCTCGGCCTGCGCCCCGATCGAGGAAGCCGGAGCGGTCGTCGGTGCAGTTGGCGTACCGGCGGCCGGCGCCGGAACGCGCGCCAGCAGCTTCAGCAGCACCTGATCAGCGGCGAATCCCTCGACGCGAACCTGCAGCAGGTCACCTGGAGCGACGCCGTCTGGGAGCGCTGCCATGGCAGGGCGGCCCGCGATCTCGATCGTGAAACGCCCGACGACCTGCCCCAGCACCTTGACTGTCAGCACGTCGCCGATGTCGAGGATCGCGCGCAGCTGCGCGGCATCGAGGGGAGATTGACCCTGGGCTCCCGGCGGCGCGGCAGGCGGGAGGAGGGCTCGGATCAGGCCGGGTACCCCGCTCACGCGACCACGCCCGCCCTAGGCGGAATAGTCGATGAAATGGTCGTCGTCCGCAAAGGCCGGTCCATCGGGCGGGGCCGATCGCCGTTGCCGACGCCTTTCCGACGATCCCTCATGGCCCGTCCGGTCGCCGTCCCGCTCGTCGGCGCGAATGCGCGAGAACTCGCTCTCGTCCACCGTGCCGACGCTCTCCTGGCGTTCCTGGACCTTCGCGGCAAACTGCTGTTGCATGGCAGCCTGCGCCGCCACGGGCCCTTCGCTCTGCTTTTGAGTGACCGCAGCCGTCTGACTTGCCTGCAAGATCGAGAGCTGCAGATCGACGGGTCGCATTGCCATCCTTGCCCGCCTCCTTGTTAGTACTATCGGCCCGCACGTAAAGAATCCGCGCTCAGCTCAGGCGGGCGCCGCCTAGCCGGCCGCTTCCTGAGGCTTATTCCGCCGCACGTACTTCTGCTTGACGTTCGGATCGTTGTCGCGGTACCCCAGGTCTTGCTTCAGTTGCTTGAGCGCGACCCGTAGATGGATCACGGCTTGCGCATGGATCTGCGAGACGCGCGACTCCGAGACTTCGAGCACGCTCTTGATTTCCTTGAGCGTCAAGCCTTCAAAGTAGTACAGGGAGATGACGGTGCGCTCTTGCGGAGGAAGCTTGTCGACGGCTTGGCGCAGCGCGTCCTTGATCTCTTGCGACTCGATGACCGATGTGACGTCGGCGCCTTGATCCTTCAGTGTGTCGACGAGCGGAATCTCGTAACCCTTCTCGTTCGGGAGAAACTCCTCGAGCGAAAGAATCGTCGTCCCCTTGATCCGCAGCAACAGATTATGGAACTCGGAAACCTCTATCCCGAGGTACGCGGCCACTTCCGCATCGGTAGCGACGCGTCCGAGGCGTCCTTCGAGCTCTTGATACGCGCGCTCCAGCTCGCGCGCGCGCTGGCGCACAGCCCTGGGAACCCAGTCGAGCGCGCGAAGCGCGTCGAGAATGGATCCATTGATGCGAGTGATCGCATACGTTTCAAACTTGACTCCGCGCGCATCGTCGTACTTCTCGATGGCGTCGATCAAGCCAAGAATGCCCTCGTTGATGAGGTCGTTGATCTCGACGTTGGGCGGAAGATTGATTGAGATGCGCCCGGCGACGTACTTGACGAGGTGGAGGTACTTATGCACCACCTCTTCCCGAGTGTACGTCGTCCCGCCTATCGTATACAGGGCGGGGGTCCCGGATCCACTCAACGCGTACGCTCCTTGCGAATTCTGCGAAGCGAGGTTTCCTCCACGTAGGAGGCGGAAACCTGCCCTGCTTGGCCCCGGTGTTCAGGGCGCCAAACGGCTCGCGGTGCGGCCGCGGTCCAACACGTCAACGATGGCGTCGGCCATACCCTCGAGCGGGACGACGCGGTCCACCACGCCCGCGTGGGCCGCGGCACGCGGCATCCCGTAGACGACGCACGTGGACTCGTCTTGTCCCAGCACGTAGCCACCCTGTGCCTTGATGCGCTTCAGCCCTTCGAGGCCGTCGTTTCCCATGCCGGTCATGATCACGCCGACCGTCCCTCCCGCGAAAGACGCGGCCGCGCTGTTCATCATGTGGTCGACGCTGGGAACGTGCAGCGAATGGCCCGCGGGCTCGATGAAGAGGCGGCACACCCAACCGCCCCCGCTGCGCGCGAAGGCCAGCTGACGCCCCGCGGGGGCGATGATGGCCGTTCCCGCCTCTAACGGCATGCCCTCTTCGCCCTCGACGACGCGCAACTGCGACGCCGCATTCAACCGCTCCGCGAGCGGGCGCGTGAAACCGGGAGGCATGTGCTGCACGATGACCAGCGGCACGGGAAGATCCGCCGGCAGCGCCGGAACGACGCGCGAGAGCGCGACGGGACCGCCGGTCGACGTTCCCAGCGTCACGATCTCGTACCCGTCGCTTCCAAGACGTGGCCGGGGAGTGCGCGCGAGGGGCGGGACGGCACGGACGACTGGACGCGGCGCAACCGTAGGCGCCCGCACGGGTGTTGCCGGCGGGGCGGGGGGCGGCTCCGGCAGACGCTTCGAGTGGCCGATGGCGCGGACTTTGGCCACCAAGTCACGCGCGACTTTGAGGATGTCCATGTACGCGGCCGTCGGCTTGGGGATGAAGTCGACGGCGCCGAGCTCGAGCGCGCGCAGCGTCTCCTCGGCCCCTTCGCGCGTCACGGCGCTGACCATGATGATGGGCGTCGGACGCGAGCGCATGATCGCACGGACGGCCTCGAGTCCCCCGATACCGGGCATCTCGACGTCCATCGTGACGACATCGGGGCGCAGGGTACCGACCCGCTCTACGGCTTCCTCGCCGCTGTTGGCGGTGCCGACGACTTCGATGCCGTGGTCTTTCTCCAGCATCTTCAGCAATGCTCGGCGCATGAATGCCGAGTCGTCGACCACGAGAACGCGAATCGGTTTCTCGCTCACTTCAGCCCTCCCGCGAGACCATTCGTGGACGGTTTCGGTCGACGGCGGTAGACGATGGTGTCGGACAGGAGCTGCGGCTCGTAAAGGTCCGTGACGTGGAAGAGCGACTCGGCATGCCCGAGGAAGAGGAAACCACGCGGCGCGAGACGATGGGCGAACGACTCCACGACGCGTTTCTGCGTCGATCGATCGAAATAGATCAGCACGTTGCGACAGAAGATCGCGTCCATCTCCGGCACGGCGGCCATGGCCTGTGCGTCGATGAGATTCATGCGAAAGAAGCGCACGAGCCGCTTGATCTCATCTTTCAGTTTCCGCTCCGTGCCGTTCTGTTCGAAATAGCGCTGGATCATGCTCTGCTCGGTGGCGCGAAAGGAGAGACTCTGGTAGACGCCGCGCTGGGCCAGCGCCAGGACGCGATCGCTGATATCGCTCGCGTAGATCTCGAAATCGCCCTCGCGCAGACGCCGCGATTCCAACAGCGTGATGGCGAGGCTGTACGGTTCCTCGCCGCTGGAACATGCCGACGACCAAATCCGCAGCGGACGAGAAGGACGTCCCTTCAGCAGCTCGTCCAGCACGTACCCCACGAGCGCCTTGAGCTGGGCGCGCTCGCGAAAGAAATAGGTCTCATTATTGGTGAGAACGCTGGCGAGCTCGCGAATCTCCGTCTCTCGAGTGAGCGGATTGCGCAGCAGCGCGTGATACGCCTCGAAGCTCTCGAGTCCCGCTTTCGCTAGACGGACGGCCAGGCGTGACTGCAGCAGAAACTGCTTGCCGTCGTCGTAGAAGATCCCGAACTCGTCGCGGATGAGATCGCGAAGCGCCCGGAACTCGCCTTCCGACATCAAACATTCCAACGAACCGTCCTCGACATGTTCCGCGGTCTCATCTCTTATCGGGGTTTACGGCTGTCGAAGATCGCATGCTTAGCCGTACCGGATGCGGGGATCGGCGGCCGCATACAGAAGGTCGACCAAGGTGTTGACGGCGACGAACGTGGCAGCGAAGAGCAAGATGCAGCCGTTGACCACCGGGAAGTCGCGGTTGGAGATGGCCTCGAAGGCCAGACGCCCTACGCCGGGCCAAGCGAAGATGGACTCCGTCAGCACGGCGCCGCCCAGCAGCAACCCCGTTTGCAGACCGATGACGGTCAAGATCGGAATCAGCGCGTTGCGCAGGCCATGGCGGACCACCACCGCTCGTTCCGCGAGCCCCTTGGCGCGCGCCGTGCGGATGTAGTCGCTGCCGAGGACGTCGAGCATCCCGCTCCGCGTCATTTTGGCGATGATGGCCAGCGGAATCGTTCCCAGCGTGGTCGCGGGGAGGCAGAGGTGCCAAAGCCCGTCGGCCGCCGCCGCCCAATTCCCCTCCAACAGCGCATCGAGGATGACGAGGTGGGTGACGGGCGTTACCGCATACTGCATGGAGAGGCGTCCGCTTATCGGGAAGAGATCCAGGTGCCAGCGGCCGGGAACGACGGCGAAGAGATACACGAGCATCCAGCCGAGCCAAAAGACGGGGATGGAGACGCCGACCAGCACGGAGGTCATGATTGCCGCATCGAACGCGGAGCGATGGCGCACCGCAGCCAACACGCCCGCCGGAACTCCCACGGCGGCGGCGAAGATCATCGCCCCAACGGCGAGCTCCACCGTTGCGGGAAAGTATTGAAGAAGCTTGGCGCTGACGGGCTGCTGGTCGAAGATGGACGCCCCGAGGTCCCCATGCGCCACGGCCAGGACGTACTTCACCAGCTGGACGTACCACGGGCGGTCGAGACCCAGCTCAGCCGTCAGCTGCGCTACGGCCTGCGGCGTGGCATGCTCGCCCAGGCGCACGGTGATCGGATCGCCCGGGATCACATGCATGAAGAAGTAGCTCACCACGATGATGGTGACGAGGACTCCTGCCAGCCGCAGGATGCGCTGTACGACGAAACGCGCCATGACCTTCGGCCCGTGTTAGCTCGCCCGCCTACCGACCCCTCTCCGGCAGGTCAGGAACGCAACCTTGCAAAAGCGTGTTTCATCGAGAAAGCACCGCAACGCGGCTTGGTTAGTTCCAGGCCCAGCCTCGTGCATGAGGGCCGAGGCTTTGCCGTGCGTGAGATAAGTGGAGGAACATGTCTAGTAGCCTAGGGATCCTGTTCGCCCTGGTGTGCGGACTCGTCGCGATCGTCTACGGCGCCATCCTCATTGCGTGGGTGCTCAAGCAACCCGCCGGCAACGAGCGGATGCAAGACATCGCCCGCGCAATCCAAGAAGGCGCCATGGCGTTTCTGCGGCGCCAATACACGACGGTGGCCATCGCCGCGGTCATCATTGCCATGCTCATCTTGATCGCTCCGCCGCTGGGATGGAAGCCCGCGCTCGGCTTCCTCATCGGCGCCGTGCTCTCCGGAGCTGCCGGTTTCATCGGCATGATCGTCTCCGTGCGCGCCAACGTGCGCACGACGGAGGCCGCTCGCCGAGGCCTCGCTCCTGCTCTCGCGCTAGCCTTCCGCGGCGGCTCGATCACCGGTTTGCTGGTGGTGGGACTCGGCATCATTGCCGTCGCCGGCTATTATGCCGTCATGCTCGCCGTTACGGGCGGCGACGTCGGGGAGTCGCTGGGCGCCATGGTCGGCTTGGCCTTCGGATGCTCTCTCATTTCCGTCTTCGCCCGTTTGGGCGGCGGCATCTACACCAAAGGGGCCGACGTGGGCGCCGATCTCGTCGGCAAGGTGGAAGCCGGCATCCCCGAGGACGACCCGCGCAACCCTGCCGTGATCGCGGATAACGTCGGCGACAACGTCGGCGATTGCGCCGGAATGGCGGCCGACCTCTTCGAGACCTACGTCGTGACGACGGTCGCCGCCATGCTCTTGGCCTACCTCACACTGGGCAAGGTGGTCCCGAACGCCGAGACGTTCCCGCTGTGGCTGGGCGGCGTCTCGATCCTCGCCTCCGTGATCGGCACGTTCTTCGTGCGCAAGTCGCCGAACGGCACAATCATGGGCGCCCTCTACAAGGGCCTCTGGATCGCCGCCATTCTTGCCATCCTCGGGTTCATCCCCGTCGCAAATGCTTTCTTCGGAAATGCGGCGATCGTCCCGACCCTCTCGCATCCGTTGGGCCGGTGGGAAGTGTGGTGGAGCTGCGTGATCGGCTTGATCATCACGGTTGCCATCGTGTACATCACGGAGTACTTCACCGGCACGCAGTTCTCGCCCGTGCAGCGCATCGCTAAAGCTTCGACGACCGGTCACGCCACGAACATCATCGCGGGCCTCGCCGTCTCAATGCAGGCGACGGCGCCCCCCGCGCTCGTGATCGTCGTCGGCATCCTGGTCTCGTACGCGCTCGCCGGGCTCTTCGGCGTCGGACTAGCCGTCATGGCGATGCTCTCGATGGCCGGCATCATCGTCGCGATCGACTCCTTCGGCCCCATCACGGACAACGCCGGAGGCATCGCCGAGATGGCCGACCTTCCCGAGAGCGTGCGCGGCGTGACCGATCCGCTCGACGCCGTCGGCAACACCACGAAGGCCGTGACGAAAGGCTATGCGATCGGTTCGGCGGCGCTGGCAGCAGTGGTGCTCTTCGCGTCGTATCTGCAAGAGCTCACCAGCCACGGCCTCACCGGTCTCCAATTCGAGCTGGGCGATCCCTACGTGCTGACGGGCCTGCTCATCGGAGGTCTGCTGCCGTACTTCTTCAGCTCGCTCTCCATGGAGGCGGTCGGTCGCGCCGGCGGCGCCGTCGTCGAGGAAGTGCGGCGACAGTTCCGCGAGATCAAGGGCATCATGGAAGGAACGGCGCGTCCCGATTACGCGACCACGGTCGACATCGTCACCAAAGCGGCGTTGCGCGAGATGATCGTTCCGGCACTGATTCCCGTGCTCGTGCCGATCATCATCGTGGTGATCGGTCTTGCGCTTCCAGCCACGGCCGGCGCGCGATTGCTTGGCGGCGTGCTGGTCGGCTCGATCGTCACCGGCTTCTTCCTCGCCGTCGCGATGACGAGCGGGGGCGGCGCGTGGGACAACGCCAAGAAGTACATCGAAGACGGCAACTACGGCGGCAAGAAGTCGCCCGCCCATCAAGCGGCCGTGACCGGCGATACCGTCGGCGATCCGTATAAGGACACGGCGGGACCGGCGATCAACCCGATGATCAAGGTCCTCAATATCGTCGCCCTCTTGCTGGTCGGGTTCTTGACCGTGCACTAGGCGGAGCGGCGGTCGCACAACGAGCGAGGGAGGGTCTGAACCCTCCCTCAGCTCGTATGGCGGAACCCCGCAGCGCGGCTCTTCCGTTCCCTGAATGAAGGGATATATATCGTATGAAGAGATTGCTTGCCGCCCTCCTGGCCTCGCTGGCGCTTGCCACGGTTCCGCTGATCGTGCCGGCTGCCGATCAAGAGCAGCAAATCGGGCAACAGGTCTACCAGCAGCTGAAGAGCCAGGGCAAGATCATCACGGATTCTCCCTACTACAACGTCTTGGACCCGATCGCCAAGCGCATCGCCGCCGTGGCGGATCCGCAGTACGAGTATCCATTTCACTTCATCCTCGTCAAGGACACGCAGCCCAACGCGTTCGCCGTGCCGGGGGGAAACGTCTACGTCACGCAGCCGCTCATGACATTCGTGAAGAACCAGGAAGAGCTGGCCGGCGTGCTCTGCCACGAGACCTCGCACGACATTCACCACGACGTGATGCACCGCATCAACGTGGATCGCAACTTGAGCATTGGAGCGACGCTGCTCGGCGCCATTCTGCACGTCGGCAACGCGGGAGCAACCCTGATCAATTTGGCCGCCAATCTTCAGGATCTGCGCTTTTCGCGAGGCATCGAGGAGAACGCCGATCACCTCGGGGCGTACACCTGCGCACACGCGGGCTACAACCCGTGGGGCATGGTATGGCTGATGCAGCGCTTCCAGACAATCGACACGAGTTCGCCGCCGGAGTTCCTCTCCGATCATCCGTCGGACGCGAAGCGCATCTCGGCGCTCAGGCAAGAGTTCGCGAACGATCCGGCGACGTTCTCACGCTGGCCATCGGCGATCTCCGCCGCTCATCCACTGCCGTCGCCGTAAGCTTCAGCGCGGCAATGAGGCAACAGAAACGGGCGCGATCTCGCGATCGCGCCCGCTCCATTGAAGAATGCCGGTCGGCTCAGGTTACTTGATCTCGACCTTCGCGCCGACTTCTTCGAGCTTCTTCTTGATGGTCTCGGCCTCTTCTTTGGTGATGCCCGTCTTGACCGGCTTGGGCGCGGACTCCACGAACGCCTTGGCCTCCGTGAGGCCGAGGTTCGTGAGCTCGCGGACGACCTTGATGACCTTGATCTTCTCGGGGCCGACGTCGGTCAGCACGGCGTCGAACTCGGTCTTCTCTGCTGCGGGCGCAGCGGCGCCCGCCGCGCCCGGCGCCGCCGCAACGGCGACGGGAGCGGCAGCCTGCACGCCCCACTTTTCCTTGATCGTCGAGACGAGCTCGTTGAGCTCGAGGACGGTCAGCTTCTCGATCTGTTCAATGATGTCGGCAACGGCCATGATGTTCTGCTTTCTCCTGTTGTAACGTTACGCGGCGGGGCTTGCGGCTTTCTTCTCGGCGAGCGACTCGAGCACGCCGGCAAGTTCGGTCTGCTTGCCGGAGAGCGAAGAGACGAGGTTCTGCAGCGGCGCCATGAGGAGTCCGACCAGCTGCGCGCGCAGCTCGTCGAGGCTCGGGAGCTTGGAGAGCTGCTCGACCTCGGCCTTACCGATCACCCGGCCGTCGACAAGGCCGGCCTTGATCTCGAGTTTCTTCGACTCGTCGACGAACGACTGGAGGGTCTTGGCGGGAGCCACCACGTCCTCGCCCGCGAAGACGATGGCGGTGGGTCCGTGGAGATATGCCTCGAGTTGCGCGGCGATCTCCGGAACGGCTTTGGTGAAGAGCGTGTTCTTCACCACGCCGTACGACGCGCCGCCCTTGCCAAGCTCGCGCCGCAACTTGGAGATCTCGCCGACCGTGAGCCCGCGAAAGTCCGTCAAGAAGATGTTGCGTGTGCGCGCCATGCGCTCGCGCAACTCCTCGATCGTCGCGTCCTTCTTTGCGGTTGGCATGGTTTGTGTTCACCTCAATGTGTCCGCACGGGTCCCCGGAGGGACGACACACCTCGACGCTTCGCGGAGGTGCACGTGCGAACGGAGGTGAGCGGCGAGGCATGCGCCTCGAGCCCATCACGCGTCGCCGGTGGCATCCTCGGCAGGCGCCCCTCCGAAGAGAAGCATTAGCGCAAGCGACCTGCGGTCATCGGAAGACGTAACGGTACGCCGGAGCGCGCTGCGGATCCGCGCGACTCCAAAGCCGGATGTTAGCAGAGATCGGGGGGGCTGTCAAACAGCCCCCTCGGGAAACGTCTCGGCGCTAGGCTGGGACAGCGATCTTCACGCGGTTGGGATCGACCTTCACGCCGGGGCCCATCGTCGAGCAGATCGTGATGCTCTTCAGGTACGTCCCCTTAGCGGCTGACGGCTTGGCGCGGTTGACCGCGTCGACCAGCGTCGCGAGATTTTCGGCGAGCGCCGATCCCTCGAAGCTGACCTTGCCGATGATCGTGTGGATGATGCCCGTCTTGTCGAGACGGAACTCGACCTTCCCTGCTTTGATGTCCCTGATAGCGGCGCCGATGTTCGGCGTGACGGTGCCGGCCTTCGGGTTGGGCATCTTCTGCGCCAGGATACGGCCGAGATTCGAACCGACGGCGCCCATCATGTCCGGCGTGGCAACGGCCACGTCAAACTCGTTCCAACCCGATTTCACCCGATCGATCAAGTCCTGATCGCCGACGACGTCGGCGCCGGCCGCCTGCGCTTCCTTCGCCTTGTCGCCCTTCGCGAAGGCGATGACGCGCACGGTGCGCCCCGTGCCATTGGGCAGAAGCACCGTGCCGCGAACGTTCTGATCGCTCTTCTTGGGGTCGACGCCCAGGCGAATGTGCGCTTCGATCGTTTCGTCGAACTTCGCCGGCGCGATCTGCTTGACCACGTTCACCGCCTCGACGGCGTCATAGAGCTTCTCGGGATCGTACTGCTTCAGCGCGTTGCAGTATTTCTTGCCGTGAGCCATTACGCCTCAACCTCCACGCCCATCGAACGCGCCGTTCCCGCAATGATCGCCATAGCCGCCTCGATGTCGTTGGCGTTGAGGTCGGCCATCTTCTTCTGCGCGATCTCGCGCACCTGAGCTGCCGTGAGCTTCGCAACCTTCTTGCGGTTGGGCTCCGGCGATCCCGTCTCGATGCCGGCGGCCTTCTTGATCAAGAAGCTCGCGGGCGGCGTCTTGGTGACAAACGTGAACGAGCGGTCTTCGTAGACCGTGATCTCGACGGGGATGATCTCACCGGCCTGCTTCGCCGTACGCTCGTTGTACGACTTGCAGAACTCCATGAGGTTGATGCCGTGCTGACCCAACGCGGGGCCGACCGGCGGCGCGGGGGTGGCCTTGCCGGCTTGCAGCTGCAAGATCACCTTCGCGATTGCTCGCTTGGCCATTTCGAACTGTTCCTCTCGATTGCTCTGCCACCGCTCTACCGCGCATCTCCGTGCGCGGCCCTCCGGCCGGGTGGTCGCGGCCGAGGGATGGGAGCTGCTAGACTTTCTCGATCTGGTAGAACTCGAGCTCGACCGGCGTCTCCCGGCCGAAGATGGAGATCAGCGCGCGCACCTTCTCCTTCTCCGGCTGGACTTCGTCCACGATGCCGGTGAAGTCGAAGAAGGGACCCGAGGTCACCTTGACGCGATCGCCCTTGGCGAAGTCGACCTTCAAGCGCGGCGTCTCGATGCCCATCTGCTTCAAGATCGTCTTGACTTCTTTCTCCTGGAGCGGAAGGGGTTTCTCACCACCGCCCGGTGAGCCGACGAAGCCCGTCACGCCGGACGTGTTGCGCACGACGTACCACGACTCGTCGTCCATGATCATCTCGACGAGGACGTAGCCCGGGAACACCTTCTTGGGCGTGATCTTGCGCTTGCCGTCCTTGAATTCGACTTCGTCCTCCATGGGCACGAGGACACGAAAGATCTTGTCCTGCATGTTCATGGAGTGAATGCGGCGTTCGAGGTTGGCCTTGACCTTGTTCTCGTAGCCGGAGTACGTGTGGATCACGTACCAGTTTTTCAATGATTGACGATCTTCAGACGTCGTCATGATTATTCACGCACCCAGATGCTAGTGCCCGAAGAGGCCGAACAGCCACCCGAAACCGAGATCCACCAGCCACGTGAAGAAGCCAACCACGACCACCAAGGCGACGACCAAGACGGTGGCGGAGATCCACTCGTCGCGCGAGGGCCACGTGACCCGCTTCATCTCGGCAATGAGCTGGCGCACGAATTCCTTGAGCTGCGCCGTACCGACGGCACGCCCTTGACGAGGCTGCGCTCCGCCGCCTCCGGTCGGCCTATTCATCGTGCGACTCTCCACTTTCACTGTCATTCCCTTGGTGAGGAAAGAGGCCGCGCGGATGCCCGCGCGGCGCTCGACTGTGGCAGGGCAGACAGGACTCGAACCTGCAACCAACGGTTTTGGAGACCGCTACTCTACCAATTGAGCTACTGCCCTATGCATATCAGCGCGTCTCTCGATGCGCCCTATGACGACGGCACCACCGGCAGTACTTGCTCAGCTCCAACCGGTCGGGATGCCGCTGCTTGTTCTTCGTCGTCGAGTAGTTGCGCCGCTTGCACTCCGTGCAGGCGAGCGTGATGATGACTCGATTCTCTTTCTTGGCCACGATCCGTGCCCCTTCGGAACATGAAGAGAACGGACGCGCGGTCCGTTCGACAACCTAGTATACCACGGCGCGCAAGCCCTCAACGATCCCCAGGGGACCGTCCAGGACGCGAGATCGCTCGCGGCCGGAGCCAGAGCGCCAGCACGCCGGCCCCCACCAAGAGCCACAGCCAGCCGGCGGCCGAGAGAGGAGCCGACTTGAAGGTCCTTCCGACCAAAAGCAGGCAGGCGCCCGGTACGGCGAAAACGACAAAGGCGATACTGAACGCCCGAAACCTGCGCGAGTAGCGGCCGGCCACTCAGGCTCCTTTCCCAAACGCGAGACATGGCGCGGCCGAGAGGATTTGAACCTCCAACCTGAGGCTTAGGAGTCCCCCGCTCTATCCTGTTGAGCTACGGCCGCCCGTTCGTCTTTCCCTTACCACGCAAGGCTTCGCGCTGTGCCAGCTTGGTCAGCCCACCCCTCGGCTTGCCAACCAATTTGCCAACATCCGCCCTGGGAACAAGGTCCCACCGGCTACGCCTGGCGGTGGCCCGAACCCTCCCGCATGGCCCGGTCCATCAGCCCGGCCGCCTCGGTCTGGAGGGTCGGCGCGACGTGGCTGTAGCGATCGAGGGTGAAGGCCGCCGAGTAGTGGCCCAGGGTCTCCTGGACGACCTTCGGGGCGATCCCCAACACCATCATGACCGAGGCGGCCGTGTGGCGCAGCGTGTGGAAGGAGACCGTGGGGAAGCCGGCCTCCCGTGCCGCCTTCTTGAACCTCGGGGTGAAGGACTCGGGGTTCCACCACTCGCCATCCTCGTCGGCTACCACCAGGTCGAGGTCCGCCCGGTAGCCCGGCCCTATGGCGAGCCGCCGCTGGGCCTGGAGGGCACGGTGGCGCCGCAGGGCGTCGGCCACGACCGCCGCGAGGACCACCGATCGGGACTTTTCGTTCTTGGTGTCTTTGGACTGCACCACCCGGCGGACGGTTCGCTCGCCTGCCTTCGAGAGCCGCTCGACATCGGCCACCTCGACCGACTGATTGACCGTCAACCTAGAGTAGTCGGCCGCCACGTCGGCCCAGCGCAGGGCCAGGACCTCGCCACGGCGGAGGCCGCAGATGCCCTCCAAAGCCGCGAGTAGGCGCACGAGCCCGTCGCGGTCGAGCGCGACGACCTCCACCCGGTGTGGCTTCGGCTGCTCCGCCTCAGCGGCCGGGCTGGCCGCCAACCACTTTTTGCGAACGGTCTTTCGGAAGGCGCGGCGCAGGAGCTTGTGGCACTGTCGGACGCTCGAGGACGAGAGCGGGCCGCCTGCGACGCCGCCCTCCCGCGAGAGTGTCTCATACAGGTCTTCAAGGATCTCGAACGTCACCTTCCGGAGCGGCACAGCGCCGATGCGCGGGGCGATCTGGTTGCGCGCCAGGCTCCGGTATCGCTTGAGGGTCTGCCCAGCAAGATCGGTGCGCTTGTTGAGATAGCTCTCCAGGAAGGCCGCCACGGTCGTCCTGTTCGGTTGGCGGTATGTGCCGTTGCGGACGTCGCGGATCATCTCGGCCAACCTGGCCTCGGCATCCCCGAAGGTCCCGTGGATGGTCTCGTAACCGTGGAGCCGCTTGCCCGTGGCCGGGTCCCGGCCCAGCGAGACGTGGCATTCCCATGATCCCTCCGCGCGCTGGCGGATCGTGCCGGGCCGCCGGTCCCTATCCGGATATACGCGCTCTTCCAGCCACCGAGGACCTAAGGATTCTGTGGCAAGTTGGTACTGAAGACGGAATTACTCCCCGCCGCAACAAGTGCGGCGAGATGCTCATTCAAATCGTTGGGTTCTGCGATTTTGCTTAGGTTTAGGTATACCGGGCAAGCCCGTAGACTCATTCGGGGGCGGGCCATGGCGACGCCGTAGGCGTTCCACCCCGTGACTCGCGAAACGCCTTGACCTCCTCAGGTAGATTCGCGGTCCAGACCGATCCGTCCGCAAACCGAGCCTCCTTCACGTAGCACAAGACCACACCGATGTCTTGGCCGGCAACATTCCCATTCCAGGCCGTTGCGTCATCCTGCAGTATATTCAAGAGGCCGGAGCGATGCGGCTGGATCACAGCCCCGGGAGAGAAGGTCCCGGTGGCGGTTCCGAACATCGTCCTGAATGGATGGTAGAACGGATCATCGACCTCGAAGCCAAACCGGATCGCCTTTGCGGCAGTTCCGCCCTGGTCCTCAAATGACACCTCAACGTGAACTTGGGTGTATAGATACTGCGGCGGGCTCACTTGGCTCGATACGTAGTCGTCTGCGAGGGCCGAGCAGCCCAACAACTTGATCGGAGAATCGGCCTGCGGCATGACGACCGCGCGAACGGGTTGATTGACGTTTTCATTCGCGGCGGCGGGAGAGACACCCGCGAGGAAGCAACAGCCCACGGCCAGGACCGGGATCATCTTCATATAGAGTGTTCCCTTGATGGTGGAGTAGCGGATAGAGCAGCTACTGCCCGTTCCTCGTGTCGCGATCACCCGCGGCGGCGGCCTCCTTGCGGCAGACATACGCGCCCTCGCGCGTGCGGCCGTACCAGCGCATGCCCTTCTCGTGCCAGATGCCGCTACGGGTATTGAGCCACACGACGACGTCGCTCGGGCAATGGGCCTGCGCCGCCTGTTCGGTATCGAACATGGGCATTTGCGCCGAGGCGGTGGCGACGGCTGCCGGGTGGTGATGGGTCGCGGCGAAGCCCGGTTGCGGGAAAACAGTCGCGGATAGAAGCAGCGCGACCAACGCTAAGAGACGTAGCATATAGGACACCCTCCTGGCCGAGAGTTCCATGCTGGCGCAGTCGGGCCTTCAGGCGGCGCGGCGTTTCGCGCCGTGGGAGGGCCCGTACCGCAGGAGGCTCTCAGCGGCTAAACTGCCCTGGGACGGGCAGGCACAGCATGGACCACTACCTCTACGACCGATCCGACCTCCACAGCCCGGAAAGCCCACCACTTGGACCCGTGGGCGCAAGGCTCTGGACGATAGTCGAGCGCGAGGTTCTGGACTGGCTCGTACGCCCAAATTGAGCGCGGTCGGCCGCCAGGAAGCGTGCCAGGGGCCCGAAGGCTGGAAACCGACAATCTGGCATCGAAAGGCTCGGCCATATATTGAATCCCGGCTTAAGGAGCATCTTCACTATGTTGCGGTCTCTTCTCTTCGCCGGCTCACTGATAGCGACGGTGTTTGTCGTCACAGCTTGTGCGAATGAGCGGCAGGAGCAATCATCGCCAAGTGCGGGGCCAACGTCGTCGGTGTTACAGGCAAAGCCCGCATCAGCTTCGATGATGCGGAAATGGTGGACCGGTACCACGTTCCTGATGTTGACCACCATTGATAGCGTCGACGGTATCGCTCAGGGTCTCAACGAGCATCCGGACAATGACACGAACAACACATACATCACTCCTGATAAAATCACCGATTGGCACGCGGATGATCCGCCTGGTTGGGATGACGTGGTTGCCGCCCTTGGTGACGTCGTGGATACGACAAACGATGCGATCGACGCGATAGACGCCGGAAAGAATGGCGACCGCGATGCGATCGCCCGTGCGGCAGCCGACGACCACAAGATCCGCGACGGGATGTGTCACGCCTTGAATGTGGCGCGTGCTCACTACGCGGCGGCTGGCGGCGATCCAGCGGATCTGCGATACGAATACAATGCGGACTGGTCTGACCCATCCTGCACGATGATCGACGGACCGCGCCACCTAACGACGATAACGCAGGCAACAATCGGATTCGAGGCGAGTGAGATAGGGGAAGAGTACGAGGCCGGAGGCGGCCCGCCGGCACAGGCGATGTTCGATGATGGCCACGCCGCGCACTTAGCGACTGGGACGCACGTCATCGTGATCGAACGCCGCAATCCGTACGACTCGAACCGTCAGAATGGTGCGGGGCGGCAATGCCGGATCGAGGTTGGGTCACGACAGTGGTGGGTGCCTTGCAAGAAGCTCGCCTCGACTTGAACGCGCGCTCTTCTCCAACACCTCACCCGCCCAAGGTCAGGGCGTCGCGCGCTCGCGGTTCTTGCCAACCAATTTGCCAACATTTGCTGCGAAACAAGGCGAAATCTGGTGAAACAGCGCGAAGCATGTTCAGTCGGGAATCGCAGGCGTGGCGGGCGCTTGCGAACCACGGCGAAGGTCGGCGAAACACCCCTGCAAGGCTTAGGAGTCCCCCGCTCTATCCTGTTGAGCTACGGCCGCCCGTCGGTCTTGCGCGGGTCGGGGGTTCACCGTGAGACGCTCGAAGCCTTCTCGGCGCGTGCCGCACTCGATCGCGGCGCGACGCCGTACACGATCTTCGGCATAGAACGAGGCAGCGCGCGCAGGGCCGAAACGTCGAAACCGGCGTCGGCCAAGATCTGCTCCGTCTCGCGGTTGAGGTGGCAGTTATTGAAGAGCCGCCTCCAGTAAGGAGTGAGGACGTCCTCGATCAGGCCGCCGAGGCCCGGAGAACGGACGTGCTCGATCACGACGATCTTCCCCTCCGGCTTGAGAACGCGATTGACCCTCGTCAGCGTCCGCGCGGCATCGGCTGTGGAGCACAGACACAACGTGAAGAGCACGGCGTCCACGCTTGCTGCCGGAAGCCGATCCAGATACGAATCGTCGGCGCCGATCAGCTCGATCCGTGCCGGCGCGACCGGAAGCTTCCGCTCCGCGACCCTGCGCATGCCGGGATCGGGCTCGAGCGCTATGACATGCGCGCTCTCCGCAAAGTAGGCGAAATCGGCGCCGGTTCCGGCTCCCACGGCAACGATCTCGCCGCGGAGCGCGGAGATGAGCTCTCTTCGAAGCGGTCCGACTTTCCGCTCTACGGAGAGCTTAGCGATCAAGTCGTAGAGGATCCCGTTCATGAACACCGTTCTCGCTCCGCCGGTCGGCGGTCAAGGGCGGACGTTCTCTCGTCGGCGAAGCGATGCGTCTCGGCCATCCGCGCGGCGACGACGATGCCGAACAGAAAGGTCAGCCCCGCGACCATGGCGATCGCCGCTCAACCATGGCCGTGCCGACTCCCAGCATCACGGCGGCGATGAGCCAAGCTGGGAAGGCAGGCCGCGACACCGACCGCGAGATGACCGGCAAACGGCCGTTCGCCCCGCATATATTACTCGAATAATGGCGCCGGTCAACGAGCAGGCCTCGCCGTCGTCCCTGCCGCGGCGCCGCGCCGACCGCCAACATGGCGGCCGTCACCGTCACTAGCACTGCCGCCGGTGACGAGCGGCAACCGACCCCGATTCGGTCCGCGCATCCTCCGTAGCGAGAAAGGCGCGCTGCGTCGTGCTCAGCGCATGGTCGTTCGCGAGGCCCATCATCAAGCAACATGCGCGGGCACCTCATCGCCCAGGGCACCTACACGGGCATCTATCAACACTAAGGGTCAATCCACGATGAAGAGACGGGCGCCGGTCGCGGTCCGCGAGCGATGGGCTTCCCCGTGGTCGGCGACTTGATAGCTCATGCCGGGCCCCAGGACGAACGTGCGTCCATCCGCGAGAGTCGTTTCCAGCTCGCCCTCGAGGCAGAGCAAGATATGCCCCTTCTCGCACCAATGATTCGCCCGGTATCCCGGCGAGTACTCGACCATGCGAACGCGCGTCGGGTTCTCCTCGGGCCCGAAAAGCTGCGTTCGCCAGAGCGCGAACCCCGAGTCTCCCTCGTGGCGCGTGGGTTCGATGTCGCTCCAGGCGGTGGTGCAGAAGGGAATGTCAACCATCCTCATCCCGGCAAGCTCCAAGCTACATCGTGTAGGCGCGCACGGCGTCTTCGTTCCATGCGATCCCCGCGCCGGGGCGATCCGGCGGCGTGACGTGCCCGTCGACGACGGTCAAAGGCCGCGCCAAGATCGGCGCCGCCCAGTCGACGTATTCCAACCAGTGTGCCGTCGGCGTCGCCGCCAGCAGATGGACGCTGACCTCCGGGAAGAGATGCGATGAGACCTCGATGCCTGCCGCCTCTGCGATGGCGGCGCCGTGCATCCATCCCGTGACGCCGAAGATGCGCATCAGATCGAACATGACGTAATCGCTCGCGTGCGCCTGCAGCGCTCGCGCCAGTTGGTGCGTGCCGATGAAGTTCTCGCCGATCTGCACGGGCGTAGAGACGGCGGCGGCCACGCGCGCGCATCCTTCGTAATCGCCGTGGCGAATCGGCTCTTCGATCCAAGCGAGTCCTTCGCCATCCAACGCGCGCCCGCGCGCGATCGCCTCGGCAACGCTGAGGCCTTGATTGTAGTCGGACATGACGACCGTCCCTGCCGGCACCGCGGCGCGCACGGCACGAGCGGCGCGCACGTCCTCCTCCAGCGTCCCATAGCCCAGTCGCAGCTTCACGGCGCGGAAGCCTTCGGAGAGCAACTCACGCGCTTCTTCTCCCATGGCATCGGGATTCGAGACGCTCAGCCCGTTGCTATTGTACGTCGGTATCGGTCGAGACTGGCCGCCCAGCAGACGCACCAGCGGCACGCCAGCTGCTTGCGCCAACGCATCCCAAGCGGCAACGTCAATGCCGGAGAGCGCATTCGACACCAACCCCTCGAAGCCGGGAATGCGGTACGCTCGATCGAAGCGCGCGGCAATCTCCAGCGGCGCCACCGCCTTGCCATCGATCAGCTCGAAGCTCTCGCGCAACAGCGCGCAAGCGGCAGCGACGAGCCGTTCCGCGTAGCACATGAGGTATGCGTGCCCGGTTATGCCCTCATGCGTCACGAGATCGATCAAGACGAGCGGCGCTGTGCGGATGGCGCCGGCACTCGTCCCAAGCGGCCGTCGCATCGGCACGCGCACCGGGCGCACGTTGAGGCTTCGAATCGTGAGCTTCGGCAAAGACGCTGCCATCATGCGGAGGTTCTCCCATCGACGTGGAGTGCAAGTGCGTCCGTGACGAAGCGATTGGCGGGCGTGGGGATTCCCAGCCGGCCGCCCAGGCGAACGACCGCTCCGCTCAGCCATGGCAATTCCAAGCGGTTTCCTCGCTGGAGATCGACGTACGTCGACGAGACCATGTCCGCCGGCAGCCCGTCGACGAACGCCATGCGATCGTCCGCGAACGTCGGTGGCAGCGCGACGCCGCCGGCGCGTCCCACCTCAACGGCCTCGCGCATGATCTCGAGCAAGAGCGCCCGCGTGCGCTCGTTGGCGCGGATCGCGCCGATTGGGCTGCGCAGCAATGACGTCGTCGCGCTCAGCCCGACCAGAAAGACGAACTTCTCCCAGATGGCGCGCCGGATGTCCGGGCTGGCCTCGACGTCGATGCCGGCGCCGGCGCATGCGTGCGCGAAAGCTTCGACGCGCGGCGAGAGACCGCCGTCGATCTCACCGAAGATCAAGCGCTGCATCGTGCCCGTGTGGCGGATGACGCCGGGCTGCTCGATGGCAGCCGCGATGTAGCCGACGCCCCCGATGACGTGCTCGCGGCCCACGATCGCGCTCAGGCGATCGGCGGCATCGACGCCGTTCTGAAACGAGACCACCGTCGTCCGGTCTCCGATGACCGGCAGAGCGGCGCGTGCCGCCTCCTCCGTGTCCCACAACTTGACGCCGATCAGCACGACGTCGACGGTGCCGGCGTCCTCGGGCCGATTCGTCGCATTGACGGTCTGGATGTGGGCCGGCGCGACGTCGCTGTGCACGCGCAATCCGTCACGACGGAGCGCGTCGAGGTGTCTCCCGCGAGCGACGAAGGTGACGTCGTGTCCCGCCGTCGCGAGGCGAGCCCCGAAGTATGCGCCGAGACCTCCCGCTCCCATGATCAGGATCTTCATGCAGTCATGCCTTCCCGTCGGAGGAACTATTTTCGAATTTTCGAAAATACGATAGCATGGCCAGCCGGGCGAGACAAGAGGCGAAGCCCATCATGCAACAGCCCGCGGCAAACGCCATGATGCTGCCGAAGGTCCTGGCGGCTCTGAGTGATCCGCTGCGGTTGGAAATCGTCCGCAGGCTCGACGTCATGGGCCCGACGAGCTGTAGGGACCTCGGCTTGAACGTTCCGCTTCCGACGCTTTCGCGCCACCTCAACGCCTTGCGCGACGCCGGCATCGTTCGAACGGTGCCGAATGGAACGCGACGGCTCAACTCGCTTCGTCGCGAAGAGCTGGAAGCGCGCTTCCCAGGCGTCTTCGCCAGCATCGTAGGCGCGGCCCATAAGGCGGCGCAGGGTCGAGCGGGCGCGCATGAGAAAGGCGCGCCGAAAGAGTTCATGGCCAGCACACCGTCCCATCACTGAGATGTCAACGCACTTGTCCGTGCAAGAGCTGGTCGACCTTTTGCCGGGCGCTGTCTCTCTGTATCAGCCGGGTTCCATGACCCCGGAGCTGACCCGCGTTTGGACGGCAGGGGATCCGGAAGACGTCGTTCAGGGCTCGGCCGTCATCGTCTCCGGCGACGGCGGCCCCTCGATCGTTCCCTGGGCCGTCGCTCGCGGAGCGGCGGCCGTCGTTGCGTGGACGCCGCCGAACGGCGATGCCCGCGAACTGAAGCTCGCTGTTCAACAGGCGCTCATCGAGGCGCAAGCGCGACAGATCGAGCGCATTCACAGCATCCACGACCGCCTGACGAACGTGGCGCTCGCCGGCAGCGGGCTGGACGAGCTGGCGCGCACGCTCTCCGAGATCGTCGACAATCCCGTCATCATCAAGAGCCGCGAGCATCGCAATCTCGCCGTGTACGGCTCGGGCTCGGAAGTCGATTCCGTGCGCCGCCGTGCCATGGCGCACGGCGCAACGACGCCGGACGTCGTCGCAGAATTGGAGCGGCGCGGCATCTTTTCGCAGCTCCGCCGCGGGCAGCCGACGCACGTGGAGGCCATCGCGGGGCTCGAGATGGCCGCGCGCGTCATGGCACCGATCTTGATGGGCGACGCATACTACGGATACATCTCGATCGCCGAAGTTCACCATACGCTGAAGCCCGTCGATATGTTGGCCGTCGAGCAGGCCGCGACGGTCGCCGCACTGATCTTCGGACGGGAACATGCCGTCGCCGCGCACGAGCGCAGCTTGCGCTCCGCGTTCGTCTATGAGTTGCTCTTCAGCCGCGAATCGGCCGATCTGATGGAACGCCGCGCGCGGTTTCTCGGCTATCCCGCGAATCAGCAGTACGCCGTAATGGTGATCCGTCCGGCGAAAGTGAGCGACGAGCCCGTGCGCTCGCTCATGGAGCACGTGGCGGCGGCGGCCGACCAGCAGATTCACCGCCTCAAATCGCGCCACGGCGGCCTCTATGCCATCGCGCTGGAGGACACCGTCATCGCCATCTACCCCTCGCACAGCGAAGGCTCGCGCGACGAATGGGTGAGCCGTGGCCGGCGGCTACTCGAAGGCGTGCGCCCCGTCAGCGAAGAGATCGGTCTTGCCATCGGCATCGGGCAGTGGCAACCAGAGACTCGCGGCATCCACCATTCGTTCACGCAAGCCCGCCTAGCCGCGACCGTCGGCCTCCAACTCCACGGTGCCGGCTCCGTGACGCATTACGAGGATCTCGGCCTCTACCGTCTCCTCGCCGAAGCCGTCGACGCCAAAGCGTTGCGCGCCTTCCACGATGAGCAACTTGGCGCCGTGGCGCAAGACGCCGAGCTCCTGCGCACGCTGCGCGTCTACCTCGAGTCCCGAGCCAACAAGGCGCTGGCGGCCAAGCGCCTCTCGATCCATCTCAACACTCTGAAATACCGCTTGCAGCGGATCGGCGATCTCGTCAACCGCGATCTCAACGATCCGCAGACGCTCCTCGACCTCCACGTCGCCATCGAGATCGGCGACCTCAATTAGGCTCTTACTAGCCATATCCGCCAGCGAGGAAGCGCCCTTCCTGTCCGTTGCGAACGATGCCGTGACGTGCCCGGCTTGCGTAGAATCATTGAAGGGGTGTATCCATGACGCAATCCATCACACCGAAGGCATTCGCCTACGGTCTCTACATCGACGGCCGCTACGAGCGCGGACGCAGCTCGCAGACGCTTCCCGTCGTCGATCCCGCTACGGGGGAACAGTGGGCGACGATCGTCGACGCCGGCTCCGAAGACGTCGAGGCCGCGGTGAGCGCGGCGGAGCGCGCCTTCGAGACCACGTGGGCGAAGACGACTCCAGCCTCGCGCGGCAAGCTCTTGAACCAACTGGCGAACGCCATCGAGCGCCGAGCCGACGAGCTGGCTTCCTTTGAAGTCAGGGACAACGGTAAGCTGCTGCGCGAGATGCTCGCCCAGCTCAAAGCCGTGCCGAACTGGTATCGCTACTTCGCGGGGCTCGCGGACAAGCTCCACGGCGAGACCGTCCCCATGGAGCGGCCGACGCTCTTCAACTATACGTTGCGCGAGCCGTTCGGCGTCGTGGGCTGCATCACGCCGTGGAACTCGCCGCTGCTCCTCGCCGCATTTACCATCGCCCCCGCCCTCGCCGCCGGCAACACGATCGTCCTCAAACCCAGCGAGCACGCTTCCGTCTCGTCGCTGGAGTTCGCGCGATGCTTCGAGGAAGCCGGCTTTCCGCCCGGCGTCTTCAACGTCGTCACGGGGAGCGGAGCGACGGCGGGAAGCGCGCTCGTGAAAGATGCGCGCGTGGAGCGCGTCGTGTTCACCGGGAGCGGCAATGCGGGTGCCGTCGTCGCGGCGAATGCCGTGGCGCACTTCGCCGAGGTCACGCTCGAGCTCGGCGGCAAGTCGCCGAACATCGTCTTTGAAGACGCCCCGCTCGATGCCGCGGTGAGCGGCATCCTCGCCGGCATCTTCGCCGCGAGCGGGCAGACGTGCATCGCCGGCTCGCGCGCGCTCATCCATCGATCCATCTATCGCGACTTCGTCGACCGTCTCGCCGACCGCGCCGCTCGCATCCGCCTCGGACATCCGATGGAAGCGGAGACGGAGATGGGACCCATCGCCAACGAGCCGCAATATCGCAAGATCGCCTCGTACGTCGACGTCGCGCGCGGCGAAGGCGCGCGCTTGGTCACGGGCGGCAAGCGGCCGGAGCGCTCCGATCTCGCGCGCGGACTCTACTACGAGCCGACGATCTTCGCCGACGTGCGCAACGATATGCGCATCGCGCGGGAGGAGGTCTTCGGCCCGGTGCTCTCGCTCATTCCCTTCGACACCGAAGAGGAGGCGCTCGCAATCGCCAACGACACGGAGTTCGGCTTGGCCGCGGGCGTCTGGACGAACGATCTCGGCCGCGCCCATCGCCTCGCCCGCGCGCTGAAGGCCGGCAACGTCTGGGTCAACACCTACCGCGCCCTGGCGCCGAATATGCCGTTCGGCGGCTACAAGTCCAGCGGTATCGGCCGCGAGAACGGTATCGACGCCGTGCGTGACTTCACGCGCGTCAAGAGTGTCTGGGTGGAGACGCAACCCGTCGCAGGCGACCCGTTCACGATCAAGCTCTAAGGCTCTGAGGAGGACAAACGTAGGATGTTGGCTGGACATGCCTTGGCCGCGCTGCTGCGGGAGCGTGGTATCCCGTGGATTGCCGGTGTCTCCGGCGAGAGCTATCTGCCGCTGCTTGACGGTCTGCGTCAGGAATCAGTGCCGTTCATTTCGACGTGCCACGAGAGCGGCGCGGCTTTTCTCGCCGTCGGCTACGCGCGTGCCTCCGGGCGGCCCGCCGTCGTCGCCGTCACGCGCGGTCCCGGAGCGTCGAACGCCCTGATCGGCATCCACGAGGCATTCCAGGCCAACGTGCCGTTGGTCGTCTTCGTCGGACAACTGGAGAGCCGCGTGCGCGGGCGGCGAGCGCTGCAGGAGATGGAGTACACCGACCTCCTCCGAACCACGACGAAGGACGTGTTCGAAGTGACGCGGCCCGATCAGATTCCCGCCGCCGCGCTCGCTGCGCTCCGCAAAGCGACGACGCAGCCATGCGGTCCCGTCGTCGTCAGCATCCCCGCCGATCACCTCTACGGCGACGTCGGCGAAGAGCCGTTGCCACGGCTCGCCGATGCGTCACCCACTTACGGCATCCTCGAGCGCAACGCGATCGATGAGATCGTGAAGCTGATCCAGGACGCTCGACGCGGTGTGATCGTCTGCGGCGAAGAGCTCTCCGGCGGGGACGTTGCGCAGGCGCTCGGCGAGTTGGCGGAGCGCTCAGGCTTCGCCGTCCTGGGGGGCCACGCGTTTCCCGACGTGCTGCCGCCCGATCATCCGCATTGGCTCGGCTGCAGCACGATTCGCGGACCACGCGCGATGCGCCAGCTGCTCACCGAAGCCGACGCGCTGCTGGTGCTTGGCCACCGCTTGGGCGATCGCGTGACGCAGGGTTATCTCCCGCTCTCGGCGCGCATCGCCGTCGTCCAGCCGGCGCCGGACATCGGCTGGGACGAATATCTCAGCTCGGAGTTCCACTACGCCGACCCCGTTGCGGCCGTGCGACAGATCGCCGATCGCCTGGCGGAAGCGCGTGACGGCGATTCCGCGCGCGACGAACGCGCCGCATGGGTGCGCCGCAAGCGCGACGCGTTGCGCGAAGAGCGCGATCAGGTGTTTGCCGCCGAAGCGCGCGAAGCCGAAGGCGTTACGTTCGGGGCCATGCTCGAATCCATGGATCGGCTGCTGCCCCAGGATGCGAGTCTCGTCTCGGACGCCGGATCGTTTAATGACTGGATCGTGCGCTACTTTCCGTTCAGAGGGCGGCGCCGGTACTTCGGCCCGCTCTCCGGCAGCATGGGTTACGCCTTGCCGGCCGCGCAGGGCGTCCAGCTGGCGCGGCCGGCTTCGCGCACGGTGGCCTTGGTCGGCGACGGCGCGTTCTTGATGACGGGCTTGGAGCTCGCGACGGCCGTGCGCTTGAATCTGCCGATCACCGTCATCGTCTTCAAGAACCGCATTTGGGGATCGATCGCCCTGCATCAGGACGCGAAGTTTCCCGGACGGCGCTTCGCCGTCGATCTTCCCGAACCGTCGTACGAAGGGCTGGCAAGGTCGCTGGGCGCGCGCGGATTCTCCGCGCAGACGCCGGAAGAGTTCGCGCAAGCCTTGGAAGCGGCGTGCACCGGCGGGCCGAGTCTCGTCGAAGTCGTGACCGATTCCACGCACCCTTCACCCAACGGCTACGTCTCGGCTCGAGCCGCGCTGGTGTAATGCAACAGGAGAACGAGGAGAACATCATGACTGAGAAGCCCGGCTGGCAAGGGCGATGCTACGAGGATTTCGAGGTTGGGGACGTGTACGTCCATCGCCTGGGCCGTACCGTCACGGAAGTCGACAACATCTGGTTCACGTTGCTCACGATGAACACGAACCCGATCCATTTCGACAGCCATCTCGCTGCGCAGACGGAGTTCGGCAAGCCATTGATGGACAGCACGTTCACGCTGGCGCTCGTCACGGGCCAGAGCGTGAGCGACATCAGCGAGAACGCCATCGCGAACCTCGCGTGGACCGACATCACGCTGCCCCACCCCGTCTTCGCCGGCGACACGATTTACGCGCGCTCGTACGTCCTGGGAAAGCGTGAGTCGAAGTCGCGTCCCCACGCCGGTATCGTAGAGGTGAAGACGGAAGGCTTCAATCAAGACGGGAAGCTCGTCATCTCGTTCAAGCGAACGTTCATGGTCTACAAGCGCGCCTTCCGCCCCAAGCCGCATCCGCCGATGCCGCCGATCGAATCCGCCGTGAAGGAGTGACGACATGACTTCCTCGACCACGCTGCGCGGCGCCACGCGAGCCGTCGCCGAATACGCCGCCGGCGTCCGCTTCGAAGATCTCGGCGAAGCCACGATCGAGCACGCGAAGCAAGCGGTGCTCGACTGCATCGGCATCGCCGTGCGCGCGCGCTTCGACGCCGAGTCGAGCGCCCCGATCGCGCGCGCCGTCGACCAGTTGGGGAGCGCCGGCAATTGCACGGCGATCGGCCATGGAGCGAACTATTCGGCGCAGTACGCCGCTCTGCTGAACGGCGCGTACTTCCACACGCTCGACTACGACGACACGCACGTGGGCGGCTCGCTCCATCCCGCCGCCCCGATCGTCGCCGCGGCGCTGGCCATGGCGGAGGACGGGGAGGCCTCCGGATCGGCGCTGCTGCGAGGCATCGTCGCGGGCTATGACGTGGCCGCGCACATCAGCGAGACGGCCAACGCGAAGGTTCATTACGATCGCGGCTTCCATCCCACGGCCACCGCGGGGGTCTTCGGCGCCACGGCGGCCATCGTCAACATGCTGGACGGTTCGGCCAATGCGCTTGAGAACGCCTTCGGCATCAACGTCAGTCAGGCGGCTGGATCGCTGCAATTTTTGGAAAACGGCTCGTGGATGAAGCGGCTCCACGTGGGCTTCGCGGCGCACAGCGCCGTCCTCGCCTACCGCTTCTCCGAAGCGGGCGTGATCGGCGCGAGCAAGGCGCTGGAAGGACGCAGCGGCTTCTATCACGCCTACTCCGACGGCGTCGACCCCGATGCGCGGCTGGGGCGCCTGGGCAAGCCTCATGCGATCGACGAGACGGCCTTCAAACCCTACCCCTCGTGCCGCTTCACGCATGCGGCGCTCGACGAGCTCATCACCTTGCTCCACGAGCTCGACGTCAAGCCCGACGAGGTCGAATCGCTGCGCATCGCGCTGCCGCGCAAGGGCATGGATCTCGTCGGCTATCCCGAGGCGTACAAGCGCGCCCCCTCCTCGGTTGTCGACGGACAGTTCAGCATGTACTTCCTCGCCGCCGTCGCGATCCTCAAGCGCAGCTTCGGGTGGGACGACTACACGTTGCTGGGAGACCCGCGCGTGAGCGCGATCATCGAACGCATTCGCGTCGAGGAAGACCCGAAGGTGGAGGCGCTCTATCCGAAGATGGCGGCGCTCGTCGAGCTGCGCGCGCGCGGTGAAGTGGTGCGGCGCATCTCCGACACACCCAAAGGTGAGCCAGAGAAGCCGCTCACGTGGGAGGAGATCATCGCGAAGTTCGACGACCTCGCCGGCGTCGCATACGCACCGGCTCGCCGCAAACGGATCGTGGAGTTGGTCCGCGCCCTTGAGCGGGCCGACGACGTCCGCGCGCTAACGGAGCAATTGGGAGCCTAATGACGATGACCACCACATCAAGCCACGGGCCCGTCGGTCTGCGGCTGACGCCGGATCAACAAGCCCTGCGCAGCGCGGTGCGCGAGCTGTGCGAGGGTTTTCCCGCCTCGTACTGGCGCGAGATCGACGCACAGCGCGGCTACCCCGATCGCTTCGTCCAAGCGCTGACGGATGCGGGCTATCTCGCGGCACTGATTCCCGAAGAGTACGGCGGCGCGGGCTTGGGCATCCTCGAAGCGTCGATCATCCTCGAGGAGATCAATCGCGCGGGCGGCAACTCCGCGGCCTGTCACGCGCAGATGTACACGATGGGGACCGTGCTCCGGCACGGAAATCCGGAGCAGAAGCAGCGCTATCTCCCCGAGATCGCCGCGGGACGGCTGCGCCTGCAAGCCTTCGGCGTCACGGAGCCGACGGCCGGCAGCGACACGACGAAGATTCAAACGACGGCCGTGCGACGCGGTGACAAATACGTCATCAACGGGCAGAAAGTCTTCATCTCACGCGTCCAGCACTCCGACATGATGCTGCTGCTCGCCCGCACATCTGCGCCGGGGAGCGACCCCAAAGACAAGACCTTCGGCCTTTCGACGATTCTCGTCGACTTGCGCGAGGCGCCCAAGGGCACCGTCGAGGTGCGTCCGATCCGCACGATGATGAACCACGAGACCAATGAGGTCTTCTTCCATGACCTGGAAGTCCCCGTGGAGAATCTGGTCGGCGAGGAAGGGCGCGGCTTTCGCTACGTTCTCGACGGCATGAACGCCGAGCGAATCTTGATCGCCGCCGAGTGCATCGGCGACGGGCGTTTCTTCATCGAGCGCACCGTGAAGTACTCGAGCGAACGCGTCGTCTTCGGCCGCGCGATCGGCCAGAATCAGGGCGTGCAGTTTCCCATCGCGCGCGCCCATGCCGCCCTCGAGGCGGCCGATCTCATGCGCCTCCAAGCCGCCGCGCTCTTCGATGCCGGCCAGAAATGCGGCGCCGAGGCGAACATGGCGAAGCTGCTCTGCTCGGAGGCATCGTGGCAGGCGGCCAACGCCGCCATGGATGCCCATGGCGGTTACGGATTCGCCGAAGAGTACGACATCGAGCGCAAGTTCCGCGAGACGCGTCTCTACATCACGGCCCCCGTGGCGAACAATCTCATTCTCGCCTTCGTCGGGCAGCATGTCCTGGGGATGCCACGGTCGTACTGAGAATGGCCATGGTTCCGTCGTGCTTGCTCTTCGTTCCCGGCGATCGCCCCGAGCGCTTCGCCAAGGCGCTCTCCGCCGGCGCGGGCGGGGCAATCATCGATCTCGAAGACGCGGTCGCGCCGGACCGCAAGGCGGAGGCGCGCGCCAACGCCATCGCGGAGCTGCGGCGGACGAATCAAACGGCCGCGCAACGCATCGTTCGCATCAATAGCCTGCGGCTCCGCACGGGCCTGGAAGATCTCTTGGCCTTGGCCGACCCCCGTCCCGATGCCGTGATGGTGCCGAAAGTCGAGTCGCGCGGGGAGCTGGAGATCGTCGCGGCGCTGCTCCCCGGCGTGCCGATCATCGCGATCGTGGAATCCGTGGCGGGGATCGGCGCCGTGGAAGAGATCGCGCGCGCAACCGGCCTAGCCGTGCTGGCCTTCGGCAATGCCGACCTCAGCGCCGAACTGGGCGCGGCAAACGCTTGGGAGCCGCTGCTGGCGCATCGTGCGCGCTTAGTGCTGGCGGCTCGCACCGCCGGCGTGAGCGCGTTCGACGGCGTGACGCTGGAGCTGCGCGACGCGCAGCTGGTCGCCGCCGACGCGCGCCGAGCGCTGGAGATGGGGTTTGACGGAAAGCTGGCGATTCACCCGGCGCAGGTCCAGCCGATCGTCACGACCTTCGCGCCCAGTCCGGACGAGCTTGAACGGGCACGCAAGATCGTCGCGGCCGTTCGTGACGGCGGCGTTGCCGCCGTCGACGGGATCATGGTCGATCCACCCGTCGTAACGGCGGCGCGGCGAGTTCTCCAGCGTGCCGGCCAGATGGAAGACTAGGAGCCTGCCGGACTGATGCTGCCTCTCGACAACATTACCGTCGTCTCGCTCGAGCAAGCGGTGGCGGCCCCATTCGCAACGCGACAGCTGGCCGATCTGGGCGCTCGCGTCATCAAGATCGAGCGCACCGGCGACGGCGACTTCGCGCGATACTACGACAGCGCCGTGCATGGTCAGTCGGCGTACTTCGTTTGGCTGAACCGGTCGAAAGAGTCGCTCACGCTCGATCTCAAGCAGCCTGCGGCGCAGAAGATCCTCGCCGCGCTGTTGGAGCGCGCCGACGTCTTCGTTCAAAACCTGGCTCCGGGCGCCGTCGACCGTCTTGGTTTCGGCGTCACGGAGCTGCGCGCGCGTTATCCACGGCTGATCGTCTGCAGCATTTCGGGTTACGGCAGCGATGGGCCGTACCGTGATAAAAAAGCGTACGACCTCCTCGTGCAGGCGGAGAGTGGTCTCATCTCCATCACCGGCACGGAAAGCGAACTGGCGCGCCCCGGCATTTCGGTGGCCGACATCGCTGCCGGCATGTACGCTTTCTCCGGCATCCAAACGGCGCTGTTGATGCGCAATCGCACGGGAAGCGGCACGAGCGTCGAAGTTTCGCTTCTCGAGGCCCTCTCGGAGTGGATGGGCCATCCCATCTATACGACGGCGTACAGTGGACGCCCCCCACGGCGCAGCGGCCCGCGCCACCCGACGATCGCGCCGTACGGCCCCGTTCACACCGCCGACGGCGACACGGTGCTGATCAGCGTCCAAAACGAGCGCGAATGGCGCAATCTCTGTGCCGGCGTCCTCGAGCGCCTCGATCTCGCGGATGATCCGCGCTTCAACACGGGCATTCGCCGCGTCGAGAACCGTCCCGCACTCGAGGCGGAGATCGACGCGATCGTCGCTTCGATGTCGACGGACGAGTTCGAGCGCAGGCTGGACACCTGCGCGATCGCATACGGACGCATCCGCGAGGTGCAGGGCGTCATCGAGCATCCCCAGCTACGTGCCCGCAAGCGCTGGCGCACGGTCGATTCCCCCGCAGGCGAGATCACGGCGCTCGTTCCTCCCGCGACGATCGACGGAATCGAGTATCGCTTCGATCCGATTCCGGCCGTCGGAGAGCACAGCGAGGCGATTCTGCGCGAGCTGGGCTACACGGACGACGACGTTACCGCGCTGCGCCGCGACGGCGTGGTCTGACGGCGTGCGAGGCTAGAGCTCCAAGAGATCTCTTCCGACGACGATCTCCCCGTCGAAGTGCGCGGCCGCCGCCGCATGCCAGACGTGGGCGGGAATGGGATCGGCCGGAACGAAATGCGAGAGCACCAGCGTCTTGACGCCGGCTTCGCGCGCGACGGCTCCCACCTGGTCCTGCGTGGTGTGGCTGTCCAACAAGTGGCGACGCAACCGCGTGGCGTTGGCGAGATGGCCGCAGATGTCATCCAGCGCGGGCTCGTAGAGCACCTCGTGCACCAACACGTCGGCACCTCGCGCCAGCTCGATCAGATTCGCGCACGGCGTCGTGTCGCCCGAGAAGACGATCGAGCGATCCGCCGTGTCGAAGCGGAAGGCGAAGGCCGGCTCCACCGGCGGGTGGCTCACCACGGCGCAACGTACCGCCACGCGGTCGTCACGATAGATCTCTCCGCCGCGATAGATCTCATGCGGGCGGATAAGCGGCGCCAGCGGCGGACGTCCTTCGTCGGCGATGCGCGTGCGGATGTCGTACGCATTGAGTTCGAGAACGTGCTCCGTCATCGCGATCAGCGGCGGTGGGCCATATACGTCGACGGGCCTGTCGAGCCCACCGGTCCACGACAGGAGAAAAAGGTTGCCGTAATCCGCGTTGTGATCGGAATGATGGTGGGTAATGAATGCGGCGCGCAACGAGCGAAAGGGAATTCCCGCCAGTGCTAGTTGGCGCCCGACGCCGTTGCCGCAGTCGACGAGATAGGTGCTTGCGCCGACGACGACTGCGTGGGCAGGAGCGGAGCGGGTGACCTTCGGCATCGGCCCGCCCGCCGTCCCCAACAGCACGAGCTTCGTTCCGCTCATCGTACCGCGCGCGCCATGCGGCGTTCCAGGATGTACTGCCCGGCGCTCGTGATCGTGGTCAGCACGAGATACCAGAAAGTCGCCACCAGCATCAGCTCGATGGTGTGCAGATTCGCCGACGAGATATTCTGCGCAGCCGTCAAGAGATCGCCTCCCGCGATCACCGAGACGAGCGACGTGGCCTTCAGCAGCGAGATGAACTGATTGCCCGCAGGAGGGACGATGACGCGAAGCGCCTGCGGGAGGATGATGCGCCGCATGGCCAGACCGCGCGTCATGCCCAGCGCCAGCGAGGCGTCCACTTGGCCGGGATCGACGGCGATGATCCCGGCCCGGACGATCTCCGCCATGTACGCCGCCTCGTTGAGGGCCAGCGCGACGATCGAGGCGACGAACGGCGTCATCACCGCATTGGTCTTGAACGGCCCGATGCGGTCGAAGAGCAGAGCGAGATTGCCCCACACCAAGATCTGCACGAGCAAGGGCGTTCCGCGAACGAGCCAGGTGTAGAAGCCGCTGCCGATGCGCAAGACGGCGCTGGCGGAGAGCCGCATGATCGCCAGCAGAACTCCTAGCGCTGCGCCGATGACCTCCGCGATGACGGCCAGGCCAATGGTCGTCTCCAAGCCGCGCAGGATCGCTGGGGCGAACTGGTATTGCAGGATCGCCGCGTGATCGATATTGGGGTTGCGGTATATCGAAACGACGAGCGCCGCGGCCGACGCCAGGACCACCGCGCTCCCAGCCCAGAGCCCGGGCCTGCGCACGGGGATGACGCGAATCATCTCAACTAGATCTTGACGTTCTTGCCGCCGTTGATCGTCGCCGACTTCACGGCGCCGCCTTCGACGCCGTATTTCACGAGAATCTTGTGGTACGTGCCATCGGTGATCAGCGCTTGGAGCGCTTTCTGCAGCGCGTCGCGCAGCCCGGGATCCGATTTCGCGACCGCGATGCCCAGCGGCACGGGCTGGTACTCGCGGCCGGCCACAACGTCGAAGACCGTCCCGTTGCCGGCCGTCTTCGCGAGATAGGCCATCACGGGGGAGTTGCCGAGGAACGCGGCCACGTGACCTGTCTGCACCTGAAGGCGGGCGTCGGATGGTTGGGCGTACTGGAAGTTCTGGATGGGCGGCTTCCCGGCGGCGGCGCACGATGCGTTCGTCTCGTCGACCAGCGCCACTTGCGTGGATCCCTGCACGGTGGACACAGACTTGCCGCAAAGCGCCTCCAAGCTCTCCACGTGCTGCGGATTCCCCTTCTTGACGAGCAGCATCGTGCCGAGGTTGAAGAAATCGACGAAATCGACCACCTTCTCGCGCTCAGGCGTATCATTCATCAGCGTAAAGGCGATGTCGATGCGCTTGGCCTCCAGCGCCGGGAGCAGCCCGTTGAAAGGCATCGCGGAAAACGTGATGGGAACCCCCAGCTCCTTGCTCATCGCGGCGGCGAGGTCGACGATCACCCCTTGGAGCGTCGTGCCGTCGGAGGCGTACGCGATCATCGGCGGGCTGTTGGTGATCGACCCGGCCGTGATCTTTCCCGCCGCGGCGACGTTCGCCGGCAGCATGCTCTTCACGTCGGCGGCAGAAGCAGGAGCGATAGCGACGCCGCCCATGGCGAGCATGACGAATAGCGCGATCGATCTATGCATCGAACTTCCTTTCCGAATCCATATCCCGCGTACTGTTACGCGAAGAGGTCGCTCGGTGCCTGCGGCGCCCAACCCGCTCTCGTCGCGCGATCGAGCAACACGCGGATCGCCTCTTCTCCTTCATCGCCGAGGTCGTCGCTGAAGCCGTTCACGTACAGCTCGATATGGTTGCGCATCACACGCTCGTCCATCTCCTGCGCGTGCTCGCGCACGTAGTCGATGACGTCGTCTTCGTGCGCGCGCGCATGCTCGAGGCTCCGGCGGATCGCGTCGTCGATGCGGCGGCATTCCTCCACGGGGAGATCCCGCCGCGCGAGGATGCCTCCAAGCGGAATCGGGCGCCCCGTCACCTCTTCCCACCAGTCGCCGAGATCGATCAATGAAATCAGGCCGTGGTCGCGGTATGTGAAACGACTCTCATGGATAATGAGGCCGGCATCGACGTCGCCACGCTCCACGGCGGCGATGATGCCGTCGAAGCGCATCTGGTGAATCTCCGGCATGACCAACTTGCGATCGGCGAGGAGCAAGCGCAGCAACAGGTAGGCCGTCGTCAGTTGTCCGGGGATGGCCATGCTTCGCACGCCTGCGAGCGCCGTGCCGGGGCGCGCCACGACGAGGGGTCCGCATCCGCGGCCGAGCGCCCCGCCCGAGCGCAGCAGACGATAGCGATCCAGCAGAAAGGGGATTGCGCCGTAGGAGACCTTCGTCAGCTCGTAGCGCCCTTCGCGTGCCGCCGTGTTGAGCTCCTCGATGTCGTGGAGAACCACGTCGACGCGCGGCGCATCGGCAACCAGGCCGTGCGCCAGTGCGGCGAAGATGTACGTGTCGTTCGGGCATGGCGAATATGCGAGTTTCACAGCAGACTCTCCCAGAGACGCGAGCAGGCGTCGTGGAGCGCGCGCAACGCTCCATGAACGTCCCAGGCGGCGCGGTTACGCTCGCCGACGCGATTTGAGATCGCGCGCAACTCGAGCGCGCGCACGCCCGCGCGCTGAGCCGCGCGCAGGACGGCAAAACCTTCCATCGACTCGACCAGCGGATCGAAGCGCCGCTGGAGCTCGCGCGCGCGCTCTTCCGTGGCCGTTACGGTCGATACGGTGATTCCGCGTCCGACGACTGCCTCCGGCAAAACGCGGCGCGCCGTCTCCACGAGCACGGGATCCGCATACGCGCGATCCACCAAGCTCACATCGGGCGGAAGGCTCATGGGTTCGCCTCCTTCCACGCCGAGCTCCGCCAGGACGTCCTCTTCGATGACGGCGATGCTTCCATGGTCCAAGCGGTCGCCGAACGCGCCGGCGATGCCCACCGAGATGACGGCGCCGTACGGCTCACGGACGAGAGCGGAAGCGACGGCCGAGGCCGCCTCCACGGGCCCGATGCCGGCCGCCAAGAGCGTCAGGCCCGGCTCCGGCGAAGGAAGCTCTGCTGGAACAGCGGAGACGACAAGCAAATGAGACTTCACGAGACACGTGCTGTTCTCTTCGATCCGGCGGCGTGCCTACCGTGCCTTCCGGCTTGGGACTTCAGACGCAAGGATGCACCTTGCGCAGAGCCGAACGCGATTCGATCTACCGTTCATCTGGAGGAGTTTGAGGAGTTTGTAGATGCGTTTCTTGCGTTCTGCCGTCATCGTTTCCGTTGCATCGGCCGCACTCATCGGAATGGCTTCCGGCGCGGTGTTGAGCGGCGAGCAGACATCCGTGAAGGCAGCGACGCCCAAAGAGGCGGGGCGATATCTCGTGGTCATCGGCGGCTGCAACGACTGCCACTCGCCGGGCTGGAACGAGTCGAACGGCAAACTTCCCGTCGATCGCTGGCTGCTCGGCAGCAACGTCGGATTCCATGGTCCGTGGGGTACCAGCTATCCGAGCAATCTGCGCTTGGTCGTCAGCCACATGAGCGAAGCGCAGTGGCTCGATATGATTCGTACGCGCGACGGGCATCCGCCCATGCCTTGGGCGAATCTGCGCGCCTTGAGCACCACCGATCAGCGGGCGATCTACGCCTTCATCAAGAGTCTGGGGCCGGCCGGTCAAGCCGCGCCCGCCTATCTGCCCCCCACGCAGACGCCAAAGACGCCGGTCATCGAGTTCGTCCCGCACGGGACCGGCGCGCCCACGTCGTGAGCCGGCGACGTCACGCCCTACACGAAGGGGAGCAGCTCCACGAGCGCCGCGGCGCCAAGCAGCCGCGGCGCTTCGACCCCGCCAAGGCGGCAAAGCTGGACAACCCGGCTCGCTTTACGTACTTGCCCGTCGACGACGTGCTCGCGATGCTCGACGTGCCGTACGGCGCGTGCATCATCGACTTCGGCACGGGGACGGGCGCCTACGCCATTGCGATCGCGCGCGCCCGCCCGGACGCGCGCGTCATCGCGCTCGACGAACAGCCGGAGATGCTCGCGCTTCTACGCGCCAAACCCGAAGCGGCGCGGCTGGCGAACCTCGAGGTGGTGGGCTCGCAAGCCGTCTCGGCGTTGCGCAGCTGCGCCAATCGCGTCCTGGCATTGAATGTGCTGCACGAGCTGGGCAATGCCGCCCTGCGCCGCATGCGCGACCTCTTGGCGCACGACGGGCGGGTGCTCTTCATCGATTGGAACGCCGACGTCGAGCGCCCCGTCGGACCGCCGCGCGATCACGTCTACACGCCTGAAGAAGCCCGCGCGCGCCTACGGCGCAGCGGCTACGCGATCAGATCGGAGCGGCTGTTCCCCTACCACTTCGCCGTCACGGCGGAGCGTCAATAACCGGCTACTCTTCGTACTCTTGCACGAGAGCCACGAGCAGCGCGTTGCGATCCGTGGGCAGCATGCTGACGACCCGCCACCCATCCTCGCCCAACTGGCTCAGGGAGAGCGCACGACCGTCAGCCGTATTGAGCACGTAGTCGCCCCGGTCGCCGGGCGTGAGATGGGCGATGACGTTGTGATACTTCTTCTTCATAGCGAGGCGCCCGCTTCGCGCAGATGCCGGCAAGCCCTCCGCGAAGCCGCTCCAAAGAGGGCAGCGGCTCGCGATCGCGCCTTGTTTACCGGTCTTCGTGCGGAACTCGGTGATTCCGCGTCGAGCCGTCGTCAGGAGGCTTCCGCTCGCTGAAGTGGGTCGCGAACCACTCCGCGGCCAGGCGTGCCACTTCTTCCAGCGTGCCGGGCTCTTCGAAGAGATGCGTCGCGTTCGGGACGACACGCAGCTCGTGCTCGCAACGCAATACGCGCGCAGCCGATCAGGAGGGTCGCTTCTTCTTCCGGCGCCAGCGGATCGAACAGCAGCGTCGCCATCCGAGACTGCTGCAACACTTGCGCGACGTAGCGATTGCGCACGCTGAACCGGCTGCTGCCGCTTCCATGGTTCCCGCGCGCTGCCGCGGCATCGTTATCTTCGCACTTCGCCCGCCTCCCATAGAGCCGTCCGCTCTAACGGTTCGACGGCACGAGTCATGTCGAAATGGAAGACGGCGTCGAATTGCAGGAGCAGGTTCGCGCGAACAGCGCGAACGCGTAGGCCCCGGCCCGTTCTTGGAACGGCTCTAGACATGCGTCGCGTTCCTTCGCGCGCTCCGCCGCCCTCGGATCGACGCTCTCGAGATAGCGAATGACGGCATCGATCGACGCGTACATGCTATACAGATCGAGTCCGTAGAAGCCGGCTTTCGGTTTTCCCGCCGGCAGACGGTCGTCGTACTCCCGCAACCAGCTTACGAAGTCGAGCACTGCGGCATTGCGCCACATCCACGTAGGAAAGCGCTTGAACCCGCTGAGCGCTTCCACAGCCTCGACGTCGTCGCCGCACGCGCGTGATAGAATTCATGCGTTCCGTGCGTTGCCTCTCCGATGAGCACCAAGGGCGCGTCGGCTATGAGACGCAGGAGCGCGTCGTAGTCGTGGATACCGCCTTCCAGCGGTACGGTCACGCGACTCTCCATTTTCGCTTCTCCTGTTCGTACGCGTCTTGCAACAGGGCGCGTACTTCGTCGTCACTGGTTTGATCGAAGTTCACGTAGTGTGCGCCGACGGCGGAGAATGGCTCCGGGGTCGCCGCGCAGACGACTTCGTCCACCTCGCGGCGCAACGATTCGCACGCTTCCCGCGATCCCACCGGGACGGCTACGACGACCCGAGCGGGGTTGAGGCGGCGCAGCGCGAGTGCGGCGGCGTACATCGAGGCCCCCGTTGCCAGCCCATCATCGATGAGGATGACGATCTTGCCTTGAACGTCCGGTCGCGGGCGATGGTCGCGGTAGGCTGTCTCACGGCGGTTCAACTCCGCCAATTCGGCGCGAACGACGTTCGCAAATGCCTCGCGGCTCACGCCGGCCGCCCGCAAAAGCTCCTCGTTGATGACGTACGTGCCGCCGGACGCCACTGCTCCTGCTGCCAACTCTTCATGCCCGGGCAGACCGAGCTTCCGAACGGTAAAGACGTCCAGCGGCGCGTGCAGCGCAGTTGCGACCTCGTATGCTACCGGCACGCCGCCGCGAGGGAGCGCCAGCACGACCACATCCGGACGGTTCGCGTAGGACTGTAACGCGCGCGCTAACGCTCGGCCGGCATCGCGTCTGTCTCGAAACAGCGGTCCAGGTCTCATCATTCCTTATCATGCCCTACTGTTCGAGACGACTATCTGGCCGATGACCACCCCATCCTCGAGATGCCTACCTGACAAGGAACCGATTCCATGCTGCGCATTTTCTGGGGCGCAGGAACCCGTGTCGACGTGTCTTGGTTACCGGCGCCGGGATGGCGGCGCGCGAAGACGTACACAAGCGCCAACAGGAGGAGTCCCGGTACCACGTTCGCCAGAACGCTGCACAGCATCGTGGCCTCCTCACTCGCTGATCTTACCGCGCCTGAATTCGGCGAAGGCGCCGAGGAGATGAATCAACATCTGGCCGACCGCGGAGGACGTGTCGAGGCTCGCGCCGGCGCTCAGAAGTGCCGTCTCATTCGGAAGGGTTCTTGGCCAAATCGCTCGCCGGCTAAGAAAAAAGCCTGCCGTTTAAGGGCTTGAAATGGAGCCGTTGACGGGGATTGAACCCGTGACCTCTTCCTTACCAAGGAAGTGCTCTACCACTGAGCTACAACGGCACCACATACGGCCCCGCCGGGTCGGCGCGGAGACCGCCTGCTATTCGGCGGTCCACCCGGGGGTCCTTTCCCGGGGCTTCTACCCACGCGCCAGGCCGTCATTTCGGCGACCACGAAAGGCGCCGAAGGGCGGGTAGCGCGGCGGCATGCGTTAGCCGGTTTCCACCCCGTACGGGTTGCGAAGCCGTCGCTCCATCCAGCGCTCCGGAGTGCTCAGGGGCGTGAAGCCGACGCGCGCGTACAGCGTATGCGCATCGCGCGTCGCCAGCATCCAGCGCCGGCACGGCTGCAACTCGGGATGCGCGGCGATCGTTTCCATCAGCCATTTCGACAAGCCGCGTCCTCGGTACTCCGGCACGACGAAGACGTCACAGAGCCAGGCGAACGTCGCGCGGTCGGTGACGACGCGTGCAAATCCGACCTGACGATCCCCGTGGTAGACGCCAAAATTCAGGGACTCGGCGATTGCGCGGCGCATGAGGTCGGCCGGGATGCCCCGCGCCCAATACGACTCATTCGCCAAGTAGCCATGCACGACATCGAAATCGATGCGCGCGGGATCGGTGCTGATCTCGTACTCGCCGCGCCGCCCCTCCATGCACTCCGTGGGCTTCATGTGTTCGCTCATGTGTAGCGCGGTTCGTCCGACCGTGGCGAGTATCATGCCCGACGCGGACCAAGCGATTCCTGCACCAGGACCATCGGAAACAGGTCGTCCAGATCAGAACCGCCAACGCGCGCCATTCGATGCGCAAACGATCTCCCGCAACAGTCTTCGGCGTTACGCTCGTCGGCTTCTGTGCCTTCCTCGACATGTACGCGACGCAACCGATGCTACCGATGTTCATGCGGGCGTTTCACGCATCGGAAATCTCCGTCAGCCTCACGATCTCGGCGCTGGTCTTAGCCGTTGCGCTCGCGGCCCCACTGGTCGGACCGATCGCCGACAGCGTGGGGCGAAAGCGCATCATCGTCGCAGCGAATCTGCTCGTTTCGATCCCCACGTTCGCAGCGGCCCATAGCTCGACGCTTCGCGCCTTGATCTGGTGGCGCTTCGCGCAGGGGCTCTGCCTGCCGGGGATCTTCGCCGTCGCTATTGCCTACATCAGCGAGGAGTGGTCAGATGGTGGCGCAGGCGTCGCGATGGCCGCATATGTCACGGGCAATGTGGTCGGCGGTTTCTGCGGTCGATGGTTCTCGGGACTCGCCGCGCAGCACTTCGGATGGCCTTCAGCCTTCATTGTCCTCGGCGCGCTCAATCTCGCGGGCGGCCTCTCGGTCTGGGCGCTGCTTCCCGCATCCACCCGTTTCGCGCCCGCGGAAAGCGCGCTGCACTCGCTGCGCGCGCTTGAAGAACATCTTCGCAATGCGCGTCTGTTGGGCGCCTTCGGCACGGGATTCGCCGTGCTCTTCTCGATGGTCGCCGCCTTCACATATGTGACGTTCTATCTCGCCGCCCCGCCCTTTGGCTTGAACACGGCCGCGCTCGGCTCGGTCTTCTTCGTCTACCTGCTCGGCGTCGTCATTACGCCGGCATCGGGGCGTCTCATCGATCGCCTGGGCAGCCGCACGGCCTTGACGCTTGCGATGGCCTTCTCTTCCCTCGGCATCATCCTCACGCTCGTCCCGACGCTTTGGGCGGTCGTGCTGGGCCTGGCGCTCTCCTCAACCGGCGTCTTCGTTGCGCAATCGTCGTCGGCGACGTATGTCGGGCAAGCGGCGCACGGCGCGCGGGCCGGGGCCGCGGGGCTCTATCTGACGTTCTACTACGTCGGCGGCGCGTGCGGCGCGGCCATTCCCGCCTATCTGTGGGCGGCCGGCGGATGGGCCGCTTGCGTCGCCCTCATCGTCGCCGTTCAGATGGCGGCGATCCTCACCGCGCGCCTCACGTGGCGGCTGGCAAGGTAGGGCGTTCGCACACCGCACCGAAACGAGGCCGCCATGGATAGCCCACCGCTCATGCCCCGCCCCGCAGCGACCATCATGCTGGTGCGGCCGCAGGACGGCGGCCTACAAGTCTTCATGCTCCGCCGCCACGCCAAGAGCGTCTTCGTCCCCGATGCCTACGTCTTTCCCGGCGGCGCACTCGAAGAACACGACTGCGACGAAGCGTTCCTCCACCGCGTCGCAGGTATCGACAACGGTCGGATGGAGCATCTCTTCCGCAGCGAGCCCGTCGGCAACGCCTTGCAGTGGGCTGTCCCGTTGAACCCCGCGCAGCAACGCGGCCTGTTGATCGCGTGCGTGCGGGAGCTCTTCGAAGAGGCCGGCGTGCTGCTCGTGCGCCCACCGTTTCCGCCGGCAGAGACGCTGGAGCAGGCCCGCATCGCGCTCCAACGGGGAGAGACGACCTTCGCGAACCTCATCAACGAACTCGATGCCGTGATCGATCTCCATGCCGTGGAGGCATACTCGCGCTGGATCACTCCCGTCGGCGAGCCGCGGCGCTTCGACGCGTACTTCTTCATCACGGCCATGCCGGCCGAACAGGCTGCGGCCTCGGATGACATCGAGACGACAGACGGCATCTGGATCGAGCCGAGCGAGGCGCTGGCGAGGGCCGACCGGGGCGAGATGCGGATCGTCTATCCGACGCGGCTCCATCTGGAACGTCTGGCGGCGCATGCATCGCTCGATTCGTTGCTGGAGCACGCGCGCGGCAAGGAGATCCTTGCCGTCAGTCCCGATCCGCTCGACGCGGAGCTGGTTCGCTTCAAACTTCCCGACGATCTCTTGGAGCGCTGGTGAGATGCCCCTGGAACGCTTGAGCGACCGCGTCTTCCGGTTGCGCGCGCCTAACCCCGGGCCGATGACCTTCACGGGCACCAACAGCTATCTCATCGACGCCGGCAACGATCGCTTCGTCGTCATCGATCCCGGCCCCGATCACGAGCGCCACGCGCTGGAGCTAGCACTGGCGGCGAGCGATCTCGGCGGCACCATCTCGGCGATCCTGGTCACCCACGGACATCCGGATCATGCGCCGGGCGCCGCGCGTTTGAGCGCGCTCACGGGAGCACCGGTCTACGGTCACCCGCGCTCGGCGTTCCCACACACGGCCACGCTGTGGGACGGCAAGAACCTCGAGCTGGACGGGATGCGCTTGGAGATCAAAGATGCGCCGGGCCACGCGATAGATCACGTGGTGCTCTACCTGCCCGATGAGCGCGCCCTCTTCACCGGGGACGTGATCGTCGGGGAGGGGACGGTCGTCGTCGCGCCTCCGGGTGGAGAGATGGCGACCTACCGGCAGACGCTCGACGTGTTGCGCCAGACCTACGGCGATGCGGCGCGGATCTACGGCGGCCATGGCCCCGCCGTCGACGATCCGCGTGCGAAGTTCGATGAATACATCGCTCACCGCGCCCGTCGCGAACGCCAAGTGCTCGATGCATTGGCCGCCGGTGATCGGACGATTCCGGAGATGGTCGCTCGCATCTACGCCGACGTCGACCGCGTGCTCTGGCCCGCGGCGGCACGGCAGGTCTTGGCTTACCTCGACGCCCTCGAGCGTCAGGGACGCGTGCGACGGCAGCGTGAGCGTAGGGCAACCCCTCTGGAGCAGACGCTCTTAGATCTCAACCTCTCGCGGCTGGGGGATCCCGTCGCCCTCGAGGAGCTAGGCGCAAGCATGCCGATCGCCGCCGTCGTGGAGTACGCGGCCGGGTAAGAGCGGGGCGCCGAAACGCCAAAAAACAAGAGCGAGGGCCGACCTTGCAACGACCCTCAGCTCTTGTTTTCGCGAGTTTAGGATGGGGAGGTCCGGGAGTGTTTGCTTCTTCCCTAGCTCAGAATACGTCAACTTCCATGAAGAAATCCTAAGTCCGAGCTTCTCGAAATCTAAAGTTCGCGGCTTCGGCCATCGCCCGGACGTCCGGCTCGATCCCGAACCAGATGCGAAAGGATGCAGCGGCCTGGCCGATGAGCATGGCCAGACCGTCCGCCACGGGACGTCCGAGTCTCGCGCCGAGAGCGGCGCGCGCCCCATAGTTGGCGTCGATGACGGCCGGCGCCGCGCGCAGGGCATCGGCGAGGTCCGCAGGCAGCTCCGTCCCAGGAGGGAGCGTGGAGAAGGCCGCATCCACCGGCTCGAAAGCCCACGGCGTTGCGCCCTCGGTCATTGCGACGAGCGCCGAGACCGCACCCGGACGCCGTCCCCAAACGGCGACCCTTCCCCCGTGGGCGGCGATTCCCAAGGCCGCGGCGCGAGCCGCCGGCCCCGTCCCCAACACGGCGATGCGCAGCCCCGCTACCCGCTCGACGCCGCAGGCCTCGGCGACGGCCACGGCCGCACCCTCGCCGTCCGTGTTCCAGCCGGCGATGCCGCCGTCGCGATCGAACGCCAGCGTGTTGGCTGCGCCCGCTTTCCGCGCAAAGAGATCGAGCCGGTCGCAGAGCGCGGCGGCTTCCTCTTTCAACGGCGTCGTGACGTTGCAGCCGATGAAGTTCGCGCGCAACATGGGAAGCTCGCCCGGCAATGCGCCCGCGGGAATGCGCACCGCCGTGTACGTCGCGTCGTCCATGCCGGCGGCCCGCAGCGCGGCCGCGTGGATGGCGGGGCTCAAGCTGTGGGCGACGGGGTCGCCGATCACGCAAAGGCGTCTCACGCGCGCCTCACGCGCGGCGTTCCGGCATCACCAAGCGCTCCAAGAATCGCAGGATCCGCGTCGTCGCGAAGTCGTGCTCGCCCAGCGGCTCCGTCAAGATGGCACGCATGCCGCAGAGCTTGGCGCCCAGCACGTCCGTGAAGAGCTGGTCGCCGATGACGACGGTGCGCGCGGCCGGCGTTCCCAATAACGCAAGCGCACGCTTGAAAGCGCCGGGCAGCGGCTTGAGCGCGCTGGGAACGCAGTCGATACCGGTAGCGCGGGCGATCGCCCCGACGCGATCGGCGAAGTTGTTCGAAAGCAACACCAACCGCAGGCCCCGCGCCCGCGCTTGCGCGAGCCAGGCCCCGTGATCGGGCGGCAAGCGATCCTGATGGTATCCGACCAGCGTGTTGTCGAGGTCGACGATCACGCCCTGCGTGCCAGCGGCACACAGGGCGTCGATCGAGACGTCGGCGAGAGTCTTGGCCAGACCGTCGGGTCGAAGAAACGAGCGCACCGGAGCGGTGGTTCGCTCAACCGAGCTGGGCGCCTCCCGGGCGATACGGACGCGCCGCCAGACGGTGCGTCGACTCGATGAAGCGCACGGTTCCCGTCGCGGCGTGCATGATGATCGAGTGTGTCTTCGCGCCGTTGCCGAAGAAGCGCACGCCATGGCAGAGATCCCCGTCGGTGATACCGGTCGCGCAGAAGACGACGTCCCGGCCGCGCACCAAATCGTCCATCGTGAGGACGCGATCGATATCGCCGAAGCCCATTGCCTTGGCCCGTTCCGCTTCGTGCTCGTTGCGGGGCCTGAGACGGCCGAAGAAACCACCGCCGAGGCACTTGAGCGCCGCCGCCGCCAGCACGCCTTCGGGCGCGCCGCCAATGCCCATCGCCACATGGATGCCCGTTCCTTCGATGGCTGTGGCGATGCACGCATCGACGTCACCGTCCGAGATCAGCTTGATGCGCGCGCCGGCGTTGCGCACTTCGTCGATGAGGTCCTTGTGGCGCGGGCGGTCGAGGATCACGACGGTCACGTCGTTGATCGGGCGCTCCAACGCGTTGGCCACGGCCTCGAGATTGTCTTTGACGCTCGCATCGATGTGGACGTAGGGCGCCGCCTTCGGGCCGACGGCCAGCTTCTGCATGTACGAGTCCGGCGCGTGAAGCAGACCGCCGTGCTCCGAGACCGCCAGCACGGCGATCGAGTTCGGCAGACCATTGGCCACGAGATTCGTGCCTTCGACGGGATCGACGGCAATGTCGAGGCTCGGACCGCCGGCGCCAACCTCCTCACCGATGAAGAGCATCGGGGCCTCGTCGCGCTCGCCCTCGCCGATGACGATGCGCCCGGAAATCTTCATCTCGTTGAGCGTCTCGCGCATCTTTTCGACGGCCGAGGCATCCGCTTCGTCCCGCTTGCCTCTACCCATCAGGCGGGAGGCCGCCAGCGCGGCAGCCTCGGTCACCTTCACGAAATCCAGTGTGTCGACGACGTTTTCCGCGGTCAATGTCGGTGTCAAGGCAGCCATTGCGTACTCCCTCCCGCTAGCGTCCCTAGAACGAAAAAAATTGGCAGATGGAGAGCGAAACCCTTGCAACCCATTACCCTACCAACCTAGGGTCGCCAGGGGCACCGAACGGGAGACCAGAAGCCTCCGCGACGATGTCGGCGCACACCAGTAACGCCCAAGCTACAGGCGTTCGCCCCCTTCTTCAGGGGCTTCTTTATGGAGCCGGGCCCGCTCCCCTTGTGGGGGTAGCAGGCGCCGGTTTCTCGCTCGGGTTCTTCGGTTGGTATACCGCAGTCTCGCACGTATCAACGTTGCTCGGGCTCACAGACCTCATGTTCTTACTCGCGTTGCCCCTCGGGGTCGTGGTGGCCACCGCCGCATGGCAATGGTATGCGGGGTATCTGACGTGGCGGACGGGGGTCTCGCATCGCACGGCGTTGATCCTCGATGCGTGGAGCTTCACCCCCTTCTATCTCCTCCTGGTGCCGCTCTTGTTGCTGCCCGTGCACCCGATCTCAGAAGGACCCGTCGTGATCGCCGCCGTCGCCCTCTGGGCGGGGCTGAAGCTCGCAGCCGCCGCGCGTCTCAACCAGACGGTACGCGAAGTCACGATCACCTACTTGGTGACACGCATTCCGCTCATCATCATCGCGCTGTTGGGAGCGGTGCTCATCGGCCAGCGCGCCGGCACGCACTGGGCCGCCTCACAAGACATCTTGCTCAGCGTGTGGGGACGTTGGGACGCGCAACACTACATCGAGATCGCCGCCCACGGGTATCACGGCACGGACATGGCGTTCTTCCCACTCTATCCGCTGCTGCTGGCGCTCATCGGCACCGTCACCAGCTCGCACCTCGTGGCCGGCCTCATCGTTTCGAACGTCGCCCTGTACATGGGGCTGCTCTTCTTCTACAAGCTGGTCGAGCATGAGACGGACCGGCGCGTCGCCTACCGCGCCATCTTTTACATCTCGATCTTTCCGACGGCCATCTTCTTCTCGGCCGTCTACACGGAGGCGCTCTTCTTCGCGCTGACGGTCGCCTCATTCTACTACATCCGCGAGCACAAGTGGCTGCTGGCCGGGATCATCGGAGCGCTGGCGTCCGCGACGCGTGTCGAAGGGGTCTTGCTCTTCGTTCCCTTCGCTATCGAATGGTGGATGGCGCACCGCCACGGCGAAGGCTTCTCATGGCGGAGCATCGTCGGCATCTGTCTCGTGCCCACGGGACTGGCCGCCTACATGACGTATCTGTGGGTGCTCGTAGGCGACCCGCTCTACTTCTCCCACGTCCAGATCCACTGGAACCGCCATCTCGCTTGGCCGTGGGTGAGCATCATCAACAGCTTTCATCTGATTACCCACGCCCACGTACAGCAGTCGATCGCGTACCAGTGCATCGAGCTCGTCTTCACGGCCTTCATGCTGTCCATGCTGGTGCTCGGCTTCCGCACGCTGCGGCCCTCGTACTGGGCGTACATGCTCCTGTCGACCGTGGTTCCGCTCTCGACGTCCAGCCTCATGAGCATGCCACGCTTCGCGCTGGTGCTCTTCCCGATCTTCATGGTGCTTGCCATCTGGGGCCGACGTCCGGGCGTCAACAATGCCGTGGTCGCTTTCAGCCTCCCGCTCCTGGGACTCTTCACCGTTCTCTTCGCCGATTGGTACTGGATCGCGTAGTGTCTGCAAACAGGAACATCGTCACCGCGACGATTCAGCGGCGCGGCGTACGGCAATTCGTCAAGTTCGGCATCGTCGGAGCCAGCGGCTTCGTGGTCAACCTCGCCGCGTTCTCCGTCTTCAACAAGATCACGCACTGGCCGTTCTGGCTGGACTTCTCCGTCGCGTTCATGCTGGGCGGCATCTCGAACTACACGTTCAATCGCGTCTGGACGTTTCGCTCGAGCGGCCACCCCGGCCGCGAGGGCGCCCAGTTCCTCACCGTCTCCTTGATGGCGTTGCTCTTGGGTGACGCCGTCTCGTGGTTTCTCAAGGGCCCCATGCAGGTAGCCGGCAACCACCGCGTCTGGTTTGCCGCCACCGTCTCCGGCATGTTCCTAAACTTCTTCGTCAACAAGTACTGGACGTTTAGGGGCCGCTGATGCAATTTCGGATCGCTCTGCTCGGCGCACTCGTGCTTGGGCTCGTCCTTCGCCTGCACGGAATCCACAATCCGTTGCTGGATCATCCTTCATGGCGGCAGGGCGACACGGCATCGATCGCCCGCAACTTCGCATTGCTGCGTTACAACCCGTTCTTTCCGCAGACGAATTACGACGGGCCGCCGCCGAACTACGTGGAGCTCGAGCTGCAAATCGTGCCCTTCCTGGCCGCGACGCTCTACAAGATCTTCGGCATCCATGAAGTCTTCGGGCGCCTTCTCTCGATCGCGTTCTCCGTCGCGACCATCGCCGTCATCGGTCTCTTCGCGCGACGCCTGTTCATCAGCGGGGTCGCCGGCGCCGCCGCGGCCTTCCTCTTCGCCGTCTTCCCGGGCAGCATGTACTACGGCCGCACGTTCATGCCCGACACGACGATGGTGTTCTTCCTCACGGCCGCCCTCTACTCGACCTGGTGCTGGTTCGAGGACCGCAACGGCAAGCTGGGCTCGGTGTGGCGCCCGGCCGTGCTGGCGCTCTTCGCCTTCTTGGCGAAGCCCGTGGCATTGGTGGGCGCTGTTCCCATCGCGGCGATGGGCGTAGCGCTCCACGGCGTGCGCGAAACGCTCGCGCGTGCGGCGACGTGGGTCTACGCGGCGATCGCCATCATCCCGCTCATCGCCTATCTGCGCTTCGAGCACTCGATCGCCGAGTGGCACTGGGCCAGCGGCATCACGCAGAAGCATGTCATCCCCTCGCTGGTGGAAGCGTTCCGATCGCCCGCCACGCTTGCCGCGAAAATCGTCCTCTTCGTTCGCGAAGGCCATATGCTGTGGCAGACGATGCTAGGCCCCATCGGCTGCGTGCTGGCCGTGGCCGGAGTTGTTCTGCTCGCCGCGGGCGCCATGCGGGGCGGCGTTCTGCTGTGGTCTTGGCTGGCCGCCATGGCGCTCTACGGTTTCACCGTCGTGACGGTGGAGCCCGTCGACTACTATCTGTATCCCGCTCTGCCGCTGGCGGCGCTGCTGGGCGGCGGCGCGCTGGGATGGCTCTATGCGCGCGCGAGGCCGGCGACGCCGTCGGAACGCATCGCCTGGCTCATCGTCGGCATCGTCGCGCTGGCCGGCACCACGGCATACGATCGCACACGGATATCCAAGTATTACGCGTGGCGCGTGGGCGTCTACCAGCAGGCTCGCGCGCTCGATGCGGGACTTCCCAAAGGCGTGCTGGTCGTCATGGGCCATTACGACCCATCGATTCTCTACTACATCAATCGCTACGGATGGGAAGAGGATCCGCTGCTCTGGACGCCGTTCGACGAGCAGAGCGCCATCCGAAAAGGTGCACGCTTCTTCATCGACATGGAGCCTCAGCATCTGCTGCGCAACGCCGATCTCTACAATTGGCTGCAGCGCTTCCCCAAGGAGAAGATCCCCGGCGTCTCGTGGACCGTCTACCACACCGATTACGCGCTGCAGCTTCCGGGTGCCGAGGCGCGCTGGCGCGCCTTCCGCGCTATCCGCCCCGCTCCAATACCAATGCCGCGTTGAGGCCGCCGAAACCGGCTGTATTCTTCAACACGTTCTCGATCCGCCGGCGGCGTGGCGCCGTGGCCGTAGCGATCTCCGGTTCGGGATCGTCGGAGTTCGCGCTGGGAGGCACCTCACCGCGCTCCATGGCCAAGAACGCGATGGCCACCTCGAGCGCGCCCGTCGCCCCCAGGGCGTGACCGTGACAGCCCTTGGTCGCCACCACAGGCACGTCTTTCAAGCGCGCACCGAAGACGGTGCGCAGGGCGTTGGCTTCGGCCGCGTCGCCCGGCAGCGTTCCGCTGCCGTGGGCGCTCACGCACTCGACCTCATCGGGCGTCAATCCCGCATCGTCAAGCGCAGCCGACAAGGAGCGCGCCGAATCGCTTCCGTCTTCGCGCGGCGCAGACATGTGAAACGCGTCGTTGCTCATGCCGAAGCCCGCGATCGTGCCGTAGATGCGCGCCCCGCGAAGCACGGCATCTTTCTCGCGCTCCAGCATGAAGACGACGGCCGTCTCCGCCATGACGAACCCGTCGCGCGTGCGGTCGAACGGGCGTGAGGCGCGCTCGGGCTGCTCGTTGAACTTGGCCGACATCGCACGCAGAAGATCGAATGCCCCGAACGTGAGCGGCGCCAGCGGCGCTTCGACACCTCCTGCCAGCATGCGGCGCGCGCGCCCGTCACGCATCAAGAAGCAGGCCTCGCCGATCGCCGTCGCGCCGCTGGCGCAAGAATTGGTGTTGCCCAACACGGGGCCGTGCAGACCACAGTGCTGCGCCACGTTGCATGCCGCGGCTGCGCCGAAGACGGAGATCGCCAGCACGGGGCGCACGGCGGAGATCCCGCCCTTGAGATAGAGCTGATGCTGCTCTTCCGCCAGAGCCGCGCCGCCCAACGCGCTGCCGATGCTGACGCCGAACGTAGCCGGATCGGGCGCTTTGTCGAGTCCTGCATCGCGCAAGGCGTCTTCCGCCGCGACAACGGCCAACGATGAGAAGCGATCGAGGCGTCGCGCCAGCTTCCGGTCGAGGCGGGACTCGGCGTCGAAGCCGTCGATCTCCCCGGCCACTTGCGAACGGAACTGAGAGGGATCGAAGCGGCTGACGCGACGGATGAAGCTTCGTCCCGACGCCACGTTACTCCACAGCGACTCGACGTCGCACCCCGAGGGACTCAGCACGCCCATGCCCGTGACGACGATCTTCATCGCAGTCTCCTCTCCACATCGACTTTCAAGCAGGCCAGCGTCCTGCGCGCGATGGCATCGACGAAGAACGACCCGATGACGCGCCTGGCGACCCACTCGCGCGCGATGGGAATCAGGCGAAAGTCGAGATCGTGCACGATCGTCACGCGCGTTCCCGCCTCGCATGGCGCGAACGCCCAACTCACCTCCATGCCGCGCGTCCAGCCGCGGGCGTGGTGAAATCGCAATGCAGGCGCTGCCGGATCGCTCTCGACGTTGGCCCACCAGCGCACGGGAATCCAACCGCGCCGCGCGGCCATCACGAACGACCCGTCGCGGGCTCGACGCACGTAGCGGTAATGCGGCAGTAACGAAGGCCAGCGCTCGACGTCGGCGATCGCATCAAAGACCGCCCGCGGTGGCGCGGCGATGGTGACTGCCGTCTCCGTGTGCATCATGCCAGGAGGGTACCCAGAAGCAACGGATCAAGCGCGGTACGGGCCGGCAGCACACCCGCGCAGGCGGCGAGGATTCGCTCTGCCGCTCTTCTGCGCCGCCGCGCGCGATCGAGGGCGCGCAGCGCGAGCGCGTCGTGACGTTGGAGCAACTCGACGAATGCGCTCAACATCCGGCGAGGAATCCACGATGCTCGACGCTTGCGCGCGTACTCGAGCCATGCCTCGGGTTCGCTGCGCGCCCCGCGCGCTACGTCCAGGAGCGCGGCAGCCGCATCGCGGGCGCTCTCGAGCGCCAGCCAAATGCCCTGGCCCGTGAACGGGCTGAGGAAACCGGCGGCATCACCGACAAGCAGTGCGCCGGGCGCGTGAACCGCTCGCACGCGCCGTCGCAGCGGGCCGATGGCGAGGCGCTGCCCGAGTTCCGGAAAGGCCTCGACGGACGCGCGGCCGGCAACGATCCGTGCAATACGCCGGGGCGCCTCTTCGTCGATCCGGCCGCCCCACGCCGCGAGCTCGCGCCGTGGGACGACCAACATGACGTTGGCACGCCCGTCGCCGAGCGGATTGACCGCGTAGTACGCATCTTCAGCCGAAAACATCGAAAGCCAATCGCCGGCGGAGATCGGAACGTGTCCGCCTAGGGCGAAACGCTCGCGCTTTGCATCGATCGGGTCGACAAGTCCGAGACGCTGGGCAACCACCGAGCCCAAACCATCGGCGCCAAGGACCCACCGCGCGCGCCGCTCGGCGGAGGCACCGGATGGATCGCACGTGCGGACGCCGATCGCTCGCCCCTCTTCGAAGATCACGTCGGAGGCATGCGCATGTTCGACGACAGCGCCCGCGTCGCGCGCGGCCTCCAGTAGCGATGCGTCGAGAAGGCGCCGCTCCACGGCGACGGCATGCGCGTCAACAAACGGAAGTTCGAGTGGATCGCCACGGGGACCGTAGAGACGCACGCCCCGGATCGGAACGCTCGTGCGCAAGGCCTTGCCGGCCAAGTCAAGCTTCGCGAGCTCCTGCACGGCGCCGGGGCTGAGATACTCGCCGCACGCCTTCGCCCTCGGAAAACGCTTGCGCTCGATCATACGGACGCCCAGGCCCGCCCGCGCGAGCCGCAGGGCCAGCGCGCTCCCCGCCGGTCCCGCGCCGACGATGACGGCGTCGTCGGCCATCGTTCACTCTCCAAACTCGACGCTCAACGCGGGAAGATCGGCACCGTTCGGTCTCACACTCCAACGCTCATTCAATCCGGCGCGCAAGTCGCCGGCGGAGAGACGCCGCTCGGCGAGCGGACTTCCCACAACGTAGCCGTCCTCGATGGAGAACTCGGCAAAGCGCTTGCTCGGTGGGACGCTCGTGCCCGTCGACGCGGAAGCGTTCCAGAGCTCGTCCGCGATCTGCTGGTACTGCTCCTGGTCCAGCGGCATTCGTCTCTCCCTCCCCAGGCAGTTTCCGCGCCGCGGCCTTCGCTCCATTTACAACGGCAAGGGCTCCATCGTCCCGCGCTCCCATTCATCGAGGAGATCGGCGTAATGCGGCGTGCGTGGAACGCCGCTCTCACCTAAGGGAAACACCATCCCACCCTCGCCCCACGCTCCGACTTTCCAAACGGCGCGAAAGCTCTGTCCGTACGCCGGCGTCTGCGCCTTCACGGAGTACGCGTCGCCCCAGCCGGGAATGCTTCCGGGATTGAAGAGAGAGATACGGAGATTGGAGAGTGGATGGCGCAGCTGCGTAGCGCCGGCGTCACGCCATTGCGCCGGCGGTGATGTCGCGTCCCGTTCCGCCTCCTGCAGAGCGTGCGACAAGAACCCATCCGCATCGGAAAACCATCCTGCCGGACGATCTCGAAGCGCGCGCAGGAGCGGAACGATGGCTAGGTTACCGGCATCGTCCAACCATGCGGAGCCAAGGTCGGCCCCGAGCACGGAAACCGCGAAATCCTGCTCCGCATGTCGCCGCAACAAGAAGGCCAGCGTGGCGGCACGCGAACGGCCGTCGAAGCGGCCATCCCACGAGCGCAGGAGCGCAAGATCACTGGCGTCGGCGGCGACGTGCGGACGGCGCGCCGCGGCGGCTAACACGTCCTGAACGAGCTCACGTTCCGGCAGCGAGAGGTCATCGAGCTGAACGTGCACCATCTTCTCGACGGTCCAGTCGTCTCGCTTCAACAAGTAGGCGGCAATGCGCGCCGCACGGTACGGCGGCCCGAAGGCGTCGGTTAGGCGGTAGGGATATCCGGCGCCGTACATGCGGTTATTTGCCGTGAAGACGACGGCGTCGCGTGACGGATCGACATGTGGCAATGCGTCGAACGGCACGAAACCGCGCCACGCATCCACGACGCGCGCCCCATCGACGGCGTGCATGCTCCACACGCCGTCGTTCGGGATGAATCCGGCGAGATGGTACGCCGCGCGGCCGCGGTCGTCGGCCAGGACGACGTTCAACGGCGGACCGGGATAGGCGCGGAGGTCGTCCAGCGCCTCCTCGATCTTCGACGCGCGGTCGAGGCGCAGGAACGTGGCCAGCACCGAACGCGGAGCGCGCTCGGCCACCCATTGCGCCGCATACTGCGTGGGACGCCCTTGGCGATCGAGCACGACGAAGCCGTGGACCGTCGAGAGCGCCGTGAGCGCGACCGAGCGGGCGCCGCGCACGTCGATCCGTTCGACCCGCGTCCGGACCGGCTCCCATTGGTGAGTTCGCGGATCGACGTACCGATATGTGCCGCTCGCATCGCGCTTCAGATTCTCTCGGTAGAGCGTTATCGTCGAAACGTTCCCGTTGGTCGCTCCCCAGGCCATGTGCGCGTTGTGACCCAGAACGATGCCGGGAGTTCCCGGCAACGAGCCGCCGATCGCGGCGAGTCCCGGTGCATGCAACCCGATGGCGTACCACACCATCGGCACGGTGAAGTCGAGATGCGGATCGTTGGCAAGCAGTGCTCGGCCATCCCGCGTATGGGCCCCGCCGATCGCCCATGCATTGCTCGCCTCAATGGCGGAGTCGCGCGGCAGCGCGAGGACCTTCGCGAGCGCCGGAGCGCCCCGTGGGCGCGCGATGCTGCCCCGGTGGAGCGGCGGCATCGCCGCCACGGGACCGGGATGCCCCAACAACGGCGCGTCGTACTTCGGATCGGTGATCGGGTAGAGCGCCTCGGCGACGCGGTCTCCGAGACGCTCGTCGATCGCGTCTCGCAGGGCGATCTGATTCCACGTGTGCGTAAGATCGATGACGGTCGCTATGCCGCAGAGGATCGAATCAGTGGGTCGCCACGACTCCGGCTCGTAGAGCAGGACGCGAAACTCCGGCGGCAGAGGCTCGTGAGCGATCGCCTCATTCACGCCTCGCGCGTAGGCATCGAGCGCCATTCGCTCGTCCGGCGACGCATGCGCATACATCTGTTCGGCAAGCCGCTGGAGGCCCAGCTCGCGGTGACGAATATCGACCTGCACCAGCCCGCCGCCAAAGATCTCCGCCAGTCGGCCGGCCACGAAGCGGCGCAAGATGTCCATCTGGAAGAGGCGGTCCTGGGCTTCCACATAGCCCTGCGCTTCGTAGGCGTCGTGCAGCGAGCCGGCCTGCACGGACGGAATGCCGTGCCGGTCGCGCACGATCGTCACGGGCGCGTCGAGCCCGGCTACGGCGAGGCGTCCGGAGGCGGGTGCATCGGGGACTAAGACGCCCCACGAGGCGAACCACGCGCCGACCGCCAGCGCCGTCAGCGACGCGAGCGCGCCGGCGGCACGGGCGACGACACGCAGCACGCGCATCACGGCAGGGGCAGCAACGATCCGCCGCCGCTCGTCGACGGCGCGGCGGTGGTCGCCTCCGGAAGACCGGATTCCACGACTTGGCGGTACGCCAACAATCGGTTGGTTCCCCGATTGGCTTCCGCGATCAAATCGTAGGAGTCGCGGATCGCGTTGTCGAGGTGCACGGTGTCGTAATCGTATCTAAACGTACGAAGCTCTTTCTGGATCTGCTTGTCGAGCAGCTCGAGCGCGTGATACGATTGTGCGATCTGCGTGCCCGCTTGCTCGTACGTCGGGTAGTTCGTCGCGATGATCTGCTTGGCGATGGAGGCCTGCTCGATCTTCTGCCTCAGCGCTGCAACGCGCACGCTCCCGGGGTCGGCTTTCGACGCCACATCCAACGCCGTGAGCGCTTCGCCCAGCTGACTTTCCTCGAAGTACTTTTGCGCGAGCTGGGTCTGAACTTGCGCCAGCCCCGAGCGCGCCGTCATGTCCGTTGGCGCCAAGCGGAGCGCAAGCTGGAACTCGCGCGCGGCGTCGGGCAGGTTCCCTCTCCGCAGCGCCTCCTCTCCCTGCGCGATGCGCGTGTGAACGACCCATTGCTGGATCGAGGAGGCGCATCCGGCCGTCGATGCGAGGACCGCGACGAGAGCGGAGAAGAGCAAGGAACGCATGCCACTACCTCGTGAGGAGATGCGCGACGTAGGCGATGAGGTCCGCCGCCGGGAGCAGCACGAGCTGGGAGAGCAGCGTTCCCATCACCATGGTGAGCGCAAGCCAGATCACCATGGACTTGACGTCTTCGATCTTCCGCTCGCCCTTCACCGCTTGGTCGACGATGAACGACGACGTCGGGTCGACGACGAGCGTGAAAGCGACGGTACCGATGCCGTTGATGAGGCCCGAGAGGCCGAAGGCCGTCCCTGCTGCCGCAGGGCGCATCACGCCGGCGTAGTATGCGGCCACCACGCCGGCGGTGTAGACGGCCGTTACGACCACGTTGGAGATCAACAACTTCATGGGCACCGGTTCGGGATTGAACCGGCGCACGATAGACAACCGCGGGATGCGGGCGCTGCGCACGATGCCGGCAAGCACGGCCGGATCGGCCAGACGCAACAGCCCACGCGGAATGGAGCCCGTCCGCTCGTAGACGGCGATGCCGCGCAAATAGAGATGGATGAAGACGGGAAGGAGCGCCGACCCGATCACGGCGCCGACGGTGGCCGCGAGGAGAATCAAACGCGACTGCGCGCCGAAGACGCCCAACGCCTGCGCGTGGTCCGCCACGGGGCCGTGCTCCATGATGCAGCGCGCATGATCGGAGAGCGAGGCGAACATCGGCGTGTAGATGAGGTTCGCCAGCCGGCTGGCCGTCACGAAGAGATTGAAGAGGCTGATGGAGATCGCGACGCGTCCCGTGATGACCCCGGCCAAGCGCGCGCCGTAGGCACCCAGCTGGATGGCCGTGACGATGAGGTTGAGGGCCAGCGCGACCCAGAGCTGCCACGGGAAGACGGGCAACGGGGGAGGGACCGCACAGACCCCAGCCTGCGAAGCGAGCGTATGCGTCATCCGTCGCTATGCGACAGCCCGGGTCTCGAGGCTCACCTCATCGCCGTCGACGGGGCCGAGCACGCAGAGACCCAATTGTCCCGGCACGAACAGCGCGCGCGCGAGCGCCGTCACTTCGTCGCGCGTCACGGCGTCGATGCGCTCGATGATCTCTTCGGGATCGATGCGCCGTCCAATGGCGAACTCGTCGCGTCCGAGACGGATCATCCGACTCGACGATGACTCCAGCGACAGCGTCAGCGATCCTTTCACGTGTTCTTTCGCCAGCGCCACCTCTGCATCGGTGGGCCCCTGCGCCGCGATATCGAAGAGCTGATCGCAGATCACCTTGACGCATTCAGGCGCATTCTTCGGGCTGGTGCCCGCGTAGACGCCGAAGAGTCCGGCACCGCGATACGACTGCTGGAAGCTGTAGACGCTGTAGACCAAACCGCGCTTCTCGCGGATCTCTTGGAAGAGCCTGCTGGACATCCCACCGCCCAAGATCGTGTCGAGGACCGCCAGCACGTACTTGCGCTCGTCGCCGATTGCCAAGCCGCCCGTGCCGAGACAGAGATAGGCCTGCTCCGAGTCCTTCGTGCGAATCACCTTTGCCGGCTTGGGCGCCGGAACGTCGGCGACGGACGGCGCAACGGAACCGTTGAAGTGGGCGAAATGCTCCTGGGCCAGCTCGACGATCCTTTCGTGGGTGACGTTGCCGGCCACGGCAAGGAGCGTCGTATTGGGCGCATAGCGCTCGCTCATGTAGCGGCGCAGGTCGTCAGGCTGCTGTTTGGTCACGGTCTCCGCATAGCCGATGGTCGGCGCGCCCAGATTCGATCCTTCCCACATCGTCTGGATGAAGAGATCATGGATCATCTCATCCGGCGAGTCGTCGTACATCTTGATCTCTTCGAGGACGACGGACTGCTCGCGTTTCAGGTCGTCGGCGTCGAAGAGGGGATGCTGGTACATGTCGGAGAGGACGTCGATGGCCAGCGGAACGTGCGTGTCGATCACGCGCGCGTAATAGCACGTTTGCTCTTTGTCGGTGAAGGCGTTCATCTGCGCCCCTACGCCGTCCATGGTTTCCGCGATCTCACGGGCCGTGCGCCGCGTCGTCCCCTTGAAGAGCATGTGCTCGATCAAGTGCGAGATGCCGCGCTGCTCGGCTCGCTCGGCGGAGGAACCGACGTCGGCCCAGATACCGATGGTGGCGGAGCGCACATGCGGAAGCTGCTCGGTCACGATCCGTAGACCGTTTGGCAGGGTCGTTTTGGCGTACATTGGCAGGCTCTTACGCACTTCCCGGTGGGTTCACCTTGGGAAACGCCGTTTTCGCCCGGATCAGCGCCGGCTCACCCCGGCCGGCGGCGGCCAGAGCGAGGAGAAGAGCGAGGACGCAGTGTCTCGCTCGACGCGCCAGCGGGGAAGCTCGTAGGGCGTCTCAAGGATCGCCGCTCTCGTCACGCTCGGGGGCTTGGTCGTGAAAGCCGCGCGAATGCCGTATGCCGCCATCAGCTTCAGCGTCTGGCTGTTGTACTGTCCCGAAGGATAGGCATAGTCCGTCACCGATCCGCCGAGATGGCGCTGGAGGGAGCGGATGCAGCCTGCCACTTCGTGGCGCTGTTCGTCAGCCGTCATCGTTGAGAGATCGAGGTGCTCGACTCCGTGGCAGGCGATCTCCATACCGGCCGCTTTCATCGTGCGCAGCTCACCCCACGTCACGTGCCGCGGCGTGCCGACCGTCCCGGTGATGATGAAGAAGGTGGCGACGTCTCCGTACTTACGCAGCAGGGGAAACGCCTCCGTGTAGTCATCGCGGTAGCCGTCGTCAAAGGTCAAGACCACCGCGCGTGGCGGCAACGCGCGACCTGCGCGCACGTTGTCCACCACGGCACGGGCCGTCATCGTCCTCGCCCCGATCCGCTGAAGATAGACCAACTGCGCGGAGAACGCGGCGGGGGAGAGCGTCAGTTGGCGTCCGATCGGGTCGCTTGGCGTGACGGCGCTGACCATGTGATAGAACAGCACCGGGATGCTGAGCGCCGCGACGGCCAGTACGTGCATCATCGTTCACTAGTAGGATCGCGCGAAGCAGGCCAACGTCTTGGCCGGCCTCCCGCAAACCACGCAGGTCGCACGCGTCTCCAACGGCACCTGATTGCGCGTGGTCGCCGACGTCTGCGCCTTTACTTCCGCTTCGCAGTCAGGATCGTCGCACCACGCGATGCGCACCATGCCCGCTTGGCGGCGCAACAGATCAAAGAACTCTTCGCGTGTGCTCGCGTCGAAGAGGTGCGAATCCAAGAACTCGCGCGCCTGCTCGTAGAGGCCGCGCTGGACGGCGTCGAGCAAGTCCCTTACGCCGCTCTCCAAGCCGGAGACCGGCAGCGAGATCTTCGCATCGCGAGCACCTTTCTCTCGATCGCGACGAACGACGGTGACGTGACCTTCCTCCACGTCGCGCGCGCCAATCTCGACGCGCAGGGGTACGCCGCGCATCTCCCAGTCACTGAACTTCCAGCCCGGCTTGTGCTCGTCGCGATCGTCGAAGCGCACGCGAATGCCGGCGTTGGCCAGGCGATCGCGCACGTCCCGTGCCGCCGCCGCGATGCGCCCTTCAGCGCCCTTCTTTGGAATTGGTATGATGACGGCTTGGTACGGTGCGAGGATAGGAGGCAAACGCAGGCCGCGGTCGTCGCCGTGCGTCATGATCATGCCGCCAAGCATACGCCACGAGACGCCCCAAGACGTTGTCCATGCGTGCTTGATCCGCTGATCCCTGTCGACGAACTGGATATCGTAGGCCTTCGCAAAATTCTGGCCGAGGTCGTGTGACGTTCCTGCTTGGAGCGCCTTGCCGTCGGGCATCAACGCCTCGATCGAGTACGTGTGCAACGCGCCGGCGAAACGCTCGCTGATCGACTTCTCGCCGACCACGACGGGCATCCCGCAGACGTCCTCGGCCACTTCGCGGTAGACCTCCAGCATCCGCGCCACTTCTTCCATCGACTCTTCGTGGCTGGCGTGCGCCGTATGACCTTCCTGCCAAAGGAACTCCATCGTGCGCAGGAACGGGCGCGTCGCCTTCTCCCAGCGCACGACGTTGTTCCAACAGTTGATGAGAATCGGCAGGTCACGGTAGCTCTGCACCCAGCGCGCGTACATCACGCCGATGATGACTTCGGACGTGGGCCGCACCGCCAGACGCTCCGTCAGCTTCTCGTTGCCTCCGTGCGTCACCCATGCCACTTCAGGAGCGAAGCCCTCGACATGCGCGGCCTCTCGCATGAGCAGCGACTCCGGAATGAAGAGCGGGAAATAGGCGTTCATGTGTCCGGTCGCCTTGAAGCGATCGTCCATCTGCCGCTGGAGGTTCTCCCACAGCGCGTAGCCGTACGGACGCAGCGCGATCGAGCCGCGCACGGGCGTATAGTCGAAGAGCTCCGCCTTCCAGCAGGCCGCCGTGTACCACTTCGAGAGATCGGCCGCCTTGGGCGGAATCTCTTTGACCAGCGTCTCGTCGAACGCCTGAACCGAGGTCTCCTCTGCCATGACCCGCCTTGGTTCGCAGCGCCTACCTATTTTCCTAGGAAATCGTGCAATTCCCGAACGACCTCGCTGGGACGCTCTTCGGCCAAGAAGTGGCCGCATTCCAGGCCGCGTCCTCCGACGATCTGGGCCCGCCGATCCCAGACCTCTTCGGGATCGAACGTGCGGTCGCTGACGATGTGCTCGCCCCAGAGCACGAGGAGCGGGGATTCGATTCGCTTCGCGGCGTCGGCACGATCGTGCTCCAGGTCGATCGTCGCTCCGGCGCGGTAGTCTTCGCAGCTCGCGTGGATCGCCGCGGGATCTCGCATCGCTGCGAGATACGACGCGAGCGCTTGGCCGTCGAACGCCTCGAGGCCACCGCCGCTCCACGAGCGCAGACACCAACCGTAGTAGAAGTCGGGATCGTAGCCGATGAGGCGCTCGGGAAGATCGTAGGGCTGGCTCAGGAAGAACCAGTGGTAGTAGCCCATCGCGACGCGTTGATTGATGCCTTCGAAGATGCTGAGCGTCGGAAGAATGTCGAGCAGCGCGACGCGCTGGATGCGCGACGGGAAATCGAGCGCCATGCGATGAGCGACGCGCGCGCCGCGGTCGTGCCCCACGACGGCGAAACGCTCGAACCCGAGCGCCGACATCACTTCCGCTTGATCGCGCGCCATCGCCCGTTTGCTATAGCGCTCGTGACGCGGATCTCCCGGCGGCTTTTCGCTGGCGCCGTAGCCGCGCAGATCGGGGCACACGACGGTGAACCGCTCCGCCAAGCGCGGCGCCACGCGGTGCCACATCACATGCGTCTGAGGAAATCCATGCAAGAGCAGCACAGGCGGCCCATTCCCTGCCACCCATACCTCGATCCGCACCTCGGACGTCGGGATGCTCTTGCGCTCAAACCCCGCGAAGTCGCGATGATCCACCCTGAGTTCGCCCTCCATTGACCCCGTTGCGCCGGCCGGCCGATTTTGCGCCATCGACGAGCCGCGACTAACGTCGGAAGGCCAATGCGCCGACGGTTGCCTTGAGAGCCGGTTTCCCCCCCCTTTGATATCGGTGCTCGTCCCGAGGGAGCGGCGCCGCTGATGGAAACTCGGTCGCCTCGTCCTCAGCAAGGACGTCTCGGAGTCTCGCGCCGGCGTCTCGCCGGCTGGCTTGACGAGCACGCGTGCGCGCGCACCACCTCATCGCCGCCGCCCGCTTCACCCAGCCCGACGCCTCCGCTGGTGTTCCAGCGAAGCTTCGAAGGCTTCCCTAGCGAGCCTGCGGGAGGAAGCCGGTCGAAAACCAGGGCACGGCGGCGACGAGGATCAACGCGAGCAATAACGCGAAGAGGTACGGCACGATGCGCCCCATTGACACGTCCGGCGAGACCTTGCCGACGGCGCACGCTGAGAAGAATCCGACGCCGAACGGCGGCGAGAAGAGGCCGAGGCCCATCGCCAAGATCACCACGATGGCATAGTGCACTTCGTTGACGCCGAGCTGCTTCGCAACGGGGAAGAGCAACGGGCCGAAGAGCACGATCGCGGGAATACCCTCAAGCACGCTGCCGAGCACGGCAAACGCGACGATCGACACGGCCAAAAAGCCGAAACGACCGCCGGGCATGGCGCCCATCGCAGCTGCGAGGCTCTGCGAGAATCCCGACTGCGTGAGCGCCCATCCCATCGCCGTCGCCGTCCCGATGATGAGCAGAATCGCTCCGGAGAGCGAGGCCGTTTCGACGAGAATCGGATACACGCGTTTCCAGTCAAACCGCCGATACAAGAAGATTCCGACCAACACGGCGTAAACGATGCCGACGGTGGAGACCTCCGTCGCCGTCGCGATGCCGCCCAGCACGATGGCGCGGATGAGAAACGGCAACACCAAGCCGGGCAAGGCGACCACGAACGTCTTGAAGACGCTTTGCAGCGTGGGGCGCACGGCCAGGTCCGTGCGATCGTTGCGCGACCGCAGAAAAACAACGACCACCAGCGCCAGCGCGGCAATGGCCGCCGGCAAGAGCCCGCCCGTGAAAAGCGCCGCGATCGACGTCCCGGTGACGGAACCGATGATGATCAGCACAAGGCTCGGCGGAATCGTTTCGGCCATCGCACCGGAAGAGGCCAGCATGGCGATCAGCTCGCCGGGGGGCGTTCCTCGTCGCCGCATCTCCGGGAAGAGCACGGGCGCGACGGCCGCCATATCGGCCGCCTTCGATCCGGAGATACCGGAGACGAGATACATCGCGCCCAGCAGCACATAGCCCAAGCCGCCGCGGATGTGACCGACCAGAGCGGCGAGAAAATCGACCAACACCCGCGCGATCCCCGTCATCTCCATCAACAATCCGAGGAGCACGAAGAGGGGGACCGCCAGCAGCACGAGGCCCGACATCCCCTCGCTCATGCGTCCCACGACCACCGAGAGCGGCACGGTCGTCACCAGCGAGAGATACGAAAGGGTCGCGACGCCGAAGCTGAAGGCGATCGGCACGCCGATGCCCACACAGAACGCGACGATCACCACGAAAAACATGACGAGGTTGAGATTGCCCATCGCCAGCAGGGCCGGCTTGGCGGTCCAGAGCGCCCCCGCGACGACGACGGCCACGGCCAGCGCCGCTACGGCCTGCTTCCACCTGGCGCGATGGGCCAGGCGCGCGACGGCGATGATCAGCATCAAGATCGCGCCGGCAAGAAGCGCGGCGACCCGCCACGAGTCATGCATCTGCAGGGCGGGCGTCAAGATCGCGTCTTGTTCCGCCACGTATTGCTGAGCGGGAGTGACGATCTCCAGCAGAAAGATCGCCACGACGATCGCTGCGAGATTCTCCAAGAAAGCGCGTACGGCGGGGGAGGCACGCTTCACCAACGTGGTGAGGTGCATATGCTCCCCCCGCCGCAATGCGATGACGGAACCGAGCATGGCTAGCCAGATGAAGAGCGTCTCAGCCAGCTCGTCGCTCCAAACCAAGGGGCGATTGAAGACGTAGCGGGAGGTGACGCCGGCGAGGAGGACGAGAACTTCCGCGACCACCAAAGCGGCTGCCGGGATCTCCGTGATCCAGGCGATGGCCGCCTCGAACGGCGGGAGCCTTACGACACGCTCGTGAGCGACGGCCTCGATGACTTCCTCTCCGATCGCCACGGAGTCTACCCCAACTTCCCTGCGTATTTCTCGAGCAGCGCCCAAGCGGTCGAACCGTATTGGTTTTGCCACTGCGAGTAGAAGCCGGCCTTGGCCAAGACCTCGCGGAACGGCGCGGGCGCAGGCTTGTTGAAGGTCATCCCTTGGCTCTGCAGCTTCGCGGTCAGCGAGTCGTTGAGCGTCTTGACGTCGGCACGCTCTCTGAGGGCCGCCTCATTGATGTTGCGCTGAACGATATCCTGCAGATTCTTCGGGAGCTTGTTCCACGCTTCTTGATTGGCAAGGAACCAGAAACCGTCCCACATATGGTTCGTCATGGAGACGTACTTCTGAACCTCGTAGAGCTTGGCCGTCTCGATGATGGCCAGCGGGTTCTCTTGCCCTTCCACGACCTTCGTCTGGAGCGCGGAGTAGACTTCGCTGAAGTTGATGCCCGTCGGCGCGGCGCCGAAGGCTTTGAACATCGACGTCCAGAGCGGGCTTACGGGAACGCGAATCTTGAAGCCCCGCAGATCGTTCGGCGACGCGATGGGATGCGTGCTGCTGGTAATCTCGCGATAGCCGTTGTCCCACATCTTCTCGAATGCGACGAGGCCGGCCTTGCCGATGGCCCCACGCACGTAGGCGCCGAGATCGCCGTCCATGGCTCCCCAGACGTCCTTGTAGTCAGCGAACGCGAAACCGATGCCGTTGATCGAGGTGACGGGAACGAGCGTCGCGAGAATGAGACCAGAAAGCGTGAAGAACTGGATTCCCCCGGCACGGAGCTGCGAGAGCATGTCCGTGTCGCCGCCCAGCTGGTTGTTCGGGAAGATTTGGATCTCGAGGCGGCCGCTCGACTCTTGCTTGATCTTTTCGGCGGCCTCTCGTGCCCGCTGATTCATCGGGTGCGTTACGGGCAAGTTGTTGGCGTACTTGTACGTGAATTCCGCGGCGTCTGCGCGGTACCGAATGATTCCGATCGAGGCAAACGCCGCCGACGCGCCGGCGGCGAACTGTTTGCGGCTGATTTTCTTCACGTGTGCTCTCCTCTCCGAGCGATGTATCCTCAATTAATCCATCATGAGTCCGCCGTCGATGACCAACGTCTCGCCGTGAACGTACGAAGCCCGCGGCGAGAGTAGCCAAACGATTCCCTCAGCGATCTCGTTTGCCTGCGCGGCGCGCCCGAGCACGGTCATCCCTTCGACGCGACGCCGATGCGCAGGGTTGCTGAAGGCGTCCGCGATCATCGGCGTCGAGACAGGACCCGGCGCCACGCAGTTCACCGCTATCCCGCGCTCGGCCAAGACACGAGCTGCATTCTTTGAAAGGGCGAGAACGCCCCCCTTGCTGGCCGCATACGCGGCCGTTCCAGTCAAGCCGCCGCCTCGCATGCCCGCGACGCTGGCAATCGTGCAGATGCGTCCTCCCGGCCGCATGCAGCGCGCTGCCTCGCGAACGCAGAGATACGTCCCCACCACGTTCACGTCGAAGACGCGGCGGAACGCCACGACCGTCGTTTCCATGAAGGGCGTGACGTCCGCGATGCCCGCGCACGTCGCAAGGGCGTCGATTCCACCGAAGTGATCGACCACTCTCCTGAATGCCTGGACGACGGCGGCTTCATCCGTCACGTCGAGCGCCAGCGCGAAGTGGCCGGCTCCCGCACGGCGCGCGACTACCTCAGCGCGTTCGCCGTCGACGTCGAAGCATGCGACGCGATAGCCTTCGCGAGCCAGCGCCTCGACGGTGGCCGCGCCAATGCCGCTGCCGGCTCCCGTGACGATCGCCGTTCGTTCATCAGCAGGTTTCTCGGTCATGGGTCCTCGCTTGTCAGGTGACGCGCTCCTAGCGCATCATGAGTCCGCCGTCGATCACCAGCGTCTCGCCGTCCACGTATGACGCGCGCGGGGAAAGCAGCCAGGCAATGCCTTCCGCGAGCTCCTCCGGTGTCGCTACGCGTCCGAGGGCCGTGGCCGCCTCGATGCTCCGGCGCTTCGCATCGTCGCCGAACGCCCCCGCCGTCATCGGCGTCTCCGTCGCACCGGGAGCGACGCAATTCACGGTGATGCCGCGTTCCGCCAGCGCGCGTGCGGCGTTGCGCGAGAGCGCGAGCACGGCGCCCTTGCTCGTCGCGTACGCCGCCGTCCCCATGAGCCCACCGCCGCGCAAGCCCGCGACGCTGGCGACCGTGCAGATCCGTCCTCCGCGCGTCATGTGGCGCGCCGCTTCGCGGATGCAAAGGAACGTTCCAACGACGTTGATCTCGTACACGCGCCGAAACGTCTCAACGGGAATGTCCATGAACGACGTCGTGTCGGCGATGCCGGCGCACGTCGCCAGCGCGTCGATTCTCCCGAGCTTGGCCGCAATCTCGTCGAACGCCGCGACGACCGCCCGTTCGTCCCCGATATCCACGCCGAGCGCGATGTGCCCGTTGCCGGCTTTGCGCGCCGTCTCCTCGGCGCGTCGCGCGTCGAGGTCGAGGCAAGCAACGCGATAACCGTCGCGAGCGAGTGCGAGCACGGTGGCGGCGCCGATACCGCTCGCGGCGCCCGTCACCACGGCGACGGCATTCGGCTCCAGCTCCGCCATTACAACATCTCCGTGGGTGAGGTGAGGTAGCGCGCGATCTGCGCGAGGAAACGCGCCGCGGGCGCGCCGTCGATCCAACGGTGGTCGAACGAGAGCACCAGCTGCAAGACCGGCGCGGCGATGATCTGCCCGTCGCGAACCCAGGGGCGCTCCAGCGCGGCACCCATGCCGAGGATCGCGCGCTGCGGCGCATTGGGAAGAGGACGCACGCGCGCGATCTTAGCCGGTCCCACGTTGGAGATCGAGATCGCGCCGCCGGCCACGTCATCGGGACCCAGCCTTCCCTCTCGCGCCAGCGCAGCCAGACGCGAGATCTCCGACGCGATGGAGCGCAGATCGCGACGATCGCACTCCCGCACCACCGGCACCATGAGCCCCGCTTGCGTGTCGACGGCGATGCCCACGTCACAGGGCGCTCCGCCCCCGATCTCGGGATGGTCGCCCAGGGCACGGGCCACGGCCAACGTGGCGGCGGCCGTCCACGAAACGTCTTTGCGGCGCTCCAGGAGCGTCGCCAGCTCCGTCACGTCGATCTCCGTCGAAACGTCGGCGATCGGCAGCACGCCGATCTCCGTCATGTGGCGATAGATGGCACCTCGCACGCCGCTGGGCTCCGCCCCGACCGGCGCATGCGCCGCAACAGAGCGCGGCGCGACAATCGCGCTCGCCGCGGCCATGACATCGGCAAGCGTGATGCGGCCGCGCGGCCCCGTGCCGCGAACGCCGCGCAGGTCGACGCCGCGCTGACGGGCCGTGCGCCGCGCGACCGGCGATGCGATGACGCGCTCTCCACGCCGTGCTGCCGCTGCGGCTGCCGGCGCGGCACCATTGGTCGCAACCGCCGTGGGCGCGGGCTCCGGCGATGCCGCGGGTGCCTCCGGCTCGCCTTCGCCGGAGAAATACGCGATCGTCGCCCCCGGGGGCAGCTCCGTTCCTTCGGGCGCCTCGATGCGCTCGAGCACCCCTTCGAACGGCGACCCGTACTCGAACGCGATCTTGTCCGTGGAGACTTCGACGAGCGGCTCGCCTTTCTGCACGCGATCTCCCGGGACTTTGTGCCACTTCGAGACCACGCCGGTGGTCATGGTCAAGCCCAATTTGGGCATCGGCAGCGCGCGGCTCACAGCTGCTTACGTACCAGCCGCCGCGCCGCGTCGGCGATTTCGCCGGCCTTCGGATAGACGTGCTCTTGGAGCACCGGTGCAAACGGCATCGGCACGCGTGCCGCGCCCAACCGCACGATCGGGGCGTCGAGCTCATCGAAGCAGTTCTGCGCGACCCACGCCGCAATCTCGGCTCCGGCGCCGCCCACGCGCACGGCCTCATGCACGATCACCATGCGATGCGTGCGCGCTGTCGCATCTGCGATCGCCGCATAATCCATGGGCGCAATGGAGCGCAAATCGACGACGTGCGCGGAGATCCCGTCGCTCTCCAACTGCTTCGCCGCTTCCAGGGCGCGATTGGCGGCGATACCGTAGGAGATGATCGCCACGTCGTCGCCTTCACGCGCGACGCGAGCCTTGCCGATCGGCACCAGGTAGTCGTCGTCGTCCGGCACCTCGCCCTTGGTGGCAAAGAGGCCCTTGTGCTCGAAGTAGAGCGTCGGATTGTCGGATCGGATGGCCGACTTCAAGAGCCCTTTGGCATCGGCGGGATTGGAAGGAATCACGACCTCGAGCCCCGGCGTGTGCAAGAACCATGCTTCGAGCGACTGCGAGTGCTGAGCCGCAGCCGACTTCGTGATACCGTCGGGAGCCCGCACGACCAATGGAACGCTGCACTGCTCGCCGAACATGTAACGCAGCTTCGCCGCCTGGTTCACCACCTCGTCCATGGAGCACGTGATGAAGTCGGCGAAGTGCATGTCGACGACGGGCCGCGTTCCCGTGAGCGCGGCGCCCACGCCGCTCCCCATGAGGGCGGCTTCGCTGATCGGCGTGTCGAGCACGCGCTGGAGACCGAACTCCTCGGGGAGTCCTTTGAATTGGCCGAAGATGCCGCCTTGCTTGGCGATGTCTTCCCCCATGACGAAGACGGTCTCGTCGCGACGCATCTCCTCGCGCATCGCCTCCAGCGTCGCCTCGGCAAATGAAATCGTCCGCATCTATTCAGCTAGGTCCCATCCACGGTCGTTGGGAACGTCTCGATCCGTCGTCAGCGCGCCGACGAGAGCCTCGCGCGGATCCGGGAACGGCGAGGCTTCCGCAAAGGCAACGGCCGCCTCGAACTCTTCACTCGCCTCACGCGCGATCTGCTCGAACGTGCTCTTTGCGACGCCATGCTCGGAGAGCACGGCCTCCATGCGCACGATGGGATCGTCGGACTTGCGCGCGTTCACTTCGTCGCGTTCACGGTAGCGCTCCGGATCGCCCACGTAGTGTCCGCGCATGCGATAGCATTTGAACTCGAGGAACGTCGGCCCGCCGCCCCCGCGCGCGCGCTCCACGGCGCGCTTCGTCGCCTCGTAGACGGCGAAGGCGTCGAAACCGTCGCCGATCTCGTACGGCATGCCGTAGGCGTTCGCGCGCGTGGCGATATCCTGGAGCTTGGTCGTCTCGCGCGTCGACGTCGTCGACGCATACCCGTTGGCTTCCAGCACGAAGATGGCCGGAAGATTCCAAATGGCCGCAAGGTTGAGGTTCTCGTGGAACGGACCGCGGTTCGTGGCGCCGTCGCCGAAGAAGCAGACGGCCACCCCATCCTTGCCGAGGATTTTCTGCGAAAGCGCAGCCCCCGCGACCAGACCGAATCCGCCGGCCACGACGCCGTTGGCGCCCAGCATCCCGCACGAAAAATCGGCAACGTGCATGGAGCCGCCCTTGCCCTTGCAGAGGCCCGTTGCGCGCGCCATCAGCTCTGCGGTCATGCGGTCCATCGGCGAGCCTTTCGCCAGCGTGTGGCCATGGCCGCGATGCGTGCTGGCGATGTAATCGGTGCGGCGCAGCGCCGCGCAGACGCCCGCGGCGACGGCCTCCTGCCCGATGGAGAGATGGAGAAAACCGGGGACGCGACCGGCGAGGAAGAGCGCCTCCACCCCTTCCTCGAAGACGCGGATGCGGCGCATCGTGCGCAGCAGCGCGAGACCAAGGTCGACGTCCACGGTGCGCGCTGCTTTGACGTCAGGCGAGGGCGAGTGCTGCAACGTCGCCTCCCAAGAGTCGCGTTCCCTGGCGCGCCGCCTCCCGAACGACGCGAATGAGCTCCGCCTGCGCCGGCTCGAAACGATAGGTGGGCACGGATACCGAGACGGAAGCAACGACGGCACCTTGTGCGTCGAAGACCGGCGCGCCCACGCAGCAGACACCTTCGCAGAACTCCTCGAGATCGAGGCTATACCCCCGCGCGCGCGTCACTTCGAGCTCGCCGTGAAGGGCCTCGACGTCCGTCTTTGTGGCCGGCGTGAGCTTCGGAAGCTCTTCGGCCAAATAGTGCGAGCGAACCTCAGCCCACGGGAGGTGGGCCAGAATCGCCTTCCCTAGCGCGCGCGCGTGCAGATTCTCCACGTAGCCGGGGTGGAGTTTCTCTACCTTGACCCGCTGCGGACCTTCGACGATATCAGCGATGGCGATCTCGCGATCTTCGTGGACAGCCAGATAGGCGTTCTCCGAGGTGACACGCGAAAGCTCGACGACCACAGGACGGAGAGTCGGAAGGAGGGCGAAGCGGGCAGAGTACCCCTGCGCCAAACGTCCGACGCTGGGCCCCAGGCGGAACGCCGTGGTGGCGGCATCGCGCACGGCATAGCCTTCGGACTCGAGGGTGTTCAGAACGTGGTAGCAGGTAGAGATATTCCAACGCAGGGCCCGGGAGAGCTCCTTAGGCGTTGCCCCGTGGGGTTGTGTTGCGAGGTAGTCGAGGGCACGCAATCCACGAACGATCGTGCCCAAGAGATCTTTCTTCGGCTGTTTCGCCATCCGCCCCAAGCCTCATTTCGATATGAGAACGGCATTTCACGACGCACCCTTGCGAGCGAATGTAGCATCGTCCCGTTATTATGTCAATGAAATCTCATCCCACTTCCCGAATTTTCTTGCATGCCGAAGTTGACACGAATCTATACACGCACCGGTGACGGCGGAACCACGGGTTTGGTGGGCGGGCAGCGCGTGCCCAAGGACAGCCTTCGCATCGAGAGCTACGGAACGATCGACGAGTGCTCGTCGGCGATCGGGCTCGCCCGCCGCGCGCTCGCGGACCACGCCGCGCGTGAGAGGGTCGCTGTCCTGGATCGGTGGCTGGCGTGGGTGCAGGACGCGCTCTTCAATCTCGGCTCCGATCTCGCGACGCTCAAGAAGGATCGCTGGGAGGGGATGCCGCTCATCGAGGAGCGCGACGTGGAATTCCTCGAGCATGCGATCGATCGCTGTCAGCGCGACCTCGAGCCTCTCGCCAATTTCATTCACCCCGGCGGCTCGTACGCCGGCGGTTTCCTCCATCTGGCACGCACCATCTGCCGCCGCGCCGAGCGCTCTCTCGTGCGACTCCAGCGCGAGGACGACATCGAAGCCATGACCGTGAAGTTCGTGAACCGCCTTTCCGACGCGCTGTTCGTGTGGTCACGCTGGATCAATGCGGAGCTCGGCGAGCCCGAGCATCTCTGGAATCCCAAGACCGAACCCCCGAAGATTCCATCATAAGCTGGGCGGAGGTGGGGGGGGAGTGGCGCGCTACTCGATGCGGAGGACGCCGATGGCGAACGCGTAGCGGGTCAGGGCAACGACGGTGTCGGCGTCTTCGATCCCGCCTTCGAGCGCTTCGTTCAACGCCTCGTCCAGCGGCATGCGCACCACTTCGATCTCCTCGGTGTCTTCGGGCTCCGCCTCGATCTCCTTCAACCCCGTTGCGGCATAGAGCGTCGCCCGCTCGTTCGTGATGCTGGGGAGCGCCAAACGCTCGCCAAGCGGCAGCAGGCGCTTGGCCTCGAGACCGGCCTCCTCGCGCAGCTCGCGCCGAGCGGCATTCTCCGGCGGCTCACCCTCGCGGCGTCCGCCCTTCACGATCTCCAACACGTCTCGACCGATGCCGTAGCGCGGCTGGCGCACCAACAGCACGTCGCGCGCGTCGACGGCGAGCACGCCGACGGCGGGCGGGAGATCGACGAACAGATGCTCGCCCGACGAGCCGTCGGGGCGAATCACCGCGTGGCGCTCGAGCGCCCCCCAAGGATTGCGATAAAGCCGCTCTCGCTCCACCGTGGTCCATGGGCCGCGATCCTGATCAGCCATTTCCAGGAGCGCCTCCGAGTCTATAACCTGTTAACGATCGAGCCCTTGGGCTCCGGCTTCCACCATTCCCGGTACCGCGAAGTCGAGCCGGTAGTGCCGCGAGTCGAATGAGACACGCGCGCCGAGCTCGCGCTCCACGAAGCTCACGGGAATCATGATGCGCCCTTGATCGATGAACGGCGAGTGCGTCAAGCCGACGCGCTTGCCGTCGATCTTCGCGATCGGTATCCCGACCTTGAAGATCACGATGTCGTTTCGCGAAACGGCGACGAAGCGCTGCCGACGCTGATCGAAGCTCGTGCGCGCTCCCAGCCCCTCGAACAGGGCGCGCGCCGGCACGAACGTCTCGTGCCACGCCGTCACCGGAGGAACGTCGAGTGGAACGGACTTTCCGTCCACCGTCATCTCGACGGGGCGCGCGAAGGCAAGGACCAACGAAAGCGCCGAGCTGGCCAACAGCGTCGTCCAGACGAAGCGTCGCGGCGGCAGTGCCAGTCTCATGATCACACCGAGTTCGACGCAAGAAGGGTCAATTCGTGTCGGTACTCGGGATACTGTTCGTCGATCACCCGCTCGATCTCCAACCGCAGCGCGCCAAGGAGCTGCTCTTCAGGGAACGTGCCCACGAGCGCGCCTTTGCGATAGATGGCTCCCTTGCCCTTGCCGCCGGCAACGCCCACATCGGCCATCTTGCTTTCGCCGGGACCGTTGACCACGCATCCCATCACAGCCACCTTCACCGGCGCCGTGTACTCCTTGGCGATCGCCTCGACGGCACGTGCGAGCTCCACCACGGCGATCTCCGCGCGTCCGCACGAGGGGCACGCCGTGATGTCGAGCCCCTTTTCCCGCAGGCCGAGTGCACGCAAGATACCCCACACGACCGGAACTTCTTCGATGGGATCGGCCGCGAGCGAGACTCGCACGGTATCGCCGATACCCTCGCTGAGCAGCATGCCGATCGCGATCGACGACTTGATCGTTCCCTCGCGCGGAAGGCCGGCTTCCGTGACGCCGAGGTGCAACGCATACGGCACGCGCTTGGCGATCAACCGATACGCTTCGACGGTGGTCCGCACGTCGTGCGCCTTCAGCGAGATGACGATGTCGGTGTGGCCCAGATCTTCCAAGATGGCGACGTGGCGCAGCGCCGACTCGACCATCGCCTCCGCCGTGTGGCCGAGGCGTTGCTCCAAGTCAGGGGCGAGCGAACCCATGTTCACGCCGACGCGAATGGGACACTTCGCGTCCATCGCGGCGCGCACGACTTCACGAATCTTCTTCTCGTCGCGGATGTTGCCGGGATTCAAACGCAACTTCGCGACCCCCGCATCGATGGCCGCCAGCGCCATGCGATGATCGAAATGCACGTCGGCGACGATCGGCACGGGAGAGCGCGCCACGATCGCCGGCAGGCCGGCGGCATCTTTGGAATCCTGCACGGTGCAGCGGACCACCTCGCAGCCGGCCATCGCCAGCCCGTAGACTTGCTCGAGCGTGCGCTCCACGTCAGCGGTGTCCGTCGTGGTCATCGACTGCACGGCAATCGGCGCATCACCACCGATCGTCACCGCCGGAGCGCTGGAGTTCGTGCGGTTCTTGAGAACGACGGGCTTCGACTTACGTCGCAGATGAATCATGAGTCCGTTACAGTAAGCTCTGGTGCAGTAAGAGTCGTTGGATGTCGTGGAGTGCGATCACGACCATCAGTGCCATCAAGACAACGAAACCGACGACGTGGACGAGTCCCTCCTTCTCGGGATCGACGGGCTTTCCCCGCAGGATCTCCGCGATGAAAAAGGCGGCGCGGCCGCCGTCCAGCGCGGGCAGGGGCAACAGGTTGAAGAATCCCAGTAAGATCGAGATCGATCCTGCAAACACCAGGTACGGACCCCAGCCTTCCTGCTGCACCTGCGTCGCCACTTGACCAATGCCGATGATGCCGGAGAGCTGCGGCGCCGTGTTCGTGAAATGGGTCACGAGTTGCACGAGCGAGCCCACCGTCGACCCGAGCACGAGCATCGTCTGCTCCCACGCCTGAGGCAATGCCTGCGAAATGGGTTCCGGCACGCTTCTGAACGCCGGCACAAATCCCGTGAGACCGATGTGACGGCCATTGACGTTGCTTCCGACCGGAGTGACGCGAATGGTCAACGTCCGATCACCGCGGCGCACCGTGAACACGAGCGGAACGCCTTCGGAACGATTGATGCGCGCGACCATCGCGGCACCGTCGCTCACGGGCGTCCCGTCGATCGCCGTGATCGTGTCGCCCGGACGCAGGCCCGCTTTCGCGGCAGGCATCGTCGGCGAGGTCAGCGAGGCAACCGTCGTCGTCGGGATCTGGCGTCCAATTCCGGCAAAGGCGATGACGAAGATCAGATAGCCCAGCACGAAATTCATGAAGGGGCCGGCCAGCACGATGGCAAGACGCGTGAAGACGGGCTTGCTCTGAAAATCGGTGCCGTACTCTCCCTGTTCAGCGGCCACGTCGACGGGCGTTGCCGTCACTCCCGCCTGCTCCGCCTTGCGTCCATCCTCGCCGAGCATCAAGCAATAGCCGCCGACGAGAAACGGGTTGATGCGATAGTTCGTGCCTTTGTAACGGATGCACAAGAGCGAAGGGCCGAAGCCGATCGCAAAGTCGGTGACGCGAACTTTCGACAGCTTGGCGACGATGAAGTGCCCCCACTCGTGGAGCACGATCAGCACGCTGAGCGTAACGAGGAAGGTGACGATGCGAAACATGAGTCCGAAGTCAGCGTGCATATCGTGTTCCTATGCTTTTTGCGCGCGAAGCGCCCGAGCGGCTTGCCGCGCGAACTCTCTTCCCCAAGTATCGGCTCGGCGCACCGTCTCCAACGTGGCTTCCTCGGGTTCGTGCGCGTCGAGGGCGGCTCCCACCAGACGACCGATCTCCGTAAAGGAGATCTCCCCCTGCAAGAACGCATGGACGGCCACTTCGTTTGCGGCGGAGAGGACGGCCGCGGCCGTTCCTCCCAGGCGAAGGGCTCGATACGCCAGCCCGAGGCACGGGAATCGCTTCTCGTCCACGGACTCAAAACTGAGGAGCGCCCGGTCGTCACCGCCGAGCAGCGCGAGCGGCTCCAGCGAAATGGGCGCCGCCTCGAGACGTTCAGGGTAGGCTAGCGCGTAACCGATGGGCAGCCGCATGTCCGGGATCGCCAGCTGTGCCTTCACGTTGCCGTCGTGGAAAACGACGAGGCCGTGAACCACGCTCTGGCGGTGGACGAGCACGCGCACTCGCTCCGCCGAGACGCCGAAGAGACGGCAGGCTTCGATCACCTCGAGGCCCTTGTTCATCAGCGTGGCCGAGTCGATCGTGTTCTTCGGACCCATCCGCCACGTGGGGTGACGGAGGGCGTCGCCAACGGTCACATGGGCGAGCTCCTCCGCCGGGCGCTCCCAGAAGGGACCGCCGCTGGCCGTCAGCACGATGCTGTGGACGCGCCCGAGGTCCTCGCCGACGAGGCACTGGAAGATCGCGCTGTGTTCGGAGTCGACGGGTAGGATGCAGGCGCCGGACACGCGCGCCTCGGCCATCAGCGCTTCGCCTAGAGAGACGACGACTTCTTTGTTGGCGAGCGCGACGTTGGTTCCGGCGCGCACGGCGCCGAAGATGGCCTCCATTGCCACCGCCCCGTCGGTGGCCGCCAACACCACGTCCGCGCCGGACTCAAGGGCACACACGCTCAATCCCGCACGACCGGCGACCACCCGCGTCCTCGGAAGGGCCTCTCGCACGCGCGCAGCTTCGGTCTCATCGGCGACGGAGACGATCTGAGGACGGAAAGTCCGCGCCTGGGCGATCAGCTCGTCGACGCGGCGTCCGGCGGCCAGCGCGACCACGCGGAAGCGCTCCGGATGGGACGCGATGACGTCGAGGCCCTGCGTGCCGATCGAGCCCGTGCTGCCGAGAATCGCGACGCGCTTGGCTCGGGTCATTCCCTACCTCGCAGGTCGATCATCGTACGAAGGGGATGCCGCGTAGGAGGTGGAGCATCCAATAATACGCGATCCCGCTGAAAAGGTACGAATCGAAACGATCGAGGACTCCGCCATGGCCGCCGATGGCCGAGCCCGCGTCCTTCACGCGCGCGTCGCGCTTCAGCGCCGATTCAACGAGATCGCCGAGGATCGCTGCCAGCGACGTAGCGGCGGAGATGAGGGCAGCCTGCCATGGAGCGAAGCGGAGCGGCGCCATCATCCCGGCCACGACGCCGACGATCACGGCGACGGCGAAACCGCCGGCAGCCCCTTCGACGGTCTTGCGCGGAGAGACCGGCGTGAGACGATGGCGTCCGAACCGGATCCCGACCAGCATGCTGGCCGTGTCGGTGAGGGCCACGAGCACCACGGCGTAGATCGTCAGCGGTAAACCGTCGGGTTCCATGTTGCGCAGGACGATGTAATAGCTGATCAACTTGCCGATGTACAGGACGGCAATCACCGTCACAGCCGTGCGCAAGAGATAGCTGCTTCCGGGACGCAGCAAGCCGTAGAGGAACGCAGCCGGAATCGTGAGCTCGATGAGGTAGCGCTCGTAGCGCTGCAGGTGGTCGAACGACGCCAACGCGACATAGCCGGAGACGGCGGCGAGCGCCACGGGCCAATAGAGCGGGGATCCCTTCCGTTCGTCGAGCTTGTGCAGCTCCCAGAGCGCACCGACGGCGATGAGGTAGACCAGCACGTCGAAGGCCGGCCTCCAAAAGATCGTGCCGATGCCTACGACCGCGAGCGCGACACCGGCGACCACGCGTCGCCGCAAGCTCGTGGCTACGGACCGGGATTTCTTGAACTCGTCGGTGGTCGCCGTCACGCCGGACGCTCGTAGCCTTCATAGGAGACGATCACCGCAGGCCTCCCCTCATTCTCCGCGGGATCGACCCGCAGAACACGCAACTCGCCTATCCCGATCGCGGGGTACGGTGGAGCGAGCACGACAAGGCGGCCGATGGGGCCGAGGCTGCGGCGCGCCTCGCGCAACGGGGTGAGGAGCGGCTGCCTGTTGTGCTCGTTCTCGTGCACTCCCCTACACTTCCATGATCTCTTTTTCTTTGTGAGACACCAACGCGTCGACGTCTTTGGTGTATTTATCGGTCAGTTTCTGGATCTGATCCTGCGCGCGCTTCAGGTCGTCCTCCGTCACCTGGCCTTCCTTATGAAGGGCCTTGGCTTCATCTACCGCCTTATGGCGGATGTTGCGAATAGCGACCTTCCCCTCCTCACCTTTCTTGCGAACGATCTTCACGAGGTCTTTGCGACGCTCTTCCGTGAGCGGCGGGATCACCAGGCGAATCATCACGCCGTCGACGTTCGGAGTCAGGCCGAGATCACTCTTCTCGATCGCCTTGCGAATGTCGTTGATGGTACTCTTATCGAAGGGCTGAATGACCAGCGAGCGCGGGTCGGGCACCGCGATCGAGGCGAGCTGCTTGAGCGGCATCTCTTGCCCGTACGCCTCGACGGTGAGGCGGTCGAGCAACGCCGTCGAGGCACGCCCGGTACGGATCGAGGAGAATTCCTGACGCGTCGACTCGATGGCTTTGGCCATCTTTGTCTCCGTGTCCTTAAACAGTTGCTGGAGCATCGTGCCTCCTCCCCACGAACGTCCCAATATCCTCGCCCCACACGACGCGGCGGATGTTACCCTCCTGGCGCAGATCGAAGACGATGATCGGCAGGTCGTTATCCATGCACAGGGTAAGCGCCGTGTTGTCCATGACGGCGAGGCCCTTCTGTAGAACTTCCAGATAATCGAGCGTATGGAAACGCGTCGCGTCGGGATGCGTCTCGGGATCGGCGCTGTAGACGCCGTCGACTCGCGTCGCCTTGAAGATCGCCTCTGCCCCCACTTCGACGGCGCGCAGCGCCGCCGTTGTGTCGGTCGTGAAGTACGGGTTCCCCGTTCCGCCGGCGAAGATCACGACGCGACCTTTCTCCAAGTGCCGCACGGCGCGCCGGCGAATGTAGGGCTCGGCGATCTGGTGCATCTCGATCGCCGTTTGGACCCGTGTGGGTACGCCTAGACGCTCGAGCGAGTCCTGGAGCGCCAGCGCGTTGATGACCGTCGCCAGCATTCCCATATAATCCGCCGTGGCCCGCTCCATGCCGTCGTGCGCCTCCGCTTCCTTGCCGCGCCAGATATTGCCGCCGCCCACGACGATCGCGACGGCGACGCCGTCGTCGCGCACTTGCGCCACCTGGCGGGAGATCGATGCCGTGATCGAGGGGTCGATGTTCAACCCGTTCCCGGCGAGCGCTTCGCCGGAGAGCTTCAACAGGACACGACGATACTTGGGACCCGACACGCTGCTCTCCCTGGCCGGCTCCGGCCCGCCATTACACCCTACTCGCCGAGCGCGAAACGAGCGAACCGTTTGACCTTGATATTCTCACCCAGCACGCCGGCGACCGCCGCGATCAGCTCACCCACCGTTTGGCCGCTGTCGCTCTTCACGAAGGCCTGATCGACCAGGCAGACGTCGGCGAACCACTTCTCGAGCTTACCGCTGACGATCTTCTCCTTCACGTCGGCTGGCTTGCCCGCCGGGACCTGACTTTCGAACTCCGCCTTCTTCGCGGCGATGACGTCCTCGGGGATCGAGCTTCGGTCGACGTAGAGCGGGTTCATCGCCACGATCTGCATGGCAATGTCCCTCGCGAGGCCGGCGAACTTCTCGCTACGGGCGACGAAATCGGTCTCGCAATTGACCTCCACCAGTGAGGCGATCTTGCCGCCGGCATGGACGTACGACTCCACCAGGCCCTGATTCGCGGCGCGCTCCGCCTTCTTGGCCAGCTTCTCGGCCCCAGCGGCCGCAAGCTTGGCCTTCGCCTTCTCGAAGTCTCCCCCCGTCTCCACCAGCGCATTGCGGCACTCGATCATGCCCGCCTGGGTGGCTTCGCGAAGGTTCTTGACCTCCTCGGCGCTTGGCTTATAGCTGGTCTGGCTGGTACTCATCGATTCCCCACTCGCTCGCTACGCTGCGCTCGCGGGGGCCTCGCATCTTGGAAGTCCCTCCGGGGGCGCAATCGCGCGAGACGCGATTGCTTTGTTTTCTAAGTTACTTCGTTACTTCGTGCACGAAAGAGAGGCTGCAGCAGCCTCTCTTCGTCGAGCGTCAGTTCGTTGGCGGTCCGAGGCGGTTATGCCTGCGCCGGCCCCTCGAAGGAGAATTCGCCCGCCTCTTCCGTCGCCACGGGGTACGCCTCGGCATACTCGCCCTCGTGCGGCTCGGCCGCCTGATAGCCGTATGCGCTCTCGGCTTCCGTCTTCCCCTCGATGATCGCGTCGGCGATCTTGCTGGTCAGGTAGCGAACGGACCGGATCGCATCATCGTTCCCCGGCACGGGGTAGTCGATTTCCTCCGGATCGCAGTTCGTGTCGATGACGGCGATGATGGGAATGTGCAGCTTGCGCGCCTCCATCACCGCGATCCGCTCTTTCTTCGGGTCGATGATGAAGACGGCGTCGGGAAGCCGGTGCATGTCCTTGATGCCGCCGAAGAACTTCTCCAGCCGCTCCATCTCGTCTTCGAGCTTCGCGACCTCTTTCTTGGGCAGCAAATCGAAGGTGCCTTGCTCCTTCATCCCCTCGAGCTCACGCAGACGCGCGATGCGCTTCTGCATCGTCGCGAAGTTCGTCAGGGTGCCGCCCAGCCAGCGCTGGTTGACGTAGAAAGTCCCAGCGCGCTGTGCCTCCTCCTTGATCACGTCCTGCGCCTGCTTCTTCGTACCGACGAAGAGAATGACCTTACCGGCCGCCGCCATCTGGTAGACGGCGTCGTAGACCTGGCGGAGCATGACGACGGTCTTGGCGAGGTCGAGGATGTGGATGCCGTTGCGCTCTTGGAAGATGAACGGCTTCATCTTGGGGTTCCACCGGCGCGTCTGGTGGCCGAAGTGGACGCCGGCCTCGAGCAAGGCCTTCATTGAAATGTTCGCAGGCATGGGTTCACCTTTCTGGACCCGGTTCGCCCCTCATGGGCTCCCCCCGATGGGACCATACGCGCCCTCCTTCCTGGAGGGCGAAATGGAAATCAGCCGTTAGAGTATACCATGCCTGTCTAGGGGGGGAGCCCGCCGCTATGCGGGCCGTTCCACGAGCGTCAACGCGTCGGTACCTGGCGTGTCCCAGTCGACGATCCTGGACTTGAGGACGGTAAGGCCGGCGCGGCGCGCGAGGTGGATGAAGAGGGCTTGGCTCATGAAATTCCGTCCCCCCGGCGCGAGGCGATGGTTGCCTCCCGGCTCCTTATCGTAGTTTGAATGGTGATACAAGGCGCGGCCGCCCGGTCGCAGGACTCGTGCCGTGTCCCGCAGATACGAGGCCACCACATCCAGCTCGAAATGGACCATGGCGTCGTAGCAGAAGATCGCGCTGACGGTCGCGTCGGGCACGGGACGAAAATCCGCGCCATTGTTCTGCAGGCAGACCACGTTGTCGCGGCCCATGAAGCGCGCCTTGCAATAGTCGATATTCGTGTCCATGACGTCCATGAGGATCAGCGCCGGACAGCGATCGACGATCTGGGCGGCATGGCGTCCATGCCCGCAGGCCAGCTCGATGACCACATCGAGCGTGAGCTCGGAGAAGTACGGCTGGAACTCACGATCCTCACTCCAGAAACGCGCAACCCAATCGCTTTGCTCGGCGCGATCGTAGTAATGAGGGTCATGGCGCCAATAGCGCGCGACTTCCATGACCGAACGTGCGAGGTCGTTGTCCATCGTTAGTCCTTGTTTCGGCCGAAGAGACGGCAGGCGTTAGACGAAGAAGCGATACAGTACGCTCCCTGCACCCTGAGCGGTCGAAGGAGCCACCCCGGGCTCGGTCAGCAAGGTGGTCAACGCCCCCAGGGCGCGTTCGACTTGGCCGACAGCCTCCGACAACTCCTGAGACCCATACCAGGCCTTGTAGACCGGAGCACTGCGGGCGCCGAGGTGGCGTTTGAAGCGAATCAGCCCCTCCTCTTCCGAGATCCCGAGATCGAGCGCCGCGTAACCGCCTTCGATGGCTAGCCGTATGGCTCGCTCGAAGAGAAGATTATTGGGCCGGACGTGCAGTGAGGCGAGCTCGGAAGCCCCAAACTTGTAGTAGAGATGAGACCCCTCCGCCAGCAGTACCATTGCGGCGACGGGACGGCGTTCCAGCTCGGCCACCAGAACGCAGCCATCCCGCGGGAAATACCGGCGTACGATCTCTTCGAAAAAGGCTTTCGGCTGCGGGAGCAGACGGTGTTTCCCCATCCGCAGATGCGTGTGAAGCTCGAAGAAGATCTCCATGCCGCGCGCATCGTCGTAGCGATGCACCTGGACACCGGCGTTCACGGCTCGCTTTGCGCCTCGGCGCACGGAAGGATGGAACGCGGCGGCGGCCTCTTCGAATGTCGTCGGCAGGATGATCTCCTGATGAACCCCGATCTCGCGGATCCGTTCCGCGGTATGTCCGGGAAGCTGGCGCGAGCGGATCTGCCAAGGGATGTCACCGGCGCTCAACGCGCGTTCAACCTCGGGCCACACGGGTCCGAGGGGCTCGCACACGTCAGCGAAAGCGAACGCGACTCGCCGGCGGCCGCGGAAATCCTCGACCTCCGCATACGGAAGGCCACCGGCGACTGTCTCGCCGTCCAACACCATGGCGACGCGTGCTGGAAAGCCATACGTCGCCTCAATGAGCTGGTGCCAGCGAATGGCTTGGAAGAGCGACGGATCCGCGCCGCCAAGATAAGCCTGCCAGCGCTTATCCGTTACCGGAACGTGCTCGACGTGGCGTAAGCCGCCGCCCTTCGGGATGATTTCCTCTCCGCAAGAAGTCATGCTTTCAGCAACATCGGCATCCGCCGCTCAAGAACTAAGCCGACCGGACCGATATCCAAGCGGAGCCTCCATCGAATCTCGTTCCGGCCGCGAGGACGGACGTCCCCGGGGAGCAGCACATCCACATGCCCGACCAGAAAGTTCTCGTCATCGGCCTCGATTGCGCCACGCCGCAGTTGCTCTTCGACCGTCCGGATTGGCGCATGCCGACGCTGCGCGGGTTGATGGCCCGCGGATCGTACGGAGAGCTCGCAACCGTGACTCCCGCGATCACCGTGCCGGCGTGGGCGTGCATGGTAACGGGAAAGGATCCGGGCGAGCTGGGCATCTACGGCTTTCGTAACCGAACCGATTACTCGTACAACGGCTACGGGCTCACGACGTCCTTATCCGTGCAGAGTCCCACCGTCTGGGACCGCTTGGGGGAGCTCGGGCGCAAGGTCATCACCATTGGGGTGCCCCCATCGTTCCCGCCGAAGCCCGTGCACGGCATCCAAGTCGGCTGCTTTCTCACGCCGAGCTCCAACAGCGACTACACGTATCCGTCGAGCATCAAGGCGGAGATCGCGCAGATCGTCGAAGGCGAGTACTACGCCGATTGCCCCAACTTCCGGACGGAAGACAAGGACGATCTCCTTCGACAGCTCTACACGATGACGGAGCAGCGGTTCAAGCTCCTGCGCACATGGATCGAGCGTAAGCCGTGGGATTTCTTCATGTTCGTGGAGATCGGCACCGACCGGCTCCACCACGGCTTCTGGAAGTTCTTCGATCCTCAGCACCGCGGCTACGTCCCGGGCAACCGATACGAAAACGTCATCCAGCACTATTACGAGGACCTGGACGCCATGCTGGGCGATCTCTTGGCACGCGTCGATCTCGAGACGACGTCCGTCTTCGTGGTCTCCGATCACGGAGCGCAGCGGATGGAGGGCGGCATCTGCATCAATGAATGGTTGGTGCGCGAAGGCTATCTCGCCCTGCGATCGATGCCGGACCGGCCCACGCCCTTTGCGAAGCTGGACGTCGATTGGTCGCGTACGTCGGCGTGGAGCGAGGGCGGCTATTATGCGCGCGTCTTCTTCAATATCGCGGGCAGGGAGCCGCAGGGGACGGTCGCGCCTGGGGAGGTGGAGACCTTTGCCGCCGAGCTCAGCCGGAAGATCGCCGCGATTCCCGACGACCAAGGGCGCCCGATGAAGACGGACGTGTTCAGGCCGCGCGACATCTATCGCGCCGTGCGCGGCGTCGCGCCGGATATGATGGTGTATTTCGGCGATCTCTATTGGCGTTCCAACGGCACGGTCGGCGGCGGCGTGCTCCATACCTTCGAAAACGACACGGGGCCGGACGACGCCAACCACGCCCGCCACGGCATCTACATCGAAGCGCGAGCCGGTGCGGGAGGCGGGGGACGACAAGGCACCCGCAACATCCTCGACATGGCCGACGCATTCATGCAAGCAGCCGCCGGCGTGAGCGTGCAGCAGTGAGCGGGCGTTCCGACATGCGCGACATCATCGCTCCGCACGGCGGGGCGCTGGTCGATCGCGTCGCCGATGATCGTGCCGCGCGCGAGCTCTTGGCGGAAAGCGCGCGCCTTCCCGTGATTTCACTGGACGAACGTTCCGTCTGCGACGTCGTTTGTCTCGCGCTCGGCGTGTACTCTCCCCTCGACGGATTCGTCGGTTCGGCGGATTACCGCTCCATCATCGAGTCGTTACGTTTGGCCGACGGTACGATCTGGCCCATCCCGATCGTACTTCCCGTGCCCCGCGATGCAGCATCAGGGTTGCGCGAAGGCTCGACGGTCGCTCTAGCCAACGACGGCTCTCTCCTGGCGCGGATGGAGATCGAAGAGCTCTACGAGGCCGATCATCCGCATGAAGTACGCGCCGTCTTCGGAACGGACGATGTGGCCCATCCCGGGGTCTTCTCCGTGGTGTCGCGTTCGTCGCTGTATGCCGCCGGCCCCATCACGCTCTTGCAGGCGCCCCCGACGCAATTTCCCGCGGAGTCGCTGACGCCGGCTCAAACGCGCGCGGCATTCCGCGAGCGTGGATGGCGCACGGTCGCCGGCTTCCAAACGCGCAACCCTGTGCACCGGGCCCACGAGTACTTGCAGAAGGTGGCGCTGGAGATGGTGGACGGCTTGCTCCTTCACCCACTGGTGGGAGCGACGAAGGATGACGACGTCCCGGCCGACGTGCGGATGCGCTGCTATCGCACGTTGCTGGAACGCTACTATCCCAGGGGACGAACGATGCTCGCTGTCTTTCCGGCGGCCATGCGATACGCCGGCCCGCGCGAGGCCGTGCTCCATGCCATCGCGCGAAAGAACTACGGCTGCAGCCATTTCATCGTCGGGCGCGACCATGCAGGCGTGGGGAACTATTACGGCACGTACGACGCGCAGCACATCTTCGATTCGCTCGAAGATGAATTGGGGATGACGATCCTGCGTTTCGAGCACGCCTTCTGGTGCAAGGCTTGCGAGTCGATGGCAACGACGAAAACGTGTCCGCACCCGTCGGACGATCACGTCACGCTCTCCGGCAGCAAGGTGCGCGAGCTGCTGCGATCCGGGCAGCGCCCTCCGGCCGAGTTCTCGCGGCCGGAGGTCGCCGACATCTTGATTGCCGCCATGGCGCCGGCGGAGGCGAGAAACGCCTGATCGATCGATGAGCGTCATCGAAATCGACGGTGCCGTAAGACGCTACCGGCAAGGCAGCGGTGTCGGGCCGATTCACCTCACACTCGAAAGAGGCGAAGTCGTGTCGATCGTCGGGCCGTCCGGATGCGGCAAGACGACGCTATTGGAGCTGGTGGCGGGACTTCAGCTCCCAGAGGAAGGCTGCGTTTACGCAAACGGCGTCAGAGTAACGGGGCCAAGCCCCGAGCGACAGGTCGTCTTTCAGGACGGGGCCCTTTTCCCATGGCTTTCCGTCGCCGATAACGTCGCGTACGGCTTACGCGCGCGGCGCGTGGAGCGCTCCGTCATCGAGGTGCGAACGATGGCGGCCCTCGAGGCCGTCAATCTCGTCCATGCCGCCGAACTCAGACCCCACCAGCTCTCCGGCGGAATGAAGCAGCGCGCGGCGCTGGCGCGGGCGCTCGTCGTCGATCCCGGCGCCGTGCTCCTTGACGAGCCCTTCAGCGCGCTCGATGAGCCTACCCGAAGCATGCTGCAGCGCGACGTCGCAGATCTGTTGTCCCGGCGACGCACGACATGCCTGCTCATCACCCATAGCGTCGAGGAGGCGTGCCTGCTCTCCGACCGTGTCGTCGTCCTCACGGGACCACCCGGTCGGATCGCGGGAATCGTTCCGATCGACGTCGCGCGCCCAAGGACGCGTGGAGCCATCTCGGCCGCCGTCCGAGAGGTGGGCGCACTCCTGCTTGCCCAAGTTCACACGAATGGCAAAGGCGACTATCGCCAACCGCGTCTGGATGGCGGTTGGCTTACTCGTCATATGGGTTAGCATCTCGAGCGCCGGCATCGTTCCAGCGAGCGTCTTGCCGTCGCCCCAGGCGACATGCTCCGCCCTCGCACGCCATCTCGTCGACGGTACGCTGGTTGCCGCCGTGATGGCGAGCCTCACCCGTTTGGCGATCGGCTACGCGATCGCAGCAGTCGTGGGCGTGCTGCTGGGCATCGTGATGACGATGATCGGGCCCTGGAATCTCGGGATCACGCCGTTGCTCGCCGCGCTGCTGGCCATTCCCAGCGTCGCGTACGTTCCGCTCTCGATCGTATGGTTCGGGCCGACCAACGTCGCCGTCGTGGCTGTCGTCGCGCTGGTGGCGTCACCGCCCATTGCGACGGGAACGGTGCGCGGGCTCACCGCCGTGCCGCTACGATACAAACAAGCGGCGAAAGTCCTTGGAGCCTCCGGCTTCTTCTATCTGCGCACGATCGTCATGCCCTCCGCGGGTCCGAACCTCATCGCCGGCGCCCAGCAAGGGTGGACCTTCGCGTGGCGCGCGCTGGTCAGCGGCGAGCTGCTGATCAAGGGCGGCATCGGCCTGGGGCGTTCGCTCGAGACGGCTCGCGCGAGCGACGATCTGGCCACGGTCTTTGCCGTGCTCGCCGTCATCGCGTTCTTCTCGTTAGCGCTGGATACATTTCTGCGGCGAATGGCCGAAAACTGACACGATGCACATGGATAGCAATACCCGCGGCTTCGTCGTTTGGTTCACCGGGCTCTCCGGTGCTGGCAAGACGACGATCGCCCGCATCATCGAGAACCGCCTCAAATCGTCGGGGCGTAACGTGGAGGTGCTCGACGGCGACGTCGTGCGCACCAATCTTTCCAAAGGCCTCGGGTACTCAAAAGAAGACCGCGATACGAATATCCGCCGCATCGGCTTCGTGGCGCATCTGCTCGAGCGCAACGGCGTTGCCGTCATCTGCTCGGCCATCTCGCCCTATCGCGATGTTCGTAACGAAGTGCGGCAGATGATCGGGCCACGCTTCATCGAGGTCTTCGCCGACGCGCCGCTGGACGTCTGCGCCACCCGCGACGGCAAGGTCGAGATGTACCGCAAAGCATTCAGCGGCGAGCTGAAGGAGTTCACCGGCGTCTCCGATCCCTACGAGCCTCCGACTGCGCCGGAGATCCATCTCCGCACGGATAGCGAGGCGCCGGAAGCGAGCGCGGAGCGCGTGATCGCCTACTTGAAGTCCCGCCGATTGATCGGCGAAAGCGTTTAGGGATGCTCCCTAGGCGGGATCTCCCGTCGGCGTCACGCCGTTCGATAACGGTTGCGCCTCGCGGTACACCAACAGCGTGAACTCCCATGGGTAATACGCGTGGCGAATCTCGACGAAACGAGAAAGCTCCCGTTGCGCGAAATCCAGGATGGCCGCGGGATCCTGATGGTAGGCGACGTCCCGCTTCCAATCGACTCGGCTGGTCAGGAAATTCGAAGCCATCCCCTTGCGCGCGACGGCATACATGCTGCGCAGAACGTCCCGAACGACAGCCGACCATCTCTCCTCGTCGACCCCGCAACGGAGGTTGAAGATTCCCGAGGCAACGACGTAGTCGCTCGCCGGGGGCGGGTCGGCCGTGATGTCCCGGTGCTCCACGCGTAAAGTCGGGTCGCGATCGAGAGCGGCTCGTATCATCTGCTCGTTGATGTCGCAGCCCGCGTACGTCGCTTGGGGGTAGCGCTCGGCCAAGTACGCGCGCATGTGCCCGAGACCGCAGCCGACTTCGTAGACGGAAAATGGCTCGCGTTCGCCGTCGAACACCTGACACACCGATGCGAAGCGAAAGCGTTGGAAGGCTTCGTCGCGCCAGGCAACGGCTTGCGCCGAGTCTCCATATTTCTCCAGGAGCTCGTTGAAGTGGGAGATGAGAGGCGACATCACGTCGCCATGCTCCTGGCTCATAGGTAACCCAGCGCCTCGAGTCGACGACGAACTAGCTCTTCTTCCTCGCTCGTATACGGCTGCTCCGCCGTCTCCGATGAGCAAGAAACGCGATTGGCGGAATCTGCCATCTTCGTGCGGCGGTTCGAGCGATCGATCCCATCGCGATCTTCCGGGAGATCCACGCCGAGAACGCCGCAAATGGTGGGAGCGACGTCTTCGATGCGCATTCCCGGCTGCACAGGGAACGACGACACCCAGATCCCATCCGGCAGGTGCGAGTTGAACGGACCGCGATGCACGACGCCGTCCTCCAGCTCGAACCCTCCGGAAACGGCCCGGCGCTTACCGACGAAGACCACCGTATCCGGCTCCGCCTCCACGATCAGCTCCGGGAACTCCGGAACGTGCGCTCCCCAGAACAGCTCCTCTCGGCGAGAGACCTTCGCGATCACCCGCGTTCCCGTCACGGGATCGACGACGGATAGGAGACGTTCGCGGATCTCTTCGGCGAGCCGCCAAGCATCGCGGGGATCGACGGTTCCGACCGGATAACGACCGCGCACGTTGAGCCGAATCCCTCCGTACGAGCCTACGGCGTCGTAGCAAAAGGCGCGGCTGGCTGCCCAGTCGATGACGCCGCTGTCCAGATCCATGAACTCGATGCCGGGAATACCGCCTTCGCCGGATCCGCGAAAGAGGCGTGACCGCAGCGCCAAGTATCCTTCACTCTCCAGCCATTGCAGCAGTGAGAACGAGCGCGCAAACGTCCCGAATCCGTGATCAGAGCAGACGGCCAATTCCACTCCTGCTCCGAGACGCTCCATGAGCGCCCCTATCTCCCGGTCGACGATCTCGAGCAGACGCGGCGTCACGTCGTTGCCGAAGCCGAGCCGGTGACCTAGCGTGTCGATGAAGCCGAAGTAGAGCATGAGACAATCCCATGGCTCCGACTCAGCCATGACGGCGGCGAGGCGAAAACGCCGCTCAATCGACGCACGCAGCGTCTCCTCATCCGAGGAGAACTCGTCTTCGATGCGGTAGCCGAAATCCGGAAGACGCTTTTCCCACACGGGATCGTTGCAGAGCCGCGATTCCGGAACGGCGTCCCAGCCCGCCACGACGATCGCTCCTTCGACGTCGGGAACCGGCGACGTCATAGGAAATCCGATGCTGATCACCCGTTTGCCGCTCCTCGGCAGCAACGCATGCATTCCACGATCGCCGACGTCGCGCGAGTTGACGATGCGCGTCCGGTATGCGCCGGCCGCGCGCTCGAACGTGAGGACGCCGGTCTTTCCCGGATTCAGCCCCGTATACGCCGCCGTCCACGCGCTGGGCGTGATCGGCAAGGGCGTAGACGGCAACGGTTGGGCCTGGCTTCCCGCGGCCAATCGCGCGAGGTTCGGAAGACGCCCCGCATGCAGCAGGGTTCCGACAGTGTGACGATCGGCCGCGTCGAGGCCGAGAAGGAACACGCGAGCGCTCATCGCTTGAACGTTTCGCGCGCGCTTCCACCGCCCCTTGCGTGTCACTAAAATCCTTCGCCACGGCCCCCGATAACTGAAGCGATGTCACTGCCCCGCAACGGATCGGCACGTGGAGCCGGCCGCACGTCCCAAGCTTCCACGAACGGTCATGCCGCAAGGCATAGAACGCTGGGCGTCGCGATCATCGGCGCCGGCTACTGGGGCCCTAATCTCCTGCGCAACTTCTTCTCCTCCGAGCGCTGGACGGTCGAAGCGCTGGTCGACGTGGATGAAAAGCGTCTGACCAAGCCCCGCCGGCTCTATCCCGGTCTCCGAACCTTCACCGACTTCGAAGCGGTGTTGAACGACGAGCGCGTTGACGCCGTCGCCGTTGCGACGCCAATCGAGTCGCACTATGCGATCGCCCGTGCAGCCCTCGAGGCCGGCAAGCACGTCCTCATCGAGAAACCGATGTGCGCGCTTTCTTCTGAAGCACAGCACCTCTGCGCGATGGCGGACGAACGCGGCCTCGTTCTCATGGTCGATCACACCTATCTCTATACAGGCGCCGTGCGCTATCTCAAGCAGCTTGTGGCTAGCCAACAGCTGGGTCGCGTCTTCTACATGGATGCCGTACGCGTCAACTTAGGGTTGTTCCATCCGCGCTACGACGTCATCTTCGATCTCGCGCCGCACGACGTCTCAATCATGAACTATCTCATGGACGCGCAGCCGATCGAGGTTGCCGCTGTGGCATCGTACGGCGTCTCGGCTGAGCGCGCCGACGTGGCGTACCTCACGTTGAAGTATCCGTCCGGCATCTTGGGGCACGCCCATTTGAGCTGGCTTTCGCCTGCCAAAGTGCGCCGTCTGATGATCTCCGGAACACATCGCATGGCAATCTGGGACGACACGGAAGCAAGCGAAAAGGTAAAGGTCTTCGACAGCGGCGTGGACGTTTCGCCTGATCCCGAATCCCGCTACGAGCGTCTCATCTCCTATCGTACGGGCGACATGATCGCCCCGGCCATCAGCCGCACCGAGGCGCTCTCGCAAGTCGTGGCGGCCTTCTGGGACTCCATCGTCTCGCACGTTCCGTCGCCGTCGACCGGGTACGACGGGCTCGCCGTCCTGCGGGTCATCGAAGCGGCCGAGCAATCGTTGCGCGCCAACGGCGCCTTCGTCCACATCGCAGGGGAAGCCAACGTTTCATGATTTCGAGCATCCGCATCCCGTTTCTCGATCTCCATGCGCAGTACGAGACCATCAAGGATGAGCTGTGGGCGGCGATGCGCTCGGTCGTGGAGTCGAACGCATTCATCTTGGGTCCCGCCGTCGAGACCTTCGAGCGTGACTTCGCCGGCTATTGCGGCGCCGCGCACTGCGTGGCTGCGGGCTCCGGCACGGCCGCGCTGCACTTGGCGCTGCTCGCGCACGGGATCGGCCCGGGTGACGAGGTCATCGTTCAAGCGAACACGTTCGTCGCCACCGTCGAGGCCATGCTCTACGTCGGCGCGACGCCCGTCCTCGTCGACGTGAGGCCTCCCACGTACGCCGTCGATCCCGCCGCCATCGAAGCGGCGGTGACGCCGCGCACCAAGGCGATCGTGCCCGTTCACCTCTTCGGCCAGCCGTGCGACATGGACGCCGTCGAAGCGGTCGCCGAGCGCCATGGACTGCTGATCGTGGAGGATGCATCTCAGGCTCATGGCGCCACGTATCGAGGGCGCGTCATCGGCTCGCGCCACACCGCGTGCTTCAGCTTCTATCCCGGAAAGAACTTAGGCGCATACGGTGAGGGCGGCTGCGTCGTCACGAACGACCCGGCAATCGCCGCGCGAATGCGCCGGCTGCGCAACCACGGCAGCGATGAGCGCTACGTGCACGCCGAGCTCGGATACAACTATCGGCTCGACGGCATCCAGGGCGCCGTCTTGGGCGTCAAGCTGCGTCATCTTCCCCAGTGGAATCGCGGCCGCCGTGCCGTCGCCGCCGCATACGACGCGCGGTTGCCGGAACGGGTCCTGCGCCCGAGCGTCCCTTCCGACGTCGAGCACGTGTATCATATCTATCCCATCTTCGTCGATAACCGTGACGAGATGCGGCGCCGGCTCGCCGAAGGTGGCATCGAAACGAACGTCCATTATCCCGTCCCCGTCCATCTCCAGCCGGGCTATCAGTCGTTGGGATACCGCCGCGGTCAATTTCCGCATGCCGAGTATGTGGCGTCCCACGAGCTCTCGCTGCCCATCTTTCCGGAGATGACGACGGCCATGGTCGACGAGGTCGTCTCGGCGATCACAGGGCTCCTTTGAATCTTGCCGCCGGTAGCATTCGGCGCTGAAGCGCAGCGGCTCGCCGCCCGATTCCCTGCAGAAGCAGACGTGCTCTTCGCCGATCCTTCCGGAGCGCTCGACGCGTTGCGCGCTGCCGTGCGCCTCCGCCGCCAAGCACGCCATTTCTACGCGTCGATCTTGATCCCGGATCAGCGTGCCGCGACGGCGGCACTGCTTGCGCCGAGACTTCTCGCGCAGTTTGCCACGTACGACGAGCGGCGCGCGGCCCTCGACGCGCTAGCCACGGGAAACATCACCGTCAACGGAAGGCCGCAAGCCGAATTCGGAAGCCTCGATGGGCGGATCCTCAAGACGTTGGCCGATCTTGCAGCGCTCTCCGATGGACTGCTGTGCCGCTCGCAGGCGGAGGCGCAGAACCTCCGCCGTCTCTTGGGACGCCACCCCAGGCGTTCCCGTTTTGCCGTAAACGCCGATGCCGCCGTCCCTCAGGCGGCGCGCTCGCGGCGCGGCGAGTCCATCGTCGTCTGGGCTCCGAGCGCGCATGCCGAGAGCGTCGCCATCCAAGCCTTCGCGCTCGAGGAGCTTCGTGTGCCGCGCACCGTGGTTTGCCGAGAAGGTCAGATCCCTGGCGTCTCCGTGGCATACTGCCCCGCGTCGCAAGGCGCGACGGCTCTCTCCGAGGCTTCCGTCGTGATCGACGCCGAGCTTACCGATCCGGGTACGGCGCTCTCGCTCGCGCGCTGGGGCAAGCCGCTCGTCGTCAGCTCGAGCTCTGGCGCGGCCGATTGGCTCGACGGCGTCGCCGTGTATGATGCCTGGGATCGCGCGAGCGTGCTGCAGGCGACCGTGGCGGCATTGGGCTATCCACCACCGGTTCCTCTCCCCATCCCGTCGCCGGAGCTCACCATCCCGGCGCGAACGCCGCGGCGCGACGTCGCCGCGGCACCGCTGGTCTCCGTCATCATTCCGACGTACAACCGCCGCGATCTTCTCCCCGCCACGCTGGAAAGCGTGCAGAATCAAACGTATCCAAATCTCGAGATTCTCGTGATCAACGATGCCGGACCCGACGTCTCCGACATCGTGGCACGCTTCCCCAGAGCCCGATTGCTGAACATGGAGCGCAATGGCGGTGCCGCGAGAGCGCTGAACGCCGGCATCCGCGATGCCCGTGGGACCTATGTTAGCTTTCTCGGCGACGACGACGTCTATTTCCCCGAGCACATCGAGGACTTGGTCGATGCGCTCGAGCGTTCGGGCGCGACGGTGGCGCACGCCGGCACGCTCACGCGCTTCCTGGAGCCCGATCCGTCCGGCGGATACCGGGAATACGGGTACGTCGTGGAGATGAACCGCGGCCTGGATCTCTCACAGTTCCTCGTTCACAACTACATCGGCTCGCTGAGCCTGATGATCCGCCGTGAAGCGCTGCTGCAGGACGGCTTCGACGAGAGCTTGGGCTTCTGCGTCGACTACGAGCTGCTCATGCGTTTGGCGCATCGCTACGATTTCGTTCACGTCGATCGCATTTCGTCGCTCTACTCACGCCGCAACGACAAGACGAACCTTACGTACGTCAAAAAGGGCCCGGACTATGCCAGGGTACACCGGGCGATCTTCGACCGCTTTCCAGCCCACGGCCGTCCGGCCGTGGCGGCGCTGCGCGATCGCGTGATCGCCGAGTTCCTGACGATGAACGAGCTGCCCATGACCGAGCCGCCCCTGAGGATTCCGTGAACGCCGACGCATCATGCTGACGACGCACGCGCTATGGGGTCTCCTTCACCCCGATGCACCGGAAAATGGGCGCATCCTAGCGATCCGCGCATCGACGATCTCGCATCTCGGCCAATCGATTCCGGTGATCGACGTCTTCATGGACGGCGAACAGGCCGGTCCGCTGGGCCCGGTGCTGTATCTTGAAGATCGTCCCGTCATCCCGGAGTCGGTTTCGCGGCGGCTCCGCCAGCCGCTGCACGATCTCGCCGATTCGGCGGCCGTGCGCGAGCTGGTGCGCGCTCAAACGCCGCTCACATGGACGACGAGCGCGCCCGACATCGTGGAAGCCCTCGGCGCTTCGCGCTACCCGATTCTCGGCCTCGGAGACCCGGCGGTCGAGCACCACTTCGCCATCGCCTTCGCGTCGTTGCGGCCGATGCTTGAGGGAAAGCGGGTGCTCGAGTTCGACGCGCCGGCCTATCCATGGGTCGCGCGCTACGCGCGCGCGCGGACCCGCCCGGCGCGCTTCGAATCGCCTCAAGCGGCGAGCGCGGCCGCACGTTTGGGCTGGCCTTCCATGGAAGCGCAGGACGAAGCGCCGGAGGCCGTCGTCTTCCACGGCCGCATCGATTGGAGCGGTGAAGCGAGCGGCGCCCCGATGGCAATCTGGATCGGGCCGAAGGCCGAGAGCGACGCCGCGCTCGCCCAGCTCTCCGAACGATTCGTGGACGTCCGCCGCTACGGCATCGCCCACAAGAGCGCCCCCGCGGCCGTGCTTCCGGAGGACGAAGGTGATCCCGCCGTCGTGCTCGCCGTGGGATGCGGGCCGCCGTGCACGCGCGACGACGGCTGCCATACCGCTCCAGCCAGCGTGACGCCGCGTCTACGAGTGCTCTACGTGCGCCAACCGGGCACGGAGCATATCCGCGTCGGAGGCGTCGAGATCGAAGTCGCGGCCACGACGGCGGCGCTGCGCGCGCGCGGTATCGACGTCGTCGAGACGTTCGAATACCAGGTGGATGCGCGCGGCTTCGACGTCGTTCATCAGTGGCAAGGGACGGGCCCACATTTCGGCATCCCGCAGATCACGGCCGCGAAACGCGCCGGAAGGCCGGTCGTCCTTACGCCGATCTATGCGGATATCTCGGGCATCAACTGGTTCGCCAACGCGCAAGCCTGGATGGTGGCCGATCCGCGCACGGGCGTCATCGCCCAACGCATGGACGCCTTGCGCGATCGGTCCATCGCCGTCAACAACGAACAGCCTCCGCCGCTGGCCCGCGATCCGCGCGACGTCGCCGGCATGCGCCGCCTGGCACTCGAGGCCGATCATCTCTTCGTCCACGCGTACGGCGAGGCGCGCGAGATCTCACGCGTGCTCGGCGTCGTCCGGCCCTTCACGCTCGTCCCCAGCGGCGTCGATGCCCGATCGATGCGTCCCGACGTCGCGCCCGCGCCGTTGGTGCCGCGGCAACGGCCCTACGTCCTGATGGCGACGCGCTACGAGGCCCAGAAGAACCTCCTCGGCGCGGCCCTGGCCGCCAAAGAGCTCGACGTCGATCTCGTGCTCGTCGGAAAGCTGAACGAGGGGTTAGGGCTCTTTGCCGCACTCCTGACATCGATCCTAGGGCGCAACGCCGTCTTTCTCCCACCGCTCCCGCACGATCATCCCTGGCTCGCCAGCCTCTTCGCGCACGCAGGCGCCGTGCTGGTGCCCAGTTGGACCGAGGTCTTCAGCCTCACGGCGCTCAACGCCGCCGCCTGCGGCGCCCCACTCGTCACGAGCCACGGCGGATACCACGCCGAGCACTTCGGTAACCACGCCTACTACGTCGATGCCGCCGACGTGAAGCAGCTGCGAGCGACGATCGCCCTCGCGCTCTCGGAGCGCGAGAAGCGCCGCGAGGAGCGCCTCGCCTTCGCCGACCGCATCCGCGCTGAGTACTCGTGGGAAGCCGTGGCCGATCGCATGGCGGAGGCTTACGGCCGTCTGGCGGCGCAAGAGAGTGTCCGTGTATAGCGCCCTGGAGATCGTCGCTCGCCCCGATCTGCTTCAGAAACCCGGCCGCGACACGGGCGTCGTTCTCGCGCTCGCAGAGACGCTCGGCAGCGCGGCGCGCGTGACGCTGACCACGGGTCCGGCGCGCACGCATGCGCCGCAGCTCATCGTCGCGGGCGAAGAGACTGCCGCATTCGCACTCGAAGCTCTCGTTCGCGCAAAACGCCAAGGCATCGCCACGGCATTCCTTCCGCTCGTCGCCGATCCCGCGCGGCGCATTCTCGGGCTTGCGGAACAGCTCTTGCGCGCCACCGGTTCGCTCTTCGACGCGGCTACGGCGCTCGGCGATCCGTCGCGCATGAAGATGGACGACCGTTCCGCGCAGGAGTGGGCGCTGCGCCCGGCGGCGCTCGCGGCGCTCGCGGGCGCGTTCGTCGCCGCCGATCTCGTGATCGTCCGCGACCGCGCCGCGCTCTCGCGCATCGCCGCCGGCATCGGACGATTACCGCGCACCGTCACCGTCTTCCCGTGGACGATCCCCCCGACCGTTCCGGCGCGCAGTCGCGACGCGGTCGTCGTGGCCGCGCCGTCGATGACGGCGGAAGAGGCGTTGCCGGCCGTCTTCGCCGCCACCCGCCTGGCGCGCCGCGTGCGTCTGATCTGTCGCAGCAACGGCGGATCGGTCGACGGGATCGAAGTCTGCATCTGTGCGCCGAATGCTCCGTTCGCTGCGTGGCTCGCCGACGCAGCCACCGTCATCGCGCCGGACCCGGACGATCCCACGGCGGCGTGGACGGCGCTGTCGATGGGCCTCCCCACGGCCGTGGCGATCGGCGCCGACGTCGAGATCCCTCCGGAGGTGCCCCGTTTTCTCGCGAACGACGCTCACAGCGCCATGCAAGCGCTCGAGCGCGTCGAGGCGCTCCGCCCCTTGGCAACGCCGAAACCCGATCCGGCCGGTCTTCTGGCGATGTGGGAACGCGTTGCCACGGTTCCCTCCGTCAGCGCCTCCGATGCCCCGCTCGTCTCCATCATCACGCCCACCTATAACCGCCCCGATCTGCTGATCCACACGCTCGAGAGTATCGCCGCCCAGCGCTATCCCAATATCGAATCCGTCGTCGTCAACGATGCCGGCACCGACGTGCAGCACGTGGTCGACCGTTTCGCGGGACGGCTGCGCATCCGCTACGTGCGGCACGAACGAAACCGCGGCCTGAGCGCAGCGCTCAATACGGGCATTGCCCACGCGACGGGCGCGTACATCGGCTACTGCGACGACGACGACGTCCTCTACCCCGATCACGTTGCGCGGCTGATGCACGCGATCCGCGCGCGGGGGGCCCGCGCCGCCTACGCCGACGCGCTCTTGGTCAATCAGCGGCTTCAGGACGGAACGTTGACGGACGTCGGGTACGACTTTCAGTACGCGCAGCCGTTCGATATCGTCAAGTTCCTGGCGCTCAACCTCTTTCCCAATCTCGCCGTCATTCACGAGCGCGCCTTGTGCGACGAAATCGGTCCCTATGACGAGACGCTGCCCGTGCTGATGGACTACGATTATTGGCTGCGCATCGCGATGCGGACCCCGTTCCTTCACGTCGAGTCGTTGACGGCGGAATTCCATCAGCGCGCCGACGGCTCCAACATGACGGTGGAGCGCGGCGCCCGCTTCGTCGAGGCGCGCAGGGTCGTCTATGGCCGCGTCCGCGATGTCGCCGCCCGCCACCCCGACGCGTTGCGCCAGCAACAAGCCTTGACGGGCGTCACCACCGCTCCATCGACTTCTCGCTGAGAACGGGAATCGTCCCTCGCGAAGCGAAAAGCCGCCAACGATGCGCCGCTATTTCACGCATTTCGGCTTGGCCCGGGATCCGTTTCTCGATACGGCGGATCCCGAGTTCTTCTGCGAGACCCCGCGCGTCAAAGAAGCGAAAGCGCGACTTGCCGCCTCCCTCGCCGACGGGCGCGGGCTGGTAGTGGTCACCGGCCCCGTCGGCGCGGGAAAGACCTCGTTATCCGCGGCGCTCGAACTGGACTGTCTTAGGGACGACTCCGTCGCGTTCGGCAAGATTCTCGACCCGACGTTCGGGAACGAGACGGAGATGCTCATCGCCATCGGGCGCGTCTTCGGGGTCAACCTCCCTCCGCGCTCCAGCGCATCGCTCAAGAACGCGCTGAAGAACCTCCTCTTCGATATGGGGGTGCTCGAAAACCGCACCATCGTGCTGGTGGTCGACGAAGCTCAGCTCCTCGAGCCATTCGGTCTCGAAGTGCTCCGGCTCTTGCTCAATTACCAAGTGCCGGAGAAGAAGCTCCTCAACGTCTTGCTTTTCGGCCAACCCGAGCTCGGCGAGAAGATTCGCGCGCAGCACAACGTGGCCGACCGCGTCGATCAATGGATCGAGCTGCTCCCGTTCGACCCCGGCGAGCTGGCCGCGATGCTACGCCACCGTCTCCATCGCGCCGGCCTTCCGGAAGGGCAGCGCATCTTCAGCGACGAGGCGATGGACGCGCTGGTGCGCGCCAGCGGCGGGTATCCGCGCCGCGCCATCATCTTGGCTCATGCGGCCATGGTGGCCGCCGCCGAATCGGGCGCGGGCGGCGTCTTCAGCGAACATCTCCACGAGGCGTTGCAGCGCACGGGCGCCAAGCCGATTCCATTCATCGTAGCCGACGCCGCCGCCTCCAGCGCGCAACCGGAGGGGGACGCTGCCGCACCGCAGGAGACGCCTGGTGCGGCGCCGCCGCGCGGCTGGTGGGCCGGCTTCCTCGAACGCCTCTTTCCGAGCACGGCCGGCGAGCGACGATGAGCCGAGAGTACGACGAGCGTAGCGCCGACATGCGGCTCGTCGAGCTGCAACGGCGACGCCTCCAGCTTCCAGAGCGCCCAATACGCTGGGCGCAGGACCCGCAAGCGCTCGAAGAGACCTTTACCGGGGCGCCGCGCGTCGATCTCGCGACGCCGCAGATCGAGGACGCGCTCATCCTCGGCTCGCTCCACGCGTCGCCGGCGCGCGGCCTCATCAGCGGCGCGCTGGTGACCGTGGCGCTCATCGTCGAGAACGCGGGTGGAGCGGCGGCCAATGTGCGCGCCCGTCTCTCGCTCTCGCTCGACGCTGGCTATCGGCCGGGCACGACCGTGCTGGACGGACGCGAGCTTGCCGACCTCGACGAGGGAAGCGTCGCCTTCAGCCCAGGCGGCGCCGACTTGGGAACGATCGCCCCCGGCGAGCGCCGGCGCCTCTCCGTGACCGTGAAGTTAGGCCCCTCCACGGAGCCCTTTCGCGCGACGGCGCACCTCGAAGCGGGCCGCGCTCCTACGCTCGGGGTCGCTCCGCTGGAAATCGAACGCGCACGGGGCACGAGCGCGTTCGCCCAGGCCGTACTGCAGCGCTTGGCGGAGGAGCCGGCGGCTACTCCCTCTGTTCCCGAGCCGCCGCCCTACGAACTCAAGCCGGAAGAGGAGATCGTCTACGAGGCTGCCGACGCGGCGCTCTCGAGTACGCCGGCCATCGAACCCGAACCAGAGCCCGAGCCGGCACCGACTCAGATCGCATGGGCGCTCCCGACGGAACCACCACCCGTCGTGCCGGCAGCTGTCGAAGCCCACGCGCAAGCGGCGGCGACGGGATCTCTCGGCTGCGTCCTCTGGAATACCGTGGACGCCTCAACGGTGCGGTTCCTCGGCAGAGTCCTCCGGGACGGGTCCTCCCTCGGCCTTCTCGGTCATTTCATGGTGGCCAATGGGTTGATCGTGCGCTTCGCGCCGCTGGGCGCCGGAGTGGGAGACTCCTTGGGCCTGGGCAAGTTCTCGTCGGAGCAGGCCGGCCTTCTCAACCGCTTGATGCTGCAGGCCCGCATGAAGCGCGCCACCTCGCTGGAGCACTACGCGACGCCGCCTCCCGTCGACCGCCTCGCGCAGATCGAACGTCTGCCGCAGATCGAAGGCGCGACGCTCGCGTCGGCGCTCCCAGCCGCCCAAACCGGTTCGCTCGTGCTCTACGCCACGCTGAGCTCCTCCGAGCTCGCGTTCCTTACGCGCACGGCCTCCACAGAGAAGACTCCGCCTTTCGTGCGCAACCGTCAAGTCGCGGCGGCGCTACTACCGCGCCGCGCGCGGTCGGAGCAAGGGGAGCTCGAAGACGTCGGCCGCCTGTTGACGGCATATGCGGAAGCCAGCGTCGCAGCCATCACGCGCTTCTTCGTTCAGCTGCGTCTTCAGCCGTCGCTGCTGCCGACGGTCATGCGCGATCCCGAGCTGGAAAAGGCGGCCGAAGAGCTGCTCGCCGGTCTTGGAAGCGCGCTTACCGGACAGGGCGGAGCATGAACATCTTCATCGGCATTCCGTCGCGGGGGAATCCTGCGCCGACGTTCGTCGAAAGTCTCAAACATCTCGAGACGGACCCGGCCTGGGAGGTCTCGCACGCCACCGTCGTCGGCGACTTCGTTCCCGGACAGCGCGAGCTCTTGGCACGCATGGCGTTGGATGCCGACAGCGACTTGCTCATCTTCTTCGACGACGACATGGTGCTGCCGCCTGAGGCGCTGGTCGAGCTGGCGCGTCTCTGCGCCGATCCGACGGTCGGCGTCGTCGGAGGTCTCTACTACACGCGCGACGGGCTCAAGCCGCTGGCCGTCAGTCGTTGGCGTTCCAACCACATGACCTCCGCCGCGATTCCCGCATTCGGTTGGCAGCCCACGGAAGTCGACGGCGTGGGTTTCGGCTGCGCGGCGATCTCCATGCCGTGGCTGCGCCGCCTCGAAGCCCCCTTCTTCTCCGCGCACATCTACATCGAGCGGGAAGCGCGCCGCGTCCGTCTGTGCAACGAGGACTATCTCTTCTGCGAGCGGATCCGCCGCCAAGGCGGACGCGTGTTGCTCCACGGCGGCCTTCGGTGCGGCCACTACGATCGCGCGACGCAACGCATCCAGCCTGAGCGATGGGAACCGCCGGAGACCACCGGCATCGAACGCATGCTGGTTCGCCACCCCAACGGCGCCGTCGAGTTGGTCGCATACGACGACAATCACCCCGAGGCCGACGACGGGTCGGAAGCGTGCACCGTGGAGTACGTCTGGTCGCGGTCGCAGCCGCGCTAGCTAGCGCCGCATGTCGAGAAACGAGGCGCGCGACTCCCGCTCCCGCAGATGCCGCGCGATCAAGCGTCGTACGCGCTTGGCGTGAGCGATCTCACGTCTCAGCGTCTCGCGACGCGCGATCAGCATCCGCTGACGGCGCGCATTCTCCCGCTCGAATGTCAAGAGGCGCTCCGTGGCGACGGTGCGCATCTCTTCATCGGCTTCTTCGAGCGACCAACTGATGGCGGCAAGGAGCTGGTGAATGTCGGCCACGATGGAAGCAACGTCATCGTGGCGGCGTTCGCCGATGGCCGCCTCGCTGAGGCGGCCGAGCTCGTCCAACGCATCGAGCTGAGCCGCGAGCCCTTGGGGAATCAACATGCTTACGCCGAGAGCCCGGCGACCATCGAGCCTCCGCGCTGCTGGTGCCGCTCGAGCTTGAACTTTTGAACGGCCTCGGCCCAGGTCTCGCGCATCGTGACCATGTGTGGAAGAATCGCCTCGATGCGATCGCCCTTCTTCTCCATGTTGGCCATGACCAGCTCGTGGTGCCACCACTCGTAGAGACGGAAGAGATTGCGCGCGAGCTCGCCGCCGATTTCAAAATTCAGGGAGCCCATCAAGAGCGCCAGGGCCTTCTGCGAGCGGATCAACGCATCGCTGATGCCGTAGATATCCATCGTCGCGTACGTATCGCCGCCGGAGCGAATCTTCTCCAGACCCTTCTTGGCGAAGAGGATGGCGATGTCCATGCATTTGACGATGAGCTCTTCACGCGAGGACGAGAGGATCGACGTCTCGAGGTACTTGAATTGTCCTTCGCCGTTCGTTGGTTTCACAGGTTACGATTCCTCTCCAGGCTCAGGTTAGGCGCCACTCGACGACGACGAAGATGCCAAGCTGACTCCGAGTGACGAGAGGGCCGCCTGTCCGGAAGTTTGCAACAACGATATCTGGGTTTCGGCCTGATTGAACTCGTATTCGAGTTGCTGTTGTTGCAGCTGCACGGACTGGTTGATGATGTCGAGGTTCTGGTTCAGAAACGAGACCTGCGTATTGTCGTTGTTGATGTACGACTGGAGGAGGCCTGTCGTGGGCGGCAACGGCAGAAGCGGCTGACCGGGCACAAACGGAAGATTCGCCGGAAGCCCCGTCACGGTTTGCGTGAATTGCGCCAACTGTTGGACGATGCCGTTCACGCCGTTGAGAAGCTGGTTCACGGCCTGAGGATTCTGCTGTAAAGCCGCCGCATAGGCGGTAGCGTCGAAGACGAGCTTTCCGGTCGTTCCCGTGATCGTGGTATTCGACGTCGAGCTGCTGGTCGAGCTGCCGCTCGACGATGAGGACGAGGAAGAGCTCGATGAGGACGACGTGGTGAGCGTCGACGAGTCGAGCGTCAACCCGATAGCCGCCAGCGACTGGAACGTGCCGTTCCCCGTGAATGTCGAAATGATCTGATCGAGCTGGTCGCGCAGATCGGCGATGCCGAAGTTGGACGCGAGGACGCCTCCGGCGCTCGTCTGCTGCGCCGTGCTCCCCGGCGCGCTTCCCGTGGAGAACTGCGCCGGCGCCGTGTCCGTGTTGATGTCGGTGATCGTTTGATTGAAGGCGTTGACGAAATTCTGGATCGCCGTGGTCGATGGCGATGGATCCGATCCCACCGTGACCGTGAGCGGCGTCGAGGTGGAGCTCAACAGGTTGAGCGTGACGCCCGGGATCACGTTGGTCACCGTGTTGGAGTTGTTGTAATAATACGTACCATTCACTTCAACGACGGATTGCTGGCCGGCCGTCACGGTGGCCGTGCTCGGCGTGAGCTTGACGAGGCTGAGGAAATTGCTCGTATCGGACGGCGAGCCCAAGACGATGCTCTGGGGACCGGACTGCGTCGACGTGAGGGAGATCGTATCGGTCGCCTGGTTGTACGTCGCGACCACGCCCGCGTTCGATTGGTTGATCTTCGAGATGACGTTGGCGACGGAATCGGACGTCGGGTTGATCGTGATGGTGACGCCGTTGATGGAGAACGTCGTGCCGCCGTTGATCGAGCCTGCGGCGAAGTTCGTTTGGTTGAGCGCCTTGTTCTGCTGCAAGCTGCCGACGCGCGTTCCCGTCAGCGTCCACGTGCCGCCGCCGCTGGTGATCGGCGAGTTGGCCAGCTCCATGACCTGCAAGATGTTGCCTTGATCGGACGGGCTGCCCAGCGTGATCTGCTTGTTGTCCGTCATCGTGAAGGTGTCGGTCGCGGCGTTATAGGTCAGCGAGAAGCCGGCATCGCCGGCCGCGTGGAGCGCGTTGTTGATGTTCGTGACGATCGTTGCCATCGACTGCGAGGTCACGTCGTACGTTACGGAGACGCCGTTGATCGTCACGCTCCCCGTCGCGTTGGGGAGTCCCTGCGAATTCGTGCCGTTATTGGCCGTGATGCCGGTGGGCTGCGCGGAGAGTGGCGCCGTCGAGTAATACGCGGAGAACGACGCGCCCAGCGTGCCGCCGCTGGCAGCCGTGGTGGGCGTCGCCAACTGCACGCTCTGGATGGTCGTCGTTCCCGGCGCCGCCGTCTGGCCGCTGGTCTGCTGCGCCGTCAACACGGACGTTTGCGAGCTGGTGGCGCTCTGCGCGAAATAGTTCGAGGACGTGGCCAGCGCCGTGAGCGAGCTCTGCAGGTTTTGGAAATCGCTGAGGAGCGTCGTGTACGCGGTGGTCTCCCCGGTGAGGCCCGCGATCTGGCCCTGAATCTGAACGGCCGGCTGCTGCGCGATCGCCGTCAGCTTCTTGATGATGCCTTGCCAGTCGATGCCGCTGGCGATGCCGGAGAATTGAATCGGCGGCTGGCCGCTTGTGCTGGAGCTCGTCGAGCTGATACCTGACATTTCGCGTTCCTTCGCAGTGGGTTGCTAAGCGTGCCCGTCGAGCATGACTCCCTGCATGGAGTCGAACATCTCGGCAAGCTTGACGATGATCGCCGGCGGCACGGAGAACAGCTCTTGCCCCGTTACCGCATCAAAGAACGTGTACACGACCTCGTCGGGGTGGTGAACGACTTGAAAGCTCACGTCGAGGGCGGCGGCCGTTCCGGTGAAGGCCTGGGCGAACGCGGCAGGAAGCGTCAACTTCCCCTGAGCGGGCGCGGTATTCGGATCCGACCCGCTACCGGGCAAGAGCGATGTCAGCGCCTGCGCGAAAGCCGGATCCGGGGCCCGTGCGACGACCGCCGCACTGAGCAACGCCTGTACATCCATGTCTCCGGTGCTACTCCCTTATGTAACGATATCGGCCGCTCAGCCGCCGTCCTTGAGAGCGGCGAGCCACGTGCGAAGCTCCCCGCTGGACGCCCGGAGCAGATCCTTGCCGTCCGGCGCCGCTCCCCAGATGACCGGCTCCTGGACTCCGGGGTCCGGCCCCTTGGGACCGGGCGCGCCGTCGACCATGAGGTAGACGTCCGCGATTCCATCGGCCGTGAGCCCTTCGCGCTTGAGCAGGCGTTCGATTCGCCGCTGTAGGGCCGTGCCGCCGACCCCTGCCCGGTCCCAAATCACGAGATCGACGGGATCACCTGCTTTGAATGCCTTCGCGTAGCGCCGGATGAATGCCGTGAGGGGCTGCCACTCCGCATCGTCCGCCAGGATGGCGTGGAAACGACCGGTCCGTCTGGGAGGAAGCTCCCTTTGTCCAGGCAGGTACCGGTCCAGGGGGACGCGGTGGCGCTCCGGGTCGAACGGCCGCGCCAGCACGCGAGCCGTCTCGTAGCCGCCGCGATATTCCGAATCTAAGCCGTACTTGGAGGCAAAGATGCTCCAATTGCGCTCCATCGTGGTCGCGTAGTCGATCTTCGCGGCCGCAAAGGTGCGATGGCCGAAGTGATGGATGAAGACGTCGTCGGCCATCCAGATCTTGTAGCCGGCCAAGCGCGCGCGCATGCAATAGTCGTCGTCCTCGAAGTTTCCCGTACCGAAGCTCTCGTCGAGGCCACCGATCTTCTCGATCACGCGCCGGTCGATCAGCATGCAAAAGCCGATCACCCGATCCAAATACGCTCCCGTGCCGCGCAGTCGCGCGCGCCGCTCCGCGGCGAAGCGATGCATATCCTCGATGGTCTGATAGGCGACGTCGAGCTGCTGGACGCCGGCGACGTTGTTGCTGCGCGGCCCGACGATCCCGATGTCGACATCGCGCTGCGCCGCCGCTACCATGTCGTCCAGCCAATGCTCCGTCACCACCACGTCGTTGTTCAGGAGCATCACGTAGCGGCCGTTGCTGGCCGCGATCCCCTGATTGCAGCCGCCGGCAAAGCCGCGGTTCTCAGCGTTGTAGATCACCGTCGCGTCGGTGAGCGTACGCAGATAGTCGATCGTCGGAGCGTCGCTGCCGTTGTCGACGATCACCAGCTCGCACGGAAGGTTCGTGAAGCGGCGAACGCTCTCGATGGTGATCTTCGTATACTCGAGGGCGTTCCACGTCAGCAAGACGAGGCTCACCAACGGGATCATCGCACCGCCACCAACGCGACGTCGGCGAGACGGCGCGCTTCGTCGTTGCGGCCGTATTTCAGCAGACGGGCGGCCAGCATGGCGATGGCACCCTGCACGTGCGCGGGCTCACCGCTCCGGCAGATCGCTTCCGCGACACGCTCGAGATGGTCGGCCGACCGGGCAGCGACCGTGGCCAACAGGGCCCCTCCGTTGGGATCGGCCTCGCCGAGGCGAAACGCCAGCAGCATGCGCAAGCGGTCTTCCTCCACGCCGGCCACGGGGAAACGCAAGAGCAGATCGGCCGCATCATGCCAGCGGTCTTCGCGCAGCGCCTCGGCGATGTTGGCCCGCATCGCACCATCCGGCGACGGCGCGGCCTGCTGCACGCGCGGGATCGTTGCCGCGATCTCGGCCGTCAGCCGCTGAACCTCGTTGGCCGCCTCCAACGCATGGAGCTGGGCCTTCGCATCCAGCAAAGCCTGGCGCTCGCGGTCGGTCGCGACCATGGACAAGGCCCGCTCGATCGCGCGCACGGCGTCGCCGCGCCGAGCGCGGCGGAGCAGATAGTTGACGTGCTGAAGCGCGGCGTCGAGCGTCCGGTGACGCTCGAAAGCGTCCTTGAAGGCTTGCTCCGCTTCGTCGAAACGCTCGGCCCGCTCGAGGACATGCGCGTAGTTGATTCGCACCGTCAGCACGTCAGGCGCACGCTCGAGCGCCTTGCGCATCTCTTCGATCGCTTCGTCGAAGCGGCCCAGCTCGGAGAGGTACACGCCCAAATCGCAGGCCGCCTTCCACACGCAGATCTGATCGTCGACGACGGCGAACTTGGCCGTGTTGACTTCCACCGCGTACGCCTCACGGTAAGCGGCGATCGCCTCCTCCACACGGCCTTGCTTCTTGAGCGCCATGGCCAACGCGAAGCTCGCGTTGGGGTACCCCGGCACGCGGCGCAGCGCATCGCGCGCCCGTTCCTCGGCGAGCACGGCGTTGCCCTCGTTGGCATAGATCTCGGCCAAGAACGCCAAGCCGTGGGCGATGATGCCACGCTTGTCATCGGGGCCGGCCAGCTGACGCATGCGCTCCAGCGGCTCTTTCGCTTCGGATCGGCGGGCGGCAAAAGCATAGCTCTGGCCGAGGCCATACCAGTGAAACGGGTCGTCGGGATGGCGCTCCACGGCGGCCTTGGCGATGGCGAGGTTGCGCTCCGTCTTCCCTCGTTCTACGACGACGCTCTTCAGATAGCCGCGGTGACGGATCGTGACGTCGATGGACGCGGCCCGAATCACTCCGCCGGGCAGCGGGCTCGTCGGATCGTAGACGTACTCGTGGAGCGGCTGAACGAAGCGCAGCTCCGGGTGGTTCGGAAAGACGCGCAGCACCAAGTGCGACGTTTCCCCGCCGCCCGAATGCTCGTCGACGTCGTTGAGGCACCGCAGGTTGAACCCGACGCGCTGCGGTTCGGAGGCCGCGATCGCGCGGAGAAACGGGATGCCGTCAGGCATCAAGATCTCATCGGCGTCGAGGAAGAGAATCCACGTGCGCGTCGCCATCTCCAACGAGGCGTTGCGCGCCTCGGAGAAGTCGTTCGTCCATGGAATTTGCCGGATGCGGGCACCGTACGCCCTGGCGATCTCTAGCGTGCGATCCGTCGAGCCCGTGTCGGCGATGCAGATCTCGTCGACGGCCCCGCACGCACTGCTGAGGCACGCGTCGAGGAACTGCTCCTCGTCGCGTACGATCATGCAAAGGCTCAAACCGGGAACGGGCCGCTCGCGCGAACCGCGCGGGAGAGAACGGTCTCCACCGACGATGTGGATCGGCATCACTCCCGTTTTCGGCCGCCGATCACGCGCACGTTAGGATGGCCTCGTGAAACCCAAACAAAGAAACGGAGCGTAGTCGGAAGACTACGCTCCGTTTCCCTTTTCGGGGAGGGATTACCGCAGCAGGGTCAGCACGCTCTGCGGAATCGTATTCGCTTGTGCGAGAACGGCCGTGCCGACCTGGACGAGCACCTGCAGGCGGGTGAAGTTCGTGGTTTCCTGACCGACGTTCACGTCACGGATCGACGACTCCGAAGCCTGGAGGTTGGTCTGCGTGATCTGGTCGTTGTTGGCGTCCTCGTTGAGGCGGACGATCACGGCGCCCAGCGCCGCGCGCTGCGAGAGCAGCGAGTCGAGCGCGTGGTCGACCTGACCGATGGCGTCCTCCGCGCCGATCGACGGGTTCGTCGTCGAGCCGCTGACGAGGTTGATGTTGGCGATGCGGAGCGTGGCGGCGTTGGTGGCCTGGATACCCAGCTGGACGACATCGCCTTCGTTCGCGCCCGACTGGAAGTTGAAGTTCGGGGCGCTGGTGGCCGCGACGAACTGGGTGAGCTTGATGAAGCTCGTCGTCCCGACGTCGGCGCTGTTGACCGTGCCGTAGTTGATCGTGACGCCCGTGTCATTGCCGGGGGCGACGACCGTGTAGGCACCGGCGGCGATGGTCGTCGTGCCGGCACCACCGGCCACGATGCCGAGGTTGATCACGGTGTTCGTAGCTGAGTCGAACTCCGTGGCCTGCAGGCCGACCAGCGCCTGACCGTTGGTCGAGGTGCCCAGCGTCACTACTTGCAGCTCGATCGTCGAGTCGACCACGCCCGCGGCCGAACCGGGGTTGGCGATCGTCACGCCCTGGACGAGCTGGCCGCCGGCGTTGAGGTAGCCGTTGGCCGTGATCGTGTCGCTGGCGAGCGTCGCTGGCTGGAAGCCTGCGTGCGAACCGTCGAGCAGCTGCTGGCCGTTGAAGTTCGTGTTGCCGGAGATCGTGTTGACCTCCTGGATCAACTGCGAGACTTCCGTCTGCAGGTTCTGCTTGTCGGTCGGCGAGGAGGTATCGTTCGCGGCCTCCACGGCCAGCGAACGGATGCGCTGCAGGATGTCCGTCGTCGTCTGGAGCGCGCCCTCGGCCACTTGCGCGGCGTCGTTGGCGTTCTGGACGTTCCCGATGGCCTGCTGGAAGCCGTTGACCTGCGCTTGGAGGGCCTCGGAGATCGCCAGACCCGACGGGTCGTCGGCGGCGTTATTGATGCGGAGACCGCTCGACAGGCGGTTGACCGACGTCGACAGCGACTCCTGGTTCTTCTGAAGGTTGAGGTTCGCGGTATTCGCCAACAGGTTATTGGCGATCGAGAGACTCATGTGCTGTATCCTCCTTGATCGTTCGGCACACGCGTGGCGGGAAGGACGTCCTGTCCACTCCCTATGAGCCAGTCATCGGGCACGGGCCCCGCAAAGTTTAGGCCGATTCACGCCTCCGGATCGGAATTTTTTCGTTCGCCGGACGGCGCGGCGGGGCGCACCGTCTTCGGCCGCGATGCGGCGCCGGGGGGCACGGGCAAAGGCGCCTCGCCCGCGGCTGCCCGGTTCGTTCGCTGGATCTCGTCGTAGACTTCGGAGCGGTGGACGGGGATCTCGCGTGGCGCCTCGATCCCCAATTTGACTTGTTCGCCGTCGATGGCGACGACCACGATGCGAACCTGGTCGCCGATCATGATGGCTTGGTTGGGCTTCCTCGTCAGAACGAGCATGCCGCGGCCCTCCCTGGCATCTTCTCCGGCAGCGTTCCGCCGGTCAGGAAGGGGGGTTCGTTTACGAGCGCAGGGCCTCCTTGAGGGGCGCCTTTCGGGGAATCGGTTGGCGCACGGAGTACGGGGAGCCCTCAAGCATCACTTGACGGGCGCGACGGCGCTTCAGATTGATGACGACGGGCGCCAGGAGGTTCATCGTCAGCTCCTCGGCGCCTGCCGTGCAGATCACCACACAATAGATGACGAAGTCGGCTGGATCGTCGAGCTCGAGGGCGGCCCGCGCGTAGTACGGCAGCGAGGGCTTGTAGTCCGGGAAGATCTGCCACGGGTCGACGATGGGCAGCGCCACGTTGAGATCGTCCAGGCTCTGCAGCCAGAGGTACGGCTCCTGGCCGTCCAGCGCCAGGACGAGGAAACGGCGATGGTCGACGAAGCCGGGGAGTCCCCACGGGAATTCGATGACGTCCTCATCCGCGTACGTGAGAGGACCGAAGCGGGGGAGCTCAACCTGGTGTGGCACGATAGGGATTCCTCACTACTGGAGATAGTCGAAGAGGGTGTGCTGCTCGAGGCGCGTCGTCGTTCCGTAGGCGGCCTGGAGGGCGACCTGCGTCTGGCTGAACTCCGTCGCTACTTTAGCTACATCGGCATCTTCAATCCCAGAGATAGTCTCCGTGTTTTGCAAGATGGCGGCATCGTTGACCGTCTTGACGGCCGCCAGCGATTGGAGGGTGGCACCCACGGTCGCCCGTCCCTGGAGCAACGTGGTGACGGCGTTGTCGATGTCGCCGAGTTGACCGCTGAGATCGGTCGAGGTGCTCCCCTGCGGCTGGAGGTTGAAGGCCTTCACGAAATTGCCGGGAGAGGTCGCGCCGGCCGACGGAACGTCGACGACCGTGAACGGCTTGCCGTTGGTGGAGGTCAAGATCAAGCGCTCCTGCTTGAAATCGAAGCTCGCGGAGACCCCCGTGCTGGCGCTGGCGGCATTGATGGAGGCGAGCACGGAGGCGATGGTCGCCGTCGACTGGTTGATCGTCACGGTCACGCCGTTGATCTGGATCGAGTCGTTGCCCGTCGAGTCCGCCACGAGGGGCGTGGCGAACGCCGGCGACGAGACGCCGGTCACCGACGAAATCACGGTGTCCGGGGCGTTGATGCGGCTGCCGCTCTCGTCGACGACCGACTGGCCGTTGAGCGTGTCACGGAGATTGATGAGCACCTGGAAGACGTCGGGAGAACCGTTCGTCGAGTTGAAGTTGAACGTCTGCTGGACGCTGACACCGATGGTATAGCTCTGGCCGTTCACGAAGATCTGGTTGACGGTCTGTTGGTTGCCGTTGAAACTGACCGATGTGATCGGGCTTCCGACGGCTTTGAAGGGAGCACCGCCATTGGTCGTCCCCGAGAAGAGATACGTGCCGCCGACCTGCGTGTTGCCGATGCCGATCGCTTGTTGGAGCAGCTGATCCACCTGCGTGGCGAGATTTTGCCGCTGCTGGACGCTGAGCGTGTCGCTCGCCCCCTGCACGGCGATCTGGCGAGCGCTTTGGAGCACGCTGGTGAGGCCGGAGAGGGCGCCGTCGAGGGCCGAGAGCTGCGACTGCGCGCTCGTTAACGTGGCGCTGATCGTTTGATCGAACGCCTGTGATGCGCGCACCAGAAGATCTTGGCCGATTTGCGCGGGGTCGTCGGACGGGACGTTCAGCTGCTTCCCGGTGGAGAGCTCCTGTCCTTGCTGCATTTGCTGAGAGACGAGATCATCGATCGACTGGGTCTGCTGATTATAGATCTCCGAAGTTGAAACACGCATCCACTGCCTCCGGCCTACTGGACCGTATTGAACACGGTTTGAATCATCTGCTCCATGACGTTTAAGGTCTTGGCCACCGCCTGGTACGCATTCTGATACTTGATCAAGTTCTGCGTCTCTTCGTCGACATTGATGCCGTCGACGCTCTGGCGCGCGTTGTCGATCTGCTGCGTGACCTGCTGTTGGCTCTGCGCTCCATTGATGGCTGTCCGTGCGTCGAACCCCACCTGCGTTACCAACGTGCTGTAATATCCACCCAAGCTGGTTTGCGCCGCCGGCTGGACGATCGCCGTCGCCGCATGCGGCTTGGTGAACGCCGCGGTGAACGAGCCGGTCACGTAATTGACGCTCTGGATCACCACGTTCTCTTGATTCGGCGTACCGGCATCGACAATGACGGTCTCTCCCGCCTGGATCCCGTTCAGGGAACCGGGCGTCACCGTGAACGTGCCCGCGCCGGCGACGGCCGTGCCGAGGGTCGTCGGGATGAAGTACGGAATGGGGACGTTGCCTTGAAGCGCGGTCAGCATCGCGTTGACGCCGGCGTTGTCCGCGGTCCCTAACGCATTCGCCCCGTTCTGCGACACGCCGTTGATGGCCGCCGCCCCGATCACGGAAAGGAACGACGGGGGTGGACCGCCTCCCGTGATGGCGTCGGAGATCGTGAAGCCGGCAGTCGGGACGTATGACGACGTGCCTCCCAGCACGAGGCTCTCGTTGTTGGGATCGCGCGCGAAGACGACCTTTTGCGAGGCCGGATCGAAGCTCATCGTCACGCCCAGCTGGGCACCGTTGAACTGCGCGATGAATTGATCCAGTGTCGTGGATGACGTGATCGTATAGCCGAACGTCTCCGTCTGGCCGTCGACGCTGATCGTCATGATGCCGTTGTAGGTGCCGGTCGGCAGGACGTTGGCGTACGCGCTGTTGCCTTCGATGGTCTGCGAGCTGGCCACCGCGTTGTTCGCGGAGTTGAGCGGCGCCACGAGGCTGCCCGCCGCCGTCGAAGCCAAGCCGCTTGCCACGGTCGTCGGGTCCGTCAGGCCGACGCGAATCGAGGCCGCCGTGATCGGATTGCCAGGGCTGGTGGGAATGAAGAGCGCGCCGCCTGGGTTGCCGTTGGCGTCGTATGATGCTTCAGAGATTCGATTCGCCGCGTTCGCCAGACCGGATGCGAAGTTGTCGAGCTGCTGTAGATACGGCACCAGCTTGTTGTTGTAGGCATCGAGGAGACCGCCCAGCTGTCCGCTGGTGATCGGCGCCGGCGTCGGATTGGTGGGCGTGACGGAGCCGGTGAACCCGATGACGAGCTGGGGCGGTGTGCCGGGCGCCGTCGGCGATGCGACGACGGGGGACGCCAAGTGGTAGGCCACGGTGTCGTTGACCAGTGCTTGACCACCCACCGTCACCAGCGTCGAGCCATTCGCCTGTACCGAGGTCTGCACGTTGAGATAGCCGGAGAGCTGATCGATCAGCTGATCGCGCTGGTCCAGCAACTGGTTGGGGTTGTCGCCCACGGCCGTCGAGGCGCGGATCTGCCCATTGAGCGAGGCGATCTGATCCAAGATCGTGTTGACTTGGCCGACGATCGTCGTCGCCTGCGATTGAATCTGCGTCTCTTGCGTCTGAATGGATTGCGAAGCGTTGTTGAGCGCGGAGGTCAGCGTTCGCGCCGCCGTCAGCACGCCGGAACGCTGCGCCAACTGCGTCGGTTGCGCGGCGAGCTGCTGCAGCGAGGAAAGGAAACCCGAGAGCGCCGCGTTGATGCCCTGCCCCCCCGGCTCGCTGAAATTCGTCTGCGTGACGTTGAGGATGCTCTGCTGCGCATTGAAGAAGGCGGCCACCGAATTCGAGTTACGATAGAGCGTGTCGTACGAATCCTGGTGGACGCGCTGAATCGATTGAATCGAAACCCCCTCCCCCAACATGCCCGGGCCAAAGTGCGTGGGCATGCCCGGCTGCGCGATGGGCGTCGCTTCCACCAGCTGAACGATCTGTCGAGATGCGCCGGGCGTGTTGGCGTTGCTGATGTCCTGAGAGGTGACGTTGGCCGCCGTTTGGTCCGTCTCGAGGGCGTTGCCGAGAAGATTGATGCCAAAAAAGCTCATCGTCTTATGCCTTGCTGCTGATGAGGAACGGTCCATCCGTGCCTCTTCCGCGACGTCGCTGGTAGGTCCCGAGTCGACGCTCTTGGGCCGCCTGCGCAAGCTGCGCGATCCGCACCAGACGGCGCATCCCTTGCGCGATCAATGCCTTGTTGTTGTTGTTGCTGATGGCCAACCCCGCTGTCGCTACGGCAAGCTCGGAGATGCGCTGCTCCAGCCGTGGGCGGAGCGCACGCGGCGCGTAGGCGACGACCTGTTGCAGCGTCCGGTTGCCGAAACCTCGCTGTTGCATCGCACGGCGACGCCCGACGGCGCTCTGATGCGCCAAGCGCGCCTCTTCGACGGTTTGCCTCGTCGACTCGATCCGATCGAGATCGCGGGAGATCAGCGCCTCCGTCAAGGCGCGAGCACGCTCCGCCAACGTCGTCAACGCGGCGACTTCGGTTTCGAGCGTTCGCACGAATGCGTCCCACGAATCGTTCATCGTCCCGCTCGCCTCCCTGCGCTCCTCCCGTGGGACGCGTCTACAGCAAGGTATCGGCGGTCAAGCGCCCGAGAATCTTCTCGACGATTTGCTCCGTGGGAATGTAGTACTTGCCCTCGCGCACACGGCGACGCAACTCGCGCACGCGTTCTTCGCGCACGTCGGGAAGCCGGTCGTACGCTTTGCGAATCGCGAGCAACGCGGCCCCATCGTAAGAAATCTCCGCTGCGTCGATCACCGACGCGCCCCCGCGCCAGCGTGCCAGCCCTCCTGTCTTGTAGACCTGGATCACACTTTGCAATTCGGTCGCGCTGATTCTCATCGGTGCGTCGCCCTTCTCGGGAACCGCCTCTCCATACTTGGGTCCATCGGCTCTCCCGAGAGCCCAGTTTAGGGGGCGTACTCCTTGTCTCTAACATTAGAATTCCCCCTCTACGCGCTTGCTCTTCGCCTCCCGCGGGGCATCCGCGAGGACGACGCTCCGCAGCTCCCGTTCAATGATCCGAGCGATCCCTAGGCTGCCGCTCTGCGCAATCTGGTTTGCCCGCTGCTGATCGAGCATCTCCGAGAACGCCTGCTCCGAGGCCGACTGTGGGCCGAAGATACCGTCATTCGGAGCGGTTTTGCGCATCTCGCGCATCAGCATCCCGACGAAGACGCCTTCGAAGGCTTTGGCCGCGTCATGCAGGCGGGAGAGCGCCTGCTGCTGTTCGGGAGACGGGCTCTGGCCTGTCGCCGCCCCGCCGATGTTCTTGATATCCATCAGATGATCTCGATATCGGCTTGCAACGCGCCGGAAGCGTGAAGGGCCTGCAAGATGGCGATGAGGTCGCGGGGGGAGACGCCCAGCGTGTTGAGAGCACGCACCACCCGGGCGAGCGTCGGCTCGCCGTTCAAGTAGATGAGCTGGCGCTTCTGTTCGTTGACGGCGATTCTGGTATTCGTTTGGGTCTGGCCGGGGGCGTTCGTGAACGGTCCCGGCGGAACGGCCGTGTTCGTCGTCGTGATCGTGATCGAAAGATTGCCGTGAGCGATCGCAACCGGGGCGAGGGTAATATCGCCGCCCATGACGACGGTGCCCGTGCGCTCGTTCAGGACGACCTTGGCCACCTCGCCGGCCCTGATGCTGAGATCGCCGGCTTGCGCCAAGAAATCGACTTCGTCGTTTCGGAATGCCGGCGGCAGCCGCACTTGTACCGTTCCCTCGTCGGCGGCATGGGCGATCGCACCGCCGAAGTGCTGATTGAGCGTACGCGCGAGATTCGCCGCCGTATTGAAATCCGGCTGGAGCAGCACGTAGTTGAAGGTGCCGTCATCTTGCTGGAGCGCCGTCGTCACGGTACGCGCGACCAAACCGCCGGCCGGAATGCGCCCCGCTGCGGGATGGTTCTTCGTCACGGAGTTCGTGCCGGCGGAGAGATCGGAGACGGAGAAGCCGCCGATCGAGACGGGGCCTTGGGCAGTTGCATAGACCTGATCGTCGGCACCGCGCAAATCAGTGAGCACCAACGTCCCGCCCTGCAGCGACGTGGCATCGCCTAGCGAGCTCACGGTCACGTCGATGGTGTCGCCCGAGTGGGCGAAGGGTGGCAACGCGGCCGTCACCACCACGGCGGCCACGTTGCGCGTGCGCACGGCTTGCGAGCTCGTGGAGAGTCCGAAGGCTTGCAAGAGGTTCTGGATGGTTTGACTGGTGAAGGCGACCGACGTCGAGTCGCCTGTGCCGGCGAGACCGGTCACGAGTCCATAGCCCACCAGCTGATTGGTCGCGACGCCCTGCACCTTGGCGACGTCCTTGATACGCACGGTCTGCGCGTGCGCGGCCGCCAGCGTCAATGCGCCTACCGCGCAGAGAACGAGGGCCATCCGTTTCGTCGTCGCTTGCAACCGTCGCATCATCGTCATCGCGTTTCAAGAAGCCTAGAAGAGGAAGTAGAGGATCTTGCTGATCAAGCCGCGATGCGGCTCTTGGAACTGGCCTTCGAACTTGGCCTGGACGTCGGCGACCTTGCTCGAGGCCACGGAATTCGTGCTGTCGATATCCTCCGGACGCACGATGCCGGTAATCTCCAACATCTGCGGCTGTCCGTTGACGATCACGCCCTGATGGCCTTTGATCTGTAGATTGCCGCTGGGCAGGATGTTGACGACCGTCGCTTCCATGACGGCGTTGAGCGATTGCTGACCCACGCGGTTTTGGCTGTTGTCGGTCGACGTGCCGCCGCTGGTGCCGGTGGCGAAGCGGAGCGGGCCCAACGCCAAATTTCCGGTCCCTGCGCCGAGATTCAGATTGTAGTCTTTCTTGGTGCTCGCCGTCTGCGTGGAGTTGCTCGTCACGGCGAAGTTGAAGACCACGGTGACCAAATCCCCGACCATCCGCGCGCGGTGATCGCTGAAGAGATCGATCGGCCGCGCCGGTCCCATCGGCTGGCCGGCTTGGTAGAGCGTGTCGGCATGCGCGGGCGCCGTGGCGATGGCCATCGCTGCCGCCAGCGTGCACGTCCCCACGATCTCACGAACCCGATGCAACATCCTGTCCTCCAGGCGGACTCAAATCCAACAGCACGCGTCCGGGGGCGACGACCACGGCGCTCATCGCATGTTTCGTCTGCTCGTCGTACACGGCCACGGTTTGGCCGAGCACGCCGTCCTGCCGAGAGATCACGTCGGCGGTGAGGCGCACACCCACGTCGGTGACGATCAACATGCACGGCTGCCCTGCGCGTACCAGGGGAACGGCCGCCGTCATCTCCGGGAAGACCGGAGTTCCCGCCGGAATCGACGCCAGCGTGCGGTGCCCTATGAGGTCATCGGACGACGTGGGGATGCGCCCTAACGCGGGCACCTTCTTCATCGTCAAATCGGCGGCCGATAAGACCGTCCCGGCGGCGAGATTACGGGCGGCCACGGGGACCTCCGTGAACCTCGTGACGCGGTAGCCGACGTAGACAGTGCGCACCGTGCGTCCGTCAACATCGACTTTCACGGGAACGGAGACGTACGTGGCCGTCGGGGTCGGCAAGGCACCGCGCTCGAGCGTGACGTTGCCGGCAGGGATCTCCATGTCGGGCAGGGTCGTGACCTGGTCGAGACGGCGATCGGAGCCGCCGGCCGTCTCCTGCGCGATGCGCGTCGCGAAGGCCGAGACACGCTCACCCGAAAGCCGCTGCATCTCCGTCGCCGAAGCGGGATGCTGCAGAGCCCAAAGCGAGAGCAGCGCGGCGGCTGCAACGACATGTCGCATCATAGCGCTAGTGGACGATGTTCACTGCCGTTTGGAGCATCTGATCACTCGTCGCGATCGCCTTCGAGTTGGCCTCGTAGGCGCGCTGGGCCACGATCATGTTGACGATCTCGTTGACGACCTGGACGTTCGAATTCTCGAGGAAGCCCTGCTGCAGCGTGCCGGCGCCATTGGTGCCGGGCTGGCTGATCACCGGAGCGCCGGAGGCGCCGGTCTGCGTAAAGAGATTCTTACCGAGCGGCGAGAGGCCGGCAGGATTCGTAAACCGCACCAAGGTGATCTGGCCCAGCGTCTGCGGCAGCTGCGATCCGGGGATCAGCGCCGTGACCGTTCCATCGGCGCCGATCGAAACTTGGGTCGCGTTCTGCGGGATCGTGATCTGCGGCGAGAGGATATAGCCGTCGGCCGTCACCAGCGTGCCGTTGCTATCGCGCTTGAACGAACCGTCGCGTGTGTACGCCGACGTTCCGTCCGGCAGCGTGACTTGGAAAAAGCCATCTCCCTCCACGGCGACGTCGAGCGGATTGCCCGTCTGCTGCAGCGAGCCTTGCGTAAAGGTCTTCTCCGATGAAGCGACCTTCACGCCGAGACCCACGTCCTGTCCCGTCGGCACGACGGAGGCGCCGACGGGAGTCCCGGGTGCGCGCAGCGTTTCGTAGATGAGGTCCTGAAAGCGCGCCTGATTCCCCTTGAAGCCTTGCGTGTCGATGTTGGCCAAGTTGTTGGAGATGGTGTCCATATTGTACTGCTGGGCAATCATCCCGGTGGCCGCCGTGTAAAGCGCTCGCATCATGGTGGTTGACGATTCCTCTCTTGACGTCGGGTCCGGCTATGCTAGTGCGTCGCGCCGACTGTTTGCGCAGCCTGACTCAACGCCTGATCCTCGAGTTGCACTGCCTTGCTGTTCGCATCGAAGAACCGCTCGGCGGAAATGAGATCGACCATCGAGCGCACGACGTTGACCGTCGATTTCTCGATGTATCCCTGCTGCACGCTGGTCGTGGTGTCTTGCACCGGGCCCGCGCCCTCGTCGAGGAACGCGCCGTCTCCCTGCGGTCGCAGATTGCGAAGATTGTTGAACCGAACGATGGAGAGCTGCGCGACGACCGCACCGTTCTGGCGCACCGTTCCGTCGTTGTCGACGCTGAAGGAGCCCTGGGCGAGAACGATCGGCGTGCCCGTCGTCGAGAGCACCGGTTGGCCCATGCGAGTAACGAGCTCGCCTTGGGGGTTACGCACGAAGCCGCCGTCACGCGTGTAGCGCACGCCGGCGGGGGTGGCGATTTGGAAGAATCCCGGCCCGACGAGTGCGAGGTCGAGCGGATTGCTCGTCTGTTGGAGCGCCCCTTGCTCGAACGCCGTCGGCGTATCGTAGACTTGCGCGCCGAGTCCGAGCCTTCCGATGGGCGTCCGCAACGAGACTCGAGACACGCCGTTGCCCGGCATCGCTTCCGGTTCCGTCTGATATCGCGAAAGATCGAGCGCGGGGGAAGACTCGACTTGGAGTACTGCGCGCTTGAAGCCGCTCGTATCCACGTTCGCCAAGTTGTTCGCGGTGGTATCCACCAGCGCTTGGGCCACCAGCATGCCGCTGGCTGCCGAGTAAAGCCCGCGTATCACGCGACGCCGCCCTCCTAAAGCGAAAGTCACCAATGTGGAATCCTCGATCGGTCGGATTCCGGACGGCTTCCGCCACGAGGGCAGTCCAGCCGTGTACGTATGGTGTATCGGCGCCCCCTGCTTGCAATTTAGCGCAACACTGATAAAGCGGAACGGCGCGCTCTCCTCCCGGAAACGTCCCTCGCGCGCAATCCTGCGCGCTCGGTCACCTCGATGCGTCGCAGGCCGCCCGGTAGAGTCAGGCGGCCTGCGTACTCGGGGAGGTCCCCAGCGCTCAATGACGCTGGACCTTGCAACGAGACGTCTTTGAGTTACACCTGCATGTTTTCGATGCTTTGATAGGCGGAGATGAGCTTGTTTTGAATCGCAAGCGTGAATTGGAAGGCGAGGGCGGCCTCCTCGACGCTGGTGGTCACCTTGACCATGTCGTTGGTCTTGCCCTCAGCGTAATCCCTGACATTCGTGTCGGCAGCTTGGATCCGATCGTTCACCTCGCCGATCGCCTGCGCGAGCGTCTCTTTGAACGATGGTTGCTGGGCCGGAACGGGCTCGACGCCTGCCACGCCCGGCGGCGCATTGTCCCCGACGGGGAGATCGGGGACGAACGTGTCCGGCTTGACGGCGCGGATCGCATCGAAGAACGACGGCAGATTCATGCGTGCAACACGTTGAGAACATTGGTGTCGAGGTTCTTGGTCTGCTCGATCGCCGTCACGTTTGCCTCGTAGGCGCGGCTCGCGGCCATCAAGTCCACCATCTCCTTCACGACCTGCACGTTGGGATAGTGCACGTAGCCGTTTGCGTCGGCGTCGGGATGCCCGGGCTCGTAGACGAGACGATCGGGACCGTTGTCTTGCACGATTCCGACCACTTGCACGCCGGAGATCGAAGCATCGCCGCCTGATGCGGCGCCGTCACCGGGAACCGGATCGGGGACACCGTCGTTTTGCGCAATGGCCTGCTTCTGCTGAAAGACCACGAGCTGACGTTTGAAAGGCCCGCCTTGCGCCGTGCGCGTGGTCTCCGCGTTGGCGATGTTGTTGGCGATGACGTCCATCGCAAGGCGCTCTGCGGTCAGGCCGCTCGCGCTGATGTCGATCGAATCGTAGAAGCCCATGTGCTCGCGTGTCCTAGAAGCGTTCCTGGATGGCTTCCCGCAGGCGGGTGTACTCCGCCTGGAGGTACTGCGCGATAGCCCCGCTGTAGATCGAGTTTTCCGTGAGCTTCGCCATCTCTTCGTCGGGATCGACGTTCGAGCGGTCGACCCGCATCTGCGTAGTGCGGTCGACGATGACGTCCGGCTGAAACGGAATTGGCGCGGTGGAACCGCCGATCGCGATGTGCATAGGATTGTCGACGGTCAACGGCAGTTGGCTCGAATCGGCCTCGACGCCCATGCTCTTGGCCAGCGCCTGTTTGAACGAGACCTCGATGCGGTGGTAGCCCGGGGTGTTCACGTTCGCGAGGTTGTTGGAGATGGCCGCCTGAGCACGAGACGCCCCCTCGAGGGCATTCCCGAGGAGGGAGACGTCGGCGCCGAAGAGAGTGTCTGCCATCGCTTTCGGCTATCGGCGCGGCGCGCCCCCGGCTTTAGCCGAGGACGACGATCCATGGGGCCGGAGGGCGGCATCATGGGCGGGCGAATCTCTGCCGACATGGGTTGGGGCCGGTGCTTCGTCGCGATCGTACTGCTCGCTCTCTTGCCGACCGGCGCCTTCGCCGCCCAGACGCCGACGCTGGTCGTCCAAAGTGACGGGGGCGTGCCGATCGCCGGCGCAACCGTCACGTTCCACGCAGCGCAACAGCCGACGACCACGTTGCACACCGACGCGCTGGGACGCGTCGCCGCGCCCTTCGGTCCACCCGTCGACGCCTCCGTCCGGGCGGCGGGATACCACGGCGCCGATGTCCACATCACGTCGACGAGAACGACGATCGTCACGCTTGCGACCGACTTGAAGGTGATCGGCAAGGTCACCGTGGCGACCGGCTCGCCCCACGACCTCCACACGCTTCCCGTCACGGCCCTCGCACTGGACAGCTCGACGGTGCGCGCCATCGCGCCGACCACGGCCGACGGTCTGCTCAGCGCGCTCCCCGGCTTCGACGAAGCGCGCAGCAACAGCACCGTCACCAACCCCACGCAATTGCGCGCATCGATCGGCGGAGCCGGGCAGGATCGCGGTCTGGTCCTGGTCGATGCGTTGCCCGCCGAAAACGGCTTCGGCGGGTGGATCGAGTGGCCGGCGATCGCTCCCCTCGACATCGCCGGCGTCGAGCTCCTGCGCGACGCCGCCTCGGCGCTCTACGGATCGGGAGCGATCGGCGGTGTCGTCGAGATTCGAACGCTCCAGCCTTCGACGGCTGCGCAAGACTTCGCCGACCTCGCCGTCGGCGCGAATGGTGGGAGCGAAGCGACGGTCTCGGCGAGCGGCGCCGTAGGCGACGTGGCGACGCGCCTCTTCGTCTCACGCCATTTCGACGGCGGATATCGCGCTGCGCCGCCGGGCTTCCAAAGCAGCATCGACGGAATGAGCACCGCGCGCACCGATGACGTCGACCTAGCCGTACGCGTTCCGTTCGAAAAAGGCCGCAGCCTCGACGTCGCGCTGAGGAGCTTCGACCATTTCCAAGACACCGGTCGTCCCAATTACTACGACGAAGAGTCGGGCTGGCAGGAAGCGCTCTCCTATCGCGCTGCCGCCGGCGGCTCAACCTGGCAGCTCTCCGCGTTCGCGCGAAACGGAACGCTCATCAATGCGGCCGACATGTTTCCGGCAAAACCCGGCGCGCCGCTCTACCTGCAGACGATTCCCACCAACGACGACGGCGCCGTCGCGGCGTGGTCGCACGCGTGGAGCCACGACGTCCTACGGGCGCAGACGGCCTTGCGCGTCATCAACGGCTCGTACACGCAGGTGAGTCCCACCAGCGGCGCGCTCCAAAGCCGTGGCGGCGGGCGACAAACCCTGGCGTCGTTGGCGCTCTCCGACGAACTCCAGAGCGGACGCTTCGACATCATCGGCGCCGTTCACGGCGAAACGGTCGCGACGACCGGATTCCTCACGAGCGCCGCCGCGCCGCCGCAGCGCTTCGGAGCCGGGTCACCGTTCGTTGCCGTGCGCTACTCGCTTTCGCCGGCGATCGCGTTCCATGCGTCGGAGGGCACGGGCTTCCGCGCACCGTTCCTCAACGAACTCTATCGCGGCTTTCGCATCGGCGCGCAGCAGTTCAACACGAACCCCGTCCTCGGTCCCGAACACAGTGTGACGCGCAACATCGGGCTCGACGCCATCGTGCCGGGAGGCCGTCTTTTCGGAGAAGTCACGGGAACGCGCGTTAACGATGCGATCGCGTTCGTGACGACGGCGATGAACGTCGCCATGCGGGAGAACGTCGAACGGACGGCCACCGACGGCTATGAAGTCGGCTGGCAAGGCGAGGCGGGCCGTTCGTGGTCGTTGCGCGCCTCGTACGTCGAGCAATATGCGCGCGTCGTGGCCGGGCCGGCGGCAGATCTCGGCAAGAGATTGGCGTTCATACCCGACCGCGAAGGCAACGTGACGGTGATAGCGCATTGGCCGTCCGGCATAGGTTTCGCTCTCTCCGGAACGCTCTTGGGTCAGGCGTACGCCGACGATCTCAATCTAGAGCCGCTGGGAACGGCGCTCGTGCTCAACGCGTCGCTGATCGTTCCGCTTTCGCGAAGCACCACGCTCTCGCTTCATGCAAACAACTTCACGGGCGCGAGCTATCTCACCAGCGTCGATCGTCTCGGGCCGCCCCCGCGGCTGTGGCTCGAGCTGCGCGCCGATCTCCCCCGCCAGCGCGACGTTACGCGCCGCTGAACTGCGCGGCGTAGAGGCGCGCGTAGGCTCCGTCGCGCGCCAAGAGATCCTCATGACTGCCCTGCTCGAGGAGCCGCCCGGCCTCGAGGTACATGATGCGCGTCGCGCGGCGAATCGTCGAAAGCCGGTGCGCGATGATAAACGTCGTGCGGCCGACCAGGAGACGATCGATCGCCTCCGCGATCAAGCGCTCCGAATGTGAATCGAGCGCGCTCGTCGCCTCGTCGAGGATTAGGATGCGGGGATCGCGGAGCAGCGCGCGCGCGATGGCGATGCGCTGCCGCTGACCGCCGGAGAGGCGCACACCGCGCTCGCCGACGTGCGTGGCGAAGCCGGCGGGAAGCTCCTCGACGAATTCCGTCACATTGGCGAGATCGGCAGCGCGCCGGATCTCCTCCGGCGTCGCGTCGAGGCGCCCGTAGCGAATATTCTCCTCGACCGTGTCCCCGAAGAGCTGCGGCTCTTGCGGCACGAGCGCGATCGCCGTGCGAAGATCGGCCAGCGAGAGCGACCGCACGTCGATTCCATCGATCAGCACGCGGCCCGAGGTCGCTTCGTAAAAGCGAGGGATCAGATTCACCAGCGTCGTCTTTCCCGCGCCGCTGGGGCCGACCAACGCTACCGTCTCGCCGGGATGCGCCGCGAAATCGATACACTCGAGCACGGGTTCCTCGCTTCCGGGAAACACGAAGGAGACGCAGTCGAAGCGGACTTCACCACGCGGCTTGGGCAGCGGCCGCGCACCGGGCGCCGATGGGTTCTCTACGGGTAAGTCCAAAATCGTGAAGATGCGTCCCGCGCCGACCGTCGCCTTGGCAAGATCGCCGATGAAGTTTGCGCCGCGATTGAGCGGATTGCTTGCCAACACGACCAGCGTCCAGAACTGGAAGACTTGCCCGACGTTGAGCCGTTGGAAGACCACGACCTCCAGCGCGGAGACCACGACGATCGCCAGGAACGCGATCAGCATCAAGACGCTCACGACGCCCGGCTGCGTGAGGAGCAGCTGGGTCAGCTTCATGTACGCGCCGAAGAACGCCTCGTTGTTATTGACGAAGCGCGCGATCTCATGTTGCTCGCGACCAAAGGCCTTAATCGTGCGCAGACTGCCGAGCGCTTCGATCAAGTTGGCGGAAAGATCGGCGATCGACTCTTGGGCGCGATGCGTGCCCGTCGTGATCAGCACCGAGAAGCGCGCTACCGCGGTATAGACGATCGGCACGAAGATGAATAGGAAGAGCGCCATGCGCCAATCGGTGACGAACATGCCGATTACGGCGCCGATGAAGGTGACGGTATTCTGCGTGAGCTGCGGCAGCGAGATCGAGACGGCATCCGTCATCAGCTGCAGATCTTGCTCGAAGCGGGCAAAGAGCTCGCCATGGCGCCAGCGATCGAATTCCGCCAGCGGGAAGTAGACGATGCGCGCGAAGAGACGAGCGCGCATCTCGGCGATCAACCGCTGGCCGCTCCAGGCCGTCAGGTAGCTCGCTCCGTATTGCGCCGCCGCCGCCACCACGTTGGCGACTAACAGCAGCCCGATGATGATCCAGAGCAGGCGCAAGCGCTCCGCGACGCTGAGCGTGCCGTGGCTTGCGCCTAAGACGTCGTTGAAGAGAGGATTCAGCGCTTTGGCGTAGGAGAGCGGTCCCAGTCCGGCCAGAACGGCGCACAGCAGGGCGGCTCCGAGGCGTCCCGCGTACCGGCGAGCCTCCGCACCGAGACGTCGAACGATCTCCTTGGTCTCCACGGGGCTCCACGCTTCGGGAGGCAGAGGCGAAACCTTTTCCCACAGCCGCAAGTACGTTCGCGTGAGGGCGCGCTCTCGACGCCTCAGATGTCGGAGGAGTGGATCATGGGCTGCTACTACCACAATGCCGTTCCCGCGACGGGCTCGTGCAGCGGGTGCCGTCAGCCGTTGTGCGCTACGTGTCTTGCCGAAGGGCCGCTCTGCGGCGGTTGTCGGCTGGCGCAACGCCTCGAGTTCGAGGCCGAGCCGCGCCTCACAGGGGCGAGCAGTTGGAGCACCCCGCCGCCTCCGCCTCCTCCGACGGGGAAGGCTTCCGCCTCCGTGGTCGGATCGTGCGAAGGGCGCGGGCTGGCGGCGGCCGGGTACGTGCCGTTTCTCTGGCCCGCGGCTGTGCTGGCGCTAATGACGCCTTACGGGCGCGACCACTACGTGCGCAAGCAGAGCCTGCAAGCCCTCGGCTTCAACCTGGGCATGGGCGTGCTCTGGACCGCCTTCCACTTCGCGGCGGCCGTGCCGCTGCTGGGGTGGACCCTCTGGGGGACGCTGCCATTCTTGCTTCCCGTCTGGCTGATCGCCAGCGTCATCTTCGCCGTCAGGACATGGAACGGCGATGACGTGCGCGTGCCTTTCATCAGCGACTACATCGATCGGTTGAGCATGGCCGCACGATAGCGTTCCAAGAACGAGCGCGCGGCCGCTTCATGCTCCACGATCGGACGCGGATAGCGGCGGTCGCCGAACAACGGGAGTTCGATCTGCGCGCGCCGCTCCTCGTCGAACGGTGCGTGGATCCGTTGCGCCGGAACGCCCTCGAGCTCCGGAATCCAACGGCGGACGTATGCGCCGCCGGGATCGAACGTGCGCGCTTGGCGAATGGGATTGTAGATACGCGGGTACTGCGCCATGTCGGCCCCCACGCCGGCTATCCATTGCCAGTTGCCCGTTGCCAGTGCCAGGTCGTCTTCGATCAGGTACCGATCGAAGATCTCGCGCCCGCGCTTCCACGAGACTCCCAAATCATAACAGAGGAACGACGCCGCCACGCTGCGCGCTTTCGGATGCATCCACCCGCGCGCGCGAAGCTCGCGCATCGCGGCGTCGACAAGCGGATATCCGGTTTCTCCGCGCTCCCATGCAGCCACGCCGGGCGCATCGTCGGCAAAGCGCAACGCCGCAGCCTTCTCCTGCAGCGGGCGATCGTGCGTTCGCGGCCAGTGCCATGAAAGCTGCAAGAAGAAATCTCGTAGCGCCAGCGATCGCTCCACGTCTTCGTAGGAGCGCCGCTCTTCCATCACGACGTAGGGCCGCGCGACGAGCGCGCGCAGCTCGCGAACGATGCGCCGCGACGAGAGTGCGCCCAGCGCGAGATCGGGGCCCAAACGCGCCGTGGACGGACCCGCAAAGACGCGCCGTGCGACCGTATACTCGCGCGCATCTCGCTGCAGAAATTCCCGCAATCTTCTCTCGGCCGCAAGCGCCCCGCCCGAGCGCTCCAACGTCACGCTCGAATGCCCGAAGTCCCCTGGGGTGGGCATCGCCTCGCTTTCCAACCCGCCGCTTTCGAACGCGCCGTCGAGCAGGCGGTCGTTGGTCGGGGCGGGCGTCGTCAGGCGGCGCCACGCAGCGAAGAAAGAGGCGAAGGCACGATAGCCCTCGCCGGAAGCATGACGCTGGAGGTCCACGTCCTCCGGAGGGAACACGGGCGCATCATGCACGACGAACGCGCGGATTCCCGCTTCTTCCAATTCTTGTACGGCGTCACGATCGTCGGCCAGACCTGGACCATCGTACGCCCAGGACCACACGACGCCGGCGGCTCCTACGGCACGCGCCAGGTCGACCAATGCCCGTCCCGCGTGACGCGCCCGCCGCACGATCAGGCGCGCCCCCCGCATGCGCAACGCGTGATCTAACGCGGCAACCGTTTCGCAGAAGAACGTCGTCCGCGCCGCGTTGACGCCGGCGCGAGACACCGTCAACTCATCGAGCAGCAACACGGGAACGATCCGGCCGTACGAGAGCGCACGGGCCAGACCGAGATGGTCGTCGACGCGCAGATCACGACGGAATCGATAGATAACGCGGTTGCTCATGGCTCAGGGGACTCGTTGGACGCCGCATCCGACAGGCTCCTGGAACGCGAGCGGGCGCGCGCCGTACGGCGAGCGCCCGCTCTGCGCCGAAACGCGCCGACGCGCGCTACTTGAATGTCGCAAGCACGAAGGCCGCGACGTCGTTCACATCCTTATCATTCAACGTTCCCGGATAGAGTTTGGGCATCGGCGGCTTGGGATTCTTGATCCACGCCACGAGCGCAGCCTGCGTCCGGGGCATCGCCGGATTCTTCAGCTCGCCGTGCAGACTCGGCCCCACACCGCCGGAACCGTCGGCTCCATGGCACGATGCGCAGTTTGCCGAGTAGACCGTCTTGCCATGAGGGACATCGCCGCCGCCTCCTGCCGCTGCCAGCGCGGCCGACGAGGCTTCACCGGCCGCTGAAGCCTCCGCGCCGACGGGCGAAGCCGTCGCGCCTCCTGCAGATGACTCAGCTGCGGGCGACGCGGCGGACTCACTCGACGAAGACGTTTGCGAGCCCTTCGAACATCCCGTGGCGACCATTCCCGCCAATGCGAGCAAAGCCACGACGGTCATCAATTTCTTCACAACCGGTACACCCCTCTCGTCTAATCAGTCGAAACGAGGATGCAAACGAGACTCGAGTCCCGCTTCGTAAACGTAAAGAGGCTCTCCTCCCCGTTGATTCACGATAGGAGCTTACCCGCATCCGGAACGAATGCTCGCCTGGTCTATGAGCAAGATTTTCTTACGGTATGCACGCGAAGACGACATTCCACGTTTGATTGCAGACGGCGTCGTGCCCGGCGGCGACGATGCCGCGTGGCAGCAGCGCTTGGCGCTTTCAATGTCCGAACAGCGGAATGGGCGGCGTCTCGTGCTCGTCGCGGAAGATCGTTCCGGCCTGGTAGGGATGGTTCAGCTCGTCTTCAAGTTTCCACCCGGCTACAACGATCCCGAAGCGGCCAACGGTTTCGACGTCGGGATGATCGAGACGTTGCGCGTCGCCCCGCGCACGCGCGGCCCGGTGGCGACTGAGCTCCTGCAGCAAGCGCAGATGCTCGCGCGCAAGAAGGCAATTACCACGCTTACGTTTTGCCTCTCGATCGACGACACGCGAGGCATCGCGATGGCGAAGCAATGGGGGTTCAAGGAATTTCGTATCATGCCTGAGCCCAACCGAATGCTCGCCTTCTTCCGCAAGCATTTGTAAGAACGTCGGCACAGGTTGCTGGTGACGACGGTCACGCAACGCTCCAGTTAGCCAAATGTCGGGTTTAGCACGCCATACGTCGGCGGTAAACGCTGCGTACCGTACCGAGCGAACGCTTTGGGGGAGGTTCGGCGGTGCGGGCGGCGCTCCACGCGAGAAGACAGCTGTGGCCCGCACAGCGAAACGCATCGCGATGGGGCGCCGCGATTTTCCTTTGTGGCGCCGTTTACGTAGACTACGAAGCGAAGACGCTCGCGGGGAGCTTCACGTTGACTTTATAGTCCGTGAATGCCGCTTGAATGTCGCCCTTGTATGACGGGAGATCGACGGTGCCGCGCTGCTCCGTCACCAGCGTGCGCCCTTGCACGTTGCCGAACGTTTGATTCATCACGACGTCACCGCCGTCGTTATAAAACCAATGCATCGATCCGATCGTGCCGTCGGGATTCACGGTGACGTCGATATGGTCGATACGTCCGTGCTTGCGCGGCACGAGTCGCACGCGATCCGGTCCGGCAAGCGAAACATAGTAGATCGACTGCCACTGGGAAGGCGCTTCGATGCGCGGATAGACCTTCTTGAACTGATTCGCCAGCGCCGGCAGCGTATCGAAGACCACGGCGGCGCGATCGGGGCGCTCCCAATACACGCGCCCCGTCAGCGTAGGGCTGAGGAACGGAAACGTCTTCATCTTGACGTCGACTTTGATCGCCGCCTCATACGTCTCGAGGTCTGGATTGACGCCGGTCATCTTGGCCAGCAACGCCGCCAGGGCATGATCACTCTGCTGCGGGGAGGGGATGGCTCCCGTCCCCGAAGGGGCCGGCGACGGCGTGGCGTCTGATGCCACGGTCGGCGCCGCGCTCCACGCGATGAACGATGCCGCCAGCAAGGCGACGGCCAGGAACCTTTTGATCAAGAAGCAACGGCTCGGCATATCAGGTCGAACGCCTCACGGGTCGGAATGGTTCCAGCGCTGCCTCGATCTCTTCTCGAACCTCGTGGTGATCCTCCACGACGAGGCGCTCCTCGAGGGCGTGCAACGCGCGGGCCGAGGCGATTCGTCCCAAGGCCCACGCACTGTGCCCTCTGACCATAGGGTGTGGATCCTCGGCCAGCGCCCGCTCGAGCGCCGGAACGGCGGCCCGGTCCAGGCTGTTTCCCAAACAGACGGCCGCGTTTCGGCGCAAGACCGCGGCTCCGCGCCAGCCCATCGCCGTGGCGCGGTAGGTGCGCTTGTACTCGCCGCTGCGCAAACGAAGCATCGATATCAGATCGGGGAACGGCGAGACTCCCGCGGCGGGAGCAAATGGGGGCCGCTCCATCTTCGGCGCCCGCCTGCTTGGTGGGCAAGCGACGGTGCACAAGTCACAGCCCCAAAGCCAGTCGCCCACGAGCGGCCGCATCGCGCGCGGAATCGCGTCGACGCGCTGGTTGAGATCGGCGATGCAGCGCTTTGCGTCGATGGTGTAGTCGCCGCGCAACGCGCCCGTCGGGCAGACGTCGACACAGCGCCGGCAGGCGCCGCACTGCTTGCGGATCGGCGCATCCGCCTCGAACGGGATGTCCGTCACGATCTCTCCGAGAAACGCGACGGCGCCTAATCCCGGCACGATGAGCCCCGTATGCTTGCCCACCCAGCCCAGGCCGCTGCGCTCGGCGAATGCGCGTTCGGCAAAGGGCACCGTGTCGCACACGGCGCGCGCGCGTCCGTAGGGTTTGAGCAACGCTTCCAAGCGCTCGAGCGCCGTGCGCAACGTACGATGGTAGTCCAGGCTCCACGCGTAACGAGAGACGCGACCGGAAAGGGGCGGTTGCTCCTTGGGCGGTTCCGTATCGTAGCCGACGGCGACGCAGATGACGGAGCGCGCGCCGGGTAGCACCGTCTCGGGATCGGAAGCAAGCCGCGCGCGCTCGCCATCGAAGCCCCACGTGGCGAGATCGCCGCGCTCGAACGCGGCCTTCATGCGTTCGCGCGTAACGGCGTCAGCCCGTGCCGCGGTGACGCGCAGGCGGTCGATTCCACAGCGCGCCGCTTCCTCGTCGAGCCGGCGGCGCAACTCCGTCAACGTACCGTGCACGCCGGCCCCTTCTCCCTTGCTGACCCTTACGCCTCGGCATGCGGGCCCACCAAGTCCGAAGGGAGCTCGAACTCGCCCTCGCGCTCGGGAAGCGCCCGGCGACGCGCTTCCTTGGCCGCATGGCGCCGCTCGGCGAATCCAACGAGCGCGATGTAAACGACCGGCACGAGGAAGAGCGTGAGGAAGAGCGACGAGGTTAACCCGCCGATGATCACCGTGCCCATCGACTTGCGGAACTCCGCCCCTTGCGTAAAGCCCAGCGCCAGCGGCAACATGCCTACGATCATGGCTGCCGTCGTCATCACGATGGGACGGAACCGAATCGCGGCCGATTCCCTGATCGCCTCACGCAACGCTAGGCCGCGCTTACGCAGCGTATCGGCATAGTCGACGAGCAAGATGCCGTTCTTCGCGACCAGCCCCATCAGCATCACGACGCCCAACATCGAGAAGAGGTTGAGCGTTTGACCGGCAAAGAACGGGATGCCCGGCACGATCTTGTGGAGGATGTTCGCCACGGCCAAGATGCCCAAGGCGCCGACGATCGCCACGGGAATGCTGAACATGATCACGAGCGGCTCGAGATAGCTTCCGTACAGAACCACGAGCAGCATGTAGATCAGCAGGAACGACGTCAGGAGCGCGATGCCGATCTTTTGCATTGCGTCGGAGAGGTCTTGCGCATCGCCGAGCGGCGTGACCGAGACGCTCGCGGGAAGGAACCCGGGCGTCGCCAATGCATGATCGACGGACGACGTGACGAGACCGATCGGCGCGTTGTCCTTGGTGTTGGCCGTCACGCGCACGATCCGCGCACGGTCCTGTCGTTGTATCAACGGCGGCTCCGTCGTCCAATTGAAGTTCGCGACGTCTGCCAACGGCACCAACATGCCGCTCGACGTACGCACGTTGACGCGCTCGAGCGTGCGCATGTCGTTGCGCGCGCTTGCCGGAAGCTGCACGAGGGTGTCGACCAGCCCCTCGGGCATGCGCACCTTGGTGGCGATCACGCCGCCCGTGGCGGCGCGGGCCGTGAGCGCCGCCTGCTGCGGCGAGACCCCGAGCATAGCCGCCCGCGCACGATCGATCTCGATGGAAAGCCGCGGTCCAGCCGCTTCGTTGCTGGTCTGCACGTCGGTCGCGACGGGATTCTTCGCGATGAACGCGGCGAGCTTGTTCGCAGCTTGATCGAGCACGCCGGCCGGCCCCTTCAGCACATAGGTGATGGCGGCCGCGCCGCCGTTCTGCGCGCCGCCGGCTGTGATATGCGCCCCGGGCACCAGGTAGCCCAGATCCATCGCACGCTGGACCACCACGTGCTCCTCGTGCCGATACTTGTCGTCGAGAATCACGTTGATCGTCGCAACGTGACCGCCGAGTTTGTCGAGATAACCATCGGAGTACTGGCCGACCGTGGTGTTGACGTACCTCACGCCCTTCATCTTCATGAACTCGTGCGTCAAGCGCAGGGCGCCGGCCTGAGTCTTCTCGATGGGCGTACCGGGTGCGTACTGCAGTCCAATGATGGCCTGGCCCCACTCCGTGGCCGGCTGGAACTCGAACGGCACGAGCTGCGTGGCCACCGGAACGAAGGAGAGAAGAACGAGGCCGAACGAGCCGCACACAACCAGCCACGGATGGCGCAATGCCCACGGAAGCATGCGGTCGTGGTAGAGCGTGCGCGCGGCTTCGAACGCGAACGTGAAGCGGTCCAGGATATTCGGCTTCTCGATGGGCTCGCCGTTGCCGTGGCGTCGCGCGAGCCCGCTCTTCTTCAGGACGGCCCATTTAGCAGCCAAGAGCGGCGTGAGCGTGAACGAGACCAGCAGCGAGAAGAGCGTTGCGCAGACGACGACCAGACCGAACTCCCGCATGTACTCGCCGATGATGCCGGACATGAACGCGATCGGGCTGAAGACTACCACGTCGACCAGCGTTATGGCGACGGCGGCGCCGCCGATCTCCGAGCGTCCGTCCACGGCCGCTTGGGCCGGATCCTTGCCCATATCTCGATGGCGCGTGATGTTTTCTATCACCACGATCGAGTCGTCGACCAGGATGCCGATGGTCAGGGAGAGCCCCATGAGCGAGAGCACATCGACCGTGAACCCCAGCTGCCACATCACGAAGAAGGTGGCCAAGAGCGAACTGGGGATGGCGATCATCACCACCACGGCACTGCGCCAGACGTGCAGGAAAAAAAGCAGCACGACGGCCGTGAGGACGATGCCCTCGAGGAGATTCTCGAGCACACCGTTGATCGACTCGTGCATGAAGTCGGCGTCGGCGCCCAGTTCCTTGAACGTCAATTGCGGATATTGCAGTTGAAGCTTTCGGAACTCGGCACGCACCATCGTGGTGGTCTTGTCCGTATCGCCGTCGGAGTCGCGCGCCACCTGGACGATGACGGCGGTCTTGCCGTTGACGCTCTGAAGGATGCGCTGGTCGGCATAGCCGTCCACGACTTTCGCTACGTCGCCGACGCGAAGTATGTTCTGCGCGCCACTCGGAACGGAGAGCGGCAGCTGCCCAATCTGTTGCGCCGACGTGATGTCGGCTCGCACGCCGATCGTCGACTCGCTGAACGGCTGATCGAGGCGTCCCCCGGGAAGGCTCACGTTACCGGCCCCTACGGCGCTGTTGACGTCCGCCAGCGTCGCCCCGGTCGCCAGCAGAGCGGCCGGATCGGGCTCAACGGTGAACTGGTGCGTGTACGCCCCGCCGACGTTGATGGTGCCGACGCCCTTCACGCCGCGCAGATCCGGAACGATCGTGTTCTGCACCAGGTTGCCGAGCGCCACCGGTGAGAGCGTCGACGAAGTGACCGACTCGATCATGATCGGCTGCGAGGACGGATCGAAGCGCTGCACGACGGGCGGGTCGAGATCCGAGGGCAGGTTGACCTTTGCCTGATCGATCGCGTTCTGCACGTCGGTCTGAGCTGCGTTGACGTCGGTGCCGAGCTTGAAACGAACGCCGATGAACGCGCTGCCGTCCTGCGCGAAGGCCGTGAGGCGATCGACGTGCTGCACGTTCTGCAGCTGGTCTTCGATCGGCTTGATGACCAGCCGCTCCATCTCCTCGGGGCTGGCGCCGGGATAGGCAGCCGTGACGCCCACGAACGGGAACTGGACGTTCGGCATGATGTTCTCGCCCATGGTGAAGTAGCCGATCGTCCCAAACAGCGCGACGGCCAAGAAGAACAGCGTCACGACCGTCGGACGTTGAATGGCAAAACGCGTCAACCACATCTCCGATTGCTCCCGTTGGGCGGAGGGCCAAGAAACGCTTCATTATACGGCTTCCTTGGCCCGTGAGTTTCGCCCGCTTGCATGAAACGGCTCAGGAGCGTGAGCGCGGATGAAGGTTTGGTGAGAAGTTCGCGGTCCGTCCGGGGCGGAATCGTCCAAGGGCGATTCCCTATGGCCTTACCCGGCTATCGGCGCTTGAACAACCCGCGAAGCACGGCGCCGAGCCCGCCGCTTGACTCTCGCTCCGTTCCCCGATGCGCCGTTGGAGCGGTCGCCTGAGACACGAGCCGCTCCTGCTCGCGCCGCGCCTTAGCCAAACGCTGCATGTGCGCCTCCGCGTGCGACTCGAGTGTGGTGATCAACGCTTCCATCTCGTTCCAGCCGGCGGGCGCACGCCCGTCACGTCGTGCCTGTCGGAACTCGCGCGTCGAGATGGTGAAGATCCGACCCGTTTGGATATTCCGCTCGTGCAAGTAGCGCGCCGCGAGTTCCACCACCTTGCGGCGATCGCCCGCCTGCTCGTTGTCGGCCATGGTATGGACGAAGAGCATCTCCTTGCCCAGCTCGGCGACCCTCTGATAGAGCGCAAGCTCGCGGTCGGAAAGCTGGCGCGAGAAGAGACAGACGATCTCGCTGGCCGCCTTTGCGGCGGCGAGGCAGATCTCTTCCGCCCGCTCGTCTCCCGTATCGAAGGCCGGCGCATGGACGAGGACCAGCTGCTTGGGCATCTTCCACGGCACTTCGATCAGCATCGGCGAGCGCGCCGAGTGATCGAGCGCCTCGTCGAACGGCACTTCTTTCCACGTGCCGTCGGGCTGGAGCGCGCTCGCTCGTTCCACCGGCCCGTAGCGCACGTGAACGGGAAAGGCCGCAACTTCGCCCGCAACCTCATCGCCCAAAACGCGCTTGCCCGCCACGGCATTGATAAGGCTCGATTTTCCGCGGCGGAAGGCACCGAGCACCACCACACGCCAACGCTCAGGGCGCAGACCGCGGCCGTATGCGATGCGATCGAACGGCGTTTGATCCTCGTCGCGCGTCACGGCGTCCTGATAGGTCACCGCATCGAACACGGGGCGCGGCGGCGGGGCGGAGAAGGCGGCCACGGCTTCCTCGATGCCGCGCAGCTCGCCCTCGACCGAGGCGCGCAGGCGGCGCAGCGCCTCCAGACGCGCTGCGCGCTCTTCCTCGTGTTCGCGGCGCGCCAGCGCGCGGTCGATCGTGCCCAGCAACTCGTCGCGAACACGTTCGGCGGCTCGTCCCACGTCGCGCAAGAGGTCTTCGTAAGCACCGACGATGATCGTGGCGATCTCACCGCTGAAGGCCGAGATGTCGGCACGCAGTGCCGGAAAGAACGTCGCGCGCAAGTCTTGGAGGAGCTCTCGCTTCATATATTTGCCGGCACCCGCCTGAGCGAAGCGCGTCGCGATGCCGTGCACGAACGCCACCGCCGGCCCGCCCACGGCACGCAGCACGACGCCGCCGGCGATGGCGCGCGGAAGCTCGCCCGCCCACGGGCCGGCGCCCGGCTCCTGCCCGAACCGACGTGCCACGAGATCGGTAACGGATGTTTCGAGCTCGCCGACCTCTCCGTCGGACGCCAGCTCCGTCAACGTTCGCGCCGTCTCCTCACCGAGCGTAGCGGCGAACTGGCCCGCGACACGCGCTACCGCTCCATCCACCAACACGTGCAGCTTGGCCCGGTCGCGCAAGCGACCGACGTCGGCCGCATCCAAGGTGATGGAGAGCGTTCGTTCCAGCTCCGCGGCCATCTGCCGGCCGAGCTCACCGATGCGCTCGCGCGCGGCCGTTGCCGCTTCCGCTATCCGAGCGCGCCGCTCGCCGGCGGCGCGCTCGACGCGCTCGACGTCGGGGAGCAGACGCCGGCGTTCCGCCCGCAACGCGTCCTCGCTCTTGGTAACGGTGTCGAGATCGCGCTCCAGCTGACGAAGCGCGCGCGCGGTCACTGCGCGCGCGGCAAAAGCAGCGCGACGCAAGCGGTTGCGCCCGGCCGTAGCCACCAACGACTCGTCGAGGGCCGCCAGAAACTCCGGAAAGCGGCTCGCTGCCATCATCGCCTCGTCGTTGGTCAGCGTCCCTTCGGCGTACTCGCGCGCGGAGACGGGGAAAACGGGCGTGCCGGGCGCATGCTGCGCGGCCAGTCCCGCGATGCGCCGGTACGCGGCGTGCCACGCTTCCTCTTCCCCGTCGCCTTCACGCCCGCGCCAAAGATCGATCTTCGTCTGCACGATGAAGAGGCTCTCGATGTGGCTGCGCACGATGCCGAGAAAGGCGGCATCGCCTTCCGTGAACGGCTGTTGCGTATCGATAAGGTAGAGCACGGCGTCCGCGCCCGGCAGATACGCCAACGTCGCGCGGCGATGCGCGGGATTGATCGATGCCAGTCCAGGCGTATCGGCGACGATGAAGCCGCCCGCGAGAAACGGCGAGTCGACGCGTACGCGCACGTGCGTCGGTGCTGCGTCGAGATCGGCCGTCGCGTCGTGCAAGCCTCCTTCCTCGGGACCCACGGCGACGAAACGCGAGAGGCGATCCATGGGAATGCGTTCCTGACGTCCGCCGGCGTAGTGCGCCGTTGCCTCTTCTTCCTGGCCGTACTCCAGCTCCGTGATCGTCGCCGTCGACGGATTGACGTCGGTCGCCAAGAGTCCGGTAAGCCGCGCCGGCTGCCCATCCTGGCGGTCGAGGGAGACCTTGCCGAGCAACGCGTTGAGCAAGAACGACTTGCCGCTCGAAAACTCGCCGACCACGGCAAGCACGAAGCGAGCGTCTTCCAATCGGATGCGCGCGTGGGCCAACACGTGGCGGTCTTCCTCCGCCCCAAACCACGGCGGCATCGCCGCTTCAGATAGGTGCCGTTCCAGGCGGCGGAGCCGCTCCGCGACGTCATCGCGCGCCGTGCGATAACGGCGCATGGCTTCTTGGTCCTTCATCGCAAGGCTCCCTAGTACCCGATTCGTACGGCGCGTTCCCGCATGAAGGCATCGTAAGAGGATCACGTCGTCACCGTGGGCAACCCGCTTCCTATGCTCACCGAGGTCAAGCACTATCCGCTGCCGATCGGCGGCCGCCGCAGCGAGGGCACCGGCCGCGAGGCGGTCACCAATCCGTTCGACGGCAGCGTCGTGGCCACCATCGCCATCGCCGGCCATGACGACATGGAACGGGCGATTCGTACTGCCGCGGAAGCCTTTCCGAGCTTCGCGCGCTGGCCGCGTCACCGCCGCCGCGACGTGTTGCGCGGTATCGCGGAAGGTCTACGCGCGCACAAGGACGCGCTGGTCGATCTCATGATTGCCGAGTCGGGCAAGCCGCGACGCTGGTCCGCCATTGAAGTCGATCGCGCGATCACCACCTTCACGCTCGCCAGTGAGGAAGCGACGCGTACGGGAGGCGAGCTGCTTCCGCTCGATCTCGGTCCCGCGACCGAAGGCTACACGGCGATCGTCCAACGCTTTCCTATCGGCCCTGTCGCCGCGATCGCGCCCTTCAACTTTCCGCTGAACCTGGTCGCGCACAAGCTCGGGCCGGCGTTCGCCGTCGGCTGTCCCGTCGTGCTGAAACCGCCCGTGCAGGCACCGCTCTGCGCACTCGAGCTGGCCGAGATCTGCTTCGAGGCCGGCATTCCTCGCGAGGCGCTCTCCGTCGTACACGCGCCCATCGACGTGGCGGAACGGTTGGCCACCGACGAGCGTTTCAAGATCCTCTCCTTCACGGGCTCCGCAAGAGTCGGGTGGCACTTGAAGTCCATCGCGGGCAAGAAGCGCGTGCTGTTGGAGCTGGGCGGCAACGCCGGGGCGCTCGTCTGGGATGACGCCGATCTCGATTGGGCGGCCCAGCGCTGCGCCATAGGATCCTTCGGTCAAGGCGGTCAGGTCTGCATCAAGGTCCAGCGCGTGCTGGTGCACCGCTCCGTCGCCGAGACGTTCCTCGCGAAGTTCCTGGCGGCTACCGATGCGCTGGGCGTCGGCGATCCACGCGAGGAGAGCGCGATGGTCTCACCGATGATCGACGGCGCCAGCGCCGACCGTGTCATGGCTTGGATCGAAGAGGCGAAGGCGGCAGGAGCGCGTGTGCTGCGGGGCGGGAAGCGCGAAGGCAACCTGATCTACCCCACCATCCTGACGGAAACCACGCCCGATATGAACGTCGAGCGCGAGGAGATCTTCGGCCCCGTGACCACCGTCGCGATCGTCGACGACTTCGATGCCGCGCTCGCCCGCATCAACGATTCGCGTTATGGACTCCAAGCGGGCGTCTTCACGAACGACGTGCGCCGCGCGTGGAAGGCGTTCGAGACACTCGACGTCGGCGGCGTCGTCATCAACGACTACCCCACGCTGCGTGTCGACAACTTCCCGTACGGCGGCGTGAAGGACAGCGGTCTCGGGCGCGAAGGCGTGCGCTACGCCATGGAGGAGATGACGGAGCTTCGCACGCTCGTTCTCAAGACGCGCTAGCCGGTTGCGGCACTCGCCGCGCCAACGTCATGTAGAAGACGGCGGCGACCACGAGGCCGACGTAATACGAGATGTCGCCGATCTGCGGATACGCTCTTGCGATCGGTCCGACGTACCACGCTTGATCCCAAAAGGGAATCGAGGCGACAAAACCCAGCAGCCACGCATAAAATCCCGCGCCGAACGCCGGATGCCGATCGTAGAGGCGGTCGCAGGGACTTTCGCGGCCGCCGGTGAGCCACGCGACGAAAACCACGGCGGCCCACGGCGCAACCCAATACGAGAGGATTAGCAAGAAGTTGGTGTAGAGCTTCGCCGTCTCTCCGGGATTGCCGCCGCCCAGCGAGAGCGCGCCGCCTAGCGCGCCCACCAAAATCGCCGCTTGCCAGCGCGTCAGCGAGAAGCGCGCGACGACCAGCACGGCCGCCGCCACGAGCAACGACGCCGCCGCGATCATCAGCGGCGAAAGAGGCGTTCCGCCCGTCGTGGCGAGACGCAACAGCAATGCCGTGCCTCCTCCGAAGATCGCCGCGAGCGTCAGCGGCGAGCTCCATGCGCGCCGCACGTCCCTCATGACCAGGCCGCCCAGCGCTCCCGAATAGATATTGAGAATGTTCGCCGTCAGTGTCCCAAGGGTAATGGCGATGAGCCCCAGATGCGCCAGCCAGCCGGACCCCAGCAGAGCCAGCACGACATCGGTGGGGCTGGCTTCCGCGGAGACGCCGTGGATCGTCGTCATCGCGGCGGCGCCCATCGATTCGAGCACAATGCACGGCAGCGCCGCCCCGAGGAAGACGTTGAACCAAATGCGCCGGGGATCGGTTCCCGCCGGAAGATAGCGCGAGTAGTCGGAGGCAAACGGCATCCACCCCGCGGCATAGGAGAAGGAGAGTGCCGTCGAGAGCACGATGCCGGCGAGCTCGCCGCCGAACGCCAACGGCGCATGCGGATTGAACGGCGCGGCAAAATCGATGCGCGGAACCGTCACGATCAGGAGCACGGCGAAGGCTGCTCCCAACACGTAGGCCATGACACGCTCGAAGAGATGGATCGCATTGTAGCCATAGACGGCAATGACCACTTGCACCAACAGCATGGCGGCCAGCCCGAGCACGTACGGGAGGTGGGTCAGCGTAACCAGCGCGTAGGTGCCGAAAACCGTGTTGATGGCGAACCATCCGATGCCCGACAGATAGGTGAGCGCCGCAGGAATCATGTTGCCGTAGAAGCCGAAGGCGTAACGCGATTGCACCATCTGCGGCACGCCCTTGCGCGCCCCGAAGGTGGCGAGAACGCCCAGCAAGACGCAACCCGCCAGGTTTCCGATCAGCAGCCCTAGGAGCGCTCCCCGGAGGCTCGTTCCGTAAAGGGCGACGCTCAGCGTTCCCACGGCCCACGTGGCGATCTCCGCGTTTGCGCCGAACCACAACCCGAAGAGACTCGTAACGCGCCCGTGGCGTTCGCCTGCGGGAATTTGGTCGATGCCGCGCGGCTCGATAACGAGCGTCTCGTCCTTGTAGGTGCTCACCATACCTCCGGTTAACATGTTTCCTGCGACCGGGAACGACGTATCGCAGGAGGCTACACGATGGCGACGGCCAAGGCCTATTTCGATGACTACGGAGCCTACCACCGCGATCCCCGCAATCGTCTCTGCCACGAGATCGGCATTCCGCTGATCGTCTGGAGCCTCTTCGCTCTCCTGGAACTGATGCGCGTCGGACCGATCGATCTCGCGTCGATCGTGGCGGTCGCGGTGATCGCGTTCTACGTTCGGCTGGCTCCCGCGTTAGGCCTGGCGGCGCTGGTTGCGTTCGCGCTGCTCTACGCTCTCGGCGCGCATACGCCGTGGACCGTCGCCGTCTTTGCGTTTGCCGTAGGCTGGGCCTTCCAATTCGTCGGTCACGCATTCGAGGGACGCAAGCCCGCCTTCCTGACCAATCTCGTCCACCTGTTGGTCGGACCTCTGTGGATTCTCCACCTCGCTTTAGACAGGTGAGCGCCGTCGGCTTCGGCACCGTGCCGACGCCGTTCGGTGTGCATCTCTGCTTCGCGACGGACGAGTCGGGCTGTTTCTGGAGTGAGTTCGTTTCCGATGCCGAGCGTTGCCGGCGCGCCGTGCGCGCCCGCGTCGGTCGCCTGGATGAGAGAGCGTCCATCGTGCGCGCCATCGCCTCTGCCGTTCGCGCGTACTGTAACCGTCGGCTGCGCCGTTTCGACGTGCCGCTCTCGTTGCGAGGAACGCCCTTTCAGCTGGACGTATGGCGTGCCGTCTCCACGCTGGAGTTCGGCGACCTCGTTTCGTACGGGGAGGTCGCACGTGCCGTGGGACGCCCCTTCGCCCACCGCGGCGTCGCCGCCGCCATGCGCGAGACGCCGCTGGCGCTCTTCATTCCCGCCCACCGCGTGATCGGCGCCGACGGTCGCGTCAAGGGCAATGGCGGCGATGCGGAGCGGCGGCGGTTGCTGCTGGCATTCGAAGGCCATCCCCTTCTTTAGGGGAAGCGTTCCAGCTCATGCGAAGCGATCGCGGGCGAGCCGAGCGCCGGAGCCCAGAGCTCTCAGCTTCGCCTCCGCGATTGCGCGCTCCATCGGCGCCATGCCGCAGTTCGTCGAGAGCCTCACCCGCTCGCGCGGCGCGTGCTCCAGCACACGCTCGACCGTGGCGAGAACGTCGTCAGCCGTCTCCACGCGGTCGGTAGCGACGTCGATCGCCCCGACGGCGAGATCCTTCTTCTCCACCAGCGCCACGAGCTCGATCGGCACGCACGAACCGGCGCACTCGATGGAGATCTCATCGACGCGCGATGCGTCCAGCGCGGGCAGAACCCGCCGGTAATGGTCCCAAACGGTCCCCAGCGATTTCTTCCAAGCAAGGTTCGCTTCGATACCGTAACCGTAGCAGACGTGGACGGCGCTTCGGCAGGAGACGCCCTCCAGCGCGCGGTCCAGAGCAGCGACGCCCCACGCCTCGACGTCGTCGAGATAGACGTTGAAGGCCGGCTCATCGAGCTGAACGACGTCGAGCCCGGCGTCCGCTAACTCGCGTATCTCGTCGCGAATGATCTCGGCGAAAGCGAATGCCAGCGTCTTGCGGTCGCCGTACGTCTCATCGTGGAGGGTATCGACGATCGTCATCGGCCCCGGGATCGTCAACTTGATCTTGCGTGAGGTGAGCGAGCGTAGATGGCGGACGTCGTCTAGGTGAACGGGGCCGCGGCGGCGCACCGGCCCGACGACGGTGGGCAGATCGGCCTCGTAGCGGCCGTCGCGGATCGTCTCGCGCACGAGCTTCGAGAAATCGATGCCGTCGATGCGCTCCAGAAAGCCGTGAACGAAATGCCGGCGTCCCATCTCGCCGTCGGTGATCACGTCGATGCCGGAGCGCTCTTGGAGGGCCACCATGACTTCGACGGCGTCGCGCTGCGCCTTCCGCAGCTCCTCGCCCTCCCAACGCCAGCGCGGCCAAAGCCGGCTGGTTTCCGCCAGCCAAAACGGTTTCGGAAGGCTACCTGCGATGGTGGTGAGGAACAGCGATGCACTCATCTCGCACCGTTACGATGCATTCTTCCCCAAGGCCTGTGCGATAAGGCGCGCATCCTTGGCATCGGCAGGACGCGGAATGCCGCCGGCGATCACGACCGGCACCGCTCGCCAATTCGCGATTCGGCCGCCGTCGAAGCGGTCCCGCGTCTGGACGGCACGCACTCAACGAAGTCGTCGCGCGCCTCGACGGCGATGGCTGCGGTGGCGCCTTCCGCATCGGCGCCGCAAGCGGCTGCGGTCGCGACCCTGGAGCGACCATCAGAGAGAAGATGCCGGCGATACGGACCGCGGCAACAGAGAACCAGAGCGCCGCGATACGTCGAGCCTCGATCACCCTTGCGCGCACGTTCGGAAACCGGCCACGACGTCCGTACGGTGCGGCAGGTAGAAATTGCGCCACGTGGCGCGAATCATCCGCGCCCGCGTCGTCCATGCTCCGCCGCGTAAGACCTTGTGGGTTCCGAACCATGGTTTCGAGTACTCGGCGTAGGGATCGGTGAGATAGCCGGGATACGGTCCGAACGCGTCGGCCGTCCACTCCCAGACGTTGCCCAGCATCTGTCGGCAGCCCCATGGACTCTCGCCTTCGGGAAAGGCACCGACGTCGACGACGTCGCCGAAGACCCGATCGAGATTGGCACGGCTTTCCGTCGGCTCGTCGTTGCCCCATGGGTAGCGGCGCTTCTCCCCCTCAGGCGTGACCGACGCCGCGAACTCCCACTCGCGTTCCGTGGGGAGACGACGTCCGGCCCAGCGGCAATAGGCCTGCGCCTCGTGCCAGCAGACGTGAACCACCGGCTCGTCGTCCCGCACGGGAACCCAGCGATCGAAATACCGGCGTTGCCAGCCGCCGTCGTCGGAGCGGCGCCAGTAGGTGGGATGCGTCGCATCTCTCGACAGGCGCCATGCCCAGCCTTCGTCGCTCCATAGCTCGCGACGGAGATAGCCGCCGTCATCGACGAAGCGCCGATACTCGGCATTGGTCACGGGCGCACGCGCAATGCGGAATGGATCGACGCTCACTGGATGACCCCACTTCTCGTTGTCGAAGGCGAACCCGTCTTCGGGCCGAGCGCCCAGCACCATCTCGCCGCCGGGTATCTCGGTGTCGCCGGGAAGCGCTCCGCCGGCCGCCGGGACGGAACGCTCGAAGCCCACGAACGAAGGAGCGGGATAGCCCAGGAACTGCCGCGCGTAGATCAGTGCCTCGGCGTGCATGTCCTCGTGGAATGTCGCCAGCGCCGCGAAGTAGGCCGTGGCGCGCGAAGAGCGCAGGCGCAACGCGTCGACGACACGTTCCAGCGTGCGCTCTAAGTAGTCGACGGTTCCGCGCCGGTCGAGCAGCGGCAAGGTCCACCGCGCGTCATGGGCGACGGCGGCCGAATCGTACAGGCGGTCGTTGCTTGGGTCGATCGGAGGCTCGCCGAAGAGCCGGCGCAGCACCCAATACTCCTGAAACCAGGCCACATGCGCGAACTCCCACAACGGCGGGTTGATGCATTCGGCCAACGGGACGCGGAGCAGTTCATCTGGGAGGTCGGCGAGCAGCTCCATCGTGCGATGCCGTGCTTCACGCAGGGCCTCCACGGGTTCGAGGGAAGATTCACCCACCAAGATCATCGGTCACCGGCCTTTCATGACCTTTGAGGTTCACGTTCGCCCCAATGCCGCCCCCCTTGCGCATCGGTCTGATCTATCCGCCTCGAGCTCTCGCCCTCGCAGGCAACCGCGTGACGGCCAAGCGCTGGACAGGAATTCTTCGTGGCCTCGGGCATCGCGTCCACCTGGCCGACCAGTACGACGGCCGTCCCTTCGACGTGTTGATCGTTCTTCACGCGCGCCGGGGCGCGAAAGCGGCGGCGCTGTACCACCGCCTCTATCCCGAGCGGCCGTTGCTGGTGGCGATGACCGGCACCGACCTCTACCGCGACATCGGCACGAGCGCCGCCGCTCAACGCTCTCTCGAGATCGCCAGCCGTCTCATCGTGCTTCAACCCGAAGGGATCGAGGCGCTTCCGCCGGATGCGCGAGCCAAGGCTCGCGTGATCGTGCAGTCGGCCGTGGCGCCGTCCAACGGCAAGCCGCCCCGCGAGAAACTGCGCGTGTGCGTGCTGGGCAACCTGCGCTCCATCAAGGATCCGCTTCGCGCCGCGATGGCAGCCCGCTATTTGCCGGCCGACTCGCGCATCACGATCGTGCACGCGGGACGCGCGCTCGACGCGCGGTACGAGCGGCGCGCCTATCGCGAGATGGAACGTAACGCGCGCTATCGCTGGATCGGCGAGGTGAGCCACGGCCGGGCACGGCGACTGCTCGCGTCAAGTCATCTCATGGTGCTTAGCTCCCGCAGCGAAGGCGGCGCAAACGTGGTCTCGGAGGCCCTTGCCGCCGGCGTCCCCATTCTCGGATCCGACATCGCCGGGACGCGCGGCATCCTCGGCTCCGACTACCCCGGCCTCTTCCCGGTGGGAGAGACGCGCGCGCTTACGGCGCTGCTCGAACGCGTCGAGCGGGATCCCGCGTTCTACGCCCGCTTGCGACGCCGGTGCAGACGGCTTGCACCTCTGGTGAAACCGGAGCGCGAGCGCAAGGCCTGGCGGGAGCTGCTCGCCGAAATCACGCAGCCACGACAACAGAGACCACGGAGGTAGAGCGATGCGCGGACTCATGATGGACGTGCCGTTGACCATTCCTTCGATCCTCGCGCATGCCGTGACGAACCATGGCGAGCGCGCGATCGTCTCGCGCGCCGATGACGGCCTTCACCGCTTCACGTATGCCGAGTTCGGCCGTCGCGTCGCGCGTCTGGCCAATGCCCTCCGGCGCCTTGGCATCGGGAAGGGTGACCGCGTGGCATCCTTTGCGTGGAACACGCATCGGCATCTCGAGCTCTACTATGCCGTACCGTCGATCGGCGCCGTGCTTCACACCGTCAACATCCGCCTCTTCCCCGAGCAGGTGGCCTTCGTCCTCGACCACGCGGAGGATCGCGCCGTTTTCTTCGATGCCTCGCTCGGCGGCGCGCTCGCGCCGGCGCTTGCCGCTTCGCCGAACGGAGAAGACCGCGTCATCGTGGCGATGGGCGGGCGCAGTCCAGCCCTCCCACAGGCGCGTGACTACGAGGAGCTCCTGGCCGCCGAGCCCGACGTTTTCGAGCCGGCGGACCTCGACGAGTGGGATGCGGCGATCATTTGCTACACGTCGGCGACTACGGGCGATCCCAAGGGTGTCCTCTACGCCCATCGCTCAACCGTCATCCATGCCTACGCGTCCAGTCAGGCGGATGCCATCGGCCTGCGCGAGCGCGATGTCGTGCTTCCCGTCGTGCCGATGTTCCACGTCAATGCGTGGGGCATTCCGTTCAGCGCACCCATGTGCGGCGCCAAGCTGGTTCTTCCCGGAGCGGCAATGGATCCCAAGAGCCTCATCGCTCTCTTGAACGACGAACGGGTTACCTGCTCGGCCGGCGTTCCCACAGTGTGGCTCGGCATTCGCGACGAACTCAAGCGCAGCGGCGGCAAGCTGACGCACCTCAAGCGCTTCATCATCGGCGGCTCGGCGCTCCCTGCCGCGCTCATGCGCGATTTCGACGCCATGGGCATCGAAGCGGTTCACGCTTGGGGTATGACCGAGTCCAGTCCCATCGGCACGGTGACATACGTGAAAGCGGCCTTGCAAGATGCGCCGCCCGAGCGCATCGAGGCGGCTCGTCTCAAACAGGGAATCTTCACGGCCGGTCTCAGCTGGCGTCTGGTCGATGCCGAAGGCAATGACGTTCCTCGCGACGGAAAGAGCGTCGGCGAGCTGATGATCCGCGGGCCGTGGGTGGCTTCCGGCTACTACAAGAACGAGGAAGGAACGCGCGCCGCCTTCCACAACGGCTGGTTCCGCACGGGCGACATCTGCACGGTGGACGAGCTCGGCTACCTGCAGATCGTCGATCGCGCAAAGGACCTCGTGAAATCAGGAGGCGAATGGATCAGCTCCGTCGATCTCGAGAACGTTCTGATGGGTCACCCCGCCGTCAAAGAGGCGGCCGTCGTCGGTGTTCCTCACGAAAAATGGATCGAGCGCCCCATTGCCTGCGTCGTGCTTCGCGAGGGGCAACAGATCGCGGAAGCGGAGCTCCGCTCGTGGCTCGGCGAGCGCGTCGCCAAGTGGTGGATTCCCGATCGCATCCTCTTCATCGATGCGATTCCCCGCACGGGCGTCGGGAAATTCCGCAAACGCGATCTGCGCGAACGCTTCGCACACGTGCTCGTCAGTGAGCCGGCGTCAGGCGGTTGACGGGCTGGGCGCTCTTGATGTCGAAGATCTCATCGGGGCCGAGCTCATCGGGAACGTACGGCCCGAAGAAGAGCAAGCACCGCCGGCATGCCGTGCCGTGCCATGCCATGCCGCCGCGGTGATCGCAGAAAGCGATGACGTGCTCGTGCTCGTGAGTGCACGTGTCGATCGCGTCTTCGAGCCGTTCGTATGCCTCCGTCGACTTCCGATCGAATGACTGCTCCCACGTGAGATCGGCCCAGAGCAGCGGGGCATCGCGATCGGGTGAGAGGATGGCTCGCATCACGTTGAGCGTAGCGCTATAGACGCCGCACAGCCTCTCGCCGTCGTCGAAGTAGAACTCCGCGGGGACGTGCCGATTGGCGCCCAGTCGCATAGGCGCTACATCCCGAGCGCGATGCCGTCTTTGCGAGGATCAGACGCACCGCTGCGAACGCCGCTGGCCGGATCGATGGCAATCGCTTGGGCGCCACCATAAGCGTAGGATCCGTGGCTCGGCACGATGCGATGTCCCTTCGCCGCCAGCGCCGCACGCACGTCCGCCCTGATCCCCGACTCCATCGCGACCGCTCCTTGGCTGTGACGGAGACGGTCGCTCTCGATCGCTTCCTGCAGACCTTGGCCGAAGTCGACGAGGTTGCAGAGGATCTGTACGGCTCCTTGCGGTTGCATCTCGCCGCCCACGATGCCCAGCGTCAACCATGGATGACCGTCTTGCAAGACCATCCACGGCACGATCGTGTGATACGGACGCCTGCCGGGTCCGAGCTCGTTGGGATGGCCGGGCTCCAGCGAGAAGAGCGCGGCGCGATTCTGGAAGTTGACGCCCGTGCGCGGATCGACGACGCCGCTCCCGAAGTTCATGTAGACGCTGCTGATGAGCGAGCAGCAGAGGCCGTCTTCGTCGACGGCGGCGGCGTACACCGTACCGCTGCGGGCGAACATCTCGTCCGGGAACTCTATTCTGCGATGAGGGCTGATGAGCGCGCGCAGCTCCGCGGCGTAGTTCTTGCTGAGGAGCTGCTCCGCCGGCACGCGCGATCGATCGGGATCGGCGAGGTGTCGCGCGAGATCTCGATGGGCCAAGCGCTTCGCCTCGATGATGACGTGAAGATACTCCGCCGTATTGTGGCCGAGCTCGCAAAGGTCGAAGCCCTCCAGGATATTGAGCATCTGGAGTCCCGCGATGCCTTGACCGTTAGGTGGCGGGGCGAAAACCTCGCGCCCGCGATACGTCGTCGAGATGGGCTCGACCCACTGCGAGCGATGCGTCCGCAAGTCGTCCACCGTCATGACACCGCCGGCGTCGACGATGGCGCGCACCATCGATGCCGCGATCTCGCCGTCGTAGAACGCATCGGCACCGCCATCGGCGATGGCCCGCAGCGTGCGCGCGAGCTCGGGGAGACGCACGACGTCTCCGGCGCGAACGGGGCGGCCGAAGGCCACGCCGCTTCCGCTCCACCGTTCGACGACCGGCGCACCGGCCGTCCATGCGGCCGCGGCGATCTCCGCTATGGGAAAGCCTTGTTCCGCATGATCGATCGCCTCGGCCAGATTCTCGCCCAGCGTGCGCCGACCGTAGCGCGCGAGGATCGTCTCAAAGGCGCGGACGGCGCCCGGAACGCTGATCGAGGCGCCGCCGCGTTCCGGCATGGCCGTCAGACCTTGCGCGCGCATGCGATCTGCGCGCGCCTCGACGGACGCCGCACCCGACCCGTTCAGCGCGACGACGCGTCGCGCGCGCGGATCCCAAATCAGTACGAAGGCGTCGCCGCCAATGCCGCTGGAGTGCGGCTCCGTGACACCCATGACGGCGTGCGCCGCGATGGCGGCGTCGACGGCGTTGCCGCCGTGACGTAGAGCATTGATGCCGGCCAGCGTTGCGAGCGACTGGCTCGAGGCAACCATCCCACGCCGAGAGACTGCTACAGAACGCGTCGCCTTGCCAACCACGGGACGATCCATGCGCACATGTTCTTGAGCGGGCGGCGCGGCCCTGTGACCTTCACGATGCAGGAAAGATCGGTTGCCAAGACAATGGCCGATAACCGGACCATGCGCCGATTCGCCGCCGCCACGTTCCTCGCGCTCCTCTGCGCTTCGCCGGCGCTCGCCGACCCGGTCGAGACGACGTTCGGCGCGCAGGCGCTCGCGGTCTCGGGGTTCCACCGCGAGCCGGGCTACGATCAAAGCGGTTCCGGCGTTGGCGCGTTGCTCGAGCTCTCGGAACGCATGCAACGCGTCGAAGTGCATCTCGAGGGCATCCCCGTCGTCACGACGACGGCGCACGCCACGAGCGAACAATTCGGTGCCACGGCACCGGCTCTAGGCGTCTTCAGCGCGACGGCCCGCTATGCGCTCGACCGGCGTGGCCGCTTCTGGGTAGGTCTCGGCGGAACGATCATCAATCAGCGCACGCCGCTGCCGAACATGCAGCGTACGGCCGAGTCACGCCTAGCCGGCGGGCGTTACGAGCTCTTCGTGCGCCTTCCCATACGTAAGAGCCATTTCGTCGAATTCGAGAGCGGCATCATTCCGCGCATGTTCGGGGCCGATCATTTCCTCTTCAACGATCCCACGCATCCGCCCATCAACAAGGACGAGCACGCCGCGGAAACCGACATCGCATTGGCCTACGGGACCTATAGCGGCCGCAACGCGTACCTGTTCGGCGTGCGCTCCATCAATTTTTCCGCGGACTTCTCACGCCCTGGAGACGCCGCCGACCGTAACGTCGCCTTCGGCGTAACGCTCGAAGGACGCTTCGCGCTGGGCCATTAGCGTAAGCGCGCTTCCGCGAGATCCAAATCGTACTGCAAGCGCCGGAAGATCTCGTCGGGAATCTCGCCCTTCTGCCGCAGCCGCATGATGGCGCTCCGCTCGGCGGCCAGCGCCTCGCCTTGGATCCAGTGATCGCGGCGTACACGTTCCGGTATCGCGCCGCGGCCGTCGATGTGTCCGCGCAAATGCGCGATGCGGTTCTCGTACTCCGCCCTAAGACGATTCGCGATCTCCCGTTCGTCCGCCGTGGTGAAGCGGCGCTCCAGTGACCTGAGGTGATCGAGCGCCGCCTGCAAGGCGGCGATGCGTGCTTCGGTCTCGCGCAGATCCAGCGCCTCGCCCGCGATGCCGAGCCAACGGATGATCGGCGCAAGCGTCAGTCCTTGAAAGACCAGCGTGGCGAGAATGACGCAGAACGTGATGAAGATGAACGGGGAGCGTCCGGGAAACGGTCGCCCGAGGTCGTTCGTCAGCGGCAGAGCGAGGGCCGCGGCCAGCGAGACGATCCCCCGCATTCCCGACCACGCGATGATGAACGGCCACCGCCATGGCGGTGAAGGATCGGCCGCCGCGAGACGCTTGCTCAACCAGCGCGGCAAGTACGTCGCTGAATAGACCCATGCGATCCGCACGACGATGACGAGCACGCTGATGATCGCGCCGGCAATCAATGTATGCGTCGTGAACGAAGGGTCGCGCACGATCTGGCGCAGGTGAAGCCCAATCAGCAAAAAGATCAAGCCGTTGAAGAGAAACTCGAGGAGACTCCAAACGGCGCTCCCCATCAGCCGCGACTCCGGGTTCAAGAAGATCTGCGAACGGTATCCCCCGTAGACGCCGGCCGTGACGGCGGCCAGGACGCCGGAGACATGGATCGCATCCGCCGGCAAATACGCGGCGTACGGTGCGACCATCAAGATCACGTTGTCGATCAGCGTATCGGACATCCCGTTCTTCGTCAGCCAGCGCATGATCGACTCGATGCCCATGGCCACGATCAGACCCACGGCGATACCGCCCGCAACCACCAGGACGAATGCCAGAGCGGCCGAGGTCAGCGAGAACGTTCCCGTCAACGCGGCGGCGACGGCGAAACGATAGATCACCAATGCCGACGCGTCGTTCACCAGCCCTTCGCCGGCCAGCACGGTCATGATGCGCCGCGGCACGGAGAAGCGCTCGAACGTCGCCGAGGCCGCGACGGCATCGGGCGGCGACACGATCGCCCCAAGCGCGAAGCATGCCGCCCACCCCATGCCGGGAAAGATCGCGCGCGTGACGACGGCCACCGCTACCGTCGTCATGATGACCAGGCCGATCGCAAGCAACGAGATGGGCCGCAGGTTGGCGCGGAAGTCGCGCCAATCGGTCACCCAACCGCCCATGTAGAGCAGAGGCGGAAGAACGATCAGGAAGATGTAATCAGGCGAGATCTCCACGGCCGGAAGGTCAGGAATCAGGGCGAGCAGCAGACCGCCGATCACGAAGGCGATGGGGTACGGCAGGGAAAACCGCTTGGCGACGAGCGCGACGGCGACGATCGCTGCCAGGAGGCCTAGGAGCAAGACGGACTCTTGCATCGGCCCTTACACCGTGCCTGCGGCGCGCTCCAGTGAGGGTGAAGGGCGCGCGACGGGGCTCAACACGGCGAGCCACGCGCCTGCGAGGAGCCAGCCTCCAACGAGATCGGTGACGTAGTGAACCCCAAGCGCGGGACGACTTGCCGCAATCGCAAGCGGTAACGCCGCGCATATGCCAAGCGCGATATACCGCGCGGCGCCGCGCAGATGGGGGAGCACGAACCACAGCGCCACGGCGCCGTAGAAAAAGAGCGAGAGCTCCGCGTGACCGCTGGGATAACTGTAGGACGCCTCGTGGATACCATGCCACGCAGGAGGACGAGGCCGGTGAAAGAGCAGCTTCACGGCGTCGCCGAACTGCCACAGCAACGCGAGGCCGACGACGGTCCAGATCGCCGCGCGTCGCACGCGCGCAGCGACGACGCCCGCGACGAGCAGCGCGAGGCCAAGCGCGACGTATGCCGGAAAAGTCCCCAGCATCGCCACGTGCATCCAAAACGAAAGCCAACCGTCTCCCGCCTGCACGCCACGATCCCAGGCCCACGGGCCGAAGCGATCGACGGCCGCGCCGAGGCCGATGAACGCCGCGAACATCGCTCCGGCAAGCGCCGGCGCACGCATGCTCACATGCGCTGCCTCAGCCAGCCGAGAACGGCCGCCTTGCTGTTGCTGGCGGCGAAGGTGTGATCGCTTTCGATCACCACGAATCGCTTCGGATCGGAAGCGCGTTCGTAGAGCGCCTCCACCTGGCTGCGCGGAGCGATGAGATCGTGGGCTGCGGCGACCACCAACAGCGGCCGCCCCGCTATGCCGTCGAGCGCGGCGTCCAACGACTCGACGGACAGCTGCGCGAGCAGATCGGGCAGGCCGATGCCGTCGACGTACGCCCCGCGATAGGCCAGCGGCCCGCGCGCCTTGATGCTCTCGAGATTCGCCGCGATGTCGCGTCCCGTTGCGATGGAGATGCACCCGGCCAGCCGCGGATCGCCGCCGCAGATGCGCAGCGCCGTCGCGGCGCCCAGCGAATGGCCGCCCACGTACACTTCTCCGCCGAAGCGTTCGATGACGCGATCGACGACAACTCTCATCGTGTCCATGCAGGTATCGAAGGATTCCAAGCGTCCTTCGCTTGCCCCGAGCTTGTGCCCGGGAAAGTCGAACGTCACGACGCGGAAGCCGTGCTGAGCGACGAATCCGGCGAGGAAGTCGAGGTTCTGCTTGGAGCTCGAATAGCCGTGCCCCAGGACGATCGTCGGTCCATTGGGTTTCGACGGCTCGTAGAACAACGTGGCGATGCGTCCATTGCCGGCGTTCAGAAAGTCGAGCGTCAGGTTCATCGCTGGTGCGTGCAGTTCTCCAGCCAGCGCGGATCCCCGCCGTCGGCGTAGTGTTCGCGCTTCCAGATCTCCACGCGCGCCTTGAGCTCATCGATGCAGAACTCGCAAGCATCGAAGGCTTCGGCGCGGTGCGGAGATCCTACGGCCACCACGACGCTGGCTTCGCCGATCCCCAAGTCACCGATGCGATGGGCAATGGCGATGGTGCACTCCGGCCAGCGCGAGCGTGCCTCGCACGCGATCTCGCGCAGCTCCCGCAGGGCCATCGTCTCGTAGGCTTCGTACTCCATGCCCGTCACGCGACGGCCGTCGTCGGACGTGCCGCGCACGACGCCCACCATCATAACCACGGCGCCGCAGGCATCACTGCGAACACGCGCCGCCAACGTCGCCGCATCGAGCGGTTCCCGCCCGAGCGCGACGATCACGCCCTCTTCCGTCTTGCTCTCCATGCCATCCTCAGCCACCGCCCACAGGTGGGAGCAGAGCCACTTCGTCGCCCTCGCGCAGCGTCTCGTCGTCCGCGGAGAGCGTGCCGTTGCGCGCCAGGCGCAGGCTCGCCCCCAGCTCGCGCAAACGCGGTGCGCGCTCTTCCAAATGCCGGCGGACGTCACCGACGGTCGCTCCGTCGCGAACGTCCACGTCGCCCTGGGGCAAACCGAAGAGCTCACGCGCCCGCGCAAACGCCAGGATGCGAATTCTCATGCCGATCTCGCGTTTCCAAGTCCTCCGCCGAAAACATACCGTTCGATGGCTTCCGCAACGCCGTCCTCGTCGTTGGTGCCTGTCGTCAGAGGCACCATGGCACGCACTTCCGGAAGAGCGTTGCCCATTACGACGCCAGTTCCCGCCCACCTCAGCATCGGCACATCGTTGGGCGAATCGCCGATTGCCATCACGCGCTCGCGCGGAATCTGGAACCTGCGGCAAAGCTCCGCGAGCGCTTGTTTCTTTCCGGCGCGCCGGTCGAGCACGACGCATTCGACGAACTCGAACCAGCGCTCGATGCGGAAATTCAACGGTAAATTGCCGAAGCGCTGCTGCACCGCTTGCGCGCCCTCCGCACCAAGGAAGCGAATGAACGTTGGCGGAGTTCTCAGCAGTGAGGCGAAGGACGGCGTCGAGCGCCAGGCCGGGCCGGTCATGTCGCTCATCAAAGCCTCCTGGCCTTCGAGACGCCAGAAGTGGTCCTCGGCATAGACGGCGATCGGCAGCTGCTCCGACTCGGCGAACTCGATAATAGGCTTCGCGTAGATCAACGGCACGGGAATGTGCCCCAGCGTCTTGCCGGTGGCGAGATCGCGCGTCAACGCCCCGTGGCAGCAGATGACGGGGAAGGAGTCGATTTCCAGCTCGCGGGCGATGCGCAACGGCGTATCGATCCCCCGTCCCGTGACGATGACGACGCGGATTCCTGCGGAGAGCAGCGCAGCGATCGCGCGACGATTTCGAGGGCTGATCTCTTCGCCGGTGGTGAGAAGGGTGCCGTCGAGATCGAGGGCGACCAGATCGATAGTGGCTGTGCGATTCATCATGTCAAAGAGGCGCAGACCCTATCGTACCACCGGCTGGCAACCGCCGTTCCCCCAGAGGGGGCGGTGCCCGGCGCGGTATGGAAGTCTGCCCCAACGATGAATGTCGGACAATGTGACGATAGCGACCGCTTGCGAGGTGCGCTGGTCGGCGCCGCGCTCGGCGAGATCCTCGCCCGTTCAGGCAACGGAACCGACGCGCCTGACGTCGCAACGCTCGAGCGGCGCCTCCGCGCGGACCGCTGGCCGCTCGGTCCGGGCATGCAGGCAGCGCTGGAGGTGGGCGACCAGGTCGCGCAAGCCGACCTCGGCTCGCTGCCGCCCCCCCGACATCTGCACAGGACGGGCGACGAGCTGAACCTCTTGCCCGTGCTGCCCGTCGCGCTAACGGGCGCCTTCCGGCCGAACGTCATTCGCCAACGGGCGGCCGCGCTCTTCGCCCATGCGCCGCCGGAGACGGCGGAGGCGGCCATCGCCTTCGCGCTCCTCGTGGCCGCGCTGTTCGACGGCGATCGACTCACGGCGCTCGACGAAGCGGCCGAGGCGGCACCGGCGGCTGTCGGCATGGCCATGCGCTCGGCTCCTTTGGAAGATGCAGACCGCGTGATCGCTCGTCAGGAGCCGACGCGGTCCCTCGTCGCCGGCGTCTGGAGCTTCTACCAAGCTGATGGGGTCGTCGAGGCGCTCTTGATTGCAGCACGGACTGGTGCCGGCGGCGTCTGCGGAGGCGTGAGTGGCGCTCTGGCCGGCACATGGTGGGGATTGAGGGGGATTCCGAAGGAGCTGGCGGGGAAGGTTGCCGATCCGGGACCGATAACGCTCGGGGAGCGTCTCGCCCGTTTGCTGGCCGGCGCGACGAATCGCTGAGTCTCGGAGTTTCAAGGATGATGAGAACGCGGACCGCCGCCTTTCTAGCCGCCGTGCTGGCCGCTCCCGTGGTGACGGAAGCCACCGGCCTCGCTGCCCCGTGCCACGCTCAGACCCTGACGATTCAAGGGCAGGCAATCAAGGCCAACTTCTGCGTGATCGGCGTGCAGCGCCAGCATACGGGCGCCGGCGAAGTCGCGCGGGTGACGCTCACGGAGAGCCTGAGCGGCACACGCGGGTCCGTCGAGCGCACGGCAACGAAGGACGTCCTCCTCGCCGGGTCTGACGGCCGCCTCTCGGACGACGTTCCGTTGCGCCCTTTGGGAATCGAGAAGACCCTCCACGTCACCTTCGTCTTCCACGACGGGACGGTCGTTCCCGAGAGCGCGCTGTTGATTCCGGGGGCTGTCCCGGTCCTCTAGGCCACCAGCGCAACCCTCCCGCGCGCAAACGGGTATCTAGGCATCGATATGGTGCGACGGCGCTACATTTACCTCAACAGCAGCAAGATTCCGGACTATTGTCGATAGACCGGGGGATGTTTCGTGTCCTGTAGCATGCATTTGCAACAACGAACGGCTCGCGAACGCGTCGAGTACCTCCGCGAGAACCTCGCACCCGGCCTCTTCAAAGGGGTCGGCATAGACGAAGGAATCGCCTGGAAACTTTCGCCCGAGCCGTTTCAGCTTTCACCGGCCACGTTCTCCCGAATCGAGCGCCTCGGCAACGACCTCCTCGCCCTTTACCGTGCGGCCAACAAGCTCTACCTGCAGAGCGTGAAGGGCACGGCCCCTGCATTCGTCGCCGAATATCTCGAGCGCGGCAAGCCGGAACACGTGATCCGGCTTGCGCGACAGAATCGCTGGAAGCAGGCCGTACCGGGCGTGATTCGCCCCGACCTCATTCTGACGGACGACGGCTTCGTGGCCAGCGAGTTGGACAGCGTGCCCGGCGGCATGGGCTTCGTCGGCGCGATGTCGCAGACGTACTGCGAGCTCGGCGATGAGGTCGTCTGCGGCCCCGACGGCATGATGGAGCGGTTTGCAGCCATGATCGCGGCCACCGCCGACACGGAGCGACCCACCGTGGCGATCGTCGTCTCCGATGAATCGGCCGACTACCGCCCGGAGATGGAGTGGTTCGCTCAGGCGCTGCGTGAGGGCGGTTACCTCGACGCCTATGCCATCCACCCGCGTGAGATCCTCTTCACGGAGGAGGCGATCTTCCTGCGTTTGGGCGATGGACGTGAAGAACGCGTGGACGTGATCTACCGCTTCTTCGAGCTCTTCGATCTGCTCAATATCCCCAAACAAGAGCTGATGCTCTATGCTGCGCGCCACGGTCGCGTGGCGATGACGCCTCCGCCGAAGGCGCACCTGGAAGAGAAACTGGTCTTCGCTTTGCTCCACCATGCGCGGCTCGCGCCGTTTTGGAAGAGCGAGCTCGGCGAGCCCACGTTCTCCAATCTTTCGAAGCTCTTCCCGGAGACGTGGGTTCTCGATCCCCGCCCCCTTCCGCCGCAAGCGAACATCGCCGGCTTGACGGCGGCGGGTAAGCCCGTCTTCACCTGGGACGACTTGGTACCGTTGGGGAAAAGCGATCGTGACTTCGTGATCAAGCCATCCGGGTTCGACCCTATGGCCTGGGGATCGCGCGGCGTCGTAATGGCCAATGATCTCACGAAGGACGAGTGGGGAAAGGCGCTTCGCGACGGTCTTGCCGCCTTCGAGCGCACGCCGCACGTCCTTCAGCGCTTCCACAAAGGTCGCCGCATCGAGGTGAAGTATTTCGACCCCGCCGGCGGTGACGTCCGCACGATGAGCGGCCGCGTCCGTCTCTGCCCGTACTACTTCGTCGAAGGCGCCCAGGCACAGCTGGGAGGCATCCTCGCAACGATCGTCCCCGCCGACAAGCGGATCATTCACGGCATGTCGGACGCAATCATGGCCCCTTGCGCCGTGCGCGACGGGGGCGCATGAGCCAGGGGCCCTGGCACGACATCCTCGCACTCGGCGGTCCATGGTGGTCGATCCCACTGCGGACCGTCATCGTCTATCTGGTGCTGCTGGTCGGCGTGCGCCTCACGGGGAAGCGTCAAATCGGCCAGATGACGCTCTTCGATCTCGTATTGTTGCTGATGATCAGCAACGCCGTACAGAATGCCATGACGGGACCGGACACATCCGTCACCGGCGGCGTCATCGCGGCCGCGGTGCTCTTGGCCGCAAACGGCATCGTCTCGCGCATCACCTACTACAGCCGGAGCGCACGGCAACTGGTCGAGGGTGAACCCACGGTCGTCGTGCGCAACGGCGCGATCCTCCATGAGAACTGCCGGCGCGAGCTCGTCACGCCGGAGGAAATCGAGACGGCAATGCGCGAGCACGGCATCCGCGATCTGGGCGACGTTGCTCTGGGCGTATTGGAAGTGGACGGCTCGATCAGCGTCATCCCCAAGAACGAATTCCGGGAAGAGCGCGGCGTCGCCCGCCCCGGCACGCGCCCCCATCCCCATCCCGTGCGCTTTCTACGCGGCCAGCACGGCGCGTAGAAAAGCTCCGGTTCTTCCTACACCAGCATCTCTTTGACGTGCCAGGCGATGTTCTGCGCGCGGTCGCCGATGCGTTCGACGGACGAAAGCGTGAAGAGCAATTGCGTTGCCGCTGGTACCATGCGGGGCTCTTCTTCCATTGCGGCTTGCAAGGCGCGAATGCCGTTGTGGTAGCGGATATCCACTTCGTCGTCGCGATCGATGACGGACTGCGCGAGCTCCGCGTCCTGTTCCGAGAATGCGACGACGACGTCGTGGAGCATCTCCGCGGCGATCGTCCCCATTTTGGTGATCTCGACGTTCTGCGGACGCATGGGCATGTCCGCGATCGCTATCGCACGCTTGGCGATCTCGACGCCGTAATCGCCGACGCGCTCGAGATCGACGATGGTCTCGAGCATGGCCGCGATCGTTCGCAACTCGCTTGCCAACGGTTGCTGGCGCCAAAGAAGCTCGATGCAATTGGCCTCGACTTTGCGGCGCAGGTCGTCGAGGGGGTCGTCGCCGGAGATCACTCGCCGCGCCAGCTCAGTGTCGCGCCGATCCATGGCGGCGATGGAGTTTCGAACCGCCTCTTCCGCCAGCGCACCCATGCGCAACACGTCCAATCGCGTGCGCTCAAGCGCCTCATGGTATGCAGTCCGCGTCATCTCCCCATCTCCTAGGCCATCAGCTCGGGCGCGCCCGCCGTGATCTTCTTCCGTTATATAACGGACGGGTCGCAGGTTCCCGCCCCGTGGCGACGAACCCCGCCGCGTTTCGGCTTTTTAGAAGACAGGCCACTCGCCGGGGCACGACACGGAGAGAGCAATGCTGAGCCAACTAGAGTACCAGAATCTGCTCATCGAACAAGACGGGGCGGTCGCGACGATCACCATCAACCGTCCCGACAAGCTGAATGCGTTGAACGAGCAGACGCTTAAAGAGCTCGCCGAAGTCCTCGACGACGCGAACAATGATGCCGAGGTGCGCGTCGTCATCTTGACCGGCGCGGGCAAAGCGTTCGTCGCCGGCGCCGACATCGCCGAGTTGAACGCGCTCCCAAGCGCCGTCGAAGGCATGCGCAAGGCGCGCTACGGACAGTCGCTCACCAAGAAGATCGAGCGGATGCGCAAGCCGGTGATCGTCGCCGTCAACGGCTTCGCCCTTGGTGGGGGGTGCGAGCTGGCGATGGCCGGCGACTTCCGGATCGCCTCAGAGACGGCAAAGTTCGGTCAGCCGGAAGTCAACCTCGGCCTCTGTCCGGGCTACGGAGGAACGCAGCGGCTCCCACGCCTCGTCGGACGCGGCATGGGCATGTACCTCTGCCTCACGGGCGAGATGATCGACGCGCAAGAGGCCTGGCGCATCGGCCTCGTCGAGAAAGTGGTGCCCCCCGACCAGTTGATACCTGAAGCAAAGCGCATCGCGCGGCTCATCGCGTCGAAAGCGCCGCTCGCCATCGAGCTGACGAAACAGTCGATCAACGAAGGCATCGGAGTGACGCTCGCCGAGGGTCTGGCTGTGGAGGCGCTCAACTTCGGCCTACTGGTAAATACCGAAGATATCAAAGAAGGCACCAGCGCCTTTCTTGAAAAGCGCCAAGCGGTTTTCAAGGGGCGCTAGGATGCCTTCGTCCCGAAGGGACTTTCACGTTCTCGGGGTCCCCGACGAGCTTGCGAGACGGGGATGTGG
>Ga0070735_10000019_pt1 | contig 228984 bp, 194 predicted proteins | sample Coa_R1_FD_66443 | JGI IMG/M metagenome (GOLD analysis project Ga0070735, IMG submission 66443) | Surface soil microbial communities from Centralia Pennsylvania, which are recovering from an underground coalmine fire - Coalmine... | ecosystem: Environmental > Terrestrial > Soil > Unclassified ... | reverse complement strand
TCCCTGGCCACCATAAAATCAATAACTTACAGACCTTCCAAAACGCAGTTTCATTCCATTTCATTCCAAAATTTGTGGCTCATAGGATTTGCCTTCACGGGATGAAGTGCGTCTTGGGGTAGGATTGCTGGCGGGGTCGTCTTATCGGTCCCGCCTTTTTCATGTCACGTGAGGCCCGTGATACGATTCGGTTGATGGCGGCCATCTGGAAAGAGATGTTGAAGCCGGGGCAGAAGGGCTGGCCCACGCCGGATCTACGCTCGACAACCCACATGCCGGGGTTTCCGCTGCCACCCACACTCCCGCCCTCCCTTGCAACTCGGCAACTGTGGCACGTCCGGGTATGTTCGTTCACCTTCGATTTCCAGAGCTTGGATCAGCTTGAAGCCTGTTTGGTCTACTACCGTCAGAAAATCCGTCCTTCCAGCATCATTCCGTCAGAGCGATTTACGGATTATGGCGGAGACAGCGGCGAAGCCCAACGGTGGTATGAGCGATTGCCGATGTACCTTCTTGAAGAACCAAAACGCAAGAAAGTTGTGGCAGCATTGGAACGGGCTGTTGACCTGTGGAAACAGGATCAGCGGTAGCTGGCGCAATCCCGCCTCCAATGCGGAAGATATCTGGCCCTAACGTACGTGCAACGTTGTTTTCAAAACTGTCCTCGCACGCACAAAGGCTACGCTTGGTCTACGGAGTGTACGACTTCCAAGGATTCCTGACACCCTATCCGTTCAGAGATGTTGCCGGGAAGGTTCCTTGGAAATTCTTTCCGGCCCTGACAACAGGTGGGTCGGGTTTTATAAATGCCAGCGGATGGGAACCCGTTCCGAGAATTCACTGTCCAATCTGTCAATCAAAGCCGCCACGCCACTTCCTTCGCCTCCGACGTTTAGAACTCCATCATGAAACTTGTGAGTCAGGCGAATCAACCGGAGCCATGCACGACCCACATAGCTTCGCTCGTGGTGTGCGCAATGGCTTGCCACACTTCTTGCAGAGCGGACGGGGTTGGAAGCAGGTGTGCCGGAAGATATGCCAAGGGTCTGCGATCCGAAAGCCAGTCAACCGCTCGTATTCCGCCGACATGAGTTCCAGGGTTCTCGGCTGAACCTTCTCTACCAAACCCAGTGGAGCAAGTTCCCGAATGGCGTTTTTCATCTGATCAGTGACAACGATCTCGTACTCACGCTCGTCGAGCATGGGAACTTCCATTTTGCAGCGCCAGCACCAGAGTATTCTCATCGAAACCAGGCCAACAACATCGTAAAGAAAATCATTTCTGCTTGTCGTAAACTGATCGAGCAATTGACTGCGAATCTACATCGGAGACCGACTGAAGTAAAATCTGCCAGTCCACAAAAAGATCATGCAAGCTACCTGCTCGAAAGCCAACCGAAGATGTCCAGATCTGCCTTGGTTCAACCGCACGTCTTATTGCCTTCAAGATTGGACGCTCGTAGTCGAAACGTCCAGTGAATGTTGCGGTCACGTCGAACTTCGGACATCTCCACGGCCTCTGACAAGGTGAGGTGTCATTTTCCAGTTCGATGAAATAAGAGTCAATGGCGTTGCGGAATTGCGAGTAGTTTGCATCCTCCAGAAGAGTGACTGGACGGAGTACCGGGAAGCGATGCCACGTCAATTGTTTTGGGTGATTAACGTCGGATTGATCTCGAATCTCGGCGTATTCGTAACCATCCATGTGTGACCTGAAATTCGGGTGGTCAGGTATGGCGATTGGGAGCAGTGCTACGCAACCCGGCTGCGTCAGAAGCCAACTGGATGTTATGGCTGCTCGAACCTGAACGATCTTCCCACTGAACCGGGCAGGTTCCCTTACCAGATCACACACCGAAGTTTTGATTGGATTGATGGCATCTGATTGTCCGAAAAGCACGCCGTCAAGCGGCAGGGCGGCGGTCAGGGTGACGACTGTTGCTACACTCAACTTCATCCACGTTCATCATACGCCGAGCAGGGGCCGTACATTGGAAGTGCTTGGAACTAGCGTTAATTCTGCGCTTGCAACGCACGGTGTACGCTCATCGTGCTGTGCCCCGTCTTCGAGGCGATCTCCCGTAAGCTGAAACCCTGTTCCCGCAACGTCGCCAACTTTGCACGATCCATGATGACATGCGGACGACCAAGAACCGTTCCTTGCGCCCGTGCTCTTTCGAGTCCACTGCGAACCCGGCTTGACAGACGTTCCGCCTCAAACTTCGCCACAGTCGCCAGAATGCCAATTACGGCATCACTGAAGGCCCCCAGCGAATCAATCCATTGCTCCTGGAGGCTCCGGTACTTGACGCCATAATGCGAAAGCTGATTGAGTAGCAGGAGCGTCGGCAGCACGCCCTGTCTGCTCAGTCTGTCCAAAGACCAGAAAAGCAGTACGTCGTATTTTCGCTTCCTTCCGGCCTCAAGAGCTTTCTTCAGTTGCGGACGGTCAGCCTTTCGCCCGGAAACTTGGTCGTGGAATTCAGCGACGACGGTCCAGCCCATCTTTTCGGCATAGGCGTGAAGTTCACGGGTCTGGTTCGTGAGTTCCTGTCTTCCGTCATCCGTGCTTGTCCTGGCGTAGATCGCAACCTTCATGATTTTTAGTGTATCATAAACACGTGTTTGTGGTACAGTTTTGAAGCACGGCGAACTGGTTTAGATGGTGGAAGTTTTTCGGCGTTCTCCAGAAGGGTTTTTGATACAAGTCGGGTGTGCCGATTTTAGGATTGTGGAAATAAATGTTTAGGTGGCACACGGTCTTGATCGGCTGTCCGATGAAGATTTTTGACCGCCTATCCCTTGCGCCTCGTGGTGTCCCCGGCAAACAAGCATCTCGGATCAGCAAGTACCTCCCGATGCGTCCGCACTGATAGCGGTATTCCAGGCAAAACGGCGTCCCGGCCTGAATCCGTATATCACGATGGTTTCCTGTCTATCACGGCAGTCCTGATCGCATCTCGGAGTCATTCAAATGTGCGGGAACAACGGGAACACTGAGAACAGGCATGGCAACCTTATTGCCTTTAAGGGTTTACGCTGTTCCCGGTCCTGTTTCAACCTGTTCCCGCTTTTTGGAACGGGAACAAGATCGGCAAGGAACGGGAACAGCGCATCTCGCTCACGATAAACCGCTTACATCAGGTGTTCCCGTTGTTCCCGTTGTTCCCGGTCGATTTCAAATAGGTCGCAAATCGGCAGGGCCGGATTTTTCGCTGCATCAGGTTCACTCAAAAGGGACGGAAGGATCATGTAAGCGTTCACCATTCCCACGTCGGGTAACCGAACTTTCTTCGTATTCCGCCCTTGATCGTGTTCCAGATATCCCAGCTTCACCAGTTCTTTTGCGATGAGCCGATGATCGTACCCGGCGCACACCTCATCCTGGAACGCTTCCGGCAGGACGTAGTAGATACATTCATTACCCTTCGATTCACGAAAGCCCGCCCTGTTTGACACCGCTGGAGTGCCGCCTTCGTTGTATGGATTCTTCTTCAATTGGAAGCGAGACGAACCGTGCCGTTCAAGGAATGCCTTCACCTGCCTAATCCCGGCATCAACGTCTCTTACGCCCTTTCCGCCACGTCTGGTTAGCCATGCCTTGAAGCACGCCGACGCTGCCTGTTCTGCTTCGCCTTTTCCCCAACCTGTGATGTCCAACTCCGTCGCTAGTTCGCCAGCCGCCGCCACCAGCGCAAATCTGGACAACGCCCGGTAAACTTCGCCTGATGCATCCTTCAGTGCGTGCTTCTGCGAATGTTCCCGGATGAATCTATCAATCTCCTTGATGATCAACTTGCGGATATCGTCACGTTGTTCCGCAATCTGGGAAATGAACGTGCGCCCCGCTACTCCGTGATAGCGATGCGCTGCTTTCGTCAGACTGTCGGCAAAAGAGCCAGCATCGGTGTGACCGGGAATCTTCTCAAATAATCCAAGTTTCATTCCGGCGTCGGCGTCAATGTCCACACACCGAACTTCTTGCCCACCACGAACCTTTCCGCCGATGGACATCATGTGGTCACGTAATCCAACTTCGCCACTGGATAAAAACAACAGCCGCCACTGAAGCGCCTTGCGGGTGCCACCCGACCTCAACATCCGAACCTTACCTTGACCGTTTGCCAACATATACGTGACCTCGCCCACTTCCTTTGGGTTGGCCTGACCCATTTCATCCAAAACCAAGAGTGCGTCATTGTGCAGACTGGCAACGCCTTCCAGCCCATTGGCTGTACTTCTCCATGAGCGGACATAATTCTTTCCGCCGTACACACTGGCGGCAACCCGAAGTGCAGTACTCTTGCCCGTGCTCGAAGGTCCAACGAATTGGAAACCACCTGACTCACCGTCGATCAGTTGTAGAAGTGGTGCTGCAAAAGCGGTGGCGACACCAAAGACGAGCCGAGAGTTTCCTGCACATGGTAACGCCACATGCTGTTTCCAATCTTCCAGAGAACCGGATACGGTGAATTGGTGCTCCACGCCGAACGACTGGAATACCACTTCTTCTCCATCTTCGATTCCGCCCACTGTAGAATCGGGGAAAACATAACAGTCATCATGCCAGCCAACCCGGCTCACCGACTTCATGAAAACGGGCGGATTGGCTTCCTGTAAGTAATTTTTGAAAAGCTCACGTGCCTTGCGATTTGGCGCTACGATCATGCCACCTGCCAGGAGTTCAGCGAGGATTTCGTTACCATCACCTGCCAGCATGGACATTGGCATCGCCCATATATGCAGACGCTCTTCCAGATCATGCCACTTGAGGAGACGGCCCCACTCGCCGCCTTCGGTATTGCGGGTTGCGGCTACAATCTCGATTTTTGACGAAAGATGAATCGGCGGTTTGACTTCGCCGTCGTCCGCAGGTGGTGGCTGGAAGTACACACCGTTGTCCGATACCGAAAATCCAGGCGGAACCGATTTCTGGATTTTGATTGCGTGCTCAACCGTTCTTTGACCATAGGTGCGGTCACCACGCTTCTCATCCCACTTGGGGCGCATCAGTGCGGAGTTGCGGAAGATGCGGTCAATCTGTTCACGGTCACGAGTGCGGTATGCAAGTACGGCGCACAATGCTGCATCGGCAACTGAATGATTGTTATCGTGGGCTGATGTTTCGCCGTGATCGAACAGCTTCACGAACTTTTCGGCATTCTTGGCATTGCGGCAAGCAGCGATTATCGCTTCATCTGTGCCGCAACTCCCCGGAGATGGAGAGATCTCGGTCACATCGTGCGCTGGTTCCTGTATCGAAGTTCCAAAGACTTCTTGATGAAGCTCCAGAAGTTCTTCGGTGCGGTCCTCAATTGTGTCTGGCGTGCCTGGAATGTGATTGCCAGTTACAGTGAAGTAACGTTGGCCGGAATATATTTCGATCCTGCCTTTCTTGCGGCCCGTTGGAGGCAAGTCGCTTTGAGAAGTACACAGAATATGCAATCCCGTCCCTGACGGCGATGCTTCCGTGTACGAGTTCAATGTGGACACGATTTCATCTGCCCACTGCTCAATTTCACCATCGTCTGCTACACAATGGTCCAGGTCAACAAAGACATACGGTTTGTTGATTGCGAACCCTAATCCATCATAGGAAGAATCACTTTGAAGAGCATGGAGCGCCGTGTCAAAATCGGCCCAAGTTTCAGAGTTGGTGGATGAAGCAGGTTTTCCGGTCTTGGCATCGTAAGGCACCTTCCCTTTACGAACTAGCCAATTCAAGTCATTCTTCAATACTTGCGGTACATCGTTATACGTTTCCTTTCTATTAGTCATATTGGTGATGAATTCCTATTTCTGAGTTACTGGCGGATCAGCCGCCCCTGTCAGTACGCTTCTCGAAGATGGTGCCACGTACTGAATTGTGGCGGTCTGCCACACCTTCGGATGTACTCATTGACATCATCTTCAAAGAACAAAACTTTCCTGCCAATCCGGTGTGCCCGGAGTTGGCCGGAACTTGCCAGACGGTAGATCGTTTGGGTCGAACAATTCAGCCACGATGCTACCGTCAAGGCCGTGAATAATCGCTTACGTTCCATACTGCTCTCCTGCCTCTGGAGTCTCACCAGAAGGCAAATAAAAAGACCTGTTTTGGGCAACAGGCCACAGTGATGAATGAGGAGAGGGACGCACGGTAAGTCCTACGTCCCCGTCGAACTCATCACCATTCTTATTTACACTCGGCTGTTTGCGGGGTGTAATTCTATTGCACCACGGAACGCTATTTTGTCAAGTTTTGCCTAACTCGATAACCTGCAATAACTTAGTCGATTATTGACAGAATTAGGAACGGGAGGATACTGAAATGGACGGTTTTGGTTACTGCCCGATGCGTACTTTTTGGGTTGGATGACTGCCGCCGATGGATATGAAGAGTACGGCTCTGATTCTGGTAGTCACGCTGATGACTCCTGCACGGTTAGTCGAGTTAGGGCGAGTAGTAAGTTTCAGTGATGCGGTCGGAATTGGGCTTCCGTCTTGCCAAATCTGAAATCCAGCAGATGAGCGCTCCGGTGTTGGCGTCGGTGTATCCGGCGTCAGCGATCCAGCCGCAAATGCAGTCTGCCAGAGGAAAGGAGTTTGGAGTATCGAGTAGTTGTAAGAGAAGAGATCGGCAACTTCGCTGGTCAAACAGCCACAGCAGCGCAGCTTCAGCGGTTAGCAGACTGTGATATTGTTCGTCCGAAGGTAGATCTCGATGAGCCATCGAATGGAGACTTCGACAAGATGGCACGTCGCAGATTTCAGAATCCGAAACCTCGAAAGGAGGGCAAGCAATGGGTTCTGTACTATTGGGCGGATGTATTTGAACAGGGCAAACGAAAGCGTAAGAAGAAGCGGCAGGTGTTAGCGCCGATCACGATGAAGGCACGGGAGGTTCAAAAGGTTGCTTCCGAATTTTTGCGGCCCATGAACCAAGGCTTACAAGCAATCGGAGCGGCAACTAATTTTGGAACTTTTGTGGAAGGGACGTACAACGAAGTGGTGCTGCCAACTTTTGCGAAAAGCACGAAGGATCGGTATCAAGGAGTAGTTAAAAACTATCTCTTGCCGCAGTTTGGCGATTTGTGTTTGAGGGACATCACCGAGTTGACTGTCGATAGGTTTTTCGCAGGATTCGAGAAGACGGACTTGGACCACGAATCGGTGGATAAGATCAGAGATGTGTTGTCCAGCATTTGCGGTTCAGCAATCCGATATGGCTTGTTGATCAAGAACCCGGTAAAAGGTGTCCGACTTCCCCGGCCAAAGAAGGGAAAGAAGGACAAGCCGTGGATAACTCAACCGGACTTCGCCAGATTGCTTTTCCTGATTGCGGAGCCGTATGCCACGATGGTTTTCGTCGCAATCTACACAGGACTGAGGGCCAGCGAACTCATAGGGCTTCGCTGGTCTGATATTCATGAAGATTCGATCACCGTGGACGAAAGATGTTGCCGTGGTGACTGGGGCGCTCCGAAAAGTGCTGCCAGTAATGCAACCATCCCGGTAAATCGGGCCGTCATCGAGCGGATTCAAGCACTCAAGACGATGACCGTGAGCGTCAGAGCAGGAAGGGCGACACGGCAGTACAAGGCGGTGAAATCGGCTGGGCCGGATGACCTCGTGTTTCAGTCCGTTCAAACTGGTGCTGTCATGCGGGACAACAACATTCTGGTTCGGCATATCAAACCCGCCGCCCGAAAACTCGGTCTTGATTTCGTGAACTGGCAGGTTCTTCGCCGCTCATACGCAACTTGGCTGAAGGAGAACAAAACTGATCCAAAGGACGCACAAGCGCTCATGCGGCATTCACGTGTCCAGACGACGTTGGAGATTTATCAGCAGCACATTCCGGCGTCACAACGAATGGCAGTGGATGGATTGTTGGTGAACTGATGTTCATTCCAATTCTCATTCCATTGTCATTCCAATTCCAAGGAGGTTTTTAGGCTCAAAATGAAAGGGACGGTCAACAGAATCAATCAGATAACAATGGGCGAGTCCGTCCCTGAAAAGGCTGGCGTCGGCGGTTCGATTCCGTCCCTGGCCACCACTTCAAACAAAGCACTTACATCAAATCCAGCAGTTCGAAATTGCATCGAGATTTCGAACTGCCGTCCAAGCAACGTCCGAACTCGAAATCACTTGGGCGACGCGCATCCCTGGACGGTGTTCACCCCGACGCGGGAGGCGTGGGGGGATCTTGGCTAACAACCTTGTCTTCTGCTCGTGTAGTCATTCGAAATTGCTGGCCTCGGCCTCCGCAATTAGCGAGACGAGGGTTGCTAGCGCTGGCGGCCCAAGTAGCGTTCGAACGCCAGGATCAAACCGAACGCGACACCCCAAACGACAACCAGATCTGTAGCGAGGTGGGACCAACGTAGGCGATCGTCGCCCGCAAATCCACTCGCGTCGTTAGTATGCAAATGGGAAGCCGATCCGCGCGTGGAAGTCTGCACAACGTGAGGGGTAAGTGCGATGAACCACACATTCAGCGCGATGAACCCGAGCAACCCCACGACGGACGCGACAAACAGGCGTCGCAGAATGTCGCTAACTCATCATCACCATTCCATTGTGGCGCGCTCGGCCGCCCGCCTCGCCAATGACGTCATTAGGCAGCACTCGGTTTCAACTCTTCGCGGATAATGCGTCGCAGCGCGTCCTCAAATTTCGGGGCTTTGCCATCCAGGTATTCTCGTAGCGCGGCGTTAATGAGCGTCTGATATCCGGTCGCGCCGCCGGAGGCCTCGGCCATTTGGAAGAACCGATCGACAATGTCCTGGTCGAGTCGGATGGTAATGCGGACTTTACCTTCGGGTTCCGGTTCGCTCGGAACAACCCGGCCCCGCTTGCCTTTGCTGAAATCGTATCGGTCTCTCATCGTTCTGCCTCGTACTGCTCACGCTCGTTGGACTCGGCGGGACGCGCGGAGATGATGCGAATGTTGTCGCCTCGCCATGTATACACGACAACGAGCAATCGACCCATCGTGCCCGTGCCAAGTGTCACGAATCGCTGCTCGCCCGGACCGGATTCATCATCGGTAACTGTGATGGCATAGGGGTCGTCAAAAACCGGAATCGCTTCGGGTATTCGGACGCCGTGCTTGCGGTAGTTTATTCCGGCCTTGCTCGCCTCATCCCACTCGAACCCCACAACTTCAAGTGTACGTACTGGTTGTGCATACGTCAATATCGATGGTTGCGGCGAGATGTGGGGCATGTGGGGTGAACGCGAGCGTGCGGACTCTGCGTCCACAGTGCGTCCGAAAAGCAAGACACATAAGTCTTTTCGAATCAGTGAGTACTTTCCGTGATTCATTGAAGTCGCCGTTGGGGAACACTATTACGCCATCTGAGGTTGCAAGCGGCACCCCGGTGAAATCGGACCGGAGACACCCGTCGTGCCATTACCGAACGTCACGGCGCCCCCGGGACCCGCACCCGGACTCAAGACCAGGTAGTTCCCGGTGGATAGCGGCACAAAGGGTGAACGACTCGTTCGTGAGGATAGGGGGTCTTGGAGCTCCACGGACTTGCCGCGACGTCCAGCATCACGTTCCGATGAAGGTCCAGAGGTTCATCAGCGCGGTCTGGCAGGAAATGAAACTCATATTGGGCTGCCCGTAGAAGCACGGGATGACTCCAGCACTGCCAGCGGGCGGGATCTGGACCAGGGAATTATTGATGTCGCGGAATAGCCGGGATGAGCGGGATCAACCGCCCCGCAATTGCTGAGTACGACGAAATTTCCGTTCGTGAGAACGCCGATGCCACCCCAGCCCACAGCCTCGTAGGGGGCCGTGCCAGTGAGCGTGCTGATCAGCGCACCTGTACTTCCGTTGAAAAGGTAGACCGCTCCCGCAAACTGGTTGCTGTTTACTGTCAGCGCCGGGTCTGTTACAACAATGTTGCCGGTGGCTAGCGTTCGGACCTCGGCGCCGAAACGGCTATTGGGATCGTTGCTAGGATTGTTTAGTTGAAACGACCCGGCGAGCGCCGGGGAGAGGGCGAGCAGAAGGACGATTCCCATTCGGCTCGACACGCCGCGCGGAGTACTCGCCAGAGGGGTGCGCATAGCTGTATCATCCGCGCCAAGTCTACCACTATACTGGTAGGATTCCTAGCGTTCTGCCGACGGAATGAGCGCAATTACGATCCTTCAAGGACAACATTGTTTTGTTAATTCCGGTTGGGGGTGCTCTTTTTCCGCGTCTGAGCGGACTGACGGATGCTCGAAGCTAAACGCAGAGTGCCGCGCCGAATGTAGGTTCTACTTCACCCCACTTACCAGGTACAACGTCGCGAGATCGCGCTGGAACGAGAAAGCGTACGATTTGCCGTCGCCCGATATCCGAACCGATCCGTAGAAGAGGGCCGTGGGATCGGGCAGCTTCAACTCGCGCCAGACTTCTTCAGTTCCGGTTTGCACATCAAGTCGAAGGATGGTCATGCCGCGCCGGTCGGCGAGCGCCCGCTGGACGAAAAGATGTCGTCCATCGTCGCTCCAACGAATGATCCCAATGCCGCTCTCAACCCTGCCCACTACAACGTCGCGCCCGTTGTCGAGGGCGTGTAGACGAAGCTTGCCTTCAGTAATGATCGCCGCAAAACGGCCATCCGGAGACACCGCCGACGCGCGCACACCGGGTGAGGTTACGGTCTTGATATTGCCGCTATCGAGATCCAGGAGATAGGTCCTCGGCGGCTGCTCGGATTGACTCCCACTGAAAAGCAGGCGCTTGCCATCCGCGAACCATTCGACCGTTTCCACCGCAATTCCGCCGGTTGCGAGCACCTTTTCCTCACCGGGTCCTGTCGGCAGCAACACAAGCCGCGAGGTGTCACGGTCCCGCCGTACACACGCCACCCATTTTGCGTCGGGCGAAAGCGAAGCGCGATTGCCATAACCCAGCCGCACCGCAGGCGAGCCGTCGGTGCGCCGCAGGTAAATGGCGGCGTTGCGCCCCTCCCCGGAGGAGAGTTCCCCAAACAGAACCTCGGTTCCATCCCTGGAGAGGTCCGATACGGCGGAAGCATCCAGCCAGGCCAGGTCGCGTTCTGCCTTTGCGCCGGGTCCAAGCGCCCTAAGACCAATGCGGGAGTCGGCGTTTGCGAGCAGCAGTCTTCCATCGCGCGTTACATCGTACAAGACGCCGCTTCCGGGAATCTGCGCGAGCATACGTTCCCGGCCGGCCAGGTCAACGGCCCACAACGCTTCATCCGCGCCTAAACGAGCGCCGCCGAACCAGATCTCCTTACCGTTTGGCGACCATTGAGCGCCTCCGACCGCGCGCCAGCCACGGGAAAGAATCCGTGCTGGCCGCCCCGGACCTACGATGTTCACTGCATAATCGCCGTTCTCGGTAAAAGCGAAGAACGCAACCATATCGTCGCGAGGCGCAACACATAATTCGATGGGAGGCCGCAGCGCTTGTGTCTCGTAAAGGACGGAACCAATCGGAAATTCCACCCGATGATGTCCATTTTCGGTTCGGATTACCGCGAGCGATTTTCCATCCGGACTCCAATCGGCGGCCCACACGTTCTCGAGAACGGCGCGCGGAACGCCTCCGGAGAGCGGCACGCGCGCCAGGGTTCCGAAGGTTCGGGCGTCGCCCCCGCCGATCAGAATAGCCATTTCGCCCAAAGACGATACCGATTGAATGTTCGCTGATGGCAGTTCCAGATCGCGCGCCTCGCGATCGCCTGGCTGGACGGTGAAAAGCCTGGGGCTCGCGCCATCCCACGCGGCAGCATAGACGATATTCCCGGCGGGAGCGAACTTCGCTCTTAACACGTCACCCTGTCGAAACGTGAGCCTCTGGAACGAAATGGGCTTTCGAGGCAGGAGCCGCAGACTCGCCCAGGCGCCCAGCGCCAAAGCCATCAGAACGGCGACGGCCGCGGGCACAAGCCAGCGGCTGCGCGAGCGCAAAACAGGCGCCGCCGGCGACGGCAAATCGACCCGATCCTGCACATCCTCAAGCGCGATCTTGACGTCCACCATGTGCTGGATCCGACGTTCAGGATCCTTTTTCAAGCATCGCGATGTGATCCACTCCAGCTCGCGGGGCGCGTTCGGGAGGGCAACCGCGAGGGGGGCCGGCTCCGAATTGATCACCGCCGCCAGAATGCTGATCACATTTTGGCCAGGAAAAGCGCGCTTGCCGGTCAGCATTTCATACAACAGTGCCCCGAACGAGAAGATGTCCGACCGTGCATCCGCCGGTTTGCCTTCGGCCTGTTCGGGCGACATATAGCCGGCAGTTCCGAACACCATGCCGGTCTTAGTAGCCGACGGCTCGATTAATCCCCGTTCCGCGCTTTGTTCCGCTTCCACCAACTTAGCCAGGCCGAAGTCGAGCACCTTCACCCGGCCCTTGTCGGTGACCATGACATTGGATGGCTTGATGTCCCGGTGGACGATTCCGCCGGCATGCGCCGCCGTTACGGCATCCGCGATGTCCAGACCGTACTTCACCGCTACTTTGACCGGCAGTCCTCGTGCCGGAATCACCCGATCGAGAGTTTTCCCCGACACGTACTCCATCACCATGAAATCCGTGCCTTCATGTTGGGTGATGCCGTGGACGGTGACAATATTGGGATGATTGAGCGCGGAGGTGGCTCTTGCTTCCTGGAGGAAGCGGCGTTTTCGTTCGGGATCGGCCAGGCGGTCGGCTGGCAGAGCCTTAATGGCGACCGAGCGGTTCAGTTGTTTGTCGAGAGCCTTGAAGACCAAGCCCATCCCGCCTTTGCCGATCAACTCGGTGACCAGGTATGGTCCTATGGACTTGCCTACAAGATCTTCATGCCCGTCGCCGGACTCTTCAGGCAATTCGGCCGAGGCTTCGGAAACAGCCTTAGCCACCAGGTTGTCTCCCGAATCATCGTTCGCGAGTAACGACTCGACCTCGTGGCGCAACTCGGTGTCGCCGGCGCACGCTGTGGAAAGGAATTCGTCCCGGCCGGCTGCCGGAAGATCGGCGGCGCGATGAAAAACCTCTTCGACTTGCCGCCAGCGTTCCTCGTTCACGAGGCACTCTCGCCGCGGAGGAATCTCCGCAGCCATGCTTCGCCGAGCCGGAGGTCGCGCTTGACAGTGGCAAGGGTGAGATCCAGGGCCGTCGCGATTTCTTCCCGCTCCATACCACCGAAGTAGCGTAGCTCGATTACTTTGGCCTTGCGTTCGTCTACTTTTGCGAGCTCATCCAACGCTTCATTAACGTCCAGAACGTCGGGAGAACGGCCGGGGGCGAGGACGAGCGTCTCTTCCAGCGTGACCGGCTGCATCATGCCGCCCCGCTTGGCAGCGGTCCGCGAACGGGAATAATCCACCAGAACCAATCGCATCAGCCTGGCGGCGATACCGAAGAAGTGCGCCCGGTCGTGCCACTTAACCGGTTCGGACTGGCCCATGAGTCGAAGGCACGCTTCATTGATGAGGGCGGTCGGCTGCAGGGTCTGGTTGGGACGGCCGCGCCGCAGATAGCTCAAGGCAATCGAATGCAGCTCACGGTAAACGTGCGGAGTGAGTTCATCCAGCGCGGCACGGTTGCCTTGACTCCACGCCACCAGCAACTGTGTGACGGGAGGAGGAGGGCCTTCCATCAGCATGTATTCTCCCACACAGTTGGCCCAGGCTGGACCGATCCAAAAAATTTTGCAAAATCGTTAGCCGTTTTCGCGGGTGTTTCCGAATGTACAAGTGAAAGGAGACGGGCCATGAAGACAAAGACGAAGGTGAAAGCAGGCAGCGCAGTTTGGGGCAGCTAGTCGGGATCAACAGAAAACAACCAACGAGATTTTGGACCGCGTGACGGATAGTTCCGTCGCGCGGTCCTTTACTTTTGTGCCCTACCTGAAAGCGTCCTCAACCCTTGATCGTTGCCCCCGGGCCTGCCGCGCCCGGAAGGATGGCACGTGTCACAGCATGTATTCTCCCGCCCTCAAAAAACTTATAGAATCGCTAGCCGTTTCGCGATGCATTTCCGAATGTATAAGTGAAAGGAGAAAAGGCGATGAAAACAAAGACGAACGTGAAAGCAGGCACCGCGGTTTGGGGCAGCTAATCCGGGATAAAAAAGCCAACGAGATTCGGACCGCGTGACTGAGGTTTTCCTCGTCGCGCGGTCCATTGCTTTTGTGACGCTATTTTGAAGGCGCTGCGACGCCTACCCTCCAAGCTGCTCCGCCCGCGCACTCGCAGAATACTCGCATAGCTATGAAGTAGCCCTAAATGTCCTTTTTATCGATCTTTTGCCCCCCTCGTTCGCGATCACCGCTAGGATCACCTTGCAGAGACGGGACTTAAAAGGGGGGCCTTATGGGGGTACGTGCTACCCTGATACCAGAGGTCGTTTTCGAGATCAATGCCCAATGAGTCCAGTTTGGCGGATTCTGCCAGTGGGCGAGTGATCCTTTATCTCGAGGATGACGATCCCACAGCGCAACTTTTCGAAGAGGTTGTCCGAGATCTCAGGTCTACCGTTCAACTGTATCGGGTGACGACCTGCACCTCGGCCATGGCCTTCCTCCGGCGGGAAACACCATTTAATGGTGTACCAGAGCCGCATGTGATCATCCTGGATATCAATGTGCCCGGTGGTTCCGGTTTTAGCGTTTTACGCGCCGTTCGAAGCGATCCCCGATTTGCCCGCCTTCCAGTGATCATCTTCAGTTCGTCGAATACCACCTCCGACCTGATCGAAGCTCGCGAACTTGGGGCCAATGGATACATGGTCAAATCCGTGGAGTTATCCGCTTTTACAGCCGCGGCCGAGTTGGCGCTGAGCCTGGCCGCCTGACCTGATGCGATCAAAGTTCGAGCTTCAATGCATGAATGGGGCGGCCGATTTCGCATCCATGGACGGTTCTCAATCGACACGAAAACGCATTCTGGTCATTGAGGACGAATTGATCGTCGCCCGTGACCTCGGGAATCTGATCCGCCGGCTGGGGCATGTGCTGATCGGGCACGCCTCAAATGGGCAAGATGCGATTCGGCTCGCATCGGAAACAAAACCGGATTTGATCCTGATGGACATCCGCTTGAATGGCCCAATCGATGGAGTCCAAGCCGCAAATGAAATTGTGCGCCGCCACAGGATCCCCGTGATTTACGTCACGGCGAACAGCGATATGTTTCTCGATGGCCACTCGGAAATGGTTCATCCATATATATGTGTTACCAAGCCATTCTCAGAGCTATCGGTGCAGGCCGCCATCGAGAGTATTGCGCCGTAGTCGAGTTTACATGCCGGCAGGTACGTCCGTTGAGCCAGATCGAAACGGCTACTCCCGGGCGATCCGTTGGTGTCCGTCCGCATGGAGTGGTGCTCCGAGAGTCCGGCTCGGAGGTCGAAGTGCCCAGGATGCGATCGCGAGACAGAGGAACGACAGCGGCGCAATCAGGTCCCCCCAGTGGCCACATGCGGCTTGAGATGCAACAGCGCCCGCCAGCTCAAAGACGATTCCGGCATACGCCCATTCTTTGAGCCTGAGAAATCCCGGAACCACCAGTGCTATTGCTCCAGGGATCTTCAAGATGCCCAGGATCGTCAGGATGTACACTGGGTATCCCAGGCTGGTAACAACCTGGGTCACAAACGGACCGCTGACGACGCCAGTCCGTTCGTGGGTCAGGTCTACGATGCCTCCTGCGAATGTTTCCAGCGCGATGAGGCAAGTCGTCGTCCAATAAAACATCGTCTTAGCCTTCACTTCGATTCGTCCTTCCCCTTGCGAAGTTCGGCAACTGTCTCGGGCAAAGTTCAGCCACAGTGCATCTGGCCATTCACCGATCTCCAGCACATGGTAGCTACTTGATGAACCATCCAGCGCCGATCCCGGTCTTTCCGGCCAGCGCCGCTACAAGTCAGCGGTAGAAAACGGTGGGCTGCAAACCGAGTTCATCACAGAGGTTTGAGGCCGGCACATTCTCCAGCAGATGGCTCCTCGGATGACGACATTTTCCGCATCTGAACCGGAACAGCGCGAACCTCATTCCGAAGACATTTTCCGCGGGAAGGTGATCGCAAATCGCGTGCCCGAATCCCGAGCGACAAGCAGCGTTCCATTCAGTTGTTGAACGAGCAGATGCAACAACTGAAACCCCATCGTATTCGTGTTCAGCGGATCGATCTTCTCGGACAGCCCGACTCCGTTGTCGACGACTTCCAGACGGCATCCCGCCTCGGCGGAATGGAATATTACCTTGATCTGCCCGGGCCTGCCTTCAGGAAAAGCGTGTTTGAAAGCATTGGTAAGGAGTTCGTTGACGATGAGGCCGCAGGGTACGGCCTCGGTGATTTGAAGTAAGAGCGGCTCCGCTCTTACGTCGACCAGGACGTGGGTCGCGCGTTTGCCATTAAGGGCAATGACGTCCCGCACCAGGTTGTCGACATAGCGGCTAAACTCGATGCGGGAAAAGTCGCCTGCGGCATAGAGCAATTCGTGTATAGCGGCGATGGAACGTACCCGAGTGTTCATCTCGCTCAGCATTTTTTTCCCCTCGGCGCTCTCCACGAATTCCGACTGCAGGCTGAGGAGGCTGGCGATAATCTGCAGATTGTTCTTCACCCGGTGGTGAACTTCTTTGAGCAGCACCTCTTTCTCGGCGAGAGATGCACGCAGCCGCCGCTCCTGCGCCTGGAGTTGGCGGTCGGACTGGTGCCGCTCTGTCACGTCGCGCATAATTTTGGTGAAGCCACGCAACCGCCCGGCTGAATCGGAGACCGATGTGAGAACGCCACTGGCAAAGAACCGGCTTCCATCTTTCCGAACGTGCCAGCGCTCGTCCTCTGAAGTGCCCCTTTCTCTCGCGGTCTCGATCTCCTGCTGAGGGGCGCCCGCGGCAACATCTTCGGGGGTGAAGATTCTATCAAACCGTTGTCCAACCATCTCCGCCTCCGAGTATCCAAGCAAGCGTTTCGCGCCGATATTCCAAGCCGAGATGACCCCATTGACGTCCATTTGAAACAACGCGTAATCTCTTACGCTTTCAACGAACATCCGGAACCGCGACTCACTCTCGCGCAGAGCTTCCACCGCCCTGTTCCGGTCGGTAACATCGCGAATATTGATCTGCACAACCTGCTGCGAGCCGACCGTGTAGCGATTCGCAACCAGATCGGTTTGAATGATTCGACCGTCCGCGGATCGAAACGCGACGCCGTCCTGGCGCACGATCTCGCGGGACTGTGTTTCCGAGATGATATTGATCACCTGATCAGTGGTTTCCAAGGCCCCGAAGGAGCCCAACAAGCAGCCCACCACCCGTTCCCGTTGATAGCCCAGGAGTTCGAGCATGAATGGATTCACATCCCTGATCTTTTCGGTTTCGGCATCGCAAATCAGCATGCCGACTTTGGCGGTTTCAAACATTCGCTGGTAGCGAGCCTCTGCCTGCGCGTGCAATTCAGTCACATCTTCAATCGCAAGCAGAATGCTTCGGCTGCGCTCACCGTCGGGCGAAATGCGCTTCGCATTCAGCAGCATCCTCCGGCGGCCAATATGCGGAAAGGTATGCTCGATTTCAAAATCCTGAAACGACTTGTCTCCAAAAAGAGCTTCGCCCAGAAGCTCTCGCAGACGGGGGAGATTCCATTGGCCATTTCCCAAATCGTAAAGGAGTCTGCCCTCCGTATCCGACCGGGATACGTGAAAAGTCTCGTAAAACGCCTCCGTCGCTCGTTCCACCCGAAGGTCCGCGTCGAGGACCACCAGAGGTTCCCGGACCGTTTCGATCAGACTTTCCGCATAGTCGCGAGCCTTTTCCGCCGCTCGCAGTGTCCTTTTCAGAACGTCGACATCGAAGAAGATGATGATCGCTCCGTCGATGTGGTTATCGGCCGTCCGGTAGGGCCGGATCGAGACGGAATACCAATGACCCGTCTGGTCCTGAATCTCTTTTTCCTCGCTGCGCAAGGTCTCAGAGACGTTCTGCACGGACGCAATCAGACCGGATATATCGATGTTGCCCGAAAGACGGGTGATCGCATGGCCGACATCAAACGCTCTGACGTCCAGTATTTTCTCCGCCGCCGCGCTGAACTTTCTGAGCCGCAGCTGATTGTCCAGCATGAGGAACGGGAGGTTCACCGCAGTCAAGAGATTGCTGAAATCGCTGTTGGCGACATTCAATTCCTGGTTGCGGGTCTGTAACTCTTCGTTCAGAGTTGTCAGTTCCTCGTTGGCGCTTTGCAACTCTTCTTTTGTGGTGCTCAACTCCTCGTTGGTGCTTTGCAGCTCCTCATTCGCGCTGCGGACCTCCTCGTTGGATGCGCGTAATTCCTCCACATGCGCTTCGTGATCCTCATTCGCGTTCCGAAGTTGCTCACGGAGTTCCAGGATTTGTCTTTCCAGATCGCGATTGGTAGCCTCCAACGTCGTGGCATCGCTGGTAGCGTCTAACGGCGGCGCCGCGACGACAGGGGGACCGGGGCGCTCCGTGAGACCGGTAGTTTCCTGAAAGGCCACAATGAAATAGCGTTCCTTGAGCGCTGCCCCAGAAATGGGGGTCACTTCAATGGCGATTTCCCTCCTGTTCCCCTGATACTCGGTGACAATGCCTTCTTCCCGGACGGAGATGTTCCGGGCGGCGGCGGCATCGAGGAGCCTGCGCAAAGGACGCACCAGGCTCTCCCGCGCCATGTGCAGGAGATGCAAAGTGGCTTGACCCGGAGTCGGCTCGAGGTATAAACCCGTACGACCGCGAAAATGAAGAATCTGTAGATCGGCGTCAATCACGACCGCGGGCGGAGAATACTTGTTTTGGAGAATGAGGTCGGCTTTTTTTTGAAGGTCGAGACCGTGAACGGTGATATGGGCTTTGGGCATCTCCGGTTCCGCGGCCGCTGTAAAGTTCGGCGTCAGGTTCAAGGTAAGGCGCAAAGGGGCCGGCTTGCGGCCGTAAATGCGGTTGTGTTTGTCAATCACCAGGAACAAGTCACTCGCCGCGCCGATGGACTCTGCTGAGCCGAGCAGCAGTAGTCCGGAGTCGTTGAGGCTGTAATGGAAGACCGGCAATACTCGGGCCTGTAGCACCGAATCGAGGTAGATCAGCAGATTGCGGCAACTGATCAAGTCCATGTGTCCAAACGGAGGGTCACTGGTAATGTCCTGGCGCGCGAAAATGCAGCTTTCGCGGATACTTTTAGAGACTTGATAACCGCGATCCACGTGGACGAAGAATCGCCGCAAGCGTTCCTGGGAGACGTCTTGGGTGATCAAATCGGCGTAGGTCGCCGCGCGGGCGCGATCCAGCGCCAGGTCGCTGATATCGGTGCCGAACAACTGCAACGGGGTATCGAGTTCTAAAGCGTTGGTCAGTTCTTTGAGGCAGATCGCAAGGGAGTACACCTCTTCACCGGTCGCACACCCGGGAACCCACACCCGAAAAGGTTCAGTCGATTTGCGGGACGTCAGGATTTCCTTAAGCAGGACAGCCAATGCGTCGAAGACCGGGACATCGCGGAAGAAATTGGTAAAACTGATGAGCAAATCCCGATAAAGCTCTCGCGCCTCCTCGGGCTCCTTCTCAAGAGCGTTCGCATACTCAGCAAGAGTTCTGATTCTCCTGATCATCATGCGTCTTCCAATCCGGCGGCGAATGGTGTTCACCTTGTAGTGAGAAAAGTCAACGTTCGTTCGGGTACGCAGGATGCGGAACACCTTCCTGAGTTCGCCGTCTCCCTCAGGCAGAATTTCGGCGTGTGGTTCCGTTGGCTGAGGCTGGACGTAGGGATGGTTGCTCAAGCTTGTCAGTTCACGGGCGATTTCCTCCGGGGTGAGAATGTAATCGATAGCGCCCGTTGAAATTGCATTGCGAGGCATACCGAGATGTTGGGCGGAGGCTTCATCCTGGGCAAACGTGATTCCGCATTCCTCTTTAATCGCTCTGACGCCCTGGCTGCCGTCAGAGGCGCTTCCGGAGAGAATGATGCCAATCGCACGGCTGCCCTGCACGCGTGCTAAAGACTCGAAAAAGGCGTCTACGGGCAAATGAAGACCCGGAGTCCGAGGCGCAAGCCTCAAAACGCCATCTTCCAAAACCATGGTGGTACCGGGCGGAATCACATAGACTTCGTTCGGATAAATCGATATGCCATCCTCGACGTTTCGTACCGGCATCGATGTGGCCTTGGCTAAGATCTCGGGCAAATGGCTGGTGTGGTGCGGATCGAGATGCTGTATAAAGATGAAGGCCATGCCGGTATTGTTCGGTAACGCCTGCAGCAGCCTGGTGAATGCATCCAAGCCGCCGGCGGAACCGCCGATGCCGACGATCGGAAACTCGTGTCCCCGCAGCGGGCTGACGTCGACATCGTTGCCCCGATTGACTTCAATCGGCCCGGTCTCGAGTTCTTTCCCGGATGGGCTCGTGTCTTCGTCAGATTCAGCCATTCGGAATCAGTCCTTTCGTTTACGATTGTGGGTTGACGTCACCATGGTTCATGAAGTGCCGGGGGGGGGTGTACCTTTCCGTTAAGGGTTTTGTTTCAAGAGGAATGCGGACGTGAACGCTCGTACCCAGGCCCGGAACCGACTCGATAGCCAAATTGCCGCCCAGCAACTCGGCGCGCTCCGCCATACTCTTCAGACCGAGACCACTGGAAGAGTTCAGGCGCTCAGGTGAGATACCCAAGCCGCTGTCGCGGATGGTGAGAAGGAGTTCTCGCGGCGCTCCTTCGAGGAGGATCATGACGGTCACATCTTCCCCGGCATGTTTGATGACATTGTGTAAAGCTTCCTGAGCAATGCGATAAATCGCCAGGGATACATCACGGCTGAACTGTTGCGGGAGGGAGCGGGCGATAAAGCGCGCCGGTCTTTCATATCGCTCTTCAAACGTTTCGGTGAGGTAGCGCAGCGCGGCGGCCAGGCCCAGATCGTCGAGTATCGAAGGATGCAGGCGATGCGAGATATCGCGCAATTGTACAGACAGTTTGCCAAGGTCCGCGAGAATACCATCGAGCTCGGCGTGGTGATGGTTGCGGACCTCCGGCGAAAGCTTCTGCCATAAGGTTTCAATTGCAATCTGAAGGAAAGCAACCTGCTGGCTGATGTCGTCGTGCAGATCTCTTGCAATCTGCGCTCTTTCTTCTTCCTGGGCCCGAAAGAGCCGGGCCGTAACGGCACGCAGTTCCTCTTTGGTGTCGACCAGGACATTCGTGGTGGTTAACGCTTCCTCGGCAAGCCGCTTTCGCTGCGCATCTTGTTGCAGTGCGATTTCTATGGTTGCATGCAGTTCCTCGTCCGCGAAAGGCTTGACGATAAAGCCGTATGGTTCCGGAACTCGGGCCCGACGAATGGTCTCCGGATCGCTGAATGCGGTAAGAAAAACCACCGGGATCTCATACTCGTTTCGAACTCGCACGGCCAGTTCCACGCCGTCGATTTCTCCAGTCAATCCAATATCAGCCAGCAGTAGATCGGTAGGGGAATCCTTGAGTTGCTCGAGGGCCGCATCTCCGTTGGTAGCGATCCCGACGATGTCATAGCCCAGCCGGGTTAGCAGCCGGCGGAGATGATCACTTGTGATCCGCTCGTCCTCCACGATGAGAATCCGTGCTTTATCCACAGCGTCTCAGTTTCTCACGAAGCCCAGTCCATCCGATCTATGTATACCTCCATTTCGTTCCGACGATGGACTCTCCGTCGTTTAACACAACCGGGCAAGGCCGTGATTGCTTTGTTCGGCAACCCGCCGGCCTGTGCGGGCGTGTCTTGACGTTAGACGCGCGGGAGGGAAAGGGTGGATCAGGACTGGCGCCGCCGAGGGCTTGAAAACAAGGTGGCGCGTGGCGGTTTCGCCTGTGCGTTGTCGGTGAAGTCCAAAGGCAGGCTGAATGCCCGGATCACCTTCCACATCCTAGAACCTTCGCAGGGGCGCACAGAATCAGAGGCGGTGTGGTACCTTTCCACAGCCTGCAGCCCGCAGGGTTTTGACCGTGTCTTACAGGGGTGGAGGTTGCGAAACGGCGGGCTTCAGTTTTGGGGCGGTGGCAAGCGGTGGGCGGACCGTGCTATTATTGGGTTGTCTTTGCCTCATCTCGCCGCAGTGCTTGCCACTGGCTTTATCCCGTTCCGCGGCCTTCAGCGCAAATCTGGACAGAGACAGTCTGGCTAGGAGGCCTTTCTATGACCAATATTTTCGTTGGCAATCTCAGCTACTCTACGACGCAGGAAGACCTGCATTCAACTTTCGCCCAGTTTGGGAACGTCGAACGTGTCAACGTTGTGACGGATCGCGAATCGGGACAGCCGCGCGGCTTCGCCTTCATTGAAATGACGGACCCGAACGAAGCGCAGAACGCAATTTCGCAACTGAATGGTGTGGAACTGCACGGCCGTGCCATGAATGTGAACGAAGCTCGTCCGAAGCCGTCTTCGGGCGGCGGGCGAGGCGGGTTCGGCGGTTCACGGAAAGGCGGCGGGGGCGGCGGTCGCAACCGGTGGTAACAACCCGGTTGTTGTATCTCGCAGCAACGGTGAGACTTCCGAACTGACCAACTAAGGAGGTGTTATGGCGAGTCGAGGACCACAGTCGTTCCAGAAGCGGCAGAAAGAACAGCAGCGCAAGGAAAAACAACAGGAGAAGATGGCGAAAAGGTTAGAACGCAAACGCCACGCGGAAGCATCTCCTGCCCCTCCGGCGCAGCAAGAGGAAGCCGAATCATCGTGAAAACCCGAAGACGACCTCTCGTAGAAAAGAGCAGACCTACCGTTCCTACCGTTCACGCGGAGCCTAAGCCACCGAATCGCCGGCCTTCAGGAGGTTCTGAAGCAGTTAGTTCTGAGCGCCATATTCCTGAAAAAACAGAGAGCGCCAAGAACTACAAGACGACGCTTCCCAGCTACCGTTTCCAGCGTGCGAGAACGCCAGGCATCATCGAAGTGCTCAATGAGAACTCCTACGTGATGGCTGAATACAGCGAGCGCACCGGATCCGTGAAATGGCAGCGTATGGTGCTTGCATCTCAACGAGAGCAAATCGAAAAATGGCTTGACGCTCATTATCCCAGGGCGTAGCATCTTGAAGCCCCTTGTCGCTCGATGACAAGGGGCTCTCGCGACAACCTTCCAAGATCCTAGTCGACGTTAAGCTGCTTCCCTTTTCTTCCCAAACAACATTTGTCCCAAAGTCTAAATGAATAAATTTTCTGAACTTCCGCTCTGCGACCTTTTGCAGAGCAACCTGATGAAGCACGGGTATGTCCAGCCGACACCCGTGCAAAGCGAAGCCATTCCTCCGGCCCTGGCCGGCCGCGATGTGGTGGCCACGGCACAAACCGGAACCGGCAAAACGCTGGCGTTTCTGTTGCCCATAATTCAATCCTTGACTCAACCGGCAGGCAAGCCGGGCGCAGGCATCCGAGTCTTGATTCTTGTTCCTACCCGCGAACTTGCTCTCCAGATTCACGAAAGCACGCTCAAGCTGACGCAAGGGCTGAAACTGCACTCGGCTGTCGTGGTGGGGGGCATGAGTGAGACCACGCAGTTGCGAAACGTCCGGCAAGGCGCGAGGATCGTGATCGCAACGCCGGGACGCTTATGTGACTTTCTCGATCGGAAACTCGTCGACCTGGGAAAGGTGGGCGTGCTGGTTCTGGATGAAGCAGATCGCATGCTTGACATGGGCTTCCTGCCGGCACTCAAGCAGATCCTTGGGTGCATTCCGGAACACCGGCAGACTCTGCTTTACTCCGCCACCATCGAAAAGTCGGTGGCGCACTTGATTAGCGCCCACGTCAAAGACCCGGTCCGCGTGGCCATTGGCGCCACTACGAAGCCCCTGGACTGCATCGATCTCCACGTCTACGAAGTGGAGCAGGACGGCAAGCTCAGCCTCCTGGAAAAATTGCTGCAGCAGGAAGCGGGCTCGTTCCTGGTATTCGCCCGTACAAAGCACGGAACAGACCGCCTGGCCCGGCGCCTGAGCGCGTCCGGCATTGACGCCACACGGATCCATGGCGATCGCACGCAGGGCCAACGCAATGAAGCACTGGCCGGATTCAAGAAGGGTAATTATCGGGTGCTGGTGGCCACCGACGTAGCCGCTCGCGGCATTCACGTGGATGACATCGCGCACGTGGTGAATTACGACCTTCCCCAAGTTCCCGAGGATTTCATCCATCGCGTGGGCCGCACCGGCCGCGCCGGAGCCCGCGGAACCGCATCGACCTTCGCCACGCGCGGCGAACGCAGCGATGTTCGCAAGATCGAAGCTGCAATGAAGACGCGGCTGACGCCGAGAGAAGTAAGCCCGGGGCAGCCGCTTCGCGAGGAGAAAGCGGCGTCTCATCCCATCACGCAATGCCAGCCTAAGGGGAACGCGAGCCCGTTCCGGCACGCGCAAGCCCAGCCCGCGGCACTTCGCAGCAGGTTCCGATCGTCACGACGCAAGGCCGGATGATTGATTCGATGGCGTCCAGGAGCCCCGGCGCAGCCGGTCCTGGACAAGGGCGGCGCGTCATGTACCGCGCAATCGAAGAGCGTTGATCAAAGCGGTGGCGCACTCGTGGGTGACCGTGTCATACTATATGTGCCTCAACCCGCGAAAAGTGCCACCTCAACAGTGCGGGGCATTTCTCCTCTTTCAGGCAGAAGGAAGCCGCGTATGACAGCAAGGCAACCTTCCTGTCAGCTCAAACTATGACCCTAAAAGGAAGAGCATGGTCCTAAAGATTCTCCTGAAAACCATTACATCAGGATCTGAAACGAGAGCCGAAATTGACTAGTACGGCAACGATCGCGGCCAACACGCGCGAACTGATCCTGCAGCTAAGCCGTGGTAACGCTGATCCAGCCCATGCCCTGGCGCGGAGTGTTCAGGCCGATCTGAACATGATCTTAACCTCCGATTTTAATGGGGCCAGCAACCTGCGGCAGCAGGCGCGGCAGACCATGTTTGCCATTGAGGAAGTGCTGGCGCTGGTCGATTCAAGTGACCTTCGGGGAGCCTGGGAAGCCGCTCGAGACGCCGCAAGGGAGTGGCGTGCCATCGCCCAAGAGGAAGATTAGCGCCAGTATTAGTTACCTTGACAAAGTAAGCAATTTAACCGATAATTATAATGCCTGGAGCAATCCTGCCCACTCGCAGATCACTTGAACTAAGTCAGCTGATCTGATCTCTCCTTCTTAGCCACCGCCGACAACCTGGAGTTTTGCTGTGTTTCATGCCATGCAGACAACCACGGGACGTGTCTACACCGGGACCGTAGCGTGGCTGGCTGTCGCTCTCGTCTACATTCCTGCCGCATTGCTCGTAACTGGTCCCCTATATGTTTGGCCATCACTGGCGTTCATGTCGGTAGCGATCTGCGCGACAACGGCCTGGATGAACGGGAAGAAAACTCGCCTGAGAAGCGCTCCTACGGAGCGGGCGAGGAATTCGTGAACGGGCGGCACGGCAGCAGCGAACGCTTTAGCCCGTGGCAGAAGTCTTTCAGAGCGGCATGCGCCGGCGAAACCGCCTGCGCTACCTTTAGGGCTCAACTGGTAGCGAGCCTGGGTGGGACAGGCATTCAGCCTGCCCTATTTCTGCCACCGGCTGCTAGACCTGCCGCCGTGGCCTTGGATCTACTCATACAAGCTGGGAGAAACAAATGCAGTTTATTCTAACCGGATTCACTCAGGATATGGCTTTCCGCGTGTTCGCGTTTGAAGGGGTCAAGTCGGACCGAACACGGGCGCAGTACACCGTTCGGGCTGACCTTGGCCTGGTTCGGAAGTACGGCATACGGGTCCAGGAACTGCCTTTGTTATGCCGTTCTCTTCTGGATAAGTGTTCCGAACAAGAGGAGAAGCGCTCCCTGATCTTCAGCGAAGATGACATGCAGATTCGCGCCAGGGATTGCGCACTCGCCCGCGAGATGGTGGCGATGAGGAAGCCTGGCCGCAGGCCTGCCGGCGCGAACGTCGGGGGGGCGTGGCGCGGTCCGCAGCCTTAGGCAACGCCGGCTGGTGACGAATTCCACAAAGGATTGACATGTCTACGTCGATAGATGACGAATCCGTGCTGAATGAGCAGACCTGGCGAGCGTGGGAGCACAAGCGCAAGTTGCGTCGCGAAGAAAAAGCGGCTCGAAAAATGAAGAGAGCAGCCACGATAATTCTTGTGCTGCTCGCGACTGTCGGGACATTTTATCTGCTTGTCGTGAAGTAGAGCAGGTCCGCAAAATTAGTAGTGATTTTAGGCCTCAAGTGTGTTATACTAAAGGCGTTTTTGACAGTCGTGCCGATTTAGGCTCCTTCGCATCGTTTGGTTCATGACCCGCGTTCGATCCTGCCCAATTTAGCTACTCTGCAAACTCAGAAAGAGAAAAATGAAAAATATTTACGTAGGCAATCTCAGCTTTGGCACCTCGGAAGAGACCGTGCGTTCACTGTTTGAGGCGCATGGAACCGTGGATCGAGTAAACATCGCTCGGGATCGCGACACAGGGCAGCCCAGGGGTTTTGGTTTCGTTGAAATGACGAACGACGGTGAAGCCGAGCAGGCAATGACTGCTTTAAATGGGCGCGACATTGATGGCAGAACGCTGAACGTCAACGAAGCACGTCCCAAGACCGAACGAGGATTCGGCGGCGGCGGGCATCGCAGCGGTGGTGGTGGCGAGCGCCGCGAGCGCCGCTGGTAGGCACGATCGAATTTCGCAAGGGCGGTAGAAACAATGCCGCCCTGTTTCATCGAATAATTTTACCCTTAAGCCCCCGGAAGGCTTGACCTGACGATTCGGTAGGCGGTTCGAATTCGTCCCTGGACAGCCTTGGTTCAACCTCCGCTCAAGCGGCCCTCGACTTCAACTCCCCTCGAATCATCCGCCGCAGCTTTCCTCAGACTTCAAGCACCTTCCCATCGAGATACTCCTGAGATCACCCGTGCGTCGAGCTCCGCTTTCCGATATGATGACGTCAGAGCACGCATGAGCAGGGCAACCCTGCGCTCGCGGACGCCGATTCCTCGCGACACGCAAAACGATTACACGCACGAAATGGCAGCGCGGCGGCGCGACTTCGTGCGGGAACAAACGGGTGGGAATCTTTCGCACCTCGCGAATTATTCGTTCGATCCAGCGGTCCTTCCCGGCAATATCGAGAATTTCACAGGTGTCGCGCAGGTGCCGATCGGCATTGCCGGACCCATTCGGATCGTGGGTGAACACGCCCAGGGAGATTTCTACGTTCCGCTAGCTACTACCGAAGGAACGCTGGTGGCGAGCTACAACCGCGGCATGCGGTTGCTGACGGAGTGCGGCGGAGTAAAGACCACCATCCTGGAGCAGTTCATGCAGCGTGCGCCGGTTTTCATCTTCGCGGACGCGCTGCAGTCGCGCGACTTTGGGATGTGGCTCTGTGCGAATTTCGCCGCCGTGAAGGAGGCGGCGGAGGCCACCACACGGTTCGGCAAGCTCGTTCACATTTCGCAGCACGCTGTCGGTCCTTTGCGGTACCTGCGTTTCAATTACACGACCGCAGACGCTGCCGGGCAGAATTTGGCCGGCAAGGCAACCCTCGCAGCTTGCGAATGGATTCGCGAGCATTACCCGGGCGAAGCTAGGTTTCTTCTTTCGGGGAACATCGATACCGACAAGAAGCATTCGCACATGAATATGATTTTGACGCGAGGCCGGCGAGTCGTGGCCGAGGCAGTCATCAAGCGCGAGCTGCTCCAGAGCCTGATGGGTGTCGAAACCACCGACCTGTTTCGAGCGCGGCAGGTTCAACTGGCGGGAGCGTTCCTGGCGGGATCGGCAAACAACGGCGCCCATGCGGCCAATGGGCTGACTTCGCTGTTCATCGCGACCGGGCAGGATGCCGCCAACGTCTCCGAATCGCATGCCGCCATCACGTATACACAGCTTCTCGAAAATGGCGACTACTATTGGTCAATCACGCTTACCTCTTTGATTGTAGCCACTTACGGGGGCGGTACGGGCCTCGCAACACAGCGGCAGTGCCTTGAAATGTTGGGCTGCTACGGGACCGGGAAGGCGGACAAGTTCGCGGAGATCTGCGCCGCCGTGGTTCTAGCGGGGGAGACTTCACTGGCCGCCGCCGTGCTCCACGGAGATTGGGTCTCGAGTCACGAGCGATTAGGACGTAACCGTCCTTAACCTGCGCAGTACTACAAATTGCGAACTAATTCATGCGCGATCCGTCTATCCCTCTGATGTCAACCACAACGCAGGACAAATACTCGTACTCTATCCGGCGAACGAGCGAGAGCAGCGTCGCCGTTGAGGTCTTCAAAACCGGGTTGATGGGGCGGCGTAAACACATCTTGTTCGTTGAACGCTACGGTGGAATGCTGGAATACGATTTCGACAACCCCGAGCGATCCCGTGCGGAGCTGGAGTTTGATGCCGACAGTATCGTTTGCCGCGACGAGTGGCTGAGTCCCGAGAAGCGCAAAGAGTTTCTCAGCACGGTAAAGGGCGAGATGCTCAAGGTGTCGCAATATCCCAAGATCACCTTCTCATCGGGGAAGATCCGCAAATTGGCGCAGCACCGCTTTGAGGTGGACGGGACTTTGACCATCCGAGGTATAGCCAAGCCTGTGACAGCCGAGGTAGCCGCGATTCCGGTCGGCAAGGTTCGGTTCGAGTTGGACATTACTGCTCGGTTCAAGTTTTCCGATTACGGCATGGAGCGGCCATCCTCGATGATGGGCCTGGTCGGGACGCGTGATGAGATGCGGCTGCGGTGCTTACTCTTCCCGGAGCGCAAGGAGAGCGACGCCTGATTCCGAGCGTGTCAATGCGGCTTTGAGCCGCTCGCCTGACACAGCGAGTCGCGTGAGCGAGATGGACTCCATTTCGACAAAATACGCGGCTTCGTGTTCTTTGCTGCAGAATTTTGCCTGGATCAATCGCCTCCAGATTGGCACGGATACCTGGCAGTGATAGCAGCCGCGTTCCGGCGTTGCAGGTCTCTGGTCCCGGCAGACTTCCAGGATGTCGTTAACAGGATCCGATATAGTCAGCGCTCTTGAGTAGGCACCCATCCGGGAACTACACAGCAAAACGAGCGCCAAGTTGTAAGCCAACGAACTCAATCAGTTGCGGCTCCGACAAACTGTAAGGCGGGACATACTGACGCAAGCGGTGACATTCTGGCCTTCATTTCGCCTTCGCGGTCACTACCAGCCATAGATCATCGCGATCGGTCCCGCTGAGCGGGATCTTGCCCAGGACCAACTTCTGGTTTTCGTGGATCACGAGATCCGTGGAGATTCCGATCGGTTTTAACTGCGGGGTGGGAAAGTTCTCAGGGATGTCGATATGAAATTCGAACTGTTGAAGAGACACGGTCTTTCCGTCGCCTGAAACCCTGGGAGTACCGAACTCCAGCCGGTAGTAATAGGGCGGAGCGCTCGAGGGTTTGAAGTCTTCCCGCAAGACTCCCTCTACCTTCGCGCTGCTGTGAACCGTAGTCACAATCGTATCGGCTAGAGTGAATCGGGAATAGGGCAGAGTGCGCTTCATTTCCGCGACCGCCGATGCTAAATCAGGCGGGATGGCCCCGGCCTTGTCATCGCCCGCCGAATTTGCGCGGAGCAGATAGATGGTGAACTCCACCCCCTTCTCTGCGCTGGGCGGCTCCGGCACGTCCATGCGTTTCAACATCGCCTCGACGCGGTCGAGCAATTCCTGGTTCGCGGGCGATGAAGGCGGACTCGTAAACTGACGTTCTTGGATGACGTAGCCGTTAACGAGCGGCTCCCAGTACACGTTTATACCTGAAAAGATACGCTGGACAAACTCCCCAACATGGTTTGCGCGGTTCCCGGCGGTCAGATATTTCGGGACATAGACTCGGGACAAAGGACCAAGGTCGAGTTTGGCATCCGGCTGGGCTTGGAGAAGGCCGGCTCCGGCAACGGCGGCGAAGAGAACGGCGGGGGCTATCTTATTCATTTTCATTGGGGGTTGCCTCATTTGGTTGGAAGACTACGATCGTTACGTTGGGATCTTTCGTCCGAACCCGCATCTCGATGGGTGTCTTCGGGTGAGCTTCCTGCTGTGGCAGCTCGGAGTTGGTGAAGCGCATTAGGGCGGCTTCCAGATCGGGGTCGGTTGTGGGGTGCTTGGGATGAAAGCGGGCGGGCTGAAGGCCTGCTCCACCTGTATGAACCGATTTCTCCACTCGGGGTGCGGGCATCCGAACAACGATCGGTTGAGGTGCCGGGATGACGGGTTGAGGAGCGGTGGATCGAACGACGATGGCGAGGACGACGGCCGCGGCTACCGCGATGAGCGGCACGAGCCGCTTCCGCCATTGCTCGCTCGCCACCCGGCGCCGGATCAGCCGGCGTAGAACGGAATAATCGGCGGTAGCGGCTTCGGGCGGCGCGGAACGCAGACTATTCGCATCCAACTTCAACTCTTTGTAAAACCGGGCGCACTCTGCACACGCCCGAAGGTGCCCTTCCACGCGGTCGAGATCGTGGACGGCCAGGTCATCGCCCAGGTATAGAGCGATTTTCTCTTCCCATTCCGCGCAATTCATAACTTCTCCTCAAACCAGCCGGCCAGCAGCTTGCGCAACTTGATCCTGGCGCTGCATATGTGTACTCGAACCGTGCTTTCGGAAGTGCCCAAAATCCGGGCGACTTCCTGTGTACTCAGCCCCTCCAGTTCCCGCAGCGTCAAAGCAGCGCGCTCGCGCTCCGGGAGCCTTTGGAGGCACGAACGTAATTGCTCTTCGCGCTCTTCGCCCGAACGAAGCACCTCAGGATTGGCGCCGGGATCGGCGAATACGGCCAACTTTTCTCCCATTGGGACCAACCTTGATCTTTGCCGGGCCCGCCCGAGATCGCGGCAGGCATTCACGACTACTGTGGCGAGCCAGGACCCAAGGCGGTCTTGGCAGTCGACACGCGCGAGATTCCGGAACAGGCGGACGAACGCCTCCTGCATGGCATCCTGCGCATCTTCGGGGGTGCCGGTCAGTCTCAATGCCAGGGCGTAGATGCGACGTTCATGCAGCCGGACGATTTCGTCGAACGCGTCAAGATTCCCGCCCCTGGCGAGCGACAGAAGTTCTGCCTCGGATCTTCCGGATTCGCGCATTCGAACGACTGTGTTCGTCACACCATCGACTTGCACAACCTTATACGTTCGTCGAGCCAGGAACGTTTAGCCGGATCGACAGCAGGGGGAACGCAAGCCGAACGCAAAAGGGCGAAATCCTGCCCGAATCGTAGCCCGATGGCCGGCAGCTTGCGAAAAAGTGCGAAATCGTTTGTGTTTCGTTCCGTTTCGCTTGTGACGGAGGCAGCTATCGCGAAAACTAGCTTCATGCGGTACCGGCCATGGTAACCGCTACCCAAGGAGAACAAAGTGACGAAGATTACACTGCGAACAGCTTTCAGCAGCATTGCTATCTGTACGGTATTTGCCACCGCCGGCAATGCCAAATGCGGCTTCTCAAAAACACCACCTGCGGGTGTACCCTCAAGTGCTCTGCAGTCCCTTATGGCGAAGATGCGTCCGCCCGCGGCTGCGGTTCCGAAGGACACGGACACCACGCCACCACTGCCTGAGGCCTCGATCGTCGGATTGTGGAGCGTCAATTTCGTGCAAGACGGACAGATCGTGGATCAGGGATTCGATGTCTGGAGCAGCGATGGTACCGAAACTCTCAACGACACTTCCGCGCCAGCTACCGGTAACGTATGCCTCGGAGCCTGGTCCAAGACGTCGCCTCTCACTTATGCTCTCAATCACCCGTCGTGGCTTTATGACGACACGAACACAATGGTGGTCGGCCTCGTATTCATCCGCGAGCATGTCACACTTGATCCGACCGGAAACAGCTTCAGCGGAAGTGTCACGATTGACGTGTTTGACCTGATGGGCAATGCACTCGATCACGAGGCCGGCACGGTGAGTGGGCAAAGAATCACGTCGGATATGGATCCGAGCCAGATCATCGGGATGGGGAGTCCCTCGGGGCTTAGCAATCCCCGATGACCTCTTACTCAAAGTTCCGCGGCCGGGCGTCGGGAAAGAAGACTTTTCCTCGAGCGCCCGGCCCGGCTGGCCGGTCAGTATAATGAGAGCGCTATGGCAGGAGATAATCGCCGCGATTTCATAAAAGGGTCGGCCGCCGCGTCCGCTCTCTTGATCCTGAAACCCGAGCTGGCGCGCGCGTATCAGACGAACTCCGCGTTGTCGGTAGGGCTTCTGGGCGCCGGCCGGCGCGGGACCTATGTCAGTGGCATTTTTGCCAAGAACGAGTTTTGTAAAGTTGCTGCAATCTGCGACATTTACGACGATCAACTTGCCGCCGCCGCGAAGTTGTTCTCGGGCGCCCGCCAGTTTAAGGACGCTCATGAGCTGCTGGCGAGCGATGTCGACGCCGTCTACATTGCAACTCCTCCTTACTTACATCCCGAGCACTTTGAGGCGGCGGTTAAGGCGCGGAAGCACATCTTCATGGAGAAGCCCGCGGGGGTCGATCCAGTCGGCTGCAAACGGGTGCTGGAGGCCGCCAAGAAGGCTGACCCAACGAAGCGAATTTCGGTCGATTATCAGCAGCGCTACGGGAGGGACTACCGGGCGGCCCACGATATTTTGAAGTCGGGGCGGCTCGGGCCGATCAAGATGATTCGCGCCTCGTGGCTGGGCGGCGGATTGCCGGTTCGCTCGGGACACCCGGATGACCAGGAGAAGGTGCGCAACTGGTTATTCTATCGTGAACGGTCGGGCGACATCATCGTGGAGCAGGATTGCCACAATCTTGACGTCGTGAACTGGTTTATGGAATCTCACCCGACGAAGGTCTACGGCTTCGGCGGACGCGCGGTCCGGAAGGACATCGGCAATATCATGGATAACCTCGCCGTGACCTTCGAATTCGCCGATGGTACGGTGTTCAGCTACGCGGCAAATCAGTTTTCCAACCAGAACTATCATGACGTCGGCGAGACGTTTCTGTGCGACAGGGGAGTCATCAGCACTTCGCGAGGCGGGTACAAGGTTTACGACAAATCGAAAGGCGAGCCGGATGTCGTGACTACGGATTATGACATCACTCGCGACGCGGTAAACGAATTCATCGAAGGAGCCCGCACCGGCAAGGTGGAGAATGCGGCGTTTTATGCTGTCGAGAGCACGCTGACGGCGATCATGGCGCGGGAGGCGATTCTGTCAGGGAAAGAGAAGACCTGGAAGGACGTGCAGGTGTAGCCACGTCGCGCGGCTACGCGATTTGGAAAGTAAAACGTTGAGCTAAAGACCGTTCCGGAGACGGTACCGTCTCCAGGAACTCATCCAGGGAAAAACCGCCAGCGAGATGGTCGATGAGGATTTGAACAGGGATACGGGTTCCCTTGAAGCAAGGCTTACCCGACAGACGATCTCGGTTAACCCAGACTACTTCCGGTAAACGTCGAAGATGGTCAGGGCTGATGAGTCCAGGTACAGCACACTCAGGGCGGTCGGGCAGGCGGATACGTGTGCTAAATTGACTGGGGCTCAGACGAGAACATACATGGATTTTGCCGTCGACGCCATGGCGCCAGCCGACTGGGATGCTGTGCGCGCCATTTACATACAGGGGATCGCAACGGGAAACGCCACGTTTGAAAAATCGGCGCCGGATTGGGAACGGTGGGACGCCGGTCATCTTCCCACGTGCCGGCTGGTGGCGCGATCGGGCGAGGAGGTGCTTGGCTTCGCCGCGCTCAGTCCGGTTTCCAGCCGCTGCGTGTATGCGGGTGTTGCGGAAGTCAGCGTGTATGTCGCCGAGCGGGTGCGCGGCAGGGGCATCGGACGGGCTCTGCTCACGGAACTGGTAACGGCTTCCGAGCGGGCCGGTTTGTGGACGCTGCAAGCGGGGATTTTTCCTGAGAACGTGGCAAGCATCGAGCTGCATCAGAGCGCCGGGTTCCGCATCGTAGGGACCCGCGAGAAGCTGGGCTGCATGGATGGCGTCTGGCGCGACGTCACGCTGATGGAACGGCGCAGCGATACGGTCGGCGTCTGAGACGAGAACCCCGCTAAATTGGATAAGGAATGATCGCATGCCGTAACCTCACGAAGCGGTTCGGCGATTTCACGGCAGTGGATGGGGTGACGTTTGAAGTCGCCAAGGGCGCCATCTGTGCCGTGCTCGGGCCGAATGGCGCGGGCAAATCGACCACGGTGAAACTGCTGACGGCCCTTCTCACACCCACAGCCGGGGAAGCGAAGGTGGCCGGTCTCGACGTCCGTAATGACAGGCTGGCGCTGAAGCGGGCCATAGGAGTTCTGCCCGAAGACCTGGGCTTGTTCGACAGCCTGACGGTCGCGGAGCACTTGGACCTTGCCGGGCCGATTTATGGTCTCAGCCGGAGCGAGACACGCGCGCGGTCGGGCCAACTTCTCACCGCGCTGGGACTCGAGAACGCGAGCGATACCTTCGCCGATGAGTGCTCGTACGGAATGAGGAAAAAGACGGCGCTGGCACTGGCGCTGCTCCACAATCCGCAAGTGCTGTTCCTCGACGAGCCGTTTGAAGGCATCGATCCAGTGACGTCGAAGACCATACGGGATATATTGACGAGCGTCGCCGCCAAGGGTGTGACGGTCATGCTGACGTCGCACATTCTGACGCTGGTGGAGCAAATCGCGACGCAGATCGTCCTGATCCGGCAGGGGCGCGTGGTCTGGAACTCCACGCGTGCCGAGCTGCCCGGTAGTCTCGAAGAACTGTACCTCGATCTCGTTGAACCTCCTCGCACACCAGAGCTTCCGTGGCTGGGCTCTTAACCATCGTTGGCGCGCTGGCGCGTGCCGTGTGGCGGGATATCCGCAAGCTGAACGCCCTCGCGGCCAACAATTTTTTCCTGTTTTGTTTTCTGGCGCTGGGTCAGAGCGGAGCATTCCTCCAGGTGATTCTCGGATTGCTGGTGCTTTTTCCGTTGAGCGCCGATCCTTTGCGGAAGGTTCCTCCCGAACGCCTCGCCTTGTGGCCTCTTACACGCGGCCAAGGAATATTGCTGCGCCTCGCCAGCCTTTGCCTCAGTCCGGCGGTCTGGATCACAACAGGCCTGCTGATCTGGCTCGCCAGCCCTCTGGCCGGCATCGGCGCCTTCGTGGCTGCGACCCTGATCTACTCGCTGGCGTCCTCGTTTTCGCGATTCTCCGGAGTGCTTCCTGAGATAAACCTGCTTCGCCACATCCCGCGACTGCCCGGCCGGGTCGGCGGTCTCATCCAAAAGAACATCCGGGAGATGCTCAGCATTCTCGATGCCTATGCGGGGCTCGTTTTGAGCATTGCCGGGATAGTCTATCGTCTGGCCGCGACTCATCCCGAGCCCGAGGCGTTTTTCGGTATTACCCTCCTGATTTCCCTGTCGCTGAGTACATACGCGCAATGTCTCTTCGCCCTCGACGCCGAAACCGGATTCGAGCGCTACCATCTTGTTCCGCTGAGAGGGTGGCAGATTCTCGGCGCCAAGGATGCCGCGTTTCTGCTTGTGCTGGTGATCCTGACCGCTCCCTTTGCACCGCTAGCGGGATTAGCCGCCGGATTCATGGCGCTCGCGATCGGCCATTATCCGTCGGCTCTTGGACCGACGCCGCAGCCGCGATGGCGCTTTACAGGCGGCTCGTCGATTCTGCTGGGGTTCTTCCAGGTCGTATTGATGTTCAGCGCGGCGACCGTCGTGTACCGCTCGACCGTTGCCTTTCTGGCAGTATGCGCGGCGGTCTGGCTGGGCTCGCTATGGTATTTCGGCAGGCAACTGGAACGTCCGGATTGAGCCCTTCCGCTATGCTGGAATTGGGTTAGCTTTGACGAACCGACTTGTAATCGAGAATCTGAAACACCGACCCGTGCGGACGCTGTTGAGCATAATTGCCATTGCACTGCAGGTGACCATGGTGTTGACCCTGGTTGGGGTGAGCAGGGGGATGCTCGACGATCAGAAGCGCCGCTCGCGAAGCGTTGGGGCCGACATTCTGGTGCATGCCACGAGCAGTTCGATCATTTCGATGACCACGAACATCAAGGCGCAGTTCGTGAACCTGCTGCGGCAGCAACCGCATGTGGTTGCGACTACCGGCGTGCTGGTTCAGCAAACCGGATTCCTGAGTTATGTTCATGGCATTGACATAGACAGCTTCACCCGTCTGAGCGGAGGATTTCACTTTCTGCAGGGAGGTCCGTTTCAAGGACCCGACGACGTGATCGTAGACGACTTCTATGCCCGGCAGGCGAAATTGAATTTAGGTAGTCAACTGACGATCCTAAGCAAGTCCTGGCGGGTCTGCGGCATCGTCGAGCCCGGCATGCTCGCGCGGATTTTCGTACCCCTCGACGAATTGCAGCGCATTTCAGCCAATTCCGACAAAGTCTCAACTGTTTACGTAAAGCTCGACAATCCTGCGAATACCAATGAGGTGGTGGAACAGTTCAAAAGGCTGTTGCCGGGCTACGGCATCCAGACGATGGAAGAGATTATCTCCCAAATCTCGGTCGCCAACATTCCGATGCTTCAGGAGTTCATCTACGTCGTCATCGGTTTGGCGGTGCTCGTGGGATTCCTCGTCGTCTTCCTGTCGATGTACACGGCGGTCCTGGAGCGGACTCGTGAGATCGGGATTCTGAAGGCGCTTGGGGCTTCGCCTCCCTACATCGCGAATGTCTTATTGCGGGAGACACTCGGTCTCGCGATCGTTGGTTCCATTCTCGGAATTCTGGGCGCTTTCGGAACGAAGTGGATACTCAACGAGGTTTTGCACAGCACCCTCGTCCAGGCGATCGTTCCGGATTGGTGGCTTCGCGCGGCGGCAATCGCGATCTTCGGCGCGATTCTGGGAGCGTCCTACCCCGGCATGAAAGCGGCCCGCCAAAACGCCATCGAGGCGCTCTCGTATGAGTGATTCCCCGATCATCTCGATCCGCGATCTCCGCAAGGTTTATCACGTTGGAGAAGTAGACGTGAATGCCTTACGCGGAGTGGACCTGGACGTCGCGCGGGGGGAGTTTCTTTCGATCATCGGGCCCTCCGGCTCCGGCAAATCGACCCTCTTTCACATCGTTGGTGGACTGACTCCACCCACTGCAGGCAGTATTCAGCTTGACGGCCATGATCTGCTGAAGATGTCGGAAGCGGATCGAACGACGCTGCGAAAGACCACGGTTGGCTTCGTGTTTCAGAAATACAACCTGCTGCCAACGCTCACCGCGCGAGGAAACATCGAAATCGCGCGCCACATTGCCGGCAAGAACGGAACGAAGGACTCACGCTTCGAGGAGGCGCTGCAACTGCTCGGCATCGCCCACCGTCTTGACCACAAGCCGCGGGCGCTCTCCGGGGGCGAGCAGCAGCGGGTGGCGATTGCGCGCGCGATTGTCAACAATCCTGCCATCCTGCTGGCTGACGAACCGACGGGCAACCTCGACACGGAAAATTCTGACATCGTCCTGAAATTGCTTCGCGATCTTAACGAGCGACTCGGTCAAACGATTCTCATGATCACGCACAATCCGGAGGCGGCGGCGTACGGCCATCGGATCGTGACCATGCGGGACGGGAAAATCGTTCAGGAGTAGACACGCTTCCGTGGAACGATGTGTCGCCCCGACGACACCTCAGGCGGTCGTCAAGACCAAGCCTCGACAGTTCTACCTCCAAACCGGCCGGCAGCATTTGCACAAACTTCTTCCACTCGAATGCGATAGCGGCCGAGGCGAACCGGAATGGCGTTTGCACTTGTATCGCGTGTTCGCAAAAGGAGTGCTGAAATGCAAAGCCGAAGGAACATTCTGAAGTCTCTGCCATTCGCAGGCATGGCTTTACTGGGACACAAAGGTTCCGCGCAAGAAACTGCCCAGGCGCCGATGACGGCAAATGGAGGTTCCGAGCCCTACCCGATTCCGTGGCTCGACAAAAACGGCAGTCATAATCAGCCGGCAGGACCGAACCTGGAGCCTTCGCATATCTACCATTTCAAGGGTCTCGTCGCTCGGTGCAGCACTTTCAAGGGCATAGGGACGGACAACGCCGGGAATCGAATCGCGTTCGGCAGCCCGACCACAGACTATGGACTGATGCAAGGAGAATACTGGGCGGCACGCACTGCGCAACGCGGTGCGTTCGCGCACATATGACTGACGCTATTTCGGGAGCCGGCGGTCCCCGCAAATCAGATCCACGATTTCCATCCTCCGATCGCGCCTTCCGGACTCTATTGGATGGTTCCGATTCCAGAGTCAGGCGTAAAAGTCAGTGCCGACCGGAAGACAGTCACGTTGGAAATGAGAGATGTTCCAGTGGTCGATCAGCCGCGCTGGCCGGCGCTGGATTCGCTCGCTACGCCTGCGCGCATGACATTCAAGATGGTGTGGAGGTCCACAGGCGAACCGGTCCGGTACGAGAACCCTTCGCAACAATTCCGATTCACAGGCCACCTCGCCGAATGCCAGCTTGAGGCTGAGGTGAATGTGCCTTCAACTGGGTTTTCGTGGAAATCCGATCCCATGGCGACCTCAGCGGCGAGCTTTGCCGTCATCGGCGAGGAAGTGAACGGTAGATATTACGCATAAGCATAGGCTTCATGGACGCATTCCGTCATCAAGGCAGGCCGGGGATGCCGGTCCGATTTTGTTGACCCATCAGCGCCAAGGCGTCCTGGTTATAGGACTCGACCGGATTCACGCGGCCGTTGGAGGGTAAACCCAATCCGATGGCAAACGCCCGTTCACTAGACAATAGGGTTAATGCGAGTGCGCCGAGCAGTATAATCAACCAGACTTCAGGACCCCCCAAACCCGCTATCACCCCACCCAGCCTGGCCGAGAGCGCTGCCAGATTCTCGGCTGTTGCGCCCGCTGTAGCTCGGGCCCCTAAGGACTCCAGGGCATCCTTTGCGCCACTCAGGAATTTCACAGCTCTACCGGCCAGGTTTGGGTTTGCCCTGAGGACGCTTTGGATTGTGCTCAGATAATTCGAAGCCTCCTCCCATGCTCCGCGTGCGGCAGCCTTCAGAAACTTTTCGATCCAGTTGGCGAGTGCTTGCTCCTCCTGCAATATCGCCCGCATGTTTTTGGGTATTTGTTCGGGAATCTCTTGAAAGGGATTGCTACCGTTGCCGATCGGCTTTATTGGCGGCATAGTTGTCTCCTTGCTTCAAAGTCGGCTCGGCACCGCCGCCTTAACCGACGAAGTGAAGAGCTGACGGCGGCCTGTCACCCTATACGGCGTAAGCGCACGGGAAAAGCCGTCAGAAAACGCACTCTGCCAGACCTGCACTCGGCGATGGCAGTGGCCCAAGCGGTGCTGCCGTTACGGCAACAGAACCACGGAGCGGGGGAGGACCGTAGCTCACAGGGGCGACGAATTCCGACAACCGTTGTGCTGGGTCTCGCGAAGATCGGGTTCCCACAGTGTGGTACTTTGGGCGCAATTGGGATGGGCCGGGTTGGTGGAGTTGATATGAGATGACGAAACCAGCACTTTTGACGGTTGATGACGATCCGGAGGTCTTGCGAGCCGTACAGCGCGACCTGCGAGAGCGGTATGCGGATCGCTATCGCATTTTGCGGGCAGATTCCGGCAAGGCGGCTCTGGAAACGCTCAGCGAATTGCGAAAGCGAAACGAAACGCTGGCACTCTTGCTGGTCGATCAGCGCATGCCGCAGATGACCGGCGTCGCCTTTCTGACGGAGGGCATGAAGCTGTACCCGGAAGCGAAGCGGGTCCTGTTGACCGCATACGCCGACACCGATGCGGCGATCAAAGCTATCAATGATGCGCGGATACACCACTATCTTTTGAAGCCATGGGATCCGCCAACGCAGCACCTTTATCCGGTGCTGGATGATTTGTTGGAAGACTGGCAAGCGGGCTATCGTGAGCCGTTTGGCGGTTTGCGCGTGCTGAGCGATCGTTGGTCGCCGAAATCGTATGCGCTGCGCGAGTTCCTGGCACGTCAGCAGGTCCCTTTCCGCTGGCTCGATGTCGAACGGGTGGAACATGATCCCGAGATTGGGAGTGCTGTTGCATCGATGGGAGCGGAGCGAGGCGCATTTCCATTTGTCCTCTTCCCGGATGGGGGATTTCTGAGTGATCCCACCACTTCCGAGATGGCCGATCGAATCGGCCTGAAATTGCGTCCGGACGCGGATTTCTTCGACATGATTATCGTCGGCGGCGGGCCGGCTGGGCTGGCCGGCGGCGTCTATGCCGCATCCGAGGGTCTCAAGACCCTCATCGTCGAGCGGGACGCGCCGGGTGGTCAGGCAGGACTCAGTTCCCGGATCGAAAACTATTTAGGCTTCCCGTCCGGTTTGAGTGGCGCGGATCTGACGCGGCGAGCCGTAACGCAGGCCAAGCGCTTCGGCGTGCAGGTTTTGTCACCCCAGGAAGCAACCGAACTAAGGGTGAACGGCTCCTATAAATACGTGAAGCTGAAGGATGGCGCGGAACTCGCCTGCCACTGTGTTCTGCTGGCGACCGGCGTCCAGTGGCGACAGCTGGATGTGCCGGGCATGGATCGGCTTCATGGTGCGGGGATTTACTACGGGGCAGGTTCCACTGAGGCAGCCACATGCGCCGACGAAGATGTTTACGTGATCGGCGGCGCGAATTCGGCCGGTCAGGCGGCAATGAACTTTTCTCGTTACGCACGCCGGGTCATTGTGCTGGTTCGCGGCGCGTCGCTCGCGAACTCGATGTCCAGCTACCTGATCGAGCAGTTGGAGAAAACGCCGAATATTCAGGTGGAGTACAATGCCAGCCTTGCCGAGGTGCATGGCGAAACGCGGCTCGAAGCGATTTCCGTGCGCTGCTCCGCCAGCGGTGAGGTGAACAGGGTACCCGCCACGTCCTTATACATCTTCATCGGTGCTGAACCTCGGACGGAGTGGCTGAATGGGGTCATCGAGCGTGACAGTAAAGGATTCATCTTGAGCGGCTCGGATCTCATTCGCAATGGTAAAGGGCCTGCGGGTTGGCATCTCGCGCGGCTCCCGGGGCTACTTGAAACCAGCGTGCCCGGCGTATTCGTGGCCGGCGATGTGCGGCGAGGATCTGTAAAGCGCGTTGCTTCGGGAGTGGGCGAGGGGTCGATTGCGATCCAGTTGGTGCATCAGTACCTGGCGGACCGATGATTGAATCGCAAGACCTGCGCGAGATATCCGTATTCTCCGATCTGCCTGAGGAGCAGCTTGAATGGCTTGCTCAGCAGGGGGAAGAGGTTCACGCTGAAGCCGGAGACGTCCTCTTTCGTGAGGGCGACCCGGCCGATCGAATGTACGTTTTTCTGGAGGGCGAGTTTGAAGGCCGCAGCGAAAGAGCGACCGACGGACCGTTCTTCCGCGCTCGCGCAGGCGACGTAACGGGGCTGCTTCCTTTTTCACGGCTGCGAAATTTCCAGGGCACAGGACGAGCGGTGACCCGGATACGCGTTGCGCGCTTCCACAAGAGCATCTTTCCGGAGATGCTGCAGCGCATGCCGGTGCTTACGGAGCGGCTCGTAGTGCTGATGCTCGACCGGGTGCGGGACACGACCAGGCTCTCCGAGCAACGCGACAAACTCGCTGCGCTCGGGAAGCTATCCGCGGGTCTCGCTCACGAATTGAACAATCCCGCGGCGGCCGTAAAGCGCGCCGCATCGGCGATCAGGGACATGCGGAGAGAGCTGAGGGGAGCGTATCTCCGTCTCGACCAGCGCAACCTCAGCCGTGAACAGCGGGTCTACATCGCGCAATGCGAAGAGGATGCGCTCGCGGTAATGCACAGTCGCGATTCCCGGCCGTTGACATCGTTGGAACGTAGCGACCTGGAGCAGGAACTCGAAGTGTGGATGGAAGAGCGGGCGATTGCCGAGCCGTGGAGGATTTCGTCCATGCTAGTCGAAGCGAAAATCGATAGCGCAAAGCTGGAGCAGATCGCGGAAACGGTGGGAACAGAGGCTCTCCCGGATGTTCTCTTGCGCATCAACTACTCGCTGGTTGCGGCCGGGCTGGTGGAGGAAATTCTGCAGGGTGCGACACGGATATTGGACCTGGTCGGGGCCGTAAAAGAATACACGTACATGGACCAGGGCTCCGAGCAGGAAATCGATGTCCATGGGGGAATCGACAGCACACTGACAATCCTCGCGTATAAACTGCGCAACAAATCGATACAGGTTGAGAAAGTATACGGCTCCGGCCTTCCTAAAATCTGCGCGCATGGGGCCGAGCTGAACCAGGTGTGGACCAACCTGATTGTGAACGCGATCGACGCGATGGAGACAGGCGGCAAACTGCAAATTCGCACCTGTCAGGATGCTTGTGACATCGTCGTGGAAGTTGAAGATAGCGGGTCGGGCATTCCGGCTGACGTGCTACCTCACGTCTTCGAGCCTTTCTTCACCACGAAAGGCGTGGGTGAAGGAGTCGGACTCGGGCTCGATACCGCGATACGCATCGTGCGAAAACACCGCGGTAACATCCGAGTGGATTCCAAACCGGGCGCCACTGTTTTTCGTGTTGCACTACCCAAGCCAAAGGCTGCGGCTCGTGACGCTGACAGTTAGGAAGTTCCCAGGCGTTTGAATGCCAGCACTTTGGCGCTCAAAACGTACACGGGCTCTCCGTTCTGATTCCGCATTGTGCTCTTGGTGGTGACGACCGCCTGCCGCGGTTTAGATCGCGATGGCGTGATGTCGACGATTTCGCTCTCGACATGCAGAGTGTCGCCTGGGCGCGTGGGCTTAGGCCATGCTATCTCTCCGCCCAATCCGATAATGCCGCCTGCTAACGGAAGACCATCGGTAGCCAGCAAACGCATGGCCACTGCCGCCGTGTGCCAACCGCTGGCAGCCAACCCCTTGAAGAGGCTATTTCGCGCCGCCGCCTCGTCCAAATGAAAAGGCTGGGGATCGAATTCGGCTGCGAACTCTTTAATCCGTTCCTCATCCATCCGGTAGCTGCCGGACGTGAACTTCTGGCCGACTTCCAGATCCTCCAAATAAAGCAGGTCTGTATTTTCCGTCATCACGGTACTTAGATGCACTTTGAGACCGTGCGGTCCCACAAATCTAATGAACCCGGGCGAGTCGCAGTGCGGTTCCGCTTTTGAAAGCGGGCGTCACCATCACCTTCCCTCCTCCGGGATGATGAAAGCGGGCGAGGGGCGAAGTGGTCCCTGTCCGGATATCAATCCATTCGCCGGCGTAGTCGGCTGCGGGCAGGTCCAAATTGACTGTGAATGGGCCTTCACCGTCGAAGTACATGAGATAACGACCGCCAGGCGCCGAGAGAACTTTCGAGGAGGATGAGGTCGCGTGCTTTACGATGCGCGTGTCGGGTGTCACCTCGGCCAGCGGCATGGAATTCAGTTCCTTCGAAAGGATACTGATCAGGCGGCGCAGAGTTGGGCTGCCGCCGCCGGGCCCGTTCGGCTCTGTGTCGGTCCCATCCTCATTTCCCACGGAGAAGGAATAATCGAGGTGATTGAACAGGCCTCCGCCGGCGATCAGGAAATTCCAGGCCTGGCGAATGTAGGTCGCGTCGTCCTGGCCGAGGAAGCCGGTCTCGTCATAGCCGATGACCTTTTGTATTCCATAATTCGACTCCACGGCCGTTGGGTAAGCGTAATGAAAATTCACTAAACTCACGCCGCTGGCGAGATCGGCGGCCGGGAATCCGAAGTTCGAGTAGTTTTGCGCCATCAGGTGTTTGCGCGGGAGCCGCGTCTCCTCAGACGCAATCCACTGGGCAACGCGCTCCTGCCATGCGGTGGAGAGTGCATCGGCTAAGTCGATCGAGTTGGGATACCGGTCGCGCGCCGAACCTTGCAGGTACGGGTTAATCACCGACACGAGCCGTCCGCGATCGGACCAAGGTTCGTTTTGGATTTCGAAAATTACGTTGTCGAACTCTCGGGCTTCGCTTACGAGTTTACGGACGTATCGCTCCTGCCATCGCAGGATGTTGCCGTTCTCCAACGTGTGCAGTTTTCGCCAATCGATGGCATCCGTTCCGCTCGTGTTGTTCGCAGCGTTGAACGGGCTGATATTCCAATGGGCCTCCTGATAGTGCGATGAGAACAGCGTCACTTCCACAACGATGCCGCGCTTCGAAGCTTCCGCGAGGAAATCGCGATAGCGCTCGAAAAACGCGGGGTTCCATCGATCCAGATCGAACTTGTCACCGTCTTTCGCCCACGGCGCTATTAAGCGACCAGTTTCCGGAGCGAGGGTGTTCCGTCGAATGCCAAAGGAACGTGCGGGAATCTCGACATAACTTCCGCCGAACAGGCGCGTGTAATTCAGGCCCGCGGCGGCGAGGGTTGCGAGGTAACCGTGGTAGTCGAAGGCTCCGTTGATGACTGCGCCGTAATGTTCGCCGCTGGTGACGAGTGCCACGGCCTTTCCGCGAAACTCGAAGTAGTGAGGATTCCTGGGATGAAGCCGTATCGGGTCCCCAGCCGACGCGGTGAGGGTTCCAAGGCAGAGTAGCAACGCCTTCCTTCGCAAACTGTCCACAATTCGTTTTACTACCTTGCGGCAATCTGCCGTCGCCCCTAAACGCCTTCACGTCGACTGCGAACGATAGAATAAGAACCGCACCTGCAGGCTTGAGCCATGGCGAGTCTTCGTTTAGTTGCGATTCTCCAGACGGACTGCCCGACCTGTCGTTTGATTACTCCCTATCTCAACGCTCTCGCCGCCGGCGGCGCTCGCGTCACCGGGATTTCTCAGGATGATGAAAAAGCCACAAGCGAGTTCGTGAGCCAGATGGACGTCCGGTTCAACGTCGATGGAGATCCGGAGTATCAGCTTTCACGGCGTTTGGGAGTGGTCACCGTTCCCGCGCTGTATTTGCTCGACGAACAGGATCGGATTGTGCGCCAGGAATCCGGCTTTGCGAAGAGTGCTTTGAATGACATCGCGGTTGTGCTGGATCTCCCGCCAGTTGCCACGCCGCATGACGGCGCGCCGGCGTTCAAGCCGGGGTGCAGTTCCCGCCATCTCGAGCGCGCGACGGAAGACGCCGCCGCGCCGGCGCTTAATCTTCACTCCCCGCGCGGCACTGAGGCATCGCTCGTCGAGGCGGGTGACGACGAAGATCCATTTGAGTACTGCTTCCGGGCCTTCAAAGACAGTCTTCCGGTAATACCGCCCACGCCGGAAAGAGTCGCGAGAATGCTCGATGCGATTCAACGCGATGGACGTGAACTGATCGGCCGCATTCCTCCCTGCTACGGTGAAGCGACCGTGGAGAAGATCGCTGCTAACGCAGTCATGGCCGGTTGTGTGCCGCGGATGATGCGGGTCCTGATTCCACTGGTGCGCGCCGTGGCCGATGAACGCTTCAACGCGCACGGTGTTCAGGCCACGACACATTTTGCCGCACCCCTGATCATCGTGAATGGGCCCGTGCGGAAGGAACTTCACTTCAACTGCGGGCAGAACGTCTTCAGTAATGCAGCCCGCGCGAATAGCACTCTTGGGCGTGCGCTCCAGCTTATCCTGCTGAACCTCGGCGGAGCGCGGCCGAACGGGATTGACATGTCGGCGTTGGGAAATCCGGGAAAGTTCTCGTATTGCATTGCCGAGAACGAGGAGGAGAGTCCGTGGCAACCTTTGCATGTCGAGATGGGGCTGTCGGCGCCGCAGAGTGCTGTAACGCTGTTTGCCGCTGAGGCTCCGCACGGCGTCAGCGAACACGCCGCGCGCACCGCCCGTGGGGTCCTCAAAGCGATCAGTTACGCGCTCGCGACGGTTTGGAGCTACCGCGCGTGCCTGGGATACGAGGCTATCGTCGTGCTCGGACCGGAGCACGTCCGCACAATTCATCGTGACGGATTCAGTAAGAAAGATGTCGCCGAGTTCCTGTTCGAAAACACCGGTGTCCCGCTTCGTTGTTACGACGGAGAGCCGGGCGAGGGAGTCGCGCAACGGGCGATGTACAAAGAAATCAGGATCGATGGCGAGCCCTGCTATCAGAAGTTCCGTGCGCCCGAATTCATCAAACTTGTTGTTGCAGGCGGGACGGCAGGCAAGTTTTCCGCGGTGCTGGGGAGTTGGGCTGCCGGCCCGCGCGGGAGCCAGCTGGTGACTTATCCCATTTAAGGAGAACTCATGCCCGTGACGTTAGTGAATCCTTTGAACGAAGCTGTGGCGCAGGCGCAGATTCCGGCGCCGCGGCTCGTCCGTCTGCAGGGGAAGATCGCGCTGCTCGACATCAGCAAACCCGGCGGCAACGTTTTTCTTGACCGGATCGAGCATCTGCTGAAGGAGCGCTATGGCGTTACTGAGGTGATTCGCGAGATGAAGCCAACGTTTGCCAAACCGGCGCCTCCGGGTGTGATCGAAAAGATCCGGGGCGCGAATGCGGTTATCGAGGCGCTCGCGGATTGAGGGTCCTGCACCACGTGCAGTTTGCACGATACGTTACGACTGGAAAACCTGGGATTGCCCTCGGTCCCGATCGCCACGCACGAGTTCATGCTTGCCGCCCGAGCGCAAGCCGCGGCGCTGGGGCGACCCGATTTTGACGCTATTTACGTGCCGCATCCGATTCAAGACCAGACCAAAGGAGAGATTGAAGCCAGGGCAGACGCGGTAATCGAAGAGATTGTTGCACGACTCATAGGACATGCATAGAAGCCTTCTCATTGCGATCTTTTGCATTGCACCGCGTCTTTGGGCGCAAACCTTCGACTTCACCGTGTCCATGGATCGGCCGGCCGATCATTACTATCACGTCCAGCTACGTTGCGACGGGCTGAATGGCGACACCCAGGATTTCAAAATGCCGGTCTGGATGCCGGGCTATTACCGCATCATGGACTATTCGAAGGACGTGGTGAACTTCAAAGCCGCCGACGGCGCGGGGCACGCGCTGGGCTGGACAAAGACGGACAAGAATACCTGGCGCGTCAAGACCGCGGGAGCCGCGCCAGTCGTGCTCGATTACGATGTCTACGCGTTTACACGATTTGTCGGCAACAATTATCTGGACGACCAACGCGGCTATTTTGTCGGTCCTGGGATGTACCTTTACGTCCCCGGATTGATACGGCGCCCGGCAACCGTTCACATCAAGCTGCCGGCTGGATGGTCGAGTGTGGCGAACGGGCTCGATCCGGTGGCGGGGGAGCGAGACACATTCCGCGCCTCGGATTTTGATCTGCTGTATGACTGCCCGATGCTGCTCGGCAATCAGGAACATTTTCAGTTTGAAGTGAACGGGATCCCGCACTTCATCGTTGCCGAGGACGTTCCCGCGCACATCGATCGTCCGAAGATCGCAGCGGATCTGAAAAAGATCGTTGAGGCGGCGACGGCCATGATGGTTGAGATTCCTTACAAGCACTACACGTTCCTATTGATGGGCCGCGGGGCAGGAGGCGTTGAGCACCTGACTTCGGCCGCGATGCTGTTCAACGGTGAGAGTCTTAATACGCCGGACGGCTATATTCGGTGGCTCAGTTTCGCGGCGCACGAGTATTTTCACACTTACAACGTGAAGCGCATCCGGCCTATCGCGCTCGGGCCATTCGATTACGATCGCGAGAACTTCACCACCATGTTGTGGGAGGCAGAGGGATTCACTTCGTATTACCAGGATCTTCTTGTTGAACGCGCCCGATTGATGACGCCGACCCAGTATTTCGCTACGCTGACCCGCAACATCTCGACTTACGAGAACAGTCCCGGCCACCGGTTTCAATCCGCGGCGCAATCGAGCATAGACACTTGGATTCGCGGTGAGGATGCCGCCAACACGACGATTTCGTACTACAACAAGGGGCCCGCGATCGCGGCGATGCTCGACTACAAGATTCGCGCGGAGACTGGGAATCAGAAATCGCTCGATGACGTGATGCGGGCGCTCTACAAGGAGTTTTTCCAGGAGAAGAAGCGCGGGTTTACCGACGAGGAATTTCGCGCCGTCTGTGAACGGATCGCCGGTGTTTCTCTTAGGGAGATCTTCGACGACTATGTCGCCTCGACGAAAGACGTCGATTACCGGAAGTACTTCGCGCTCGCGGGATTGAAGATCGATACCGAGCTTCAGGCGCAGCCGGGGACGTATCTTGGAGCCACGGTTGGTAGCCAGGGGCGCGGCGGCCCGGGTGGAGCCGCCCCTCCGAATGGCCTCCAGGCCATTTCACATATTGACTATGACTCGCCCGCCAGTCGCGGCGGCCTGAGCGTGGGCGATGAGATTCTCGCAGTTGACGGTATTCGGGTCAGCAGTGTGAGTGAAGCGCTAGGGGCCCGCAAATCCGGCGAGAGGATAAGAATTCTATTCTCCCGCGATCAGCACATGCGTGAAGTCGACATCGTGTTGGGTTCTAAGATGGAACGTAGCTTCAAGATCGAACCGTTTGAGAAGCCGACCCCGGCACAGGAAGCGATTATCAAGGACATCTTGAAATAGTCGAAAGTTGATATATACTAACCTCCCGTGCGTACCGCTATCTGCCTTTCGATCATTCTGATTTCCACCGCTTCGATTCGGTCTCAGGATCGCAAGCTCAAGGTCTTCATATCCGTTGATATGGAGGGCGTGGCCGGCGTTGTTTCGGCCGATCAGTTGCTGCCTGGATCGTTTGAATATGAACGCTTCCGGAAATTCATGACCCAGGAGGCGCTGGCTGCAATTGAAGGCGCGAAGCAAGCGGGGGCAACAGAGTTCGTCGTGACGGACGCGCACGGAAACGAGCAGAACCTCCTGATCGAGCAGTTTCCTCCGGAAGTCCGAATTGTGCGAGGCGAGCCGCGCCCGCTCGGGATGATGGGAGGCCTGGACTCCAGCTTTGCCGCGGCGATGTTCGTTGGGTATCACGCTTCGACGCATAACGAAAAAGGCGTCCGCGCGCACACGTTCTCGAGCGCTCGTTTCACGCGCGTAGCTATCAATGGACACCCGGTCACCGAAGGCGCCTGGAACGCAGCGATCGCGGGAGATTACAACGTGCCGGTCATTTTCGTTTCCGGCGATGATGCCGCCGTCGCGGAGGTTTCCGCTATGATCGGACCAATCGAGACCGCAGAAACCAAGCGAACTTTGGGCTTCCATGCCGCCGAGACGCTGACACCCGACGTCGCGGACCAGTTGATACGCGAAAAGGCCGCGGGGGCCGTTCGCAAGATCGCGGGGTACAAGCCTTATCGCGTGCCCGGGCCAATCACGGTGGATATATCGTTCAAGAGCATCACGCCGGTCGAAGCAGCGTGCTATCTGAAACGGGTCTTCACGCGGACGGATTCGCATTCGCTTCGGTTTGTGGCCAAAGACATGACGGAGGCCAGCGATATACTTAGCTTCCTGATGAGTTATCGCATCGACCTGGAACCTTGAATTCGGGCCACTCGGCACGTTTAGTGATGCAGGTTGCCAACCTGTCGCCGTGGACGGTTGGTTCACGAAAGTGGATGAAACCAAGGTGACGCAGGCGGTTTCGCCTGCGCGTTTCCGGTGAAGTCTAAAGGGAAGGCGAAACCGCCTGCTTCACCCTTCCGCAATCAACGCTTCACGGGCACAATGACGTAGGGCATTTCGCGCTCTAAGTCCGGGTACATCCTGCCCCCGCCGTTTTTGCCGACCACTTCTACGAAGTACATCAAGTCCCATTTCGGGTCAATGAAAGCGGCAGGAATCGCGGCTGTGTATAGGCCAGTCTTCGCCTCCAAGCTCATCTCGGCGGTTTGATAATCCTCAAATTGCGTGACATGGCGGTACCTCAGCCGGACCCACTTGACGCCTTCCGGAGCAGACACACGGGCTGTGATGCGCAGATCGCGGCTCACATCCGCCGAGGAAGGCGCACTCAGCGAGACGGCCGGCGGCTTCGGAGCAGGTTCGTCGAGCGCCAGCTTTCTTCCCGGCTTATCGGCCACGTTCGCGCGCTCGGCCTCGAGCGCGGTGAGATCGTTTTCGAGCAGCGCCAGTTCGTCTCGCCAATGCCGGCGGAAGCCGACCGCCTGCGCGCCGAAGGGAAGCCGATCGCTGTACACTTCGCCTGCGGCAGCCACGATTTCGCGCCACGCCCCGACGGCGCGTTTTTCGCCCACCACCGCCTCATCGAAAGCCGTAGTTTCACCGGACTGCTTGTAGACGTTATAGGCGACCGCAGCAGGGAGACGGGCCGCGTAATATCGGGCGAGGCCGGCCAGAATCTTCAGGTCGGCGGCCGTCGAAAGGAACTCGTTATCCGTCTTATTGCCGATAGCCTTCTCGGCCAGTGCCAGTTCCGTGGAAATCTCGGCCGCGGTCTGTGCGAACCACCGGCCGGTGTCCTGCGGACGACGCATCGCGGTATCGGCGCCCTGGAGAATTCTAGCCGCTTCGTCACGCGCGTTCTCAAATTGCTGTATGTCGCTGTTTTCCGCCGTTGCGAACTTCGGGAGCGAATCCTGATGGTTCATTTCGGCCCAGCCGCGCGTGGCGGGGAAGTACGAGTAACGGTAGGCGGCGGCAATAATTCGCGGCAAGACCCGGCTTGCAGCTTCGAGCGCTTTCATGACGTGGACTCCGGCCGCCGGTCCGAAGCGAGCCTCAAATTCGCTCTGCCACATTTCGGGAGCGGTCTGCGGATTATAGGTCAGCCGTCCCCACATGCGGTAAGTCGCCCAGTAACGTTCGAACTCGTAATCGTAGTAGCGGTAGCGGGCGTTCAGGATTGGCAGCGGTTCCTCGTCGTGGGGCTCGCCGAGCATTTTGGTGGCGAGCATTTCATTCATCTCAAAATAGTTGCCGTCGTAGAGACGGGCACTCGCAGCGAATCGCCGAACGTACTCCGGGTCGCCCCAAAGCAGCAGACGCGTCGTTCCGCCAGTCCACACCTGCCAATCCACGTGGTAGCGTTGCGGGTACCGTAACAGATCGGCATAGCCATGACGCCGGTCGTGCTGATTCTGGGTGTTGATGTGAGTCGGATGGAAGGGCAGGCCTAACTGCTCCATCCAATATTTCGTGTTGATGCGCGCGTTGAGGCCCTGGTTGAGCGCGTCGTTGATCACAGAGTCGGGCAGGTCCTTAGCCCGCAGGTCGATCCTGAGGTTGGGATGTTCGGCCTTGATGAACGAGAAGACCTCGTGCCAGAATCCGGCCATTTCCTCCCGCTTAAGGCCGCTTTCATCATGCATGCGGAACTGGACGGCGTCCAGTTCGGGAAAAACACTCAGGAACCGGCGCAGGGACGCTTTGGTGTAACCGGCGAGGTTATCCGCGTTCACGCCCCATACGAGGCCGGGCACGCGTTTGCCTGCGTTTTCCGCCGCTCCGGGGATGCCCCCGGCCTGAACGCCGCCGCGGTAGATGTGGTCCCAGATGCCCGCTGTGACGTCGATGCCGCGATCATGCGCGATGCGAATCATGGCTTTGAACGCCGCGGTGTTGCGCGCCTGTTGGGCAGGCGTGATGCCGACCAGTTCAACGCCGGGATACTCCGGGACATTGAAAAAATATGGATACAGAGGCGCCATGAAGCCGCCGTTCTCGTAGCCGAAGATGACGATGAAGTTGTTAATGCGGCTGGAGGCCAGCAAGTCGAAATACCGTTCCCAATACTTCTCGTCATGCAGGCGGCTTTCGAAGTACGCCCGCTGCATCGTGAATATTGAGACGCCGCGCTCGGCGAGGTAGGGTTGCTCGGTGACGTCGCCGACTCGCGCGAAGGGATCTCCGCCGCTGCCGCTCCAACGGACGCGATCGGCCATATCCAACGCGGCATACATCAGCCCGCGTGCGTCGCCGCCCGAAAGCGTCACGGCCGGCTTGCCGTTGTGCCGGGAGCGGTGGATCGACAGTGACTGCGGGCCGCCTGTTCCCAGGCCGGCGAAAACGTAGAAATCGGCGTGTGCCGGCTCACCTCCTCGAGGATGGACCACAACAAAACCGGTACCCGCGAGCGTCTGCTCCAGCCTGCTAATGCCGTAGCGCGCCGGTGCTTCGACTTGGCCGTTGATTACGATCGCGACCTGACGAGCGGCTGACGCCGGAAGTGTCGAGAGCCAGAGCGCCAGCAGTGCGAATCTCAAAATGCCTCCTTCACTTCGACGGATGGGCGCTCGCGGCCTCGTCGAGTTCCTTCTCCGTCGGGAACCGGTCGAAGGTTCGATTAATCTTTAGGCCGCGGACCTTCTGGTCGAAGAAATCCAACATCGCGGTCCAATCTTCATCTGTAAAGGCGTGGCCGTGGTGCGCATAGTTCACACCCAGGTTGTCTTTTGCACCCAAGAGAGCATACGCGGGCTGTGCGCCCAGCAGCGTTTGCCGCACCGCCTCGGGCAGAGAGATCGTATCCGTAATCCCTTCGAGGGCAATAAAGGGGCGGGGAGCAGCGAGCGCCAGGAACCAATGCTCGTCGAAAGGAAGCTTGTCACGATGCCCCCAAAACTCGTGAAGATGGGGCGAGAACCAATTCGGATACTTCTTTTCCATGACGTCCAGCGTTTCGCTCTTACGCGGTCCCGCAAAGCGGTAAGCTCCGACACCGCCTCCGCCCGTAACCACCGGCGCGCCCATCAGGCGCTCATCGAAGGCCGCCGCAATCATGGATGACTTCCCATTGCGTGAGGCCCCGGTGATGATGAGTTTGGTTTTGTCGATGGCGGGATCGGTCACCAGGTAATCGGCGACTCGCGAGGCGCCCCATGCCCAGCCCGCCAGGACGCCCCAGTCGTAGCCGGGATAGGCGGGGAAGAATCGGCTGTTACGGAAAGCCCAACTGCCGTCGGCATTGCGCAACGTTGTGTCCTCGGCACAATCGTTCGGGTTGAACACCACCAAGGCGTAACCGCGACGGAACACATCGCTATGCTGGCTTGCCAGGGATTCCGCGGTGGCGGCCGGAGCGGTGGGCCTGGAAGGAGGCTGCTCGAATCCAGTGGCGGGCCCTACTAACAGGAGAACGTCTTCGCCCCGGCCCTGGTTTGGTCCAGGAGGTTGTCGCTCCAATGCTTCGGCGCCGGGCGGAGTGCCGGCTTGCAGGATGATCGCGGGGAATGGGCCGCCATGGAGCGGCGTGAAGATTCCAATATTCAGGCTGAGTTTCTCGCCGGGTCCGAAGGTCAGGTGGATGAGCCGGTATCGGACGCTGCCATCGAGCACATTCTCAGTTTTTGTTTCATGCGCCCGCACATTTCCTGGAGGTGGAGGTATTTGTCCAATGGCGTAGTACTCCAGAATTCGTTTCATTTCTTCACGGCGCTTCATCCATTGGCGGCGCGACGTGACTTTCGTACCATCGTTCATCACCAGGACGTCCGGCAAGCCCGTGCGAACGGGTAGTTCGTTAGCCGCAGGCAGGGTGCCCATGGGCGTTTGTATCGGGGGTATGGGGATTTCGCGCGGGTCCGGCCCGCTTTCCTGCGCCTCCGTTACAGACCATAGGAAAACGGACAGGATCAACAGGATGATCGGCATGGCGGCGGACTCGTCTCTAAGTTAGAGTACCGCCGCCTTTGAGATGGAGGCGGATTGACAACCCGCCGCAGGCTGCCAGCCTGCATTACAGTTTAGGCCACCGGCGCTTCGTCTTCTTCTTCGATATGTACGCGCACTGTGCGGCCGTTCAGGAAAGCCGTGTCGAGCGGGTAAACGTCAGGGTCAAGAATGACTGAGTAGAGATGCCACACGACAATGGCCAGCGTTGCCAGGATTGCTTCATACCAATGGACCACCGTCGAGATGTCGAGCACGCTCTTCGGCAGCCAGTGCAATGCGAGGGTGTTGGCCCACAGCAGGCCGCCGGTCAGAACCATGACAATCGAGCCCCAGACCACCGCCCAATATTCGGCTTTTTCGATGTAGCTGTGCGGTGAGATGATCGGTTTGCGGTCCGAGAGGCCGAGGTTGTACATGGTCATGCGGATGGCTTCGGGAACGTCGCGCCACCTCGGGATCAGCACTTTCCAGTGCTTGCGAAGCTGGGGATTCAGGATCAGTGATCCGAAATGCATGACCGCGACGATCATGAACAGAATTGCAGCCCCGCGATGAACCCAGCGGCGCATTTCCGGCCATACGAGGAGCGGCTGCGCCCACCAGTGGTCTGGGAATTTCAGAGCGAAACCGGTCCAGCCGAGGACGATGAAGGAGATGAGCATCAGGCCGTGGCTAAGACGCTCGAAGGGGTACATCCGGATTGTGCCGGGGCGTTGCGGTGGCGAGCCATCTCGACCGAAGCGGCGGGCCAACAGCTTGCGGAACCAGTCACCGAGGTTGTGCAGAATCATGAACCCGATGGTGCCGGGGATGACGAGAAGGTAGAACATGCGTACAAACGCGATGGCATAGGGTTCGTGATCGCCTTGGGCCTCGTGGACGCGTCCGAGCGCGAAGCGGGTGCCGGCTCCGGCGTGGCAGTGTCCGCAAGTGGCCGGCAGATTCTTAGCGTTCGTCATTGCCTTGGGATCCGAGGATGGCAGGATGTTGTGCACGCCGTGACAGCTCGCGCAATTAGCGACGCTCTGCTGGCCTTCCTTCAAAGCCAGGCCATGGAACGAGGCATCGAAGGTCGTCAAACGGTCGGCGGGAAGGCCGAGCCGGCGCGCCAGGCGGACATCGCCATGGCACTGTCCGCAGGTATCTCGAATGTGATTCGGATTGACCGTGGACGCGGCGTTGCCGGGTTTAAGGATCTGATGCTCGCCGTGACAATCGGTACAAACGGGCGCGTTGAGAACGCCTCTCGCAAGCGCCTTGCCATGGACGCTGCTTTTAAATTGGTCGGCAACGTCGGAGTGGCACATTCCACAGGTATCGGGCACGGCTTTGCGGAATTCCGCCGAGCGGGGGCGCGCTGCTTCATGCGCCGCGCCGTGGCATGTGCCGCATTCGGGAGCAGCTTGATTTCCGTGGCTGACGGCTTGTCCGTGGACTCCGGCAGCATAATCGCGGCCGATGGTCGCATGACAGCCGGCGCAGGCGGGTTTGGGAACACCCTGCGGATGCGGATAATCATCGTGCTTTACGTGGCATTGCGCGCAGGAGACGGAAGCGTGCGCCGACGTCGATACCTTTTTTCCCTGGTCTTCATGGCAGGATAAACAGATGTCGTTGGATGCGGCGGTCTGCGCAACCGCAGCCGCCGCCGGGAGGATCAGGGCAAAGATATATCGGAAATATAGCTTTGCTGGGTGTTTCATTTTGTTGGGGAAGTGGCTTTCCCGCCGCCCGGGCTGGGCTCCGGTGCGGTGGGGTAGCCCAGATCGTTCAGAATCTTGGGAGCTGCCTCTTCCATGGCGAGCAGGCCATGGCAGGCGTTGCAATCCTGCGTAATTTTGATGCCGCCGGTGGCGCTGTGGGCGTCGTCATGACAGCGGAAGCAGCCGGGGAAATCAGTATGACCGAGGTCGTTGGGATAGCTGCCCCAGGTCACTTTCATGGCTGGAAACACGTTGCGGTTGAAGATGGCGAGGAGCGCTTTCGCGGAGCTTTGCACCTCCGCCTGGCGCTGCGCATAGACGGCGGGATATGTGTCTTTGTAGAAGGCTTCAAAGGCGGCCGGGATCTTGGCGGCTGCTTCGTCGGCGGATGCGTAGGTTCCCTTCAGAATCGCGACGCTCTGCTTTTTAGCAAATGGCAGCGTGGGTGAAATCGCTCCGGTGTTGAGTGAGCCATCGACGGCGCGCTCGGGCAACTGGAAGGTGTGAGACGGGCGATTGTGGCAATCCATGCAGTCCATCACGCGGGTGCTGAGCGAGCTTAGCTTTTCGGGCTTGAAACCGTCGGCCATGTAAGTGACCGGTTCCGCCGACCCCTTTTGATAACTGACCCAGGGTATGTTCTGGCGTGATTCGTCCGAAGCGTAGCGGATGGTGATGCCAGGACCGACGTGCATGCCGTGAATGCCGCGGCCGTTGCCGCCGCCGATGTGCATCAGGAGCACGGTCTTCGATGGCGTGTTGGTTTGGTCGTCATTGAACTTGTTCATGACCTGCAAACGATCGCCGGTGAACTTGGCGGGCCAATGGCACGCTTCGCAGGTTTCGCGAGCGGGTCGTAAATTGCGGACAGGCGTCGGAATCGGCGTCGAATAGGTGTGGAACGTTACGGCAAAAACCTGCCGTACACCCGACAGCTTGCTCTTCACGAACCAGGACGCGCCCGGACCGATGTGGCAGCCGACGCATTCCACTCGCGAATGCGGAGAATTCTGGTAGGCGCTGTACTCCGGCTGCATCACGGTGTGGCAGGTCAAGCCGCAGAACGTGACGGAATCCATATAGTTGATCGCACTGTAAGTGAACTGGCTCGCGATAATCACGTTGGCAGCGCTGGTAACCAGAAAGAACGCGGCCAGGTGGCGGACTTCCTTACGGCGGAAATCGATCGTCAACGGTGTTTCCAGCGGCCCCGCGCGGCGCAGTTTTCTGCGGCGGATCAGGATGCCAACGGGAATCAGAACGAGGCTGGCAAAGAAAGCCCCAGGCAGCATCAGGTAAATCAGGATGCCGAGATAGGGATTTTGCATGCCGGCCCCGAATAAAGTATGCGGCAGCATGAGCAGCCAGAGCAGCCCAGACGTAGTGACTAGCACCACGCCCGCAAGGCTGAGCCAGTTATCGGAAAGGTAAACGAGAGGTACCAGGGACTGTCGGATTCGGTTTGTCATTGGTATGAGAAGATCATTGCGTAAAGGATCAGGGCAATCAATGCCAGGCCGATCCCCAAAGCTGTAAACCCGATGCGCCGCCACATTTTTTCAGCGAGCGGTATAGGAGCGTTCATCAGGTTCTTTTCGAGTTCGCCGCGCTCGAGCATTTCGGCGTATTCACGTGGGCGGTCGCGTTTGAATTCTTCGAGCGGCATTCCACCCGTGAAGATCACGGTGTCGATCGGAAATTTCTCCGGCCGGAAGTGCGTGTTGAAGAAGTGAACGCTAAAGATAAAGCAGACGGCGAGGAGGGCTTCGTCGCTGTGAATCGTGGTGGCGACGTTCACGGCCCAGCCGGGCATCACGCGGGTGAAGATGGTCGGGAACCATAGGATGAGGCCTGTCATTCCAATAACGGCAACGCCCCAGAACACCGCGAAGTAGTCGAATTTTTCCCAGTACGTCCAGCGGCCATAGTCGGGGCGCTCGCCTTTGCCGATAAACCACTTCATGGAGGCGACGAACTCCTTCCAGTCGCGGCCGTTCAGCATCATGCTTTGCGGGCCGAAGATGAAGTGACGCCAGGATCGGCCGGACTGCCGCTTTTTGCGGAGCAGATCCCAGATGTGGAAGCCGAAATACGTAAACGTTGCGACGGCGCAGAAGCGGTGAATCAGGCCGGCAGCTTCGAACCCTCCCAGGAGCCGCGCCAGCACTTTTGCCCAGGGCGCATAGGAGAATTTCAAAATCATTCCGGTTAGTGCCAGGCCGAGGAAGCTGCTGATCACGGTGAGGTGCAGGTTGCGGTGGAAGGTCTGGAAGCGCCGCACATACATTTCTTTTTCGGCGTGCCCATTCTTTTTAAATCCGAGCGAGCGATGCAGCCACAGCGCGGTGTGAGCGCCGGATACGGTGAGCGTACCGATCAGCAGCGTCGTCATGCCCCAGAACGTGTAGAAGAGGAACGGATAACGTTTGGGGTCGTGATGCGTCGCGTGCGTCAGGTAGCCCGCGAATTGGCGGTGGGAGCCGGTATGGCACTTCGAGCAGGTCGCGACGATATTCGCGCGGCTGAGGTGCGAGCGCTGATCCGTCACCGGCAGGATGTCGTGGGACCCATGGCAGTCGTAGCACTTAGCGGTGTTCGTATAACCGAGCTTCGAAACCTTGCCGTGGAACGTTTCGAAGTAGCTTTCGGTGATTTCCTTGTGGCAGCGTCCGCACTGGTCCATGATGTGGAGGCGGAAGTCGGCGCGGTCAGTTCGTTCGATGCCGTGGGCGGTGTGGCATTCGCTGCACACGGGTAGTTTTTTATCCGTGTGCGTGACCTGCGGCGAATGGACGCTGGCTTCGAACAGGTCGAAAATGCCACGATGGCACTTTGCGCAGGTCTTGGCTACGTTGGCGCGATTGACGCTGGACTGCGGATCGTTGGCCGGCAGCTCGCCATGGGCGGTGTGGCAGTCGGCGCAGTTGGCCGTGACCGTGAGACCGCTCTCGAGCAGGCCCTTGCCATGGACGCTGTCGCGATAGCTTTCCACGATGTGCTCTTCCGTTCCCCGGTAGCGAAGCGCTGCTTTCTGGCCGGAGCGGTGGCAACTCGCGCAGAGATTGGGCACGTTTCGCGAAAACGTAGCCGAGTTGGGATCGTTGCGGCTGAGGACTTTGTGCGGCGTGTGGCAGTCGTTGCATGCCGGCGCATCGGGGCTGCCTTGCGCGAACAGCTTGCCGTGAGTGCTGCCCTTGTATTGCGCGACCTGGTCCGCGTGGCAAATGGAACAGTCGACTTTTTCCGTGATGGTGCGGCACGGGCGCGTATCGGAGGGCGTACCCCCCGTATGGCATTGCACGCACGCCTTCTGTGAATGCCGTGAGTGCTCCAGGTCGTCCTGCTTGACGAACAGCGAAACCGTCTTGCCGCCGCGGACCATCTTGAGGTCCGGGTTGCTGTGGCAGCTCATACAGTCGCGGTCAGCCATGCCTTGGGGGTAGAACACGCGGCGAACCTGGTGCGGCGAGTGGCAATCCACGCACGCCGGAATCTTGTTTGCTTCCTTCTCCCACAACTCGCCTCGAATCACTTTGCGGTGAACTGTCTCGATCTGTGCGTGGCACTTGGTGCAGGTTTTCGCGATGTTCTGCTTAGCGATAGAGGAGCGCGGGTCAGTGTGCGGCAGAACCGAGTGCGCGGTGTGGCAACTCGAACAGACGGCGGTCACGGTGAGGCCGCGTTTGAAGAGGCCCTCGCCGTGGATGCTGTCCATGTAGTTCGACAGAATGTTGCTTTCCGGAATGTTGCGCGTCAATTGAACCGGCGTGCCTTCCTTATGGCAGCTTCCGCAAAGCTTGGGAATCTGCATGGTGGATGTCGGGGAGCCTTGTACCGACGGGCGCATAATGTTGTGTGTGCCGTGGCAGCTCTTACAACTCGGGGCGAGCGGATCGCCGCGTTTTACAGCGCGTCCGTGCAGGCTTTCGGCAAACTGCTGCGATTCATCGGCGTGGCAGCTTCCGCAATCGACGGGGGCGAGCTTTTCGGCATGCGGGAGCTTCTTCGGATCGACGTCGGCGTGACAGTTAGCGCATTCGAGGGAAGCGTGAGGTGAAGATCGGAGGGCCGCGGCGTCGAAGGCTGGGGGCATTCCCGCTTCTCGCTTGCCGGTACGCTTGCCCGTATCGTGGCAATTGACGCACTCCGTAGAGCCTGGGAGCTCTTTAGGAGTGCTTTTGGTGTTTTGCCCCAGCGCGATCGCCGTTGGAGCGAGCATCAGCGCAAGAAGGCGCAGCCACCGACGCTTCGACGTGAGAATTTCACGCATCTCCAAAAACACGGATCGCAAGCCACGGGCCAGCGGGAATGTGGCATTTTTCAGCAGTTTACGAGCGGAACAAAGCGCTGTGGGGCGGTCTGATTGGGGGATTTCACCCGAAAAAGCGCTCAAGTTTCACATTTGCCAGCGGTTAACAGGTGGCAGGCGGATTGCACGCTCCAGGTTTGAAGACAGGCTTTGAAAAGGAGCTGGATGATGTTTCCACCCCGCAAGATCCTATTCCCGGTCGACTTTTCGACGCGGTGCACCACCGCGGCGAGAATGGTGGAAACCTTCGCCGACCATTTTGACGCTCGAGCGACCCTGCTCCATGTCGTCGAGCCGATTATGTACACCGATCTGCCAATCGATGCGACGAGCATCGCGGAAGAGCAGCTGGGTAACTATCTGCCGGACTCGTTCAAAGATTCGCGGTCCGAACGTGTGCTGCTCCATGGAGACGCGGCGCATCGGATTGTGGACTTTGCGCACGAGGGGCGTTACGACCTGATCATGCTGCCGACACACGGTTATGGACGTTTCCGGCGCTTCATTCTCGGGTCGGTGGTTGCGAAAGTTCTGCATGACGCGAAATGCCCGGTTTGGACGGGTGTTCACATGGAGCAAGTGCCCAAAGTTGAGGAGATCGCTTTCAAGAATGTCGTCTGCGCGATCGACCTGGGAAAACAAAGCTGCCACACATTGCGTTGGGCGGGTCTGTTCGCGAATGAGTTCGGTGCGCGTCTCACGATTGTGCACGCGGTTCCAACGGCGAAGGATCATCCTAACGTCTATTGCGATCAGGATTGGAAATTTGAGCTCGTCCGCACGGCGAAGGACAAAATTCTGGGACTGCAGCGGAGTCTTGGCCTGGAGGCTTCTATCGCCGTGATTCCGGATGAAGTTCCCTTCGCAGTCAGCACGACAGCATTGCATAATAATGCGGACTTGCTGGTCATCGGACGCAGCATCGAGGATGGAGTGCTCGGGCGGTTGCGGACAAATGCCTATTCGATCATTCGGCAGTCGCCGTGTCCGGTGGTGAGCGTTTAACAAATCGCAGGCGAAACCGCCACATGCCACATTGTTTTTCAAGTCCGAGGGTGTCGCATCGAAAACTCCAGGTGCCCTTGGAGCTCACCGGAAACGCACAGGCGAAACCGCCTGCGCCACCTTGGTTTTCTTCATTTTCATGGACCAGCGGTCCATCAAGAACAAGTTTAAAAAGCAATGATTACAACTGAAAGACTTGCCCCTCTCGAAAGCGCCGAGAAGTCGCTGAAACGCGACCTCGACGTGTTCCTGAAGCCCAAATCTGTCGCCGTCATTGGCGCGACGGAAAAGGCCGGCGCCGTCGGCCGGAACATTCTCTCCAATCTGATCAGCAGCCCATTCGGCGGCACGGTTTACCCGGTGAATCCGAAGCGGCAGAGCATACTGGGCGTGAAAGCCTACCCGAGCCTGGAGCATATCCCCGACCAGGTGGAATGCGCGGTGATTGTGACTCCGGCGGACACGGTTCCCGGCGTTATTCACGAGTGCGTGGATGCCGGGGTGAAGGGCGCCGTTATCATTTCGGCTGGTTTCAAAGAAGCCGGTGCGCAGGGTGCGGAGCTCGAGCGGAAGGTGCTCGAGGAAGCGCGCCGCGGCAAGATGCGTCTGATCGGGCCAAACTGTCTTGGCGTGATGTGCCCCGTGACGGGATTCAACGCGACGTTTGCCCCCCACATCGCGCGGTCGGGCAGCGTGGGATTGATCAGCCAGAGCGGCGCGATTTGCACGGCGATTTTGGACTGGAGCCTGCGCGAGCAGTTCGGCTTCAGCGCGTTTCTGTCGATCGGCTCGATGCTGGATGTGGGCTGGGGCGATCTGATCGATTACCTCGGCGACGATCCGAACACGCGAAGCATTGTGATCTACATGGAATCGATCGGCGATGCGCACTCTTTCCTCTCGGCAGCGCGCGAGGTAGCGCTGAACAAGCCGATCATCGTGATCAAGGCCGGGCGGAGCGAACAGGCAGCCAAAGCGGCGGCTTCGCATACCGGCTCGCTGGCGGGCAGCGATGACGTGCTGGAAGCCGCGTTTCGCCGTATCGGCGTACTACGCGTGAATTACATCTCCGACATCTTCTACATGACCGAAGTGCTGGCCAACCAGCCACGTCCGAAAGGACCGAATCTGACGATCGTCACGAACGCCGGCGGTCCTGGTGTTCTGGCAACGGACGCCATGCTGGCGCTGGGCGGGCAGTTGTCGGAGCTCGCACCGGCCACGGTCGACCAGTTGAACAAAGTTCTGCCGGCGCACTGGAGCCACAGCAATCCCATCGATATCATTGGCGATGCAGGTCCGGAGCGCTATGAACAAGCCGTGCAGATCGTCGCGAACGATCCTAATAGCGACGGTCTTCTGCTGATCATGACGCCGCAGGGCATGACGAATCCCACGGCCATCGCCGAGAAGCTGCGTCCCTATGCCAAGCTCAACGGCAAGCCGATTCTGGCAAGTTGGATGGGCGGCGCGGAGGCGGAAGGCGGCATCGAGGTACTGAACGCGTCCGGAATTCCTTCTTTCCCGTTCCCCGACACGGCGGTCCGCGCGTTCCATTACATGTGGCGCTACAGCTACAACCTGCGCGCGTTGTATGAAACTCCTGCGATTGCGGAGGCGGAGTCGCGTGAGAATGGGCGGGTTGCGGGCCCGCTGATCGAGGAAGTGCGGTCTTCTGGGCGCACGATACTCACCGAGGCGGAGTCTAAGCGGCTGCTGAAGGCGTACGGGATTCCGGTGGTCGAGACGCTGCTTGCCGAGAGCGAAGATGCCGCGGTCGAGGCAGCCGATAAGATCGGGTATCCGGTTGTACTGAAGCTCAACTCCAAAACGATCACGCATAAGACCGATGTCGGCGGGGTGAAGCTCAGCCTGCGCGATGAACCGGCCGTTCGCGACGCGTTCCAGTCGATTCAGAAATCCGTGACCGAAAAAGCCGGCGCCGAGCACTTCGGCGGCGTCAGCGTGCAGCCGATGATCTCGTCGGAAGGTTACGAGCTGATTCTGGGCAGCAGTATCGATCCGCAATTCGGGCCGGTCTTGTTGTTCGGCACGGGCGGCCAACTCGTGGAAGTGTTCAAGGATAAGGCCCTGGGGCTGCCGCCGTTGAATACGACGCTCGCACGGCGCATGATGGAGCAAACGCAGATCTTCAAGGCGCTTCAAGGCGTTCGCGGGCGCAAGCCGGTGGATATCGGGGCGCTGGAACGGCTGCTGGTGCTCTTTAGCGAGCTTATCGTGGAACAGCCCGCGATCAAAGAAATTGACATCAACCCGCTGCTGGCGTCACCCGAGCGCCTGATTGCTCTTGATGCCCGGGTGGTCTTGCATGAGGCAGGCAAGAATGCATCCCAGCTTCCGAAACCTGCGATTCGTCCGTATCCGCGGCGGTTCCAGAAAACCGCGACCTTGACGGATGGGTCGATCCTGCACCTGCGGGCGATCCGTCCTGAAGACGAACCCAAGCTGGTGCGCTTCCACTACACGCTGTCCGAACACAGCGTCTATATGCGCTACTTCCACTGGATGAAGCTCGAACAGCGGACGCAGCACGAGCGGCTGACGCGCATGTGCTTCATTGACTATGACCGCCAGATGGCGTTCGTGGCCGAGTGGACCGATCCGAAGACCGGCGAGCAGCAGATTGTCGGCGTCGGCCGCCTGGTGAAGCAGCACAATCCGCAGGATGCCGAGCTGGCGGTCATCGTGAGCGATGCGTTCCAGCGGCGGGGAGTTGGGGCGATGCTGATGGAGCAGCTCATCGAGTTCGCCAAAGCCGAAAAGCTGGACCGGATCACCGGCACGGTGCTGTTCGAAAATCGGCCGATGCGGAAGCTCTTCGACCGCTTCGGATTCACGGCGAAGCAGGGCGCCGATCGAGAGGCCCTGGACGCCGAGCTTCGGCTTTGACGGTGGCACAGGCGGTTTCGCCTGTGCACTCTCTTCGTGTCTCGGCTTTCACAGTTTGATAATCGGGATTCCGGCGTCCGCTGAGCCCACGATTCCGAGCTTGTGCCAGCATTCCGGCCCGCGCCAGGGGAGTCAGTTCCCGTTTGAGGGTCAAATTGGCGGTTTTAATGCCCGCGCGGATAGGTGCCTAACACACGGATGAAGTCCGCGAGCTCCGCCAGATGCCCGAGGGCCTTCTGCACATGCGGGTCCTGCTCGCGACCCTCAAAGTCCAGGTAGAACAAGTACTCCCATGGCTTGCCACGCAGGGGACGCGACTCGATCTTTACGATGTTCAGGTCGCGCAGAGCGAATACGCTCAGGCTGCGGAACAGCGCTCCGGGTGTATTCCTCGTCGTGAACACCAGCGAGGTCTTCCAAACCTTGACGTCGCGCGGTGGAGGCAGCACGGGCTTCTTGGCATTGAGCAGGAAGAAGCGAGTGAAATTCTGGCGATCATCTTCGATCGACCGGCGGAGAATCTTGCCGCCATAAATCGATGCCGCGACCGACGCAGCGATGCCTGCAGCGTCTTTCAAACCTTCCTCGATCACCATCTTCACGCTGCCTGCAGTGTCGTAGAAGGGCACTTTCTCGACCTGCGGATTCGTTTTGAAAAACGAGAGGCACTGATTCAACGCGACGGGGTGCGAGAAGACCCGCTTCACCTGTCGAAAACTGACACCCTGCGGCGCAATGAGGTTATGAATGATGCGGACGCTGGTCTCCGCCACGATTCGCACTTTGAAATGCAGCAGATGATCGTAGTTTTCGTGAACTGAGCCGGCCAGCGTGTTTTCAATAGGAAGAACCGCGGCGTCGATCGCGGCTTTGTCCAAAGCCTGGAACACCTCTTCGAAGCGCTGGAACGGGGCTACGTCTACGGTGTCGGCGAAGATCTGACGCACGGCCTCCTGGCTGAACGCGCCCAGGTCGCCCTGGAATCCAATTCTTCTTTTTTTCATTCGCTGTCTGCTCGTCCCCCATTCCACCGATGTGCGCCGGCTGCCGGCAGGCCCAGCAAATCGAGCACACGGTCGACACTATGATCCACCAGGTCGAGCACGGTTTGCGGCTGGGTGTAGAAACCGGGGATCGGCGGTGCGATGATGGCGCCCATTTCTGTTAAGGCCACCATGGTCCGCAGATGGCCGAGGTGAAAAGGGCTCTCGCGCACCATGAGGATGAGTTTTCGACGCTCCTTCAGGCAGACATCCGCTGCACGCAACAGAAGGTTGGACGTAACGCCTGTGGCAATGGCGCTCATGCTTTGAATGGAGCAGGGTCCAATAACCATGCCATGAGTAATGAAGGAACCGCTGGCCAGGCAGGCGCCAATGTCCTCCAGAGGGTACCAGAAACTCGCGAGAGTCTTGAAATCGGCGGCGGTGCGGCCCGTTTCGAGGTAGGCAGTGCGCTCCCCGGCGCGGCTCAGAATCAAGTGGGTTTCAACCCCGGACTGGGCGTGCAGTTTTTCAAGCAACCGGTACCCGTAAATGGAGCCGCTAGCACCGGAGATACCGACGACTATTCGCAAATTAGCTCCTCAGACCGAACCCACGCGTTCCGAAAACGGAACACATTAGCAGGCAATGCTATAATTTTCTCGCTTACCCGGTTTTCCGCTTCCGGTGGCAGTCCGCTGCGGCCCGCAGGTGGACTGGGACCAGCATCATAACATGGATGAGGACCCTCCTACGCAAAGCGCGAGCCCCGGTCAGAGACTCCGGGAGGCCCGCGAACGACTGAGACTCAGTTTTCGGCAGGTGGAGGATGCGAGTAAAAGGCTTGCAGAGAAGCATGGAAATGAGGATTATCTTCTAAGCCTCGCACGCCTTTCGGACTTCGAGAGAAACGACGTTGTTCCGGGCATCCACAAGCTGTATTCGCTTTGTGCAATCTATCGTTTAGACTATGTTGATGTCTTGAGCTGGTACGGAGTTGCGCCGGCTGGCCTGCCGGCCGATTGGGGTGAGGTGGAGGTTTATTCGACCCATTTGGTTGGCATGACAAGTTTGCCGGCTGGAACGGTGATCGCTCCGATTGCCGTCGATCCGGTGTCGGACTACGACGCCACCATTTACGTAAGCAGGATTATCCAGAAATGGGGGCCGGTGCCGGCGGCCGCCTTGGCGGGAAGTGAGCCAACTCGCCGAAGATATGGCCTGATTGGTACCACAGACTGCTTCATGTATCCCCTTCTACGTCCTGGATGTCTGGTCGAAATCGATGAAAATAAGACGGATATTCATAACGAGAGCTGGGATAACGAGTATGAGCGCCCCATCTATTTCGTGGAACATCGCGACGGATACGTGTGTGGATGGTGCAGCCGCTCTGGCGAACAACTGGTTCTTGTTCCGCATCCGCTTTCCGGGATGGACCACCGTATCTTTGCTTTCTCCGATGTACGGGTTATCGGTCAAGTGATCGGGCTCGCGATGCGCCTCGAACGGGTGGGAGAAGTCGCTAAGAAACGCCGTACTCGTTCTTGAGCGAGGCCACTATCGCGGCAAACTCAGCTACAAACAGAGTTCGCGCTCGGGAGTTCAGCGGAGGAAGATTGCGGTAGGTGGTCCGGGTTGCCCACTCCTCGATTTTCGCGCGTTTGATGCCGGGGACCGTGCTCAGGTAAACATCGACGTCTGCTTTTTGAGCATCCAAAGGGAGCGCCTGGAAGTCCGAGAAGACCTTGCCATGCGCCCGTCGCAATGCGTTGTGGGCCTCGTCTGCGCCGTGATCGAGCGCAAGGCCGTGATGCTGGTATTTTCCCGTGTTCCGGTCCAGGAGGCCAGCAAGGTAAACCAAGCGTGTGAATTCCGACGGCATTGGCGCGAGGGTGTTCCTCCAGAGATCCGCAGATGCCGTTTGCTCGAGCGTGGAGGTCTCCTGCATGTCGAAGTTCGCGCTCTTGTCCTGATGATACAACGTCGATTGTTCCGGATTCGGAACGGCGAGATATCTTACAGATGCTTCAGGAGCTCTTTCGCCTCTTTCCAGTGCTCGAAATTCTTCTCCGCTTCTTTAAATTCCGGCGTGTGAACGCAGCGCCGTGCGCCGCGATGATCGACAGGGTAACGCAGATGTAGCATCTCGTGAAACAGGACATATTCCAACGCAAGTTTAGGCGTCGAAGATTGATCGAGCACCTTGCTGATGATGATCGCATTGTGGCTCGGATCGAAATGTCCTAATAGGGTGCGCGACCCGCGACGGCTCCAGCCTAGCAATGGACGCGCCATGAGGCCGTTGAAGTAACGACGGTTGAGCTCCTCGAAAATCTCGTCAAGATTATAGTGTGACCCGGCGCCGCCGGATACGAACTTACGGCCGCGTGTCTGCCGCAAGAGCTGGAGGCTTCGGCGCATGTCTTTGCGGTTGAGATAACGCCGGTAGCGCTCCCCGTAGATCTTCGACACCGGCTTCTTCACCAGTTTCGAGATGAGGATATAGGCGAGCGATTCGAGGATCGGAGCGGGTGCGCCTTCGAGCACATCGGTAATGCGAACCGTCATGCGATCCTGCTCCCAACGAATGAAGCTGTTGGCATTTGCGAACGGCCGGAACTCCACGATGATCGCAGGCGGCGGGGTTCGCGGGCGCAGTTCCCGGAAAACGCGCAGAAAGATCTCCTCCGGCGTCTCAAACAGCACGGCGGCGGGAACGATCATCTTTCCCATTCTAAGCGCCAAAACAGAATGGACCAGACGCGGTACGCTGTTACAGTTGGAGGATCATTGCTGAACGCAAAAATCAGCTCCCTGGCCTGCTATACACCACCGCGGGTGCTTTCGAATTTCGATCTCGAAAAGATGGTCGATACGACGAATCAGTGGATTCTCGAGCGCACCGGGATCTATGAGCGGCACATTGCCGAACCGGATATTGCCACTTCCGACATGGCGGCGGAAGCGGCGAAGGCGGCTCTGCAATTGCGGGGAGTTGATGCCTCGGAACTGGACGCGATCATCGTATGTACGGTAACGCCGGACATGATCTTCCCGGCCACGGCCTGCCTGGTTCAGAATCGCATTGGGGCAAAGCGCGCGTGGGGATTCGACCTCATCGCGGCATGCTCGGGATTTGTGTACGGACTCACGACCGCGGCGCACCTGGTGGGCGCCGGCTCGCACAGGAAGGTGCTCGTGATCGGCGCGGACACGATGTCGCGCATTATCGATTACACGGATCGCGCGACCTGCATCTTATTCGGCGACGGCGCCGGCGCCATGCTCGTCGAACCTTGCCAGGATGGCGAGCAGGGCTTCATCGGATTCCTGAACGAGATAGATGGTTCTGGTGGCGATTTTCTCAAACAGCCCGCGGGTGGCAGTCGTATGCCGGCAAGCGTCGAGAGCGTCCAGAACCGGATGCATTTTGTGAAACAGGAAGGTCAGCAGGTTTTCAAATACGCTGTGCGGAAAATGTACGAATCGTGCCGTGACCTGCTGGACCAGCATGGACTGAAGCCGGAAGACGTCGGCGCCGTTATCCCGCACCAGGCGAACCGGCGGATCATTACCGCGGCGGCGGAGCGCCTCGGTATTCCGTGCGAGAAGGTGATTATCAATATCGAGCGGTTTGGGAATACCGTGGCCGCGACGATTCCTCTGGCAACGCGCGACGCTGTGGCGGACGGACGGCTGAAGAAGGGCGATATTGTGCTGTTTACGGCGGTCGGCGCGGGATATACGGTTGGCGCGAACCTTTGGCGCTGGCAGGTTTGAGGGCTGCGTAACGGTAACCAAAGATCTACAACGCTGCAAAACGTGGCACAGGCGGTTTCGCCTATGCGTTCTTGGTGAGATCCAAAAGCAGGCCAAACCGCCTGCTTCACATTTCTATATCCTTCGAAGCTTCGTTACTGCAGCAATTGTGTGGCTTGTTGAATGCGGCGATCCATCTCCGCCAGGACCTCCGCGACGTCGCCTACTTCCTGGTTCGCTTCGGTCCAGTTGCTTGCTTCGGCGGCTTCGCGAATTCCGGGTAGCGTCTTCACGCCATAGCCTGTATAGAGACCGGGTGCGTAGATCTGGTGCTTGTACCAGTCACGATGCGGCAGGCCTTTCGGCAGTGTCAGGGCGCGCTCGGTGTGGAAGAGCACCTCGTTCGCTTTCGCTAGCTGCGTCGCTGAATCACGGCTGACGGCCTTGCTCAGCGCATCCTCGTAGGTTGTGGAATCGGTGTCGATCTTTGCGAGCTGATCCAGCACGGGTTTGAGATTGACCTTATCCCCCGCCTGTTTCTTAATCTCCGCGACGTAGGTTTTCACGGTTTTCGAGAAATCGGCGAACTCGAAGGGAAGCACGGGAGCGTCGGCGATCCGCATCATGGCTGTGGAGGTGACTTGGGAAAGGGTCCGGCCATAAATGAAATCCGGATCTCCAAAGCGCTTGAACCACGCAATGGAGTCGTAGATGGAGTGATAAACGCCGCCCTGATTCGGGCCGCCAAAACCGAGATTGAGGCTTGCAACTCCAATGTGATCGACGAAGGCGACGTAGTCGGAGCCTGCTCCGAGGGCCCCTAATTCAAATTCGCGCGGTTTTGACTGATCGCTCTCCTGTGCCGCCGGTGGTGTGCCTTCCTCCCTCTGGCGCCCGCGAGTCCGAGCCGATTCCAGGAGGCTCTTACCGGTCTTGGGATCGCCAACATCACGGAGCACTTCTTTCATGAACTCGACTAGAGTGTGCGAGCCACCGACTCCGAGCGACCCCTGCGCGTTGGTGTCGGAATTGATGTAGAGAACGGCCTTTTTGTTCAACTCGTCGGCGTGCTTTTCGGCCCACTCCGTGGAGCCCAGGAGCCCAAATTCCTCACCGTCCCAAAGCGCGAATACGATGGTGCGCTTCGGAGTCCAGCCCTGCTGGTGAAGGGTGGCGAGCGCGCGCGCTGTTTCGAGCAGCGACGCCGCGCCGCTGATGGGGTCGTGAGCGCCATTCACCCAGGCGTCATGATGATTGCCGTAGACCACCCATTCATCGGGATAGTCGCTGCCGCGAATCATCGCGATAACGTCGTGCAGCGGGCGTGTGGACCAATCGAAGTCGAGCTTCAGGTGAACCGTGGAGGGTCCGGGTCCGATGTGATAGGTGAAGCCGAGCGCGCCGCGCCAGTTGTCCGGCGCCACTTTGCCTTCGAGGTGTTCGAGGAGCGGTGTGGCGTCCGCGTATGAGATCGGCAGCACCGGTATCGTCATGATGGTCTTTGCTTCGGCCATCGTCAGACGCTTGGAGCCCTTCTCCGAGGCCCAACCAGGCGACAGCGGATCTCCGACCGCTACGGGCATATCGAGGACGCTGCCGCGCTGTGCGCCATCGGGTGGACGCAGTGCGCCCTTGGGGTAAATGTCGCCCTGATAGTAGCCGTCGTCGCGTGGATCGGAGTAGATGATGCAGCCCACGGCGCCGTGTTCAGCCGCGACCTTGGGTTTCGTGCCGCGCCAGCTTTTGCCGTAGCGAACGATTACAATCTTGCCTTTGACGTCGATGCCCTGCTTCGCCAGATAGTCGTAATCTTCCGGGATGCCGTAGTTGACGTAAACCAGGGGCGCGGTCACGTCTCCGGACGCTGAGTAGGCGTTGTAGGTGGGAAGCTGTCCTTTGTCGCCGGAGTCGGGATCTTGAGGGATGACCGGTTCCTTCAGCTTGGCAGTGAAGCGAACCGGCGCTGTGAGTTCGACGACTCGCGTCGTGGGGTATGGGATCAGCGCTTCAAAATCCTCGATGCGGGCGTCGAGGCCCCAGCTTTTGAACAGCTCATAGGCGTATTGGGCGACTGTGGCCGACATTGGGGAGCCGGCGTGGTGCGGCTCGGCGGACATCTTTTCCATGTAGGTGCGGATGCGGTCGGGCTGGGGGAGTTGCTGCGCCTTGGTTTCGAGCTGGTGCTCGGCATTCCACTGCGATTCGGGATAGCCGCGGATGGGCTGGTTTTGGGCGGCGAGGGTGAAAAAGCCAAAGAGAAGGAGGGTGGAGAATTTCATGCCTTAGCGCATGATACCGCGATGCGGACTCTCCACCCTGAGGACGGAAGTTGATTAGGGCTTGGCCGGCGCCGCGGCAGGCTTCGCCGCCGGAACGATGGTTGCGCTGGTGATTCTGTCGAGGTTCGGCATGCTTTTCTGAATGTAGGCTATTCCTTCCTCGGTGAGCTTCTGCTGATCGGCCTCGCCGAAGGCGAACTTGTCAACATTCTCCATGCCCGACGTTACGATCGCAAATGGTGCGAAGCCCTGGCTGTCGAGGAACGAATTGTCCTTAAAATTGATGAACACCTGGGTGGTGCGGGTATTGGGACCTGCCGTCGCAAAGCTCACGTAGCCACGTTTGTTGCTTTGCTTCACCGGATCGTCTCTGAGGTTGGCGTTCTGCCAGGCCTTCGACACGGCCGGATTTGCACTAAGGCCGAACTGGGCCATGAAGTTTTGAATTACTCGGAAAAGGGGCGCACCGTCATAAAAGCCGCCCTTCACCAGGTTGTAGAAGCGGTCGGCCCCTAGAGGCGCCCAATCGCGGTGAACCTCGATGACGACATCGCCCTTGGTCGTGACGAATTTGGCCTCGTAGAGGTCCGGCGCCTTGGCCTTGTAGGCTGCCGGATTTAGCATTGGCGGCTTTTTCGCGGCAGTCGCTCCACTGGGGGCCTTTTTGGCTGTGGAGGCCGACTTAGCGGGCGCTTTCGCAGCCGGCGTCTGGGCCGCAAGCGCGGAAACACATAACAAACTGAGGAAGATCGATTTCATTTAGCTCGATTATACCTGCGAGATGACGGCTTCGTGTGTTAGGCTTATGGCCGCTGTGAAGCGTGTTCTCCTGATCGTGCTGGCGGCCATTGTTCTTGTGCCGATCCTTCTTTTACTCCTGCTTTCCTCGACTCCCAAATTGCAGCTTGACCCCAACGTTACGGCAATCGGGGCGGCGACTCCAGTGAAGGTCCACATTATTTCGCCGCATGGAGTGCGCCGCATTACGGCGCGCATCGAGCAGAACGGGACTCAATACGAAGTTTTCGATACCTCGCGCCCGTCGCGGCGGCTTTTCTTTTTTGGGAAGCACGCGCCGGAGGATGTCGCCTTCACGGTCGGCAGCAAGTCAACCCCCGCGCTCAAAGACGGCAAAGCAAATCTCGTAGTGGAGGCGACTTCGAACGATTTTCGGGGGTCGACTGCCAGTGATGCGAGAGAGGTCAGCGTGGCGACGCGACCGCCGGCGGTTTCTCCCGATGGCGCGCAGCATTACATCAACCAAGGCGGTATGGAACTCGTGACGTACGCGCCTGAGGGCTATGTCACGGAATCGGGCGTGAAGGTGGGGCCGTATACCTTCCGGAGCTTTGGACTGCCCGGCAAGCCGAACGAGCGGTTCTCGATGTTTGCTTTTCCCTGGGACCTGCCGGTCAGCACGGCGCCATTTGTTTACGCGACGAATCCGACAGGCACGCAGGCCGTCGGACACTTCTGGTTCAAGGTCTTTCCCAAGAAGTTCCGTAAGCGCGACCTGGAGATCAACGACGCGTTTCTGAATAAGGTCGTGAATGAGATCGACCCGAACGGGAGCGGCGACCTCGTTGCGCGATTCCTGAAGATTAACGGCGAGATGCGGCGTCAGAACAACAAGACGCTCGCGGATCTGCGCGATAAGACGGAGCAACGCTTCCTGTGGTCTGGACCCTTTCTGACATTCTCGAATTCAGCGGTGGAGTCGGAGTTCGCCGATGTACGCAGTTACGTTTACAAGGGCAAGAAGATCGACCAGCAGGTGCATTTAGGATTTGACTTGGCGAAGGTGAAGAATACTCCGATCGTGGCGGCGAACGACGGGAAGATCGTGTGGGCGGAACGTCTTGGGATTTACGGTAATTGCATCGTGGTGGATCACGGGTTTGGGCTGCAGTCGATTTATGGGCACCTCAGCCGCATCAATGTGAAAGTCGGCGACGCGGTCAAGAAGGGGCAGGAGATGGGGCTCAGCGGGGCAACCGGGCTCGCGGGGGGAGATCACCTGCACTTCAGCATGCAGGTGGATGGGGTGCAGATCAACCCGATCGAATGGTGGGATGCGCATTGGATCCACGATCGGATTTTGAGTAAGGTGCCCGCGCAATAACGGCTGATACCATTGGGCATGACTGAGCGCCCGATGATGATCCTGATTGCCGGTCCGTACCGATCCGGGACCAATGACGATCCGGAACTTCTGGCGCGAAATGTCCGTTTCATGGAGTCGTTTGCGTTACTGGTATTCCGTGCGGGGCACGTCCCGGTAATCGGTGAGTGGCTCGCTCTGCCGCTGGTTCAGTTGGCGGGTTCGACGAAGATAGGAGACGAACCGTTCAACGAAATCTTCCATCCAATCGCGATACGACTTGTCGAGAGCTGTGACGCGATACTGCGAGTTGGCGGGCCTTCGGCTGGGGCGGATGAGATGGTCCGGGTAGCACGCGAACTTGGGCTGGAGATATACTCGGCGCTCGAAGATGTGCCGGGGTGTTCGAAAGCAAGGGGCAATAGCACACTGACTGGCCGTTGAGTGGGACCCGCCCGACTTCTCGGTGGAGCGCGTTCCGCCGCAAAAGACCAGGATCACTATTCGGCTGGACAATGATGTGCCTGGAATGGTTTGCCAGCAAGTCGACAATGCGCGCGGTGGCAACTACCAGACGCTTATCAACGAAGCACTCCGAGCTTCAATGGATCAGAAACGCGAGTCCCTTGAATCCACACTGCAGCGTGTGATTCACGACGAACTTCGGAGGTCTGGCTAGGACGGACTTTCTGGACTTGTGCAAAAAAGGCCGGGCGGTCAAGCCCAGCCTTTGGAGATGGAAACAGTACTAGGAGTTGTTAGCGAGCCGCCAGCAGCGCCCGCAGATGCCGTGCACGCTCGGGCGAGCGCAACTGCCTCAGAGCCTTCGCTTCGATCTGCCGGATCCGCTCGCGCGTGACGTCAAACTCCTGCCCGATCTCTTCGAGCGTGTGTTCGCGTTCGCAGCCGATACCGAACCGCAGTCGAATCACTTTCTCCTCCTTCGGAGAAAGCGTCTTGAGAATATTCGCGGTTTCGTCGCGGACGTTGGAATCGATCACCGCATCGACGGGCGAACCCACCCAGCGGTCCTCGATCAAATCGCCCAGCGCCGATTCGCCGTCGCGTCCGACCGGCGTCTCCAGCGACACAGGGTCGCGAGAGATGGTCTTCAGCTTCTGGACCTTCTCCACCGGAATGTCCATGCGGCGGCTGATTTCATCGTTCGTCGGCGCACGCCCAAGTTCCTTTTCCAACTCGCGGGTCGCGCGCAGGAACTTGTTCATGCTCTCGTTCATGTGCACCGGAATACGGATGGTGCGCGATTGGTCAGCGATGGCGCGCGTGATGGCCTGCCGGATCCACCACGTGGCATAGGTTGAAAACTTGTAGCCGCGCCGGTACTCGAACTTGTCGGCGGCGCGCATCAGGCCGATGTTGCCTTCCTGGATCAGGTCCAGCAGGTGTAAACCGCGGTTGACGTACTTCTTCGCAACCGAAACGACCAGGCGAAGGTTGGCCTCCACGAGGTCCTTCTTCGCGCGCTCCGCTTCGGCTTCACCGTGCCGGATCACCGAAATCGAATGCTTCAGGTCGTTCAGCGACGCCCCGGCATCGTTCTCACGCTTGCGGATCTCGCGCTTGAGCTCTCGCACGCGAGCCTGGGCCGTTGCGCTATTGCGGTCGCCGATGCGTTGCAGTTCTAGTTCGAGATGGCCAATCTCTTCGGCCAGATGCTCGATTTCGCGGGTAAACTGCTTCCACTTGGACGGGTACCACGGAATCCCGCGGATCGCGAGCGACAACTCGACGATACAGCGGTTGAGCTTCCCCTGCCACTTCTTTCGAAGCTTCTTGTTGCTGAGGGCGATCGTTTCCAGCTTATCGGTCAGTTGCTGGCGCTTTTTGTACAGTGCGATCAGTTCAGAGAACTGTGCCTTGACTTCTGCCTGGCGCTTCAGGTCCGCCGGGGTACCTTCCTCGACATCGCCGAGGTCCACCAGGTTATCCAGTTCCTCTTCATCGCGCTTCAGGCGCTCCGCAATTTCTGAGACGATTCCCTGCACCAGGGCCGACCGGCTGATCGACTTCTGCATGCGGATCTTGCCGCGTTCCATGCGGCGGGCGAGATTTACTTCACCTTCACGGGTTAATAGGGGGACGGCGCCCATCTCGCGCAAGTACACGCGAACCGGGTCGTCCGTATAGATCGACTCCTCCGCCTGCTGTTGGGCGGGGAATTCTTCGTCCTGGACTTCCTCCGGATGAAAGAAATTACTTTCTTCGTCGAAAGGAATCCCAAGAGGCTCGTGACTATCTGTTAAAAACTGGTCTTCGAAATGGTCCACTAAAACTCACCTCCCAGCAACCCTAGAGACGACAGCAAAGCCGCACCCCGGCTGTGGGGTATCTTTTGGTTATTCAAGTGCGCTAGAATCCACCTGTATAGGTCCGCAGGGGCACGACGCCGACCGATTGTAGCATCTGATTATAGCATCTATCGATATCGATGTTAAGTCCCTATCTATAAAGATGTTTCGAATCCGGAATGGTTACAGGTAAGTCCTGGAACTCACTTCGTCTCAAGGGCGCTTCTGATAGACTAAGTTCTTCAATTCATTGAAGAAAGCTTCGACATCCTGGAAATCGCGGTATACGGACGCAAAACGGACATAAGCGATCTTATCCAGGTTCCGAAGACGGTCCATCAGCATCTCTCCTACTTCGGCTGCCGACATCTCCCGCTCCGGACTGTCCGCTAGTTTGGTTTCGACTTCGTCTACGATTTCCGCCAGCTTTCCCATGGCCACCGGGCGCTTCTCACACGCCTTGAGGAGACCACCCAACACCTTCTGACGGTCAAACTTCTCCCTACGCCCGTCTTTTTTGATGACCATGTATGGGATTTCGTCGCTTCGTTCGTAGGTGGTGAACCGGCGCTCACACGCCAGGCACTGCCGACGGCGGCGAATGACGTCGCCTTCCTTGCTTTCGCGAGAGTCGATGACCCTATCTTCCTTGTGACCACAGAACGGACACAGCATGGAATCCCTCTCTCAGAGCGGCACATCTTCTGGTAACTGCCTGAATTTACGCCACGTAATACCCTCATGAAAGGCAAACATCAGACCGAAGGGAACAATCACTACAAAAGTGATGAGCCAGATCAGGATAGCCAGTCCGGTGGCGGCCTCGAGCGGTATCCCGAAGATTTCCGTCAACACAAGAACGGCGGCAACTTGAACACCCCCGCCGATACCAGGTATCTGGACTACGCTGCCGAACGCAACGAACCCTACGAAGATCGCGATATCCGTCAGTTCGAACGACGAGGTACTAGGAAAGGCACGGAACAGGCAGTAATACCCTCCCATGATGATGAGCCACTCCATAGCCGTGTACAAGAGCAGCAGGCTTAGAAAGCCGCGGTGTTTGGTAGAATGCACCCCCTGAATGAAGGCTTTGAGCGTTCGTTCGACCCTGGCATAGTTTTTCTCAGGCAGGAAGGAGAGGGCGCTAAGGATCCGGGTTTGAGCGACGTCCGAGAAGCTTCGAAAAATGACCAACATCAACACGCACAGCGCCCCGATGCCGGCGGCGGCCCAGCCCCCGACGCGCAGGACCCATTGCAGGGCGGGGCTCAGGTGCAGACCCTGCGGGATGTGAGCCAGCGCGAAACCAAAGATCGTCAGCACGACCATAATGTCCAGAATGCGCTCCAGTAGCCATGCCGCCATCTGCGTGCTGAAAGGGAGTTCCTCTTTTGCTGCTATCAGATAGGGACGGACGACCTCGCCGACGCGGCCCAGCAGCACGATGGCCGTAAAACCGATGACGGTTGCCGACAGGATGTTCCAGAGGTTGGGTTTCGGCCGCAGCGGCCGCAGCATCACCTCCCAGCGCAACGCCCTTCCAAGGTAGGTCAGTAGCAGTAGTCCGATCGAAGCTCCCAGCCAGGTCCAATTGACCTTCAAGAACGTAGCGAAGAACAGGTCCCAGCGGAATTCTGTAGTTCGCCAACGGTACAGAATCAAGGCAATGGTGACAATGGCAATCGCGAGAACGATCCACAGTCCACGACGGGCTATGCGCCGCTCCTTTACCCGCTTACCGGTTCCTACCACCTAGCACCCACGAGCCCCAGCCTTTACAATGAAGTGTAAATCTTGGATTCCAGCGAACTTCTTATCATAAATCGTCGTTTTATCTAGTGGAAGCCGAAAGGGACCCGGCGAGGTCCAATTCGGGGGTAGTACCAACAGACGAGATTCCGAGGGAGATAGGAAGAGTTATGGCCACGGCAGTCCAGGTTGCGGTCCGGGCCCAGGTGAACTGGGCGAACCCGCAACAGGACCGTGGCTTGGTTGTAAAACGATCAGCGGGGGGTGGGTTGGACCTCGACGCGAGCCTAGTTGAGCGCTGTCTCAGCGGCGAGGACGCCGCTTGGGAAGACCTGGTGAAGGTGCACACCCGGCGTGTGTACGCGATCTGTTACCGTTTCACCGGTACTGATTCGGAAGCGCAGGATTTAGCGCAGGAAGTGTTTCTGCGCGTGTTTAAAAACCTTAAAAGTTTTAGGGCGGGTGAGGGTTCGTTTGTAGTGTGGTTAACCCGCTTGACACGGAACCTGCTGATCGATCATTATCGGCGGACGAAGCTGGATCGCGTCACGGATTCGATCGATGATCAGGCGGGTGTCATAGAGGAACGAAGCGCGGCCATGGCCCGAACGGATGGAATGGTGGCCGGCCGCGAAGCGAGCGAGATTTTACAGCATGCGCTCCAGAAGCTATCGCCGGATCTGCGGGAGACCGTGATTCTGCGCGACCTGGAGGAGCTGGAGTACCGCGAAATTGCGGAAGTTTTGCACGTGCCGGAAGGCACGGTGAAGTCGCGTCTGAACCGAGGACGCGCTGAACTGGCGAGGATATTGAAGAGGCATAGGGTAGCGATATGAGGTGCGCGGAGTTCGAAATCCTCTACTGCGACTACCTGGACGGGCTGCTCCGGGATCCGGAGAAGAGTGCGCTTGAAGAGCACCTGGCATCCTGCGCGGCCTGTGCTGAGTTGGCGGCTGATATTCGTGGCGCGGTTTCGTTCATGGAGCGGGTACCGGTAGTCGAGCCTCCAGGCGAGCTGCTGACGCGCATCCTGCATGAGATACCGTCGGCGAAACCAGCGCCTGAGAGGCGATCGTGGTGGCGAAAAGTATTCGGTGGTTTTTCCGACACCGTTTTGCAGCCGAAGTTCGCGATGGGCATGGCTATGACGATGTTGTCGTTCTCAATGCTGTGGAAGTTCTCCGGCATTCAGGCACGGCAGCTCAGGGCATCCGATTTTGATCCCGTAAAGGTGTGGTCGGCGGTTGATGATCGCGCTCATCGCACCTACGATCGGGCCGTGAAGTATTACCAGAATTTGCGACTGGTCATGGAGATCCAATCCCGACTGAAGGAGTGGACCGAGCAGCAAGACCAGGAGCAAGCTAAAGCACAACAGCAACAACAAGTGAAGCAACCGGCTCCGAAGGAGCAGAAGAAATGAACTGCGTAAATCATAGCGACAAACCGGCAGTTGCGTACTGCCGGACGTGCGGCAAGGCACTGTGTGAAAGCTGCCAACGCACAGCATCGGGAACGATCTACTGCGAGGAGCACGTCCCTGCGGCGGCGGTTCCACCGGAACCACCCACCCCGCCTACTCCAAAGGCGCCGGATGCATTCGCTGGGACGTCGCCGTACGAAACGCCGGGAGCGTCTTCGTACTCCGGGACTAACCCCCCGCCTCATCCGCTTGACCCAGGTGTTTCGCCGGGATTGGCATTCGTTCTTGGCATGATCCCCGGCGTAGGCGCAATCTACAACGGTCAGTACGTCAAGGGTGTCATCCACGTGATCATCCTGGGGGTATTGATCAGTATCGTCAGCTCCGATTCGACGGGCGGTTTGGAGCCGCTGTTCGGCATGATGATCGGGGTGTGGTGGTTCTACATGGCGTTCGAAGCCTATCATACGGCCCGCCGGCGGCAGATGGGGCAGTATGTGGATGAGTTTTCGAGCATCGTGCCGATGCAGGGGCGACGAAGCGGGTTTCCGGTAGCCCCAGTGGTGTTGATCGCAGTCGGCATTCTGTTCCTGCTGAATACGATGGACATCATTCGGTTCCATCAGCTCATCCGCTATTGGCCAGTGGCTCTGATTGTGCTCGGTGGGTATATGTTGTACGAACGCGTCAGCGGGCACGCTTCGGGTAATTCGCCCGGGCCGGAGGTGTTCCATGAACACCGTTAGTCTGATCCAAGCCATACGCGGGCCCGTGCTGCTCATAACGCTGGGCGCGTTAATGTTCATCGATTATCAGGGAATCTACAGCTTTGGCCGCACGTGGCCGGTCCTGATTATCGTATTTGGGATTCTGAAGCTGATGGAACGGGTGGGTGTCCCGGCGGGACCGTCCGAGCCTTATAATCCGCCGCCGTCGATGCCTCCCCCACCATTCGGTCCGGGAGGGACTACGCGATGAACCGGCGAGGGTCTTTTGTAGCCCCGCTGATCGTCATTCTGCTGGGGCTGATGTTTCTGCTACGGAACTTCTGGCCGGCCATTCCGGTTGGCGATATTGTCGCCAAGTATTGGCCGTTCCTGTTGATCGCATGGGGCGGACTCCGGCTTCTTGAAATCCTGAGCTCGGCCATGATGAGGCGTCCGCTGCCTCGAAATGGGATCTCGGGTGGTGAATGGGTGCTGATCGTTTTCCTGTTCATCTTTTTCTCGGGATTTCATGCCGTGCAGCGCCGGCACTGGTTTCCGGATGAGCGCGCCTTTCGTGGTTTTGTCGTGAACATGGGCGAAAACTACGATTACGGGCTGAACCCGGTTGAGAAACCCTCCGGCAAGACACCACGAATCGTGATTGAGAGCTTTCGCGGCAACGCCCGAATCATGGGCGCGGATGTGGACACCGTGAAGGTGACCGGACGAAAGAGCATCCGGTCCTTCCAGCAGGCGGAGGCCGACAAGGCGAATACCAACACGCCTCTGGAACTGGTGGCGCAGGGCAACGACATGATTGTGCGCACCAATCAGGACCGCGTGACCGATACGCTACGGGTGTCGAATGACCTGGAGATCACGGTGCCACGCGGCTCGAGCGTGCAGGCTCACGGCCGGTTGGGTGATTTCGATATCACTGATATCTCCGGCTCAGTCGATATCAACAGTGATAACGCCGGCGTGCGAATGCAGAATATCGGCGGCGACGTTCGGGTGGAAGTAAGCAAGAGCGATATCGTGCGCGCTTCCGACTTGAAGGGCAGCCTCGAACTGAAGGGGCACGGTAACGATGTTGATTTTCAGAATATCGCAGGACAGGTGACCATCACGGGTGGTTTTTTGGGACAGTTGCAGTTCCGGAATCTCGCAAAGCCGCTGCGGTATGAGGGTGACCGGGTGCAGTTCAATGTAGAACGGCTCCCCGGGCAGATTCATACGGGTCCTGGCGAGTTTACGGCGAGCAACCTGGTAGGGCCGATCCGCTTGTCGGCGAGCTCGCGCGACGTTCAGATCAGCGACTTCACACAGTCGTTGGACTTGAACCTCGATCGTGGAGACATCGACCTGCGGCCGGGTACGGGCACTCCGGCGCCGAAGATGGACGTGCGTACGCGGTCGGGCGATATAGATCTGGCGTTACCGCCGACCGGCAAGTACGACCTCAAACTGACCACCGACCGCGGTACGGCCGAGAACGAATACGGGACGCCTTTTACGCTGGAAGAAACCGACCGGGGCGGGACTGTCAATGGAACAGCGGGCGCGGGTCCGCAGATGAGGTTGGAGACCAGCCGCGGGAAGGTGTCGGTCCGCAAGTCTACGGGTGAGGGCGGCGAGGAAAATGTTCGGGTGATTCCGCAGCCTTCGAAGCCTCCGGCTGCCCCGTTAAAGCCACAGGAGCAGTAAAGTCGGCACGGACAGAAGCGATTGTCGCAGCGAATGGCGGGCAGGTTCGCACTGGCGCTGACAAAAGCGGACGAAAACAACGTGGACAGGCGGTTTCGCCTGTCCTTCTCGGTGCAGTGTAACGGCAGGCTGAATGCCTGCTTCACCTTCCAAATCCTTCAGAAACGCCGGCGGGACGCGAAAACCACGGGCTGTGTACTACCCGTAAACAGAATGCGGTGCGACGCGTCGTGATGTCGTCGAAAGCGAATCCGTGGGCGCGCTAAACGATTCGCTGCTTCCAACTACCGCGGCGGAACAGGATTACGCCAAGAAGCGCGAGAACACTGTCGGCAACAACAATGGCGACGAATACGCCCTTCACCTCAAACGCCGTGTGGAAGCTCAGGACGTAGGCCAGCGGAATTTGGACCAGCCAGAACGATACCAGATTTAGAAGCGTTGGGGTGACGGTGTCTCCCGCTCCGTTGAACGCCGCCGTGGTCACCATTCCGTAGGCGTAAGATATGTAGCCGTAGCTAAGAAACCGCAGGCTTGCGACGGCGAGGGGCTTTACAGACGGGTCGGTCGTGAAGATCGAGATAAGCGGACCGGCGAAAATGACGAAAAGGATACCAATACCGCCGAGGAACAGCATGTTGTAAAAACCCGTCCTCCAAACAGACTTCTCTGCACGGTCGGGTTGCTTAGCGCCCAGGTTCTGCCCGACCAGGGTCGCAGCCGCATTACTCATGCCCCAGGACGGCAGAATGGCGAATATGATGATTTTGATGGCCAGGGTATTGGCCGCAACGGCTGCGCTGCCGAAACTGGCCACAATCCGGATTACGCCGATCCAACTCGCCATCTGGACAAGGTATTGGAACGTTCCTCCCAGCGACAATCGGACCAGATTCCAGAGCACTTTTCCATCGAGGCGAAGGTCGGAGACACCAACGCGGATTCTTCCGGTTCCATGCACCAGAATCCAGAGCTGAAAAAGCACCCCCATGCCACGGCCGATGGTGGTCCCGACAGCGGACCCCGTCACCCCGAGCCGTGGGAATGGGCCAAGCCCGAAAATCAGGCAGGGATTCAGGCAGATGTTGACGATGTTGGCGATCCAGAGCGCACGCATTGCAGTGGCCGCATCGCCGGCGCCGCGAAACACCGCATTGATGAGGAAGAGCAGGAAGATTGTCACGCTGCCCCCGAGAATCATCCTGGTGTAGCCGGTGCCGATTTCGACGACAGAGGGAGAACCCCCCATGATTTTCAGCAGGCCCGGCGCGAATGCTACCCCGAGGTATCCCGTGATGGCAGACACAATGAGGCCGATCACGATCGCTTGGACAGCCACGACGCCGGCAGCTTCGGCGTTCTTCTCTCCGATCCGGCGGGCGACGATGGCTGTGGCGGCCATGCTCAGCCCCAGCGCTACGGCAAACAAGACCGACAGGGCACTTTCGGTAAGCGCCACTGTGGCGATGGCGTCCGAACCAAGGTGAGCCACCCAGAAGATGTCCACGACTCCAAACAACGACTCCATACACATCTCGAGGACCATCGGGACGGCGAGCAAAACGATAGCGCGCCCGATGCTGCCCTCGGTGTAATCCTGGTGGCTTCCGGCAATGGCCTCTCGTAAAGAAGTCCAGAGCCTCGCATCTGGCGCCCGTCTGACCCCCTGTGCTTCCATACCTTGGAAGCCATTGTAACTATATCCCGGGGAACTCCTTTACAATCAGTAAAACCAGCTTCTGAGCACGGCGCTGAGGGCTATGTCAGATCGAACAGCAGAGTGCGCTGGCGGTCCCTGCAGATCGTAGATCCGGCGGCAGCGCGACACTTGCGATTACGGCAGGTATGCCTGCCGCCTTATGGGCCGTGTATAAGGAGGAAACACCCTTCTATTCGGGGCAAATTTGGCATTCCGTGCGCTCAGCAAGTTTGCCAACTTGACCCTGGCGCGGAACTCCTTTACAATCAATATCAACAGCGAACAGTAACAACCATGACACCTCGCGATCTCGATATTCTGCATGCAGTTGTGCAGTCCTACATCGAGACTGGGGAGCCAGTAGCTTCCCGAACTATTTCGCGCCGTAGGAAAGACGGGCTCAGTGCCGCAACTGTCCGGAATGTGATGGCGGACCTGGCGGAGGGAGGTTTCCTCAGCCAACCGCATACATCGGCCGGGCGAGTTCCGACAGAGCGCGCTTTCCGCAGCTATGTCCATTCCCTGGTTCGGGCGCGGCTGCTTGTGGCCGAGCTTCAGCGCCTCCGGGCGGAACTCTCGAAGACGGAGACCATGGAGGAGCGCGTCGAGCACTCGTCGCACATTCTGACGGAAATGACCCGAGGTGTTGGAATCGCCGCGGCGATTCCGACCGCGAGCCAGACGCTCGATCACATAGAACTGATCAGCCTGGCGGACCGTCGTGTGCTTATGGTGGTGGTGACGAGCGATCGGATCGTCCGGAATCGGGTTGTGACTCTGGATGACATGATTCCCGCGGAAGAGATGGCTTCAATCCGCAACTACATCAATCGGAATTTCAGCGGCTGGTCGTTGCCGGAAGTGCATGCAGAGTTGAAACGCCGCCTGGAGCAGCAGAGTGCGACGTACGACGCGGTTCTACGGCGATTGACGGTTTTATATACCAAGGGACTTCTAAGCATCGACTCGTCTCCGGAAGTGCACCTGGAAGGCGCCAGCAATCTGATCGGGCTGGATTTTCACCTGACCCGCGAGAAGATGCGTGAACTTTTCCGCGCCTTGGAAGAGAAGAAACGTATTGTGCAACTGTTAGACCGCTTTCTGGAACAACCTTCCGGAGAAGTGGCCGTTCAGGTAGGATTGGCGGAAGCTCATCCCAGCATGAGAGAACTATCACTCATTGGTGTGACGATCGCGCTGCAGGGCGGAATGGCTGCGAAGATTGCGGTCCTCGGCCCAATGCGGATGAATTACGAAAAGGCAATATCGGCCGTCCTCCACATGGGCCAGGCTTTCCAGAGCATTCCTGCTTAAACTCAGTAACGACAATTTACACTGGAAGTATGGATACCAAGAACCCGCTTGTCGATGACGTGGACCCGACGAACGAAGTCCCTGCGACCGAAACCCCAGTCCCCGAAATGATCGAAGCCTTAACGACGGAGCGGGACCGCCTCCTTGCGGAAAGAGCGGATCTTCAGGACCTTCTACGGCGGCGCCAGGCCGAATTCGACAATTTTCGCCGTCGAGCCGAGCGGGAACGCGCTGACGTGATTGAATATGCAAACGCGGAGACACTGAGGTCTCTGCTGCCGCCCCTGGATGATTTCGAGCGGGCCTTGAAGGTGGAGTCGCAGGACAAGGAATACGGGCGGGGGATGGAACTCATCTACCAGCGGTTTTCCGACGCGCTAAAGAAGTTGGGCGTGGAGCCGATTAACAGTTTGGGGCAGCCTTTTGATCCTAATCTCCATCATGCCGTGGAAATGGCGGAAACGGAAGACGCGGAAGATCACGTTATATTGGACGAGTACCAACGAGGGTATAATTTCCGAGGTAAGCTATTACGCCCAGCCATGGTGAAGGTCGCAGTTAGGAAATCATGAACATCACCAAGCGCGACTACTATGAAGTCCTTGGTGTAGCCCGCGACTGTGACGATCAGGTGCTGAAAAGCGCCTATCGGAAGCTGGCGCTGCAATACCATCCGGACCGCAATCCCAACAATCAGGAAGCGGAAGAGAAGTTCAAAGAGGCCGCCGAGGCGTACGGCGTATTGAGCGATCCGCAGAAACGCGCCGCGTACGACCGCTACGGATTCCAGGGGCTGCAGGGCGGTGCGGCGGGGTTTGACCCCAACGCATTTGCCGACTTCAGCGATATTCTTGGCGACTTCTTTGGGTTCGGGGATATCTTCGGCGGCGGGGGGCGGCGTCGCAGCCGAACGCAGCGCGGCGAGGACCTGCGGTACGATCTCGAGATCGGTTTCGAGGACATGATGAGCGGTCTGGCAGCCGATATCCAGGTACCGCGGATGGACGCGTGTAAGACCTGCGGCGGTAGCGGAGCAGACCGGAACGATGGCCTGACGCAGTGCCCGATGTGCCGGGGACGCGGCGAGGTGATCTACCAGCAGAGCTTCCTGCAAATCCGGAGAACTTGCGGGCAATGTAACGGCCGGGGTCAGATTATCCGCCGTCCCTGTGCCCAGTGCCGCGGTGAAGGACAGATCCGTTCGGAACGCAAACTGAAAGTGAACATTCCGGCAGGGGTTGATTCCGGCACGCGTCTGCGGCTGCAATCCGAGGGGCAGCCGGGCGCGAACGGCGGCCCTCCCGGTGATTTGTACGTCGTTATTCAGGTTCGCGAGCACCCGATCTTCGAGCGCGAGGGTGACAATCTCTTTTGCACTGTGCCGATCAATGTAGCGCAGGCCGTTTTAGGAACCGAGCTCGATCTGCTGACCTTCGACGGGCTTCAGAAAGTCAGGATTCCGGAAGGCGTCCAGAGTGGTCATCGCATCAAGCTTCGCGCGCTTGGGGTTCCGCGCCTGCAAGGCGGCGGACGGGGTGACCTGTTCGTTCAGGTCGACGTAAAAGTTCCGACAAAGCTCACTCGCGAGCAGAAGAAGTTGTTCGAGCAGTTACGTGACACGTTGCCGGCCGAGAACGAACCCCACGAAAAGGGTTTGCTCGACAAAGTCAAAGACTACTTCATGTAATTGGCGCGGCCGGTCTTTTCCACCCAGGCGCGATACATCGCGGCGCAGTCGCGCACAAATGGGTTAGCGCCTAATTCTTCGATGGTGAAGCGCATTTTGCGCCGCCAATTCGGATATTCGGCAGTGGTGCCCGGCAGGTTTTGCTGCTCGTTCTGTTTGAACAGGTCTTCCTGATTCAGAACCATGAGCACGGATGGTGTCGAGGCGATGAATCCTACCACGGCGTTGTGCAACTCGCCTGTCAGCTCCGGAATACGGTGGACATCGCGCGGCAGTGAGTCCGGGATAAGTTTCAGCTCAAAGAACAGGTCGAGCATCTTTTGCTTCTCCTCGAGGCGCTCCTCGTGAGCACGGCGGAGATCCTCTTCGTTCGCAATCAGACCCGCCTCACGCCGCGCCACGATATCACGATGGCTCCAAAAGCCTGCCAAGGTAGGCAGGTCATGTGTAGTGATGGAGACAAGCGACTCGCGCGGATACTCCTTGGGGCGCTTAAAACGGCGATTCTTGTCCTGTTCAAAGTAGAAGAGGCGATAGCTCAGGATGCCGAGTTTCGCGAGGGTTTCGCGGACGAAGTCCGGTACCGTGCCGAGGTCTTCGCCAATAATAACGACGCGGTTGCGGACACTTTCCAGCGCCAGAACGTGCAGGAGATCGTGAAAGCGCTCCCTTACATATGTGCCGTGCGCCGCGTCGGTCCCATCGGGAATCCAGAACAGGCGGAACAGGCGCATGACGTGGTCGATGCGTAGCGCGCCGCCGTGCTGGCAGCTTTGGCGGATCGACTCGGCGAAAAGCTGATAGCCGTCCCGGTAGTGCCGGTCGGTGTTGGGAGGCGGGAACGCCCAGTCCTGCCCTTTCGGAGCGAAATTATCCGGTGGCGACCCTACGCGGCATCCAGCCACGTAGAAATCGCGGTGTGACCACAGATCGCAGCCGAAACGGTCGGTGGCGAGAGCCAGATCATGGTAGAGACCGATACGCATACCCCGTTTTCGGGCATGTCTTTGTGCCGCGCCTAGCTGCACGTCGATCTGCCACTGGACATATTTGTAAAAGAGCACGCGGCGCCAATGCCGTTCCGCGAACTCGCGGGTGGCCGGCGAGTCGGGGCGCCGATACGCTTCCGGCCAGGCTTGCCACGACCAGGTTTGAGGGTCGCGCCGGTGCAGGACTTCGTCCAGCGCCGAATGCACGGCGAAACGATGGAGCAGGTCGCCCTCCCGTTTGATAAAGGCCCTGAACTCTCCTGCGCGGGGCGTATCATGCGGGAATTCGGCGGTCAGGAAACGCCGGAAAAGAAGCCTGAGAAAGCGCGTTTTCAGATGGTGAACGCGTTCGTATTCAACGAGTTCCGATGACCGGACCGACTCTAGCTCCCGCTGTATGGCGTCGCACTTCGCAAGCCTTTGCGCCCACCGTGAGTGAGGGAAATCATCAATGTCTTCGATATTCAGGTAAATCGGATTACGGAAATAGCAGCAGTTCGGGAGATAAGGGCTTGTATTGAAGGGTTGCCTGTTCGGGATGTTGTGCAGCGGGTTTAATGCAACAAAGCTGACGGCGAGCTCGCGGCTGGCCCAGTCGACGAAACCAGCGAGATCTTTAAAGTCGCCGCAACCCCAATTGCGGCCGGAACGCAAGCCGTAGAGGCTGATAGCGATTCCGGCGGCACACTTGGTTTGGAGCCACTCCGGCTGGTAGGCCCGGCTAGGGCAAAGAATCAAGCGCGTTTCGGACTGAATGTGCGGCCCGACTCGAAGAGCCATCGAGTGATAGCCGAGGCAACGCTGTCCTGGAAGCGGCAGCACTTTCTCGACGAAAGTGCGGCCTCGCAAGGTAGTGGATTGAGAGACTGGTATTCTGGCGAGATCGATATCAGCGCGCGCCGTCATGCCGTTTTCGAAGCGGATTTCCAGGCCGGCGCTTAGGGATTGAGAGTCAGCCGGCACACGGATCGCTATTTCGTACGGTTCCGAGTCGGACAATACAATGGCGGGTGGAAGCGGCTCGGACCATTCGCGCCAGTTCCGGTCCTCTATGGCGCGCTGCAAATGTGGTCCGCTCGAAACATCAACCCCCAGCGAGCGTAGTACGCGGGCTTCCGTTTCGGGCGGGGTCTTGTGGTGCTTTCCCCAAATATCCCAGAACTCCCGTTCAATTCCCCAGATGCCCGCCGCTTGATCGAGGGATTGGGAAAGCACGGGGTCGGTTTCGATGTCACTCATCTCTACCATGAGATAATAAGAGCGTGGACGTTGACAACAAGTTTCAGTTGAGCTTGCCACCAGAGCTCTTCGCGCGCATCGACGACGACAGCGGGAATGCGGCCAGCGAAGGGATCGTGATGACCACGCTCGACAAAGCGGTCAATTGGGCGCGCAAGAACTCGATTTGGCCGATGTCGTTCGGGCTGGCGTGCTGCGCGATTGAGATGATGTCCATGATCGGATCGCGTTTTGATATTTCGCGTTTTGGCGCGGAGGTGATGCGCGGATCGCCCCGTCAATCGGACCTGATGATCATCGCCGGGCGGGTGTCGAACAAGATGGCGCCGGTAATTCGGCGGCTCTACGAACAGATGCCGGAGCCAAAGTGGGTGATTTCAATGGGGGCCTGCGCGACATCGACTGGTGTTTTCAGCAACTATGCCCTGGTTCCTGTGAACCAGGTGATTCCGATCGACGTTTACGTGCCTGGCTGTCCACCGCGTCCAGAGCAGTTAATTTACGCCATCATGTTGCTGCAAAAGAAGATAGACGCGGAGCGGGGCACCGTAAAGAAAATTTTGAATTTGGCCTAGATTTCGTAAATCGGGCTGTATGGGCGTCGATAAGAGAGATGGCGGAGGCCATATGAACATCACGCCCGTCAATCTCAACGCAGTCGCACCGGTCACGTCTCCAACGGATATTCCTCCGGAACAGAAGGCGGAACGAGCGAGGCTTGTGCAAGCTGTCAAAGCCATCAACCAGGCCAATATCTTTGGCGACAACAACGAGCTTACTTTCGTGTGGGACCGGAATGCTCATCGCGTGCTGATGCGGGTGGTCGACCGCGAGACGCACGACGTTGTGATGCAGGTTCCTCCCGACTATGTGCTGCAACTTTCGGAACAACTTCAACCAAAGTCCTCGGGGTGACTTCCGATAAGTGCTTTAGAGGACGCTCATGAGCACTAACCCCTATCAGACTTACCTGCAGGATGAGATCCTGACGGCCGACCCTGTTCGTTTAGTACAAATCCTTTACGGTGCAGCAATCGAAGCCGTTGGGAATGCCCGCCGGTTCCTTGAGGCGGGGGATATCCGGGATCGATCCACGGCAATCACTAAGGCACTGGAAATATTGACTGAACTGTCATCATCGCTGGATCACAAAAAAGGCGGCGAGTTGAGTGGTCAACTCGCCCAGTTATACGACTACATGCAGCGCCGGCTGATCCTGGCAAATGCGCAACAGACGGACGGGCCGTTGGCAGAAGTGGAGCGTCTACTACGTACGCTGGATGAAGCCTGGCAACAAATCCTTCCGCAAGAGCATGCGATTTCGGTTACGGAACCGGAGTCCGTAGTCGAGGGCGGTGTGGGGACCGAAAAATACTCTCTGAGCTGTGCGTTCTAGCGCTTCAGCAAGTGCTCGTCAATTAGGCTGGCGGCGATCTCATCGCTCGAAACATGATACTCGCCGCGCGCTATCTGAAGCCGTAGTGCTTCCACTTTGGAAGTGCCGTGGCTCAGAGCGGACGCCATCTCGGATATGTGAGTCTCGTCGCCGGAAACGGGACTTTGCGATGCCGCCTGATTCTTCGTCTTGGCTCCGGCGGCCCCTGTCCGTTGCGCCTCATGCGTTTGCGGTGTTCGGTTCAGATCATCGATTCGCATCTTTACTCAATCCCGCCACAACCATCTTAGCGATTCCTATTCCTCCGCCGTTTGCCAGCGCCTGAGCGAATTGTTGCATTCCCAATCCCATGATTGAGGAACTGTCGCCGGACTCGTCCGAGTCCCACGGATGGGCGGACTGCAGCATCTGTTCCAGCATTAGTGCTTCGAAGTCCATTGCGGCGTGTCGGATCTTTTCGGGGCTGTCTTGCTGCTTCGGCGCCAGAGCAACTGACGGGACGTCATTCATGGCATTCATCAAATCACCTCGATATCGCCGTTCAAGGCCCCGGACGCTCGCAGGTTCTGCAGGATTGCAATTACGTCCCTTGGCGTTGATCCGATGCCAATCAGTGCCTTGACGAGGTCTTCTACCGTTGCTCCGTCCCTCAGCACGACACTACGAGCCTTGTCCTCCTTAGCGCTCACAGTGGTCTCGGGGGTTACGGCGGTGTTGCCTTGGGATAATGGGGGCGGTTGGGATACGGCGTAGTTCGTTTTGATTTCCACGGTCAGTGCGCCATGCATAATTGACACGGGCGCGATTCTGACATCTTTTCCCATTACGATGGTTCCGGTCCTCTCGTTGATAATGATTTTGCCCGGGTGGTCGACCTCGATAGATAAGTTCTCGAGTTCTGCGAGAAACTCCACGGCGCGAGCTTTGTAGTTCGGAGGTGGCACTACCTCCACCAAAGCGGAATTCACTGCGTTAGCGACAGGACCGGCGGGAGATGTGAATTTCTCGTTGATAACGGATGCGACGCGCGCCGCTGTTGTAAAGTCAGCCTCGCGGAGTTGCAGTTTCAATTGTCCGCGTAGCGCCTCCGAAGGAGCGGCGCGTTCGATGATCGCGCCATTCGGTATTCTGCCCGCAGTCGGATGGTTCACCGTTTGATTATTGCCGCCCCGGCCCGCTACGAATCCCCCCGTCACAACCGAACCTTGTCCGACTGCATATGTGTGCCCATCTACTCCCGACAGTGAGGTCAGGATAAGCATGCCTCCCTGCAAATTCGTCGAATCTCCAATGGCGGATACGGTTACGTCGATTCGCGTGCCGGGCTGAGCGAAAGGAGGCAAATTGGCAGTCACGAATACGGCTGCAGTGTTGCGGACCAGGATCGCTGTTGGCGCTACGGTTACCCCCATTCGGGTCAGGAGATTGGTGAGGCTCTGAGCGGAAAATACCGTTTGCCGCTTATCGCCTGTCCCATTCAATCCCACAACCAGGCCATAGCCGATTAGCTGGTTATCACGAACTCCCTCGAGCGTGATGATATCCTTCAGCCGTGTAGCCGCGTGCGCGGCGATCGAAATGAATAAAAACAAAGAGACAGTTTTGGACGACATTAGTTTCTAAAATGGCAGTAATCCCATAAGGAGCCTATAAAGAATGAACGGCCGCTTCACGGAATCCGCCACTACACCTTTCCCATTCACTTTCACTTCGAGCATTGCGATCTGGGATGAGCTGATCGAGTTGGCGGGTGTCAGGTCATCGGGCCGGACGATTCCGCGAACGGTAATGACCTGATGCTCCGAATTGACCCCCAACTCCTTCCGGCCTTCGACCACGATGTTGCCGTTCGGTAGGACGGCCACAACTTGCGCCGTGAGAGTTGTTGTGAGAGTTGTCTGGCGCGAAGTCGTTCCCTGACCCTGAAGCGACTGCGTTCCGGTCATGTTTGCGAGATTTGCAAGTGGACCGGTCGCCTTGGTTTGGCCACCGAGGGCCGTGATGCCTGCGGCCGCCGCAGATTTTCGCGAAGTATTTGTGGCACCCGACGAGACTGCAGAGGTATTATCCAATACAACAATAGTGACGAGATCATACAAACGGCCAGCTCGCAAATCTCTGAAACCGTTGGCTAGTGGCGCGGCCGCGGAATAAATCGAACCAGCGGATCTCTGCCCGGTGTCGGAGGAGCCTTGGCGGGCTCGCTCCAGGTACTGATCGAGAGGCGAAGGCGGCGCTGGCTTTTTTTCAGCGGCAGCGAGAATGGAGCATACACAGAGGAGCGTCAATCGTCTCATAACTTCACTGTTGCGTTGCCGCTGCCGGTCACGATCGCCTTCATCACACGGTGATTTTGAGGATTGACGAGCGCGATGGATTCTCCTCGCCAGCCGTTTGTGAGGGCAGTCGCAGTGAAGCTTACCGTCGCTGCGCCGCTCGTCGAGGACACCAACACGGTTTCGCCTTTCCTGACCTCGGGCGGATCCTCCAGAAGGTCGTTCGATAGCAGCATCCCGGCACGAGTTGTGCGCCTGATCGTTCGGCCGAGAACTTGGTTGAGCGAGTCAAGGCGAGGTGCAAAAGGATATAGATTTCGTCGCACTATTTGCACATCATCGGCACTGACGATCGTTCGCCGGTTCAGCAACCGTGTGGCCACGACGGCCTGGCACATCAGGGAGATGCGAACTTTGACCCAGACCGCTATCGTGCTGTGCTGGGCATATTTGAGCCGCCCTCGCCAAATGATGGGCGTATCTGGTTCGTATCGGGACGGTGTGCCTAATCCGGAGCGAGGAAAGTCCAGTTGTCCACTCGGCACCGGGTCACGGGAATAATCGACTATTTCGATGCTGGCGCCGGGTAAGTTCAAGCCTGCTTCCAAAGCCTTCTGCAAAGGATCGGCTGACAGCGGTTGCACTGCCCGTTCAAAACAAATCGATGGTATTAACGCTTCGACCGGAATGTCGCGGCCCTTGGCGAATGCCGCAAGTTCCTGCCCGGTAAAGGTTCGGCGTGTTCCGGGAAGCGGTGCGAAGCCGATGTGCAAGTCGGGCTCCAGCACGCCGAACGCGATGACGTCCATGGCCACGTCGCGTGCCAGTATGAAGTCCCCATCAACCGCCCGGCATGCGGCAATCGAAGAAACTACCGACGCCGCAAACAACCAAATCAGTCTCATCTCAGATTATTCACTTGTTGATACATGTCGTCGGCCGCCTTGACGACTTTGGAATTGGCTTCGTAAGCGCGCTGGCTGACAATCATGTTGATGAACTCTTCCACCACGCTCACGTTTGAACCCTCGACGTAGCCTTGCATCAGGGTGCCGAGGCCTTCCTGGCCGCCCGGATTTCCGACCGTCGGTTCTCCGGACGCATCCGTTGGAGTGAAGAGATTCTGCCCAATGCTGTTCAAGCCGGCGGGATTGGCAAAGTTGGCAAGTTGAACCTGGCCGGCAACCTGGCTTGCGGTTTGACCAGGTTGCGTGTAGCTTACGGTGCCGTCCGGTGCGATCGTGATGCTCTGAGCCTGCGCAGGAATCGTAATTTGCGGCTCGATCGGATCGCCCTGAGCGGTGACGACATTCCCGTCGCGATCCAATTGAAACCCTCCGGCTCGCGTGTAAGCGAGCTCACCCGTGGGCCGGCGCACTTGGAAGAAGCCCTTGCCTTGGATTACGAGATCGAGTGGGTTGTCCGTCTCGGTAAAGTTGCCCTGCGCGAAGATGATCTCGTTGGCGGCCGGACGGGTTCCCAACCCGACTTGTAATCCGCTGGGCACAATGGTTTGAGAACCCGCGGCCGCACCGGGCTGAACGAAGCTTTGATACAGCAAATCCTGGAACTGTGTACGCCGCATCTTGAATCCATTGGTGTTGGCGTTCGCCAGGTTGTTGGCGATTGTATCCACATTCAACTGCTGGGCATTCATTCCGCTGGCAGCAGTATATAGAGCACGAATCATAATTTCCCTCCAGTAATCTGAAGGCTCGCGCAAGTCATACTTTGGCGACCTCCTCCACGGCTTTTTGATTCATGTCGCCACCAATCGTGAGGGCATGCTGAAGCATCTCAAATTGACGGCTTACGGAAATCAAGCGGACAGCGGATTCCGCGGGTTGAACATTGGAAGTCTCGGTTTTTCCTTGTTGAACCGTCATTTGACCGAGATCAGCCGGCTTCCGATCGGAGACGGAGAGCTCGAAGTAATTCAAGCCGTGTTTTCGCAACGACGAGTCACTCTTCGCGTCGACGAGATCCAGTTGAGCCACGTCCTGTCCATTCTGGCGAACCATACCTTCATTCGTGACTTCAACCGCGACCGCATTGTCGAGCGGAATATTCTTACCGTTGCGATCCTGGACCGCGAAACCCTCCTGGGTCTCGAGATTTCCTCGAGATGAAATGCGAAAAGTTCCCCCTCTGGTCAGCAAGGGTCCGGAAGGAGAAGACGCGACGAAAAAGCCTCGGCCGGAAAGTGCTAAATCGAAAGGATTGGCAGTCGGATTCAGAACACCCTGCGATAAATCTGTCCATTGTCCTTCCACCACGGGAAGTACCGCACCGATACCACCATCGGTAGAATCCGCCGCTTCGGCCGAAAGATAGATGTTGTAGAACTCTTTGTCAGCCTTAAAGCCAGGCGAACCAGAATTTGCGATATTGTTCGCGAGCAAATCCAGTGTTTCCAGGCGCGATCGAAGCCCGCTTGAGGCGGCGGCTGTGAGTGAGTCCATAACCGCCATGCATCGTGCAATTCACACGCCTTAATCGAAAGGGTGCATAGTGCTGTAATTTCGCCGTAATGTTCTATTGTGGGACGCGGGGTCGGTGCCAAAAATGTGTCAGAACGGAACGTGTGCCAAATCAGTATCAGTCTTGACGATGCCGTTTAGACGTTAAATGAGCGGGAATGCAGGCATCGCAAGAAATGGCGCAAAGCGTGCACTTCCGAGGAGCGTGATATTTGCGAGCGCACCGGCGGTTGTCCCGAACGTCTCTCCTCTTCCATCTTCTGGTGCGCTCGCGGCTGCCGGAGGTTTAGGTGTGGCCGCCGTGAAACTAGACGGTTCACTTCCGGGGAGCATTGCCGAAGTTTTTCTCAGCCTACTGACTGGAATAGCCGACGTCCCCGAGCACAATGTTCGAAGCACCGCGGCGGAAAAGACGCTTGAGTCTGGCTCAAAGCAGAGATCGGAGCGGGTGCAGAGGACAATCCCACACGGTACGGTCTCAAACGCGAGTACCTTGGCCGCGCCCGTGTATTCATTCCCGATTATAGAGCCACAGGGAGCGCCCATTAAGGACCCGTCGCCCACGGTCGCTTCCAATTTTCCTCTTGCAAAACCCGTTGCTTTGTCCACGACCATCGACAAGGCTGCAATAGACGTTTCGTCAACGGCGCGGTTGGAAACGAGAGTAGCCAGCGCGCCTGTCCCAGAAGCCGCGCTCGCATTTGCGCTACGGCTTGTTGACACCATGCCATTGCGGTCTTCGGCGATAGCTTCGACAGATTCTCACACAATCGTAAAGCCTGGTTCTGATTCTCGGCCGGCGGTGGAGCAGCCACAATCTCCGACTCCTGAAAGCGCTACCCGCACCAATCTCAATTCCGCGGAACACGAGTCAACCATAAGCGGAGCGATCGAGCCTGCTCGAATGTCTCAGGCCGAAAAGGTCGTCCCGGAGAGGTTCTTCGCTTCGAGCATCTCTTCTCGCCCGACAAGCGATACACCTCCACTGGGCGCGGATTGCGGGGATGAGAAGGTTTTCGGGTTTCAGAAAGATACTGCCAATGGCAGCAGTGGGAACTCAATCAGAACCAGTATTACGTCAACTCCTAGGTATGTACGCGAAGCCGGGGTGAATCCAACGGGTAGCAGTGATTTGCGGGAGTCGCTCCGCGCAGGGTCCTCACTCGTCGTAACGAGTAACGCACCCGTCAAGAACTCTGGCGGGCCGCAGACGCCGAGGGTAACTCGACCTGTAGAATCCGCCCCCATGAGCGGCGCCCTCCAACCCGGGGTCACTTCATCTGCGACCGTGACAGTGACACAGCAAGACAATGCTGGGGCGTCCACAGCAGCCCATGTCACTCCGCAAATTATGCCGCGCCCTGAGGAGAGAGTGACCCAGGGATTCTCAGGCCCGCCGGACGCACTCGGAGTTCCGCCACCGAGTTCGGAAGGTGCTGAAGACACTCCTCCTGAAACGTCGATACCCGCCCAACCTACGTTAGCGGCGACGAGCCAACGTCTGATGAGGGAGCGCCCCGTAACCGGTATTGGTTCCGGGCTCTCATATTCGGAAAAGCTCTCAATGCCGCGAGTAAACTTTTGGAGCACATGGCCGAGCTACGGACCCCCAAAAACTCTGGACGGTATTGGCGATCCCGAGGTGCCGCGTTCAGTCAAGCCCTTACCGGAGTTCACGCCACCCCCTCAGTCGCGCTCGGAGAACAAGTCCGCGATCGATTCTACACAAATGAGAGCAGACTCACCATCGCGCGCGGCGGCTGTTTCCTCGATCGCTGGACTCCCGGGTCCAATCAGGTTATCGGCGCAGCTCGATAGCGAGGGCACAACTCGCCCATCGGACGAGCCTGCTGGTGTGCAGGCATCATTGCTTACTCCGCGAGAACCGATCGAGCCATTTCGGGTTTCGAAAGAATCCGCTTCCGCCCCTAATCAACAGAGCGACCCGATTCCGTTCGGGAAGGTATACCGTCTCGAACAAAGCGGCTCTTTTTCACAGATGTTTCGCAAAGAACCAAGCTTTAACGCCGCCCCTTCTTCAGCCATGCCAGCTACTGATGACAGCGGTCCGGCATGGCATTTGCCCGAGCAACCAGACTCGAAACCTGGAGTGAAGAGCACTAAAACACAGTTCCCACCCGGGAACAGCGATTTGGAGGGAGATGCTGCGTTACCGGCGCGGGCAAGTCTCGTATTCCCGGAGTCCATCCCTCCGAAGGATTCTCATATCGAGGCCGACAAAGCCCCGATAACCCAGCACCCTGCCGTCTCTTTGCCCGATCTTCCAGCCACCAATGCTGTTTCGCACGCGTCGCCCATCAACGATATCTCCGTTCGAGTGGCATCGGAGGAATCGCCGCCTGTGGATGTCCGGCTTGTGGACCGTGAAGGCTCCATCCGGGTTGCCGTACGGACGCCCGACGCCGACCTCGCACGAAACATGCAAGCGGGGTTGAACGACCTCGTGCAGCGCCTCGAGCACAAGGGGTTCCAGACGGAGGCATGGTCACCGTCGGCGACTCCCATAAAAACCCACGACGGTTCACTCCAAGGTGATCGAAGCCCTCATGCCGATACGGGCGGAGGGTCCTTCGATGGGTCCGCCGGAAACCAACAGGCCCACGACCGGGAAAACGGTCGCAATAGACCCAAGTGGGTGAACGAATTGGAGCGAAGTATTTCAACAGATGAAGGAGGATATGAATCATGAACTGGGCTCCGGTCACCGGTTCCGGGAGTGTCATAGGAGCGACCCCCGCAACAACGACACAGAACCCGGCGGGCACTGACGACCTGGCCAACGAGCAAACGTTTCTGAAGCTCTTCGTTGCGCAGCTACAAAACCAGGATCCGGCGAATCCGCAGGATCCCACTCAATTCGTGGCACAACTCGCGCAGTTCAGTGAACTGGAACAGATATTGCAAATGCGGCAGGACCTTGACGCGCTTCGACAGGCGACCCCGCCAGCCTCGAGTGGACAAACCAGCTCGCAAGACTCAGGTCCAATTCAGAAAACTTAGGAGTGAAAGGCTATGTTTACATCATTCTCTACGGCGCTATCGGCGCTTAATGCACTATCGACCGGAATCGACGTTGTTGGAAACAATCTGGCAAACCTCAACACGCCAGGTTTTAAAACGAGCGTCGTGTCTTTCCATGACCTGGTAACGCAGTCTCTCGGCGCCGGTCTCGGTGAGACGCAGGTGGGGTTTGGTGTTGGCCGCCCCATTACCTTGCGGGAATTCTCCCAGGGAGCTTTACAAACGACGACGGGTCCCCTCGATGTTGCCATTCAAGGAGACGGCTTCTTTGTTGTGTCGACCACCAGTGGCCAGATCGAATACACGCGGGGCGGCAACCTTCAGGTTGACAAGAACGGGAACCTGGAGACCGCCACAGGAGAACAGGTGCAGGGTTGGACATCCTTGAACGGCATCCTCGATACAAACCTGCCCATCGGCAATATTCAGATTCCGGTTGGCAGCGTTAAAGCGCCTTCCGCTACGAGTTCCTTTTCCTTCGATATGAATCTCAACGCGGCGGGCGTTTCCGGTTCAACGACCGGGACGTTCTCGACCTCCATTACGGTGTTCGATTCTCTGGGAAACTCGCATGTGTTAACGGTGAAGTTCGATAAGGATGCGACGACGACCGGCCAATGGAACTACACCATCACCATTCCTGACAGTGATGTAAAGACTCCGCCATTCACTCCCATCACTGGAAGTGTCACTTTCGGTCCAACGGGAACACTGATTTCACCTTCGCCGACCGATCCGGCGCCCGTGATTCAACTTCCCGAGTTAGCGGACGATGCTGGTGTGATTCTACCGGATGGAACGACTTCGACGACACCCGCACCGATCACTTGGAATCTCTACAACGGCACTGCACCCCGCATTACGCAGTATGCACAGCCATCAGCTGTATCCGCAGTGGCACAGGATGGATCGGCCGCCGCGCAACTCGTCAGTGTAGGAATCGGCGATGGCGGTACGCTGCTCGCCCAATATTCGAATGGTCAACAGGATATCGTCGGGCAGTTGGCTATGGCGACGATTCGTAATCCTGAATCCATGGTGGCCGCCGGCAATAACAACTACTCGCTTAGCGAAAACACAGCTCTACCTGCAATCGGTGCGCCCGGAACGGGCGGCCGCGGGCAGGTCATGGGGAGCGCGATTGAATCGTCCACCGTCGACATAGCCGGACAGTTTACGGATTTGATCGTGTTGCAGCGAGGCTACCAGGCTAACGCTCGGGTTGTCACGGCTGTCGATCAACTCAGCCAGGACACCATCAATCTCATTCACTAAAGTTGACGTTTGGTTATGACAGCACTGGAAGAGATCGCTTTCTTCGCTGACGTTCCCGTGGATGTGGAGGTGGAACTCGACCGTACTGTCATGACCCTGAGCCAGGTACTCGAGCTTGATGTAGAGAGTGTGATTCGCATGACGCGATCCGCGGGCGAAAACATCGACATCCTCATCGGCGGGCGGGTCATCGGCTCTGGTGAGATCGTCATCATTGAAGACGCGGTCGGTTTGCGGATCACCGATTTCAATCAGGAGGAATGAATGCAACAGTTCGGTGCAGTTGGCCTGGTCCTGCTGATGCTCTGGGCCACTGCCTGGCTGCTGAAGAGGAAGGCAGGGATGCCACTGGTCACTTCGAAAACGAGGCGCGGCGTGCGGCGCATGGAAGAATTGGACCGGACGCGCCTCACGGCACAACATTCCCTACATCTAATTCGCGTTGACCAGCGGACGATGATACTCGCCGTTCATCCGGGAGGCGTTGTGGTCGTCGATGGTATGGACCCGGCAGTGGACGCCGGTGCAGCGGCGAACCTGCGGTATGGAGAACGATGAGGATCGCGTCACGCTTATCGATCGGCTTCGTCATGGTTACGCTAACCTCGCCGGCGGCCGAGTCCCCCTTGTCCACGTTGAACTTTTCGCCTGGAAAGAGCGGAGGGGCTGTCAACACGCCTCTACAGATCGTCCTGCTGCTGACCGTTCTCACGGTTCTCCCTGCCGTCATCATGTCGGTAACTCCCTTCTTGAGGATCAGTATCGTCCTCCATTTTCTGCGTCAGGCGTTAGGCACCCAGGGAACACCATCGAACCAGGTCCTCATCGGTCTCGCTTTGTTTTTGACCGTCGTAATCATGCAACCTGTCGCGATGCAAATGTACGAGAGAGGCTGGGTTCCCATGGAGCGGGGAGAATTATCCGCGTCGCAGGCCTTTGATGCCGGGACCGAGCCTTTGAAGGAGTTCCTGGTCCGCTATGTTCGCGAAAAAGATGTCCGTTTGTTCATCGAAGCTACTCATGCGCCCGCGCCTGCCAAGCCTTCGGACGTGGGATTGAATGTGCTTGTCCCGGCTTACATCCTTTCGGAACTGAAGACCGGATTTCAGATCGGTGTAGTGCTCTTCCTTCCGTTCCTGATCATCGACCTTGTCGTCGCGTCGATCACCCTTTCCGTCGGGATGATTCAGCTGCCGCCGGTCATGCTTTCGGCGCCCTTTAAGATCCTGCTATTCGTTCTGGTCGATGGTTGGAACCTGGTGGTCGGGTCGCTTTTAAGGAGCTTTTATCGAGTATGACAATTCAAGCGGCAACCGACATCTTCCGACAGGCTTTGATGACAACTTTCTGGTTAAGCCTGCCGCTGCTCGGCATCGGCTTGATTGCAGGCATATTGATCAGCCTGGTACAGATCCTGACGTCTATCCAGGACACAGCTTTTGGATCTGTCCCACGGTTGGCGGCGTTCTTCCTCGGGCTTCTATTGTTGCTTCCCTGGATGATCACAAAGCTAGTCACCTACACGGCGGGCTTACTGAGTGATTTCAGCCGCTATGCCCAGTAATATGATGCTGACAGTTCCGTTGTATGGCTTTCTGTTCACGCTCACGCGGGTTTCGGGGCTTCTGTCCTTTGTTCCCATACCTGGATTGAACGCTGTCCCTGTCTCCGCGCGGGTCCTATTGGCTCTTAGTTTGACGGTCTGTCTGATGCCGCTCTGGACGGAACCGGGGATGGATGTCGCCCCAGAGCCGGGCGCCCTTCTCGCGCGCATCTGCACAGAATTTGGTTGTGGACTGGCGACCGGCCTCGCGGTTGCAATTGTACTTGAAGCATTCCAGGTGGCGGCACAAATGGTGGGGCTACAGGCCGGTTTTTCTTATGCCTCCACGATCGATCCGAATACGCAAGCCGATTCCAGCGTTTTACAACTGGCCGCTCAACTGTTCGGAGGCAGCTTGTTCTTTTCGCTTGGTCTGGACCGCGATCTGGTGCGGATCCTCTACAACAGTATTCAGACTGAACACCGCCTACTTTATTCCCCGGGAGACGGCGAGACGTTGATTCGGCTGGCATCCGCCATGTTCGCGGCAGGTATCAGGCTGGCTATGCCGACTGTAGCCTTCTTATTGCTGGTCGACATTTCATTCGCAGTGCTCGGCAAGATTCATTCGCAACTGCAGTTGTTGTCCCTTTCATTCTCCGCCAAGATGCTGGCGGGTCTCGCTCTCCTGGCCGCGACACTGCCTGCTTTTGCAACGCTACTGCGCAGTTCAGCCCAGCACACGTTCACGGTTCTGATGAGGCTATTGAGCTAAATGGCGGACAGCGGGCAAAAAACCGAAAAACCAACCAAGCAGCGCCAGGAAAAGGCCCGCAAGGAAGGGCAGTTTCCGGTAAGCCGTGAGATGGTCTCGGCGGTTCATTTTTTGGCATTCGTGTGGATCCTGCTGGCTTGGAGCCAGCAGTTTCTGGCGTCAACACGGGAGTTGACCAGAAGGCTACTGAAGGCGGCGTTCTACGTCCAAATTGATTCGCGTTCCGTGCTGGGACTGTATTATGCGGTCCTTTCCAACGCGCTTATCCCGTTACTGATCGGCGGTGCGGTATTGACCGGCCTCTTTCTAGCGGCCCAACTGGCTTCTACTAAGTTCGGGGTATCCGCCCACAAGCTTACTCCCGATTGGAAGAGGCTAAACCCGGTGAGCCGGGTAGGGAGCGTCTTCAGCCAAAACGTCTCGTCACTGTTTCAGGCGCTTCTGTTGTTGCCGGTCCTGGGAATCGCCGTATATGCCATCGCTCGTAGCAGCCTGCCGGAATTGCTGCGGCTGTCGAGGTCCGCGGTGGTGCCGGGTACCGCAGTTATGGCGCACGCCATCGCACAGCTTTTATGGCGATCCGCATGGGTCCTGTTCGGGATTGGCGTGCTCGACTATGTGCGCCAATACCGCCGGCATAATGCGAATCTCCGGATGAGTAAACAGGAAATCAGGGAAGAGTTGAAGCAGACTGACGGGAATCCTGAGATCAAGAATCGGGTTCGACGAATTCAACGCGATTTTGCGCGACGCAACATGATGAAGGAGATTCCTAAGGCCACGGCTGTTGTCGTTAACCCAACGCACTACGCTGTTGCGATCCGCTACGACATGGAATCCATGGCCGCGCCGAGAGTTGTAGCCAAAGGTAAGAACTATCTGGCCCACCGTATCCGGCAGATCGCGACTCAGAATAATGTTCCGATTGTCGAGAATCAACCTTTAGCCCAGGCTCTTTACAAGTCGGCCGACGTCGGCCAGGAGATTCCCGTGCATCTCTACCGGGCTGTTGCGGAAGTACTGGCTTATATCTACAGACTCATGCACGCGAGGAGGCGATAGATGGCAGCGGCTACCAATCTTCCGGCCATTTCGAGGCCGGCAGTGCCACTGAAGGCGTCGGGGGGGGCGCGCATCAATCTGTCTGAACTGGCAATTCCGATCGCCGTGCTGGCAATTGTCATGGCGATGATCACCCCGCTTCCGCCGTTCCTTTTGGATGTTCTGATCAGCACCAACATCACGCTCTCAATCATCGTACTGATGGTCGCACTACATATCACGAAACCGGTCGATTTCAGCGTGTTCCCCACCACCCTTCTTCTCATGACCCTGTTCCGGCTCGCGCTGAACATCTCCTCGGCACGCCTGATTCTCCTCAATGGGAATACCGGCGCGAATGCGGCAGGCGAGGTGATCCAGGCTTTTGGTGCGTTCGTAGTGGGAGGAAACTACATCATCGGTGCAGTGATCTTCCTTGTGCTGATTGCCATCCAATACGTGGTCATCAATCATGGCGCGGTGCGCATCTCCGAGGTGACAGCGCGCTTCACCCTCGACGCGTTGCCGGGGAAACAGATGTCGATTGATTCCGATCTGAACTCGGGGCTAATCGACGAAGGGGAGGCCCGTGCACGCCGGAGGCAGTTAGCGGCCGAGGCAGAATTCTATGGGGCGATGGATGGCGCTTCGCGATTTACGCAACGCGATGCCGTTGCGAGCATATTGATTACCGCGATCAATATCATCGCCGGCTTTCTCATTGGTGTCTTGCAGCATGATATGGAGCTTAAGCGAGCGCTCGAAACCTACACCGTCCTTACGATTGGTGACGGCCTCGTCACGGTAATTCCTGCGCTCATGATTTCTATCTCGGGCGGCTTGATCGTGACGCGCGCCAGTTCGGAAACCAAACTGGGACAGGACTTCCGCAAGCAGGTATTCAGCGTTGGCCAGCCTCTGCTACTTGCATCGGGTGTTCTACTGGTTATGGCCGCTTTCCCGGGCCTACCAAAGATTCCCTTCCTGTTACTGGCCTCGGCGGTGGGGACGGCGGGTTGGCGCTTACGCCAAAACATTGGCACGAAGAGTAAGGCGCCGGCGGCGGCCGCCACGCCTCTAAAGGAAAATTTCGATACGCTTCTCAAAGTTGAACCACTGGCGATCGAAGTGGGACTCGGCCTGGTCAAACTTGTAGAGGGCGGCCAGAACTCGCCGCTGTTGCGCCGCATCGCGAGCATCCGCCGTCAACTGGCATCAGAGCTCGGCTACATTTTGCCCCCAGTGCGCGTGACGGACAATCTGGCTTTACGCGCGCGTGAGTATCTCATTTCTCTCAAGGGGGTGGAGATCGCTCGCTATGAGTTGGCGCATGGCTGCGAACTGGCTATTCATCCCGGAACGAACGCGGCTCGCATTGACGGTATTCCCACGAAAGAGCCGGCTTTCGGCATCGCCGCAACCTGGATAGCGCCAGAAAACGTCGAGGCGGCGCGAAAGGCCGGATACACAATCGTAGACGCAGTCAGCGTTCTGGGAACGCATTTAGGCGAACTCGTTCGCCGCCATGCCCATGAGTTGTTCTCACGGCAGGATGCTAAGAAACTGCTCGATCGGGTCACCGAAGAAAACGCGAAACTCGTCGAAGACTTGGTTCCCAAATTGCTGCCTGTCGCAGCAGTGCAGAAGGTGTTGCAGAATCTGTTACGCGAAAGAGTTTCAATTCGAGATGCCGTTTCCATTTTGGAATCGATCGGCGAAGCAGCCGCAATGACGAAGAACACGACCTTGTTGACGGAATACGTTCGGCAAGGAATTCGCCGACAGGTGGTGAAACCGTACCTGAACGCAAGCGGCGATCTGGCCGCCTACTTCCTGGACCCCGCACTCGAGCGTGAGATCGAGCAAGCCATAGAGCACACCGAAGGCGCGAGCCACTTGAACCTGCCTCCGAACCGCGTGCGCCACATCGTGGAACGAATCAACGCAGGAACTGGCGGTACTGAGACTGCCGCCGTCCTGCTGGCAAGTTCCGGATCCCGATTCTTCGTCGCCCAAATCACGGAACCGAGTTTGCCGAATTTGACGGTGCTGTCGCATGCGGAAGTGCCGTCCGGGCTAAAAGTTCTTTCTTTAGGGGTGCTGAGTTGACCCGATCGAGGTTGCCGGAATGAAGCTCAAGTCTTACTTTGCAGTGACGGTTGAAGCAGCAATGCAGAAAGCACGCGCCGAACTGGGGCCGGAAGCGATGCTCATCACGTCCCGCAAGTCGGGTCCGGAGTACCGCCACCTCGGCGATTATGAAGTCGTTTTTGCGCTCGTGCCCGATTCCGAGAGCCCACCCGCGCCGGAACGTTTGCTGGGAGCGCAGGAAATTGCACCTCCTCCACCGGTCTCCTGGGTTCGGCTATCGGACGAAGTTTCGGACTTGAAGCGTCAAATGGAACGCCTGGCCACCGGACTTGCACGCTCGACAGCCGGATTGTCACGAATTGCCATGCGCCCTTCTCTGGCGGAAGCATTTTCGCATCTTCTCGAGGCGGAACTAGACGCCGATATCGCCTACGAAATCGTCTCGCGCATCTGCGGTCAGTTGGAGAAGGACGGTGATCCCGTCAATTCTCGCGGCACGTTGGGGGTCACGCAACTCGTCAATGCGGAGCTCCTGCGGATAATTGATGTCGATCCGCGGATCGGAAACGGCACCGGGTGCTCGGTAGTGGCGCTTGTGGGTCCGCCCGGGGCCGGCAAAACCGTGACACTAGTGAAGTTGGCGGTCCGTTATGGACTAGGCACAAAGAGACCGGCTCAAATCCTGACACTCGATACCCAGCGTGTGGCCTCGGCGGAAGTGCTGCGATCCTACGCGGCCATCGCGGGAATTGGCTTTCAACCCGTTGAAACGGTAACGGCGCTATCGCAGGCGCTCGAGGAGTTCCGAAACAAGGAGCTCATCTTTATTGACACGCCGGGGCTGGGGCCGGGGGATCTCGAGGACGGACGTGACTTCGCGGCCTTCCTCTCGCGGCGCAGTGGAATCGAAGTGCACCTCGTCGTGAGCGCCTGTATGAAGCCCGCCGACCAGCGCCGTGTTGCCGCGGAGTACGAAATGTTCGCACCCTCAAGGCTTCTCTTTACCCATCTCGACGAGACTGCTACCTTCGGCCCGCTACTGAGCTTGAGCGCGCGGACCGGAAAACCCCTGTCATTTCTGGGGACAGGGCAGCAGATTCCGGAGAATCTAGAACCCGCGGACCGTTCCGCCCTGTTGCGCCTTCTCACGAAGGCTTCGCCGGCAGTTTTGCAGGCCCTCGGAGCGACGGCCGCATGAGGCACAGAAATGCAAGGCACCCAAGCCGCTATGAAACGCTACGCCCTGCAAGAACGAGAAACGGATGAGCGGGAACGGTTGATTCTCGAGCATCTACCGCAGGTGCGGCTGATCGCACGGCGAATCCACGAAAGGCTGCCAGGGAATGTCAGCCTTGAGGATCTGATATCGACCGGCACGATAGGGTTGATCGCAGCCATCGACCGCTTTGATGCTTCCCACAATGTGAAGTTGAAAACATACGCGGAGTACAAGATTCGCGGTGCGATTCTCGACAGCCTACGGGGCCTCGATTGGGCGCCGCGACAACAGCGAAAGCGCTCCAAGCAGATTGAGGCTGCCATATCATCGGCGGAACAGCGGCTGCACCGGATGCCCAATGAGGAGGAGATCGCCGCGGAGTTGGGCCTCGATATCGGCGAATACCACGAATGGTTGGTGGATATCCGGGGTGTCAACCTTGGCAGCCTCGAGCAAGCGGGCCCGGATGAACACAGTCGCGATCTCCTGCGCTTCATCTCCGACAGCGATGAGAATTGGCCTTCGCGCATAGTGGAAAAACAGGCACTCCAGAATCTGCTCGCCGAGGCGATCGACAAAATGCCAAAGATGGAACGCCTCGTATTGAGCCTCTACTATCACGAAGAGCTGACACTGCGCGAAATTTCAAAAGTTGTCGACCTCCACGAGTCTCGAATCTCGCAACTCAAATCGCAAGCAATTCTGCGACTTCGCTCGTACATTGAAAAACGTTGGCCACTGGAAAAGGGTGCATAGGTAATGGCCTCCGACACATCGGGTCCCGGCTGGTTGTTTGAGCAATGGGGCGCGAAGTTAGCCCAGTCCCTCGGCGCCATGCTGGGGGAGGAGCCTCGGGTGACGGTTGGACCGGAAGCGGCTCCTACTCCCACCGAAGGACTGCTCTGGTGGCGGGAGACGTTGAACCTGTTTCCCGAACCTTGCATCTGGGTTGGTGCGCCGGAAGCCTCCTGGCGGCAGATTGGCAATGCCGTCCTGGTGTCTGCCGGGATCGAGGACGCCGACGACGAGAACATCAAGTCCACCTATCAGGAGATCGTTAGCCAGTCCCTCGCCGGGCTGTCTCAGGCACTTTCGAGCCGTCTTCGAAGAGAGGTTTCGCGTAAAGAGGTATTGGATTCCGATCCGCCATCACTACCGAGTCGAGTCATTCAGGTTTACCTCGGAGAAACCCATACTCCACTCTATTTGGCTCTCGCTCAAAAGCTGCTGCAATTCTTTGAAGAACCCGCAGAGAAGCTGGCCCCGGAACCGCTAGTGTCTACAAAAGATGCCGGTGTGGAAACAGACAGCATCGGTCCAACCCGCGCTTATCCTCGGGGCCTCGACTTACTGCTCGACGTCGAATTGCCAGTAGCGGTATCGTTCGGCCGCGCCCAACTACCGATCAAAGATGTCATCAAACTCACCACCGGCTCGATTGTGGAATTGAACCGGTCCGTTGCCGAGCCGGTTGAAGTAATCGTCAACAATATTGTTATCGCGCGGGGAGAGGTAGTGGTCGTCGAAGGCAACTTCGGAATCAGAATCAAACAGATCATCAGCCGGAAAGAGCGGCTGCGCACGTTGAGATGAGTATGCTGGAACACTTCGTCTTGCCACTGGGCCCTTACTTACTGACCACTGCGTTCTTCCTGCTATGGACGCTCATCTTTCTGTCTCTAAAGAAGGAGATCTGCCGATTGAGACAACGCTTACACCGCCATAGCGAATCGCTCGAGTTGGCCCATCAGGAGTTACTGCAGCAGATCGAGGAAATGCGAGGAGGGCTCCGTGATGTGGAAGAACGCTCAGAACAACTAGTGCCGCCGCAGCCGACAAAGTCGGGACTGAACCTGAACAAGCGCGGCCAGGTGATCCGGATGTACCGCCGTGGGGACGGGCCGGATCACATTGCAACGCTGCTCGATCTTCCCAAAAACGAAGTCGATCTTCTGATCAAGGTATACAAGCTCGCAATGAGCGGTCCAGCGCCGAACGGGACAATCGGTTTTCCGCCAAATCAATGAAGCGCCTGCTACATCCGGACTTCACCGCGGACTACCCGAGTCCGCGTGGGAGGGGGAGTGGCTTCCGCATGCTCGATCGTCACATTCACGGTCATCTCGCGCCGCTCACGGACCAACTGCACGTCGAAGCTCTTTTTGGCGCGGGCGGAACGAATCGCGCGTGCCATTTCGGTGGGATCGGAAACGCTCTCGCCGTCGACCTTGGTCAGCACATCTCCAGCATGGATGCCCGCCTTTTCCGCGGCTGAGTCCTTGGCCACCCAGCGCACCAGCACGCCTTCTTTAACTCCAAACGCCTCGGCGAGTTGCGAATTCAGCGATTCCGCCTCGACGCCCAGCATGCCGCTCTGGGAACTGGAGAATGACCTCGGAAAATCGGGAATGTGGATGTCTGGAATATTGACGGAGAAATCCTTCATATCAAAGCCAGGGAAGGTGTAGACACCGCTGCGGAGCATATCCTTGCGAGTCCCAACGACTACGGGAATCGTTTGTGCATTGCCGCCGCGGCTTACAACCAACTTCACCTCACGGCCGGCTGGTGTTTCACGCACGAACCGCCCAAACTGCTCCATGCCTTCAACGCGCTGGCCGTTGTACTCGAGGACGACATCCCCGACCTTTAAACCCGCCTTGGAAGCCGGGCTGCTGTCTTCCACCCGCGTAATCTCCACGCCGTGGACATCGGACAACTTGAGGGCCTTGGCACGCTCATTGTCAATCTCGGCAAGATTGACCCCTATGTAGCTTCCCGGTGTGAAAGCCACAGACATGGCTTGAAGGTCCGGGTACGCTTGCAGGGTCTGGAACTGACCGCCCGGCCCGTCCGACCACCACTGTTGCGCGCAAGCCTGCGCGCCAAAGACCCCGGCCACGACCGTGCACGCGATCACGAAATCCTGAACCCGTCTCATCATAAAGATCCCTTCCTATTTCTTGCGCAGATATATGGTCCCGGCATTTACGGCGATTGTGAATACCGGTCCACCCCCGTTCAACGAACCCTCGGCGATGGCCGGCAAGGCCCCGGCGATCTGGTGCACCCGGATCTCAGGGAAATCTGAAACGATTCTACCCGCGCCCGGAGTCTGATTTCGGGCCATCACCGTCATCGGAATGTTCGACGGAATCAAAACCGTAATGTCACCTGCTTTTGTGCTCAGAATTGACTCTTCGATGCGGTGTCCCGAGAGAAGATCGGCGATAATACTACCGACTGACGTTGAGGCTCGCAACGGTCCATCGACATTACGCAGCCGGATGGCTCCGGCGATACTCTGGCACTGCACACCGTTGGCACGGTTTACCTGAATACTGCCGCCCGAATTTTGGGCGTCCACCAAGCCCGCAGCCTGGCCGATTTCAATGAGCCCACCGGCGGTCTGTGCGTACACGGCTCCCATCGACCGGCCCACTTTGATATTGCCGCCACTCCGCGTAAAGACGTGAACTGTGCCGTTTGCCTCGTTCACCGAGAGATCACCCCCGCCGGTCTCCAGCCAGCACTCGCCTCCGATACTATCCGCGCGCACATTGCCCCCGCCCGAGTAACACTTCACCGGCCCAGCAACCCGGCCGATAGTGATGTTGCCGCCGCCGGTCTTAGCCACAATACTCTGCTTAATGCGATCCAGGTCGACATTCCCGCCCGCGGTATTCACCTCGAGCTGCCCGTCAAAGTCGGCTGCCGTGACATTGCCGTCGTAGCTTTCGACCTGCATCTCATGCATCCAGCGCGGCACGGCCACGGTGAGATCCGCCGACATAATCTTCGAGGAAGGCGACGTTACCGTCAGGTAAATCCACTCGCCTTTCGTACTGCTGCGCACCTCGAATCCGCGCAACTGTCGCTCCGCTTCCTGTGCGCTGACCGCTCGTATACGCCGCTTCAACGTATATGCGACACGGTCTCCGGGATTGCCATTTACCGTGATGTTGCCGGTCGCGATCACTCGAAGGTGCGTCATCGGCTGCGCCGAGATGCTCCCGTTGGCCGTCTGGGTCCAATAGCGCCCATCCTGCGTAACCGACGACGTCTGGCCGGAACCCGATTCCACCAGGCCCAGGGCCAACACCGCCGCGAATGTACTTCTCAACAACATCGACTTAATAAGTCTCCACCGACGCATTCATTTCTTTCAAAGCCTTCTCACAGCGCAGCCGCACGTAGCCGTTATCTTCTTTGCGCATCAGCTCCTGGAGAATACCGACCATCCGGTCGGACTTTTGCTCGATCAGCAAATCGATGGCTTGCGTGCGAACTCCGGGATTATCGTCCGTTAACAGGATCTGTGTGAGCACCTGGCGGACCTGGGGATCGGTTGCCGAGCCGCGCAGCCCATCGAGAGCCCTCAAACGAACCCCCGGGTTGCTGTCATGCTGCAGCGCGGCGAGTAGCGCGCTGCGCACCTCGGCCGATTCCGGGCGCGATTTCAACAAATCGAGGGATTCCACTCGCAATCCCGCGTCCTGGGGATCCTGCGCTGCTGCGAGGAGCAGATTCTGGATTGATAAATCGTCCACCTTGCCGGAGAGAACCCGCTGCCGCGTTTCTTCCACGACAATCTGCACTTTACCGGACTGCTCCGGCTCCACGTAGCGCACCCGCGAAGTCACGGGCCTGTTATCCACCCCGGCGCTCGTCACGTTCACGCCAAGCGAGTTTGTCGGAAGCATGCGTGCCCCAAAGAATCCCATTGCGATCAGGGCCAACGCCCCGGCGGGCTGCATTCCGGCCGGAATCGGTCGAATATGGATTGTAAATCCGTGTCGCAAGCGCTCCCAAAAGCTGGTTTTTGACGAGGCAACCGCGAGCCGCTGCCGCAACTCCATCCGGTTGCGGGTCAGAAGGTCCATTGATGGGTGTAGTTCCAGAGTGTCGTAGGCCTCTTGCAGCGCCCGCTGATGTTCCAGGACCGCTCGGCAGCTCTCACAGCTTCCGAGGTGCTCCTCGACTCGCTCCTCCTCGTCGAACGAAAGTTCTCCGTAGAGCAGCAGAGGCAGATTATCCTTCGCATCCTGGCACGTCATACAAAATCTCCTAGCGCAGCCCGCATTTTCTGCGTTGCTCGAAACAAGCAATTCTTGGCAGCCTCTTCTGAGGTGCCCAATGACTCACCGATCGCTCGCAGCCGCATTCCCTGGTAATGCCTCATTTCGAACACCATTCGTTCCCGTGGGGTCAGATCTGCCAGGACTGACTTAATCCGGCGTTGCAGTTGCTCGCTGAGCAACCGCCGCTGCGGATCACCGTCAGCCCGTTCTTCCTCGATGGTGTCCATGCGATCCAGAACACCCTCGCTCGTCTCCACCACAGTTCCTTCTTCCTTCCGAACCTTGCGCCGACGCAACGCATCGAGGCAGAGATTCGTCACAATCCGGTACAGCCACGTATGAAAACTGCAGTCAAATCGAAACGAGTGCAGGTTCTTATAGACCCGGAGGAACGCCTCCTGGTAGATATCGCTAGCGTCTTCGGGCGACCGCAGGAGGTTCAGAGCCAGACGAAGCACACTCTGATCGTAAAGGCGCACAAGTTCCTCAAAGGCGCGCTCGTCACCGCCTTGAGCCGCCCGAATCAGAGCTGATTCGTCCATCCTGACCGCCGCCGCGGCCATCCCAGCCTCCACGGCTTCTATGTTCCCCTGCAACAGTAGGATAGACGGCTGGAGTGTAAAAAGGTCACGATGGCGGGCTAGACGCGAAAGTAATCTGGCTTCCAGTTTACAACCGCCTTTTTTATCTCCGTGTTAGGCAGGTTGGATGCCAGGGCCTTGTCGACTAGTTTCGCCACCTCTTCGTCTGAGGCGAAGCGTAAAGCGATCAACTGGCTCTCGCTGAGCTCCCCAATTCGCGATCGAAGTGGCTCGGCCAACAGCCCGGACAGGCGGAGCCGCTCCTCGAGGCGAATCACACGGTCCTGCACCTTCAGAGCATAAAGGCGGCACTTGAGGACAAGGAAAACACCGGCTACCGACAGCACCACCATCCAGATGCTCCAGACGCTGAGGTGCCGGACGGCATACCAGATGGCGATCAGTACGTTGATGCCCGAGACCGGCAGAAGAAACAGGTGAAAAGCCGGGTCCAGCTTGGCATGATTAGCGTAGTTCTGCGGAGTCTTCTCCGGCATACGTGAATCCTCCTTTTGGAAGCTTCAATTGTAGCCGGTACCGGAAGACGCCGGATCGGCGTCCGGTCAAGCCATTTCGAGTTCGATGCGCTTCTTGGCGGCGTCGATGTTGACGATTCTAAAATTCCGAATCTGTCCGGCGCGGGTGGTTTCAGCGCCACTTCCTTTTTCGGCGCCCCCACCCTGCTTCCACTTAGCCGACAGCATGGCGGTCAGGGAGGAGATGTCGCCCTTCGCAGGCTCGGAAGTCGCAGCCTCCGGCTGGGCCACCTCGCGTAACGGGGATTCCGCGAAAACCCCTTCGCCGAGTTCGACCTTCACTCGTCCGCTCGTAACGTCTACAACGCGCCCCGCGACTACCTGCCCGGGCTTATGATCGGCGATGTACTCGTCGATACTGGTGGGCTCAAGCTGCTTGATGCTGAGTTTGATGCGGCGCTTGCCCCGATCAATCTCAGTCACCACAGCCTTCACTGGCTTGCCCATCGCCAGCACTTCGCTGGGATGATTCAGCCGTTTCTCGCTGGTGATGTCGGAAATGTGAATCAAGCCGTCGATCCCGTTTCCGAGATCGACAAACGCCCCGAAGCTTGTCATGCTGCTGACGGGCGCCTCGACGACGGTCCCGACTATATACTTCTTCTCGGCGTCCTCCCAGGGGTCGCCCAGCGCCTGCTTCAGACCGAGGGAAATACGCTTGTCGGACGCGTTCACGCCGAGCACGACGGCTTCAACCATTTCGCCGGCCTTCACAACATCGCTGGGGCGCTTGATCTTCTTCGACCAGGAAAGCTCGGAGATGTGGATCAGCCCTTCAACGCCGGGGAGCAGTTCCACGAAGGCGCCGAAATCCATGAGGCGCGTCACTTTTCCCTGCACGCGATCGCCAGTATGGAAGCGCTCCACCGCCACGCTCCATGGATCGGGCTGCAAGGCTTTCAAGCTCAGTGAAATGCGGCGAGTATCGGGATTGACCTTAATGATCTTAACTTCGATGTTGTCGCCCGACGCCACTACGTCCGACGGTTTCGCTACGCGATGCCAGGCCATTTCACCAACATGCAGCAAGCCATCGACGCCGCCAAGATCGACGAACGCACCAAAATCCGTCAGACTGCGAACCGTGCCGCGAACCACCGCGCCTTCCTTGAGGTCGGAGAAGGCTTTCTCTTTGGCTCGCACCGCCTCTTCTTCGAGAACGACGCGCCGGTCGACGACGATATCCTCGTCTTCGATATCCAATTTAATGACTCGGCACTGGATTTCCTGCCCGACTAGTTTTTCGAGGTCGGCCTGTTCGCGAGCGCCGCTACGGGAGGCGGGCATGAAGGCCTTCTCACCGACATCGACGCGCAATCCACCTTTGACAAGTTCGGTGACAACGCCGCCTATCGTGCGTTTTTCGTCGAAGGCTCTTTGGAGGGCGCTCCAGTCCTTGGGACGCTCCACCTTGATGGTGGACAGCAGGTAGGTACCCTCTTCGTCGCGGCCGGTGATTGTGACTGGAATGGTCTGGCCTATTTTGACGGCGACCTCACCCCGGTCATCCTTCACCTGGTCGATAGTTAAGACGCCGTCCATCTTGCGGCCAAGATCGACAAAAACGGATTCGGGTGTGATAGAAACCACAGTTCCCTGAAGAGATTCGGCGCGGCGATCGGCATGGTGCTCGTTCTCAAACTGTGAAAGGATTTCGGCGAATGAATTGTCTTGGGGCGCGGCTTGACCTTCTTCAGGTACAGCCAATTCTCGTGGATTGTTCATGGAAAACTGCGCGTAACCCCATTGTGTCACATTCCCGGTAAGATGACAGCTTGGCGTCCCTCCCGAGCTGGTTAAGCAGAGTTGCGCGTCCACAGGACCTGGTCTGGGTCGTGCTGTTTGCGGCGTTGGCGGTCTTCGGACCCGATCGCAACGAAGGTACCGTCACCTTTCTGGTCGCTCTGGCTTTGTTCCAGGTGATCGAGCCAAAACTCAACCTCACATCGCTAAAGGGAGTTCTCATTTCGTTCGCAGCCAAGCTGTCGCTGTGTTGTTTGCTTATAGGCTGGACGGACGGGATAGCAAGCAGTTACTACTGGGTGCTTTTCCTTCCCGTTATTTCCGCGGCGACCGCTCTGCCCATGATCGGAACAATGATTACCGCGGTCATCGCTTGTGGAGCGTACCTTTCCTTTTGGCTGCGGATTGGACCCGATCAATTCATCCCTCCCGATCAGGTGAGCGAACTGGTGTTGCGCGTGATCATCATCTGCCTGAGCGCCTTTCTTGCGCATCAGCTTGCAAGCGCCGTTCTCATCGAATCCCGCAAGCACCAGGCGGCCGCGCGCCGGCTTGCGGAGGCTAACCAGCAATTACTTGCGGCCGAAGAGGCAGCTCGCCGGGCCGACCGCCTCGCTGCGCTCGGCCAGCTCTCCGCGGGTCTGGCGCACGAGTTGCGTAACCCGCTCGGTACGATCAAGGCTTCCGCCGAAATGCTCTCGAAGAACATTGCTCCCGAAAACGAAGTCGCGCGCGAGATGGCCAGCTTTATCTCGACCGAAGTCGATCGCACTAATTCGCTCGTTACCCGGTTTCTCGACTTCGCCAGGCCGCTGGCAGTGCGGCTCGAGAACACCGACATCACGCAGGTCATCGACCGTGCGGTTGCCCAAGCCGAGCAACATCAGCCGCCGCTACCGGTTTCCATTTACAAAAACTACTCGCCCGACGTCGAGCCCTTCTTTCTGGACGGCGAATTGATGGAGCGCGTCATCTACAACCTGGTGGTCAACGCGGCGCAGGCCAGTCCGCCGAAAAGCTCCGTCACCGTGAAGACGAGACGTATCGATGGGATGGTGGAGATTGCCGTGATCGACCGTGGATCGGGCATCGAACCCAAGCACAAAGAGAACATTTTCAACCCTTTCTTCACCACCAAATCGAGCGGCGTTGGACTGGGGCTCGCCATTGTGTCCAAAATTGTGGATGAGCACGGAGGCAGCATCTCAGTCGACAGTGAGCCGGGTAGCGGCAGCGTCTTTCGTGTTTATTTGCCAATGAGGACATCCGCCGCATGAGCGCGAGAATTCTGGTGGTTGAAGATGAGGAGCGGCTGCGCCGGGTCGTCGAGCTGCAGCTCAAGGGAGCCGGTTTTGAAGTGGATCAGGCAGGCACCGCCGAAGCTGCTGTCAAGCTTGCGGACTCCGCCGACCTGATTCTGACCGATCTCAAGCTTCCCGGGATGACCGGACTCGAACTGATCGAGCAAATCCGGCGACAGAACTCGCAGATCCCGGTTATCGTGATGACCGCTTTCAGCACGGTCGATAATGCCGTCGAAGCGATGAAGAAGGGGGCGGTCGATTTCCTGCCGAAGCCCTTCTCGCTCGACCACCTGATGGCCGTCGTCAGCAAGGCTCTCGAAGTGAACGCGCTGCGGGCAGAGAACCAGCAACTGCGGCAGGAACTCGGTTCGAGGTACGAATTTGACAACATCATCGGCCGCAGCCAGCCGATGCGCGAAATCTTCGCCTCCATCGAGCGCATTGCGCCGACGCGCGCCACGGTGCTGCTGTGCGGCGAGAGCGGCGTCGGGAAAGACATGATCGCGCGCGCCATCCACCACCATTCGCCGCGCGCCACTCGGCCGTTTGTCAAGATCAACTGCACCGCGCTGCCGGAAAACCTGATGGAAAGCGAGCTTTTCGGATATGAGAAGGGCGCTTTCACAGGGGCCAATGTTGCCAAGCCCGGCAAATTCGAGCAGGGCGATACGGGAACCGTTTTCCTCGACGAGATCGGCGACGTGCCGCCCGGAATCCAGGTGAAGCTGCTGCGCATCCTGCAGGAGCGGGAGTTCGAGCGATTGGGCAGCAACAAGACCAAGCACATCGATGTGCGCATTCTGGCCGCAACCAATGTCGATCTCAGGGAAGCCCTCGAGCAGGGCACCTTTCGCGAGGATCTCTACTATCGCCTGAACGTGCTTCCCCTCAACATCCCTCCATTGCGTGATCGCAAGGAGGACATCGCGTTCCTCGCCGAACATTTTGTCAAGAAATTCGCCAAAGAGATGGGCGGTAGGATCGAGTCGATCTCCGAGACAGCGGTCCAGAAACTACTTACGTATCATTGGCCGGGAAATGTGCGGGAGCTGGAGAATGTCATCGAGCGGAGCATGGTCCTTAGTCCTGGTCCCATACTGCATCCTGACGACATCCGCCTCGACAGCGCGCCGTCGCGTGCACGGTCGCAAGCGGCCGTCGATGTCTTCCTGCCCGAGGGAATGACGCTGGACGAGTATGAGCAGTCGATCATCCGCGAAGCGCTGAAGCGCGCGAGCGGCAATAAGAGCCAGGCGGCGCGAATGCTGGGGCTGACGCGGAACGCCCTTCGTTACCGTCTGCAGCAGATGGGCATCGAAGCGTAAGCGAATGGCATTGAGTTGAGTCCGAGGTCGTACCATTCCGGTACGATCCCGATGGATGAGTGGCGAGATTCCCGCCGTTTCCGGGATGTTACGCTTTCATGCCGACGTGAGAAGAGGGCTCCCACTGAACTCGAACAAGGATTCGAGATGATTGCTGCTCAATTGGCCATCGGATTCGGAAATGCGTCGGCGTCTCGCTCCTTGTCGCCGTGCATGCATTGAAAGTCTTTTTCCACCACAATCCCGTCGCCCTCTATGCCTACCTGGTCCGTCGTGGCCCACTTCTGCGCGTCCGTTTGCGGAACGATCACAGCTATATGCCCGTTGTCGAATGTGGCGCGCGGCTGCTCTGCCGAAGCCGCCGCCTGGAGACGATAAGTCAACTCGCCCCCGCCGCCGAAATGAACCGAGTCTTCCACCTCGCCGGAAGCCACAAATCGTGCCACCTCGCTGCGGGAGAGCCGTAAGCGAATCGAATCGCCGCTAATTCGCAGTTTCATGGATTCTCCATTCTCCACAATAGACGTTAAACCGCCCGTCGCGAACGAAGCCCGCAAGCGTCATCTGAAAACGCCCGGCCAATTCCACCGCGAGGCTCGACGGTGCGCCTACAGCGGCCAATATAGGGATTCCCGCCATGAGCGCCTTCTGCACCAGCTCGAAGCTCACCCGGCCGCTGACCAGCAGAACGCGATCGTGGAGTGGCGTGCGCCCGGCCAGAAATTCAGCGCCGATCAGCTTATCGAGCGCGTTGTGACGGCCCACGTCCTCACGCACGGCAAGCAAACGCCCTTCGATATCGAAGAGTGCGGCGCCGTGCAATCCGCCGGTCCGGTCGAAGACCGCCTGCGTTTCCCGCAGCCTCTGCGGAAGAGCGTGAATCACCACCGACGAGATCGTCACTGAATCGCGCGGCAGCAGCGTGCAGCCCGCCGAATGTAGCGCCTCGATCGACGCCTTTCCGCAGACGCCGCAGCTCGAAGTCATGTAAAAGTTTCTGTGCAAACGTCCGAGGTCGGGATCGGCCGAAGGCGAAAGCTCAACGGCCAGGGTGTTCCCCTTCTCCGTCATCCCAGCGATGTCTTCGGCAGCCGCAATAATGCCCTCGCTAAACAAAAATCCCGCGGCCAACTCCCGATCATTTCCGGGGGTTCGCATCGTGATGGATACCGGCTGGCCGCCAATACGGATTTCCAGTGGGTCCTCCACCGCCAGCAAATCCTGGAAAGGGGCGGATGCCTGGCCCTCGACCCTTCGCACCGGCGCCACCAGGATGTTGCGCGTCATTGCCTGAGTTCCGCGATGGTGGCGCCGGCACCGCCTTCGGCAGGCGTTGCCTGATAGAAGTTCGCAACGCGAGGATTATGGGACAGGAGTTCAGCCACAGCCCGTTTCAGAATGCCCATCCCGTGGCCATGCACAATGCGGACGCGATCCACCGACGCCATGGCGGCGCTGTCGAGAAACTTGTCCACCTCTTCCACCGCTTCCTCGGCGTGCTTTCCAATAATATTGATCTCGCGGTATGTGACGTTCCAGGTGGGTCCAGCAGGCTGGAAACTAACGTTCCGCGGCAAACGTGACGTTTCCGGCGCAGTCGTTCCCAAAACCTCCTCGACATCGTCGATTGAGATCTGCATCTTCATGAGGCCGGCCTGCACCTCGATCCGATCCCCGGACAATTTTCGGAGCACGCGCGCAGGCTCGCGAATATTCCTCAGCCGCACGCTGACTCCCTCTTCAAGAGTGGCGCGGGCCGTGGCCGCGGCAGGCTTACCCAATACGCTCGTTTCGACCTGCTCCTGAAATTCGCGCCGCGTTTTCGCAACTCGCCGCATGGCCTGTTCCGCGGCCTTACGCTGCTGAGCACCTTCCGTAATCTTATCGATCGTTTCGCGGGCCTGCGTCTCGAACACCGCAATCGCCGCCTCACAGCGTTGTTCGATCTCCCGAACCTTTGCGGCCTCGCGTTTCTCAAACTCTCGCGCCAGGTTTGCCTCACGGCCCGCGAGCGTAACCTTCTGTAGTTCCAGTTGACGCTCCTGCTCTTTCAATCTGTCCAGACGATCGTGCAATTCCGAAAGGAACAGCGCAATATCGCGTTCCTGCGTGGACATCACGGCACGCGCGCGGTCGATAAGCTGTAACGGCATTCCCAACCGCGACGCGATGTCGAGGCCAGCCGATTTCCCGGGAGCGCCGAGCCGCAGGACGTAAGTCGGTTCCAGAGTCTGCTCGTCGAAGCCCATCGACGCATTCTCGACGCCCGGAGTGTTCGCCCCGTAGATTTTCAGCGCCAGCAGGTGCGTCGAGGCAAGAGTAAACGCCCCATTGGCCCGGAATTGATCGAGAATCGAAACACCCAAGGCTCCGCCCTCTTCGGGATCCGTGGCGCGGCCCAACTCGTCCAGCAGCACGAGAGTGTCTCGCGTCACATCGCCGATCATGTCGCGGATGTGTGCAATGTGAGCGGAGAACGTGCTCAGGCTTTCCTGGATCGATTGCTGGTCGCCGATATCCGCCAGCACCTGGTCGAAGACCGGGAACTCGGCTTCTTCGGCGGGCACGGGCAAGCCGGAGTGCGCCATGAGCGCCAGCAATCCGACGGTCTTCATCGATACGGTCTTGCCGCCGGTGTTCGGCCCGCTGATCAGCAGAGTCCGGCATTTCTCGTCGAGCCGGATGGTAATCGCAACGATCCGCTTACGCTGCTTTCGAAGCACGTCCTGCAATAGCGGATGACGCGCCGCTTTTAGCGCGAGCCGGCGCTCCGTAACCGGCGAGAGCCGCGGAATCACGGCGTCGAAGTCCGAAGCAAAGTGGGCCTTGGCAAACAGAAGTTCGAGGCGGCCGATGGCATCGACCGATGCCTCAATCTCCGGCGCGTGGGCGCGCAAACGGTCGGTCAACTCCCGCAGAATGCGGTCGACTTCGCGTTGCTCTTCTTCGCGCAGGCGGACCAGTTCGTTGTTGAGGTCGATGGTTTCCATCGGCTCAATGAAGAGCGTGTGTCCGGTGCCGCTGGTCCCATGAATAACGCCGGCCACCTTTCGCTGCTGCCCGGCAATGACCGGGACAACAAACCGGTCGTTCCGGATCGTGATGAAATCTTCCTGCAGCGTGCCATCGTCGCGATGCGACCGCATGAAGCGCTCCAGCGAAATGTGCACTTGCCGCTGCTGGCGCTCAATCTCACGCCGGACCTGGTGCAGGGCCACGCTGGCATCGTCCGATACCGAGCCGTCGGGCAGAATCTTCCCGCGCAGGTCGCGGAGCAACGGCCGCAGGTCGGCAATTGCGGCAGACATTGCCGCCAGACGCGGAAATTGCTCCACCGCCGCCAAAATCGACCGAATCTCGCCCGCCTGGTCCAACAACTGAGTAAATTCGTAAATCTGCCGTGCTTCGAGCGCCGCTCCCTCGATGCGCAACAGCGCGAGAGCGGGTCCGGTATCGGGAATGGAATCAAAGCGCGGGCAAATCGCCGCGCCACGCTGAGGCGTCTGCGGCGACTGCGAAGCTCGAACGTATTGCAGGGCCTCCTGTGCATCAAGCAGAGCCGCTTCGATCCAGGCGCGGTCCGAACTGGGTTCGATCTTCTCCAACTCGCCGCGTCCGAGCGCGCTGTAGACGTAACGTCCGAGCAACTGGCGCAAGGCTTCGAATTCGAGGAGATCAGAACTGGTCCGGATCATGCAATTGCTTCTGGAAAGCGCGCTCCACCACGGCCAGTGTACCTTCAGTGAGGCGGTACCGTGAGAGGTTCTGTTGCGAAACCCAGGCCGCGTCGCTGACATCCGTCGCCGGTCCCAGTATCCCTCCCTTAACGCGGCAGGTGTAATCGACGAGCACGTAATGATACTCCGGACGGCCGTCGACATCTCTCATAATGCGCTCGAAGATCTCGAAGATTCCGAGCGGCTCGACTTCCAACCCGGTCTCTTCGAGTACTTCGCGGCAAATGCCTTCGGCGAGTTTCTCTCCCGTTTCCAGAATTCCGCCAGGCAACGACCAGAAGCCTTTCAGCGGCTCTTTCCCGCGCTCCACCAACAGAATCTCCAGCGCATCGGCATCCCTTCGAAAAACGAGTGCGCCGATGCCGAGAAATGGACGATCCGGATAGCGGCGGCTGGCCTGGTGGCTAATACTGCACGCTCCCCTTCACGTCGAGGCGCACGCGGTACAACGATCCCCGCGCCGTAATGTACAAACTCTGGAAATCGGCATCGCCGAACGCGCAATTGGATGGCGTTTCACTGGTTTCAATCTTGCCGATCGTTTTGCCATCGGGCGAATACACGAAAAGGTGCTTGGCCGCGAGATACAGATTCCCCTTTTCGTCGGTACGGAGGCCGTCCGGAACACCCTCGATGCCTGAAACCAGCACGCGTTCATTCGAAGCCGAACCGTTGCGCTCCAAATCGTATGCGCGGATGTTGCGTTCGTCCGAATTGCTGACATATAACGTGCGGCCGTTAGGCGACAGCGCGATTCCGTTCGGCCGGCCTTTGGGCTTCGCCACAACTTCGATCACGCCGCGCGACGAAATGTGAAACACGCCATAAAAGTCCAACTCGCGACTATCATTTGCGGCGCCGAACGCCGGGTCCGTGAAATAGACCTGCCCATCCTTACGCACCACGATGTCGTTGGGCGAATTCAGCCGTTTGCCTTCGTATCGCTCGGCGAGTACCTCGATTTTGCCCTTCTTGTCGGTTCTCGTCACGCGCCTGGCGTGACTTTCACAGGAATAGAACCGCCCCTGCTCGTCGAAGGTGTTGCCGTTTCCGCCGTTCGATGCTTCGCGGAATACCGACAGAGGATGCCCGGGCGTGAGCATCATGATCCGATTCGTGGGGATATCGCTGAAGTACAGCGATCCGTCGTGCGACCAGACGGGGCCCTCGGTGAACGTGAAGCCGCTCACGATCTTTTCCATCTTTACGTCGGATAGGTTCTGCCCGGATACCGCCGTCAGCACCAAAGCGATGCAGGTTGCGAACCTGCGGCGGGTTGCTAACCCGCCCAGTCTTTCAAGCACCGATGTACCGCGCATAAACGCTGCGAGCGATCGCAGTATCGGTTGTTCCCTTGACAATAACCCGTCCATCAGGAAAGACGGTTAGCTGGTACGGAGGAGTCTCGAACCGCAAAGCGAAATCATTGTGCCGCACTTCGCCAAGCGGAGCCAGGCGCGCGGAGAGTTCGCCCAGGTCGACATGCCGGGAATGTTCATGAATCTGCACGGCGTTCCGTCCGCACAAACTGATCGGCGCACGCGTCACACCTGCCAAGTGCATGAAATCACGCCGGCCGCATGCGGCGCATTGAGGGTCGGGAGGAGGAAGATCGATCTGCCGCATTTCCCCACTCCAAACGTCGACTGTCGTGATCTTTGGCAGCGGTTCGAGCCCGCTAAGAATCCGCATTGCCGCGGCAACCTGAAGGCTGGCGATAGCCGACGTGATTGGACCGAGAACCCCGGCCGTCTCACAAGTCGGCTGAACGCCGGAAGGAGGCTCGGGGTAGATGCATTTGAGACAGGCCGTGCGGCCCGGGACGATGGACATCGTGATCCCGTACGACGCCACCGCGGCACCATATACCCAAGGCAAATCGCGGCTGACGCAAAAATCATTCATCAGGTACCGCGTCTCGAAATTATCGGTGCCGTCGAGAACGAGGTCGACCTCACCCAGCAGGTCGTCGATATTTCCAGAGGTCAAATCTGCAGAAACGGCATCCACCTGAACGCTCGAATTGATCGCCGCAATCCGCCGTGCTGCGGCAGCCGGCTTTGGTAAGGCTTCGGCGGCATCGGTCTCCTCAAACAGCCACTGCCTCTGCAGATTGCTGAGTTCCACGTAATCGCGATCGATTATCCTCAGGAAGCCGGCTCCGGCTCGCGCTAAAGCTCCAGCCTGAAAACTGCCCAAAGCTCCGCAACCCACGATTGCCACCCGTGCGTCTAACAGTTTTTGCTGGCCCGCTTCGCCGATGCCGGCAAAGAGGATCTGCCTGGAATAGCGATCCTTGGAGCTTTGCGTCATCTCAACCCAGATGGTAACAGCCGCTGCGATAAGATGGTCCCTTGTGTCCATGCTGGCCCGCGGCAGGATGAGTGTGCTTATACTCGCTGCGTGCTGCTATTGGCCTTTCTCGGCGGCGGCAGACCGCTATGAAGGCAAGCAGATTTCGCGCATCGCTTTCGATCCGACGCAACAGCCCCTCACCACACCACAACTTCTCGGTCTGCTGCCGGTTAAGGCGGGCGAACCGCTGCATCAGGCAGACATTCGGCAGTCCATTCAACGTCTCTACGCGACCGGCGAATACGAAGACATTGCCGTGGACGCCACAGAAGATGGAGACAGAGTCCAAATCCGTTTCATCACGACGCCTGCCGTATTCATCGGGAGAATCAGCGCGGGTAACGTTCCCGAGCCGCCCAACCAGGGACAACTTGTAACCGCGAGCCGGCTCCAACTCGGCGCGCAGTACACGCCGCAGGATGTTCAACAGGCGGTCGAAAGCATTGTGAGTGTCTTGAAACGAAATGGATTCTACAACGCCACAGTGGTCCCTGAGCGGAACTTTCACCCCAATATCCAGGAAGTGGACATCAACTTCGCTATCAATCCCGGCAAACGGGCGAAATTCGGCGGCCTGGACGTGACGGGCAAACCGGACCGTTCGATTCCGTCAATTCTCCACGCCACCGGTTGGAAACCACTGCACGGATGGTTTTGGTGGCGCCCCTTGACAGAAAATCGGCTGCAATCAGGAATAGAGAACGTCCGGTCCTGGTACTTGAAGAATGAGCATCTGCTGTCCAAAGTCACGCTCACCCAGCTCGACTTTCAGTCAGACGAGAATATCGTGATCCCTCATCTCGATGTGGATGCCGGGCCGGCCGTCAAAGTTGAGGTCGGGGGCGCGAAGATCTCAAAAGGCCGGCTCCGTTCGTTGCTGCCGATTTACCAGGAACGATCCGTGGATAAGGACCTGATCGTGGAGGGACAGCGCGACCTCACGCAGTATTTTCAAACGCAAGGCTATTTTGCCGCTGATGTGACCTTCGACGTCAGCAACACAGGTTCAGGGGGTCAGACCATTACATACATAGTCGATAAGGGCGCCCGCCATAAACTCGTGTCGATAGAAATCACCGGAAACAAATATTTCAACCGTGCCACGCTGCGGGAGCGCATGTACATTCTGGCCGCCTCGTTTCTCCGTTTCCCGCGCGGGCGCTACAGTCATGAATTCCTGGAACGGGACCTGGATTCTATACGCGACTTATACCGCGGCAATGGATTTCGCGACGTTGAAGTCACCTCCCGCGAAGTGGATGACTTCAACGGCAAAACCGGCCAGATCGGCGTCGTAATCACGATCAAGGAAGGCCCCCAATCGTTTGTTTCCGGCCTAAGTTTTTCCGGCGTAAGTAGCGATGACGAGAAGTACCTGAAGACGATCCTGCTCTCAACGGAGGGTCAGCCCTATAGCGATTTGAATCTCGCGAACGACCGCGACAACATTCTGCAGTATTACTTCGACAACGGCTACGCCCAGGCCAAGTTCTCATTCACGTCCACGCCGGCCGCCGAGGCGAATCACGTCAATCTCAACTACATCATCGATTCGGGACCCCGCGAGTACGTTCGGGACGTGGTGGTGACTGGCCTGGAAAAAACCAATCATGACCTCGTAAGCCAGCGAATCAGTCTCAAGCCAGGCGCCCCGCTGTCACAAAGCCAGATCAGCGAAAGCCAGAAGCGTCTCTATGACCTCGGCATATTTGCCAAGGTGAATACCGCGATTCAAAACCCCGATGGCGAGGAACCCGACAAGTACGTGCTCTATTCGCTGGAAGAAGCGCGCCGTTACCTGTTCAACGCCGGGTTCGGCGCGGAAATCGGCCAGATCGGCGGCGGCACGACGACGTTGGCGGCGCCCGCCGGCACCACCGGCTTCAGCCCACGCGTGAGCCTTGGCATCAGCCGGCTCAACGTGCTGGGCTTGGGCCATACGGTGAACCTGCAAACTGTCGTCAGCACCCTGGAACAGCGGGCCCTGCTGACATACGTTGCTCCGCAGTTCGAAGGCAATCCTAACCTGAGTTTGCAGTTCAGCGGACTGTTTGACATCGAGAAAGACATACGCACGTTCTCCGCCCGCCGCGAAGAAGGTTCGGTGCAGTTAAGTGAACGGCTCTCGAAGGCGAACCAGGTGCAAGTGCGCTACGTGTTCCGGAAGGTGAACATCCTTGGCAAAGTGCTGGTCGAACCCGAGCTCATTCCGCTGTTGTCACAGCCGGTGCGCGTCGGTCTGATTTCGGGAACTTTCATCCAGGATCGCCGCGACAACGCGCTTGACGCGCATCGCGGCATCTATAACACCGTCGACATAGGCTTCGCCGCTGGGCCATTCGGTTCCCAAACGGGATTTGCCCGCATCCTCGCTCGGAATGCGACCTATCATCGCATCTCCAAAAACGTGACGCTCGCCCGCTCCACCTATTTCGGCGCGATTCAGCGGCTTTCCGGTCTTCCGGACATTCCGCTCGCCGAACGATTCTTTTCGGGAGGCTCCGATTCGCAGCGGGCGTTTCCCGACAACCAGGCGGGCCCCCGCGACCTGACCACCGGATTCCCGGTCGGTGGCAACGCATTGCTGATGAATACCATCGAGCTGCGATTCCCTCTAATCGGCGATAATGTCGGCGGGGTGCTGTTCAACGACATGGGAAACGTCTACAGCAGCCTGGGTAACATCAGCATGCGGTTTCACCAGCGGGACTACCAGGATTTCGATTACGGTGTCCAGGCATTCGGCATCGGGATCCGTTACCGCACGCCGATCGGCCCGGTTCGGCTGGACTTTTCGCTGAGCCCGAATTCGCCGCGGTTCGTTGGTTTTCAGGGCACCTACGACCAGCTCATATTCGGCACGGGTCAAACCGTACCGCAACGCATCAACGTGTTTCAATTCCACTTCTCCTTGGGGCAGCAGTTCTAATGGTCCGGCTCGCGCTGACTTGCATCCTCGTCACTGCGGCCAGCGCTGAGATCATCGATCGCGTCGCGGTATCGGTAGGAAATCAGATCATCACATCCGATCAGATTGCGGACGAGATTCGCGTCACGGCGTTCCTCAATCATGTGCCGCCGATCTTCAGCCGGGCCGAAAAGCGCAAAGCGGCCGATCGACTCATCGAGCAGACACTGATTCGCCGTGAAATTGATTTGAGCCATTATCCTCTGCCCAGCCCGGAAGAAGCCGACTCCATGCTGCAAGGGGTTCAGAAGGACTTTCCCAATGGCGAAGAATTTTTGAAGACGCTGGACCGCTATGACATCACGGAGGCCGTTCTCCGCCAGCATCTTCTCTGGCAGCTCACCACGCTGCGCTTCATCGACGAGCGGTTTCGGCCATCGGTGGTCATCTCGGATGATGATGTGCACGAGGCGTACGATCAGCAGGTTGAAAAACTGAAGAGCGAAAACGCGTCGCAGATTCCAACCTATGAGACGCTTCGCCCCAAGCTGGAGGCGGCTCTCACAGATGAACGCGTGGACCAGGCGCTGGACCGCTGGCTGGGAGACGCCCGCAGGCAAGTGGATATCCGTTTCCGAGACGGTGCTTTTCAATGAGAAAGCTGGGGAAATTTCTGTTCTTCGGCGGCCTCGTGGCAATTGCGCTCGCCGTCATCGCCGCCGTCACGGGAGTGTTTGTGCTCCGTAGTGACTGGTTTCGTACCCAGGTGCGTGACCGCATCGTTTCGGAAGTGGAACGATCGACCGGCGGACGCGTTGAAATCGGTCAATTTAACTACGATTGGCATGCTCTGACGGCCAGCCTCGGGCCTTTTACCCTGCACGGTAAGGAACCGCAAGGCGCGGCGCCTCTGTTTCATGCGGATCGAATCCAAATCGGCCTGAGGATCATTTCCGCTTTGGAGAACAAGGTCGACATCGCATCGCTTGAAGTGGACCGGCCCGAAGTGCATGTCATCGTTTCAGCCGACGGTTCCACAAACATCCCAACTCCGAAAGTCTCATCGAAGAAGGGCAACGCAATTGCCGAGATTCTGGACCTGAAGATTCAGCACTTCGTCCTGCGCAACGGACTAGTGGAGTATGAAGCGCACCGAATGCCGCTCAACGCACGAGGTGACAACCTGAGGGCGGATATTCGCTACCTGCCCGGACCACCGCGCTACGCGGGGGAAATCGCCTCCAAACAGGTGCATCTGAATACGCCTGAAATTCACGATGCCGCGTTTGATTTCGATGCCCAACTGGCTCTCGAAGCGAACCGCCTGCAAATCAACAAGGCCACGGTTGCGATGAACCGGTCCTCTGTTTCCATCTCCGGAAACGTGTCTGACTTCGCATCTCCTCAAGCCCAGTGCAACATCGAAGCGCGCGTCTACCTGACCGATCTTGCAAGTCTGAAACTTCCGATTGAACGCCGCGGAGATATCGCGTTCTCGGGCAAAGCATCGTACGCGCTGGCGACGCAAGCCTACAATCTTACCGGCAAGGTGAGTGCGCGGGACCTTGCGATTCCCTCTCAGCAGATCAAGTTGTACGGCGTCGCAGTCAGCACCAACCTTAACATCACCCCGGTTCGAATCGAACTGGCGGCTCTGGATGTAGGTGCGCTGGGCGGACATTTTCGAGGCTCGGCTGAGGTCGTCCATCTTAAGCAATTCCGTGTCGGCGGGAAAATTGAGGGCATCTCGCTGCAGCAACTCGTCTCTTCACAAGGAGAACGGGCGCGATTGCTCAGCGGAACCGTTACGGGCCCCGTAGATGCAGAAGGTCAAATCGGCGCGCGGGGCATGCAGGACCTCCTCGCCCAGGTCCGCGTCGAGATTACACCCGGAACCGAAGGGCTCCCGATACAAGGCCTCATCGACGCCAGCTACGACCAGAAATCCGCCAAGGTTCGACTCGGTAGTTCGAATCTCATCCTTGGCTCCTCTCACCTGGATGTTTCCGGCACGTTGGGCGAGTTGCTCGCAGTTCATCTCACGTCTGGCAATCTTGACGACTTCCTCGCCTTGGCGCCCCTGGCAGGCGCGGAGACTCCCAAACAACTACCCGTAAAACTCAACTCGGGTGGATCAGCCCGATTTGACGGCGACGTTTCCGGCCCGCTGGACAATCCCAGAATCTCCGGCCAGGTCCAACTCGCCAAATTCGCTGTCGAAGGTCGCGGTTTCAACCAGCTCTCAGCGCAGTTCGATCTTGGCAAGACGGGTGCGAACGTGCACAATCTCGCGATCGCAGGCGATGCTATGAGTGCGACAGGGTCGGGCACGATCGGATTGACCGATTGGAAGCCAACCGATGCAAGTCCGATCTCGGCGAGCGTCAGCGTTCCCAAAGCTGACGTTAAGACACTCCTCGAACAAAACGGTCAGAAGCTCCCGGTCACCGGGGCCGTGAGCCTCACGACAACCATCAGCGGAACATACGGAGCGCCGCAAGGGACGGCGCATGTCGAAGCCGACAACGTGGTGGCATACGAAGAAGCGATTAAGACCGCGCAGGCTAACCTGGGTTTCACACTGCAATCAATTGAGGTGCATGACGGGCATGCGCGTGCCGCCTCCGGCGAAGTCGATTTTACCGGCGCATATCAACATCCGGGCGCTGATTGGTCGAGCGGCCAGATGCGATTTGACGTCTCAACCCACGGTATCGCACTCGCCCAGGTGCAAAATCTTCGAAAAATGCGCGAGGGAATCGACGGCCGGCTCGACCTCACCGCGAACGGAACCGCACATCTGGTGAACGGTATTGTCGATCTCGATACGCTCACCAGCAAGGCCACCGTACAAAGCGTCTCCATCGACGGAGAGTCGTTTGGCAACTTGCAGACCACTGCCGCGACGCGCGGACAGATTCTCGACGTGAAAGCGGATACCAATGCGCGCGGTACACCAATCCACGGTGCGGGAGAGTGGCAGCTCAGCGGTGATTATCCGGGGCACGGAGAAATCACGGTGCCGCAGGTCACCCTGGCCACACTCAACGAACTCCGCCCCGTGGCGCACCGGGAAGAACTGCCGTTCAACGGATTTCTGTCCGTCGACGCGAAAATCTCCGGGCCCTTGAAAAAGCCCGACGCTCTCCAGGCTGACGTTACGATTCCGGTCTTCCAACTTAACGCGAAACCCACCACTCAGCCGCGCGCCGGCGCACAGGCGAAGGATCTAGTCCTGCGCAACTCTCGCCCAATCCTGCTCAGCATCACGACCAAGGGCATGGACGTCAAGAGCGCGCAATTCGTGGGAACCGACACCACGCTCGAAGCCTCGGGACGGGTTGGATTCACGGATCAGGAACCGTCCCGTCTCGCCGTCACCGGTTCAGCGAACCTCGCAATTCTGCAACTGCTCAATCCCGATCTCCTTGCCACCGGCACCTCCACGGTGAACGCTGTAATCCGTGGACCGCTCAAGCAGCCTGAACTCACCGGACGCCTGGAACTGACCAAGGCTTCACTTTATCTGGCTGGCGTGCCCAACGGTGTCGACAACGCAAATGGGGTGATTCTGTTCGACCGCAATCGGGCCACCATCCAGGGACTCTCCGCGGAGACCGGTGGCGGCAAGGTGACCTTCCAGCCAGGCGGCTTCGTCGGGTTCAGCGGGCAGCTCCTGATCTATCGCGTCCAGGCCACTGCCGAGCGCATACGTTATCGCGCACCGGAAGGCGTGAGTGTCACTGCCAACGCGAAATTGAGCTTGATCGGCACATCACAAAGCAGCGTACTGTCGGGATCGGTCTCAGTGGTGCGGGCCGGCTTCATGCCGCAAACCGACATCGGCACCCTGCTGGCGGCCACTGCCAAGCCGATCGCCGTCCCCACGACCCCGAATGAATACCTGCGAGGCGTGCAGTTCGACGTTACTGTGGACACGGCCCAGAGCCTTGAAGTCATCACGTCCCTGACGCGCAACATCGAAGCAGAAGCCAATATCCGAATTCGAGGAAATATCGAGCATCCCGTGGTGCTGGGCAACATCTCTGTGAATCAGGGCGAAATCGACTTTTTCGGAAACAAGTATTCGATCAATCGCGGCGAAATCAACTTCTTCAACCCCGCGAGGATTGAGCCCATCATTGACATGGATCTGGAAACCACGGCGGGGGGCATCAAGGTGGACATCACGTTTTCCGGGCCCTTGAACAAGTTGAATTTTTCCTATCGCTCCGATCCTCCGCTCGAGACGAACCAGATTATTGCGTTGCTCGCGGTCGGCCGGCAACCGGTCACCACAGGGGCCTTGGCCAGCACCCAGACCGTTACAAATACCAATTACCTCGCCACCGGCGGCAACGCCATTCTGAGCGAGGCGATTTCGCCCGCGACCGGGCGTTTGCAGCGACTGTTCGGTGTCAGTCACATCAAGATCGATCCGCAGCTCACCGATGTCACCGCGATCCCCCAAGCCCGTCTCACGCTTGAACAACAGATTTCCAAAGACATCACGTTCACGTACATCACCAACCTCTCGCGAACACAGGAGCAGATCGTGCGCGTGGAATGGACTCTGAACAAACAATGGTCGGTGGTCGCGTTGCGCGATGAGAACGGCCAATTCAGCCTCGATTTCCAGTATAGGAAGCGTTTTAAGTAACACGCCGTCATGAGGCTCCGCACAGCGCAGGGTAAACTCAAGGTTGAACACAGCATTATTCCAGGCGTCCGCGAACTGCTCGACCGCCTGCTCGCCCGTAATCCGGAGATTCGATCCGTAATACCGGGTGTGATCCGTCCGGTGCGCGACGCCAAAGGCGAGGTGCAGGTTCGCGTGACAGTTCCGACCACCAATGGCTGGAAGGCGATTGCGCTGAGCGCGGGCGCCCGCCAGGAATTGTTCATCAGTACTCAATGGGGGAAAGACGAGTTGGAAAAAGCCTTGCGGGAGGCCGTTAAAAAGTGAACGCTTCACGACTCGAACTCTCGCGCGAAGAAATGCGCGAGATGGGCTACCGTGTCATCGATATTCTGGTGGAACATTTCGCGACGCTGGCGGACCAGCGCGTTGGCGCCAAAGCCGACCCGGAGGCAATTTTCGCGAAATTGATGGAGCCGCCCCCCGAAGATCCCGCGCCGTATCAGCCGTTGCTCGATCAACTGACCCGCGACATTTTCCCGAGCACGATGCACGTGAACCATCCCAGGTTCTTTGCGTTTGTGCCGGGTCCTGGCAACTATGTTGCGACCATGGCGGAGGCCCTTTCGGCGGGTTTCAACGTTTTCGCGGGAACGTGGCTGGGCGGATCCGCGGCGGAAGCGATCGAGGTGGTCACAATCGACTGGCTGCGCCAGCTCTGCGGGTTTCCCGATAGCTGCCGTGGACTATTCGTGAGCGGCGGCACGATGGCGAATCTCACCGGCCTGGCTGTCGGACGTCACGTCGTCCTGGAGGACCGCATCGAAGAGGCGATGGTGTACCTCTGCGACCAGGCCCATTCCTCTTTGGAAAAGGCCTTGCGAGTGCTCGGTTTCCCATCGCGGCAGATTCGTTATCTGAAACCCGACCCCAATTTCCGCCTGGATCCCGGCGAGCTCAAGGCGGCAATTGCCGCCGATCGCGCCGCCGGGAAGCGGCCCTTTTGCGTTATCGCGAGCGCTGGAACCACGAACACGGGCGCAGTCGATCCTCTGCCGGCTTTGCGCGCGATCTGCGATGCCGAGAAGATGTGGCTCCATGCCGACGGAGCGTATGGTGCTGCGGCTGTCATTTCGGATGCGGGCCGCCGGATGTTGGAAGGTCTCGGCAGCGTCGATTCGCTCTCCCTTGATCCCCACAAATGGCTCTTCCAGCCGTTCGAAACCGGTTGTGTTCTGGTCCGCCAAGGGGCGCAGCTCCGCGATACATTCCGCATCCTGCCGGAGTATCTGCAGGACGTCCACAAGCACACCGACGAAATTCATCTGACGGATCTAGGCATTCAGTTGACCCGGGGATTTCGCGCCTTGAAGGTGTGGCTTTCGTTCAAGGTGTTTGGTCTTGCCGCCTTCCGCGACGCGATCGCGTATGGCTTTCGTATGGCGGAATTCGCAGAGTCTAAATTGCGCGCCATGCCCGATTGGGAAGTCGTCACCCCGGCACAGATGGCCGTCGTCTGTTTCCGCTTCAAGCCGGGGGACGACCAACTCCATGGAGACCTTGTCGACGCCATGCTGAAAGATGGTTTCGCGCTGGCGACGTCGACCAACCTGTGGGGGCGAACGGTTCTCCGTCTCTGCACGATCAATCCACGGACGACGGAACAGGACATCGAATTGACGCTGCAGAAAATTGATGACCTCGCCCGCGAGCGGCTGCGAATGGGACATAGCGCTATTTAGGGCGTTGAAGACTCCAGGTCCAGCAGGCTGTGGAAGGGTGGAGCAGGCGGTTCGTCTGCCTTTTGGACCTTACCGGAAACGAGGAGGCGAAACCGCCTGCGCCACCCCTGTTTTCATCCACTTTTGTCGAGCTAAGGTCCATGGCGACAGCTTGACAACCTGCATTACGCTGCCGCAACCCACCGTTTTCGGAAAGCCTTCGCGATGCGCAATCCGTAACGCCTACGCTACATTGGATCAGTGGACGCGATCCGTCAGCTCCTGCGCGAAGCACGGTCAATTGCCGTGTTAACAGGCGCGGGCGTGTCCGCGGAAAGCGGTGTCCCGACCTTCCGTGGCGCTGACGGTCTGTGGAAGCAATACCGCGCCCTGGATCTCGCCACGCCGGAAGCCTTCGAACGCGACCCAAAGCTCGTTTGGGAGTGGTATGACTGGCGGCGAAGCCTGATCTCGAAGGCCCGTCCCAACAGCGCTCACCTCGCACTTGCCGAGCTGGAACGCCAGTCTCGCCACTTCACGCTGATCACCCAGAATGTGGACGACCTGCACGATGACGCGGGCAGCCGCAACATTCTGAAAGTCCACGGCAGCATCTGGATCGTGCGGTGTACCGAATGCGGACGGGAACGCACGGATCGGCGTGTCCCACTGCCGGAGCTGCCGCCCAAGTGTGACTGTGGCGGCCTCTTGCGGCCCGGGGTCGTGTGGTTTGGCGAGAGCCTTCCGGCCGGAATTTGGGAAAAGGCAGAAGAAGCCGCGCACGATGCCGCGGTGTTCCTTGTCATTGGAACATCCGCGGTGGTGTATCCCTCCGCCGGACTCGTGCAAACTTCCCGGCGCGGCGGCGCCAAAGTAATCGAAATCAACGTAGAGACGACGCCCGTCTCCGGCACCGTGGATGAATGTCTCCTCGGATCCGCCGCCGAACTGCTACCCCGGTTAATGGCATGAGAATCGGCTATTTCGATGCCTTTTCAGGCATCAGTGGAGATATGACTGTCGGCGCGCTTCTCGACGCGGGCGCGGACCAGGCCGCTCTGTTCGCGGCGCTTGGCAGCCTGGACACTGGTGCGTCTTTCTCCTGTGAAAAGACCAAGCGCCGGGGAATCGCCGCATCTAAATTTACGGTTACAGGTGGGGAGAGCAAATCCCATCGCCACCTACCGCACATCCTCGACCTTATCGAGCACGCAGATCTGCCGCCCCGCGCGAAACAGAATGCCGCTCGCGTGTTCCAGCGCCTCGGTGCGGCCGAGGCGAAGGTCCACAATGTGCCGATCGAGAAAGTCCACTTCCACGAAGTCGGCGCCGTGGATTCCATTTGCGACATTGCCGGCGCCTGCACCGCCCTCGAGCTTCTCGGAATCGATGAGATCCACAGTTCAGCGGTCAATACCGGCAGCGGCACAGTGAAGACGGAACACGGGGTTTTGCCGGTCCCTGCCCCGGCGACGGCGGAACTGTTGACCGGACGGCCAGTGTATGCGCGCGGCCCAAGCGTTGAACTCGCAACGCCTACGGGCGCTGCTATCGTTTCCGAATTGGCAGCGAGTTTCGGATCATTACCGGCAATGCGGGTGGCCGCGATCGGCTACGGAGCGGGCGACAGAGACTTTCCGGAGCACGCGAACGTGCTTCGCGTCATCATCGGGGAGCCTAGCGGCGCCGCGGAATCGACCAGCGTCTCGGTGATCGAAGCGAACATTGACGACTCCAGTCCCCAGGTGCTGGGCTATGCGATGGAGCGGCTGTTGGACGCCGGCGCCCTCGACGTGACGCTCGAATCCGTATTGATGAAAAAGAACCGCCCCGGAGTCTTGCTGCGTGTCATCGCGCGTCCTGAGCAGGCGGAGAACCTGGCCCAACTGATCTTTGCAGAAACGACCACGCTCGGTTTGCGCCTGTACACGGCTGAGCGACGAGTGAAGGCCAGGACCATTGTTGAGGTGGCCACCTCGCATGGAAATGTCCGCGTGAAAGTGTCGGAAAACGGTTCATTCGCGGCCGAATACGATGACTGCCGCGAACTCGCCCGATCTACCGGAACTCCGCTGAAGGAGATCCTGGCCGAAGCACATCTTGCCTATCTGAAGAGCAATCGATGAAATACTACCTGACCACGCCTATCTACTACGTCAACTCGGCGCCGCACCTCGGCACCGCGTACACGACATTCGTTGCCGACGCCATCAAGAGATTCAAGAAAATGCAGGGCTACGATCCGGTCGCGATCACGACGGGATCCGACGAGCACGGCCAGAATGTGGAGCGTGCGGCCAAGTCGTCTAACATCAGTCCGGAGGAGTACGCAACTCGTGTAGCCGACGAGTTTGTCAATCAATGGGCCAAGCTGGGCATCGATTATGACTACTTCATCCGCACGTCCGATCCGAAGCATTTCGAAACCGTGCACGATCTTTTCGATCGTTGCCAGCGCAACGGCTATATCTACAAGGGTTCATACACCGGCCAGTACTGCTTCCATGATGAACTGTACGTCAATGATGCGAAACCCGGCGACCCGTGCCCCGATTGCGGCCGGCCCACGGAAACAGTAACAGAGGAGAACTACTTCTTCAAGCTTTCCGCATTTCAGGAACGGCTGCTCGAGCTATATGAGAATGATCCAAAGTTCGTGCAGCCCGATTACCGGCGCAATGAACTGATCCAGTTCGTCAAGGGCGGCCTGAATGATCTGTCCATTACGCGGACGTCGATCAAGTGGGGAATTCCAGTGCCCGTGGAAGGCAACCACGTCTTCTACGTGTGGTTCGACGCGTTGACGTCGTACATGTCCGCTGTGAAAGGGACCAGCTTCTGGCCGGCGGACTTGCACCTCATCGGGAAGGACATCCTGCGGTTTCATGCCATTTACTGGCCGGCGTTCCTGATGGCCGCTGGCTTGCCGCTTCCGAAGCAGGTGGTCGCGCACGGCTGGATTCTTGTCGAAGAGAGCAAGATGAGCAAGTCTCGGGGCAACATCATTCGGCCGTCGCCGGTTGCCGACGCGGTAGGTGTTGATGCTTTGCGCTATTTCCTGATGCGGGAGATCACATTCGGCCAGGATGGCAGTTTCAGTTACGATGCGCTCATCCAGCGATACAATGCCGATCTCGCGAACGGTCTCGGCAATCTCGCGAGCCGCACCTTGACGATGATCAGCCAGTACCGCGGCGGCGTTGTTCCAACGTCCGATGGCGCGTCTGACGTCGCTGCAGTGGCGCAAACCGTGGTGCAGTCGGCTTTGGAAAGTTTCGACCGATTCGATTTCTCACGCGCGCTGGAACTGATCTGGTCATTGATCAGTGCTATCGACAAATTCATTGTGGAACGCGCACCGTGGAAGCTCGTCAAGGACCCGGGATCCGAGAGATTACTCGATGAAACGCTCTACACTGCCGCCGAAGCGCTGCGTATCGCGTGCGCGTGGTTATATCCGGTGATGCCGGGAGCGACCGCGAAGATCTGGGCGCAACTCGGGATGAAACAGCCCATCGAATCCATGCGCGTCTCCGACCTGCACTGGGGCAAGTTGGCGGGCGGCCAGCCCATCGGGCGCATCGAGGCGGTATTCCCGCGAATCGATGCCAAGGTAGCCATCGAGAAGATGAAAGAGGGCGAGATTCAGGAGAAGGCGCGGCAGGACATCCTCATGGGCAAGAAACCCGTCGCGGAGGAAGCCAAACCCGCATCTGCCACCATCAACATCGACGAGTTCGGGAAAGTCGACCTCCGAGTGGGCCTGGTATTGTCGGCCGAGCGTGTGAAGGGGTCGGATAAGTTGCTGCACTTGAAAGTGGACATCGGGGAGCCGGCGCCGCGTACGATCGTCGCCGGTATCGCGGAGGCGTACGAGCCGGAGAAAATGCTTGGACGAAAGGTCGTAATCGTCGCCAACCTCGCGCCGCGAAAACTGCGCGGCCTCGAATCGCAGGGCATGATCGTGGCGGCCTCACTGGAGGGTGGCAAGCCGGTTCTCGCGGGCTTTCTAGAAGAGGTTCCGGTCGGCGCGCGTTTGAAGTAATGCTGATCGATTCGCACTGCCATCTCGACAGCTCCGACTTTGATGCGGATCGCGACGAGGTAATCGAGCGCGCGCTGGAGGCGGGCGTGGGAAAGATGGTGGCGATCGGCACGGGTGAAGGTCCGCCCGACCTCGAAGCGGGAATTCGCATGGCGGAACGGTACCCTGCCTTCTACGCGACGGTCGGGGTACATCCGCACGATGCGGCGAAGGCGGCAGAAGAAACGCTGATTCGCGTGGCGGAGCTCCTTGCGCATCCCAAGGTGATAGCTGTGGGCGAAATCGGTCTCGATTATCACTACGACTTCTCGCCGCGCGAAGCTCAGAAGGATGTTTTCGTCGAGCAGATGCGCATCGCGGCATCGCACCGCAAGCCAATCGTGATTCACACACGCGAGGCGTGGGACGATACGGTGGCGCTGCTTGAAGAGCATTGGGCTCCGCACAAACTGCCCGGCATCATGCACTGCTTTTCAGGAGGAAAAGCTGAGGCGGCACGGGCTCTGGGCCTCGGCTTTTATTTGAGTTTCGGAGGCATTGTGACGTTTCCGAAGGCCACGGAACTGCAACGTGTAGCCGCCGAAGCGCCGCTTGATCGCATGCTCGTCGAGACCGATGCGCCCTACCTGGCGCCCGTTCCCCGTCGCGGAAAGCGCAATGAGCCTGCCTTCATGCCGTACACCACTCAAAAGCTGGCGACTCTGCGTGGCATTGCCTTCGACGAGATCGAGGCCGCGACGACCGCCAATTTTAATCGTCTGGTTGGCATTGAGTAGGGCGATGCTAACATGAAAAAAGCAGGCTGGCGTAGCTCAGTTGGTAGAGCATCTGATTTGTAATCAGAGGGTCGGGGGTTCAAATCCCTCCGCCAGCTCCACATCTGGTTCATCATCACCGATTCACCGGCCGACGAGCGATTGCGTCCACAGAGGCTATCGGCTGATCGCTTTCGCGCGCATCCAATCCCGCATGGTATCGAGGTACCCCGGTGCATAACTCCGAGCCCCATCCGCGGCGGTGACATAGAGACCGTGATTGGCGCCCGGAAAAACCTTGATCGTGAAATCGTGGTTACTGTCTTTGGAAAGCACGGAACGAATGACTTCAACGCTTTTCGCGACTGGCACTAATTCATCCTGTTCGCCAAAAAGGAATAGCGCCGGAACCGAAAGTTTGTGTAAGGCCTGCACGGGGTCGTAATTCAGTTCCACCCGGAACCAGAGATGCGACCGGAGTTCACTGTTGTCGAGAATCTCGGAATCGGATTTGGCAAAGAGTCCATCTTCCTGCGCTCGCAAAGCCGCGAACCACGGCTGTGAATGGGCCACGGCCAGCGCCGCCTTGGCACCGGCGTAGTCGTTTCCGGTCGCGAGGTACTGCCAAACCCGGCGGCGTAGTGTGCTGGCCTCAGCGATGCCCGACTCGGACAGCCCCTGATCCCGCAACTGGCTGCCGTAGTAGTAAACCATTTGCTCGCCGGGAGAGACGCCGGGACCGGATACAGCGATCACGAATGCCACGTCCCGCGATTGCGAAGCCGCCAGTGGGCCGAGCCAGCCTCCCTGGCTCAAACCCCAAACGCCGATCCGGTGGGGGTCGATATCGTCTCGCGCTTTCAGGAAACCGACCGCTGCAAGTCCATCCCCGCACAGATCCATGAACGGAACCTTCCGAAAGTCGCCGTTGGATTCGCCCACGCCGCGCTTGTCATATGTCAGAGCTGCCACGCCCTGGGCGGCGAACCAGCGGCCCAGCGACTCATTGCGGGCTTGGGGGCCGGATCCATGGAACAACACCACAGCCGGATGGCGCCCTTGGCCCGCCGGCAGGAAGAGCGAACCGGCGAGGGTGACATCTCCATTCGAGAAACGCACCGCCTTCTTCTGGACGGGCGCGACCGCTGTGCAGGCAGGGAGTGTCAGCAAAGCCAGCACTTGTGCGATAGGAACGAAGGTTGCCCGCATACCGCTCAGACGTGGACGACAGCAAATAGTGAGCGGTTTCGCTGACGGGGATCGCGTCAGCGCACACATGCCAATACTTTTCCCGCATTTCTGCGTCCAAAATGTCATGTTGTTCGACCTCCGTTACGCCGTCCGTCAGCTTCTGAAGAACCCCGGATTTTTCGTGGTGGCGGTCCTGACGCTTTCGCTCGCGATCGGCGCGAACACCGCGATTTTTTCCGCGGCTGATGCGGTGTTGCTACATCCACTCGCGTATCCTGATCCCGATCGCGTTGTGATTCTGTCCGAGAACATGACGCACTACGCACTGCGCAAAATTGCGGAGTCTGCGCCCGAGTTCGAGGACATCCGTCGATGGTCGACCAGCTTTTCACAAATGGGCGCCGTGTTGGCGCAGAACATCGCCATTTCCGGCGATGGCGAGGCAGCGAATCTGTTCGCCGAGCGCGTCACGGCAAGTTCGTTTCCTATGCTCGGCGTGAAGCCGATTGTCGGCTCGTTATTCAGTGAAGATAACGAACGGCCAGGCAACGATCACGTCGTGCTGATTTCGCGCGCATTGTGGATGAAAAGATTCGGCGGCGATCGCTCGGTTGCTGGACGCAAAGTCCAGCTCAATCGCGAGACCTACCAAGTGCTTGGCGTCATCGATCCGATTTATGAGCAGCGCGGCACGTCAGACTTATGGACGCCGCTATCGTTCCGGCCCCAAGACATCGTCCCGGGCAGTTCGGCTCCGCATAATATCGACGTAATCGCACGGTTGAAGCACGGCGTCACGATGGAACAGGCGCGCGATGAGATGCGGCGCGTTGCACACCGTTTCATCGAACAATATCGGGACAATTATCAGGACTCGATGGGATTCTCGATCGACGTTGATCGACTCGCTGAAAACCAGGCCGGCAATTTGAAAACGCCGCTGCTCGTGCTGATCTCCGCGGTCGGGGCGCTGATGTTGATCGCCTGCGCGAATGTTTCGAACCTGCTGCTGGCGCGCGCGATGCTTCGTCGTAAGGAGATGAGTATTCGGGCGGCGCTCGGCGCCGCGCGTTCGCGCGTAATCCGGCAATTGCTCACCGAAAGTCTTTTGCTCGCGCTTCTGGGAGGATCACTCGGTGTGCTGCTCGCGTTTTTCGCGCTGCGCCTGTACACTCAGGTTGGCCCGCAATTCTTGATTCGCGGCGCGCAGCCTGCGATTAGTGCCTGGGTATTGGGCTTCTCGCTCGCCATCTCGATTGCCGCGAGCGTGCTGTTCGGTATCGCGCCCGCGATCGACACTTCTCGCACGAATCTCGCCGAGAATCTCAAAGAAGGCGCCCGCGGATCGAGCGGAGGCCGTCGAGCGCTGCGCGAGTCGATGGTTGCGGTGGAAGTCGCCGTTTCGTTGATTCTGTTAATCGGCGCCGGTCTGCTGATCCGAAGCTTCGTTCGCCTGGCAAATACGAATCCGGGCTTTCGTACGGACAGCATCATGACAGCGCAGGTGGTACTGCCGATCAACGGCTACGGCGATCCCGCGCGGCGCTCGCAGTTCATCCACGCGCTGCTCGATCGCATTCGTGCGATTCCCGGCGTGCGGTCAGCCGCGTCGGTCGATTTCATTCCCTACAATGGCGGCGCCGGCAGCTCGATTGCAATTCACGATCATCCTCCCGATCCGAACACGCCCACACAGGTCGTTTATCAAAGCCGCGTATCGCCCGGCTACTTGCGAACCATGGGCGTACCGCTGCTGCGCGGCCGCGATTTTGTGGCCAACGACGAGCTTGGCTGCTATGCGATCGTGGACGAGACCGTCGTCAAGAAATTCTACGCGAAGTTCGATGCCCTCGGATCCTTAGTGAACCTGCCGCTGGCGAGTACCGATTGCACGGTGATAGGCGTGGCTGGTGCGACCAAGTCTTTCAATCTTGCCGCCGGCCCCCCGGCCCGCATCTACTACTTTGGGAAGCCAGTAACGTCGCCGGTCGTGACAATGATCGTTCAAACAGTGGGCGATCCCACAATGGCCAATAGCGCGATCCGTCGTGACACGGCCGCGCTCGATCCAAATCTTCCGGTCACGTTCAAAACGATGGCGTCGTTTATTGATACATCGCTGGCGCGCGAACGTTTCTCGATCCAGCTCATGGGCGTGTTTTCCGCGCTGGCTGCGATTCTTGCGGCAATCGGAATTTACGGCGTGCTGGCCTATCTGGTTGACCAGCGCCGCCGCGAGCTCGGAATACGCAAAGCTCTGGGCGCGCGCGAGGGCGACATGATCGGGCTCGTGGTGCGGCAGGGCTCGATCCCCGTCGGCGCCGGATTGATCGTGGGACTCGCCGGAGCCTTCGCCTTAACGCGGCTCATCAAGAGCCTTTTGTATGAGGTCAGCACGACGGATCCGCTGATTTTCGCGGCCCTGCCGATCGGGCTCGTGGTGGTCGCGTTGATTGCGATGGCGGTGCCGGCAAGCCGGGCCGCTCATGTCGACCCATTGGTTTCGTTGCGTGACGAATAGTTAAGCCTTTTACGGGTCGGGAAGGGCGGAGTAAGCGGATCGCGCCAACGGCTGTTTGGGAAGTTGTTCAACTTCGAACGTTTAGTTCCCACAACCGAACATCACACCTCCCATCGGGCGCATTATTCGGGCATTTCCGCGGTCCGCTACGTGCTTGGTCACGCCACAGCCATGATCTTCGACATCCGCTTTGCACTGCGAACCTTTTTGAAGAGCCCGGGTTTTACATTGATTGCGATTCTGGCGCTCGGTCTTGGAATTGGCGCTAACGCGGCCTTGTTTAGTGTCATCAACACCGTGCTTCTGCAGCCTTTGCCCTATGCGCAACCGGAGCGGCTGGTTCGGTTGTACGAAACATATCCCCGCGGATACGGATCGGTATCGACGCCGAACTTTGTCGACTGGCGCCAACGCAATCGTGTGTTCGAAAGGCTGGAAGCATTCAGCCAGGGCGGCAGTATCAACCTGCAGGGTGGCGGGACACCGGAGCGGATTCCACTGACGTTGGGCACGGCCGGGATGTTCGACATGCTGGCTGTAAGGCCTATGCTGGGCCGCACGTTTACCGCGGATGAAGATCAACCGGGCAAGCCCGAGGTAGTGGTGATGAGCGAGCGTCTGTGGCGCCGTCGCTTCGGGGCCGATACCAAAATCATCGGCACGAGCCTGATACTGGACGGCAAGGCGACCACCGTGATCGGAATCATGCCCCTCAGTTTCCAGTTTCCTCCCGGCAACAGTACGACGGATATGTGGATGCCGCTCCAGTTCACGCCTCAGAACATCAGGCAACGCGGTTCACACTGGATGGCTGTGATCGGGCGTTTGAAGCCTGGCTCGGATGTTGCCAGCGCGACGGCGGATATGAAACGGATCGCCGCGAATCTGGCTGCGGAATATCCGGGGCCGCAAAAAGGACGTAGCGTACGGATTCAGACCCTGCAGGATGTGCTGGTGGGCACAATCCGGCCGGCGCTGCTGGTGCTGATGGGGTCGGTGGGATTTGTGCTGCTAATTGCTTGCGCGAACGTGGCGAATCTGCTGCTGGCGCGTGCGGCGTCTCGTAAGAGGGAAGTGTCGGTGCGGGCCGCCCTCGGTGCGGCCCGATCGCGATTGCTGCGACAGTTTCTGACTGAGAGCGTGATGCTGGCGTTTGCCGGTGGACTATTGGGCGCGTTCATGGGTGCCGAGGGCTTGCGCGCCCTGGTGTACCTGGCGTCGCGTCAGATTCCGCGATCGGCGGAGATTCATCTGGATGCTACGGTGTTCCTCTTTTTACTAGCGGTATGTCTGGTGGCGGGCATACTGTTCGGCATCGTGCCTGCGATTCAAAACTCGCGCGAAGATCTGCAGGAGGGACTGCGCGAAGGCGGACGTAGCGGCATCACAGGCGGAGGCAGCGCGCGATTCCGCAACGCACTCGTGGTGAGCGAATTCGCTTTGGCCATGGTGCTGTTGATCGGCGCGGGGTTGATGCTGCGCACGTTTCTGGCGCTCAGCTCAACCAACTCCGGAATGATAACGCAGGGTGTCTTGACGATGTCGGTGTCTGTGCCCACCGGCAAGTACAACGACAGCAGCATGTGGCAGCGCTTCTACGACCCGGCGCTGGAGCAGATTCGCGGATTACCGGGCGTTCGCTCGGCCGGCGTCATCAGCCTGCTGCCGCTTCAGTCGTGGGGCTACAACGGACCATTCACCATCGATAATCAGGGTGATGGGGACCCCGCACGCACGCCAGCGGCCGAGTTCCGGCAGGTGAGCCCGGGGTATTTCCAGGCGCTGGGCATTCCGGTGCTTCGCGGCCGCGACATTACATCGCAGGACGTGCCGGACGCCCCGCCCACGGTTCTGGTGAACGAAGCGTTGGCGAAGCGTTATTTCGCCAACCAGGATCCGATCGGCCACACCATCAATTGGGATGTCGCACGCACGATCGTGGGCGTTGTGTCCAATACACACCAGGCGGGGCTGAACGCCGATCCGCTGCCCGAAGTGTATTTTCCGGCCGCGCAGCAGAGCAAGGCCCTTGCCGGTATGACGTTTGTGATTTCCACCAGCGTGGAACCGACCAGCGTAACGCGCGCAGTCGAAGCCGCCATCCACAACGTGGACCCATCGCAGCCGGTTTTTGGCGTGAAGACTATGGAACGCGTAGTCAGCGATTCGCTGTCGAATCAGCGTTTGTATGCGTGGCTGCTGGGCGTGTTCGCCGGGCTGGCGCTAATTCTCGCGTCGGCGGGGGTTTACGGGGTGATGTCCTACCTGGTGACACAGCGGACGCGCGAGTTCGGAGTACGGATGGCGATGGGAGCAAGCGCCAGGGATGTGGTGGGAATGGTGCTTCGGCAGGCGATGACGTTAGTCGGTGCCGGCGTGGTGATCGGATTGATCGGCGCGTTTGCGGTAACGCGAGTGCTTGCGGGTTTTCTGTTTGGCGTGAAACCCATCGATATGCCGACCTTCGCGGTGGTATCGTGCATCATGATCGCGGTGGCGCTGTTTGCCACGCTGATCCCCGCACTTCGTGCGACTAAAGTAGATCCGATGATCGCGTTGCGCTGGGAATAGCCGGGCGCGGCATTCCGTAATTTCGAAAGCATTGCCCCATCCGGCGAACCGGCTAAGGATCAACTATGTGGAATCTGCGTTAAGAGGGCTGAAGACAAAGATGGCGCACTTGCAGGCACCCATGTCGAGGGAAAGAGAACATTCGAATGATTCTTCCAGCTTCTTCGCGAGGTTGGCATCCTGCTTCGAGAGGAAGCGCGTGTCTTCAAAGCTAAACCTTAGAACGTCGGCGATCTGAATGATCAGCCCGTTGTGTTCCTTAAGGCCATCTTCGGTTGAATTTGTGATCCAAATCCTGTCAGTATCGATTCGCGTTATGCTGCCGATAATCATGCATCTGGTCCCGCCAAGCACCAGCGCGGCCTGGACAAGGCGATCTTCTTCCTGCCACTTTCGCAGCAGCGAGAGAGCCATCTCTTGATGTACTTCCATATACAGAGACCAGTGTCTAGTCGAGAGTATCCAGGGCTTCCCAGTAGTTAGTTCGTGGCCTTTGACCGTTCACTCATCGCACTTTCAGTATGGCAGGGTGTGCCGAGCGTCAATCCTGGAAGATCTAAAACTGGCCCACTCACTAAAGATTTCGCAGGAAACTCCAGGATTATGGGAATTTCGCGAAGATTCTGGAAACGGGCATCGACCAGCCGGGCAGCAGCTCAGGTGCGTCCAGGCTATCGGTTTCGTGAAGCACTGAGGAGGTGCCATCTCCACGATAGATTCGAATGCGGTGGTCCTCCGGCATCACAATCCAAACGAGGCGGGCGCCGGCGGCAAGGTACTGTTCCACTTTGCGGTCGAGTGTTCTGAAATCATCAGACCGCGACACGACTTCAACCGCGAGAGCCGGCGCGCCTTGGAAGTACTCGTCTTCCTGAGCTTCGTCGAGCTGCGGTTGGAGAACGAAGGCCACATCAGGCTGGCGGATAGTCGGCGGATTTTTTACCAGCAAAAACCCAGCCTCCGGGCGCGCTTCGCCGGCGATGCGTTGCTCGAACGATTGCAGAATGCGAAGCAATCGCACCAAAATCGTGTTGTGACTACTCTTCGCAGGTGGTATGGCGATGAGTTCCCCTTCGTCGAGCTCGTGCTGCATATCGTCGTCGGGCAGCCGCCCGAACTCCTGAATGCTGAGCAGAGTTTTGATCGCCATGCATGTAGATTAGCGCAGCGATATTGTGACGCCTGGGGGGCTGTCGATTCCACCGGCGCTCAGAACCAACTGTTGAATCCCTGGTGCCAGGAAACCGGTCGGAATGCGCGCGTTGACCTGGAGCAAACCCGGAAAGCCGGGTGAAAGCCCTGCATACACGAGATCGCAGGTATAGCCCCCAATGAGAAGCTTCGGCGGGAGACCGCCGTCGCCCGTCGCAAACAGGGCAATAACATCTCCCCGCGCCGCGGGATTGGCGGCTGAGTTGAACGTACCATCCTGGTTGAGCGCGATCGCCTGCCCCGTACCGTTGTCAGCGGTGAAGATGCCGGGCACGGCGGCAGCGACCGAGGCGCTCATTGTGCCAATCACGGTTCCCGACACTGCAATCGCAACGGTGGTGTCGTTGCCCGGCTGCAAAGTCGACGGTACGAGCACGTTGAGCTGTGAGGTCGAAGCGTAGAATACCGTCGCCGGCGCGCCGTCGAAAGTCACCGAAGTGTGCGTGGCATCAAACGCAGCGCCCTTGATGGTCACGATCTCGCCCGGCGCAAGCGGGCCCATCAGCAGGGTTGCCGCGTTCATCATGGCCAGACCCGTCGACGAGATTGGCGCCGCAGCTTGGGCTTGCAATTCGCGGACGCGGCCATTGCCGGTGTCGGCGATATAGACATTCCCCATGCCATCGACCGCGACATCCAGTGGATTGTTGAAAGCGGCCTGATCCGCAAACCCGCCATCCCCGGCGAACCCCTGTTTGCCGACGCCGGCAATTGGCGACGCGATCCCCTCATTGTCCATCGTCAACAGGCGATGCTTGCCGCTTTCCGCAATCAGCACTTGTCCATCGGATGTCAGAGCAAGTCCTGCCGGAATGCTCAGATTTGTCGCCATGGTAGTGGGCCCGGTAGGCTCGACCTTAACGATGCTGGAATTCGAGCTCACGTACAGCGTGCCGTTATTCGCCACCGCCAGCCCCAGCGGCTTAGGCACGGATGCGAAGGTGGACGATGCGCCGGACGAGTCCACGCGCAGAATGCGATCGTTCCCCGTATCGCAAACGTAGACCGATCCGTCGATGCCGGTCCGCACGCAAGCAGGCGCGTTCAGTTTAGCGATCAGGGTTGACATAGCGCCTCCGCCGCCAGGAATCCGCTGCACGCGGTTGTTGCCGGTGTCGGCGACGTACATCACGCCAGTGGCATCCATGGCGATTCCCGAGGGATGATTTAAGACCGTCCTGTCGCCAGTGCCGGCAAATGTGGAGATCACACCCGATGGCGAGACCCTCCGAATGCGGTTAGCGGCCGGGTCGGCGATGTAAACGTATCCGGCTGAATCGAGCGAAACGCCCGATGGCATCCCGAGGCGGGCCGAAGTGGCGGCGCCGCCATCGCCAAACGAACCGATATCCATCATCCCGGCGACAATCACCGGCGCAGCGCTCGCTATTTTCTGAACCGCATGCGACAGGGTCAGAAACTGCATGCCGGACTTACAGGCGACGTCCAATCCGGGCATCAGTTCAATGGCTAAATTCAACACCGATGGAAGGTAGCCAAAGTCGGTGGCGCCAGCAGTTGCGATGTAGAGATGATTGATGCCATCGAAACCCAATCCGGTTGGCGACGGAACATTCACAGCCACTGTGACGATATTGCCGCTCGAAATCCGGCGTATGCGATTATTGCCGCTATCGGCAACAAATATTGCACCGCTCGGGTCGACGGCCAGGCCGGCCGGATAAGCGAACTGCGCGCCGATGGCGGGACCGCCGTCACCTGAGAACCCCGCTTTACCGGTGCCCGCGATCGTAATCAGCCTTGCCATCAGGTCCAGCTCGAAAATCTGTTGCGCGCCGAAATCTGAGATGTACAGGTTTCCTTGCGCGTCAAACGCTACGTTACGCGGCTGGATCAATTTGCCATCGCCGCCCGCGACAGTCTGAATGACACCCGTCGTCGAGACGCGGCGTACCCGCGCATTTCCGAGGTCGGCAATGTACAGGTTGCCCGCATTATCCAGCGCAAGGCCATACGGCTGATTGATCTGGGCTGCTTTGGCAGGCCCACCGTCTCCCGAGAAGCCGGCTACACCCGTGCCCGCGATGGTATCGATCGTACCCCCCGGCGAAATGCGACGGATACGATGATCCCCTGCATCGGCGATGTAGATGTTACCAAGAGAATCCGTGGCGACGCCCTCGGCCTGGACGAGGACGGCTGAGGTTGCAGGTATGCCGTCAGCGCTGCCGGCGCCTCCTGCAACCGTTTGCACGATGAAAGTCTGATCGCTGGACGGCGCCGCGAAAAAGGCAAACAAACAGAGCGATCCGAGACTCAGCACCTTTTACTCCTTTTAGGATTACAGTGCTTTCCGAATCGAAAACTCTCAGGCTGATCCGATGAGCCATATGTATGAAAGCGGTGTATGCCTTAGGGTTGAGCGTGGTAGTCGCCGGATGCCTCGCAGGACAAGATGGAATTCGCTTGAAGTCGTGGATGGCGCATGGCCGGCCGGAGGCAGCCGTCTCCGTGACGCCGAAGCGCAGGACGCTCACGCGGAAGCACGTCGTGGTGGAGTTTACTGCCGGGCCGAACAGGGAGCAGATCGCCGAATTGGAGAGTCGTGGCGCCCGCATTGTTCAGGTGCTACCGGAACGCGGGTTGGCGCTATCGGTTCCCGACACCTTCGATTTCGGCGGACTGGACTTCACGTGGGCTGGGGCACTGCGCGCGGCTGACAAGATCAGCCCGCTGGTCGTGAAAGCGGGCGCATATCTCGTTGAGTACTACCCTGACGTAGATATGGGAGATGCGCGATCGATTGCGTTGGCATCGCATCTTCGAATTATCGAGAACGACGATCTAGCCCCCGGGCACCTTCTCGTGCACGGGACGAGAGAGAGCCTCAGGGAGCTTGCGCAATGGGACGAGGTGTCATACATATTTCCTGCCGCACGGGAGCTTGTGGAAGGCACACACCTCAATGTCTGCGCCGGAGCAGTGACAACTCTCGGAGCGGTCAGCCAATCGATACCCACGATTGGCTACGGGTGGGACGGACCGGGTCTCGGCGGCGCCGCGTTGAATTACGCATTTGCGGCGGTGACCGAGAAACTGCCGGTCGGCACTACGGAATCGGAGATCGGACGGGCGCTCTCGGAGTGGGCGAAGTACGCGAAACTGAGCTTTACGCTGACAACATCTACGGCGGCACCGCGCACAATCGCGATTCTGTTTGCGCGTGGCGCTCATGGTGACGCGTATCCTTTCGATGGCCCCGGCAAGATGTTGGCCCACACGTTCTATCCCTATCTGACTAATCCCGAACCCATCGCGGGAGATATGCACTTGGACGGTGATGAGAGCTGGCACGTCGGGACGGATACGGACGTGTTCAGTGTGGCACTCCACGAAGCCGGGCATGCGCTAGGGCTGGGCCATTCGGATAATCCTCAGGATGTCATGTATCCCTACTACCGCAAGGTGACCGGGCTATCTCCGGGAGACATCGCGGCGATCTTGACCCTGTACGCTCCACAGGACGGCTCGGCTCCGACGCCGCCTACCATCCCAAGTCAGCCGCAGCAATTGGTTGTAGCGGTGCAATCGTACAAGGCGTCGACGACGGCATCCAGCGTCGCGCTCAGCGGCACGGTGACCGGTGGAACGGGCAATGTGACGGTAAGGTGGGCCAGCGACCAGGGCGGCTCGGGAGGGGCGCAAGGCACACGATCTTGGACAATCGGCGCGGTTCCCCTCGCGATGGGTGCTAATCACATCACCATTTCGGCCACGGACGCGCAGAATGCGACGTCGAGTGCGGCTGTAACCATCACGCGAACGGCGCAAACGACGAGCGACACCACGCCGCCGGCTTTAGCGATCACCACGCCGGCATCCAACAACGTCAGCACGTCGGCCGCAACGCTGGCTTTCGCGGGAACGGCCCGGGACGATGTCGGGGTAGCGCAAGTTAGCTGGAGTACACTGGCTGGCGCTGCGGGAACGGCTTCCGGCACCACGAGCTGGAGCGTGCCGGCAATCCCGTTACTGATTGGAACTAACGTAGTTACGATCCGAGCCGTCGATGCCGCGGGCAATGCATCCTGGCGATCGGTTACCGTGACCCGGCATTGATGGTCGATCCCGCCCGTTTCCAGATTAGGTTTTGCAGCTTGGAATCGGGCATGATGACCGTCTCGTCGCGTTCCGGACCGGTTGAAATGCAGCCAATCTCGACGCCAGTCCGCTCACTCAGGAACTTGAGGTAATCGCGGGCTCGGGAAGGCAGTTGATGGTGGTGTGTCAGCCCTCGAGTGGGTGCCTTCCAGCCGGGGAGTGTCTCGTAAACCGGCTTCAATGACTCCAACTCGTGGATGGTCGCCGGCATCTCGTCGCTGGACCCGTAGCTCGTGCAAACCGGGATCTCATCGAAATCGTCCAGCACATCGAGTTTCGTGATGATGATGCTGTCAAAGCCATTGAGCATCGTCGTATAGCGTAGAAGGGGTATATCGAACCAGCCGCAGCGGCGGGGCCGTCCCGTCACGGCTCCGAACTCATTCCCTGCCTTACGGATGCGGTCCCCGTTCTCGGAATCGGCTTCGGTCGGAAACGGTCCGCTTCCCACCCGCGTTACGTAGGCCTTGGATACCCCGATTACAGCGTCAATCGCCGTCGGCGGGACACCGGCACCCGTACAAGCTCCGCCAGCCGTGGCGCTCGAGGAGGTCACGAAAGGATAGGTGCCATGGTCCACATCCAACATGGTGCCTTGAGCGCCTTCGAAGAGAACGCGCTTCCCGCTCCGCATGGCGTCATTCAGGAGGTGCGCGGTGTCGCAGACCATCGGGCGGATGCGGGCGGCAAATTCCTGGTACTGATCCCGAATTTGCCCGTAATCAATAACTTCGCTGATGTTGAAGGCCCGGGCCAGGGTTTGTTTATCTTCGGCGAGCCCGTCGTACATCTTCGGGAACGTATCGGGATCGAACAGGTCGGCGATCCGGATGCCACGGCGCGCGATTTTGTCCTCGTAACAGGGGCCAATTCCGCGTGACGTGGTGCCGATAGGAACCCGGTCCTTCCGCCCTTCGGACATCTTCTCGACGATGCGGTGGAACGGGAAGATAACGTGAGCTCGATTACTTACCTTGAGCTGGTCAACGACCTCGATCCCGGCGCCCTGTAGGGTTTTTATCTCCTCCAGCAGAGCCATCGGATCGATCACCACGCCATTGCCGATAACCGCCAGCACCCCTTTCCGCAGGATGCCGCTCGGAATTAGCTTGAGAATGTACTTGTGATCACCGATAAACACGGTGTGTCCGGCATTGTGTCCGCCCTGGTAGCGCGCTACGATGTCGAACTCGCTGGAGAACAGGTCAACAACCTTGCCCTTGCCCTCGTCACCCCACTGTGCGCCGAGCACGATGATGTTGCTCATTTGGAGACCAAAGTGGCTATTGTAACGTCAATGCGCGGCGGGGGGAATGGGTAGACGTGATATCTCGGTGAGCGCGGTCTGGGGCGTTTGAGCGCGGATGACGGGTTCCTGAACGCGGAAACCCCTGTGCTGGCGTGTTTAAAATCCAGCAGTAACACTACTAGCGACTCAACGGTTCCAACCCCTTCGACAACCGTTTTCTTGCGTGTTTTTACACACTTTGGTGGACCGAAAAGAAGGATCTTTCCGTATGATAGGAACAGACACGTTTGGAGGGCCCAATGCGCTTACTACTCACAGGTTTCGTGTGCGCCGGTTTAGCCGCCGCCGCGACGACCTCTTCCCACGAAGTGACGTACTATAAAGACGTTCTTCCCGTTGTCCAGAAGAATTGCCAAGGCTGCCATCGTCCCGGCGAAGGTACGCCCATGACGTTCATGAGCTACGATCAGACCCGCCCCTGGGCGAAAGCGATGAAGGCCGCGGTCCTGACCAAGAAGATGCCGCCATGGTTTGCGGACGAACACTACGGGAAATTCGCCAACGACCGGTCGATGAGCCAGTCTGATATCGACACTCTGGTCGCCTGGGCCGACAGCGGCTCCAAGGCCGGCAATCCGAAGGATGCTCCTCAACCGATGAGCTGGGTCGAGGGATGGCGGATTGGAAAGCCCGACATGGTGATCTCTATGCAGACACCGTTCGAAGTTCCGGCGTCGGGTACGATCGACTACCAGTACATTGTGATCCCGCTGAACTTTACGGAAGACAAGTACATCCAGATGGCGGAAGCGCGTCCGGGCGACAAGAGCCTGGTGCACCACATTATCGCCTTCATCCGCGAGCCTGACAATCCGTGGCTGCGCGGCGCCAAGCCGGGCGTGCCGTTCGTTCCGCGTGAAGAAATGAAGAAGCTCAAGGACATGTCCCCCGAGGAACGGCAGAAGTTCCAGCGGCAGAATTCGGGTTTGGGCGACTTCCTGGCCGGCTATGCTCCGGGAACCATGCCGAACGTCATGAAGCCGGGTGAGGCCAAGCTGATCAAGGCCGGTTCCGACATCATCCTGCAGGTACACTACACCGCGACCGGCAAAGCCGGCACCGACGAGTCCAAGGTAGGTATTGTGTTCGCCAAAGAACCGGCCGCAAACCGCGTCCTGACCCTGGCTGCCACTACCGCCGACTTCGCGATTCCGGCGGGCGACTCCAACTACGAAGTGCACTCCAAGCTGCAGCTTCAGCACGACGTGACGCTGACCAGCATGCTGCCCCACATGCACTTCCGCGGCAAAGACTTCAAATATACCGTGACCTACCCGTCCGGCGAGAAGGAAGAGCTCCTGTCAGTTCCGCACTATGACTTTAACTGGCAGCTTTCCTATGACTTAGCGCAGCCCAAGCTGCTGCCGAAGGGCTCCGTGATCGAGTGCGTGGCGCACTATGACAATTCAGCCAATAACAAGTACAATCCGGACCCCGCCAAGACCGTTTACTTCGGTGAGCAGACTTGGGAGGAGATGATGTTCGGGTTCTTCGACGTGTCGGTTCCGATGAACGTGACAGCCATGGACATTATGGCGCCGCGGCGTCCGAAACCGGCCGGGACGAGCGGTTCGGGTGGTCTGCAGTAAACGAAGCAGAGGAGTTGGAAATGATTCTGAGAAGTTTCTCCGTTGCGTGTCTGGGGGTGGCAGCACTAGCTGCCGCCACCGGGCCCGCGGCTGTTACGTTCAATAAGGATGTACTGCCGATTCTCGAGAATCGGTGCCAGGAATGCCATCGTCAGGGTGAAATCGCCCCCATGAGTTTCATGACTTACACTGAAACTCGTCCCTGGGCGAAGGCGATCAAGGCTGTTGTTGCGACCCGCAAGATGCCGCCATGGACAGCCGACCCAAGTGTCGGCCACTTCGCAAACGACCGTTCCTTGTCGCAAGCCGAAATCGATACGCTGCTTGCGTGGGTGGACTCGGGCTCAAAGGAAGGCAATCCCAAGGATGCTCCGAAGCCGCGTGAGTTTGCGACTGGCTGGACCATCGGGCAGCCCGACCAGATATTCGAAATGCCGACCGCAGTCGAGATTCCTTCCAGCGGCGTGGTCGACTATACGTACGAAATCATTCACACCAACTTTAAGCAGGACATGTGGATTCAGGCCGCCGAAGCGCGCGCCGGATCGCGGCGCCAAATGCATCATGTGATAGCGTTCCTGCGCCCTCCAGGTTCCACATGGTTCCAGGATCGCCCGATCGGTGTACCTTTCATTCCGGGCCACGGAGCTCACGCAGGGCAGGTCGACGCCCAGGAAGCGCGCCAGATGGCCACCGCCGAAATGATTGTGGGTTGGGCGCCTGGGGCGATTCCGCTGACGTTGGAACCCGGTCAGGCGAAGCTGATTCCGGCCGGCTCCGATCTCGTTCTGCAACTCCATTACACGCCCAATGGAGCCTCCGGTTCGGACAAAACGAAAATCGGTCTCATCTTCTCGAAGGAACCTCCGAAAGAGCGCGTGACGACTTTGAGCGCCATCAATTTCTTCCTGAAGATTCCGCCGGGCGACGCCAATTATGAATCGCATTCGCAGTTCACAGTGCAGCATGACGTGAAACTGGTCAGCCTGATGCCGCACATGCACCTTCGAGGCAAAGACTTTGCGTTCCGTGCTGTCTATCCGACAGGGGAAACGCAGGACCTTTTGAACGTGCCGCATTACGACTTCAACTGGCAGCTTACGTACGATCTGAAGAATCAGATTGTGCTGCCCAAGGGCACCCGCATCGAGTGCACTGCTCATTACGACAACTCTCCCAATAACAAGTTCAATCCCGATCCCACGAAGGAAGTGCGCTGGGGCGATCAAACCTTCGAGGAGATGATGATCGGCTTTTTCGATGTTGCTTTTGATGCCAATCTCGATCCTCGGCTGATTCGGGTGCGCCAAGCCCCGAAAGCTGGAAGTGAATAGCAAATGAAACTGACTCGAGTACTCGTTGCTTTTGTCTCCGCGGCGGCGTGGGCAGGTACCGCGCCGTCGCAGGTCACCTTTAACAAGGACGTGCTGCCGATCGTGCAAAACCGGTGCCAGGAATGTCATCGGGCCGGCGAGATCGGGCCGTTCTCAATGATGACGTACAAGGAAACCCGTCCTTGGGCGAAGGCCATCAAGAGCAGCGTAGTCTCGAAGAAGATGCCGCCATGGTTCGCGGACCCGAAGTACGGACACTTTGCGAACGATCGCACGCTCAGCCAGCAGGAAATCGACACCCTGGTGGCTTGGGTGGACGGCGGCGCCAAGGAAGGCGATGAGAAAGACGCGCCGAAGCCCCGCGCTTGGGTGGACGGCTGGAACATTCAGAAGCCTGATCTCGTGATTTCGCCGCGTGAAGCGTTCCACATCGGCGCGAAGGAAGAAGTTCCCTATCAGTACATCGTGATGCCCACCGAGTTTAAAGAAGACAAGTGGGTTCAAATGGCTGAAGCGCGGCCGAGCAATCGCGGCATCGTGCATCACATCGTGGTTTTCATTCGGGACCCCAAGTCGAAGTGGCTGCGTAACGCGGAAGTCGGCGTGCCGTTCGTTCCTCCCGGCGGAGGGAAGGATTTCAACAACACGTCGGGTGGCGGCAGCGACATTCTGATGATTTACACCCCCGGCATGGTGCCGGAAGTCTGGCAGCCGGGACGCGCCAAGATGATTAAGGCTGGATCGGACCTGGTGATGCAGATCCACTACACCGCGAACGGAAAAGAAGGCGAAGACAAGAGCGTCGTCGGTATGGTGTTTGCGAAGGAGCCCCCCAAGGAACGTGTCGTGACGATGGGCTCGTACAATCTGGCGTTCAAGATTCCGCCCGAGACTCCTGATTACCGCGTCGACGGGATGAAGAACACTTTCCCGAACGGCGCTGAAATTCTGAGCTTCTTCCCGCATATGCACGTGCGCGGCAAGTCGTTTGAATACAAAGTGACCTACCCGACCGGCGAGACCCAAACCGTGCTGCGGGTGCCGAAATACGATTTCTTCTGGCAGCTCGACTACAAGCTTGCGGAGCCGATGAAGCTGCCGCCGGGAACGAAGATCGAGTGCACAGCCTGGTACGATAATTCCGCGAACAACCCCGCGAACCCCGATCCAAAGAGTGAGGTCCGCTGGGGCGAACAGAGTTGGGAAGAGATGATGATCGGTTTCTATGACGTCGTCATCCCGGCCAATATGGATATTCGTGAGTTCTTCACACCTCCTCAACCGAAGAAGGCTGATTAGCGTCGGCATCGGCCTCCTCGCAGGGGCAGTGACGCTGTCGCTGCGCACGAGCGCGCACGACGTCATCACAACGCCAATCACCTTTTCGCGTGAGATATCGCGACTGTTCTACAAGCGGTGCGCCTCGTGTCATCACGAGGGCGGCTCCGCTTTTTCGTTGATGACGTATGAACAGGCGCGGCCGTGGGCCAAGGCCATCAAGGAAGAAGTGCTGGAGCGGCGCATGCCGCCATGGGGAGCGGTGAAGGGCTTCGGCGAATTCAAGGATGACCAGGGGCTGACGCAGGAGCAACTCGAGCTGATTTCGGAATGGGTCGAAGGTGGGGCGCCGGAGGGCGAGGCGACCCTGCTTCCCAAGCAACCGGACTTCACTGAGAAGTCTGTGCCGACGCCGACAACCGGGCCGGATTACGTCGTCGACGGCAGCCTGATTTTGAAAGAGCCGGTCATTTTGATGGGCATCGGTCCCAAGGTGGTTTTGGAAGGTGCTTCGATGCAGGTGATCGCGGAGCGGCCGGATGGGAGCGTTGAGCCGCTGCTCTGGCTCTACAATTTCAAGCCGGAGTTTTCGCACGATTACTTCTATAAGTCGCCTTTGAGTTTGCCGGCTGGGACGAAGGTGGAGATCGCTCCTTTAGGGGCGGGAACCATCAGGCTGATGAGCGCGAAGGCACATCCGGTGATCCGGGCCAAGCGCGGTTAGTGGCTGGTGGCCCCACCAAGCTGCATAGCTGCAACCAACGGAAACTCTCGGGTTGCTTCGCCTGTCCTTCTTCCACATCCTCCAAATCGTCTAGCTTTCCGGCAGCGCGGCTTCGAGGTGGGCTACGTCATCTTCGTTGTTGTAGAAGTGCGGCGAGATTCGCAGCAGACCTCGCCGGGCTGCCACGAGGATGCCGCGGTCCTTCAATTCACGGGCCATGTGTGAGGGGTCGCGGTTCTCAAATCGCGCAGTCACAATGTGCGAGTTGGCGGATACGGCCTCGCCTCCTGCACGCCGCACCGCAGCGCGAACCTGGTCGGCCAATTCCAGCACCCGCCGTTCGATGATCTCGGGTCCGATTTCCAGCATCATATCGACGGAAGCGCCCATCGCATAAACAAGAGGGAAAGGGATTGCCCCTCCTTCGTACTTCTCGGCGCGTTCGGCGAATTCGGGCGTGCCGTGATGCAGTTGATCGACATTACGCCAATCGCTGTGGCTCCGCCATCCGACGACGGTTGGCGCAAGCTGCCGCCGAAGTTGCGGGCTGACGTATGCGAACCCGGCCCCGGTGGGGGAAAGCATCCACTTGTAGGCATGCACAGCAAGCACGTCGGGTTTGGCCCGCGCGCAGTCAAAGCGCAGCCCGCCGACGCTCTGCGTGCCGTCGACATAGAACAGAACGCCGCGTTCTCGCAGGAACGTCCCGATCTCTTCCAGCGGTGGGATGAATCCGGTCGTATAGTTCGCTGAGCTGAGAACGACCAGGCGCGTGCGCGGATCGATCGAATCGTAGAAGCGCTCCCATTCCACCTCGACAGTCTCCACTCCGAGCCGCTGCAGCAGATTTGGAGCGTAGAGATTGTTTGGGAACTCGTGCTCCAGGGTCACGATGCGGTCGCCTGCCTTCCAGTCGAGCCCATTTAGCAGCATGGCGAGAGCTGTCGCTGCGTTCGGCACGAAGGTGATGTCATCTCCGTCGCAATGGATCAGCCGGGCGATTGCGGCGCGTATGCGGTCCGCATCGTCGTACCACGAAACAAAATCCCAGCACGCGAGTTCGTCGCGGCGGGCGAAGTGCTTGGCGACGGCGTCCGTTGTGCGGCGGGCGAGTTGGCCGAAGGTCGCGGTGTTCAGGTGCGTCCAATTCGCTAACGCCGGAAATTCGCCTCGAATCTGCTGCCAATCAGGTGTCATGCTGCTGACCGATCCCGGATGAAGGCTGCGCAGTCCGCAACCGGAACGTCCGACGCCTGGTGTGTTCGCCGTTCCACTACCTCCACGAGTCCCTGCGCGAGTTTCTTGCCGATCGTGATGCGATAGGGAATCCCGACGAGATCCGCATCTTTGAACTTCACGCCCGGCCGCTCATCGCGATCGTCGAGCAGAACGTCGACGTGCATTTCGACGCAGGCGTGATAGATCTCCTCGGCAGCCTGGCGTTGTTTTTCGTCGCCATAAAACACCGGCGTGACGACGACGTCGAAAGGTGAGATAGCCGCCGGCAGGATCATGCCATCCTTGTCAAGCGATAGCTCGACGGACGCGCGTAGAATCTGCTCCATTCCGATGCCATACGAGCCGACCGCCGGCGTCACTTCGATCCCGGATTCGTTGGAGATGTGCAGGTCCACCTTATCGCGCTTCGTGGCGTGTCCGACCTCAATGCAGCGGATCCATTCCAATTCGCCGCCGCACCGCACGCACAAGTCGCCGCGCGCCGCCTGCCGAAGGTCGTAATAATCAGGATGAAAATCCTCGCCCGGCGTCACATGACGCAGATGATAATCGTTCCGGTTGGAACCCGAGATCATGTTGCGCCGGCTGCGCAGTGCCTCGTCGGCGAGCACGCGCATGTTTTTGACGCCAACAGGTCCGAGCGAGCCCGCATCTGCTCCAAACCACTCGCGGATCTCCTCCGGTTTAGCCGGACGCAGCTCTGACGCACCCAGCACAGCTCGCAGTTTTGCCTCCGCCAGTTGATGATCGCCGCGCACCATCACCAGCACGCCACCGCCATCCGCCACCATCACGAGGCTCTTCATCTGCGCGCTCTCGGGAAGCCGCGTGAAGACGCTCAGGTCTGCAATGGTCTTCTGGCCGGGCGTGTGGAACTCTTCCGGCGCATAGTCTCCCTCAATGTCGGGAATTGCCGGCGCGGTCGCCCGAGACACCGCCGTCTGGACCTTCGCGGCGTACTGGCAACCCTGGCATCTCACGATCTCGTCTTCGCCCGACGCCGAGAGAACCACAAACGACCGCCCTGCGCCATCCACCGTGACGTAATCCAGCCCGCAGCGCTGCAAAACCGCCTTGACCCATTCGACCACGCGGACGTACGACTCATCGCCAGACAAATCGAACGAGCACGCCTCCATGGACTCGGCGCGGAGTTGATACCAAACCTGGGGCAATTGCTTATAGCTGCGCAACTCGCCACGCGCGATTGATGCCATATCCGGTTCGGCGATGAGCATCTCCTGCCCCCCAATGGCCTGCATTTCGTCGCGCACAATGGCAGCTATCTTGCCCAAGCTGCGCCAGCCCAACGCCAGGAAGCTGCTGCCGCCGGATCCCAGGCGAACGAAACCCGCGCGCAGCAATAACTGCCGCGCGATCCCCTCCACGTCCGCGGGATTCTCGCGCAGGGTGGGAATGAAAAGCTTGCTCCAGCGCATGGGAAAGTCTCAGTGTAACCAAAACCTCCCGTTCGCCTGCTGATAAACTCTCAGCAGAGGATGAACCCTCCATGAATACTCGCCGCACGTTTCTGATTTCCACCGGGGCTGCTCTGACCCAGTTCACTCCCGGCAAGGCGTCCGCCAACAGCCGTGTCCGGATGTGTGTGATTGGCGTCCATGGCCGCGGTCACGACCACATCAAAGGATTTCAAGGGCTCGACAACGCCGAGGTCGCCATGCTCTGCGATGTCGACCAGGAGGTGCTCGCCGCTCGCGCCGCGGCTTTCGAGAAAGAGTATGGCCGGAAGGTCGCAACCGAAACGGATTTGCGCCGCGTCTTCGAGAACAAGAACATCGATGCGGTCAGCATCGCGATGCCGAATCACTGGCACGCGCTGGCGGCGATCTGGGCTTGCCAGGCCGGTAAAGACGTGTACGTCGAGAAGCCGGGCGCGCACAACATCTACGAAGGCCGCAAGCTGATTGAGGCGGCGCACAAATACGACCGCATCGTTCAGCACGGGGTGCAATTGCGCAGCTCCGAGGCGATTCAGGAAGCGGTCGGACATCTGCGCAAGGGCACCATTGGCAAGGTTTATATGGCGCGCGGCCTGGTCTATCGGTGGCGCCCGTCGATCGGCCATAAGCCCGACGAGCAGGCACCCGCCACGCTCGACTGGAATCTCTGGCAAGGACCCGCGCAGGAGCGCGCCTTCACAAGGCGGCTGGTCCACTACAACTGGCATTGGCACTGGGACTACGGCAACGGCGATGTCGGCAACCAGGGAATCCATGAGACCGACATGTGCATGTGGGGACTTGGGGTCGACAAGCTGCCGGGCAAAGTGACCGCGATGGGCGGTAAATTCCTGTTCGACGACGACAAGGAAACGCCCGAAACGCTATCGTCCTCGTACCTCTTCCCCGAAGAGAACAAGATGATCGAGTTCGAAGTTCGTCCGTGGTGTACTAACGAAGAGAACGGCACGGGCGTCGGCAATCTCTTCTACGGCTCGGACGGCTACATGGTCATCAAGGGCTACGACACTTACGAGATCTATCTCGGGTCGAAGCGTGAGCCCGGTCCGTCGCGCAAGGCGGGAGGCAGCCACTGGGCGAACTTCATCAAAGCCGTCCAGAGCCGCAAGACGTCCGATCAAAACGGTCCGGTGGAAACGGCCCATCTGGCTTCATCGCTCGCTCACCTTGGCAACATCTCGTATCGGCTTGGCCGCCAGCTCAGCTTTGACCCCAAGACGGAACGCTTCATCGGGGACGAGCAGGCGAACGCGATGCTGAGCCGCAAATATCGCGCGCCGTTTATGGTGCCTGAGAAGGTTTGATTTGGATAGCCTCGACGGACGCGTGGCCCTGGTCACCGGCGGAAGCCGTGGCCTGGGCCGCGCTATTGCGATCGGCTTGGCACAAGCGGGCGCCGACGTTGCCGTTAACCATCGCGCTCGCGCGGGCGAGGCTGGAGAGGTCGTCGAGTCGATTCGATCGCTCGGGCGTCGGGCGGTTGCCGTACAAGCCGATGTGGCGCTTGGCGACGACGTGCGGCGCCTGATCGAGTCCTCGGGTGCGGCTCTTGGTGCCATCACGATTCTGGTGAACAACGCCGGCATCGCCCGTCCGCAGGGCATCGATGAAATCACGGAAAAAGACTGGGACGACCTGATCGACACGAATCTCAAATCATGTTTCCTGGTCACGCAGGCTGCGCTTCCCGTTATGCGAGCCCGGCACTGGGGCCGCATCGTGAATATTTCGTCGGTAGCCGCGCACGTCGGCGGAGTCGTCGGGCCGCATTATGCCGCATCAAAAGCCGGCATGATCGGCCTCACGCACTCATACGCGCATCTGCTGGTCAAGGAGGGCATCACGGCCAACGCCATCTCGCCCGCCCTCATCGACACCGACATGGTTCGTGCCAATCTGAACGCAAAACCAGACCGGATTCCCGTCGGCCGATTCGGACACGTGGATGAGGTTGCGGAGGTCGTCGTGATGCTGGCTCGAAACGGCTACATCACCGGCCAGACCATTCATGTGAATGGTGGCTGGTACATGAGCTGATCGGTCGTTATCCTCGCGGTTTTTTTCTTGCACGCTCGAAGGCCGGATGGTATCGTAAGGGATCGTACGCTACTCTGCGGCAGCACTTGACGTACAACAGCGTCATACATCCCAATTTCCCGGGAACCGCGCCGCTGGCGGCTCCGCAGCCTATACAATCCACCAGCACGGGTCTCAAATAACCGCGATACCGCGTGCGAGCAGGTTCGGGCTGGCCGGTGATGCTACGGCCGGCCCAAACGTGCGAATCGCAAATGCCTCGTGCTCCTTCAACGTCACCCGTTCATGCAAATGTGCAGCAAGCTCGGCAGGAACCAGCCCGACACACTGATTCCGGCCGGAGTGCTTCGCCATGTACAAGGCCCGATCGACAAACTGGATTACCTCGGAAAGCGTTAGGGCCTCGGGTTCGGAAGGCACCCACGGAAAGGCTGCCCAACCCACCGAGCAGGTACAGCGCAGCTCCCCCGCATGGTCCAGCCGCAGCGGTTCCCCGCCGACAACGTCGAGAATCCGCTGGGCCAATCCGTTCGCGTTGTCGCGCGTCACGTTGCGCGCAACGATCAGAAACTCCTCGCCACCCCATCGGATCAAGCTATCCGAAGCACGGATAACATCCTGTAACCGGCCGGCGACCGCTTGAAGCACCAGGTCTCCCGTCTCGTGACCATAACGATCGTTCACCTGCTTGAAGTAATCGATATCCACGAGATAGAGAACCAGGTCCTCGCGCTCTCCCTCGACATTGAGTTGATAGAAGCGGCGGTTGCGAGCCTTGGTCAACGGGTCGGTAAGGGCGGCTTCCGCCAACTCCTGATTGGCCCGCGCAAGCTCCACGCTCCGTTCCGCGACGGCTTGTTCCAGGCGTCTCCGGTCCGCCTCCAACGCGCGCGTCCGAAGCCGAATGACCCCCAGAACCGCTGAAGCCAACAGCAGGATCTCCAAACTGTACGCCCACCATTGCTGCCACCAGGCAGGCGCGACCGCGAATCGATAGACCGCGGGATGGCTCCAGGCGCCGTCCGAGTATTGGCACGAGACTTCGAACTGAAACGGCCCCGACGGCAGTGAGACGTATCGAACTTCGCGCTGCAGTGTCTCGGTGTAATCCCTCTCGAGACCCGCCATGCGATAGCGGCACGTTGTCTTCTCCGGATCGCGAAACGAAGGTTGCGCAAACTGCGCGATGAATGTCGCGTTCGAGTGAGGCGTCCGGGCCTCTTTGTCGTGCAGCCGCTCTTCGCCCCCGAGTTTCACGGACGTAATCAGAACCTCCGTGCGCGAAGCCGGAGCCATCGCGGCCGGCTGAAAGCGCGCCAGCCCGCGACTGGTGCCCAGAAACACGCCGCCATCCGGGTCGGACCAGAACGAATCAGAGCTGGTGTCATTCCAGATGAGTCCGTCCGCGCGATCCATCACATGCATCTGCCCCGCATTGTCGATGCGCGTTACGCCTTTGTCGCCGCCGGCCCAAACACGGCCGGCCCCATCGCTACCGATTAAGAAGACGCCATTGCTCGCCAGACCCTGTTTCGTGGTGTACGTTTCGACCTTGGCGCCGCCGGGCGTCAACCTCAGATGGCTCAATCCAAGAGGCTGCACGTAGCGGAACCACGCCTCCGATCCGCTTACTGGCATCACCGTCGGCACGACATTCGCCTGCAAACCCTGCGCTGTCGTGTACACGGTCCACTTGTTACCGTCGAACCGTGAAATTCCCCTGCGGCCGCTGCTCCACAGGACTCCGTCGGAAGCAAACACCGGATGGCTGGTAGTTCCGACCACCTCCGTAGGCACGTTGACATCCTCAAAACTGACTTCACCGCCTTTCACCGAGAGAATCTTCAAACAGCGGTGATTTCCTGCCCAGATCCTTCCGTCGGGCGCTACCGCGACACCGAGCGGATCGCCCGCGCCCGGAGGAAACGGTGTTTTCGCAAACCGTAGCGTCGCAGGATTCACGCGCGTAATACCGCCGGGCACCGACACCATCCAGAGAGCGCCATCGTGGGCCAAGGCCATTCGGCGGACCGTCGCGCCGGCCAACCCATCCTTCTCAGTCCAGGTGCGCCATCTTCGCGCAAGCGGATCCCACATCGCGAGCCCATTATCTGTGCCAACCCACAGGCGGCCCTGCAGGTCACGCAGGACGCACCACACCACGTTGTCGGGAAGCCCCTCCGCCTTGGTCCAGGCCTGCCAGTTCTCCGACCCTGGCCAACGCGCAACGCCCGATCCGCCGTAGCCGACCCATATCGCGCCCTCGCGATCCTCGGTGGCCGCAAAGAGCGCGTTCGAAGCCATTCCCTGCTCTTCACCGGTTCGTTCCCAGTGCTCGTGCACACGGCGGAACAGGCCTCGCACCGTCGGAATCATCAGGCGGCCCGAGCGGTCGAGCGATGGAATGCCAAAATCGTTCGCCTTCGGTATGCCTTCGTCGTCAGCGATGAATCGCGAATTTGCCTGATCCAGGCGCAGCACGTGATCGTCGGTGCGCACCCACACGAGGCCGTCGTGGTCCACGAGCACAGCAATGTTCCTGCCTCTCGACTTGATGCTGAGGGGGGCGGCGAATATTTCAGGCTTCGCCGAGGGGCTGCGCAGGCGTCCGACATGGTTTCCCGATATGAAATAAATTGCGCCGTCTTCAGCGAAGAAGACAGCTTCCACCGCTTCGTCGGGTAGGCCGTCGCGCCGCGTCCACAATTTGTACTTCGCTGGGTCACCCTGGTCTATCCGAACCAGCCCGCGGCTGGTGGCGACATAAATCCCGTTCTGGTTGTCCGCGGCGACGATCTGGTAGAGCGAATCGAAACGCGCTCCAGCGACCGGAATTCGAATCGTTTCAAACCGCTCATTGTTGAACCGCGCGATGCCATCGTTCGTCCCAACCCATATCTGCCCGTTCGGGGCCACAATCAACTGGTCAATGAACAGCGTGGGGAGGCCTTGCTCGCGTCCGTAGCGCGTGATTCTGCCACCGTCATACCGCAGGACGCCTTGTTGCGTACCCATCCAAAGGAAACCTGAATGATCCTGCGCCAACGTCGTGATGGTGGCAGTGCTGACGTCAAATCGTTCGGCGATGGGCTGGAAAACGTAGCGGGGATTTGGCGGGATCAGTTGCAGCGAGGCGGCGGATGCCTGCGCCAGGCCAAGCGCTACGGCGAGTGGAAACGGTGACACGTTTTACGGATTATCGGCCGATTGACAAGCCTACTGCAGGGCGGATTCCCAATCCGCCGCAGATTTACAATCTGCATTACATGGCGATCAGATAAGCGGAAACGTTGGAGGACGTCAGCCGCCGCAGCGCATAAGCGTACCAGCGCAACTGATTCTCGTAATGCGCCCGTTTGCCCCCCAGTTCGACGTCGGTCTTAAAATCCACCACGTGCCAGACGCCATTTTCCAGAAATGCCAGGTCGATGACGCCCTCGAGCACCTTTCCATGCTCGGCGTGGAACAGGACAGGGAATTCCCGATGGCATCGCTCGGCCGCCGCGGCTCGCGCAAACACCGGGTGACGAAGCGCGTTCACCACTGCCGCCGCAGCAGCCGCAATTTCATCTTCGGGGGCGCCATACAACCGGCCTTGGGACTTGGCCAGCGATCCCACGACGGCCGCGGAGGCATCAAAGGCCGTCTCTCGCAAAACGGCGTGCACCAAAGATCCGAACCGTACTCCGCTCGGGCGGTCCGCCGCCCTTCCTACCCGCTCAAACTGAACCGTCAGCTCGAAACCCGACGGAGCCTCCGCCGTCTCGCTGGGCGTGAATACGTCAAACTGCTTCCGCTCGCCCCGCAGGATCGACTCGCCCCGCCGCACCCGCCATGCCTTGTACTGCGCCATGCTTTCGCTTGGCTCCTGGCCGCTGGCGGAAAGAATCTGCTGCTGTTTGAGCCCGATGTTCACATCCACGTTCAGTTGCAAAACATGGGGATCCCACCAAACCACCTCGTGCGAACCTGCCTGCGGCTGGTGCAGGCCAGGCTTCACCGACGGCTCGTCATTCGACATGAAGGGCCGCTCCACCACCGAACTTTCTCCAAAATCCGGGCATCCCGCCGCGGTCCGGGACTTGCGCGACTGCGGCGGCGGAGGATACACGGCTTTGTTCAAAGGACTCACCCAGCCTTCGATAGCTTCATCGCCCACCACCGGCACCACCAACAGGTCGCGAGCTCTTGTGGCCGCCACATACGCAACACGGAGGCCTTCCGCATGCTCCCTCCGCTCTTCCTCCTGGCGATGGTCGCGCAACTCCCAGGGCGCGCAGCCGAGGAGGCGCATCGCACAAAGCCGCGACTTCGCGTCGATGAACCGGTCCGGCTCGCCGGGCGCGATCTTTGCTGTCATATCCGCCAGGATCACGACCGGAAATTCGAGGCCCTTCGCCGCGTGGACGGTCATGAGACGGACGCCTTCCGCACCCTCCTCCAACACCGGGGCTTCGGTCGATTCGGAACGGGCCGCCTCAGCCTCCAGGGTTTCGACAAAGCCGCGGAACGAAATGCCGCCTTCCGTTTCAAATGATCGTGCCAGATCGCGGACCCGGCTCACGTTTGCCAACACCTGGTGTCCGGCGGGCCGCAGGGCGAACCCGGCCTGGGCTCGGGTACCGTCGAGCAGTGCGTTAATCGTGGCCGCAATCGGGATGCGGTTGCGATCCCGATGCAACGCTGCCAGTAATTTCAGAGCTTGATAAACCGTCTGGAGCTGTGCTCCTTCCAAGGCTCGGTCAGAATCTCCACGTACGCCAGGCTGTGGAAGGGTGAATCTGGCGGTTTCGTCGCCCTTTGGACCTCGACGGGAATCCGCAGGCGAATCCGCCTGCGGCACCTTGTTTTCACCCACTTCTGTGGACCGCAGATCTGTGACGGCAGGCTGAAGGCCTGCACCACCCCGAAAGGGATGCAGCCGCCCGGCCACCTGTTTGAAATGAAGCAGCGTCTCGTCCGGAATTGCAAAGAGCGAACCCCGCAGCGTAGCGTATACCGAAAGCTCATCATCGGGCCATTCAATGGCCGCGAGGGCGGCTCGCATCGTCAGCACTTCCTCGCGAGCGTGAAACGATTTCGAGCCCACAAGCAGATGAGGAATCTCGCGGGCTTCGAGCGCTTTCACGTACTCGCGCGTGACGTCGGCCCCGTAATTCGTGAATCGCCGGAACAGGATGCAAATGTGGCGCGGCGAAACCGGCGTGAGTTGGCCGTCGTTTTCGGTATCGCGAACACACCAGCCGCTCTCGTTCAGCAGCCAGGCCGTAAACGCCGCGACCGAATCGGGCTGGCAGGCCTCGATCGCTTTGAGGGTCTGCCGGGTGCTGCCGTACGGACGAGGTGCCGGAAGAGCGATCAAATGGGGCTGCCCGCTCAACGCCTCTGCGCCGCCCGATAACGGCGAATACTGGGCCTGCCCGGCATCGGCATCCTCAGTGATCTCGGGCGCAAACGAGGCGTTGACGCACTCCTGGATCGGCTGCACGGCGCGATGGCTGGTGGTCAAATGCACAATCCCGACACCGCGGTCGGCCAACGCTTGTTTGATCTGCTGATACAACACCACGTCCGCCCGCCGGAATTTATATATGGACTGCTTTGGGTCGCAAACTGCAAACAGCTTCCCGGGCTTCGGCGCCGCCGACAACCAGTCCGTTTCATTCGTGTCGTCCGCGCATAGCAAAAGCAGCAATTCAGCCTGCAGTGGATCGGTATCCTGGAACTCGTCCACGAAAATGTGCGTAAAGCGTTCCTGGAAGTAACGTCGAACCTCGGCATTGTCGCGAACCAGGTCGCGCGCGCAGATGAGGAGATCAACGAAGTCGAGTTTGCCGGCGCGCCGCTTCATCGTGTCGTACTTCACCACGAGGTCCCACATCTCATCGCGCAACGAGGCGGCGAGGTCGGCGTCGGCATCGTCTTTGAATGCGGTCAGTGCGGCGATCATGTTCTCGCGGCACGCCACCACCTGCTCGCGCGGGAGTCCGTCGGCGAAGATTCCGGACCCCTTCCTGAAATTGCGCTTCAGATCGCGAAGCAGCTTGACGAGGAGCGCTTCGACGATATCGTAATCCCGGGATCCCGCCTCCTTAGCGCGCGCAATCCAACGCGCGAAATCGCAGGCAGGCCGCAGACTGGTTTTCAACGCGTCGTGAGAGCGCTTGGCCAGCTTACTGATATCCGCCAAGTCGCAAACGCATCGCACCAGGTCGTCGATCAGGCGTAGCCGTTCGAAAGGTGGGCGCCGCCAGGGCGTTGGAAAATCGCGCCACTCGATGAGTTTGCGTCCGGCGTACTGGAGTTGCTCTACGGCGGTACCGTTGTTCCAAGTGTCGCCCCACGCCAAGCGCGCCAGGGCACGCCGCAAAGCCGGGGACGATTCGCCGAGCTTCTGCTCGAACCAGGACCGGAAAGCCCGGGCGTAGATCACGGCGGATTGCTGGTCGGTCAATTCTTCGAAGTCCGGGTCGACCACCGCCTCGACCGGGCGCTCACGAAGAATCTGGGCGCAGAACGCATGAATCGTGCCGATCGAGGCTTCCTCCAAGCGTTCAAGCGCGTCTTCGAGGTTCCGCCGAGCTGACTCCTCAGTAGCGGTTCGCCGCGCCTTGTCGAGCTCCTGGCGCAGCCGGATCTTCAACTCACCGGAAGCCTTGTGCGTGAACGTGACCGCGACAACGCGATCGATGGTCGCGGCCCCGCAGCGCAACATCGAGACCAACCGAGCTACCAATTCGGTCGTTTTGCCGGTCCCGGCCGAAGCCTCCACCAGCAGGCTCTCGCCGAGTGAGTTATGGATTCGCCCGCGGGCCGCGCTGTCATCCGGATGTATATATGGCGAAGGGATCATGGCAGGCTTCGTACCTTGTGGAGTTGTTCGAGTGCCTGCCTGGGCTTGCGCGCCGTCCGCTGTTCCTCGTAAGGACCACAGACGCTGCGAAAATCGCAATACGTGCACGCTCCCTGCGCCGGCGCAGCCGGAAGAAAACCAGCCGTGATCGAGCGGTCAATTGCTTCGATGACAGCCGCGATCCTATGCCGCGCCTCCGCCGACATCGCGATCTGAATCTCGGAGTAGTCGCCGCGCTGGGTGCAGTAAAAGAGGCGTCCCGATTCGACCTGCGCGCCCAGCAGGTGCTCCGCCGCCAGCCCGTAGAGAATCGGCTGCAGGATAGCGCCGCCTCCGACATGAACCGGTGTGTCATGAGGCCGCTTGCCGGTCTTGTGGTCGGTGATGCGCAGCGTGTTGCGCGTCAGGTGGCGCTCGATGACGTCGATCGAACCTCGCAAACGCACGCCCTCGATGGCGACGTCGTGAGGCGAACTGCGCGGATCGCGCGGCGTGTCATCGTGCAGCCCGAAAGCAAACTCGAAATGCGTGGGTTGCCACTCGGGATGCGCGGCGGCGACATGCTGAATCCAGCCGCGCAGGTCGGTGCGGATGTCCTCGATTTCGGCCTTCCAGACTCGCGGAACCGCGGGCGCGAGTTTGTCCTCATAATCTTTGACCACGCGGTCGAGTACCGCGTCGGCCGTGTCCAGAACCTCTTCGAGATCGTTGCTGCGGATGGGAAGGAGCCGGTTCTCATCCAGCGCACGCATCAACTCAAATTGCACGGAATGGAACAGGGAACCGCGTGTAAGAGGATCGAGTTGCTCCAATGCGACGGGCTCCTCGCGCGGGCGCAACTGCGCGATGGCGTAGAGGTAGAAACGATACGGGCAGGATGCGAACTGCTGCAGCGACGACGGCGAATAAGGCCGCGACGCCGGCCGGTGCGCTTGGAGCGTCGTCAGTGCTTCCGACCGCGGCTCGACGATTCCGTCTGCTCCGCACCATTTCCTGTGATCCCATCGACGCCAGCGGGCGCGCAGTGAGTCCGCCAGGCGGCTGCCTTCCAACTCGATGAGATATCGTGCCGCACCCTTGCGGTTTTCCGCGGCCTTCAACCAGGCCAGGTCGTACTCCGCGTCGTCGATCGCCTGCTCGGGATCTTTGGGGGCAGGCCAATCGAGTCGTGTCGGAGCGCCCCGAGCGGCCCTCTTCTCGAACTCCCGTAGATTTGGAAGCCGCCCTTCCGCCGCCCGCAGCACCTCGAGCGCGTAAAACGACGGCACCCGGGGGCGCGATTGTGAGACATTCACTCGCGGATACGATACGACCAGCCTGCTGCGCGCCGCCGCCACCGCGATTCGCAAGAGCATCCGTTCGCGAGCCGCGCGCTCGTCGCGGCCTTCGAGCAGGTCCGAAACAGCGCCGCGACGGTCGTCCAACAACAGCGGATCTTCGAAAGAACGCCGCGGGAAAATTCCCTCCGCGAGGCCCGGCAGGAAAACGACGTCGAAGGATCGCCCGCGCGCTTCTTCGATCGAACCGACGAAAACGCGGCCATATCGGCGCCGGGGAGGCTCTCGCCGCAGCGTTCCCAGCCTCTCCGTCAGGACGCCCCGGACTTCGCCCAGGCCGGCAGGCCCGACCTCGCTCATGGGTTGCAGCTCGTTCAAAACCGCCAGAACGGACTCGGGATTCCGCAGCGACATCGCAGCAAGTTCCGCCAGCCGTTCGAGCCATTCACCCCAAAACGCAGCCTTGGGCAGCAGGTTGAGAAATTCGATGACGGGAAGAGCGAACCGTTCCAGGTTGCGCAGGTGCGCCAACTGCCGCTCAATGTGCGGGTCCTCACCGTCCGCTTCGGCGAGTTTCATGCGCAGTTGCTGTTCCAGCCCCCGCAAACGCCGGACCCACCGGTCGTACCCTCCGATGACCGCGGCATCGACCAGGAGCTTCTCCCAGTTTGCGGGCGCCGCAAGCGTGCCCACGATAACCGGCGAATCGTCCGTCGCATCATCTTCTTCCGCGGAAGCCTCAGGCGCTGCCGGCGGTGGCGGCTCAAACAACTCATCCTCGGGAGATACCCACTCCGGCTTGAACCGCGGCGGAGCGCCGTCGGCATCGACCGGTGGAACCTGTCCGAGGGACAAGTACTCGGCGAAGCGGGATGCGGAACAACCCTCCTCGGCGCAAGCCAGCAAGGCGAGAAAAGCCCGGCCGCCGGGATCGGGGCGCGCCGTCCCACGACTGAAGTAATCCGGTATTCCGGCCCGTTGCAACGCCTCTTCGAGCAACGGCTGGTATTGTTCCGGATCGCGCAACAAAATCGCGACGCGATCGAACGGAGTGCCCTGCTCCGCCAGCGCGCGAATACGACGCGCGATCTCGACGCATTCCAGTCCTTCGCCAGGAGCCGAGAAAATAAGATCCGTTTCAGAAGCGTCACCGGCGGGAGCGTCAGGCGAGAAAAGATAGGCTCGCACGCGCTCCAGGCTGGAATTCGCGGCGCGGACGGCTTCGGCCGCGAGCTTTCCTTCGAGCACCGCCGGCGCCTGTTCAACAAGGGACGCCAGGAACAGACGTTGCAACTCGTGCTCAACAGGAACATCGAGCAGGACGAGCGGCAGACCCGTTAAACGATGTGCGCGGCTCCTTACCCGCTCGATAGCGAACGAGAACATGCCTGGAACATCCGCAAGCTTTCGGTCTAACAACTCCTGCTCATACAGCCGCAACAGAAACGCGAGATCAACGCCGGGGCGGCCACCTTTGCGAAGGTCGTTGGGCGTCAACCCCTCGAAGCGGACTTCCGTGAGTGTTCGCGCCACCGCGCGGGCAAATCCAGGCATGTCCGCAACCGGCGTGAAATAGGAAAGGCCGTTCTTTTTAAGTGCTGCGTGCGCCACTCGGGCTGCCACTGCTTCCGCCCCGAGCCGGGTCAGTGGGGTGAGGCCCGCATCCGCCATTTCCGGTGCGGCAAGCGTGCCCGCCAACTGAGTCAAAGTGAGCACATGCGCACCCAGCAATCCACCCACGCAAGCGCCCCTCAGAAACTCGTCTCCCGCGGATCGGGTGGGAGCTAAAACTACGATTTCCGATTTGCCGCACCATTCCAGCGCAAAGGCCGCGGCGCGGTCGAGTATCTCGGAATTCGACAGGGAATGAACGTTACTACAACGGCTCAAGCCTCAGTTTATCGTGCTTCGCCTTGTATTCTGAACTTGATGGCGGCGCTCATCATCTTCGTTCTCACCTATATTGTTCTGGCGATCGGCCGCTTCCCCGGGTTCCGCATCGACCGCACCGGGGCTGCAATTATTGGCGCCAGCCTGATGGTGGGAACGAATGTGCTCACGCTCGATGAAGCGTACCGTGCGATCAATTTGGACACGATCATTTTATTGTTTGGAATGATGATTGTAGTCGCAAACCTACAACTCTCCGGGTTTTTTGCCCTGGTGTCGGAGCGCGTTGTGGAGCACGCTCACCGCCCAGTGCTGCTCCTGACTTCGATTGTGTTTGTGGCCGGATTCTTCTCAGCCTTCTTCGTGAACGATACGATGTGCCTCGTCCTGACGCCGCTGGTTCTCGAGATTACCTCCGCCCTACGGCGTAATGCCGTTCCCTATCTGCTCGCCATCGCGATGGGCGCCAATATCGGCAGCACGGCCACCATCACCGGCAACCCTCAGAACATGCTCATCGGAAGTTACTCACGCATCGACTATCGCGTGTTTGCTGCGGAACTGGCTCCGGTTGCAATCGCCGGTTTGCTTGTGACCGTTGCGATTCTCTATTTCACATACAGGCGCGAGTTCACCGGCGGCGTCAAGGTTGAGCTCTCGCGGCGTCCCGTGCGGGTAAATCGCGTGCTCATGTGGAAGTCGATCTTTACTGCCCTGGGGATGATCATCCTTTTTTTCGTCGGCTGGCCGGTTCCCAAAGTGGCAATTGTCGCGGGCGCGCTGCTTCTCATCACGCGCCGCATCAAGCCAGAGCGGATCTACATGCGCATCGATTGGAGCCTGCTCGTGATGTTCGCGGGGCTGTTCATTGTCATCGCCGGCCTCGAAAAGACGCCTCTGGAGCACGATCTGGAAGGATTTACCGCGAGTTTCCACCTGGACAACGTCTTCATCCTCAGCGGTATCTCAGCGGTGCTTTCGAACCTCGTGAGCAATGTCCCAGCAGTGCTGGTGTTCAAGCCCTTCATGACGCACCTCGCCAACCCCGTTCGGGCATGGCTGACTTTGGCGATGTCGTCGACCTTGGCGGGCAACCTCACGGTGGTGGGCTCGGTGGCGAACCTGATTGTCATTCAGCAAGCGCGGCGCGACGTTGAAATCGGATTCTGGGAATATTTCCGGGCCGGCGCCCCACTTGCAATCGTCACGATCCTGATGGGCGCCGCCTGGTTAGCGCGGCACTAATCAGCCGATAACGATTTCCATCCGCAGGCCGCCCTTATGCTCCCGCCCGGTACTGGCGCCCCAGGTAGCCCTGTACATTTCACGGCGGAAGCAGATGGTTCCAACCCCGAGGGGAATCCGCATGATCTCTTTGATACCGCGTTCGCCAAACCACGACGGCCGCCCGTCGGGTTCCAACAGCAAAGCCCACTGCCGCGCCATCTCCGTCTCCGACTGCGTCCCTTCGTCCGCCTTCCAAAAATCAGAAATGAAGATCCAGGTACGTTTCCGCAGCTTCTGCTTCCACAGCTTGTAATAACCGATCCGCTCGCGGGTGACGCCGTGGGAAAAATCCTTCGTCTTTTCGCGGTCGTCCTTGATTTCGATATTCCCGTGTTGCGGGGTTTGTCCCGAGATTTTGCCGCCTGGGGTGATGATTTTTCCCTGTACTTCGAAGCTCGCCGATTCCTTCATCCAAAGCCCGAATGCGACCACGGCATCGCGAGCCTCGGCGTCATGACCCAGGCTGTCAACCAGCCGTTCGATCAGGCTGTTCATGGCGAAGCGGTCGAATGGCGGCTGATCGGTTCCCACGGCTCTATCATAAGCACGGGCGGCGTCCGGCATTGGAAACATTTCTGTAGTTAAATGGTTCGTAAGAGGTGTTTCTCATGGCGCTGTTGTGGTTCGCGGCTGGAATCCTCGCGGGTGGCATCCTGGCCGGACTCTGGATGCGCGCGCGGATGGCCGAAGTCCTGTTGGCGGAGAAAGAGCGAAAACAGCCCGACCTCAACGCGGCCGTGCAGCCGCTCAGCGATGCAATAGGCAAGCTCGAGACTCACGTCCGCGAGCTGGATCGCGCAGGCCAGCGGATGTACGGCGGCATCGGCGAGCAGATTCAGGCGCTCGCGCGCGAAACCGGCACGTTGTCGAACGCACTGAAATCGCCGCAGACCAGGGGCCGATGGGGTGAGATCACCCTACGCCGTGTCGCCGAGCTTTCCGGCATGGTGAGCCGCTGCGACTTCGCGGAGCAGCAAACCCACTTGGGGGACAACGGGCGCATCCGGCCGGACATGGTGGTGCGGTTGCCCGGAAATCGTTCGATTGTCGTCGACGCCAAAACGCCGCTCACCGGATACCTCGACGCCATGGGCGCTTCGGAAGAGCGGGTCCGCCGCGCTGCCCTCGAACGGCACGCGCAGCAGCTCAGCGAACACGTGAAGCATCTCAGCGGCAAGCAATACTGGGCGCAATTCCAGCCCGCGCCTGAGATGGTGGTGTTGTTTATGCCCGGAGATCATTTCCTCGCCGCGGCGCTCGAAGCACGCCCCGCCCTTCTCGAGGAGGCGCTCGAGAAACTGGTCCTGATTGCCACGCCGATGACGCTGGTTTCGATTCTCCGCGGCATCGCGTACGGGTGGAACCAGGTCCAGCTCGCCGAGAATGCCTTGGAAATCCGCGAAATCGCATCGCAATTCTACGATCGCCTGCAAACGGTCTGGCAGCATTATGCCGAGACCGGGCGGCAGTTGGAGAAGACCGTGGCCTGCTACAACCGCTCGGTCGGCTCGTGGGAGACTCGTCTCATGCCCGCAGTTCGCAAGATGCGCGATCTCGGCGTTCGGTCGGAGGCTGAGGAATTCGAACTGAACCCGATCGATTTGATGGCGCGGTCGCCGCGTCCTGTGGAAACGCCATACTCGCAACTGCAAAGCTGAGCGCGTTCGAATGGAAACGGCATTGGTGACCGGGGCGAGCCGAGGCGTCGGACGCGGTGTGGCTGTCGCCTTGGCCGACGCAGGCTTTGAGGTATTCGCGACGGGGCGGAGCATCGATCACGCCGGCATGCCTTCTCACGTGCACCCGATCTCATGCGATCACTCCCGCGATGACCAGACCGCTGCCGCCTTTCGCCAGGTGGCGGATGCAGCCGGATCCTTAGATGTGCTTGTGAACAGCGCCTGGGGCGGCTACGAGAGGATGGTCGAGGAGGGGAAATTTACCTGGGGACTTCCCTTCTGGGAGCAGCCCGATCACCGCTGGACAAGCATGATGGACGCCGGTGTTCGTGCCGCGTTCGTTTGTTCCCGTCACGCGGCGCGGATGATGATCGCCCGGAAGCGCGGCTTGATCGTCAATGTCAGCTTTTGGGCAGCGCGGAAGTACATAGGCAACACGATCTACGGGATCTCCAAAGCGGCCACCGATAAGATGACCGCGGACATGGCCCATGAGCTTCGCCTTTATGGCGTTGCCGCAGTGTCGCTCTATCCGGGCCTGGTTCGAACCGAGTCCGTACTCGAGGCGGCAAAAGGCGGATGGCTGGATTTGTCGAACAGCGAAAGCCCCGAGTTTGTTGGCCGGGTGGTAGCCGCCCTGGCGCGCGATCCCAAAATCATGGAGCGGAGCGGAGAGGCCTTGGTGGCGGCATCGGTCGCTCAGGAGTATGAAGTCAGCGACGTCGACGGCCGACGGCCCGAACCTCTGACCCTTGAAAAGGTGTAATAGCCGTGGTCTTCACGAAACGTCTTCGAGACCGGGTACGCAGCGGAGAAATCACCTGTAGCGTGCGAATCTGGACCCGGCCGCACGTCAAAGTCGGCCACCGGTATCCGATGGAAGAAGGCGAAATCGAGATCGACTCCATCGATCCGATCGGTCTGCCGGATATCACTCCACAACTGGCGCGTGAATCGGGCTTCCTGGGCGTGATCGATCTACTCAAAGTGGCACAGCATGGCCGCGGGCAGAATATCTACCTGGTGCGATTTCACTATGTTCCCCCCGGGAAGAAAGGTCGTGTCAAGCGCGAGCCTGGCAAATCCCGCTGACCCTCGCAAGATTCCCCCGCAATCTTCGCCAGCCCGAGCCACCTGGCAACGCCACGGTTGACGTCAAGCCGCTAGTGAAACGCGACCGTCGACTCGGAGCCAAAACGGCGGTAATCGCGGAAGTTGATTTCATTGCGCACCAGGCGGCGTTTTCCCGTACGAGCCAGCACCTCGGCGGCAACCGGAAGCATGTATTCATGCTCGCCTAACTGCATCACGTCATAATTCATCGACATGGACGATGCCTGAATCGGAAAATCGGCAGGCACGTTCTCCGCTTCGATCGAGATCCGCCGGATCGCGAACGAGTTCGAGTCGATGTACACCAACCCATGAAATGCCACATTGCGTTTGAAATTGCCATTAGGGCCCGCTCGCAGGGCGTATTTTGACAATTTGGCGTCAACATGGAACGAGAAGATATGGCAGGGGTGGTTGCCTATATTCGCCTGGTCCTTCCACGTAAATGCAGCCTTTGCCTCGGGAGAAAAAATGGATTCCGGCAGCAGGCTGAATTCGCCGGTAGACAGGAAGCCGCGAAGATTGGCCCGGGGCGATTCGATCTTTACTCCATTCGCCTCCAGGGGTTGCCGGACCTCTTCGTGATCGATGTAGCGCAGCAACTCGGTCATATTATCGCTGACACGCCACTTGTTCGAGCCGGCCGGATCGATCAGCCGCCGGGTCTTCTGAATGCACGTAAAGTTAGGTATCGTCGATCCATACTCGAGCGCCCGTTGGCGCGCAATGTCAAGGATACGCTTCTCCTCGTCCGGCGCGGGGTGAGCGGCGTTTTCAATGGGCGTAATCGCAATTGTGGCGCCCAGTGTTCCTTCAGGTAGTGCATCTTCGGCACTGTGAGTTTCCTCAGCCTGACCGGTACTCGCGGCTACCACGCCCTTGCCGAGGGATGCGGCAACCTCTGCGGCAGGTGGTTCGGGCCCCTCCAGTGTGAAAGTAGTCTTCTGCACACTCACCTGGGTTCCCTGCGTGACAATCGCGCTCAGCTCATAATTGCCAGGGCGCAGTGTCCCTGAAGGAATGGATGCCATGTAAGGGATGGCAGCGCCGTTTGGGGCCGGCAGGTCGAGCGGGAAACGGCCGAGCGATTTTCCCTGCCAGCTCAACTCCAGTTCCAGTTTGGTTTTGGCGCTTGACGCGGCGTCCGGGTAGACGACGAGAAACGCGGGAATGTCGTGGACCTTCTCTTTGGACACGCGTTCATCGAGGCTCGGCACCACGCGCACATTACGATACCGGAACAACTCGCCGGCCGCCGTATCGGGGAGCGACTCGCAGCGACGCACCAGCGCAACGGTACTTAATCCGAGCCCTGGCCGTATGGAGGGAATACTGACCGTCTCCCGCCGAACGCCGACCTTCCCTCCCAAGGCGTCGCTGACCGCGATTTCCAGCTCATATTGGCCTGGTTTCGCAGTGAAGCTTCGTTGCAGCGTGTAAGCGCTGTCGCGCACCGCTTCCATGGCCTGTTTCGCGCTGCGATACGGAAGATCCTGGCTGAACTTATGAACCACCTTGCCCGACTCATCTTTCAGCAGTGCCAGCACGGTCGGATGGAGTTCAAACATGTTCGTGTTTCCGTCCTCGCGATAATCGAGTTGCCGCAGGGGAAGCTCTATCACCAGCGAGGCCATGGTGCCTTCCGCGGTCCTGCTAAATTGTGCCACGCGCCATCGAAACTCGACCTGTGCCGGAGGGTTGGCGTCGGAGAAATACTTCAGCATGGAGGCTTCCCACGGCTGCATGTCCGCCGGTGTCCCCGGCGGCAGGGCGACATAGCCGTTGCGAGCCTGCACGCTCACGTCTTTACGCATCACCTTGACCACCAGCGGATGGAAACGCCCGTCATACTTCGGGCTTTCCGGAACGTATGAAGCCTCGTAATAGCTCGCAACGTTGTCCATGAGGCGACGCGCGGGCTTCCTGAGATCGTTGGAGTTTCCGATATAGATTCCACCAGTGCTGCGGGCCAGATCGATAAGACTCGACTGGGAGCTGGAAACAATGGCGTCACGGGCGCGGTCGCTAAGCCGGAAAAGGTCCTGAGCGCCCTGGGGAGCAGTGTTGGGATTGGATCCGCCGCCCCCCGACTGAGGCGGACCGTTGAAAACCGTTGGACCGGAAGACATGGCGATCGAGTATCGGCTCGCCTGGGCGGCCGTAGCCAGCATCTGATTGCCGGCCTCGGTTTGGTTCTGTGTGCTCAAGCCGCCTACGTCCACCGTATACACGCTCACGTTGCTGCGATTCGCCGCAGTCGTCACAGCACTGAGCGCTTCCTTGGTGCCCTCCGTCAGCGGCAGGCTTTCGCAGAAATACACGATCACCTTGCGCCCTGGCAAACCACTCTGTTGCTGCGAAAGCGCCAGCAGAGCGGCGAGCGATGGGCGAGCCTGCTGATCGCGTGCAATCTGCTCGGATTGCTGCAACATCTGAATCATTGTGGGAGCAAAGCTCGGGCCGCCCATCGGCGTACTTCCGAGTGAGGCATTGCCTTGCAGCAGTTGATTGGTGTCATTGCCGCTGCTTCCGTACGAACTGAGCAGGGTTCGCTCCGCCGCTTGCGCGTCGAAATTACTATGGTTGCGTGCGCCGAGCGTGGCCGCATCCACGGCCCGGTGGACCACGGCGCGATCGGTTGTCCAAGGCTGCAGAAGGCGCAGGCGGCCGCTCACCTGGAACACAGCGAAGTAGACGTCTGCATCCGGGGCCGTTTTCAGCATCTCGTCGGCGGCCTCACGCGCAAGACGCGCCGACTCGTTCCCGACGTTCTCGAAAACCATCGAAACCACTCGCATCAACTGCGCCTGCTGACCGCCCTGGGCGTGAGGTGCTGTTCCGCCGCTCGATCCGCCATTGACATAACGCAGATCCTTGATCTTCACTGGCACGCCGTCGTCGGTGATCTGCAGGTCCCCTGGTTCGAGATTCCCGACAAGGTTTCCCTTCTTGTCTCTCGCCACCAGGTCCACGAGTACCTCCTGCACGTTTGCGGGGATGTTCGTGGTTGATGCCGCAGGCGCCGGACTCGCGGGGGTTGACGTCTGCGCCGTGCACTGGATTGCTCCAAAACAAAACGGCAGCGTCAACGCGATTGAGCGGCTTACTCTGTGCACGGCACCTCCCGGAATCAGGTAGACGCAAGACGGAATCGCAACACCTCCATGAACTAACTGTTTGAAGTCGCGACCGCGAACTGCTTCGTTGTTTATTCTATCTCCCAGCCGCTGGTGGCTGCTCCGAAACCCGGCGCGATTTCAAGGTAATTCCCGGCTGTCAACGACATGTATGCGGTAACGCAGCCTTCAGGCTGCCCATGTGCCGGCTGAAGCCAGCGGTACTGCCACATTCAGCCGGCCAGGAAGAAACGGATCCCGGCGATGCCTTGCGCACCGGCTTCGGCACAAAGCGCTTCGTTTTCCGCCGTAATGCCACCGAGAGCGTACACCGGGATGCGCGCGGATTCGGCGGCTTCACGCAGCGCGGCAAGCCCTACGGGTTCACCCTTACCCGGTGACGCGAATACCGGACCAAAGACGGCGAAGTCCGCTCCCTCACGCTCGGCCTCCTCAAGCTCACCGATTGTGTGGCACGAAGATCCGATCAGGAACGGTGGGCTGAACCGTGAACGGAATGGCGCTATTGGTGAATTCGAGGGCAGATGCACGCCCCCGGCGCCGCACACCACCGCGACGTCCGCCCGCGTGTTCACGATAATGCGCTTTCCGGCGATCGCGACCGCCTTCTCCACCAACCGATATAGCGCTCGTCCAGACAACTCTTTCGCCCGGATCTGAATCATCGCCGTATCGAGGTCGAGCGCCCGCCGCACAACGTCCAGGGAATCGGTAATGCAGTAGCGCTTCATATGACGCGGAGTGAGGCTGGAGGAAACTCGATCAACCACTCCTTTGCGCGCTCACTGCCGTTGAATTGCGCGTGCGGCATTTCGGCGGCGAGATCTTCGGCGAAATCCAGCCGCAGGCTACCCGGGCGGTCGATCACGTTCTCCAGTGTGGCCGGTATCTGGTTCGGTCCTGGTTTGCCTTCCCGGGGCATTGCCCGGACCTCGTCACGACGAATGCACATCCATACTTTGTCGCCGATCAGGTGACCAGGAATGTAGAGTCCGGTAAGGTCGAATTCCTTATACCGCAGGCGGCTGGAATTACGGCTGGGATCCAGGGCCTTGATCTCCACCGGCAGGAGATTATACAAGCCGAGCAGTCGCGCCACCTCGACACTAGCGGGCTGCTCGATCACAGTGCGCGGCGGCCCGCTCTGCACGATTCGCCCGTCCCGAACGACCAACATCTCGTCGCCAAGTTGGAAGCCTTCGTCGAGGTCATGGGTGACCAGCAGAACCGGAATTCGGAAATCGGCGCGAACCTCGCGCAAAATGGAGTAAAGTTCCTCGCGCAGGGGAGCGTCCAACCCCCGCGCCGGTTCATCGAGCAGCAGAAACCGTGGTGAGGCGATCAGCGCGCGCGCTATGGAACAGCGCTGTTTCTGGCCGCCTGAAACCTGGTGCGGCCTGCGTCCCGGGACATCGCCGAGGCGGAACTTCTCGATCATCTCGTTCACCTTCCGGTGGCGTTCGAGTCGCGGCAGCCGCTCGGCGGCAAATTGCAGGTTCTGGCGTAGCGTCATGTGCGGGAACAGGGCGTAGTTCTGGAAGACGTAGCCGCAGCGTCGATTTCGTGCCGGCACATGCACACCGGTCGCGCCGTCGAACAGGATGTCGTCGTCGAGCATAATGCGTCCTTCATCGGGACGGACAAATCCTGCAATGCAATCGAGCGCCAGCGTCTTTCCGGAGCCGCTCGGACCGAAGAGCACAGTGATAGCCGAGCCGGCCTGCAAATCGACATCCAGCGTGAAGCCGGCGGAATCGCGTCCCGCCGGAAACTGCTTCCGAATTCGCGCCCGGATCATAACGGCGTCTGCCGGGGACCAAACGGATTGGTCGCAAAACGGTTGGCCAGGCTGAGAATCACGAGCGCTACGGCCGATATCACCAGCACCATCATCCGCGCCGCCGCGCCATTGCCGGATTCCACGGCGTCGTAGATTGCGAGCGCTATGGTCTGAGTGCGGCCGGGAATGTTGCCGGCGATCATGAGCGTAATTCCGAAGTCCCCCAAGGCCCGCGCAAAGGCCAGCGCGGCGGCCGCAAGAATCGACCGGCGCGTCAAGGGTAGCGTGACCCGCCAGAAGAGCCTCATCTCCGATGCACCCAGATTTCGCGCCGCCCGCTCGAAAGAGTGGTCGACGCTCTCAAAAGCCGCGCGAGCGGACTTGATCAAAAGCGGTGTGGAGTGAAACAAAGCGGCGACAACCGCAGCCTGCCACGTGAAGACCAGGGGAGTTCCGAAGGCCCACTCGTAGACCTTGCCGAGTGGACTCGCGCGGCCGAACGTGACGAGCAGGTAGTAGCCGAGAACGGTCGGAGGAAGGACCAATGGCAGCGTAATCGCGGCGTCCACTATCTCCTTCCCGCGAAACTTACGATTCGCGAGAGCCCAGGCCAGCCACAACCCAAGGACGAGGGCGATTGTGGTGGAAATCGCAGCGACGCGGAGGCTGAGCCAGAGCGGAAACCAGTCGATGGCCATCCGGGAAACTTGATTCTAGCAATCCGCTTCGCCAGGAATCGCCGGCCGTCGAGGACAGAGATCTGCCCGTGTACTGCAATTTCTCGAAAACGGCGAGTCTGATTGATCTTGTGATGCAGGCTGTTAGCCTGCGGCGGGTTGTTAACCCGCCCGCCGGACTATTCGGTTAAGAGAAACTAGGCGAACTCAGCCGGCTCCGTTACCGCGCTCATCCACTTTCGTCGACCAGCGCTCCACGGCGACCCGCGAAAAAACACAAAATCCGGTGTTGTGGGAATTCACTCGGGAAATATCTCGGTTGCGGCCTCCGCTTGCGACGGGTGGAGTCCCATGACACCATCATTGTGAACCGAGCAAACTAATCCGCGCTCACTTCCGTCATGCGTGCCGCGATGATCGTGCACCTGCACGCACGAATGGAGATTGAGCATGGCAATCAGCCTTTCGCAATCCAGTACGACATTGAAGTAGACCCAGATGTGACAGTTCTGCGACCAGGGCTGCCCGATATAGTTCGGATATTTGCCCCGATGACGCAGGGCATTTTCCACCGGGAGCAAATGCTCGCAGATGCCAGTGTCGCGGGACAGTTCTTCGGCGGCGGCTGTGTTTCCGGAGCGTCGACATAAAGATGAAAGGCTGTCGCGCACCTCCAGGCACCGACGATCGTCGACGGGAAAGCGATCGCAAACATACGCGTACACTTTCAGCTTCAGTGGGAAGGCATCATCCAGCCGATCGAGTGACGCCAGCACGTTAGCCAGGTTGTCCGCTGCTGCGATGGCCGGTCCGGATTCAGGACCGGCGAGTTCCGTAAGGAGACGGAACACTGCTTCAAAGTAAGGGACCGACGCGGCCGCCTGGCTCCTGTTCGCAAAGAACCCGCGCCAGGCAGCGACGCTCCGGCCAACATCCTCAAGCTCCAGCGGTGATTTTGTAGCGGCGGACCGCAATTGTTCGCCGGCAACGGAAATCGCCGCCTCGAAACTGCCCAGGTTAAGAAGTCGGGTAAGCTCAGTCATCGATGCGCAATCGCTATTGTCCCCTGAGTCCGTGCCGGCGGAGAGGAAAGAGCGGCCAGGATTCTTGAACCTCCGGCTTCTATAATGCGGATGAGACACTGGTTACGTTTTCCCAAGCGCCACGTCTCAAATGTGTGTCCACGCAAATGAGCCAGTCATGCGTCGAACCAGTCCCGGCAATCAAGGGTATTCAGGTTCTGCGTGCTGAGACATTGCCTGGCGTGATTTTCTATCGCGGGAATGAGATCAGCCATCGTTACCCCCGGCATTGGCACGACGAACTGCATGTTTGTAAATACCACGCCGGTACAGGCTATCTGCGCTACAAAGGCAACTCCTATCAGAGCTGCCCGGGCGACCTGGCCGTTACTGCTCCTGGTGAGGTCCACGAGAACTGGGTCGTGCCAGGCGCGAGCGTCAGCTTCCACAGCGTGTACATCCCTGTTCCTCTGCTTCACTCCGCTTTTCAACAGCTCGGCACGAAGCAGCGAGGATTGACTTTTGGCGTGGGTTTTCTCCCGGCCGGCGACACCGGCCGGTGGCTTGTCGCCGCTTATCAAGCCATTGAAGACGCCGCTTCGCCACTGGCCTGCGAGGATCGGTGGCTCGGCTTCCTGTTGTCTTTGATCCGGCAGTGTTCAGATTCCGAACCAATGCCCGCGTCTATCGGCCAGGATCGGAAGTGCGTGCGGAAGGTGCGCGAATACATTGATGCCCACTTCACGCGATCGATTTCAATGGGCGAACTGGCCGGCGCTGTTGGATTGAGCATGTTTCATCTCCATCGTATGTTTCGCGCGACTACCGGTATCCCTCCGCACGAATACCAGATCCAGCTTCGGATCAATCATGCGAAACGACTGTTACAGAGAGGACACCGTCCAGTGGATGTAGCACTGTCCAGCGGGTTCAGCGACCAAAGCCATCTCACCAGGCATTTTAAGCGCCTCGTCGGTATCACTCCCGCCAAATTTTCGGCCTGATCAGCGTCGTTTTCGCGCGACAGCAAGAACGTGCAAGACGCTCCGGCTTGCCGCCCCTATCATGAACCCTGTTCCAGGGGACCGCATGGACGGGTTGGGACGGACTGAGATGGAGTTTCATGATCTTTTGGCTTAAGCCTTCCCGGCACAGCGTTGTGGGTGCGCTTTCAATCGTTGGGATATTCGTTTGCACTGCGTGCCCCGCGTTTTCGGCCGACAAACTGCCCTCTGCCGACGGCCGAAACATCGAGAAAGTGGAGATCGCACCCGGCATTTATCAATTCATGACTCTGCGGGATAGCTACGTCCGCCAACTCAATTCGGTGGCGATCGTGAACGAGAACGATGTGCTGGTGTTTGATACGAACACACGGCCTTCCAGCGCACAACTGATCCTCGACGAAATACGCCGGCTCACGAGCAAGCCAGTGCGTTATGTGGTGAACTCGCATTGGCACCCTGACCATTGGTCGGGAAACGAAGTGTACTTGAAGGCGTTCCCTGACTTGCAGATCATTGCGTCGGAACAGATGCTTGGGTACATGCTCAACACCGCGAACGCGTGGCCCCGCCGTTTCCAGAACAACCTCAAGCAACTGCGGAACAGGCTGGAAAAGGAGGTCGCCACTGGGAAGAAGGACGATGGATCGCCGTTGACAGCGGAAGGACGCATGGAAGATGAGGAGGATGTAAAGAACTATGCCAGCCTCACAGATGAGCAGGTTCGGCTGAAGCACATCTTTCCCAATCTCACGTACACCGGCAAGCTGGCATTCGTGCATGGCGGCCGCGAATTCCGCTTCATGAGCGTGACGGGTGATGCCGACGGCACCACCGTGCTTTATCTTCCGCGTGAGAAGGTGCTCATTACGGGCGACGTCATCTCCTACCCCATCCCGTACTTCACGCCTCCGCCGGGCCGCCACGCCGCAAGTCTCAGGGAACTTGCGCAGTTGGACACCGGCGTGATCGTCCCGGGACACGGGCCGGCATTTCGCAACAAAGACTTTCTCCATCTGGAACTTCAGCTCCTGGAAACTGTCATCGCCGGTGTTCGCGGAGAACTGCGGAAAGGGGCGCTGGCCCTGGCCGATATTCAGGCCGTCGTGACCGCCGAAAGCCTGCGGGAAAAGTTCACCCACAATGATCCTGACCTCGACGCACGGTTCCGCGAACGGGTCAAGTTCCTGGTGAAGATCGCCATCCGCGAAGAAGTGGATAACAAGGACTACTGATGAGTCGCACATCCCGAAACGCGCTGAGGACAATGCACCTGACGGAAACGTCAGTGGGAATACGACGGTCATCATCGGCGACCGTGAGGTGTTCGTCGTGGACTCGTGTTTTCAACTTTCCGCCGCTCGATCCGATATCCGGCTCATTCGCCAATGGACTCCCAAAATAAGGTCCGCTCACAACGAGGCTATGAACAATGCTTTGCCGCCACCTCGATCGGCACCGCTATTCGTCGCGCAAGGCGGACATCGGATCGATCTTCGTCGCGTGCAGTGCCGGGAGGTAGCATGCCAGCAGGGCGGCCGCCAGTAACGTCACGACGACTGCCGCGAGCGAGCGCCAGTCGAAGCCCGACACGTTGTACAGCAGGCCGCGCAGCGTGCGCCCGACGAACCAGGCGCCGGGAAGGCCCAGCGCCAGTCCTGCCAGTGCGGCCTTCATTCCATCGCCAACCATCAGGCGCAGAACCTGCGCGCGCCCAGCGCCGAGCGCCATGCGGATGCCCATTTCGTGGCTGCGCTGGGCTACCGAGAAGGTCATCACGCCGTAGATTCCGATTGCCGCCAGTAACAGCGCCAGGCCGGCGAAGGTGCCAAAGACGACGACTGCGAAACGGTCGCTGGCCACCGATTGGCTTACCACCTGGTCGAGGGTCAGCACGCCAGTCATCGGCAGATCCTGATCGAGCGAGCGGATGGCAGCGGCGATGCTCTTCGTCACTGCGGTAGGGTTGCCGCCGGTGCGTACGGCGATGGACACGAAAGCCCAGGGGCTTTGATCGAAGGGCACGTCCACCTCAGGCGAGCCTGAGGACGGATGCGACCCGTACTGCACGTCGTGAAAGACACCGACGATCTGCCATTCCACCGGAGCGCCCAGGGGCGGATTGTGGCCGGGCAGCAGCTCCGGGATGCGCAGGCGTTGGGCGAGCGGGTCCATGCCAGGCAGATATTGACGGGCGAAGCTTTCGCTGACCATCGCCACACGAACGCCGCCGGCGATATCGCGGGCGTTCAGAAAGCGTCCCCGGCTCAAGCGGATTCCGTAAGTTTCGTAGTAATCCGGTGTCGCCGGCTGGTAAAAAGCCGTGGGTTGCTTGCTCACATCCACCGACGGCTGTCCGGCAACCGAGAACGGCAGCGAACCGGCTCCGCCGCCGGCCGGCAGGAACGGTGAGAGCGCCGCACGCTGGACCCCTGGCACAGCTTTGATCTTCTCCAGCAATTGCCGGTAGAACATTCGGATCTGGTCTGCCTGCATGGTACGGCCTGTCCGCAGCGGCACGCGAAATGTGAGGACGTGGTGAGTTTGAATGCCGAGGTCGGCGGTCGCCACGTTCCAGAAACTGCGAACGGTCAGCCCGGCGCCGGTCACGAGGACGAATGCGAGCGCGAATTCCGCCACCACCAGGGCGGTACGCAGGCGACGATTCCCCCCGCCGGCGAGGCTCCGTCCGCTTTCCTTCAGGACATCGTTGAGGTTCTGCCGCGCGGCGTGCCACGCTGGCGCGCTGCCGAACAGTACGCCGCTCAGCAGGGTTGCACCCAGGGTGAAGAGCAGCACCGGGATGTTCAATCGCGGGTCAGCCTCGTAGGGAATGCCCAGATCGTTCCGGGGCATAGCCGCCAAGACCCCCTTCAGGATTCCGCTCGCGCAGAAGACGCCCAGGGCGCCTCCTAGACTCGCGAGCGCGAGACTCTCCGCCAGGAACTGACGGAAGACCCGTCCGCGCGAAGCGCCATGCGCGACCCGGACAGCGACCTCACGTTCGCGCGCCATTCCCCATGCGAGCAGCAGATTGGCGATGTTGACGCATGCGATCAGGAGAACGAAGCCCACGGCCCCCATCATCAGCCACAGGCCCGTGCGTGTATTGCGAGGCAGAAAATCATTCTTGAGCGGTTCCACGCTGACGGTCAGATCGGCATCGGTTACGGGGTAAGACCGCGCCAGCCGTTTCTCGATTAGTGTCATCTCGGCATTGGCGGCGGCCAAGGACACTCCGGGCTTCAGGCGTCCAAGAACCAGAAGCCAATGCCCCTCGCGGTTGATCTCTTCAGGCTGGAAAGCCAACGGCACGTTAATCTGACTGTCGCCACGGTCGTTGGGCCCTGGAGCGGCGACACCGACGATGGTGTACAACTCCCCGCTCATACGCAGCTTCCTTCCGACAACTTGAGGATCGCTGCCGAATTTCTGCTGCCAATAGGAGTAGTTCAGGATGACCACCCGATCATTGCCCACCTTCGAGTCGTCGGGAAGGAAGTGCCTTCCAAGATGCACGTTCTGTCCGACCAGCAAATCGAAGAAGGCTGTGGACAAGCGCGTGGCCTGGACCTCTTCGGTCCAGTTTTCGGTCGCGATGGTGAAGCCCGCACCCGTCCAGGCGCCGAGGCTTTGGAACACCGTGCTCTGGCGCTGCCAGTCCTGATAATCATCGGTAGAAGTGTTGATCCTCTCGCCTTTGCGGTGCGTCCAGACCATCACCAGGCGGTCCGAGTCAGGGTATGGGAGGGGAGCCAGCAGAACCGAGTACAGCAGGCTGAAGATCGCCGTGGTGGCGCCGATGCCCAGAGCCAGGGCCACCAGTGACACGACGGCAAACCCCGGACTCTTCCGCAGCAGCCGGGAACCGAAACGAATGTCGCGTAAAAACTCAATCACGTGGTGAGCCTCCCGACATGAGTAAGACGTAACATGTAGTGGTTGTCAAGCACGTGCCCAGCCAGGGCGTCCTTGTGCACTTGTGGGATAGATGCGATTGCACCCATCACAGCGTTGTCCGGTCTCGGGCCTCTAGTGTTCGTTTCCGGACGGCTGGACAGTAGCGTCTTTGAGGGACTACGGCCGCGCGGGTTCGCCGCCCGGCAAAGGCGATACCAGAAGCACAATCGTGCCGAGGTCGATAGCATCCTTCAGGCTTGCAGGAAGCAATTCAGCGGACGCAATTCGACCCGCGTCATCTGAGACACGCCGGCTTGCTGTCCCAGGGATCGCGTCGGCTCCGACGAGAACGCCGCCGATTCTCATGCCTTATCGAGCCACGCCATTCGGCCTTTGGGAACTGCGGGGCGTCGCAACGGACGCCAATGGCCGCCTTGATCGAACATTGCCGCGAGCAGTCGTGAGACGGCGGAAACTGGACGATTGGAAATATAGGCATTGCAGGTGCTGCCAAAGGCCCTGCAAGTCAATTAACCACGGGTCCGCCGTTTCCTTCTTCGAAGCGGTGCCAGAGATCGGCCGCATGGGCCTACGCGAGGGCATCCATAACAGTCCCATATCAGATCTTCACGTGCATATCTTCACTCGATGCACGTGAATCCCCAAGCGGCGCCCAAACGGATTCAGTTGGTTGCACCGAACGAGCCATACATTCAATGGCCAAAATGGCTCACTCGGAGACAGAGTGTCATGGAATAACACGACACGGTCGCCGCTATCGCGTATCATCAATGGAGCGAGTCTACGGGCGCCGCCGGGATTCTATTCAATTCCAGACAAAGATCAACCAATACCGGACAAACGTCCTCGCTGGCGACTACCTTTTCCCTCGTTTGTGCGTCTAAACAGAGTTGTTTGAGGAGATCATTTGCCTTTTCAGGAGGCAATATCAGTTAGACAGGGTTAGTCTCAAAAGCTTGTTCGCTCCGGCGAATTAAATAAAGAGTAGTCCTTTGTTGGGGAGGAGATCCATCATGAGATCAATGCGATTCGTGTGTCTTTTTGTAATACTAGCTGCACTTGTCGTTCCGGTATCCATCTGGGCACAGGGTGCGGTTGGTACGATTAACGGAACCGTTACCGACGCGACCGGTGGTGCTGTTGCGGGCGCGACCGTTACCGCTACTAATACTGGAACCCGGGCTGAGTCGAAGACCCGAACCGACGCCACCGGCGCCTATCGGTTCGTGGATCTGCCCCCCGGACAGTACACTATCACCGTCGAAGCGCCGGGATTCCGGAAATCGGTCACGGCCGAGCAGCGCTTGCTGGTGGCCAGCACACTGCGTCTGGACGTCAGCCTGGAAGTCGGGCAGGTTACCGAAAGCGTAACGGTGGACACGCGCGCAGCCCAGGTGAACACCGACGATGCGCAACTGGGCGAAGCCCTCACAAACATTCCCGACCTCCCGATCCTCTCTGGTAGCGGCGGCCGTAATGCCCTCTCGCTCGTCGCACTGCAGCCGGGTGTAGTCGTTACGCCTTCTACTACGGCAGCCCAGCCCGGAAGTTCGGTCGGCCCGTTCAACATCAACGGCCAGCGCTCGCAAGCGAACAATTTCATCCTCGATGGCGCGGATTCCAACGACCTGGCGATCAACATTCCCGATTCGGTCGACGTGATCTCACCTAATGCGCTCGGTGAGTTTCGCGTCGTCACCGGCCCGATGAAAGCCGAATATGGACGCAACTCCGGCGCCGTCATCGAAACGACGATTAAGTCCGGAACGAATTCCTTCCATGGCCAGGCAACGGAGATCTTCCGTAACAAGGTGTTGAACGCGACGCCGTTCTTCCTCAATGCCGCCAGCCAGCCCAAGCCGCAGTACAACGCCAACGACTTCGATGCCAATATCGGGGGCCGCGTCATCAAGGACAGGACGTTCTTCTTCGTGTCGTACCTGGGTTTTCGCCGTGTCATCGGCCAAACCAATGAGGGAACGGTATTCAGCGATGCCGAGCGTGCTGCGATCCTTGCCAGTGGCGTTCCCGCCGCCAAGGCCGTCGTGAATATCACTCCCAAAGCCTCCTTTGGCAACCAGCTGTTCAGCGCCCCGGTAGACTCACTCAATCGCGACCAGGGTGTAATGAGGATCGATCATCGTTTCTCAAACTCCAACAATTTCTCGGCTTCGTACTTCACCGAGAGGTCAACGGATAATGCGCCGTTTGCGTTCCAGGGGCCCACGATTCCAGGCTTCGGCGAACTCGACCTGATCACCTACCATAATGTTGCGCTGCACGACACACACACCTTCGGCCCCAACATTGTTAACGAGGCGGTGGCATCCTTCCACCGGCGCGACCAGCCCGGCGTAGTGCCGGCGAACACCACAAGTCCCGCCAGCCTCGGTTTCACGGGCATCATACCCGACGACCCCAGCGCCGCGGGCCCGCCGTTCTTCAACATCGGCAGCATCGTCATTGGGAATACCTATCAAGGTCCGCAAGCCCGCCGGGACAACACCTGGCAGTATCAGGACAGCGTCAGTTGGATCAAGGGCCGGCACACCATAAAGTTTGGCGCTGAGTTCCGTGCCTACGAGCAGAATCAGATTTTCGATTTCATCAACAACGGGTACCTGGCGTTCTCGGGTGATGCCACGACACAAGGTCTCGTGCCGCTGATTCCCGGCCTGGCGAACTCCGATCCCGCGATCAACGACTTCGCGAACGGCTACATCTCGAACTTCTACGACCAGTCCAACGCAAATCGCCAGGGCTATCGCGACAAGTTCTTCAGCGTCTTCGCGCAAGACGATTTCAGGGTCACCAGAACCTTCACTCTCAACATCGGTCTGCGCTATGACTTCGCCGAACCGCTGACTGAACTGAATAATCGCGTAAGTACGTTCCGTCCCGGTCAGCAATCCAGTCTCTTCCCGACCGCCCCCACGGGTTTGGTATTTCCGGGTGACCAGGGAATCAGCAACTCTACCTACAGCCCGGATAAAACCAACTTCGGCCCGCGAGTGGGCTTCGCCTGGGATCCGCTAGGTACAGGCAAACTCAGCATCCGCTCGGGCTTCGGCATCTTCTACAACGTGCCCGAAAGCGAATTGTCGCTGCAGTTCCTCGGAGCAGTGCCTTACGGCGCGCAGGTGGTGGCCATCGGTTCGACCGACTTTACCCACCCGTATCAAACCTCAGTAAGCCCGCTCGCCACTAATCCTTTCCCGTTCCAGGTCGCGAAACCTGGCGACAAGGTCGACTTCACTCAGTACGCACCGATCAGCCTCACGATCATGGACCCCAAGTTCCGTACCCCGATGGCGATGCAGTACAGCTTCCAGGTGCAGTATCAGATCGCGAGGGACTGGGTTGCGGATGCGGCCTTCGTCGGAAGCCAGGGCAGACACCTCGAGGATCGGCGAAATATCGATCCCGCCCTCCTGACGCCCAACGCCAATCGCGGCAATGAAGATGCCCGGCGCGTCTTCAATCAGAACAATCCGCTGGATGCCGCGTTTGGGGGAGCCGTCTTCGGCACTATAACCGATCAGCTCAGCGACTCGACCTCGTCGTACAACAGCCTGCAGCTCAGCCTTCGCAAGCAGTTCTCCTATGGCCTGCAAATGACCAACGCGTATACGTGGGCGCATTGCATCGACACCGGGTCCGGCCTGCGCACGAATTCGAATCCATTCAATGCGCTGCTCGATCGCGGTAATTGCGACACCGACGTGCGGCATAGCTACGTGGGCAGCGCCCTCTACGAGTTGCCTTTCTTCAAACAGCAACGCGGCTTCCTGGGCCACGTGTTGGGCGGCTTCAAGGCTTCCACAGTCGTAACCCTCCAAAGCGGCATCCCATTCGACATCACCGATCCTTCCGGCGATCGCTCGCTCACCGGATCGGGTGACGACCGCCCCGATTATGTCGGAGGCACAGTCCAATTCGTCGACCCGCGCTCCAATCAGTTCGGCAACACGAATTCCTACTTCAATGGCATCGGCGGAGGGAGCTCGACGGCGGCCGCCAATCCCTTCTTCCATCGCGTAGGCAGTGGTGCTTCTGTCGCGCAGGGAGCCGGCCGTTACGGAACCTTGGGCCGCAATGTCTTTCATGGCCCCGGGACGTTGAACACCGACGTCGCGTTCTGGAAGGCTGTAAACGTCACGGAACACCAGTCGCTGATCATCCGTATGGATGCTTTCAACTTCTTCAATCACACGCAGTTCTTCAACCCGAACTCCGCGATCGATTCGCCAACATTCGGGACTGTGACCCTGGCGCACGACCCGCGCCTGATTCAGCTCACTCTGCGCTACCAGTTCTGAGCGGCCGCGCAGGGTCCTGTATTTGTGAAATGCACGGCGTTTCCTGACATCCAGCCGTTTGTCGGGAAACGCCGGGCAGCACCGGGGGTTTAGAATCTCGTAGAAGGGTGAAGCGGGCGGTTTCGCCTCCCTTTTGGACCTTACCGGGGATGCCCGTTAGTACGGACAGGACAACCCACTAAGCCATAATCCGATTCTTCTTAGGGGCGGAATGAATCTCCTGCAAACTCCAGACGCGAATCGGATCGCGCCGCCGCGACGCAATCGCTTCCACCGCCGCTTTCGCGCCGCTCATCGTGGTGATGCAAGGAATACGGTAGATCACCGAGCTCCTGCGAATCTTCTTCTCGTCATCGAATGAGTGCGCGCCAGTAGTCGTGTAAATCACAAGGTTCAGCGTGCCGGCCTTCAGCAAATCGACCGCATTAGGCCGTCCTTCATTGACCTTGAACACTGTCTTGCACGGGATGTTCGCCGCTTTGAGCGCCGCCGCAGTACCCCGAGTCGCGGCAATGTCGAAACCAAACTCGTGGAAACGCTTCGCCACCTGGACTGCCCCTGGCTTGTCCCGATCGTTGACGCTAATGAACACCATGCCCTTGTCGGGCAGCGGCGTCCCCGCGCTGAGTTGCGCTTTGCCGAATGCCTCGCCGAAATTCTCACCGACGCCCATGACTTCACCGGTTGAGCGCATCTCGGGACCCAGCGCCGGGTCGACGCCGGGAAATTTGTTAAACGGGAACACCGGCGATTTCACGAAGCATTGTGTCACTGGCAGGACTCCCGCGGTAGCGCCGCCCGTGAGTTCCGCCATCTCGGTCAGCTTTTTGCCGAGCATTAGCCCCACCGCGATCTTGGGCAACGGAATGCCGGTTGCCTTGCTCACATAGGGCACCGTTCGCGATGCGCGCGGGTTTACTTCGAGGACATAAACCATGCCGTCCTTGATGGCGTACTGCACGTTCATCAGCCCAATCACCTGCAGGGCGCGCGCCAGCCTCGTCGTGTAATCCTGAATGCTCTCGATTACCCGGGGCGTGAGGTTCTGTGCGGGAAGCACGCAGGAGCTGTCGCCGGAATGAACGCCGGCCTCTTCAATGTGCTCCATGATTCCTGCAATGAGAACGTCCTCGCCGTCGCTCAACGCATCGACATCGACCTCGGTCGCGTCTTCGAGGAAGCGGTCGATCAGCACAGGCCGGTCCTGGGAGAATACCACCGCCTCCTGCATATAACGGCGGACCATGTCCTCGTCATAAGCAATGACCATGGCGCGGCCGCCGAGCACGTAGCTGGGCCGCACCAACACTGGATATCCGAGTTTGCGAGCTACTGCGCAAGCCTCTTCGGGGCTCGTGGCCGTACCGTTCGGTGGAGACGGGATGTTCAATTCCTCCAGCAGCCGTCCGAACAGCTTGCGATCCTCTGCCAGGTCGATATTCGAAGGATCGGTGCCGATAATCGGTACTCCCGCGCGCTTGAGAGGCAGGGCCAGGTTCAGAGGCGTCTGTCCCCCGAACTGCACGATGACGCCGTCAGGCTTCTCTGTGTCGTATATGTTCAGAACTTCTTCGAGCGTGAGCGGCTCGAAATAGAGGCGGTCGCTGGTGTCGTAATCGGTAGAGACGGTCTCGGGGTTGCAATTCACCATGATCGACTCGACGCCGAAATCCTGAAGCGCAAACGACGCGTGACAGCAGCAGTAATCGAATTCGATTCCCTGCCCGATACGGTTCGGTCCGCTGCCAAGAATCATGACCTTCTTGCGATCCCCGGGGTTCGATTCGTCTTCCGACTCGTAGCTCGAATACAGGTACGGCGTGAAGCTCTCAAATTCGGCCGCGCAGGTATCGACCCGGTTGAAGACCGCCACAATGCCTAGCTCTTTGCGCTTAGCCCGCACCTCGAGAGGAGTGCAATTCCAGAACCGGGCAAGCTGCGTGTCGGAAACGCCCTCGCGCTTGGCGCGACGCAGCTTCGCTCGCGTGATAGTGGCGAGCGATTCTTTAGCAAGTTCGGATTCGAAATCGATAACCTCGCGAAGCTGGCGCAAAAACCAGGGATCGATCTTGGTGATTTCGAAGATCTCTTCGTTGCTGTAGCCACGCTCCATCGCGAACCGGATGTAAGTGAGACGTTCGGGATTGGGAGTGATCAGGTGATGCGGAATGGCCCGCTCATCCAGATTCAGGGCTGCTTTGTCCGACTTACCAGTCTCGAGACTGCGTATGCCCTTCGCCAAAGCCTGTTTGAACGTGCGCCCGATCGACATCACCTCGCCGACCGACTTCATCTGCGTTCCCAGCACCGGCTCGGCCCCCGGAAATTTCTCAAACTGCCAGCGTGGAATCTTGACCACCACGTAATCGAGCACCGGCTCGAAACAGGCGGGGGTCTGCCGCGTAATGTCGTTCCTGATCTCATCGAGGCGATAGCCAACCGCCAGCTTCGCCGCAATCTTGGCGATCGGAAACCCGGTCGCCTTCGACGCCAGAGCCGAGCTGCGCGAGACACGTGGGTTCATCTCGACAATGACCATGCGTCCGTTCTCGGGATTGATGGCGAACTGCACATTGGAACCGCCGGTATCGACCCCGATTTCGCGCAGGCAGCGCAGCGCGCCATCGCGCATCATCTGGTATTCACGATCGGTCAATGTTTGCGCGGGCGCAACGGTGATCGAATCGCCTGTGTGTACCCCCATCGGGTCGAAGTTTTCGATCGAGCAGACGATGATCGCGTTATCGGCGAGATCGCGCATCACTTCGAGCTCGAATTCCTTCCACCCGAGCACGCTTTCTTCAATCAGGACCTCGTGCACCGGCGAGAGGTCGATACCACGCTCCAGAATGTCGTACAGATCCTCACGGTTGTAAGCGATACCCCCGCCGGTGCCGCCCAACGTGAAACTGGGTCGCAGAATGACCGGATAACCCGCGCGGTTCGCAAACCCGATACCGTCCTCGATATTCGTGACAAGCTGCGATTGCGGCGTTTCCAGACCAATCTTCCGCATCGCGTCCTTGAACAGCAGCCGGTCTTCCGCCTTCTTGATCGACTCGATCTTTGCGCCGATCAACTCGACGTTGTATTTATCGAGAACGCCCGCCTCGGCCAACGCGACCGACAGGTTGAGTCCGGTTTGTCCGCCGACGGTCGAGAGCAGCGCATTCGGACGTTCGCGCCGAATCACCTCTTCAGCAAACTCGACGCTGAGCGGCTCAACGTAGGTGCGATCCGCGAGGTTCGGATCGGTCATGATGGTCGCCGGATTTGAATTGATCAGTACAACTTCGTAGCCGTCCGACCGTAGCGCCTTGCACGCCTGCGCGCCGGAGTAATCGAACTCGCAGGCTTGACCGATCACGATCGGCCCGGACCCGACGATGAGTATCTTGTGAAGATCGTCGCGGCGCGGCATCAGGACTCCTTCATGAGTTTCATGAAATCGCCGAAAAGGTAATGGGAGTCGTGCGGACCGGGCGCGGCTTCCGGGTGGTATTGCACGCAAAAAACCGGCTCGCTGCGATGACGAAAACCTTCCAGCGTGTGATCGTTGAGATTGATGTGCGTCAGTTCGACCTCGTTCGCATTCAGTGAATCGGGGTCGACCGCAAACCCATGATTATGCGACGTGATTTCGACTCTGTTAGTGACCTTGTTAAGGACCGGATGGTTCGCCCCGCGGTGGCCGAATTTAAGCTTATAAGTCTTGCCGCCGAGAGCGAGGCCGAGGATCTGATGCCCGAGACAGATTCCGAAGATCGGGGTCTTGCCGACCAGCTTCCGTACCTGCTGGGCCTGGAATTGGAGAGGCTCTGGATCCCCGGGCCCGTTGGAGAGGAAGACCCCGTCGGGCTTGAGAGCGAGGACGTCTTCGGCTGTAGTGCTCGCCGGCACCACAGTCACCCTCGCCCCAACATGGACGAGATGCCTTAGGATATTGCGCTTGATCCCGAAGTCGTACGCCACCACGTGGCAGCACGGCTCGGTTGCTGCCTGGATTTGATCCGACGGCGAGCACGGCGCAACCGGATTGTTCCAGTCGTATCGCTCGGGTGTGGTCACTCGAGTCGCAAGGTCGAGACCTGTCATCGATGGCGCATGGCGGGCACGATCAACCAGACTCTTTGGGTCGTGATCGCCAGTCGCGAGAATGCCGCGCATCACTCCGCGAGTACGCAGGTGCCGCACCAGGGCGCGCGTGTCGATCTCCGCCGCTACCGGAATTCCGTTTTCCGCCAGAAAATGGTCCGCGCTCTCCTCCGATCGCCAGTTGCTCGCGATGGATGAGAACTCCCGTACCACCAGCCCTTCAATGAACGGCTTAAAAGCCTCTTTGTCATAGCCGTTCGCGCCGTAGTTGCCGATTTCGGGGTAAGTCAGAACAACGATCTGCCCCGCATACGAGGGATCAGTGAAAATTTCCTGATACCCGGTGATGGCGGTGTTGAAGACGACCTCGCCAACACTGTCTCTATGCGCACCAAAGCTCCTGCCCTCGAAGACCGTCCCGTCTTCCAGGGCGAGCATTGCAGAGTTCAACCTACTGAGTCCTCCAGTTGTGTGATGTTTCCGGGTGGAAGGGGGTGCCGAAACCATTATAGCTAGGCTGGAGGATCTTGTTACGATCGGCGTATGGTTCCTGTGGTCCGGACGGCTCCCCGTTTTAGCGTCGCGGAGGCGGTGCGGCTGGCGGACGAGTTTTATGGGCTGCGGGCTCAATCGGCTGTTGAACTGCCCAGCGAGCGCGATCAGAATTTCCGTTTAACCGAGGCTGGCGGGCACGAGTTCGTCCTCAAAATCGCCAACTCGGAGGAGAAGCCGGAATTTCTTGACCTTCAGAACCGCATGCTCGAATTTCTGGCAGGCGCGGGGACGGGCCTGCAGTTTCCGCGGCTGATTCCTGCGCGATCCGGCGAATCTAATGCGCAGGTGCGATTGCTTACCTGGGTGGACGGCGTCTGTCTGGCCGAAGTCCAGCCCCACGGGCCCGATCTTCTGGCCTCGCTCGGCCGGGCTCTCGCAGCTATGGATGCCTCGCTTGAGGGCTTCTCGCATCCCGCGGCCCATCGAACGTTCCATTGGGACCTGCGCCACGCCTCCATGGCCTGGCCTCATGTGGGAATGCTGCCCGAAGCACGCCGGGCACTGGTTCGGGGCATTCTGGAAAGCTGGGAACGGGTGGATTGGGACACGCTGCGCTTCAGCATCATCCACAACGACGCGAACGACTATAACGTGATCGTGGACGAAGCTGGCACGCGCGTCGTGTCCGTCCTCGACTTCGGCGACGTCGTATTTTCAGCAACCGTCTGCAACCTGGCGATCGCTCTGGCATACGTGATGCTGGGGAAGCGCGATCCTATCCAAGCGGCGGCGCAGGTCGTCTCCGCTTATCATACTGCCCGCCCACTGACCGAGCCCGAAATCGACGTCCTCTACACGCTGGCGGCCACACGCCTCGCAATGAGCGTTTGCTATGCCGCATACCAGGCCCGTGAAGCCCCGCACAACGAATACCTGAATATCTCGAACGGTCCCGCCTGGGCCTTGCTGGAGCAACTCGCGCAATTGCCTCACGATTGGCCGCGCGACGTCTTTCGCCGCGCATGCGGCCTTACCAGGCAGCGCGATCTCGTGGGCGCCCGTAAATCCCATCTCGGACCCTCGCTAAGCCTCTCATACAACCAGCCGCTGCACATCGTCCGAGGCTGGCGGCAGCATCTGTACGACGCGAGCGGCCGCGCCTACCTGGATTGTGTCAACAACGTGGCGCACGTGGGACACTGCCATCCGCGGGTGGTGCGGGCGGGGGCCGAGCAAATGGCGCTTCTCAACACCAACACCCGCTATCTCCACGAACACCTCGCCGAATACATCGAACGGCTCGCCGCCACGCTGCCGGAGCCGTTGAGCGTGGTGTACCTGGTGTGCAGCGGCAGCGAAGCGAACGAGTTGGCGTTACGCCTCGCGCGGGCGCATACAGGCCGCGACGAGTTCATCGTTGTAGACACGGGCTACCACGGGAACACGAATGCGCTGATCGATATCAGTCCGTATAAGTTCAACGGCCCGGGTGGACGCGGCAAGCCGGCGAACGTTCACGTGCTTCCATATTCCGCCGATGCGGATGTAGCGGCATGCGGGACCCGGCCCGCGGCGTTCATCTGCGAATCGATTCTGAGCTGCGCGGGGCAGGTAGTGCTGCCGCCGGGCTATTTGCGGAGGGCTTACGAAGTCACTCGGGGACTCGGCGGAGTCTGCATTGCCGACGAGGTACAGACCGGCTTCGGCAGGGTCGGCTCGCATTTCTGGGCGTTCGAGACCCAAGGCGTCGTGCCGGATATTGTGACCATGGGAAAACCGATCGGCAATGGACACCCGATGGGCGCCGTGGTCACCACGCGCGAAATCGCCGATTCCTTCGCCAATGGGATGGAATACTTCAACACTTTCGGCGGCAATCCCGTATCCTGTGCCGTAGGAATGGCCGTGCTGGACGTCATAGCGGACGAACAGCTCCAGGAAAACGCGCTCCAAACAGGCCGCTACCTGATCGAAGGGCTGAAGGCTCTCATGCAGGACTGCTCCCTTATCGGCGATGTGCGCGGCCTCGGCCTGTTTCTGGGCTTCGAACTGGTCCGGAACCGCAAGTCGAAGGAACCAGCGCCCGAGGAAGCTTCCCGCCTGGTGAATCAGATGAAGGACCGCGGAATCCTGCTTAGCACCGACGGTCCGTTCCACAACGTAATTAAGATTAAACCGCCCCTCATCTTCTCGCGCGCCGATGCGGATTTCCTGCTTCGGGAACTCAGGGATCTCTATGCGCCGTGCGAGACCGCGACACGCCCCTGATAGGCGTCCAGAACTTCCTTGGCATCACCCTGCATGATCATCTCGCCGTTGTCCAGCCACATCGCGCGGTCGCAAAACTCCCGCACCATGGGGGCGGCATGCGACACAAATAAGAATGTCCTGCCGGCTCGCCGATGCTCCCGAATCCGATCGAAGCACTTAGCCTGAAAAGCCTGATCGCCGACCGCCAGAACCTCGTCCACGATCAGAATGTCGGGGTTCACATTTACCGCGACGGAGAACGCCAGGCGTACGATCATACCGCTCGAATAGGTCCGCAGCGGCTCGTGAATGACATCGTTGAGCCCGGCGAAATCCACGATGGATTCGAATAGCTGGTCGGTCTCCTTCTGCGTGAAACCCAGCAGCGAGGCGTTCAGAATCAGGTTTTCCGCACCGGTGAGGTCGCGATGAAAGCCGGCACCCAGTTCGAGCAGGGCGGCGATGCGGCCATTCACAGTGACCGAACCCTCGCTGGGCGGCGCCAGTCCCGCGACGATGCTCAGCAAAGTGGACTTTCCAGCTCCGTTTCCTCCGACAAAAGCCAGGCTTTCGCCCGCCTCCACCTCGAAGGAAACGTTTTTCAACGCATAGAAATCGTGAGAATCCGGCTTGCTCCACCACGAGATGAGGTGCTCGCGGAGCAGCTTCTGGCCGCCGGCGCGCCGGAATTTCTTCGAGATTTTATCGCAGACGATCAGTGCCATTGTTACAGGTAGTCGTAGAACCGCGGCTTCAACTTCTGGAAGATCAGGAAGCCAAGTCCCAGAGAGACGAAGGAGACCAGGAACAAGTTCCTAATGATGGACGGCGACGGGTTAGCTCCTTTAAGAAGCACGTCCCGCATGCCAAACACGAGCGCGGCGATGGGGTTGAAGCGATATACCTCCTTGAAACGCTGCGGAATGATCTCGAAGGAATAGACGATCGGAACGAGCCAAAAGAGCAGGGTATTGACCGACTCGATCACGTAACGCACATCGCGGACAAAAACGTAGAATGCGGAGCAGGCCAGGGCCATTCCACAGACGAAAACAATCTCCAGGAGCCACATTAACGGAAGCCAAAGCCACGGCAGGCCCGGTCGCGCGCCAAACCATAAGGCGATGACCAGCAACAAGCCAATCTGAATCAAAAGATGAATCGCATTTGCGAGCACCGCCGCAATGGGGACGATAAACCGGGGTGCGCCGACGCGCTTGATCAAACCGGCATTGTCGATTAACGATGTCGAACCGGTACTCCAGGCCAGGGCGAAGAAATTGAACGGCACCAGACCGCACAAGACGAACAATGGAAAATTCTTAATGTCATTGTTCGGCATGACCTTCGTCCAGATGAACGTCAGGACGCCCATCATGACCAGGGGGTTGAGCATCGACCAGAACACGCCCAGGGACATGTTCCGGTATCGCAGCCGGAAGTCCTTTAGGATCAGATTCTTACCAAGGAACCAGTAATCGCCATGCCACATGCGGATCGTACGACTTAAGCTCAATTCTACCGCAGCAGGCCAGCGAAAACTCCCGTACTCTGATAGATTAGATCAATTAACTATGAGCCTTACCCGCAAGAAGTCTTTGACGGCGCTCCTTAGCCAGGCCAACGAGCATGGCGGATTGAAGAGAACGCTGACTGCCAGGAGCCTGATTGCTCTCGGAGTCGGCGCAATCATTGGCGCCGGCCTGTTTATCCGTACGGCCGCGGCCTCCGCCGAAGCGGCCGGACCCTCCGTGATCATGTCCTTCGTCGTCGCAGCCATTGGCTGCTGTTTCGCAGGGCTTTGCTACGCCGAATTCGCGGCCATGATGCCCATTGCCGGCAGCGCTTACACCTATTCTTATGCCACCATGGGCGAGCTCACCGCCTGGACCATCGGTTGGGCCTTGATCCTCGAATATGCGCTCGGGGCGGCAACCGTTGCCATTGGCTGGAGCGAATATCTCAATAAGTTGACGGGCGGCGCCATCCCCTTTGAGTGGTGTCACTCGCCGTGGGATATGAGTCCCACGGGGGCGCACGGAATCATCAATGCCCCGGCGGTGCTGATTCTCCTGATATTGACGGCGCTGCTGGTCAAGGGAACCGAGGAATCGGCCACCGTGAACTCCATCATCGTGGCGGTCAAAGTGGTAATCGTGATCGTGTTCATCGCGATCGGGTGGAGCTTTGTGAATCCGGCGAATCACACTCCGTTCATGATTCCCGCGGGAACACCGGGCCATGAAAGCTTCGTCAAGCACGGATGGGGCGGCATGTTGGGAGGCGCCGGCATCGTCTTCTTCGCCTTTATCGGATTCGATGCTGTCTCCACCGCGGCACAGGAAACGAAGGATCCCGGCCGCGATATGCCCAGGGGCATCCTCGGTTCTCTGGCGCTTTGCACCGTTCTATACATCCTGTTCGGATACGTTCTGACGGGCGTGGCCAACTGGACTGAATTTGCGAAGGCCGGCAAAGAAGCTTCGGTCGCCTATGCCGTGCAGGCTCACATGCCCGGGTTTAGCTGGCTCGCTACAGCAATCACCGTGGCCATACTGTTTGGATTCTCTTCGGTGATCCTGGTTATGTTGCTAGGTCAAAGCCGCGTGTTTTATTCAATGGCGAAAGACGGGCTGCTTCCGAAGGTTTTTTCCGACTGCCATGCCAAGTTCTGCACGCCTTACAAGTGCAATATCATCCTGTTCTTCTTCGTCGGATTGTTCGCCGCGTTTATCCCGGGCGAAGTTACCGGCGATCTGACATCCATCGGTACCCTGTTTGCGTTTGTGCTGGTCTGCATCGGGGTTTGGATTATGCGCCGCACCAATCCCGAACAACACCGTCCATTCCGCACGCCGGTTGTGCCGCTCGTCTCCACGATGGGTGTGATCGTGTGCGGGATCATGATCGCGTTTCTCGATCATCGCACGCAGTTGCTGGCTCTCGCGTGGATGGCCGTGGGTCTGACGATTTATTTCCTTTACGGCCGAACTCATAGTAAGCTTGCCGGACCCACAATATACGGCAAGGCTGTCGCGGAAGCCGGCGACTAATGTAAAGGCGGGTAAACAACCCGCCGCAGGCTGGCAGCCTGCATCACGCAACGGCTAACCAAAGCTGGATCCCGTCGTCTGAAAAGGTGTGAACGGACGCGGAATCAAATTCGGAGCAGCCCTGATGGTGGCGGCAGTGATATTCGCCAGCACCCAGCGGACACAGCTTCCGTCCAGCGTCTGCACCTTCGTACGGTCGTACGAGGCAGTGAAAAAAACAAACGCTCCCATGGGTTTCTGGGAGCGTCTCGCTTACAGCTTAGCGTTATCGAGGCAACAGGCGGCCAATCACGCTTGATTGGCCGCGCCTGCCATTAATGTTTCCTTGGTGCAGTTCGTCTGCGGACCGGAGCGGGGTTTGTGCCGGTCCATCCTTCTAAATCCTTCTTATCGACATTGAACGTCACCATAAACGGGCTGGTTGTATAGCTCTCAGCCACACCCGAGAACTTGATTTCCGTGCCGGCGTCGACTTTGCCGGGAAGCGGCGTCTCGAATTTCAGCGTTGCGTCCGCGGTTGTGGCATTCTCGATTCCGACCACGAGGGTCTTGGGTTTCGTCGCGGGTTCCATCGAGATGACTTTGGCGGTGAACTTCTGCACACCATTGGCGCCGCCGGGCAATGCCGCGCCCTTCATGCTGCTATCGAAGTAGCTTTGCGCGTTGGCGCCCGTCAGCGCATCCTTGATGTTCTTCCAGAGCGCGAGATCGGGATGCGACTGCTCGAACTGCTGTTCCTGCTGCAGCGCCGCTTTAGCTTTGTCCGCGGTGCTGACAATCGTGAACCCGGCCGGAGGCGCCGGATTTGTCTTGGCGGTGGCCAACAAGTCGTCAAACTTGTCGGTTCCGCCGTGGAACTTGGCGTAATATTTCTGCGCCATATCCTTCATCTGGGTCCGGCCTGCCGGCAATAAGGCGCCTTCGCCATCATATGCCGCGGCACGGGCGAAATAGAAGATGGCCTCGGGATACTTCTCGGATTTCCCCTCGGCCAGGATTACGTTACCGATCCAGAACGGAACCTGGCCGGTTTTGGGATTCAATTCGACGCTCTTCTTGAATTCCGTCTCCGCCGTTTCGTTCTGCTTGCGGCTCATGGCGACGAAGCCGAGGGCGGTATGTGCCACCGCCTCGATGTCGTTCTTTGCCTTCTGCCAATCCGCATCACTCATATTTGCTGGCTTAGCGCCGGCCAGGATGGCGTTGGCCGCATTCTGGGTGGCGTCGAGCTGCTCGGGAGTGGGCGTCGTACCCAGATTGGGAAGAAGAGGCGTGGCGTAAGCCGTGTAGTAGAGCGCCTGAAAGTCTTTGGGATCGCGCACCAGGATCTCTTTGGCAATGTTTAGCGCATCAGGAATTTGTTGTAAAGCGGCGTAGGTCGTGAAAAACAGCGTTTGGCGCTCGGCGCTGAAATCGGTGCTGGGATACTTCTCTTTCCACTGATTCAGTTTGTCGAGTCGCGTCTTCGGATTCGTGTCCTTAATGATGGAATCGTACAGATCGTATTCTGCCCGATCCTTATAGTTCTTCTGGCTCGTTTGCGTTGCAGGTGTGGAGCTGGCCGTCTGGCCGAATGCGCTGAGGCAATTCGCGGCCAAGAATCCCGTTACGGCAACAGTCAACAGTGATCTTTGTACCCTCATCAAAGCTTCTGCCCTTTCGCTACGTGGTATTTCGTTTTGAGTTTGGTCAACTGCCGCTGAGCCGCGGCAAAGTTGTTGCAGGCGTTGCAACTGCGCAGTATAGCCGAACCCAACCCACGGTGGCAATTTACCTATACGGTTAGATGGCGGAAACGGCAAAGTTGTTCCCGCGATTTAGAAGAGCAAGCCAGCGATTAACTGCTCCTGGCGGCCTTACCCTCTGCCGGCGCATACTTCGCCAGCTCTAATTTGGCGACCGCTTCGGTGTGAACCTCGTCAGGACCATCGGCGATCCTGAGGGTCCGGACATTCGCCCAAGCGGCTGCGAGGAAGGTGTCCTGGCAAACGCCAGCGGCCCCGTGCGCCTGGATGGCTCGATCGAGCACCCGCAGTGTGACGTTCGGCGCGATCACCTTGATCATCGCGATTTCTGCGCGGGCGGCCTTATTGCCGACCGTATCCATCATGTAGGCAGCTTTCAGCACCAGCAGGCGTACCTGTTCGATTTCCATGCGCGATTGAGCAATATCGGCCCGAATGGTTCCCATTTCCGAGATTTTGCGACCGAAAGCCGAGCGCGACTGAACGCGCTTGCACATTGTCTCCAGTGCCCGCTCGGCGACTCCAATGCACCGCATGCAATGGTGAATGCGCCCCGGTCCCAGGCGCCCTTGAGCGATCTCAAAGCCCCGGCCCTCGCCAAGCAGCATATTAGACACCGGAACGCGGACGTTGGTATACGAAACTTCACCGTGACCGTGAGGCGCGTGATCGTAGCCGAAGACCGTCAGAAGCCGGTCGATCTTAACCCCAGGCATATCCATAGGTACGAGCAGCATGGACTGCTGTTTGTGTCGAGGGGCCGAGGGGTCGGTCTTGCCCATGAAGATGGCGATTTTGCAGCGTGGGTCGCCGGCGCCGGAGGACCACCACTTCAAGCCATTCAGGACGTACTCATCGCCGTCGCGGACGATGCGCGATTCGATATTGGTGGCGTCGGATGAGGCAACGGCGGGCTCTGTCATCGCAAAGCAAGATCGAATTTCGCCATTGAGGAGCGGTTTGAGCCAGCGCTCCTTTTGCTCCGGCGTTCCGTACCGCTCGATGACCTCCATGTTGCCGGTGTCCGGCGCCGAACAGTTAAAAACCTCGGGCGCCATGTGGGAGCGGCCCATAATTTCGCAGAGCGGCGCGTATTCCAGGTTCGTCAGTCCGGATCCGTTGTCGCTTTCCGGCAGGAACAGATTCCAAAGACCGGCTTCGCGGGCCTTCGGTTTCAACTCCTCGATGATTGCCGTCGGCCGCCAGCGATTCTGCTCGACCTCGTCGTGAAAACGGTGCTCGTTGGGATAGATGTACTCATCCATGAAGGCCTGCAAACGGCGCTGCAGGTCTTTCGTCTTTTCGGAGAACTCGAAATGCATGTCTGGTTTTACCGTCCCGTGAAATGGGCCGCGCGTTTCTCCATGAAATGCGCGACACCCTCTTTGAAGTCCTCACACTGGAGGCTTTCGACCATTTCCTTTTCCGCAGTCTCGAACGCTTCGCCGAGCGTCTGGAAGAGGCCATTGTAAATCTGCTGCTTGATGATGCCCATGGAGCGGGGGCTGACGCTGGTTGCCAGCTCCTTCGCATACGCGAGCACGTTGTCCATGAATTGAGCCTGCCCAAAAACCTGGTTCACGAGGCCCATCCGCAGCGCCTCGCCGGCGTCGATGAGACGGGCCGAAAGCAGGAGGTCGAGCGCATTTGACGGGCCGACCAGGCGCGGAAGAATCCACGCCATGCCGTATTCGGCGATGAGGCCGCGCTTGGCGAACGCTGTGCCGAAACGCGCGGAGTCGGAGGCGAAACGCAGATCGCAATACAGCGAGATGATCAGGCCCAGGCCGACAGCAGGCCCGTTGATGGCCGCAATGATCGGCTTGCCGATGGCTGGAAAGTAAGAATACTTCTTTTGAAAGTCGGCGCGCACGCCTTCGCGCGGCTGGTGACTGTTGCTGTTGCGCAGTACGTGGGAATCCTGAACGCCTTGAGACGCGATACTGCTCAACAAAGACATGTCAGCTCCGGCGCAGAAGCCGCGGCCGGCGCCGGTGAGAACGATCACCCGGACCTTTGTGTCGGCTTCAGCGTCGTAAATGGCTGCGCGGACCTCACGTTCCATGACGGCGGTCCACGCGTTCAACTTGTCGGGACGGTTCAACGTAATCGTCGCGACCCCCTCCGCGACGCTGTACAGAATCTCCTGGTAGGACATGGATCGGATTATATCAACGCCACCGCGTGTTCAATCAGATTTCGAACGCGCCTGTCGAAGTGGCGGAAACGTTCGTCCTGGGTCTGCCCGCGATGGAATCGGACGTAGATCTGCTGAAGCACGACGGCCAGCTTGAAGACGGCGAAAACTTCGTAGTACGAGATGCGCGACACGTCGCGGCCGGTGCGCTCAGCGTAGTATTCGACCACCTGTTGGCGCGTGAACCAACCGGGGCCGGTGGTGAGGGTGTCTTTCGTGCCTCCGGGGTCCGCGGGCTGCGCCCAATAGCAAAGCACGAGGCCCAGGTCGACCAGGGGATCGCCCACCGTGGCCATTTCCCAATCGAGGACTGCCTCGATGCGGCCGGGGTCGTGGGCGTCGAGCATCACGTTGTCGAGCTTGAAATCGTTGTGAACGAGCGACGGCGTGGGTGATGCAGGCATGTGATCGATGAGCCAGCGCAGCAGGTAGTCCATATCGACGATCTCTTCTGTCTTAGCTCGGGTCCAGCGCTCGGACCAGCCGCGGACCTGGCGGTCGAGGAAGCCCTCCGGTTTTCCGAGAGAAGTGAGGCCGTGGGCTTGGATATCGATGGCGTGAAGGTCGGCGAGGCAGTTCATGAAGCCGCGGCTGACTCGCTCGGGATAGTTCTCAAAGGAAACGAGGCGTTCCGGGATGTGATCGCGTACGACGATTCCGTGGCGGCGTTCCATGACGAAAAACGTCGCTCCGAGAATGGAGGGGTCTTCGCAGAGGTGGTAAACGCCGGGCGCGGGCGCGAAGTACGGATGGACAGCCTTGAGGACGGTGTACTCGCGGGCCATATCGTGGGCTTTCGGCGCAACGGGCCCGAGCGGCGGCCGGCGCAGGACGTACTCGCGCACGGGAGTACGGACCATGTACGTGAGATTCGAGTGGCCGCCGGGGAACTGTTCTATTGCGATTCCCTGGCCGGCGCCTTCCAGTTTGTCTCTGAGGTAATCTGCCAGAGCCTTAGTGTTGAGCTCTTCGCCCGCCCGAACGGCTGCGGTGTCTGTCATATGCTCCCACTCATCATAGCCGCAATTGGCCAACTTGAGATTGCTTCGCCGAACCGCGTACTCTCCAATCGGTTTCATGAGCATGCGGCACACACAGTGGATGTAGTTGAAAACGCTCAAACGCTGCCAAAGCGCGACGCAGGATTCTTCGTTTCGCGACGCTATTTCTTCCCTCTGCGCCGCGCTTTGCATTCGAGCAGTGCCCTGGCGGAGGAACAGATATTCGATTTCAAAGATCAACCCCAGAGCGCGCGCGGAAGGCCGCTCAAACTCAGGTTAGTGGCTGTGGAGTTCACGATGGTCAGAAATGAGCTGTGCCGGGGAGGGAAAGTGCGCAGGAAATGAGGGAGTTAAAGGTGAATACGGTTGTGCGGAAAGTTTTGTGACCGGGAGCGCCACGGCATTAGAGGGAAGCTTCGCGAAACGCGATTTCCCTGTCAACGGCGGCGGCCTATTCGCTGAATATGACGGTGGTGCCGCCGGGCCCCCTGACATACCTCTCGACTTGGCCCATGGGACAAAACCAGCCGGTGGTTTCGACACTAAACTCGTTCCAGGGGAAGATCGTGGCTAACGCGGCGATCGTGCCCGCGGGCCAGGGCGGCGGCATCAGCGTGTTCGTCACCCAAACGACCGACTTGATTATCGACGTTAACGCTTACTTCGGCCAGCCGTAGCGCGGCCGATCGCTTCTTCCAAAAATGGCCGGTTCGGAAACAAGCAGCGTTCCGAACCGGCCTCAACACATGCAGGTTAGACTGGACGACGAAGAGTACGGCCATGTCGCCACACGCACCGAAACTGCCCAAACCAGTTAAGAAGGCCCTCGCCGACCTGATTTTGAAAGCGCATGCCGAGGCGCTGAAAAAGCCCTTATCGCAGATCGCGGAGCAGGTGGATCGGTAGCGGCGCGGGGAGATTACTTCTTTTGATCTTGCCGAAGCGATTCACAAGTACGAAAGCGGCCGCGGCCGGGAGGTGTTTACCGAATTTACCTACACGCCGCGCGACTGGGACATGCTGCTCCTGGTAGTCCGCGCACTGAACGAAGGACACCTCAGCCGGTCCGATATTCCCCAGGATGTGCGGACGCATCTCGTGCCATTCCGCGTGCACTTCGATGTAGGAGACTGATCTACAACCCGCGACCACGCTTTCCACTATCCTGAAGTTAGCCGCCCTAAGCATGTCCCACATTTACCTCTGCTTTCTCTGGCACATGCACCAGCCTTTTTATAAGAACCTGGTAACGGCCGAGTACCGACTTCCCTGGACTCGGATGCATGCCCTGAAAGATTACTACGGCATGGTTAAGGTTCTGGAAGACTTTCCGGAGGTTCAACAAACTTTTAACCTGGTCCCCTCGATGGTGCAGCAGATCGCCGAGTATGCAGCCGGCGAAGCGCGCGATCCGTTTCTGAACGCGGCGCTCAAACCCGCCGAGGATTTGACTGAAGGCGAGCAGGAATTCATACTGCACTACTTTTTTCAGGCGACCATGCGCATGATCGGAAGATTCCCGCGGTATCGGGATTTGTTCGACGCCTGGCACGCTGCCGGACACATCGCTTCCCGCGCCCGACGCCTCTTCGCCACGCGAGACTTACGCGATCTCCAGGTGCTTTCCCAACTCGCCTGGTTTGACGAAGAGTTCCTGGCGCAGGACCGCGAGGTGGTGGACCTGGTACACAAAGGGCGTGACTACACGCTTGGCGACCAGCGCCTGATCGGGGAGAAACAGCTCGAAATCATGAACCGGGTTCTTCCTGTCTATTCCGAATTCGCCGGCCGCGGGCAAATTGAGATATCGACGACGCCGTACTATCATCCGATCCTGCCGCTGCTCTGCGACTCCAACATCGCAGGCGTCTCACACCCGTACGTTCCTTTGCCCAGCCGCTTCCGGTACCCGCAGGATGCGTCGGAGCAGATCGGCCGCGCCCTCGATTTCAGCCAGGCGCACTTTGGCCAGCGTCCCGCCGGTCTCTGGCCTTCGGAAGGTTCTGTTTCCGACCAGGTGCTGGCGATCGCCGCCGAGAAGGGCGTACGGTGGGTCGCCACCGACAACGGAGTACTCTCGCGAACGCTGCAGCGGTCCGCGACTCCCGATGTCAGCTATCGCCCTTACCTGTGGCGCCAGGAAGGGATCGAGATGCGAGTCATCTTCCGCGATCACTACCTTAGCGACCTGATCGGCTTTGTTTATTCCAAGATGCCGCCTTCCGATGCAGCCGACCACTTCCTGCACCACATCCGCATGAACGCGGGCAATCGCGGCGACATGGTGGTGCCGATTATTCTCGATGGCGAGAACGCCTGGGAGCATTACGAGGCGAACGGGCGCCCGTTTCTTCGAGAGTTGTACCGGCGAGTCACGGATGACGACCAGATGTCGGCGGTCACGGTCTCCGATGCGATCACGCGCCTCGAAGCGTCGAACATCGGCCATATTTTTCCGGGTTCCTGGATCAACGCGAATTTCGATGTCTGGATCGGGGCTGACGAAGATAACAAGGCCTGGGAATATCTGCTGCGCGCCCGGGAAACCTACGACAATCTCTCGGCGAACGCCCCGGAGAAGAATCGCCGGCTGGCGTATGAAGAGCTGCTCATCGCGGAAGGCAGTGACTGGTGCTGGTGGTATGGCCCGGAGCACTCTTCCGAAAACCGGCCCGAGTTTGACCAGCTCTATCGCGACCACCTGGCGAACGTGTACCGCCTGCTGGGGGTGACGCCTCCCGACGAGCTCTCCCGCCCGATCCTGAAGATCGTTCGCGAGGAGTTCTACCAGGCGCCGGTCAGCCCCATTCAGGCGAAAATCGACGGCGAGGTCACCTCGTATTATGAATGGATGGGCGCCGGCCACTACAGGGCGGATACCCGCACCGGGTCGATGCATGGCAAGGCGCTGCTGGTCCGCGATCTCTACTACGGCAGCGACGGGAGCAAGTTATACGTGCGCCTCGACGTGACGCCGGATGCCGATTTCAACGAGATCAACCTGCTGATGGATAGCAAGTGCATCCCCTTGTTGCACCACCCGGAGGTTGAGTCGGCCAGGGAAAAAATCATCGAGGCCGCCATCCCATTAAGTCTGCTCGGCGTCTCACGGGGTGGAATGGTACGATTCCAGCTCACGCTGACCAGGGACGGCCTGCCGTTGGACATGATTCCGCAGCAGAATCTGATCGAGTTCTCGACCGCAGATCCGACGGAGTAAAAGGGAGGGATGACGCGGCGCTTTATTTTACTGCTGGCCGCTGTCGCGCTTGCCCAGGCTGCCGACCCGGTTGCCGAGGGTGTTCAGAAAAAGCTGGACGCCATCGAAAATGGCCGGGCGCGGCCGGGATCCGTCACCGTCGTCAGTGCGGCGGAACTGAACGCCTGGGTTCGTTTCAAGCTGCCCGCTATCGCGCCGGAAGGGGTGCGGCAGCCGCACATCGAGCTTGGCTACAACTCGGCGACTGCGACCGCTTATGTCAACTTCCTGCAGCTTCGCCACGGCGCCGGGTACGAAACCAACTGGCTCATGAGCAAAATGATCGACGGCGAGAAGTTCGTGAAGGTTAATGCCCGAATCAAGTCTCGCGGCGGGAATGGGACGGTCACGCTGCAGCGCGTCGAGATCGCGGGTATTGCGGTCAGCGGGTCAACGCTCGATTTCCTGATTGATAGTTTCTTCCGTCCCCTCTATCCCGACGCTTCGATCGGGGAGCCCTTTGATTTCAAGTACGGCATCGACCGCATAGAAGTGCGGCCCGCCGACGTGCGCATCGTGCTCAAGCCCTGACCAATGCTCTTCTATTTGGGAAAGATCGCCAGCTATTTGATGGCACCGGTTTCGGTGAGCCTCATTCTGCTGCTGCTGGCTTTTGTGTTTTACCGGCGCAGTTGGCTGGGCCGTGGACTTCTGTTTCTCGGTATCGTCACGCTGTGGGCATTTAGCACCCGCAGGGTGTCGCAGGCCCTGATGTACTCGCTCGAATATCAGGTTCCTGGATACACGATCGAGACAGCGCCGCACGCTGATGCGATGGTGGTGCTCGGCGGGCTGCTCCACTCTCCCACGCCTGCGCACAAAGAGAGCGAACTGGAAGAATCGAGCGATCGGCTGTTGGAGGCCGTGAGGCTGTACAAAGCCGGCAAGGCGCCTCTCATTATCGTCACGGGCGGCACGGTTACGATTCTCGAAGGCAAGGACGTCATGAACGAATCGCAAGCGGCGCGCCAGGTGCTCATCGAGTGGGGCGTGCCCGATGCGGCGATCGTGCTTGAAACGCAATCGCAAAACACGCATGAGAACGCTACGGAAACGCGCAAAATCCTCGACGGCCGTGGGATCCACCGTGTTCTGCTGATCACATCGGCGTTTCACATGCCGCGCGCGGTTCCCGTCTTCCAGAAGGCGGGGATTGAGGTGGTTCCTTGTCCCACCGATTTTCGGACCGGCTGGGGAGAGCCCGATCCCGTTTTCCGCTATCTACCCGATCCCATCGCACTGGAGGATTCGTCGGAAGTGGTTAAGGAGCGCTTAGGACTGCTGATTTATCGCCTTCACGGCTGGGCGTAAGAGGCTCCGCCAGTATCGAGTCGGGCGTTTCGGACAGGACGCGCAAGTGGAAGCGATCCACGTAAGGCCGGTCTTCCAAGAGGAGAAGGTAATAATCAAACCCGGGCTGTCGCGGATTCTGTCCCATCCGTTCCAGCCAGGTCCAGCGGTTGGCATCGCGGTAGAAGTTGACCATGTATTGGAAAACGGAGGAGCCGCCGAGCCGCACGGGTTTCCCCGAAACGTGACTGCGAATCGTCGCCAGGTGCCCTTTGACGTCGTCGGCAAAGGGCCACTCTACGAACGGGCCACTGTGGAGTTCGAGCCCATAGGCAATGACGACGAGGCCCATCGCTAGGGCAGCAGGAATGGCGATGGCTTTAATGGCGACATCCCAATCCCAAACGAGATCGATGGCTGCGACCACCGCAAGCGGGAACAGAAATATCAGGTAGAGGCCGGTCCGATCGTAGGGATATAGCAGATGGAAGAACTGGTGACCGAGCACTAAAAACAAAACAGCGGTGACCAGCGAACCCGCCGCGAACTGCAGCAGGCCGATTGGCGCGCGGGTGCGCAGACTCCAGAGCCACAACAATGCGATCACGCCGAGCATGGCGGGAAATAGCCAGAATGAAGCTGCCCGGATTTTGGTGTGGTACGGGACGGTGTCGTCCGGGGTGATGGGCGCCTTTCCGGTGTAGAGCAGCGAGATATCGCAGAGGTCCATGATGCAACCCCGCAGGTCCTGATTGCCGAAGTAGAACTGCTCCCTGGCGACAGAAGAGAGCGGCACGGCGAGCAGCAGAGCAGCCGGCAGGATCCCGGCAAGGCAATAGCGTATCGCTGGTCGCACAGGCCTATTCTGGCGGCGGAGCATGAGCAGGACCGTCAAGGCGAGCCCCACGCCGGGAATCGCGAAGGTCAGGTTGGCGGCCACACATAGGCCCAGCGTGACGCCTGCGATTAAGAGATCGCGCGTGCGGTGTTCTCGAAAGAACCTAAGGCCGTAGTACAAGGACCACGTGAACAGCGCCAGCGCGATGCCGTAGCCTCGCGCGAGCGACATGTGGTCGAGCAGCAGAGGGTTCAATGCGAGCAGCCCGATGGTCAAGGCTGCGAAGGCCTGGCGCCGGAAGGCGTAAAACGACAGCCGCCAGATGCCGAGAAAATAAAAGAACGCGCCAATCAGCGAAGGCAGCCGGATGGCCAGTTCCGATCGCCCAAACGTATGCACCGCGCGGTAGGCCAGGAGTGTCTGCAAGACGTGATTGGCGGAGTCGTACCTGATCGTGAAGACTTCGCCGGGACGCTTGCCCTGAATGTACTTCTGGTAGACGTACGCTTCGTCGACAGTGATGGCCTGCTTCGCCGCGCGATAAGCGCACAGAGCGAACAGGGCCAGCAGAGCCAGCGCCGCTGCGTACTTCATTCCTGACGCAAAGCGATCACCGGATCGACCGATGACGCCCGCCGGGCGGGAATCCAAGCCGCCGCCACCGCAGTGAAAGCCAGCACGGCGATGGAAACCCCCATTAGCCGGGGGTCATAAACGCTAACCCCGAACACCAGTCCCGTCAAAACACGTCCCATCGCGATGGTGAGGCCAAGTCCGGCGACGATCCCTGCAACCACGATTGCCAGGGCCTGCCGCAATACGAGCCAGCGGATTTGTGAGCGAGCGGCGCCGAGCGCGACCCTCACGCCGATCTCGGCGGTTCGTCGAGCGACATGATACCCCAGCACGCCGAACAAGCCGACGGCGGCAAGAATCAATCCCAGCACTCCGAAAGCACTGCTGAGCCAGGCCAGCAGAATATTCTCGATCAGCGCGTCTTTTCTAGCGACGTCTACCGTGATGTAGTGCTCGACGAATTCGCGACCCAATCCCTGAACAGCACGGGTTAACGCCGAAGCAGGAAGCGGAGCCGTCCCCGCGGTTCTTACCAACAAAGCCGGATATCGCTGCCGATCCGGCTGCTCCCAGAAGTTCAGATAAATCGTGAGCGGAGTGCGGTCGTCGGGGTTTTCCAGGCTGAGCTGCGCGTCGCCGGCGATTCCGATCACTTTCACGACCTGCTCATCGGTCCCGATCCGAATGTGCTGGCCAATAATCCGGTCACCGCCAAACAACTTTGCCAGCGAGAGGCTGATCACCGCAGTGCGTTCGCTGCGCGGCTGTTCGTCCAAGGAAAACGCGTCGCCGGCGACAATTGGAATGCGCATTGTTTCGAAGTAGCGGGCACTGACTGCGGCGGGATGCGAGTGCAGTTCTGTGGGTGCGGCCGTGTTCTCCACGGCGCTGACCGGCTGGTACCAGGTCATGGTCCACAGCGGCGCGAAACTCGCCAGGCATGTAGACGAGGTTCCCGGAATATTGCCAACCGATCGGATCAAGTCACGATAGTAGGCGTCGAGAGGCTTGCTGCCATAGCCGCCCGATAAGGGTGAGAGCAGCCCTTCGGCCAAGCCGCGCGTTTCGAAACCCAAATCCATCGTATAGAGGCGCTGGATGGAGGAATCGAACAGGCTGCTTCCGGCGACCAGCGCCAGCGTCAGGGCGACTTGTACCGCAAGCAGGATCTTCTGATGTCGCATGGCCGAGCCGACTACGCCACGTCCCGTGCCAGCGCCCGCCAAACGGCCCTGCAACCGTAACGTTTGCCACAGCGGCGCAGCCGTCAGTACAGCGGCGACAACCGCAAGCAACCCCAGGACAAAGATCGCTGTGCTCGAATCGAACGAGTTGTTCACGCTAAAGCCGGTGAACATCGCGCCGGTATTCGAGAGAATCATGCGGCTCGCCCACGTGGCCAACACCAGACCAGTGGCCGAACCCGCGAGTACCAGGAGCGCGATCTCCGCCGCCACCAGCCGGACCAGCGACGCTTTGCTTGCTCCCAGCGCCACGCGAACCGAGATTTCTTTTTGCCGATGGAGCCCGCGGCCCAACATGAGCGTTGTCAGATTGACACAGGCGATCAGAAGGACCGAACCGCAGATCCCGAGGACGACGTAGAGCGGTTGCCCGAAGCGTTCGCGCAGCATCCAGTCGACACCGGTCCTGGCGGAGGCGACCACCAGGCGGCGAGCGAAGTAATCGCGCCGCTGTGCCTCGTTGTAGCGCATTGGCACGCTCTCCTGAAGGAGTTGTTGCGCGATTACTGCGATGCGCGACTGCACCTGCCGTTCGGAGATGCGTGGCGCGCGCCGGGCGAAAATGCTGACCCAGTAATAGATGGGTTTACTGGATGTGGAAGGCGGACCGAACTGTTCCAGCGGAACAATGAGACCCGGTGGAAAGCCCAGCAGCAGTCCCGTGAACTTCGCTTGCGTGACTCCAATGATGGTGAAGACCGAGCCGTTCGTCTGAATCGTCTTGCCGACGACGTTCGGATCTGCGTTGAAGGTGCTTTTCCACAACGAATCGGTTAGAAGTGCGACGCGTTCGGCTCCCGGCTTGTCGGACTCGAGGGAAAACGTATGCCCGATTTGCGTGTGAATTCCGAGGGATTCGAAACAGTCGCCGGTCATGGCGAGGGTGCCGACGCTGCGGGCGACACCGTCGAATTCGGTGGTCATCCGTGGAGTGGTGAACCCGCAGACTCCGTGGAAAACTGATTCGGCTCGCAGACGGTCGAGAACTTTTGACGGAATCCCGTTGGTACGACCCTGCTTGTCAAGAGAGGCGATATTGACCAGCTCCGCCGGCCGGTCCACAGGCAGTTCCCGTAGGAATAAGACGTCGATCAGGCTGAACACCGCGACATTCGAGCCTATCGCGAGCGTCAACACCAGAATTGCAACGGCGCTGAAGCCCGGGCTTTTGCGCAAGCAGCGGATCGCATAGGTCAGATCGTGGAGGAGTATCGCCCACCACTGACCGAAGTGCACGTCGCGGCACTCTTCCTTGACCTGGTCTGACCCGCCGAACAACAACCGGGCGCGCCGGTGCGCATCCTCCCTCGACATTCCGCTGCGGATGAAGTCCGCGATCTGGCGGTCGAGATGATCCTGCAACTCGGCGTCGAGTTGCGCTTCAATTTTGTTTCTGCGCCTTCCGAACATGGCTTACTCCGCGGTTTCCAGGATTAGACCGACCGCTCCCGCAAGCCGGTTCCAGTTCGATTGCTCGATTTTCAGTTGTTTTCGGCCCTCCGCCGAGAGGGTGTAAAATTTCGCCTGCCGCCCGTTGTCGGATTCGCCCCAATCGGCACGCAGCCAGCCGCGCTTTTCCAGGCGGTGCAGGGCGGGATAGAGCGAGCCCTGTTGTACCTGTAGGACGTCCTTCGAAATCTGCTGGATGCGTTGGGAGATTCCGTAGCCATGGATGGGGCCCAGGGCCACGACCTTGAGGATCAGCAGGTCGAGTGTTCCTTGCAGCAGGTCGGATTTGGTGGTCGTGGGCTCTCTCCTAGATACTCTACATATTAAGGGGCGAGCGGGGAATTTGCAAGGCGGCGGGTTCGCAACCCCCCGCAGGCTGTCAGCCCTGCGTCACAACAACGTTCCTGCCACGTACACTTCGGCGATATCTTCGGCGGCGGCCAGGGTAAAAACGGCGGATAACAGACGCTCAGGGGACTCAGAGCGCTCGCGAATGACCGCTAGCGGCGTGCCCTCGCGCGGTCGCAGGACAACGAAATCGGCGGCTTTGCCCACCGTGAAATCGCCGATTTCATCCTTCAAACCCAGTGCCTCCGCGCCGGCTCGCGTCGCCAGATACAACAGATGCTCAGGATGGAGCAGGAAGGGCTCGGGCGCGAGCCGTTGCACCAGGTAAGCTTGCAGCGCTTCCTTCAACATCCCAAAGCCGATGCCGCCCCCGACGTCCGTTCCGAGCGCGAAGCGGACCCCGGCGGCCAGGTGCCGGCGCAGAGGAAAAATTCCGCTGCCTAACGCGGCATTGCTGCAGGGACAATGGGCAATTGAGGCTTTGTGCTGTGCGACTCGCTGCAACTCGAGGTCAGTAGAGTGGACGTTATGACCCAGGATTGACAACGGCCCGACCAGTCCGAACCGCTCGTAGACGGCGAGGTAGTCGCCGGCCCAGGGGAACAGGCGGCTGGTCTCGATCACCTCGTGCACGTTTTCGTTCAGGTGTGTTTGGACTCGCAGATCGGGGTGCTCGCGCAGAAGCGTCTGGCAGACCTCGAGAATCGCCTCTGACGCGGAAATTGCGAAACGAGGCGTAACCGAATAAAGGAGCCGCTGCTTACCGTGGAATTGCGCGATCAGGTGCTTGCTCTGGTCGTAGGCTTCCTGCGGTTTCAGGTGCAGCTCCGGGCGCAGGAGCCGATCCGACAGCACGAGTCCGCTGGCGATTCGGACGCCTTTGCGGGCCGCCGCTTCGAAGAGTGCCGCGGTGGCGGGGGCAAAGTGCGCGGCGTACACGGCGGCCGTGGTTGTCCCATGCGCAGCCAACGCGTCGATAAACTCGGCCGCAACCGCGCGAGCGTAGTGCAGGTCGGCGAATTTGGCTTCTTCGGGCAGTGTGTTTTCCTGGAGCCAATCGAGCAGCGAATAGCCAAGCCCACCCAGGATCCGGATCTGAGGGTAATGAACGTGCGTGTCGATGAAGCCGGGCAGGAGCAGGGCGGGACGAAGATCGCGCGTGCGGGATTCGGGATACTTTGCCTGCACCCCGGCATAGTCCCCGCATGCCGCGACACGTCCGTCTACAATGAGCAAGCCGCCGTCGGCGTGTATCTCGAGCGCGTCTTCGAAGAGGAACGGATCGCGTGGCGTATGAAACACAGCGGCCCGTAGTAGTACGCCTTTATGCTCGGCCGCCATCGCTTCCCTCGTTCATAGAATTGAAATGCAGAGGTGGTATGATCTCTCCTACAGTCTAATCAGGTCTGGCGCATGGCCGTATTGCGTGCGTCGTGTGTCGTTTCGCCCTGATCCCCCGCAGGGCTGCGGGTTTTACCAAAATTGTCGTACCTCACTTGTAAGGAGAATTGAATGAGGTTTCAAAGCAGGCTAGCCGTAGTTGGAACAGTTCTCATCGCGTGTTTCTCTCACGCTGCGTTCGGCCAAACGGCGGGCGCCGGAACTATTACGGGAACGTTGACGGATCAACAATCGGCCGTTGTGCCGGAAGCGAGTGTGGTCATCCACAACACGGATACCGGTGTTGACCGAACGGTGGCCAGCAATGGCGCAGGTCTCTATTACGTTACCTTCCTGCAGCCAGGCCACTACCAAATCACGGCGACTAAGCCTGGTTTTGCCAAGGTAGTGCGTAAGGATCTGCTGCTGCAGGTGGGACAGACCCTCACGATCGATATTCAGATGCCCTTGCAAACGACGCAGGAGACCGTAACGGTAGCGGGTGAGGAACCGCTGGTCGATACCGAGAAGACCGAACTCTCGCAAGTGGTCAGCACGGGCCAGGTGGAGAACCTGCCGATCGCCGGGCGGCGCTGGGAAACCTTCGCCTTGCTGACTCCGAACGTGACAAACGACGGCGGCACCGGGCTGGCGTCATACCGCGGCATTTCGGCGCTCTATAACAGCAGCGCAGTGGACGGCGCGAATAACAACCAGGCGTTCTTCTCCGAGGCAAAAGGCCGCACGACAGTACCGTACGTGTACAGCATGGATTCCATCCAGGAATTCCAGGTGACGGCCAGCAACTACAGCGCGGAACTGGGGCAGGCGGCGGGTGGCGTGATTAACGCCGTAACGAAGTCGGGCACCAACCTCATTCACGGCGACTTGTTCTACTACCTCCGCTATCCAACGCTGAACGCCCTCGATCCGATTCAGAAGGCGGCCGGCATTTATACGCAGCCCATTCACCAGCAGCAGCAGTTCGGCGGCAGCGTCGGCGGCCCGTTGATCAAGGACAAGCTTTTCTACTTCCTGACATACGACGGTTCCCGCAAGGTTAATCCGATCAGTTACACGAGCAGCGCGAAATTCCCGTTGTCCTGCCCCGGGACGATTCCGGCGGCAACGTGCCTGGCGGCGAACAACTTCTTCAGTTCGCAACTGGGGGCTTTCCCGCGTTTTGCGGACCAGGACGTCGCGTTCGGCAAGATCGACTACCAGTTGAACAACAAGAATCACATCAACAGCTCGTTCAATTGGGACAACTTCCACTCGCCGAATTCCTACAACACGGCCATCACGGCGGCCAATAACTCCCTGACTGCGAACGGTACGGCCGTGACGCACGAGCGCACCTTTGTGACGAGTTGGGACTCCACCATCTCGAACACGATGATCAACAATCTGCGGTTTCAATGGTCTCGCGACCTGGAAATCATCAGCGCGAACGGGACGGCTCCCAGCGTTACGGTTTCGAACGTAATGGCGTATGGCATGCCGAACGCTCTTCCGCGGCCGGCCTTTCCCGATGAGCATCGCGACCAGATTTCGGACGTGTTCACCAGCACGCACGGCACGCATACTTTCAAAGCCGGAGTGGACGTGAACGCGATTCACGAACTGTTGATCAACCTGTTCCAGGGCGGTGGCGTGTACACCTATTCGGGGACGAACGCCTTCCCGAATTGGGTTGCAGACGTGACCGGAACCAACCTCGGCGACAATTTAACGGGGCGGCACTTTACGACCTTCGTGCAGGTCAACGACCCGATTACACACGTCGGAAAGGACGATTTCTACGACAACGACTTCGATGCGTTTTTCGAGGACACCTGGAAGGTCACGCCGAAGCTGACCTTGAACCTGGGGGTTCGATACGATCTGCAACTGATTCCGCAACCCGCAAAGCCGAACGTTGCGACTCCGCTGACGACGCTGTACACCTCCACCATCAACATCGACAAGAACAACTTTGCGCCGCGCATCGGACTGGCCTGGTCGCTGGGAAAAGGCACGGTTCTGCGCGCCGGCTACGGCATGTTCTACGCGAAGACGTCCAACAGCACTTTTTACGCGACGCGCGTTGAGAACGGCGTATTCCAGCAGACTTTCAACTGCAACACGACTACCTGTCCGGCGCTGACGTTCCCCAATCTTCCGTTTACTCCTCCGGGCGGCGCCCCCATAGCTCCGTTCTCGGGCGCCCTGACTCCGCAAGTGACGCCGTTCACGTTGTCGGCGGCCACCGCCACTACGCGCGGGCAGGTGCCGGACTGGGTGAATCCTCTGGTTCATGAGGGTGAGGTCAACTTCGAACGCGCTATTCCCGGGAGTATGACAGCATCGATCAGCTACGTTTTCAGCCGCGCGCTGCGCCTGCCGATGTTTGTCGACACCAACCTGCAGCCTGCTACAGCAACCAAGGCTTACGACATCACCAACACCGCCGGCGCGACGCAGAGTACTGTGACGGAGCCCTTCTATACGACACGCATCGATCCGACGGGTTCCATCCTGACCGGCTTCAGCGATGTGAACTCCTGGTACAACAGCATGGTGCTCAGCCTGCGGCGCCCCATGAGCCATGGGCTGGAGTTCATGGTCAACTACACGCTGGCGAAGGCCACCGACGGCGGGCAGGTGCCGGGACAGTTCGGCACGTTTAACGGAACCGACTCGGCGTTCGATCCGAAGAACCGCAAGCTGGAGTATGCGCGGTCGGACCTGGATCAGCGGCACCGCTTTGTCGGAAACGTCGTATGGGCGCCGCCTTATGCCAAGAAGCTTTCGAACACTGCCATGCGGCTACTACTCGATGGCTGGAACTTCTCGACCATCGTGGTGGCCTCCACGGGTCAGGCTGTGACAGGCGTCATTAATGGATTCCCGTCGGGCGGACCGGATGGCGGACTGACCGGCGGCCTGGTGAACAACTCCGGCACGGGTACCGGCGGACGCGCGCCGGGAGTTCGCAATTCGTTCACCGGTCCCGGATACAAGGACGTCGATTTCCGGATTGGCCGTCAGTTCGCGATTGCCGAGCGGTATAGGCTCTCATTTGTCGGAGAGGCGTTCAACCTTTTCAACTTCACGAACATATACACGGTCAACAATACGGAATACAATTACTCGGCTGCCGGGTCGGGTGTATGCGCGGGACATACGAATGGCTGCCTGGTTGCGAACCCGGCATTCTTTGCTCCGCTGACGTCGAATAACAATTTGTCCGGCGCCCGGCAGTTGCAGATTTCGGCACGATTTACGTTCTAAGCTCGGGAGAAACCGAGGGACTTGCAGAAGCCGGAATTTTGCAAGCCCCTCGAAACCGCTTGCGCCATCGCAGAGGGTTCACAATGGAAGTGAACCGTCATGCGACATTTGATTGTCCCGGTTCTGGCGTGCTGCAGCTTAGCGGCACAGCCGGCGCTCGACTCTCAGGTCGAGGCAAGAGTAGATCGGCTCTTGCGGCAAATGACCCTGGAGCAGAAGATCGACCTGCTCGGCGGAGTAAACGGCTTCTACATTCGGGCAATTCCCAAGATCGATCTACCTCGGCTGAAAACGTCGGATGGACCGCTGGGACCTCGCAACGATGCGCCGTCGACAGCCATGGCGGGTGGTATCGGGCTGGCAGCCACCTGGAACGCGGCGCTGGCCAAAGATGTCGGCGCTCAGATCGGCCGCGATGCGCGAGCTCGCGGAGTCCATTTCATGCTTGGCCCCGGCGTGAATATCTATCGCGCGCCTATGAACGGCAGGAACTTTGAGTATTTCGGCGAAGATCCTTTCCTCGCGTCGCGCATTGCCGTCGCATACATTGAGGGACTGCAGGCGCAGGGCGTTAGCGCCACGGTCAAGCACTTCATGGGCAATAATTCTGAATTCGCCCGGCACGACACGGATTCCATCATCGACGAGCGGACGATGCGCGAGATCTACCTTCCTGTCTTTGAGGCTGCCGTGAAGGAGGCCCACGTGGGGTCCATCATGGACTCCTACAACCTCCTCAACGGGGCACACATGAGTCAGAACGCGGATATCAACAATCGCATCGCCAAGAAGGAATGGGGATTCGACGGCGTCATGATGTCCGATTGGGTTTCCACCTACGATGGCATCGCGGCGGCGAACGGTGGGCTCGACCTGGAGATGCCCTCGGGCGACCACCTGAACCGCAGGACGCTTCTGCCGGCGATCGAAAAGGGGCAGGTCACCGTTGCGGCTGTCGACGACAAGGTGCGCCGGATCCTGCGAACTGCGGTCCGGTTCGGGTGGCTGGATCGCGATCAAACCGATCTTGCGATTCCCCGCTATAACCAGCAAGCCGCTGGTGTCGCGCTTCAGGGAGCGCGTGAATCGATGGTGCTCCTGAAAAATGCGAATCATGTGCTGCCGTTCGATCGCAAAAAGATCAAGTCGGTGGCCGTGATTGGTCCACTCGCTTATCCTGCCGTTTTGGGCGCCGGTGGAAGTTCAGAAGTGACCGCCTTCGCGCCCATCAGCTACCTCGCGGGGATCAGCGATGCGCTAAAGGACAGTGCCAAGGTTTATTACAACCGCGGCGTAGGTACCTGGAGTCACCTGGCGGGTTCAACCGTGTTCTCCACAGCGGCTGCGAACGGGAAACCTGGACTAACGGTGGAGAAGTTTAACAACCCGAATTTCGAAGGTCCTCCCGTCTCGACACACGTCGAGTTGCATATGAATCTGAAGCCATCGCGAACCATCGCCGAGCTGACCGACGAGGATATCGCGGATCTGCTGGCTGCGGGAGAAAAGGAATCGAACGGCTCATCGACTCGCTGGACCGGTTACTTCGATGCCGACCCTTCCGGCAACTTCGAGGTCTTCGTCCAGTCGCCCGGTGAGTCCGGGGGTACCGGCTCTTTATTGATGGCAGGATCGTCATCGATGACTGGAAGATTCGGAAAGCCATCTTTGACCACACTACGTGGGCGCTGTCGGCGGGGACGCATAAGGTGGTTTTCGAGAGATTCGTGCCCGGCAGGCCGGATCTCTTCGGGGAAACATTGCGAGTCGGCATTGTTCCGCAGAAGGCGATCGTGGAACAGGACGCTAAAGCGATTGCCGCGAAGGCGGACGCGGTCGTGCTGGCGGTAGGGTTCGACAAGGACACGGAAAGCGAGGGAGGCGATCGCACCTTCACGCTGCCCGCCGGTCAGGATGAGTTGATCCGCGAGATTGCCGCCGTCAACCCAAACACGGTCGTAGTGCTGACCGCAGGCGGGGCAGTGGATGCGCGGCCCTGGCTCGATCGGGTTCCGGCATTCGTTCACGCGTGGTATCCAGGACAGGCGGGCGGGCAGGCGCTTGCTGACATACTAATTGGAAACGTGAATCCATCCGGCCGATTACCGATCAGCTACGACCGGAGTTGGGAAGAGAATCCTGCTCACGACAGCTACTACCCGTCGCCGGGCACCGACCGCATCGTATATAAAGAAGGCGTTTTCGTCGGCTACCGCGGCTATGATCGCGGGCACAAGCAGCCGCTCTTTCCATTTGGCTTTGGTCTTTCGTATACCGATTTCCGATATGAAACCCTGACCGTGAATGCGAATCCGGGTGGATACGAAGTGAAGTTCAACGTTACGAACACGGGCAAGGTAGCGGGTGCCGACGTTGCGCAAGTCTATGTCGGCGATACACACTCCCCGGTAGCCCGGCCGCCGAAAGAACTCAAGGCGTTCGCAAAGGTCAGTCTGGCTCCCGGTGAAACGAAGACGGTGACCGTGAACCTGGACTCGCGTGCGTTCGCGTACTACGACACTGGCGCGAAGCAATGGCGGGCTGACCCCGGAGATTTTGACATTCTGGTAGGCCGGTCAGCGGAACAGATCGAATTGCGGGGTAAGATTACGCTACCGGCGTTCTCGACGCGATAGATTTGCAACCTGGGGCGGGCTTGAGGCTTTTTCAAACCCGCCCTTCAACCAGAAGCCGACGAGCAACGTAAACGAACCGTGGCCAGCACGTAGTTCTTCGTCGCCATTTGCATTGTATTGAAACAGGACACGCCACGTCGTATACTGAACCATATGGTTCAGTTTCGCCAAGCCCGCTTCGATGCCTCATTCGGAGCGCTCTCGGACGCCAGCCGACGCGGCGTTCTGGAGGAGCTCGGGCGTGCAGACGCTTCGATCACGGCCCTTGCCGAGAAGTTCCACATGACCCTCACGGGCATGAAGAAGCATGTAGTCGTGTTGGAGCAAGCGGGGCTTGTCACCACGGAGAAGATCGGGCGCGTGCGGACCTGCAAGCTCGGCCTCCGCGGACTGCAAGAAGAGGCGGCATGGATCGAGAGGTACCGCCAGCTCTGGAGCGCACGTTTCGACGAGTTGGACAAGGTTGTCGAGGAATTGAAAACTAAGGAGAAAGTCGATGGACGAAAGAAGAGAAGGTGAGGCCACCTCCCCGAAGAACCGCACGGTGGTGGAACGGAAGTCCGAGCGCGAGCTCGTCGTCACGCGAACCGTCAACGCCCCTGCGCGCCTCGTGTTCGAGGCGTGGACTAAGGCAGAACTGTTCAGGAGGTGGTGGGTACCAAAGTCGTATGGTATGACCCTGCTTTCCTGCGAAATGGATGTTCGCGTTGGGGGACAGTATCGTTTGGTGTTTCGCCACGAAGACTCGACGATGGAGTTCTTCGGCACGTACCTCGAAGTGACACCGCACTCGCGCCTCGTTTGGACCAGCGAGGAAGGTGACAACGGCAAGACCATCACCACGGTGACCTTCGATGAAAACGCAGGCAAAACGTTGTTGGTCGTGCACGATCTCTATCCCTCGAATGAAGCGGTTGACTCCGGATCGACGGGCGCGATGCCCGAGGCGCTCGATCAACTCGACGAGCTTCTCGCCAGCCTGGGATCAAGTACGGAGACAAAATGACGCGGTCAACCGATCCATCAACGAAGCGTGCGGCGGGCCGCGACGGTAAGAAAAACGCCCAGGGCAAGACTCCGGCGAAGCTGCTGGTTGCCATGACGGGCAAGGCAAGCGCCGCGAAGACCGCAAAAGGCGCCGAACCCGTGTTCGCGTACATCGCCAGCTTGCCGCAGCCGCAGCGCGGCATCGCCGAGCGCATCGATGCCTTGGCGGCCAAAAGCTTGCCGGACATCCAGCGAGCGGTGAAGTGGGGCATGGCGTACTACGGGGTCGACGGGGGCTGGTGCTTCTGTTCCGGCGCCTTTGTCGGCCATGTGAAACTGATGTTCATTCGCGGCACGGAGATCACGCCGGAACCGCCCGTGACGCCGATTGGGATGGGCAAATCCACCCGCGGGGTAGAGTTAGCATCGGTTGACGATTTCGACGAGCGCCAATTGGTGTCGTGGATGAACCAGTCCGCCACCATGCCCTTCGTCGGGGGAAAGAAGCGATGATTATGCCATGGCGTAGCGTTCTGGATGCCGAGAAGGCCAACGAGACGGTGGCATGGCAAGCGTTGCAACGCCGTTAGCAGGGAGTTGACCGCCTTAACGCCAGTCGTCGATCACGTAGGCATCGGGCCGATTGAATCCGTCGGTATGCGGACGTTGCATGGCGACACCCTGCATGGTCACTCGATATCCGTGGGAGCGTATGCGACGGTAGGCATCTTCGCGAGCCAGATTCACGCCAGCCTCTACAGTCGCTCCGCGCGAAAATGCAAACCCCTCGCAAGCATCCAGCAACTTGTCGAAACGGTCACCGGCCCCAATACCACCACGGGCTGCACCAAACTTGACGTAACAAGTTGTTTTGCCGCCCTCCGATCCGGGTCCGTTCAGGCACACTGCGAAAGCATCGAGAACCGCGCGCGTGTATGTCAACACGACGTCGCCGGTGCGCTGCGCAAGTACGGCCCGGATCTCACCAGCCAGATCGAGTCCCTTATCGATCTTGTGGGTGAGTTTTCCGCAGGCCTGGATGGCCTGTTCGCGCTGGCTTTTCGTAAAGGCCGATAGCAACACCGGCGCATGCGCAGGCTTAGCCTGTGACGCTGGGTTAGACTCCGGTGTGCGCGTCATAATCGCGGTAAGAAACCGCGGCCAGTAGCCGAACTTCTGGTACAAACCCACGTGCTTGGCACTTTCGGCGAACGTGAACAGCCCGGTGTGCCGCACTCCCCATCGGTCGAAAATCGCCATCGTGGCTTCGAGCAGCTGCTGCGCCACGCCGCGATCCCAGTATTCGGGCAGCACAGTCAGGGGTCCGAAGAACCCGAACGATCCCCAGCGCGTGGCTACATTCGATCCGATCAGGCGGCCACCTTCGCGCGCTGCGATCACCTTGACGTGGGTCGAACGCCAGCGCGGCGTCATCAAATCCCGGTCGCCCATAAAATCGAGGGGATCGGGCAATCCCAGAAACGTTCCGAATGCCAGCCGGACAATACGGCCAGCCTCTTCGAGTTCACTCTGTTTGAGCAGGCCAACTTTGAAGGGCCGATTCGCCGACATTGCGTTTCCGTCTCCTGCGTTAGCCCCGCGATCGCATTAAGTTTCAAGATGCGGAGATTAGATGAGTTTAGCCCAACAAGGTCGGCTGCAGCTGGATAACGCGCCAGTCGGAGAATGCCGGTTCGGTTCCGACCTTTGTACGGAATGCCGACATTACGGACGGAGGTGCAGGCAAGGTCTAAGCGAACGACAACGTCTTTATCAATCACTACTTGGGCGGCAAGCTGGAAGTGGTTTGGGCCACTTGCCAAAACCGTCAAAATGGACTGATTCGAGGAATTCCGCTCACTCGCGTTCCGCTATTCGAGCCGAAGCGCCGTCATCGGATCGACGCGAGTTGCTCTCGTCGCCGGAATACAAACGGCCAAGAGAGCAACTGCGCCCAGAAGCAGCGGAGTAATGATGAAAGCGACGGGATCCCAGGGTTTGACACCAAAGAGGAAGCCGGCTAAGAAGCGACTGAGCCAGAACGCTCCGCCGATTCCGAGGACCACACCGAAGCCGGCAAGGATCATGCCCTGACCGATCACCATGTTGCGTAGACTCGATGCCTGTGCTCCCAGCGCCATGCGTACGCCGAGTTCCTGGGTGCGCTGCTGCACGGCATAGGACATGACTCCATAGACACCGAGGGCAGCCATCAGCAATCCCGCTGCTCCAAAGATAGTGAGGGTCAGCATATTGAAGCGTTGACGAGCCGTGTTGCGCACCTCCACCTCGGCCATGGTCCGCACATGGGCGACCGGCAAGCCTCCGCTGGCGTTACGCAGCGCTGCTTCGATAGGAGCCCGCAGGGTGTACGGATTGACGCGGCTGCGCACGATCCACCAGAGCGGCACCACCCGGGAGTTGAGCGCAGTCTCCGCGTCCGGCATTTGTGCGATAGGGATGTACATCGTTGGAAACGGATCGCGACTGACACCGGCATCGCGTGTGTCGCCCACGACGCCAACGATCTGGCGGGGCGGCTCGCCAAACGCGGGGCCCCCCGCTCCGATCAGTATGCGATCGCTAAGAGGATCGCCTTTGGGCCAATACTCGCGAGCCATCGTCTGGTTGATGATGACCACCGCGGGCGCGGTGCTATCATCCTGCCGGGTAAAAGCGCGACCGCGTAACAAAGGAATTTCAAAGGTTGAGAAATAGCTCCACGAGATGGAAAAGAAGCCCGCCGTGCCGGTGAAGGGCGTCTCGCCCTTAGCGCGTCCTAAGACATCAAAGCCCATCCCGAAACAACCCTGCAACGGCAGGCAACTGCTCGCACCCGCGTCGAGCACTCCCGGGACAGCCATGAGACTTTCCCGGCCGTCGTGCACGATCTCGGCAACGGGTCCCGTTCTCCGAAAGCGGCTCCCACTTATCGACATGGCCGCGCTGAGCACGTTGTGGGTGGTGAAACCGGGATTGACAGCCTCCAACTTCAGGAATGTCCGGACGAGCAGAGCAGCGCCGGTGATCAGAACCAGGGCAAGCGCTATCTCGCTCACCACCAATATGGAGCGGATGTTGCCACGACGAAGGCCCATGCCGGAACGGCTTGAATTCTCGTTTAGCGAGGTAATAAGATCGCGGCGCGACGCGGAAATCGCGGGCGCCAGGCCAAAGAAGATGCCGCTAAGCAGCGAGACGCCCAAGGTAAATAGCAGGACACGGTAATCGAATCCGAGCGCCGAGCCGTTTTCTCCGATGCGAGGAATATCGCCAGGGCTGAAGCTCAGCAGTAGACGCACGCCGCTGAACCCGACGGCCAAGCCTAACAGGCCGCCCGCAAAAGAAAGCATAAGACTCTCAGCCAGCAGTTGCCGAATAATCTGTCCGCGCGCGGCCCCCAAAGCCGCACGGGTTGCAAGTTCGCGTCTTCGAACTGAGGCTCGCGCGAGCAGGAGGTTGGCCATGTTGGCGCAGGCGATCAGAAGCACGAACCCCACGGCTCCCAGCAGAACCATGAGTGGGAAGCGGGTAGTGCCAATCAAGGACTCCTGCAGCGACACTGCGCGGAACCCGCCGTGGGGTGGCAGAGCGTTGCTGCCATAAGTGCGGCGGAACTGGGTCGCGGCCAGCGCAAGCTGCGCATTTGCCTGAGCTGCGGTGACGCCCGGCTTCAGCCGCGCTGCCACGTTGAAGTTGCGGACCATCTCTTGCGTGGTCAGATCGAACTGAAAAGGGATCCACAGATCGGCGGGCGTGTCGGTGACGAAGTCGCGGCCGATGACGCCGACAACCAGCCACGGCTGCTCGTCCACCTGGATGGTTGAGCCGACGATCTTGCCGCTCCCTCCGAAGCGCCTCTTCCACAGACCGTAACTCAAAACCGCAACGTGACCGCCATTTGGGCTATCTTCTGTTGCGGTGAAAGTGCGTCCGGCAATGACGGGAGCGCCGAACAGCGCGAAGTATCCGCTGGTGACATGGATGCCCACCACCTGCTCGGGTTGATCTCCGCCTGTGAGGTTCATTCCGGCTCCGCCCCAGTCGTAGGCAGCCACCTGCTGGAGGATGGCGGGTTGCTGCTTCCAGATGTTGTACTCCGGAATGCTCGCGACGGGAATTGGCCCCAGGTTGCTCGTGGTCACCAGTTGCACCAGAGCCTGTGGGTCGGGATAGGTCAGGGGCTTGAGGAGTACGGCATCCACCACCGAAAAGACCGCGGTATTCACACCAATCCCGACGGCAATGACGAGGAGCGCGATCGATGTGAAGCCGGGTGCCCGGGCAAGAGAACGTACGGCGTAGCGCAGATAACGCCATTCCTCGGCGAGCCAGGGGAAAGACCGATAGCGCCACATCGAATCACCCAGAATCAGACAGATCCGCTAGCGAGCTTTCTCAGCCGGAATCGGCTTCATTTTGGGCGGTGCTCCTCCAGGCCGGATTTCGGCATGTGTGTCGTCCTTCAGGGTCACGCTGAATTCAAAGCCGTCACTCACTGTGATGTGCAGAGCGGAACCTTCGAGGATTGCCTTGGTGATCGGCTTTGGCGTGCTGTCTTCGGCCGGATCAGCATGGCTTAACTCTCCGTCATCATTCAGCGCAATTTGAGAGGGTGTGACCGACCCGGTAAAGCCGGATCCGTGCCGAACTAGAATCATGGTGGCGAAGCTCCTTCCATCGAACATCCAGTTCCAGGTTCCCGCGAACTTTGCTGCCGTGTTAGAAGGCTGAGCGCTTGCTTGCCGGCTCATCGCGTGGGCAAACACGGCGCCCGCGCCGAATGTAAAGCCCGATGCCAGGGCAAGCGCAATTAGAGCGGCCCGTGATAGCGAAAGTCTTTTTTCTGTCAGCGTCATGATTCGAGTCTCCAGGTTGTCACCGTCAAAAATACCCAGCCCTACTGCGTTGCCCCGAGGAGCATGCAAGCACAATGACGCCAGGTGTAAAAGCGTATTGGCATACGAACGGCGCGTCCCAAGACGGGCAGCGGCGTAGTCATCGCAGGCAAGTTCCCGGGTTTCGGAGATCTTTGACATCAGATAGCTGATGCCGGGGTGCCAGGCCAAAGGCACCGAGATCAATTCACATAGGATGTGGACCGGAAAATCTCTGCGACGGATGTGTCCATATTCGTGCGCAAGAATTGCCGTGAGCTCTTGTTCGCCGAGGTCTGGCAGCACCTTACTGGGCAGCAGAATGGCGGGATGAAAGAAGCCGACGGTTACGGGATCGTCAATGGCTGCAGACTCAAGGAGAACGACCCGGTACCTGGGCTCAATGATCTGGCCGGACATCCCAATTTGGGCCGGAGAGATTACCGATGCGTCTCTCCGCAGCACATGAACTCGGTGAACCGCCCGGCTGAAGCGGGCCAGCCGAAGCAGAACAAGTACCCCCCAAATACTGACGATCCAAGTTTGGAACCCCGGCGCGATCGTGAGCTGTTTGTGCAGCTTAGAATGATCGTCCCAACTCCAAAAACGGTGATTCGACCCTGCAGTGTCCGAGGCAACTTGCTGCTGAGCTTTCTCTGCAACTACGGTTGGGGTCGACTGCCAAAAGGTGTTGATAACCGGAGCCGCCACCGAGAAGAGCAGCACTGCGAGATAGAAGGAATGTTGATCCCTTGCTCTCGCCTTCACGACGAGACGCGAGAAGACCGCCGCCAAGATAGCAAAAAAGCCAATTTGTAGAAGCGCATTGAGCAGCAGATCGAATAAGCTTTCTTGAATTAGGCTCATTCCGGTTCCTCCTCCAGGCTCTCGCTGGCTTGCAACTTCGCCTGTAACTCCGCAAGTTTTTTGGCGTCGAGCTGCTTGCTCCGAACCAAAGATAGGAGAAGGTCGTCCACTGACCCTCGAAAGACCTTCTGCAGGACGTCCTTGATAGCATGCGAGTCGGCTGCCTCTTGAGAAACGATGGCGCTGTATTCATAGGCACGTCCAACCAGCTTTCTCTTCACTTTTCCTTTGCGCTGCAGGACATTCAGCGTGGTCTGCACGGTCGTATACGCGAGCTGAGGCTCACCCGTCAGCCCCTGCAGGATCTTCTGGACGTTCCCGGTCCCAATGTCCCAGACAACGCGCATAATTCGTCGTTCTAAAGGGGTCAGTACTCTCGTTTTCTTCGGCAGGGCACGCACTCCTATGAATATAGGAGATCGGCCCATGTTTTGTCAACTATAATCATAGGAGACGTGGCGGCGCCTCGACATAGCAGGCTGCAGACACCGCGCGGCGCGGGTGCATCTCGGTTGGAATCGCTGACCGTGGCTCGTGATGCGGAAGAAAATCGAGAGAGTACCAGGCCCCAGGGCCGATTTAGCCTTATCGATCGTCAGAAGACAGATGATCGCGGCAGATGTCCCTGAGATCGCCAGGTTCTACCCCTTTAGCAGCCCGTGGCAGAAGTCGGGCAGGCTGAATGCCTGCCCATGCCGCTCTCAAAGACTTTTGCGACGGGCTGTCAGTAGCGGTTGAACTCTCTGAAGCGGATTTCCGGGCAAATAGCGTGCGAAAATGGCTTCTTGTTCGTAATCCGGGGCACACTCCCTCGAACGCCGTTCAGGGGACGCCAAGTACCGGAGAAAGCGAGAATTTCCATGAATCCACTCTGCATCAGGCACGTCGCGCCGATGGTCACGGCCCTCTTCCTCATCCCGGCTTCCTTCGCCCAGGCAACAGGAGGTGACACAGTCGATCCGGAAGCCCTGGCCCAGATCAAAACCGAGGCTTTCGAGCACTCGCAAGTGATGGAAAACCTCTTTTGGATGTCCGAGGTGTATGGTCCGCGCGTCACCAATAGCCGCAATCACAAACTCGCCGCCGATTGGGCTATGAAGCAGATGCAAGAGTGGGGGCTCAAGAACGTCCACCTGGAAAAGTGGGCCTTCGGCTATGGGTGGCAGATCAAGCATTTCTACGCCGCGATGGAGACGCCGGTCTATGCTGCGTTTACAGGATTCCCGCTGGCATGGACGCCTGGAACCAACGGCCCTATCACGGTCGAGCCGGTGTGGGCGCCCATCCACTCGAAAGCAGATTTCGCCAAATACCATGGCAAGCTGAAAGGCAAGGCGCTGCTGATGTTTGACCCGGCTCCACTCACGCTCCACACGCGGCCGGACGCGCAGCCCTCCCCAACCGATGAGGAAATTCTGGCGCGCGCAGGCGAGCGCAGGAGCGGTGGCGGCCGGGGCGGAGCAGCAGCTGGCGCGGCACTCAATCGCGACCCCAGCGGGCGGGGCCGCCCCGGCGAAGGCGAGTGGGAGTACACGCCGACGTCGCTTGCTCTGGCCAATGCGAAGAACGGAGTCCTGCGCAACGAGGTCAACGCTTTCCTGAAGGAGGAGGGTGTGGCCATTTCCATCACGCCGGGTTACAACGGAGACGGCGGTACGATCTTTTCCACGTATGGAGGGTCGGAGAATCCCAAGGATCCCATTCCACCTCCGATGGTCGCCATTGGGGCAGAGCAGTATAACCGCCTCGTCCGCCTGATACAGCACGGTATCACGCCGAAGCTGAACTTCGATATCGCGGTCGATTATCAAAAGGAAGACCAGAACGCATTCAATGTCATCGGCGAGATTCCTGGCACCACTAAACCGGATGAAGTCGTCATGCTCGGCGGTCATTTTGACAGCTGGCAGGGCGGCACTGGCGCAACGGATAACGGGACGGGATCTTCCGTGGCGATGGAGGCGATGCGGATTTTGGCTACGTTGCATAAACCCATGGCGCGAACGGTTCGTATTGCCCTGTGGGGCGGCGAAGAGGAGGGCGTCTACGGCTCAATTGCCTACGTGCAGCAGCACTTCGCTAAACGCACGACCATGGTGAAGACCCCCGAGTACGACAAGCTGGATGTGTATTTTAACGACGACGGCGGCTCCGGCCGCTTCCGCGGAGTGTCGGCGGGTGGGAGTCCGCAGATGGCCGAAATCTTCAAGTCCTGGATTGAGCCAATCAAGGATCAGCATATCGTTGCTGTTTCTGGCGGGGATCAGTTCAGACCCACCGCAAGCCCGGGTGGCACGGACTCGTCCGCCTTTTCGTGGATCGGCCTGAACGGCATTGGCTTCCAGCAGGATGGGTTGGAGTACGGTACCCGTACCCACCACTCCAACGCGGACACCTATGACCGCGTGCAGAAGGCCGATGTAATGCAGGCGTCCATGATCGAAGCGTGGTTTGCCTACAACGCTGCCACTCGTGCTGATATGCTCCCACGGATCCCCACCCCGGCTCCTGACCCGGATGCGAAGAGCCACGAGTAGTGGACAACGCAGATAGTGTTCAACCTCACCTCTGCGCCACGGCGGCTCAAGCTATTCTGAAGAACGTGGAAGGAGATCCGGCAGCATGGCGAAACTTGTCTACGGACTGAGCCAGTCCCTGGATGGCTACGTCGACCACATGAAGCTTGGGCCGCCTGCGCCCGCGGTCTTCCGTCACCTCAACGAGCAAGTGCGTGGCCTGACGGGCCACATCTACGGTCGCCGCATGTACGAGATCATGCGTTATTGGGACGAAGACCTTCCTGATTGGGACGAGGATGATCGCGACTTCGCGGCGGTGTGGCGGAGCCAGCCGAAGTGGGTCGTGTCGCGTTCGGTGAAGTCAGTTGGTCCCAACGCCACGCTTGTCGCGGATGGCTTCGAGACGGTGATACGCAAGCTGAAGGCTGAGTTGGCTGGCGAGATTCACGTTGGTGGACCAGTCCTGGCGCAAAGCCTGACCGAGGCCGGTCTTATCGATGAGTATCGACTCTACCTCCGCCCCGTCGTGCTTGGTGGTGGCAGGTCATTCTTCGCCGGCCCCCGCCCGCCGCTCCACCTCGTGGCCAACGATTTGATCGCCGATGACGTGATTCAGTTGACGTACGTTCCTGCTTAATCGCGCGACTCGCACGATGGAATGCGCTCAGAAATCCAACCTGAGACACTGCTGATTTTAGGGCAGAATCGATCCGGCAACGCATGGCGTTGCCCACTTCCTGAGAGCGTTGTGGCGCCCACTGGATTCGCGCTGGAAGGACTATGAGATGCGAAAAGGGTTTACGAGAAAACCGCAACCGGACGAGCCCGCGGCACCAGCCAAGAACTACATAACGCCGAGGGGGCTCGAGCGCCTGAGAGATGAACACCGGTTTCTGCTTACC